>JAAIGF010095396.1_pt1 | contig 410516 bp, 376 predicted proteins | sample 6487441 | NCBI WGS metagenome assembly JAAIGF01 (sample SAMN13974129, study PRJNA590717) | phyllosphere metagenome | biome: pepper field; feature: multiple bacterial spot infested pepper fields; material: pepper leaves; isolation source: leaves from pepper fields | host: Capsicum annuum ...
ATGGTTTGGTGGTGATGGCAGAGGGGTTCCACACGTTCCCATCTCGAACACGACCGTTAAGCCCTCTAGCGCCGATGGTACTTGGACCGCAGGGTCCTGGGAGAGTAGGAAGCTGCCAAGCCATTCAAGAAGTCTTCTCTTAGCGGAGAAGGCTTTTTTTGTATGTGGAGGGAGACGGGGACGCACGGGGAGGGCGCTCCGGGAGAAGCCTTGTCGCTACCCTTGTTTGCCTAACGGCAAGCCAAAAGTCGCTCGAAGGCTTCTCCCTACGCTCCTACGTGGATGCCCGTCTTTTGGGAATTTAGATTGGAAGGGCTGTTTCTTTTTTACTAAAGAAACGAGAACCATTCCTCTTATTCTTTTCTTCCTTACATTCCTCTACGCTTGACTTACATTCCTTCGCCCCACAATAGCTCAATTTCAATCCGTTTAAGCCTCTAATCTCTACATCTGTTGTAGTCGGCAAAGCCGCTACCTCTTCCGGCGGCTAGTTCAAGCCGCGTTCAAAAAATCTTTGCTCTACCCACTCAAGCGTATGGAGGCTTGAGCGGATTTCACTTCCCCGCCCAGCGTGAGCTTTTTTCAAACCGGAGCGCCTTTGCCATTTCCCCCTACCTCTAATCTTTTATTCAAACAGAGGGGGAAAGGGCAACGAAGCGCAGGTTGAAAAAAGCTCACGCCCCCTCACACGATTATTTATGTCGAAATTGTAACTTTTCGAGGGGTTTTATAGTAGAATGGACTTTGGGTCTAATCATTGTCCTGCAAGTGACCGATAATACGTAAAGTGGGGCTTTTTCAGAAACATTATGAATTTTCCACGGATATTACCCGGATAGCGATCACAGATGGAATAACATCTCGGGTCCCCAGGATTTATTGCGCATAATATGGCCTGGAAACGAGAAAGTGTCCGGCATTCTCCGTTTGATTCTTCGCAATAGAGGCAAGACCCATATAGAATGACGGCACCATTTATACAGGAAAGATGCAGGCAGATAGCTATGCAGAGTCTTTAAACAACCATTTTAGGAGGTACATCTTGAATAAACGTAAATTTTTATCCGGTTTGGTTGCTTTATCGTTGGGTATTGGAGGAACATTAGCCGGAGGAGTAGAGGTGGAAGCGGCTGGAGTCACCAAGATGTATTCATCTTCAGCAGCATTCAAGACGCCTCAGCAAGGGTCTGATCAGTGGTATTATGAAAAACTGTCAGGTACAGCCTATCTCGATCTGGTGTATGACAAGAAAAATAATCGCTGGGCTGCACCTAGCGGCTATCCTTGGGTATCGGCAACGGCTCTTCATCCGGATCAGAATTTTGATGCGGTTCGTAAATGGGTATCTCCAGGTAAAGGAACGATTTCAATCTCGGGAAGTGTCAAAAAAGGCAGCGACGAAGGGGATGGAGTCGTTGCAACGATCAAAAAAGATAATGTGAAATTATGGAGTACAAGTATCACGAATACAACAGCCGTCACCCCAAAGGGAGTATCGGCAATTCCTGTAGAAGAGGGAACTGAAATTTCGTTTATTGTGAATAAACTTGGCAATTCGAATCACGATCATACGATGTGGGAACCCGATATTGTGTATACGGGCTCTGCTCCTATAGCTTCTTCCAGTACAGGAAAAACAGCTAAAGCTTCTGCATCTGCTCAAAAAAAGTCATCACCAGTAGTATCGGTGCTGGATTATGGGGCAAAAGCCAATGATGCAGTGGACGATTATGCCGCTTTTGTTGCTGCAATTGATGCGGCGAAAACGTCAGGTAAACCTGTCTACGTTCCTCCGGGAAACTATATTCTCAGCGATATTTTGACCATCGATGGGGTAAAAGTGCAGGGGGCTGGCAAGTTTTTAACGACCATCACTTCAACAAATCCGAAACGCGGCTCGATCGATCTTAAAGGCAACGGCGTAGAACTTAGCAACTTAAAGCATGTGTACAAGACGACTGTCCCTCGTGGAGACGGGTCGAACGAGAAAAATAGCATTACCGTACGTGGAGCAAAAAACTTTAAAATTCAGGATGTCTATGTAAGCAAATCCAGTACGGCCGGAATCATGGTCACTTATGGTTCAACCAATGGGACGGTCAGCGGCAACACGCTCGACTCGACAGGTGCGGACGGCATTCATATGACTGGCGGAAGCAGCTATATCACGGTTGAAAACAATATTGTGCGTAAAGCCGGCGACGATACGATTGCGGTTGTCAGCTATATCGATAGCGATGTGAATCCGGTCAACAATATCACGATCCGCAAAAACAATGTCGGTTACGGTTCAAAAGCACGGGGAATCGCGGTTGTCGGAGGAACGGATGTTGCAATCTCTAATAATTCGATTCAAGATACCAATATGGCAGGGGTTTATGTAGCCGTCGAAGCTTCTTACAATACGCGAAATGTAGATCGGATCACGGTATCAAATAACGTCATCAACCATACGGGCTTGGCAAAACCACAGAATCATCCAAATGTTCTGGTCTATGCTTCTCAAGGCGTCGTGGACAATGTTGTGTTTACAGGAAACATCATCAAAAACGGAGCGCACCGCGGCATTGGAGTGTGGGGGGAAGGCAAGATCAAGAACATCACGTTCAATAAAAATACTTTAATCAATCGTGTGGGTGCACCGACTACATTCACAAATGGCACGATCCAATTAAATCAAAATGTAGGGTTTTAGAGGCTTGATTTGCTAGGAGATATATGAGGAATTTAACATGAGAGAAGCGGATATCGGCGAAAACCGACATCCGCTTTTTGCTAATTTGTTGGAGTGTGTGCTTAAAAATGAGCAATGCGGTTTAAATAACACTAATCCTGCTTAACCGCTTTTCACCGTTCTGAAACATAAAAGGGAACCTTTTCCGGAAAAATGCTTTATTTGAGCGGATTATTGAAAAAGTTGTAGGTTTGGATATGGAGTGAGAAACGAAAAGTGTGAAGGAGGAAACCATGAGAAATAAAACAAACAGGAAAATCTGGTGGGCCATTTCGATCGTTGTCGTGCTTGCGGCTGCTCTCGCGATTTGGAGAGGGGCTATTTTTATGAGAGAAGAAGCAGAGGTGCCAGAAGCCGCGAACACGGGGCCTACCGTTGAGGTACCGGAAGGTGCATTATCGATTGCCGATGAAGGCGCGACTCCGAATGATGATACGGACGACTTGGCGGCGATTCAAGCGACGCTCGATCGGGCGGCTGCCGAACAAGCAGCCGTATACATTCCCCCGGGCAACTACAGACTGAGCGGAATTTTGGTTGTAGACGGAGTCAAATTACTGGGGGATGGAGCCGATCAAGCCATTCTGACTTCAACGAATCCTGAAAAAGGTTCGATTGATGTCGAAGGAGACGGGGCAGTGCTTAGCGGCTTTGCTCATGTTTATGAGACAACGGTCGAACGGGGAAATGGAGCTAACGACAAAAATAGCATTACGCTGCGCGGTGCTACAAACTTTGCGATCCAAGGATTAAAAATCGATAAATCGAGCACAGCGGGCATTTTTGTAGGCGATGAATCGACGAATGGCGTCATAAGTGGAAACTCGCTTCAAAATACAGGAGCCGACGGGATACATATCACCAATGGAAGCAGCGGCGTGACCGTGGAAGAAAATACGGTTCGTAAAGCAGGAGACGATACGATTGCTGTCGTTAGCTATGAAGAGAATTCGAAGACAACCCAAGATATCGTCATCCGAAGGAACGATGTGGGGTATGGCTCGAAGGCCCGAGGCATTTCTGTCGTTGGCGGAGAGAATGTGACGATCGAGAACAACCAGATTCGGGATACGGAAATGGCTGGCATTTATATCTCGGTTGAAAAAGAATGGGATACTCGCAATGTGAAAAATATCGTGATTAATGAGAATACGATTGAGCATACCGGCACACGATTGGGATCAGAACATCCAAATATTCTGGTTTACGCCTCACAAGGGAATATCGACGAAGTGAAATTTAACGGAAATACCATCAGTAACTCCGTGCATGGAGGTATCGGCGTATGGGGAGATGGGGACATCGGTAATATCTATTTCGACGCCAATAAGCTCGAAAATACGAAAGGATTGGCAACAAACTTCAAAAGCGGAACAATTCATTCTGAAGGTAACATAGGGTTCTAAATTTCAAAAAGGAGTCAAGGATAATTCCTTGGCTCCTTTTTGTTACTTTAGATTGCTACCTCGCTTAAAATAGGAAAATGAGTCTGCTTGCTTGCGAAAAGTGAATAGGCATAAAGAACTAAAAACACTTCAAAGAAATTGAATTTGATTCAAGGGAAAATAGGGGGTTTATAAACTAGCATCGCAAAAGCAAATAGAAAGGTGTGAGGAGAAAGTTAAGAATTTGAAAATTTTTTATGAAAGCTTTGTTACCAATTTTTGAAGAAAAGCAAAGCCAGCTAAAGAGTTAAATTAGCAGCCGAGTAAATGAGTTGTGGTTAAGGGAAGCGAGAGGCGATTGTCGGGATTAGAAGAATTTGATAGCAAAAAATCCGTATAGGGACTTTTGGCATCCAAAGGATGAACAACTTCTTTTCGATACATCGGTGCGCCACACACGAAAGGAGTTGATCGCGAAACTTGAGCGGACTACATAATCGGAGTGTTCATGGAAAATTTCTGAATAGGTTGGTTTCTTGCAGCGAACCCGTAAATAGCCGCACAAACGGCGAAGGTTCGAATTTTCTATTTTTAATTTTGAAAATGTAAGTCGTTTCCATAAGCTTTTCGAAATTAATCAATATTATTTTCAACATGTAAAGATTGTTCTCATTACGTAAAAGGGTTTGCCAACGGTTAACTATTTCATTGAACACGGAGGGATCGTGCATGGAGTTAAAAGAATACTTGAGCGTCATTAAGAAAAGATGGTGGGTATTGGCCCTGACGGTGTTAGTGTGCTTCGCTGCCGCGATTGCATTCAACTCCAAATATCAGCCCCTCTATAAAGCTTCCGTCGACTTGATCGTCAATGAACCTTCGATCAGCAGCACGGGGCAGGCGCAGGTCGACTCCAACTCGATCGAGGCGAATCTCAAGCTGATCAATACGTACAAGAAGATTATCACTTCCGACTCGATCACTAAGCTCGTGGTAGAGCGCCATCCAGAACTTAACTTGACTTCAACGCAGATCGGCGACAAGCTGATGATCGATTCGACGCAAAATACGCAAGTTATCAATGTATCGGTTGAAGATCCTTCGTATGAAACGGCTGCAACAATCGCCAATTCGACAGGAAACGTGTTTATTAGTCAGATCCCGGAAATCATGCAGGTCAACAATGTCAGCGTCTTGAATGCAGCGGATCCGAACCTGTCGGCAGAACCGGTTAACGATCACAGACAGATGGTGATTATACTGAGCCTTGTTGTCGGTTTGTTGCTTGGATTCGGAATTATCTTCCTGATCGAATATCTGGATGATTCGGTCAAAACGGAATTCGATGTCGAGCATGCGATTGGATTGCCGGTATTGGCAAAAGTAGAACGGATCGCCAAAAGCGATCTTAAAAATCAGCAAACCAATTATTCAGGGCAACCTGAAGAGTCAGCCGTACTTCGTACTGCCAATGAGCAGCGATAAGCGAGGTCGATCATGAAACTCATTCAACCCGAACTTCCCGTACTCATCTATCGGGATCAAATCTTGCCGCCGTCCGAGACTTTCATCAAGAGTCAGGCTGAACGTTTTGAATCGTTTCATTCGTATTTTATGGGTTCTCGTCTCGTGCCTGGGCTGCAGATCGAAGCCGATAAGCAGATTATCATCAACACCGGGGGAGTATCGGGCCGAAGAAAAGAACTGGAATTCAAGCTAATGGGACCGGGTCGCGGATTGACGCGCAGGCTTAAAGATATCCAGCCGAAACTCATTCATGCCCATTTCGGTCCTGAAGGTTGCCTGGCTATGCCGATCGCGGAGAAATTGAAAATTCCGTTGATTGTAACGTTCCACGGATATGATGCAACAACCAAGGACGAGTATGCCAGAAAATCTTATTATACCCATCGAAATTATCTGAAACAGCGCTCGAAGCTTCAGAAAAAAGGGGACCTGTTTATTGCGGTATCGGATTTCATCCGCAGTAAATTGATCAGCCAAGGTTATCCGCCGGAAAAGATTGTTCGTCACTATATTGGAATTAATTTGGAGTCTTTTACGCCAGACCCGGCGATTCAGCGTCAGGAGACGGTTTTGTTTGTAGGACGGCTTGTTGAGGTCAAAGGCTGTGCCTATCTGATCGAGGCTATGGCTGAAGTTCAACGCAAACATCCTGAAGCCGAGCTTGTTGTCATCGGTGACGGCCCGCTCCGCGGAGAATTGGAACAGATGGCGGCACAGCACCTGAAACGTTATCGGTTTCTTGGAACGCAACCGCATCACGTTGTCCGCGAGTGGATGAACCAAGCAAGAGTGTTCAGCGTTCCAAGCGTGAGAGCCGAGAATGGTGCCGAAGAAGGACTCGGTATGGTATTCTTGGAAGCCGCTGCAATGGGAGTGCCGGTAGTAAGCTTTGCTACGGGCGGCATTCCGGAAGCGGTCGAGCATGGCAAGAGCGGTTATCTCGCGCCTGAGCGGGATTCGCATAGACTGGGTGCGTATATTGAACGTCTTTTCACGGAGCGTGATCTGTGGAAGTCGTTCAGCGAGTATGGTCAGGCCCGGGTCAGCCGTCAGTTCGATTTGCATGAACAGACTCGAAAAATGGAAGACCTCTACAAAATGGTCATCTCCAAGCAATGGACAGGTGATCGGTTGCGGGCGGATTCGATCGTTCCCGCTGTAGGTGAAGCCCAACATATTTTATAAAAGCAGATTTACCTTTTAGCATGAACCAATCCCATTAAAGGCAGGCGATGTAATCGATGACTAGAGCCATGAGCAGTGGAACTTACCTGGTGGCCAATAAAAACTCAACTGCGGACGCCTCCGAATCCTATCGGACACTACGTACGAACATCCGCTTTTCGGCGATGGGGCGTTCCTCGAAAATTTTATTGGTGACCTCGGCAGGCAGCGACGAAGGCAAGACGACAACCGCAACCAATCTCGCCGTTTCTTATTCGCAAGAAAACAAAAAGGTGCTGCTAATCGATGGTGACTTACGCAATCCATCGCTCCAACGAGTCTTTCCCCGTTCCAATAAGCGCGGATTGACGGATGTATTGAGCGGGCAATGCGGACTGGAAGCCGCCGTATCCACGACAGCCATTTCCAATTTGTCTGTGCTTACTGCCGGAACGATACCGCCTAACCCGTCTGAAATTCTCGGTTCCGATCGCATGCAGGAGTTGTTGAAAGAAGTTTCCGCGTATTACGACGTTATATTGATCGATTCGCCGGCAGCATTGGATGTGTCCGATGCGCAGATTCTAGGTACCATGTCGGACGGCGTTGTCTTGGTCGCGCATCAGGGCAAAGTAACGAAGGAAGAATTGAAGCGAGTGAAGCGCGGTATGGACCATGTCAATGCTCATATTCTAGGCGTTGTATTGAACAAGGCGTAAAACCTGCAAACTCGACATCCACAGACACCCAAGACAAATGGAGGGGAAACCATGAGTGTAGTCAGAAATGATGCCGAAGCGGCAGAGTACAATAAAGCAGCGTTCAGGGACCTGACCTGGAATCGGGGAATCGTATTCAATACAACCAAGCGGAGTATGGATCTGGTAGCTTCCCTGATCGGTCTGATCCTGTTATCGCCGGTGTTCCTGGTGTTAGCCATTTTAATCAAGCTTGAAGATCCGAAAGGTCCTGTGTTCTTCAAGCAAAAAAGATTCGGGAAAAACTCGAATATGTTCAGTATTTACAAGTTCCGTTCGATGGCGACCAATGCGGAGCAGCGGTTAAAAGAAGATCCGGCCCTTTATGAAAAATACGTCGCTAACAACTATAAGCTGGAGCAAGATGAAGATCCCCGTATCACGTCCATCGGTCGTTTCCTGCGCAAGACAAGCCTCGACGAGCTTCCGCAACTCTTAAACGTACTCAAGGGCGAAATGAGCCTGGTCGGCCCGAGGCCGATCGTAGCGCAGGAGTTGAAAGAATACAAAGACCGCAAAGATGATCTGCTTTCCGTAAAACCGGGCGTAACCGGATATTGGCAGGTAAGCGGACGCAGCGACGTCGGTTATCCCGAGCGCGTAGACTTGGAACTCCATTATGTCTATCATCGGACGATCTGGCTCGATATTCGGATTCTATTTGCGACCGTCGTCAGCGTATTGCTTAAAAAAGGCGCGTATTGAGGCCAGGCTGACTCCTACATCAGAAGAGAAAGGATGAATCCGAATGAAAGTCGCAATCATTCATGATTGGTTGACCAGTTATGCCGGATCGGAGAAGGTCCTTGAACAAATGATTCAAATCTTCCCGGAAGCGGAGATTTATAGCCTTGTGGACTTTATGCCGGAAAAGGACCGGGGGTTCCTGCAAGGGAAAAAAGTACATACCTCCTTTATTCAGAAATTGCCGTTAGCGAAAAAGCAATATCGCCAGTACCTGCCGTTTATGCCTCTTGCGATCGAACAATTCGATCTTTCGTCTTATGATCTGATCTTGTCCAGCTCTCATGCGGTAGCAAAAGGCGTCATCACCGGGCCGGATCAATTGCATATCTCTTACGTACATTCCCCGATCCGCTATGCGTGGGACATGCAGCCTCAATACCTGAAAGAGTCCGGACTTCAAAAAGGACTCAAAGGCGCGATGGCTAAAATCATTCTCAGCCGTATCCGTTTATGGGATTATCGAACTTCGAACGGTGTCGATCATTTTGTCGCCAACTCGCAGTTTATCGCTAACCGGATCTGGAAAGTATATCGTCGCGAGGCTTCGGTTATCTATCCTCCGGTCAATGTGTCAGCATTTACGGCACGGGAGGAAAAAGAAGACTTTTACCTGACGGCTTCGCGTATGGTTCCTTACAAAAAAATGGACATGATCGCCGCAGCTTTTGCGCAAATGCCTGACAAGAAATTGGTGATTATCGGAGACGGGCCGGATATGGAAAAGGTTCGTAAGTACGAGTCGCCTAACATTCGAATCCTTGGCTATCAGCCGGATCATGTGTTGGTCGGCCATATGCAGCGTGCCCAAGCTTTTGTTTTTGCCGCTGAAGAAGATTTCGGGATTACGCCGGTTGAAGCCCAAGCTTGCGGAACGCCGGTCATTGCTTACGGTAAGGGTGGAGCATTGGAGACGGTAAAAGGGCTGGATGAAGTCACGCCGACCGGAGTTTTTTATGACCAGCAGAATCCGAATGCAATCGTCGAAGCCGTGCAGCGCTTCGAACTGGAAAAAGTTAAGATTTTGCCGGTAAATTGTCGCAAAAACGCGATGCGCTTCTCGCCGGAAGTGTTCCGGCAAAACTTACAGACGCATATCCATAACAAGCAAAACGAAGAAGGGCGCCGGTTTGGCGCAGAACGGATGATTTCACGGGTGCTTTAAGCCGATTCTCAACTCAAAGGAGACTTCATTATGAAATTGACATTCATCGGGACTGGCTATGTCGGTCTGGTATCGGGCGTTTGCTTTTCGGAAATCGGCAATCAAGTCACTTGCGTAGATAAAGACTTGGATAAAGTGGAACGCCTGCGTAAAGGTGAAGTTCCGATCTATGAGCCGGGGTTGCAGGAGCTGATGGAGAAAAATACAGCTCTGGGCAATCTGAAATTCACTTCCGATTTGACGAATTCGGTGAACGACGCGGATGTCGTATTCATCTGCGTGGGCACTCCGTCGCTGCCGAGCGGCGAGGCGAATCTCGAATACGTGGAACAAGTCGCGCAAGACATCGCGCTGGCCATGAACAGTTACAAGATCGTCGTGACCAAGAGTACGGTTCCGGTCGGCACGAACGATAAGATCAAAAAAATCATCAGCCAGCTCAGCCCGCATGCTTTTGACGTCGTATCCATTCCGGAGTTCCTGCGCGAAGGTTCGGCGGTAAAGGATACGTTGAATCCGGATCGTATCATCATTGGAACCGGCAGTGAACGAGCAGCCGTTACACTGACGGAGCTGCACCGGCCTTTGACGAACGAGATCATGGTGACGGAAGTACGCAGCGCCGAAATGATCAAGTACGCGTCGAACGCTTTCCTGGCCACCAAAATTTCGTTTATCAACGAAATCGCGAACATTTGCGAAAAAGTCGGGGCCGACGTGACGCATGTCGCGCAAGGCATGGGTTACGACAAGCGGATCGGCTCATCGTTCCTACAAGCCGGTATCGGCTACGGCGGCTCTTGCTTCCCGAAAGACACACATGCCTTGATTCAGATCGCAGGCAACGTAGATTACGAGTTCAAACTTCTGAAATCCGTCGTCGAAGTGAACAACGATCAGCGCTTCAACATCATTGCCAAACTGAACCATTCGCTCGGCGACCTTCAAGGCAAAACGGTCGGCATCTGGGGATTGGCATTCAAGCCCAATACCGATGACGTGCGCGAAGCGCCGGCACTCGATATCATCAAGACGCTGCTGCAAGAAGGCGCGATCGTCAAAGCCTACGATCCGATCGCTACAGAAAATTTCCGCCGATTCTTCCGCAACGAGTCGGATGTGGAATGGTGCGATTCCGCCATGGATGCCGCGGCAAGCAGCGATGCGCTTTGCTTGTTAACGGATTGGGCGGAGTTCAAAGAAATCGATCTTCAACAATTGAACGGCGCGATGAAGCAGCCGGTGTTGATCGACGGCCGCAACGTATATTCCAGAGAGCAATTGGCAGACACCACATTCCAATACTACTCGATCGGACGTCCTGAGCTGGAAAGCTTGTCGCCGTTCCGTAATTCGGTAGCCTCGGATTAATCCGAGGTTACCCTGATTCATCAAAATTAACAGCGAAGTGATAACGATTTGAACGACTTTCGGCTTTCCGTCAGGAAAACGAGGGCAGAGAAAAGCGTTATCACGTAGCTCACGTAGCGACTTATGGGCAGAAAGGAGGATCGGACGATGGCAAACAACAATCAAGCAAAATCATCTACGCAAGTTACGACGATTGAACAGGTACAGCGCATCTGGTGGCTGAATCCGACCATCATTTTCGCCATTCTGATGACCGTCATTTTGATCGGCGCTTATTACATACCGGCAGATAGTTACGTTTCCTTCTACCGCGTTAACAAGTTTATCGACTCATCGAACATTATCTATTCCATCCTTCCGGTCTGCTGTTTTGTACTCGGCGGTGTCCTTGCTTTTCTGGCCGGAAGAGGAACGAAGCCGTCGCAAGCATTCAGCGAAGTGATGGAGAAAAAAGATTCCTTCATTAAAATGTGGATCGGCTTGCTGTTCGGCTTTACGATGTTCGGTTACGCGATGTGGTTCCTGGTCATGCTGCGCGGCGGTTTCAGCATCGGATTGTTTATGAGCGTACTGAGCGGAGAGCCGGGAGCGATCTACGGAATCAAAGAAAGCTTCGATAACGTAGCGGGCATCACTTCGTTCACCAACTTCAGCATCCCGTTCGTGATCCTGACTAGTTACTACCTTTTTTATAACAAGAAAAAGATGTACATATGGATGCTTGCGCTTGTATTCGTCCTGACGATGCTGCGGGCGGTGTTCTTCCTGGAACGTCTCGCCATCATGGAGTTTATCGTTCCGGCTGCCGTCGTATTTTTCTCGATGCGAGCCAAACTCGGACGCAAAACGCCTTTCGTCGGATTATATCCGTTTATCGGCTTGGTCGCGCTCGTTGGATTCTTCGGAGTTAGCGAATATTTCCGATCCTGGCTTAGCTACTACGTGAACTACTATCCATCGTTTTGGGAGTTTATCGTGACTCGTTTCTTCGGGTATTACGTGACTGCGATCAATACCGGAACCTTGTACTTCCAGCATCTCGGGTTCCATTGGCTGCCTTTCCCGAGTTCTACAGCAGAGTTCATTTGGAAATTCCCGGGGGTTCCGGATAATGCTTACGAATCGATCTACGGCTTCGAACCGCAGTCCGTCATTAACAACACGCTGGCGACGATGGGCAACCCGGAATTCAATAACCCGTCGGGACTGCTGCAACCTTATAGCGACTACGGCTTTAGCGGCGCGCTGATCTTTTGGGTCATCGTTGGCTTTTTCACCGGAGTTCTGTATAACCACTTCAAAAAAGGCCACACGTTCGGCATGATGATCTACCCGATCTGGCTGGTAGGCGTATTGGAAATTCCTCGTTACTTCTACTTTGGCAGCGGGCGCTTCTTCCCATGCTGGATTATCATTCTCGCCTTTACCTTCATTCTGCATTACAACCGGAAAAAACTGACAAGCTGGCGTTTGAAAGGAGTGGGAGCAGGTGACTAAGACGCGTATTTACATCAACGGACGATTTTTGAAAGCTTCCGTAACGGGTGTACAGCGTTATGCTTACGAGCTGCTGCGCACCATAGACCAAATGATCGGTCGGGATGACCCGGCCGTTCGCGGTTATGAATTTATTGTACTGGCCCCAACAGGGGAGATTCACGAGTTAGGTACAAGGCATATGGAAGTTCGTCAAGCGGGGCGCTTCAATGGGCAGCTGTGGGAGCAAATCTCGCTGCCGCTATTAGCGAAAAACGGCTTCTTGCTCAACTTATGCAACGCCGCGCCGTTGTTCAAACGTAGGCAGGCCGTCACCTTGCACGATGCTGCCGTATACTCGGTGCCGGATACGTATTCGTCCGCATTCAAGATGTGGTATAAGTTGATGTTTCGAACATTGGGGCGGACTTCGCCTTTGATCCTGACCTGTTCGAAAAACTCGAAAGACGAATTGATCCGCCATTGTGGCATCCGTGAGGACAAGATTACAGTGATCTACCACGGAAAAGAACATGTGCTGCAAAGCGGAAGTGCTCCGGATTATCCGGCGCAGCAAGGGCTGGATCGGCCTTTCGTCCTCGCGGTAAGCAGTCGCAGTCCCAACAAAAACTTTCGTTCCATCGTTCGTGCAGCCGAGCTGATCGGAGATCAAGGGTTCGACTTCGTGATCGCTGGAGGGACAAACCCGAAAATCTTCAAATCCGAAGACGCAGAGCTGGGCAATAACGTTCGGCATGTCGGGTACGTCGAAGACGAAGAATTGCGGACATTGTATGATCGCGCATCGTGTTTTGTGTTTCCGTCCTTCTACGAAGGATTCGGATTTCCGCCGCTTGAAGCCATGGCTTGCGGATGTCCGGTGGTCGTATCGGATACCGCTTCGTTGCCGGAAGTTTGCGGAGACGCTGTATTGTATTGCGACCCTAGCCGGCCCGAGGATATTGCGCAGAAGATCGCCAACGTGATGCAAAATCCGGAACTGCAACAGGATATGAGACAAAAGGGCCTGGCTCAAGCCGGTAAATTCTCTTGGGAAAAATGTGCGTACGAGACGCTGGCCGAAGTAAAGCAGCACGCGATCGGACGTTACAGCGAGAAGGTTGCCCGCAGTGAAAATCGCAAGGCACAAGCTTAATTTTCAAATTTATTTAATCAGAAAAAAGGAGGAGAGCCGGTATGAATATCATGTTTGCGAGCCATACGTATATGGGAAGTCCGTTCGTTGTCGGCTCCCATCATTTGTCCAGGGAAATGGAGAAGCTGGGGCACTCGGTCATTCACGTCAGTACCCCGCTCAGCCTGTTTCACCTGTTGAAGTGGAAAGACCGGGACATTCAGGCCCGCTTCCGCATTTTACAAGGGAAGAAAGTCGATACGTCGGCGGTAGTCAATTCGGTTCCGATGTCGCTGCTGCCGTGGGAGATTGCCGGACCGATCTTCAAGCGGACGCAGAAAAACTGGATGCTGCCCGCGATCAAAAAAGTGATGCGCGAGCATGAGATGGCTTCGGTAGACTTGCTGCTGATCGACCAACCGCGCTTTGTCGGGTTGGAGAAGCTGGTGTCGCCCAAAGTGACGATTTACCGCCCGACCGATATTTACAGCAAAATGACGGGAGATGCTTCGATCGCCACCGCCGAACGGACGCTGATGTCAGTGGTTGACGGACTGGTATCGACCTCGGGACCCGTACTATCGGAGCTTCAGGAGTATAACCCGGCCGTGCCGACGCTGCTGCTGGAAAACGGCGTCGAATACGAACACTTTTCCAATCCGGCAGAAGAACCTGACGATCTTAAGCACATTCCTTCACCGCGTGCCGTTTATGTGGGCGCATTGGATGAACGGCTTGATTTGAAGGGACTTAAGCTGTTGGCACAGCAAAAGCCGAACATCAGCCTGGTCATCATCGGTCCCGTGAATGACGAGACCAAGCGGGATTTCTCGGAGTTCGCCAACGTCCATTTTCTCGGTGCAAAAAAGTACGCGACCGTACCGGCTTATCTCCAGCATTCGGATGTGGCGCTGCTGCCGCTCAGCAATCATGCCGCCAACGCGGGACGAAGCCCGATGAAGCTGTATGAATATGCGGCTGCCGGACTGCCGGTTGTGGTGACAGAGACGCCGGAGCTGCTTAGGCGCCAGGAACGCTTCCTGCACTTTTACCGCGATAGCGCGGAATTGCCCGACCAGGTCGAAGCCGCGCTATCCGCGAAACAGGATCGGCTGGCAATCCGAGAGATGGCACGAAGCCATGCTTGGGAATCCAAAGTCAATACGCTGTTGGACTTTATCGATAAGTTACAGGTCAAAATCGGATAGACAATCTTAGATAGAGAATTGCAAACCTAAGGAGTGGCGATATGTCTTCATTAAAGAAGAAAGGGATCAAAGCGGCGAAGTGGTCAAGTATAGCCACGATCGTGACGATTGTGATCCAGTTGCTGCAACTGGTCGCATTGTCCCGGATCTTGAGTCCGGTCGACTACGGTCTGATGAGCATGACGATGGTCGTCGTAGCTGCGGCAGTCAATTTGACCGATGCAGGGATCTCGAACGCCATCATTCACCGCCAGGACGTGACCAAAAACCATCTTTCCAGTCTTTACATACTCAATCTTGTCACGGGAGCTTTTATCGGTGTTGTTATTTTCTTCTCGGCCCCGCTCGTAGTCTGGTTCTACCAAGAGCCCGAGCTGCTCAATCCGGTTCGCTGGATGGCGCTGCTGTGCCTGCTTCCGGCTTTCGGTCAACAATTCGAAGTTCTGTTCCGCAAAGAGCTGAAGTTCGACAATATCGCCAAAATCCAGATCGTATCCTATTTTGTCGGCTTCCTGCTCGCAGTCGGCGGCGCGATCGCAGGCTTCGGCGTCTACGCGCTGGTTCTGTCGAACCTGGGTAACGCCTTCGTCAAATCGTTCATGCTGTTGGTTCAAGGATGGAAAAAATGGACCCCGCAGTTGCATTTCGCTAAAAAAGATTTGAAAGGCTACCTGAGCTTCGGCGTCTATCAGATGTCGTCCAACGTGATCCAGTCGCTGATGTCGAATATCGATTACATCATCATTGGGCGTCTGTACAGCGCGCAAGTGCTCGGTTATTATTCGTTCGCGTTCCAGCTCTGCACCATGCCGGTACTGAAGCTGACACCGCTGATCAATACCGTCAGCCTGCCGCTCTATGCCAAAATGCAGGACAATCTCGAACGGCTGCGTAGCGGTTATATCAAGACGATCAGTCTGGTCAGTTACCTGAACGCGCCGATTTACATGGGTCTGCTCGTTACAGCGCCTGTGCTGGTACCGTTCATTTTCGGAGCCAAATGGGAACCGAGCGTTATTTTGATCCAGGTGCTGTCGGTTGCCATGCTGATGCGTTCCTTGATCGTGCCGATCCAGCCGCTGCTTCAAGCCAAAGGGCGGACCGACATGTACTTCCGCTATACGCTGATGGGCATGTGCATTCAGGTTCCGGGGCTTGCGATCGGTACGTTCTTCTGGGGCATCATGGGCACTTGCGTAGCCTATGTCGTCATCCAACTTGCGTTGATGATTATCCAATACCATTACGCCATGCGCCGTATGATTGGGCCTTGCCTGCGTGAATACTTGCGCAGCATGGCACCGGGTCTCGCTTACGGACTGATTATGGTAGCAGGCGTGCTGTTGATCAATTACCTGTCCGTTGCTGTGTTCTCCCAAGAAGCAAACTTTGTCATTCAAGTTGCTGTCGGGGCGTTAATCTACTTTGCCGTTATTTTTCTTTTTAACAAAGAATTGTTTCAAAACGTCAAGAATAGGCTTATAAGTAAAACTAAGTTAGCTAAATGACGGTGATTGCGTTAACTAAGTTCACACATTCAGAGGAGGGCATCAACGATGACTAAAGTTAAAAAAGCAATTATCCCGGCGGCCGGCCTAGGAACAAGATTCCTGCCCGCAACGAAAGCTATGCCAAAAGAAATGCTTCCGATCGTAGACAAGCCGACCATTCAATACATTGTCGAAGAGGCGGTTTCCTCCGGCATTGAAGATATCATTATCGTGACGGGACGCAGCAAACGGGCGATCGAAGACCACTTCGACAAAAACATCGAATTGGAAGCGGACCTGGAAGAGAAGAACAAGGAAGAGCTGCTGAGCATCGTTCGCGAAGTAACAAACCTGGTCGAGATCCACTGCGTCCGTCAAAAAGAACCGCTCGGTCTCGGACACGCCATCTGGTGCGCACGCAAATTTATCAACGACGAGCCGTTCGCGGTATTGCTCGGCGACATGATCATCGACAGCGAAGTACCTTGCTTGAAGCAAATGATGGATGAGCAAGCGCGTACCGGCGGCAACATGATCGCGGTCGAAGCCGTGCCTTGGAAAGACGTAAGCAGCTACGGCGTCATCAAAGGCGATAAGCTGACCGATAACCTGAACCTGATCACGGACCTCGTGGAAAAGCCGAAAACGGACGCGCCGTCCAACCTGGCGATGATCGGCCGCTATATTCTCGAACCGGAGATCATGGACATTTTGGAACATCAGACAGCAGGCGTCGGCGGCGAGATTCAATTAACGGACGCGCTGAAAAAGCTTGCGGAACTGTCGAGAATGTACAGCTTCCGTTATGACGGAACCTTGTACGACGTAGGCAGCAAGATCGGTTATCTGAAAGCCAATGTTGATTTCGCGCTGAAACGTAACGGACTTGGCGATGAGCTTCGCGAATATCTGGTCGAGAGCCTGATCGGGGATCCGGCAGCGGCTGAGAAAAAAGATAATCTCAAAATCGTGTAAAGACGTCACACATAAAATATCAGACACCGATACGAATCGACAGAATGGAGGGGCAAGCATGAAATTGGTATTATTGTCCGGAGGCTCGGGCAAGCGGCTGTGGCCGCTGTCCAACGACGCCAGATCGAAGCAGTTTTTGAAAGTGTTGGAGAATGATCAGGGTGAGATGGAGTCCATGGTGCAGCGGGTTTGGGGACAAATCAAAGGTGCAGGATTAGCTGATTCGACGGTTATTGCAACGAGTAAAGTTCAGGTCGAGATTTTACAAAATCAGCTTGGCGGCGTACCGATTATCGTCGAGCCAGAGCGTCGGGATACCTTCCCGGCGATCGCGCTTGCCGCTTCGTATCTGTATTCGCAAGGAGTCGGCTTGGACGAGACGGTGTGCATCCTGCCTGTCGACCCGTACGTCGACGATCACTTCTTCGACCGGATTCGCGACTTGGAAGGAGCGCTGCATAATTCGGGGGCCAAAATGGCTCTGATGGGCGTCAACCCTACATACCCATCTTCGAAATATGGATACATCGTGCCGGAATCGGACGGAAACAACAGCGACTATAAGAAGGTAGGGCGCTTTACCGAGAAGCCGAGCGAAGATCGGGCCGAGCGTTTGATCGAACAAGGGGCTTTGTGGAATTGTGGCGTATTTGCTTTCAAGCTGAGCTATATGATGGATCATCTGCTCCGTGCGGGAATGCCGATGCAATACGAAGATCTGCTTGACCGTTACGCAACGCTGGAGAAGATCAGCTTCGACTACGCGGTGGTGGAAAAAGAATCGCATATCGCCGTGATTCCGTACGACGGCTATTGGAAAGATCTCGGCACCTGGAATACGCTTACCGAAAATATGGGCTTGCAGCATATCGGCAAAGGCGCGATTAGCGAAGATTCGCCTAACACGCATCTGATCAACGAGCTGGATATTCCGGTCACGATCATCGGCGTTCCCAACGCGATCGTCGCCGTCAGCCCGGACGGGATTCTCGTATCCGACAAAGAAGCCAGCCCGCGTGTCAAAGACATGGTCGATCCCGGACAGCGTCCGATGTACGAAGAGCGCCGCTGGGGTTGGTATCGGGTGCTGGATTATTCCAAGTTCGGGGACGGCACCGAAGTGCTGACCAAGCGTATCGGGCTCAAAGCCGGCAACAATCTGGGATACCGCAAGCATCTGTATCGCACGGATACGTGGACGATCATTAGCGGAAAAGGCATTTTGGTCAAAGAAGGTACCATTACGCCGGTTGCGGCAGGCGACGTAGTCACTATCGAGCCCGGAACGTATCACTGCCTCAAGGCGTTCCATGACATGGAATACATCGAGGTGCAAAAAGGCGAAGTCGTGCAGGAAGAAGACTTCGAGGAATTGTTCAGCAGCTGGAACGATATCGAACGCCACTGCGTCGTTAGCGGCGCGAAGGCGGCCGGAGCCGGCCGAAACGCGTTATGAAGCGCTGGGCGAAGATCGTGATCTCCGGTGTCGCCGTTCTGGCAATCGGTATCGGAGGTTACGCATACTCCATCTATCGCCCAGTTGTCGATACGATGGAATCCATTTACGAACCGCTGGAATCGGACGTGGCCGTAGGGGCCGCCGATCCGGCGGCTCAGGGGGGAAGCCTAACCGCTTCGGTTGGCAATGCGGGAGCGCAGCAGGCCGCCCAAGAACTTCCCGCTGATCTGAGCACGACCAAGCCTTTTAATCTGCTGGTATTGGGTGTCGATGAACGCGAAAATGATGTTGGGCGTTCCGACGCGATCATGATGCTGGCGGTCAATCCCGAAAAACGCTCGATTCTCATGTTCAATATTCCACGCGATACACGCACAGAGATTGTGGGTCGAGGCACGGTTGATAAGATCAATCATGCCTACGCCTTTGGCGGTGTGAATATGTCGGTCAATACCGTCGAACAATTTCTTGACGTTCCGGTGGACTATTACGTGAAAGTCAATATGGAAGGCCTGGAACGAATCATTGACATTTTGGGCGGCGTAACCGTAGATAATCCGTTCGAATTCGACTTTGAAGGGACGGATTATAAAAAAGGTCTGATCGAGATGAACGGTCATGAAGCGTTGATGTACTCCCGGATGCGCTATGACGATCCCAAAGGCGATATTGGCCGCAACGACCGTCAACAACTGGTACTTTCCGCGCTGATCGAAAAAGGGAAAAGCGTCTCGAATTTGACCAAAGTCAATTCGCTGCTGGATGCGGTCAAAGATAATGTCAAAACCAACCTGACCAAAGACGATATGATGGATATTGTGACCAAATATCGGACGGAAATCGATTCGGTTCAGAAGGACGAAGTACAAGGCAGCGGTAAAAAGATCAACGGAATCTACTATTATATCGTGGACGATGCGGAGAAGACGCGTATTCGTACCGAGCTGACGCATCAGTTGCAAAACGGCAGCTCTTAAGGAAACGGGGGCAGGCGGCAATGGCAGTTAATCTTTTTTTCATTCCTCATCAAGACGACGAAGCGCTGACGTTTGGAGCAGGCATTCGCAATCACCTGAACGTCGGCGATGAGTGTCATGTGATATTGTACACGGATGGTTCGTCGTCCAATGTGGTTCGGCAGTTGAACGGCGAGACCAAAAGCAATATGCACCGCAAGCTTCTGGACCCGCAGCGAGAAGGATACACGCCGCTGGATCGAACCGATCTGGTACGCTACCGCAATGATGAATTTTTGCGTTCGTGCATGGCTTTGGGATTACCTGTGGAGCATGTGCATTTCGTGCAGGAGTTGCAGGACGGCACAACGACGGTGGAAGATTGCGAAGAGCTGATTCGAGCATTTACAGACCGTTATCATGGCGCCCGAGTGAAAACATTCACGGATTTGGGCGATAACCATCGCGATCATGCCAATATGGGCGCGGCGGCACGTAATCTGTATCGGCAGGAAAAAATCGCGGATCTGCGGCTTTACGTGGAACCTTATAATCTGCGTCAAGCCAAAAAAGCGAACCGGGGCGTTCGGGTCTTAAAAGAAAAGCCGGAAGCCCATCGCGAATCCGTCGTGGCTTCCTTAAGCGAGTATAAAAAATGGAATCCGGCACTTGAGCAGTTTGCCATCGGTTATCATTCGGTTCGAAAAGAAATCGATGCGGCGATCGCCAATCCGGTGTCCTATTATCATAAGCCTTATTGATTGCTTTGCCCGTTGGACAAAAATCGGATAAAGGAGCTGCGACTGGATGAGCAAAATTTTGATTGTAGGCGGACAGATGGAGAATAAGGGTGCGCAGGCGATGACTTTTACGGTAATCAACGAGATTAAAAAGCGTTATCCGGATAAAGAAATTCTGGTGAACTGTATTGATCCGGATCGGGGATATGCTTTCGACATTATCAAAATCGGCAAAAAGCTGAAGATTGAAATGTTGGGCGGGGTATTTGGAACGCTGGGCAAACTGATTCCGAATGCCGAGCATGTCAACGTGACCCGTGCCGACATGGAACGGATCATGAAAGATACGGATATGATGATCGACATCAGCGGGTTTGCCTTATCTTCCCAATTTACAATCCGCCACTCCGTGAACTATCTGGTCAACATTATGTTGGCCAAGCGGTATAAAGTACCTATGGTGCTTATGCCGCAATCGTTCGGACCTTTTGAATATGAAAGCAAGTACAAGTCGGTTATTATGGCACTGATTAAAAAGTACATCACTTATCCGACCTACATATATGCGCGCGAGGATGAAGGGATGCAGTTTTTGAGCCGGTTCACAACCCGCAACCTGAAGCGGTCGATGGATTTGGTGCTTCAAGGCAGCAGCGCATACGATCTGAATGTACTGTTCAAGCCCGGTGCGTATCAACCTAATGAACGTGTTGATGTCAAATCGAACTCGGTAGGGATCGTGCCTAACGTCAAGACGATGAAGTACGGCTCCCGTGAGGACCTGCTTCAAGCTTATCGCAAAATGACCGATCATCTGCTGAAATCCGGCAAGAACGTAGTTCTGCTGCGGCACTCAACGGAAGATTTGGAAATTTGCAAAGGCATCAAACAACATTATCCGAACGATGATCGCGTGGTGCTGCTCGAAGACGAATACGACTGCATCGAAATTCATCATATTCTGGAGCAGTTCGAATTTATTATCGCTTCGCGCTATCATTCCATCATTCATGCGTACAAAGACGGTATTCCGGTCTTGGCACTGGGCTGGGCAACCAAATACCAGGAGCTGCTCGGGCGATTCGGGCAAAAGGAGTATATGTTTGACGTACGCGATCTTGCGCATGTCGAACGGGAGATCGAGCGCAAAATCGATCTGATGATTGCTCGCCGCGAAGATGAATCGAAGAAAATCAAAGCCGTGACGGCAGAGATCCAGAGCCGTACGATCTTTAATGAGGTATTTGGCGAACTTCCGGTGGCGCAACAAGCGAAGACGGAAAAATCCGCGGAGCTTGAAGACGTTGAGGACGCAACGCTGCAAATCGGTTAGATCGAATGGAGTAAGGCTGGCGCTGTGGGGCTGTGTGAAGAAACCTTTATCGAGTAGGCCGCAAGGTCTTCGGTAAAGGTTTTTTTGCGGTGAGGAGACATAGGCAAAGTTCAGGTTTTATGCTACCCTTACGGGACATATGGAGAAGATCAAGCGGAAGGGAAGAACGCACGCATGCAACAATTGTTTATTGGAGATATTTCGCTTAGCGACGGAACGATCGAGTCGGTGCTGCTGCTGGAATCTGCTGCAAGAGTCGAGTTTCGAATGTGGGATGGCGGCAAAGCGGTTTTTCGTTTCAAAGGCGTGATTGGCGTTCGTGATCGCAATGCAGCAGGGCAGGAAATCGAGTCGATGGAAACGGAGGAAGTGCTGCCGCTTCGCAGTATTCCAACGGACCCGTTTGTAGCCGGATTGTTAGAAGAACGGCCGGAAGGAAGAATCGAAGGCGTAACGCGTTATGCCTTTATCGGTTCGTGGACGATGCGCCCAATCCTTGAAATTTATGCGGAGGAAGCAGAAGCGGAACGTACACGCGCTTTTTGAAGATAGGTTGGAAACCAATGGTTTTCACGCCTAAGATTTTACTTCGCGAGACGGTTTAGGATGAAAAAAATGTGTTTATTTACGGCATGTGGACGAATTGCGCGCGTTCGTGCAAAACTCTCATTCTTTCAATCGAAGGAGCTGATGCGTATGTCGATCGACCGTTTTATTTGGACTAAGTTGAGCCGTGTAGACAATGAAAAGACAAAAAAAAATCTGGCCAAGCTGCTGGCGATTCGGATTCGCAAGGCCGAGAAAGCCGAGCGGTTGACGTCATGACCTGCGTGTAATGATCCGAAGACGTACAAAGGAGGTTCCTCTCGGAACCTCCTATTCGGCTTTTGTGCCAGCCGCGGCTTTTTCGCAATCTTCGTCGGAGAGGTGCAAAACGTCTTCTTCGGATTCCGAATGTTGCGGTTCGTTGATCCACTCATCCGACCAGCCTTGGATGCAGGCGATTGTCGATTGGAGAGCATGTCCTTTTTCGGTCAATTCGTATTCGATCCGGACCGGTGTCTCGGCATACACATGGCGTACGACGATACCTTCTTTTTCCAGGTCTTTCAAGCGTTCCGACAAAAGACGTCCGCTAACCGGGAAAGCCGATTGAATGTTACAAAAACGCTGCGGTCCCGACAGCAAACGATAGATGATCAGACCGTTCCAGCGCTGCGACAGAATCTGCATCCCCCGTTCAAATCGAGGGCAAAGCGTTGAGTTTTTCATAGGTTCACCTCCAAACTTTCCAAAGGAAAGTCACTGCCTGTAAGTTTCCTTGATCGCCTTGATTATATCACGAATTGCAGATGGAATGCGGATTTCCGTCATTATTTTCCGTCGGATCGTGAAATTAAGGAAGAACCTTTCTTTTTTGCGCAACAGCTCTTTATAAAAAAAGCGAAACTGACGAAAATAAGTAGTGAGCAGCCACTACATCGACGGCGATCCTGCCAGAGGGAAGAAGGGAACTACATGAATATTTTGGAAGCGCTCGTACTCAGTATCCCCTATTTGAAGAAAATCACCAAAGAAGACTTTATGATCGGCATTACGGATATGCAAAAGTTCCTGTATTACGCGCCGTCTTCGGATCTTGATTTCGGCCTTTCTGCCGGTTCGCCGATTCCGCCGGATGATGCCAATTTGAAACAAGCGCTGGCCGGACAATTATCCAGTACCCGCATTCCCGCTTCGGCCTACGGGGCTGAACTTGAAGCAAAAGGGATTCCGGTATTTAATGAAGAAGGAAAAGTCATTGGCGCATTGGCGGTCGCTTATACCCTGAAGACCGAAGATTTTTTGCACGGATTCGGGGATCGGATGGAGTCGGTCAGCCGATCGTTAACGGATTTTGTCGCTTCGATCGCGGCGCAGTCCCAGCAGCTGGCCGCCGCAACGACCGAAATTCGGGAAAACTCGGGTCGTGCCGTCAGCGATGCGCGCGAGGTCAACAAGGTGACTTCGTTCATTCGCGAAATTTCCGAACAAACGAATATGCTGGGGCTGAACGCTGCGATCGAAGCCGCCCGCGTCGGCGAGCTGGGCGCCGGGTTCCAAGTCGTGGCAAGCGAAGTGCGCAAGCTGTCTGTGGATACGAAACAAGCCACGCAGAGCATCGAGCAGGCGCTCAACAACGTTCAAGAAAGCATCGTACGGATGCAGCAGGAAATCACATCGATCTCCGACGCATCCAATGAGCAGGCGCATCTGCTTGGCGAGTTCAGCAGTTTAACAGATCAACTGAACAATCTAAATACGGAGTTTTCCGACTTTACGCGAACATTATTGAATGAACGCGGCCATATGAATTAAGCCAAGCATGAAAAAAGACATTCCATAAACCGGAATGTCTTTTTATGTACCGCCGCGGGTGATGGGTCACTCTTTTAGTACAGGGACAGAGCGAGCGTGTCGCTTTCGCGGTACGAGTGCAGAATGGCTTCAGAGCCTACGATTTCAATACTAATCAGGGAACCGATACAATTTTTCAAGGCACGTTTACCGTTGCTTAACTTATTATCTAATGCGCTGGTCAGCAGTCTAAGCATTTTCTGAGCGGGTTGAGTATTCTCGGCGTCAATGTAAACGGGAACCAGTTTTTCTTGAACCGTAATCGTCGTCGTTTTCATTACAATCACCTCGTCATGTTCTTTATCCTTGTTTGTATTATAAACTCGCTTCCTTAAAAACAAATTAAAAAACGCTTAAATTTCTTCGTAAATATTACTATTTTCTCGGTTTTTTTTGAAAAACTCTCGATTCCTCCTTAATATTTAGCGTACCGGCAGCGTTCGCCGCTTGATTTTAATAGTTTTTTACCCTACCGCACCTATTTATGAAAACCTTTTTACGGGAATAATTAATCGATTTTCAAAAAAGAATTGAAAAAGCGGAAAATGATTGAATGCGAGACCTTTTCGGGTAATGAATACCTGGATTGGAGCAGCCGTCTAACTGCCTCCGAAAAGGTATTTATTTTCTCGAAAATGAAGGAGTGGATCGCCATGACGTCATCGCGTTTTGAAGGCAGGACCGTGATTGTGACCGGGGCCGGTTCGGGAATCGGCCTGGCAGCGGCAATGAAGTTTGCGCAAGAAGGAGCTAACGTGGCTTTGTTCGAGCTTGATCCGCTTCGCGCGGAATCGGCACGGCAAGAGTTGGAAAACATTCGTTCCGGTTCGGGTTTGGTCCAGATCGTCGATGTTTCCGATCCGGAGAGCATGGAAGCGGCTTATCGGAACGTGAACGAGCATTTCGGAGGATTAGATGCGGTATTCGCGAATGCCGGCATCAACGGAGCCAAAGGTCCTATCGAGCATATGGACCTTGAAGAATTCAAGAAGACGATCGACGTCAATCTGGGCGGCATGTTTTTATCCGTGAAATATGCGATCCCTTATATGAAAAAACGCGGCGGAGGAAGCATTATTATTACCAGTTCGGTTAACGGCAACGGGCGGTACTCCAGCGTAGGCATGTCTCCTTACAGCACGTCCAAAGCCGGACAAGTCGCTTTCGCCAAAATGGCCGCATTGGAGCTGGCTCGCTATCGGATTCGCGTTAACGCGATCTGTCCGGGCGCTATCTCGACCAATATCGACGAGACGACCGAAGAAGACTCGCGCATGGACGAGATCGCGATCCCGCTCGAATTCCCGCGCGGCGGCGATCACCCGCTTGCCGGACGCCACGGATTGCCGGAAGAAGTGGCGGATTTGGCGGTATTCCTTGCTTCTTCGGATTCGCGCCATGTGACCGGTACGTCGATCACGGTAGATGGAGGAGAGTCGCTGTTGTTCTAATGGCCGCTCGCCCGATTCCGCCCCTTCGCTCAGGTTGTTTCCCTTGCGGGAAGCCAAAAGTCGCTCAGGTTCGGAATCGGGCTCGCCGGGTTAGCACATAGTGGCAGGAAGGGCACCCGGCCCTTCGGTATGGACCGGGCTGAAGGTAGCGTAGCTGCGTTGCAGGCTACGGAAGGGCGAATGGCGGGCTTATATCTTGTTATTCTTTGATATGAGCGAGCAAGACCTGAAATAGGTCGAGCAAGCCTTTTTATAAACCGAAAGCAAACGGCGAAGGGAGGAATTCAGTGAAAGACGCCTTTGAACTCGTAAAGCCGGAGGCTTTATGAGTGAGACAGCGTCTTGTAAAGCATTTCGAAGAAATGCGCTTCGGGAGCATATGCTAGTAATTTCTCCCTTCGCCCCTGAGCTTTCCTAAACAGTCCCGCCCAACAATAATTGAGGCAGGGCTTTTTGTGTTGGAACAGCGTGCCTGCTGCGCAAGGGGACAGGAATCGGGTATAATGGAGCGACGAAAACGAATAGGATCGGGAGGAATTCGGATGGGATGGTTATCTTGGTTGGCGGAGCAGAAGATCGACGAAGCGGTGCGCAACGGAGAGTTTGACGATCTGCCGGGGAACGGGAAACCGATTGAGCTAGACGATCTGTCCGGAGTGCCCGAAGAACTCCGGGTTCCTTATCGGATTTTGAAAAACGCGGGAATGCTGCCGCAGGAGATTGTGTTGCGGAAGGAATGTCTGGAATTGGAGGATTTGCTTGCGGCTTGCCGATCGGAGGAAGAGCGCGAGGAGATTGGACGTAAATTGAACACGCAAAGGCTCAAGCTTAGGATGGTGGAGGAAGAAAGAGGCTGGGGTGGCGGCGCGTATTTGGAATATGCGGACAAGATCAAGGATCGGTTAGGCGGCAATTAACGCAGAAATCCAGCTGTTTGATTGGTGCTTAAGGTTAAGATTGAAATACCTGCAAATCTCCATTTATTTTGAGCAAGCTTCTGAATTTTGACCTATGCTTGCGTATTGAAATGGATAGATGCAGGTATTTCGGTGGATATCGGACATCTCCAGTTAGATAGACGGATATTCGCAGTTATTTGTTCTTGCGAACCCTACAAATCAGGCACATCCACGACGACGGGTTCTCGCGGAATCAAAGACAGATCGAAAGAACCCACCAGTTCCGCGGCCGATACCGCTTCTGGACGGTCGATCAATCCACTCGCATGCGCCAGCCAACCGACGAGTTGTTCAGGTGAAGTACCTCGCTCGCGGAAGGCGGAGATGGCGATGCCGCCGTGGCGTTTAGCCAAGCGTTTGCCGTCCGATCCGTTCAATAAAGGTACATGCAAGAACTTCGGCGCTTCGAGTCCCAAAGCTTCATACAACAGGATCTGTCTCGGCGTTGAATCTAACAGGTCGTATCCTCGCAGGACGTCGGTGATCTTCATGTCCGCATCGTCCATCACGACAGACAATTGATACGAATGCAAGCCGTCGGCACGCCGGACGACGAAGTCGCCTCCGCTGCCCGGCGCGAAGTATTGCGTTCCGGCGATGCCGTCTTCAAAATGAACTTCACGTCCTTCTGGCAGCGCAAAGCGAAGCGAAGGATCTTTATGCAACGCTTTTTCGGCGCGTTCTGCGGGAGTTAGATGCCGGCATGTTCCTGCATAAGCGGGTCCTTCCGAGGTCAATCCGTGGGGAGCGCTAACGGCGGACAGAATGTCTGCCCGACTGCAAAAGCATGGATACAGCGCGCCTGCGGCTTCCAGCTCGAGTAGGCCTGCTTCGTATCGTTCCAAGCGCTCGCTTTGGGTATAAGGCGCGTAGGGACCACCGACGTCCGGGCCTTCGTCCCAGTCCAGGCCGAGCCAACGCAGATCAAGCAGTGCGAGGTCGGCCCATTTTTTACGGGAACGCTCGGTGTCGATATCCTCCATGCGAAGTATGAATTCGCCGTTCAGCGAACGCATATGGAGCCAAGAAATCAGTGCGGTGCGGGCATTGCCCAAGTGCATTTTGCCGGATGGCGTAGGTGCAAAACGTCCGCGTCTCATCATCGTTCACTTCCTTGTTAGGGCGTGCACGCAAACCGGTACATTGTCTGGCTTCAAGGTTTGCATGCAGGCCTTAGTATCGATCTGTACCAAAAGCTTCGCGTAAATCCGCACAAATAGGATCAGATCTGCCTGCGAGCTTGACATGATCCATTATACGACACATTTTCCGCGGGCTGAAATCACATATCCGAATCAGACCACACAATGGAAGAAAGGGAACTGCCCAACATGAACGAAGATCAAGTCCGACATACGAAAAAGGAAAGCAGGGCTGGCGAAATTTACTCCGAAACTCTTCCTTCTAAAAATAACGCAACCAAGCTCCCCGTCGATTTCGCCTTACCCGAGCTGAAACGAAGTCTGGCCGCGAATCGTCCCGCAATTCTGATCGCCCAGCCGGGAGCCGGAAAAACGACACGGGTTCCTCCGGCGCTGCTGTACGAACCTTGGCTGGAAGGCCGCAAGATTCTGATGCTGGAACCGCGGCGGCTTGCGGCGGTATCCGCAGCCGATTATATCGCGGAATCGCTCGGCGGGAAAACGGGCGAAGTGGTCGGTTACCGGATTGCTTTGGATAGCAAATCGGGCAGCCGCACGCGGATCGAAGTGGTGACCGAAGGCATCCTGACGCGGATGCTGCAATCTGATCCGTCCCTGGAGGATGTGGGGCTGGTTATTTTTGACGAGTTCCATGAACGCAACTTGCAGGCGGATCTAGGCTTGGCGCTTTCTTTGCAAAGCCGTGCCGTGCTGCGGGAAGATCTTCGCATTCTCGTGATGTCGGCGACGATCGATCCTGAGCCGTTGTCCAAAGTATTAGGCGGTGCGGATGTGATCCGCAGCGAAGGCCGAGTCTATCCGGTTGAGACCGTACATCTTGGCGCTGCGCGGGAACTCCCGCTGGAACGCAGAGTGGCGCAGGCCGTGCGCCGGGCTTGGACCGAGACCGAGGGAGGAATTCTCGTATTCCTGCCGGGGGTGCGCGAGATTTCGCGCGCAAGGGAAGAGCTGAACCGCGGCGGGGGACTGGCGGGCGCGGAGATTTTGGCCCTGCACGGCGGGCTGGGGCGCGAGGAACAGCGCCGAGCGGTTCGCGCTTCCGCGGACGGGAAGCGGAAGATCGTGCTCTCGACCACGCTGGCCGAGTCCAGCATCACGGTCGAAGGGGTGACGGCCGTCGTCGATAGCGGCCTGATGCGCACGCAGGCGTTTTCGCCGCGTACGGGCATGTCGCGGCTGGTTACGTTGACCGAATCGCTGGAGTCGGCGGATCAGAGAAGAGGGCGTGCGGGGCGGACGGCGCCGGGCGTTTGTTACCGGTTATGGAGCCGCGAGGAAGAGTCGGGCATGCCGACTTCGCGGATTCCCGAGATCCTGCAAAGCGACCTCGCGCCGCTTGCGCTGGAACTGGCGGCATGGGGCGTCCGCGATCCGAAGGAACTGGATTGGATCGACGCACCGCCGGAAGGCGGATATGCCGAAGCGCAGGCGCTGCTTCGGCGGCTGCACGCGCTGGGTGAAGAAGGCACTATCACCGAGGAAGGCCGTGCGATGAGCGAGCTTGGCGTACATCCTCGTCTGGCCCGGATGATTCGCCGTGCTGCCGACCTCGATCTTGGCTTGCACGGTCTTGCCTGCGATCTGGCGGCTCTGCTTCAGGAACACGTTTCTTCTTCGGCGCCTGCCGGCGGAACGGTGACGGATAACGTGTCTTTACTGCCGCGTTTGGAGTCGCTGCTTGCCGCTTCCCGCAAAGAAAATTCAAACGCGCTGCGTACGCCGGAGGACCGGGTCGCAGCGCGCTCTGCCAGGCTGCGTCGGATTGCCGAAGTGTCAGAACCTTTAAGCGGTGACATTAACCGGGCGGGCTTGCTGCTTGCTTATGCTTTTCCCGACCGGGTTGGCCGCCGCAGAGGAACGGGACGCTTCCTGCTCAGCGGCGGACGCGGCGTGTATATTCCCGAACGGGAGCTGCTTTCGCGAGAAGAATACGTGGTCGCCGCCGATATCGACGACCAGGGCGGCGAAGGGAGAATTTGGCTGGCGGCTCCGCTCGAAGAGGACGATTTGAATTTTTTTGCTGCCGAAGAAGGCATTGAAGAAACGCGCGTCGAGTGGGATTCGGATCGAGCAGCCGTATCCGCGCTGCGTATTCGCCGGATCGGGGCTGTCATTTTACAATCGGCGCAGGCTTCTTCGCCCGATCCGGAAGCTGTGGCAGCCGCTTTGCTGGTCGGGATCCGCTCCGCAGAAGGCCGGATTCTTCCATGGAGCAAGGAAGCGAGGGAACTGCAAAACCGCATGATCTTCATGCACCTGGCAGACTCAGAGTTCCCGGCGGCCGACGATCTGACGTTGTTGGCGGAACTGGAAGAGTGGCTGCTCCCTTACGCGCCTGGCGTTCGGAATGAAGTTCAGCTTAGAAAGCTTAAACTCTCGCAGCTGCTGGAGCAGCGCTTGACCTGGGAGCAACAGCGGACTTTGGATGCCGAGGCGCCAACCCGCCTAACCGTGCCTAGCGGTTCACGGATTGCCGTTGATTACAGCGACCCCGAACGGCCTTTCATGGCGGTCAAGCTTCAGGAAATGTTCGGTCAGACGCAGACGCCTCGTATCGGGCGCGGACGCGTGCCCATTACGCTACAGTTGCTGTCTCCGGCTCGCCGCCCCGTGCAGATTACGTCGGACTTGGCGAACTTTTGGAAAGAGACGTACTTTGAAGTGAAAAAGGATTTGAAGGGTCGCTATCCCAAACACTATTGGCCGGATGACCCGAATGGAGCGGAAGCTACAAGACATGTCCGCCCGCGTAACTAAAGGATCTTGCTCAAAGGATCTTGCGCGGCTAAAGCCTAACTCCAAGTTTCGTCTGCCCTGCACCGGGTAATAAAGAAACGAACACGAATCCCAAGTCAGTTGGGAACAACGATGAAGGAGGAGTTAATCATGGCTAAAAAGATCGTAGGGGTATTTGAAAACGAGCGGGAAGCTTCGCTGGCGATTCAGAACCTTCAGGAACGAGGGTTTGCTTCAGACGAAATTTCGGTAGTGGCAAAAGACCGCAACGACTTGAGAGCGATAGATGATGAGACAGGAACAAAAGCTCCGGAAGGCTTGGCGGCAGGCGCAGCAACGGGAGGCGTGCTGGGCGGCGTAACGGGGCTGTTGGCCGGAGTCGGTGCGCTGGCAATTCCGGGGATCGGGCCGATCCTGGCAGCCGGACCGCTGGCCGCGGCCATTGCAGGCATGGCGGTAGGCGCCGGTGCAGGCGGTCTGGTCGGTGGACTTGTCGGATTGGGCATCCCTGAGAACGAAGCGGAAGAGTATCAGGAGTATCTGAACCGGGGCAACATTTTGGTGCTTGTGGATGAAGACAACCGTAGCCGTGACGTGTACAACTCATTCCGCGACAACCGTTCGATGAACGCCAATCGTTACCATTTGACGGAAGAAGGATACGGTAACGAGATGCATACAGGCGGTACGGTAAATCCGGAAATGAATACGGAAGCGGAAGAAGTCGGCATTTCAAATCGTAACCGGACAGACTCGATCAGCGAAGCGGAGCGCCGTCGTGCAATAGACGACCCATCGGATACGCTGCCGCCGCGAGGGGATCGCACATTGTAAAACAACGATTCGGGTGTCTGTTACAGACCCCCGCTCATCCAAAAGGCGCCTTCGGGCGTCTTTTTTATATCGAGGTAGCGCCTGCGTCTATTTTTGAATCCATGAATTGTAGGGGCAGCTTTTCCCAATTAGAGGCAGGGTTAAAGTCAGATATGCTGCAGTCGTGAAAATAGACGAACAAAGGTATAGAGAGAAGAGGGATAAAGATGGAGCAGTTGTCAGACGAAAAAGATAAACACGATCGTATACATATATCCAGTCTGTTCCAAGCGCCGACAGGAAAGGAAGGATTGCGTTGGCTTGAACAGGGAAATGAACGTCAGCGGGAACTGGCCGATGCGCTGCATCGCAGTGGTATCATGAACCGGCTCGCTTTGTACCATCCTTCCATAGCAGGTACGTTTCCGATCGGGATCGATATTCCGGGCAGTGACATCGATGTGCTATGCGAAGTTGAAGATCATGCCCTTTTTTTGCGGATCTGCACGAGCGCCTATCGGCACTTGGACGGATTTGAAGCTTATCGGCGCCATGTAGAAGGAGAAGAACGGTCGGTTATCCGGTTTTTGTGGGAGGAGATCCCGATCGAACTATTTGGACAGGGACGACCTCCCGCTCTGCAAAACGGATGTCGGCATATGATCGTGGAGCGTCGGCTGCTGGCGTTGGACGAGACGTCAGCAGCGGAGTCTATTCGTGCGCTCAAGCGGGAAGGTTTGAAAACTGAGCCTGCATTCGCCCGCTTTTACAAACTGTCCGGCAATCCTTACGAAGTGCTGTATCGATTGGCTGAAGCCGAGGAGCAGGAGCTTCGTCGGATTATTTTAAAACGTCAAGATGATTAAAAATTTCATTATATGAAAAATTCAAAATAGAAAACCGATACGTGTTGCTTCTTGCGGGCATATCCGTTTGTCTTCACTCTCCCTATGAAAAAAGGAGAAAAGCGCCGCTGCGCCCTTTTTTTCTAAAAAAACAGGCCAAAAGATGTGAAAACGCGAAAAGTCGTTTATAATGGAAGGGAACAAACGTTCACCCGAAAAGGAGGAGAAAAGCATGGCCTTCATGATCGCCCAACGGGCATTTATCAAACTGTACCTCATCACCATGGTTGAGCAGCAACGCGGATACGGATATCAGATGCTCGAAGAGATGAAGGAGAACTTCAAGCCCTTCGGGTACGTGCCTCCACAGAGCGAAATTTATCGTGCGCTGCATGAACTGGTGCACGAAGGCGTCTTTTACCGGACCAAGCAGCTCAAAGGCAACGATCCCCGCGTCGATTTCCAGGAAATCGTGCTGTATCATTTTACGGAAGACGGACCCGAGAAAGCGAATTTATATAAAAAACAGGTCAAGACCGATCTGGATCGCTGCTTGGGGATGTTGAACAAAGCGGCTGAGGATAATTACGGAGTTTGATTCGCTCAAAAGATACGCGTCTGCGAAGACTGGATGCGTATCTTTTTTTATGGGGAAAAGGAACGCAATTGGCAGAGCATTAAGAAAGCGTTATCATAAAGGGGATCGGTTATTCAAAGGAGGAAACGATATGGTTCGAACGCTGCGTTGGGGAATCGTCGGAACGGCAGCTATCGCGGAAAGTGCTTTTATCCCGGCGGTGCAGGAGTCTGAGCGGGGAGTAGTGGCAGCCATAGCCAGCCGAAACGTGGACAAAGCCAAGCAGATGGCAGAGCGTACAGGCGTGGAGCGATATTACGGCAGCTACGAAGAGTTGTTGGATGATCCGGAGATCGACGCCGTTTATATTCCGCTGCCGAACCATTTACATAAAGAATGGACGATTCGGGCGGCGCAGGCAGGCAAGCACGTACTATGCGAAAAGCCTTCGGCGCTGAATGCGGAAGAGACGATGGGGATGTTGGCGGCGTGCGAAGAACATCACGTGCTGTTTTCGGAAGCGTTCATGTATCGATACGGGGAAAAACATCGTCGGGTACGCGAAATCATCACGTCGGGCGAGATCGGCGAGATTCGCTCGATGCGAGGCGTGTTCAATTATTGTACGCCTGACGACACGGGCAATGTGCGTTTTAATCGGGCGATGGGCGGCGGCTCGATTTACGATATCGGCGTATATCCGATCTCGGCCGCGCGAATGATCATGGGCAGCGAGCCGCTTTGGGCATCCGCGCATGCTTTTTTCTCGCCGGAACATGACGACGTCGATATGTCTGCTTCGGGACTGCTTGCCTTTTCCGGAGGCGTGGCGTTGACGTTCGAGTGCGGGATGTGGGCGTATAATCGCTCTTACTTCGAGGTGACGGGGACAAAAGGACGTATCGAGCTTCCGCATATGTTCGGCTGGCGGGAGAACCCTCAGATCATCGTCGATACGGATCAGAATAGACGCGAAGAAAAACGGCATTGCACCAACCATTATATTTTGCAGTCTGATGCGTTTGCGCGTGCCGTTTTCGGTGAAGAAGCGCTTCCGTTCCCTTCGGTGGATGCTTTGCACGACATGCGTGCGGTGGATGCCTGTCTTCGTTCTGCACGTGAAGGAATCCGAATTGAAATTGAGCGTGATTGAATACATGTCAGCAAACTGAAGCGAAAGGAAAACGTTCTGCGATATCGCAGAACGTTTTTTTATGCCTATCGTCAAAAAAAATTTAACGAAACATCTTGTAAAAATGTTCAACATCGTTAAAATAAGATTAACATTAAAAATATTTTAACGTTAATCAAAATTTGAGGAGGTACAACTATGCAAGAATCACAAGCTGCTTCGGTGAATGCCCGTACCGCAACACCGCATCCATATTCGGAAAAACAAGGCATTCGTTCGCTCTGGGCTATTCCTTCGTTTCGCCAACTGCTGCTCTCGCGAGTCCTGTCCAATTTCGGAGATTCGGTCGATGTGATTGCTTACAGCTGGTTAGTTTATATGCTGACTGGCTCCAAACTGTTAATGGGAACGTTGTTTGCCGCAGGAACGCTGCCGACTATTGTATTGGGGATTTTTGCCGGGGTATTGGTGGATCGTTGGTCGAATAAAAAGACGGCGATCGCCAGTGCATGGATTCGGGGCGGAATCGTGACGGGAACGGCGCTGCTCTACATAACAGGGATGATTCAAGTCTGGCATCTGTTTGTATTGTCCATGCTGCTCTCTTCAGTCGCTGCTTTTTCCAATCCGGCCATGATGTCCTGGCTGCCGCGATTGTTGTCGAAGGAGCAGATCATGCCGGGCAACTCGCTTATGGCTTCCGCGGCGCAAACGGCCCGGCTGGGCGGATTCGCACTATCCGGCGCGTTGATCGGATGGACGGGGCTTGGAGGAGCGTTTGGGCTGAACGCGTTGATGCTCGCGTTATCCGCGTTGGTATTGCTGCGTATTCCGGCGATGCAGCCAACTCGCAAGGAAGCGGACCGCGTAAGCGCAGGCGTATCGGCATCCGGATTCGCACAGGAATTACGATCAGGGCTGGCCTATCTTTTCCGTCAAAAAATATTGCTGGCTATTATCGGGCTGGCCGCTTTTCTTAACTTTGCCGTTTCGCCGATAGAAGCACTGGAGGCAGCTTACGTTGGGGAACTGCTTAAGCAGGGGCCAGGCGCGCTCAGTGCTCTTAGCATCGGCATGGCGGCAGGAATGATCGTGGGCGGGGTGCTGCTTGGACAAATCGGATCTCGTGTACGAAAAGGAACATTGATGGGGATCGGATTTGTGTTGATGGGAGCTGCAATCGGGTTGATGGTGCTGCCGCCATTTGCCGCAGAGCCGCGTATCGCTTTGATTTTTGCCACGGTTTTGTATCTGCTGCTCGGTTTATCGATCAATCTGATCGCTTCCCCCGCTACCGCCTATGTGATGGAGCAAACGCCGTCCGATATGCTCGGCAGAATCGGTTCGCTGTTCAATACCCTTTGCCTGGCCGCTTTTCCGGTCGGAAGCGCCTTGTCCGGAGCGGCAGCCGAACGGATACAATTGTCTCCTCTTTATCTGATCGTTTGCGTCATGGTGCTGCTGCCTGCTTTTGCGATGTTGATGATCCCCAAGCTCCGTACTCTAACATAGATGCTTTTGTGCTGCCGGTCCTTTTTCGCCTATAATAGGAAGATACGAACTTCGCGCCATGCGGAGCCGATCATGAAAAAGCGGGAGCTGGAGCAGTGGATAAACGAGAGAGCAAAACGCTGAACACGGTCGCAGAGATCAAAATCTATTCCGATCCTTATCGTTTGCGGATATTGAAAACCTTTTTGGATTTCGGAAGACCGGCAACGGTCAAAGAAGTAGCCGACCGCATGGGCGAAGTGCCCGCCAAGGTCTATTATCACGTCAAAAAACTGGAGTCCATCGGACTCGTGTCCATCAACCATACCGAGGTCATCAACGGAATCGTAGCCAAATACTACGATTCTTATTCCGGCCAAATCGAGATCAAAGCCGCGGAGATCGAACCGGAAATGCGCAGCGTCTACTGGTCCAACGTCAGACGCCTAATCGCGGAACAATTCGATCAAACCAAAGAAACGTTCCTTAGCCGGGTAAACGGCGACGGAGACACAGGCCGCTTCATGCAAAATATTCTATACATGAAGCCCGACGAAGCCGAAGAACTATTCCGCCAAGTACAAAAGCTATTCGAACCTTACGAACGCAAACGCAGCGACAAAGAAGTAAAAGCTTATGATCTGTTCCTGGCTTTGGGCGCAGAGAAACCCGAACCCGATGCCGAGAAGGACAGCTCGAAGGAAAAAGAAAAAGATAGTCAATCTTGACCTTAAATATGTTGCGAAACTCCAACGTAGCTGGAAGCGAGCAGACGGAGAGAGAAATTCAGTTCAAGACGCCTTTGAACTTGGAAAACTTCCATCTAAAATTTCAATCGACTTTTCCAAGTGAGACAGCGAATTGAACGAATTTCTCTCGCAGTCTGCTCGCTTCCCCCGCACACGTAACTTACTCAACCCCCTAAGACGGTCAATTCCAACCGTCTTTTTCTTTTTAAGTTTGAAAGCGCCTCCGCCTACGCGATATAATAATCCATGAGTGATTCCATCTTGATTTAAAGGAGACTGTATATGTCGATGAATCCAAATGCCGGAACTCCTCCGGTATATGAAGCAAAACGCGGCGATTACAAGGGAGAACAGGCCGTTTGGCTGAAATACGGGGACTATGAAGCAGCCGTGCTGCCGAATGTCGGCGGTAACCTGATCGCTTTCCGCGATACCAAGCGCGGCTTCCGTTTCCTGCGCGAGCCGGAAGACATGCAAGCCTTCGTATCGGACCCGGGTACGCATGGTATTCCGCCGCTGTTCCCTCCGAACCGCTATGACGGCGGCAAGCTGAAATGGAACGGCGAAGAATACATGTTCCCGGTGAACGAAGAAGCGACGGGCAACTTCCTGCATGGTTACTTGCATACGCTTCCTTGGGAAGTAGAAGCTTTTGGCGCGTCGGAAGCAGAAAGCTTTGTCGTGGTGGCGCACCATGTCGGCGAAGGCCATAAAATGTATGAATATTTCCCCTATGCATTCACGCTGCGCATCCGGTATACGCTGAGCTCGCTGGGGCTGGAACAGGACGTCACGCTCTTTAACGAATCGGGACGCAAGCTGCCGGCATTGCTCGCTTTCCATACGGCACTCAATGCGCCTTTTGCGGAAGAAAGCACGTCGGAAGATTGCAAAATCAAAGTCACAATCGGACAACGTCGCGAACTGGATGGACGTATGCTGCCGACCGGAGGTTTTCAACCACTGACCGAATGGGAAGAAGAAATGCGCGAAAGCGGCGTTAACCCCTATGTCGATTCGATGGACAACCACTACACGGCGGTTCCGCAAGGCGGACGCAACCGCGCTGAGATTACCGATTCGCGTATCGGCGTCAAAGTTGTGTATGATGTAGGTACGTCTTACCGTCACTGGATGATCTGGAACAGCGGCGCAGGCGGCTCGTTCATCTGTCCGGAACCTCAGGTCAATCTGGTGAACGCACCAAACCAATCGCTGCCAAGCGAAGATATGGGATTGTTCGCGATCGAAGCGGGCGAAGTTTGGCAGGCGACAAGCCGTATTTACGCGGTGGATTTGGCAAGCGGCGTATAAAAAGGAGGAATCGCAATGGAACTGTCAGAAGCGATCCGCACCCGACGCAGCGTCGGGGCGGTCAAGGATGAAGGCGTGCCGCGTGAATGGATCGAGCGTATTTTGGAAGCAGGAACGTGGGCACCAACTCACCGCAAAACGCAGCCGTGGCGATTCTTTGTTTTGCAAGGAGAAGGGCGATCCCGTCTTGCATCTGCATTGGTCGATACGGAAGCAGCGGAGAAGGGCACAAGTCCGTCCGCAGAAGAGCGCGAGGAGTTGCTGGCTTCCGCGCATAAAAAGGTATCGCGTGCTCCTGTTATCGTTGCGGTGGGCTGCGAGCCTGTCGACGAACCGAACATCATTCCGTTAGAAGAGACCCTTTCGGTAGGCGCGGCGATTCAGAACATGCTGCTTGAAGCTCATTCTCTGGGTCTGGGCGCAGTGTGGAGAAGCGGGAGTTCATGCTATCACCCGGTGATGGCGGAACGTTTCGGCCTGGGACCGAACGGACAAATGCTGGGTTTCGTCTACCTCGGCTATCCGGCTCGCGAACCGGGCGAAGGCAAGCGCGAATCGTTCGAAACGAAAACGGTCTGGATTGACGGGTCAGAGGACTGATTGCTTTTTAAGGCATGTAAACGGCTTTAAATCGAGTGAGTTTACATACGCAGTCGCATTCGGACAGTCGTGGGTTTGATCTTTTATAGGCTTCGCATCTCATTGGAGAGGCGAAGCCTTTTTACGAGCTTGGAAGACACGCCTTAAGAGCAGAATTTTGGAGATTGCCCGATCCGAAGATATAATGAAGGATGGAAGGCGAAGAACTTTTTTTGCCTGAAAGGAGATGAAGCGCGTGCAGGATGTATGGACTGAACCCTTCACGGCTACAGTGACGGAATCGGACTTTGCCGGACGTATTCGTCCCTCTGCGATCTTGGCGGCGATGCAAAACGCGGCCGACCGCCACTTGGAAGATGCCGGCGTTCCTGTAGCCCGCCTGCTTGAGCGCGGGTTGGCCTGGGTGTTGATGACGACTCACGTGAAGTTGGAGAGAACGCTCCAACTGGGAGAGGTTTTGACATTGGAGACGTGGAATAGCGGAGCATCCGGCGTATTATGGACACGGGATTATCAACTTTTCGGGACGGACGGTCTTGAAGTCATGCGAGCTTCCACAGCCTGGACACTGGTCGATATCCATAAGCGCCGCATATTGCGTCCGTCCGCGCTGCCTTTTCCTTTACCGGTTAGCAACCGTTCTTCCTTATCGGGTTCACCGGAAAAGGCCTCGGTGCCTGATAACGGAATCGAGTGGTCAGAGCCTACAACCTACACGGTGCCTTATAGTGTAGTGGACTGCTACGGTCATATGAATAATGCGATTTACGCCGATCTATGCACCGATCTGATGACCCCGGAACAATTGCAAAATTTTGATCTGGCTACGCTTCACATTACCTATAATCAAGAAGCTGCAATGGGGGACAAGATTCAACTTCGCTGCGGGCAGCAGGAACACGAATGGTTTGTTTTCGGAGAAACAGAAACGGGACGCAAAAGGTTTGAGGCGGCGTTGTCGCTTAGGCCGAAAACGAAACTTTTTTAAATGAAGGGAGTGCTCGATATGAAACAAAACAAACTTGGCCGTTCGGACCTTCTCGTGAGTGAAATGGGTTTTGGCTGTATGTCGATAGGTACAGAGGAGAATAAAGCGGTCCGTTTGCTGCATGAAGCCCTTGACCTTGGGATCAATTTGCTCGATACGGCAGACTTGTACGATGCGGGGCGCAACGAAGAACTGGTCGGCAAAGCGATTCAGGGGCGCCGGAGCGAAGTCGTATTGGCAACCAAAGTCGGAAACCGTCGAGTGCCTGGGCAGGAAGGTTGGGCTTGGGATGCTTCGAAAGCCTATATTCTGTCTGCGGTGAAGGACAGTCTGCGTCGATTGGGAACGGATTATATTGATCTGTATCAACTTCATGGCGGGACGCTTGACGACCCGATCGAGGAGACGATCGAAGCGTTCGAGCAGTTGAAGCGCGAAGGCGTGATTCGTTATTACGGCATTTCGTCGATTCGTCCGAATGTCGTTCGGGAATACGTGTCGCGTTCGAATATCGTAAGTGTTATGAGCCAATACAGTATTCTGGACCGCAGGCCGGAGGAAGCGATTCTGCCTCTGCTCGAAACGAACGGCATCAGCCTAATCGCCCGCGGTCCTGTCGCAAGCGGCATGTTGACGGAAGAAGGTGAAGGAAAACTTGCAAAAGGGTACCTAGGGTACACAGAAGCGGAATTGCGAGATTTCCGCGGCGGTATCAAAAATGCGGCAGATCGACCATTGGCGGAAACCGCGCTGCGTTATCCATTGGCTAATCCGGCAGTCGCCTGCGTATTGGCCGGTGCTAGTACGTCGGAGCAGCTTCGTGCCAATGTGGCGGCAGCTTCACATTCGCCTTTGAATAGTACAGAACTTGAGGCAATTCGTTCCGCTATTCCGGCTAATGGATATGCGCAGCATCGTTGAAAAATAAAAGGATAAAAAAAGTTCCACTTCACTTGGATTGAGGTGGGGCTTTTTTCTGTGAATTGGGATAGGATATAGTTTAACACCCCGTTAACCGTCTTCGCACTACCCGTTAATAGAGTGGTGCTAGAATGAATCAGCTTGGCAATCGAGAAAGCAAAATGAAGCAGAAATAATCCCTTGTCATTAACAAGGGAATAGAGAAGGGGAATTCCCGAAAACATGAAAATGATCTCGGCAAACAAGAAAAAATGGCCTGCGCTGCTCGCGGCTGCGGTTCTGGTAACCAGCGTCTTCCCGGCGCCTATTCCGGCATCGGCGACTCCCGCCAATGATAATGTTGTGATTTCGCAGGTATATGGGGGCGGCGGAAATAATGGAGCGCCCTATAAAAATGATTTTATTGAACTTTACAATCCAACTTCTACAGCCATTGATGTTACAGGGTGGAAGATTCGTTATGCCTCCGCTACAGCTGCTTCATTCCCTAATGACGGCGAAAATATTGCCGTGCTTCAAGGCAGCATCGGAGCTAACGGTTATTATTTGATCGAAGCGAGTGCAGGAACAGGAAATGCGGCTGCACTGCCGACTGCTGATCTTTCGGCTTTGTCGATAAAAATGGCTGGGCCAAACGGTAAAGTCGATTTACTTGATGGTTCAGGCAATGAGGTTGATTTGGTTGGCTACGGAGCAGCGAATAAGTATGAGGGAACTGCCCCGACTGAAGTTCTAAGCAACACAACCGCGGCTGTGCGAGGTTCTGTTGACGGATTGGCCCTGTCCAATCGCGGGCTTGATACAGACTCGAACCGAAATGATTTTTCGGTTGCATCTCCCGACCCGCGCAATAGCGCTTACGACTCTCGGCGCGTGCAATCCGTAGAAGCGACTCCGGCATCCGGTGCGGTTATTTCCGGAACACAGGTTTCTCTGAAAAGCCCGACCGTATCCGCAAGTGTATACGCAGCCGTCTACGGCTCCGGCGGATCGGAAACGTATGAACCTTACATCGGTCCAATCACGGTTACCGGCCCGACAGAGATCCGCACCTATGCACAAGCAGAAGGAATGACTCGGAGCGAGGAGACGACGTATACATACAGCTTGATTCAGCCGATTACCGTTGCGGATGCGCGCCTGCTCCAAAAAGGCGAAAATGCGCTGACAGAAGGTATTGTAACGTTCATTAACGGTTCAGAGACGTACATCCAGGATGCAACGGGTGGTATTGTTCTGTACGGTTACTCGAACGGTAATGTCCAAGTTGGCGACCGCGTTCAAGTCGGCGGCGTCATGGAGATCTACAACAATCTGCAAGAGTTGAAACCGGTAGACGGCTTGCCTTATGAAGTTACTCAGGAAAATGCAGGCGTTCCTGATCCGAAAATTTTGACGGCAGCCGACTTGTCGCCGGCTAACGGTGAAGCGCACGAGGCGGAACTCGTGCAATTGACCGATATCGAGATCACGGCTAAAAACCCGACCAGCAACGCCTATACGGCCACTCAGGGCGGGGAGGCGTTCACCATCTTCTCCAACTCGCCGAAGCTGGCCGTAGGCAAGACTTTTGAGCGCGTAACGGGGGTGGTCAAGCAATACCAAAACGATTACCAACTGATTCCGTTGGGCGACGATGCGTTGGTGGAAGAATTGTTCTCCGTAACGGCAAATCCGCAATCCGGTAAAATCATTGTCGGCGGCGAAGTTACATTGTCCAGCCCGACGGCAGAAGCGGAAATTCGCTATACGCTGGATGGAAGTGAACCGACTGTATCCAGCTCGCTGTATCAAAATGCGTTCAAGGTTGAGCAAGATACAACAGTAAAAGCCATTGCGGTGCTGAACGGCGAGCAAAGTCGCGTATACACGTTCAATTATGAAGTTGTGCAACAACCGCGTATCCACGATATTCAAGGCCGTTCCCATACTTCCGAGTACGACGGTCAGAAAGTTGAAGACATTGAAGGTGTCGTGACCCAGTATGGGTACACGTTCTCCAATGGCAATTACAAAGGCTTCTTCCTGCAAGACAACAAACCGGACAACGATCCGGCGACATCCGAAGGCATTTTCGTTTATTCGACCAAAGAAGATCTGAAGCCTGCTGTGGGCGATCTGGTTCGGGTATCGGGTACAGTCAGTGAATACAATGAAGGAAGCAGTGCTAACCTGACGTCTACACAGATTTCCCTGGCTTCTATTCAAAAGGTAGAAGGCGCGGTGAAAGGCATCGATTACGAGGTTCCTCAGCCAATCGTTTTGGGGAAAGAAGGCCGCGTGATCCCGTCTTCGGTCATTGATGACGACAACATGGCGGAATTCGACCCGGAACACGATGCGATCGACTTCTACGAATCATTGGAAGGCATGCTGGTCACGCTGCCAAGTCCAACGATTCTCAGCCCGTATTGGGTAAGCGCAGGCACGTACAACATTGCCGCGCGCGTAGAAAACGATCGCAACGAAGCCGTTTCTCCGGCGGGCGGTCTGGTACTCAAGGAGTATCTGAACTACAATCCGCAACGCCTGATTATCGCTTACGGCAACCCGGGGCAAGAAGTGGGAACTGGCGATACCTTCGACGGCGACGTAACCGGCGCAATCGGCTATAACAACGCCAACTTCAAAGTCATTCCTGCAAAAGACGGACTGCCATCCATTACGGCAAGCACCCGCGGCCAGGAAACGACGGACCTCGTGCCGGCAGAAGACAAACTGATGATTGCTTCTTACAATATCGAAAACTTTTATCCGGGAACCGGCGATGCGAAAATCAAAAAGCTGGGCGAATCTATTGCTACGAACATGAAGCGTCCGGATATCATCGGCGTGGTCGAGATGCAGGATGCGGATGGACCGGCAAATAACGGAACCGTCGAAGCCGATGCTTCCGCATTGATTCAGGCTATCGCTCAAGCGGGCGGTCCGACTTATCTGTACACGGATGTCGCTCCGACAAACAATGAAGACGGCGGCCAGCCGGGCGGCAATATCCGCGTTGGTTTCCTTTATAATCCGGATCGCGTTCAATTGTCCGATAGCGTCAACGGCGCAAAAGGCGATGCCAAGACCGCTGCTGTTTACGATCCGGCATCGGGTATGTTGAACTATAACCCGGCACGAATCAATCCGACGAATGCGGCATTTAACGAATCGCGCAAACCTCTGGCAGCCCAGTTCGAATTCAAGGGCGAACAGGTCATCGTGATTGCCAACCACTTTAACTCCAAAGGCGGCGACAACAGTCCGTTCGGCAATGTTCAGCCACCAACATTGTCGAGCGAAGTACAGCGCCACGAGATCGCGAAGACCGTCAACACCTTTATCAAAACGGTATTGACCGCAAATCCGAAAGCCAACATCGTCGCGCTCGGCGACCTGAACGATTTCCAATTCACGCCTACAGCGGACCTGCTGCGCGGGAACGAATTGGTGAACCTGATTGATACACTGCCGATCGGTGAACAGTATACGTACACTTACGACGGCAATTCGCAGGTTCTCGATCATATCTTGGCCAGTAAAAACATCGCGGCTTCTGCAAAAGTGGACGTCGTGCACCTGAATGCGGACTATCCGGAATCGAGAGGTCGCGTATCCGATCATGATCCGGTCGTTGCCCAGTTTGATCTGAAAGCTGTCGTTCCGACGCCTAACCCAAATCCGAACCCTGATCCTAACCCAGGAACGGCTCCAACGCCTGCTCCGGCTCCAACTCCAGGCGGCAATGCAGCGAACGCTGGCAACGGGCAAACGGGAACTCCAACGCCTGGCACAAATCCGAACGCAGCGCCGAGTACGACCCTTACAGTTGCTGATTTGGCTGCCAAACTGTCGGAACTAACAAGCAGTTCCAACGAAGCCAACTTCCCGGTGGGCTCCAATTCGGCGGGTGCCGAAATTGTATTGCCAGGAGCCGAGCTGGTGCGCCTAGCGGCTTCGAATACAAATGCCGTTCTGTCCTTCACATCGGATCAAGCTTCTTATTCACTGCCGCTGAAGCTGTTGAATGATGCAAATCTGGCTGGACAATTTACTGGAGAATTCGCGATTAAAGTCTCTATGGTTACCGCATCCGGAAGTGCAGCTGGCGACGCAGAGCGTGCGGCTTCGCAAAGTTCGCTCACTCTTGCTGCTCCGATCATGGAATTCCGCGTAACAGCCGAGGCTGAAGGCAAAGCGATCGAATTGAACAACTTTGGAAACACGTATGTGAAGCGCACGATTGCTCTGCCGAATGGCAAGAATACGGAGAATCTGACGGGCGTGCTGTATAATCCAACTACAGGTACGTTCTCCTTTGTTCCTTCTGTGTTTACGACAGAAGGCGATCAAGTGACCGCGTCGCTCATGCGTAACGGAAACAGCTATTATACCGTTGTTGAATCGATCAAGACCTTTAACGACATTAACGGACACTGGGCCCAGGCTTCTATAGAAGAGCTGGCGTCCCGTTTGATTGTCGACGGCACAGGCAACGGGGCATTCGCAGCTTCCCGCAATGTCACTCGTGCGGAGTTCGCGGCGATCGCGACGCGTGCTCTCGGTCTGACGGCCGATGCGGGCGCAGCCTCGGGCTTCAGCGATATTGACCAAGGCGCTTGGTATGCCGAAGCCGTAGGAACCGCTGTAGGGGCGGGACTGATGAACGGTTATCCGAACGGTACATTTAAACCCAATGCTCCGATCACTCGTCAGGAAATGGCTGTGGTTCTTTCCAAGGCTAGCGGATTCGCCGGAGGAACGCTGACATCGAACACTTCTGTTCTCGACCGCTTCAGCGATGCTTCCGATGTTCCGGCTTGGGCGCGCGAATCGCTGACGGAGCTGGCTTCGTCGGGTATTCTGCAAGGGAACGCCAACGGACGTATCGCCCCTGCACAAGAAGCGACTCGTGCAGAGACGGCCGTTATGCTGGAGAAACTGCTTCAACGTTTGCAATTCATCGATTGATTTTTGGGAAAATTTCCGATTGATTAAGGAAGAAGCGGGCTCGCGCGGACCTACTGCCGCGAAGCCTGCTTTTTCGCTTGGCTGACAATTATGCGAAGCTAACGTTAGATCACGCTTCGTTACGGGTAAAAGGGAGGAGAAGCCGACTATAGGAGGTATTAGACGATGGATGCCAAACACGAGGAAAAGAAACAGCAGGAGCAGAATCAGCGAGACGTAAATCGTGAAGGAGCACTCGATCATCCCGAACAGTATCCGACTGAAAACGAAAGCTTATTCGATATGCACGAAGAGGAACACAACGTCGATCCGCTGCCGATGGAAGATATTCGATTGGAACAGCAGGAGGAGAAGGACAAGGATGCGACCAAGCAGCGTTCTTCGAGCGACGATAAGTATAAAAGTGGTTTTTAATGTAGAGCAAAAAGCCTGCCGGGGAAGCCGGAGACTTTATTTTTCTTGAAGTCTTGTTCCAAAAAGGAGGCGCTGCGGAAGAAATTCGTTCAAGGCGCTGTCTCACTCGGGAAACTGGAATGAATTTTAATGGAAGTTTCCCGAGTTCAAAGGCGTCTTTCACTGAATTTCTCCCTCCGCTGCTTCGCTTTCTAAAAGCAGACCTTTCTTCAAAAATTAAAGCCTTCCGGAAAACCGGAAGGCTTTTTGCTGGCTTGGGTAAGTAGAAGAGCAAATAATCAAAAGAACAAAGATTACTGTGCTAATGTGCCAAGAAGATTAAACTTCTTCGTCCAGTGCGTTGCGCTCAAGGTTTTCGTCGGCTACGACGGGGTGGCGGACGATTTCCAGTTTGCGGTAGCGGCGGGGGCCGCGGCGGAGAACCGTGAATTCCAGGTTTTCGTACTGCCATTTTTGGCCGACGGTAAGATCCGGTTTTTGTCCGTATAGCCAGCCGCCGATGGTATTGAGTTCTTCGTCGTCGAGGTCGGTCATCAGGATTTCGTTGATCCGGTGGATAAAGACTTTGCCGTCAACGACCAAGTCGTCATCCGATAATTGAACGAGCTCCGCTTCTTCGGCTTCGTCGAACTCGTCGCGGATGTCGCCCACGATTTCTTCCAGGATGTCTTCGATCGTGACCATGCCGGATGTGCCGCCGTATTCATCGACCAGCACGGCGAGGTGCGTGTTTTCTTTTTGCATTTTTTTGAGCAGGTCTTTGACCGCCATGCTCTCGGACACGGACATAACCGGGTGTACAAGCTCTGCAACGTCCAAATCCGGATTCTCTTCCAATGCCAGGAAATATTGCTTGGTGTTGATCATGCCGACGATATGGTCTTTGCTGGAATCGGCTACCGGGAAGCGGGTGTATTGTTCTTGTAAAATAATGCGCCGGTTCTCTTCGCGAGATTTGTCCAGATACAGGCAAGCCATGTCGGTACGCGGCACCATGATTTCGTTAGCCAGCATCTCGTCAAAGGCAAAGATTCGATTGACATAGCCCAGTTCGCTTTGATTGATTTTGCCGCCTTCGTAGCTTTCATTCAGAATCAGGCGCAGTTCTTCTTCGGAAAAGGCTTCGCCGTGCTCGCTGGCCGGTTTCATGCCGATCAAGCGACCGATCTGGTTGGCGGAGCCGTTCAGCAGCCAGATAAATGGATACATCACTTTGTAAAAGATAAGCAGCGAACCCGATACCGCCAATGTCACGGCTTCGGATTTTTGGATCGCCACCGTTTTCGGGAAAAGTTCTCCGACTACCACGTGCAGATAGGTGATAATCGCGAAGGCCAACACGTAAGACAGCAGCGAAGCCACAGCTTCGGGAATCGCGGGTACAGCCTCGAACACCGGATGAAGCAGCAGCTCCATAGTCGGTTCGCCGAGCGATCCCAGGCCGAGTGCCGTAATCGTGATGCCCAATTGGCAGGCGGATAACGATCCGTCTAGATTGGTAATGACCTTTTTGGCGTTAATGGCCCGTTTATTGCCTTCCATGATCAATTGGTCAATCCGGCTTCCCCGGACGCGAATAATCGCAAACTCGGTAATAACGAAATAGGCGGTTGCCGCAATCAGCAGCGCAACCAGCGTAAGATTAATGGCTATAGTAACTCCCATGTGAACAAAATTCTCCCTTCGTGTATGAAACGCTTTTCAGGTCAATAAGGAAAAGCGGTGCCCATGCACGTAATTGGAGAGAAACTTAAGCGGCCGCAGCAGCATTCTTTTCAAATGCAGCAGGACAGCCCACCCGATCAGCAGCTCTGTGGCGTGCAGCGGGAAAAAAGGATTGTAGGGCGGCACCGGGTCGGATTCCAGCGGAATTCCACCGGGCGTCCATAGCATCGAGGACAAGCCGGAAGGCAATAGACCTACTCCGGTATCCGCGCTATTGAGATTGTCCAGTGCTTCATCCAGATCGATCGGATCCGCATCTTTCAAGATCGCAGGCGATAAGCACAGAACAAGAGTCAGCAGAAAAATAAAAATAAAATTGCCCCCGTTTGTCGCGATGCGAGAAACGTTCCGGGGCCTTCGTATTCGATCGAAGGGAAACGACCCCTTTCAGCATGTAGGTTTTCAGTCCGATTCGCAGCTCGTATATTCAGCCTTATGCAAATGCTTAAATATGCAAACTCAACTAAACAAATTGTATGGAGAAGCGGCGCACATGTCAAATGAACGTTCAAAAGGTTCGTTTTTGTTTATATAATTTTGAAACTGACTTTATAAAAGCAAGCGGGTATTTGCGGCAGGCTAAAAATAGCGGCCTGACCTGCATAATCGGAGAGGAGCATTCTTGATTATGGTATACGATTGCATCATTATCGGAGGAGGAATTGCCGGTACTCAAGCTGCGATTCAATTGGGACGCTACAGCGGACACAACGTGTTGGTGATCGATTCCGGCCACGGGCGATCTTCGGTGTGCCATACGTATCATAATATTATCGGTTGGCCCGAAGGCGTGACCGGCGAACATCTGCGCCAAGTCGGCCGGGAGCAGGCGAAAGGGCTTGGGATCGAATTTAGGGAAGGCACTGTGACTGAAGCTGCGCGCGACGGCGAACGTTTTGTTTTAACGGCGAGCGATGGAAATCGTTTTACCGCGCATACGGTACTCATCGCGACTGGCATGCTGGATCGTTATCCGGATATCGAAGGGCTGCGCCACGCGCTCGGATATAGCATCTATATTTGTCCGGACTGCGACGGTTACGAGATCGTGGATCGCAAAACGGTATTGATCGGATCGGGCGAACACGGATCGGGTATGGCCGTGCTGTTAGCCGAACGAACGCCCCATGTCACCTATATCAATCATGAACAAAAGCCGATCGAACAGCGATTGCTCGACCATTTGGAAGAGATTGGCGTAACTTATATCGAACAGCCGGTATCTAAAGTCTGTTCCGACGAACACCACGATATTCAGTCGGTCGTGCTGGAAGACGGAACGGTAATTGAAGCGGAACGCGGATTCATCGCGTTCGGCGGCAATCATGTCCGGTCGGAACTTGCGGAGCAGCTCGGCGTTACGCTGGAGAGCAACCGTCATATCCGAACCGATTCCCGAACCAAAATGACGGACGTCGAAGGCGTATGGGTAGCGGGGGATATCGGGCTTCATTCCGAACTTTCTACGATCGCGATGGGAGAAGGAACGCAAGCAGCTATCTGGATACACAAAAAATTGCGCAAAATTCATAAAAGCTAAAACGTCGGGGTTCATATTTGGCTGACGGGTTAATAATAGTGCAGCAGGTGCTTATGACTTTGAAAAAACGCCGTTAGATCCGCTTAGAGAAACACACAACCGAGAGGAGCACTAACCATGAGCGACAACATCAAAGAACAACAGCATGCGGTAACGAAAGACGGAGAATTGCAAACAGACAAGGTCGAGCAAACCATCGATCGCATCAGCGACGACAAAAAAGACAAGATCTTGCAGGATTTCGAAGAATTCAAAAAATATCTGCATAACCGCATCAAAATCGGAGAAAGCATCGGATTGGGCGAAGAGCAATTGGCAAAAGTCGCCGAGAAGGTAGCCGGCTATCTGGCAGCCAACGAAGAACCGCGCAACAGCGAAGAGAAGCTTCTTCAGGAGCTTTGGAAAGTCGGCGACCAGGATCAGCGTCACAAGCTGGCCCATCTGCTGGTGCGTTTGGCTCAAAACGCTTAAAGCTCCATATTGCCGCAACACGCGAACCGGACGTTCCGGACGGAAGCGATTAGTCGGTTTTTACAAAAATCGGATTCTTGATCCTATACATCCTACGACGCACAACAAAGCAGCCACCGATTTTGGGAAAGCCCTCTGATCGCAAAGGGGCTTTCCCTTTTTCGCTTATATGGGATTAAAAGGTTTATAGTATATAATGAGGAACATACTTAGTTAACCATATCAAACCGAAGAGCGAGGTGAACGTAGTGCCGATTATCGGAATCGATTTGGGAACGACGCACAGCTTGGCATCCTATCGGACAGAAGAGGGCAGCACGCTGATTCCGAATGCGCTCGGAAACGTGCTGACGCCTTCGGTTGTCGGGGTGGACGATAACGGTCAGATTTTAGTCGGAGAGATCGCCAAGGAGCGCTTAATCACGCATCCTGAGCGAACTGCTGCGCTTTTTAAGCGATACATAGGCACGGACCGGCGCTATAAGCTGGGAGAGTATGAATTTTCGCCGGAGGATCTGTCTGCATTCGTTTTGCGCTCGTTGAAGCAGGATGCGGAGGCCTTTCTTGGCGAGTCCATAGAAGAAGCGGTAATCAGTGTTCCGGCTTACTTTAACGATATTCAGCGCAAAGCGACCAAACGGGCGGGCGAGCTTGCCGGACTTCGCGTGGAGCGTTTGATCAATGAACCGACAGCTGCTGCTGTGGCATATGGTCTGCATTTGGAACAGGAAGAAAGCCAATTTCTCGTCTTCGACCTTGGAGGAGGGACATTCGACGTATCGATCCTGGATATGTTCGAAGGCATTATGGAAGTGAAGTCGGTCGCTGGAGACGCGTTTCTCGGCGGTGAAGACTTTACCGATATGCTGATCAGTCGTTTTCTGGAGCGATTCGGTTTGGAGCGGGATTCGATCGACAACCGCACGATGGCAGCGCTGCGCAAGCAGGCTGAACAAGGAAAGCGTCTGTTGACCATGCAGCAGGATGCCAAGCTTGCCTGTACGGTTGACGGAGAGACCTACGAATGGATTATTGACCGGGGATTATTCGATCATCTTTCCAAGCCGCTGCTTAACCGTCTGCGCAACCCGGTAGAACGAGCGCTCAAGGATGCTTCGCTTAGCCCCAAAGAACTGAACGAGATCATTCTGGTCGGAGGAGCTACGCGTATGCCGTTGATTTACTCGTTTGCGGCACGGTTGTTTGGCCGTCTGCCGGCAGCGCGTATCCATCCCGACGAGACCATCGCGATCGGGGCCGGAATCGTAGCCGCAATGAAGGAGCGCCGCGAAGAACTGAAGGAAGTCGTGCTCACCGATGTCTGTCCGTATACGCTAGGCACGATGGTAACGGTGAAAAACGGGGACGGCGGCTATGATAACGGACACTTTTTCCCGATTATCGAACGTCATACGGTCATTCCGGCCAGCCGTGTCGAGCGATTCTACACCGTTAGCGACGATCAAAAGGCGATCCGTATCGAAATCTACCAAGGGGAAAATCGCCTAACGCGAAACAATATCAAGTTGGGACAGTTGGAAATTCCCGTTCCTGCGAGCCGCGCGGGCGAGGAGGCTGTCGATCTCCGCTTTACGTATGACATCAACGGAATTCTGGAAGTGGAGGCGACGACGCTGTCCACGAACGAAACGCACCGGCTGCTGATCCGCGAGGATGTGAGCGGGATGTCGCTGGAAGAGGTCGAAAATCGGTTCCGCGAGCTGGAAGCGATAAAAATTCATCCTCGCGACAAGGCGGAGAATCGTCTGCTTTTGGCCCGGGGGGATCGGATTTATGAAGAAGCGCTTGGCAGTGCGCGAACGCAAATCGCCGGAGCGCTTAGGCGTTTTGAGACCGCGCTTGGTCGGCAGGACGAACGCGAAATCCGCAAGGAAGCGGGCATGCTAAAAGAGCTGCTGGAGTTGGCGGAAAAACAGCCGGAGGACTGACATGAACATTTGGGCTACGCTAGGAATTGAACCGACGTCGGAGGTAAAAGCGATCAAGCGGGCCTACGCGCGCCGCTTGAAGGAATGTCATCCGGAAGAAGATCCGGAAAACTTTCAACAGATCCGAAGATCGTACGAATCCGCACTGGCAGAAGCCAAGGAGCTTGCGGAACGCGATATTCAAGCTCAACTGAGCAAAAGCGAGCTGGAACAATTGAGAAGTTCTGAGCCGACGGCAGCCAAACCGGGAGACGAATCGCCGATTACTGTTTTTTTGCGTCGATGCGAGGAATTGTATTCGGATATTTCCAGGCGCATCGATCCCGACGAGTGGCAGGCTTTGCTTGACGATGAACTATTTTGGCCAATCGAGATTCGCGAGCGTATCGGAGGCGAGCTGTTTGGCTTTTTGCTTAAGCATTCTTTTTTACCCAAGAAAGTGTTGAATCTGCTAGACGAGCATTTCGAGTGGACGATCAGAGAACGAAGGCTTTACGAAGAGTACGACAAGGCGGAAATCACGCTATTCATGGAACGCTTCTCCAGCTTTTGGGAGCTTCGTTATGATTGCTTGTGGGCGGATGAGCCTTACGATTATGATGCTTTTTTGCAGTTTCGGGAACAAGCGCATTATGCACTTGTCGTGAATGACCTGGAACTGGCCGAGCGAGCGCTCAAAGGAGCGGCGCTGCTCAATAACCGGGAACCGGACTGCCTTCGTCTGATCGCTTTATTTTATATGCGAAAAAATCAGCCGGATTCTGCGCTTCAGGTACTGGAGCAATGGCTGAAAGACGAACCGGACGAGCCGGAAGCGCGACTGATGCGGGCGGATGCCCTGCTTCGACGCGAGAGTTGGGATTCTGCGCTTCTTGACTATCAGGAACTGTTGGAGCTTCTGCCGGGAAGTATTCATGCCCTGAGTGGGATCGCGGCCTGCAAAGAAGCGCTCGGTCAGCTGTGGGAAGCCAAAAGCGTATACGAGGATCTCTGCGCGCGTTACCCCGAGGATCTGGATGCCCAAATCCGTCTGCTCGTGCTCAATGACAAATTAGCGAATGAACTGACCGAAGGCGAAGGTGACGTGCTGGCGGGTGCGAAAACGCTTGCCGAGTTGTATCTGGATACCGGACGGGAAGATGAATGTGCGGCGCTGCTGCTTGAAATGGAAGAAGGGCAGCCGCTAAGCGCCGAGCTGAACTTCCTTCTGGGCAAGGCGCTAGGGAAGTTGGAGCGGTACACGGAGAGCGAAGAGCGGCTTAACTGGGCGGTGAGCCAAACGGAATCCGAACCGCTGAAGCAGTCCGATGTGTTGAAGCTGCGCGGTCTGATTCGGATTGCGTTGGAGCGGTTCGAAGAAGCCCGCGACGATCTGAAGCGTGTGCTGCTGTTCCAACCGTCCGATCCTGAAGCTTTATATCGTTTTGGCGAGTCTTTGCGGATGGAAGGACGTTACGAAGAAGCGCTTCAGCTGCTCAATCATGCGCTGGAGTTGTCTTCGCATTGGTATTATCATTCGGCACGAGGCGACTGCTTCTATTCGTTGCGTCGTTACCCGGAAGCCTTGTTGGATTATCTGCGGGTGATCCAATATGATCGGGGATTGACCGAAGCTTGGTTCCGTGCCGGTTATTGTTTTTTGCGGATAGGCGATTATGCGCATGCCGTGGAATATTTCGGTGAGGCTATGGGACGCGGATTCCCGGAGGCTATTTTGCTGTTGATGGCGGAGGCGCATTTTCGTGCAGGGGACGTCAAGTTGGCCGCTGATTTGGCAGATCGATATAATCGCGAGCGACCGAACGATTATTATGGACGCATCATTGAAGGCGACTTGTATCGGGCGTCGGATCAGCCAGCGGAAGCGCTGGAGCGTTACCGAAGTGCAAGCTTGCTGGCGCCAACGGAATATCTTCCGCTGCGGCTGGTTGCCGAAATGCTGCTGCGGCTTGACCGAGCGGAAGAGGCAGAGCTTGAACTGGCGGTGCTTGCGGAGCGACATCCTCAGCGAGGCTGGGCGCATCTGCAGCGTATTCGCCTACTGATTTCGGCGGGACGATGGAGAGAGGCGGAGACGGCGATCGTCCGCTACACCGAGCAGATCGATCCGAAGGAACAGGACCCGCTTGTTTTGTTCTACGGAGGCTATATCCTATTCAGATTGGAGCAATACGAACAAGCCGTTGAATTTCTTGAAGCGGCTTGCAAGGTTGGGCTTGAGCGCGAATCCGAAGAGTATCTGGTTCGCTGTTTGGCTGCGTTGGGTCGGTACGATCAAGCGGCAGCGCTTGCGGCTCGAGCTCTGGCTGCGGATGCTGCGCGGCCTGTGCTGGTCGAGATTGGGCAAGCACTGGAACGGCATTCTACTCGCAAGTGGAAGCTGTTGAGTCGTGGCCGCGAGGCTAAGCTGCCCGAAGTCGAGACGTGGCCGGTTCTACCAGAGCCCGAGGGGGAGCCATTACCTGATATTCACGGATTTTAAGGAAGGAGCGGGGCCTATGGAGACGTTGCGCATACGCGAGGCCGATCAACGAACGCTGCGCGCATTTGCAATCGGAGCCGTTTTATTTCGGATGAACGGTCTGCTGGAAGAAACGGGCTTTGCCTGGCCTGCTTCTCGCAAAGACGATCTGCGCAAGCTGTTGGCACATACTTGGTCGGTGAAGGATGAAGAGTCGCTGGAAAAGCATCTAAACTGGTTGTGGGAAGAAGGCGGCCAAGCTTCCTATCACAAGACCGAATCTTTTCTTGGCACGTTGTCTTTTCGCGACCGGGAAACGTATTTTGAACGTCTAAACGGCAATGCGGCCTTATTTAACCATGCTCGCCTCGTACAGATGTATAGCGGCAAGCTTCCTCCGGCTGGAATTACGGCATGGGATCTGGGTCAATATGTTTTTATTTGCCGGACGGCGCAGTCCGCAGGATGGATAGAGGCAGATCGTTCGCTTGAATTGGCTGCTGCGGCTGCGCATCGTGCCCAACAGCTCTATCGCGATTGGACCGAGTTTGGCGTGGCTTATCTGGCCGGACGGCAAATCTGGACCAATCAACCTTCGGCGGAAGCGGCCAAACCTTATATCGACTGCGTGTCGAAGCTGCTAACTGAATCCGACGGCCTGTGGAGGCGTCTGGATTGGAATATGGATCTGGTCACAGAACGTTCAATTAACCCAGCACCTGACTCGGAATAAAAGTGTTGACTCTCTAAGTGAACTGATATATAGTTTATTACGAAAAGTTATTTAAAATACTTTCGTGAACCGATGAGGAGGATTTTACCGTGGCAAAAGAATTTTTCGAGGCGCTTAAATCCAGACGTTCCATCTACGGAATCGGCAAAGACGTTTCCGTAAACGAAGCAAAGATTCAAGAAATCGTGGAAGATGCAGTAAAATACACCCCAACTTCGTTCAACTCCCAAACTTCCCGTGCAGTTGTGTTGTTCGGCGAACAGCATGACAAAGTCTGGGATATTACCCTGGCGGAGCTGAAAAAAGTAGCGGCATCCGAAGAAGCATTCGCGGCTACAACCGATAAAATCAATTCGTTCAAAAGCGGTTACGGTACAATCCTGTTCTTCGAAGATCAGGATATCGTGAAGAACCTGCAAAACCAATTCGCTCTATATGCGGACAACTTCCCAATCTGGGCTGACCAATCTTCGGGCATGCTGCAATTGGTCGTATGGACAGCGCTGAACGACGAAGGTCTGGGCGCAACGCTGCAGCATTACAACCCGCTGATCGACGCAGGCGTACAAGAAGCTTGGAACCTGCCTTCGAGCTGGAAACTGAGAGCGCAAATGCCTTTCGGCAGCCCGCTTGCCCCTGCCGGAGAAAAAGCTTTCCAACCTGTGGAAGAGCGCGTTAAAGTATTCAAATAAGACGACAGAAGGCGCTGCGGGAGAAATTGCCAGCATAGGCTTCCGAAGTGCATTTCTTCGAAATGCTTCACAAGCCGCTGTCTCACCGGAGAATTTGAGATTGGCATTTATGCCAATCTCAAATTCTCCGGTTCAAGGCGTCTTTCACTGAATTTCTCCCTCCGCTTACGTCGCTTTTTTTTGTGTGTAGGTAATTGAAAAGATAAGGGCAAGAAGCAGAGATTTCTGCTTCTTTTTTTATTGCTTAAAAAGAAAAAATAAACCTTTTCTACTTTGACAAAGGGCTTTCTATATCTTAAAATAGAACATGTGTTCTTGTCCGATTGAAAGAAAGGAGAATTTTTATATAACAGCTCTTCTACATAATGAAATTTGCGCGAAAATTGAGGGTTTAATTATAGTCAATCTTTAAAAATCCCTTAAGTACCAACTAACCCCACCGTAACTGGAAGCGAGAAGACGGAGAGAGAAATTCAGGTCAAGACGCCTTTGAACTCGGAAAACTCCTTATTTAAACCCAATCCATTTTTCCGAGTGAGACAGCGAATTGAACGGAATTTCTCTCGCAGTCTTCTCGCTTCCGCGCTCCCCCTCCCAAGAATCCCCTTACAAAAAAGTCGATATTGTAAGAACTTCTTTATCGAATCGATACTCTTTTTTTAATACCAGGTCCTATAATGAAAACAAGAACGAAATTTACAAAAAAAGTTTTCGCAAGCAAGCGTTCGGGTAATAAGACTTACCGACAACTTGCATACACAGGAACCTCTGAAAGGGGAGAGCAACTATGAAAAAAACAACACTCGGCATGATCGGTACAGGTATCTTGGCCTTTATGATGGGATTCGGATATTTTCCGGTTTCTAACGTCGTTACACCGGCAGCAGCTGCTCCCGTAGAACAAACGACAAGCGTAAGCGAAGAGAATTCGGCGGAACAAACATATACGGTATTCATTAACTCGGTTGAAAAAGATTCGACAGGCACCGTTCAACTCGAAACGGATCGCATCGGTTGGTATACGGGAGAAGCGGCTGATAAGCTCTTCTTGCAAGACAATCCGGATGCGGCTGAAGAACTTGGCGGAACGCCGGACGGTTACTACATCGTGAACAATGATCTCACCGAAGTTAAGCTGCCGGTTGCGGCGGATGCGCAGGTGTTCATGCAAATTTACGATCACACCGGTAACTACGAAGATATGGAGATTAACTGGAACGAACTGATCAGTCTGGATAAGTTCGATGCTCAATACAACAATCCGCTTGGATTGCTTGACCTGAGCGCGTTCCCGTACCACATTACCGTTAAGGACGGCGCGATCGTTAAGATCGTACAACAATATATTCCGTAAGCAAAAGGACGGACGGCTAGAGACTTCGGCGGGGATCACTCCCGTCGAAGTTTTTTGTTTATTCACGAAATAGAACGGTTACAAATCGGGTAATGAAAAATTGAGATTTACATGCTATTCAAATTCTTATATAGTCAGGCTATAAGAATTCAACTTGTCCACGGCACATGGGAAATCGGATATTGCGAGATGTCTGAGCTTTGTGTGTTCGGAATGGCTGGAGGCGGATATTCATCATGTCATCAAAAGTCAAAATTGCAGGTTGTGCGCTACTGGTTATTCTGTTCGAAGCGGCGGGAGTACGTTCGTTCTTGTACCCTGATTATGTTCAGGCTGTGATGTATGCAGGCGCGGGCATTGTACTGGCTTCTTCGATAGTACGCCGCAAAGTGTAAGGAAGTAGATGTTCGATCGATACGGGGCCTTTGTTCATGCCGATCAAACATGACGAAAACGAGAACGCTCTCAATCTCTGTATCGAGGTTGAGAAGCGTTTTTTGTTTTGGCGTAATTTTTCTTTACATGTAGAGCGGGAAGGGATAGACTGTGAGACAGACTCGAAAGAGATCCCGGCGCGCGCTTTGGGAAAGAAAGCTTATTTTTGCGATTATTGAGCGAAAATTCACAAACTTCTTTTGCGGAGCAATGTGGAAATCGTATAAAGTCGCCAAAAAGTCGAAGCATTCTTTTCCTCGGCTAGTCTCGGATTCGATGCGTTTCCTGGAGAAACGTGACCGTCCGATGGCCGCGCCCACCAAGAGGAAATGGGGAGAAGAAGAATGGAAAATGTAAAGGTACTCAGCAAGCCGAAACGTAGAAGCCTACTGACCAGTGTGGGCATGAGTTGGTTGTTTGATGCAATGGACGTGGCGTTGATTTCATTCGTCGCTGCTGCGCTTGCATTGGAATGGTCGCTCAACCCGCAGCAGTTAGGGGTTTTGACGGCGATTAACTCAGTGGGCATGGCGGTAGGTGCCGCTTGCGCCGGCATTCTCGCAGACCGTTTCGGACGTAAGTCGGTCCTTCTCTGGACACTATTGATTTTCTCGCTGGCGAGCGGACTGTCCGCCGTCGCAACCGGCTTTGTGATGCTGTGTATCCTCCGGTTTATTTCAGGATTCGGCCTGGGCGGAGAGCTGCCGGTCGCATCTACACTCGTATCGGAATCGGTACCCGCGAATGAGCGTGGTCGAACGGTTGTCCTGCTTGAGAGCTTTTGGGCAGGAGGTTGGATCGTTGCCGCGTTGATTGCTTATTTCATCATCCCGAACTTCGAGTCCGGCTGGCGTATCGCTTTTGCTCTGGGCGCATTGCCTGCTTTTTACGCCCTCTATCTGCGGAGAAAGATCGACGATTCGCCTCGCTTTGTTTTACAGCAGAAGAACAAAGTCAAGGCAGAGAAGATCAGTCTCAAAAAACGCTTCGCTCAAGTCTGGGCACCAGAGTATCGCAAAACGTCGATCATGCTGTGGATTCTTTGGTTCACCGTCGTGTTTTCCTACTACGGCATGTTCCTATGGCTGCCGCAGGTTATGGTTTATAAGGACTATAGTCTGACGAAAAGCTTCGAATACGTGCTGATCATGACGCTGGCACAGCTACCGGGTTATTTCACGGCTGCTTACTTTATTGAAAAGTTCGGTCGCAAGTTCGTTCTGGTGGTCTACTTGATCCTGACCGCGGCAAGCGCGATCTGGTTCGGACTGGCAGATACGACAGCGACATTGATTGCGGCAGGCATCTGTCTCTCCTTTTTCAATCTGGGAGCCTGGGGCGGGTTGTACGCGTATACGCCCGAGCATTATCCGACCGGCATTCGTACTACAGGTGCAGGTCTTGCGGCTTCATTCGGTCGGATCGGCGGGATTATTGCTCCGTTCCTGGTCGGTTGGCTCATCTCGCAGGGGGTGGCAATTACCGCGATTTTCGCTATGTTCTGCATCATGATCTTAATCGGAGCCGCCGCGGTTGCCTTCTTGGGCAAAGAAACCAAGGGGACGGAATTGGCGGAATAATCAAGCATACAATACAGGTACAACGGTCCGGTCCCAGTAGGGATCGGGCTTTTTTGGTGTTGGGCGAAGAAACAGGGAGTCACAAAATAAGCGTACTTTTGTCTCAATACCTTTTTCCATTAATATGGTATTTTTGAAGGGTCCGGCTGTGAATAGGGTAATAATTGGAAGGCATATCCATCTACGCGAGTAGCTTGATCAAGTTATGAATTGCAAACACGCAAAATTTCAGAAACGTAATGGAGGGGAAAAGATGCAAACACGTTCGTGGAGAAAAGGAGTAAGCGTCATGCTGGCTTTTCTGTTGGTTGCCGTTCTGGTTGCTTGCGCAGGGCCTGGTGGCTGGGCTTCTGCGAAAGAGGCATCCAGCGGCGGTAAAACGGAAAACGGACAGCTCGCGGCTTCTAAAGCGCTCGCTCCGGCGAAAGCGACAAAAACGTCTGCGTCCAGCGCTGCGAGTTTTGTCGGCACGCACGGGCAGTTGTCGATCCGAAACGGCAAACTAACCGATGCTTCCGGAAATCCTGTGCAATTAAAAGGGATGAGCTCGCACGGGATTCAATGGTTCGGCGATTATGTGAATAAGGACAGCATGCAGTGGCTGCGCGACAACTGGGGACTGAATGTTTTCCGCGTGGCGATGTATACGGAGTCGGACGGCTATATCTCGAATCCTTCTCTGAAAAACAAAGTCAAAGAAGCCGTCGATGCCGCGATCGATCTCGGCGTATATGTCATTGTCGACTGGCATATTCTATCCGACGGCGATCCGAATACGCATAAAACGCAGTCGAAAGCTTTTTTCAAAGAGATGGCTCAGACTTACGGAGATACGCCCAATATTATTTATGAGATTGCCAATGAGCCGAACGGCAACGTGAACTGGAACAATCAGATCAAGCCTTATGCAGAAGAGCTGATTGCCACGATTCGTGCCGAAGACCCGGATAATCCAATCATTGTCGGTACGGGCACATGGAGTCAGGACATTCACGATGCTGCGGCTTCTCCGCTGACCGATGAGAACGTGCTGTATGCGGTACACTTTTATGCCGGTACGCATGGTGCATGGCTGCGTGACCGGATCGATGCCGCAATGGCGCAAGGACTAGCCGTATTCGTGAGCGAATGGGGAACCAGCGATGCTTCCGGCAACGGTGGGCCGTTTTTGACGGAAGCCAAGCAGTGGACAGACTTCATGGCAAACCGGGGCATTAGCTGGGCAAACTGGTCACTGGCCGATAAGCAGGAAGCTTCCGCGGCGCTGGCGCCTGGAGCAGGCTTCACCGGAGGCTGGACGCAAGCGCAGCTCAGCACGTCGGGCAAATTCGTCCGTGAGCAGATGCTGGCGGGATCGAGCGGCACAGGCGGAACGAATCCGCCACCGGTCACGCAGGTTCCTGCTCAGGTTCAAGGACTGTCTGCAACCGCGGGCAATGCCAAGGTAGCGCTGAAATGGACCGCGACAACCGGCGCCTCTAGTTATATCGTGAAGCGCGCGGAAGGTGGCGGAACGTATTCCGTATTGAAAAAAGGCGTCTCTCAAGCTTCTTTTACCGATACGACAGCGGTAAACGGCAAAACCTATCGCTATAAAGTGAGTGCCGTCAATACGAAGGGCGCAGGTACGGATTCGGCGGAAGTTACAGCCAAGCCGATTTCGTCGGGGACGACTCCTCCGGTAACGCCACCTTCGACGGGGAGCGGTGGTCTGAAACTGCTGTATCGAATTTTGGATGACAATGCGTCGGACAATGCTTTACGTCCCGTTTTCAATATCCGTAACAGTAGTTCAAGCGCCGTGGATTTGAAAAATGTCAAAGTCCGTTACTACTATACGAACGAAGGCGGAGTCAGCCAGAATTATTTCTGTGATTGGGCGCAGATCGGAGCTTCCAACGTCAAAGCTGCTTTTGGCAAGACGAGCGGCGCGCCGGCCGGGGCTGCCGATTATGTCGAGCTTTCTTTTACAGCGGGAACGATTCCGGCAAATGGAGAGACAGGCGAGATCCAGTCGCGGATTCATAAGTCGGACTGGAGCAATTACGATGAGACGGACGACTATTCGTATAAAGCCGGACAACTGCAATTCGGGGAATGGGATCGCGTTGTGCTCTATGTAAATGGCGCAGTTGCTTATGGAATTGAGCCTTAACCGATCCTCATGTTGAAGCTTACTTTCTCTGGCATTTTTGCAACGATGAAGACTGCGGGTTAGAATAAAGAGGCGGATTCGCGAAGCGGAAACGAAAGTCGATAGGCGCGGGCGCATACGGTCGGGATTTTTCCGCCGTCGCCTGCGCCTTATTTCATGAAGAGGAGTGACGGCAATGAGTGAGAAAGTGTTAACGCGTGCAGAGGTGCCGGAGTCTTCGACCTGGAATCTGGAGCATCTGTTTTTGACGGAAGAAGACTGGAATAAGGAGCTTGAAGGGGTGCTGGCAAGCGCAGGCGAAGTGACCTCGTTCAAGGGACGTTTGGGAGAGGGCGCAGACCTGCTGCTCGACTGCCTGAATGCTCAGGAAGCGCTGATGGAACGGGCTCGCAAAGTCGGGGCCTACGCCCATCTCAAACAGACCGAAGACGGAACCAATCCGGAGAATCAAGCACGCTCGGCCAAGTCCGGCGATGCGCTGACCAAGCTGGCCTCCGAATTCACGTTTATCGAGTCCGAGATTTTGGAATTGCCGGAAGGAACGATTGAAAGCTATTTGGAAAAAGAACCGGGACTCGCGGAGTTTGCACGCAGCTTGAAGCTGCTGCTTGCGCAGAAACCCCATAGCCTGTCGCCGGAAACGGAAAAGGTACTGGCTTCTTTGTCCGAAGTTCATGGTGCACCGTACCGTACATATTTGCGCGGCAAGCTGGCCGATATGACGTTTGAAAGCGTAGAGGTCGAAGGAAGCAGCTATCCGGTGTCTTTTGCTTCTTACGAGACGAATTACGAGATGAATCCGAGCACCGAACTGCGCCGCAGTTCTTTTGCTTCGTTCAGCCGGGGGCTGCATGCTTACCGGAACACCTTCGCCGAAGCTTATGCGGCAGAGGTCAAGCGTCAGGTCGTCATGTCGCGCCTGCGCAATTACGACTCGGTAACCGAGATGCTGCTGCGTCCGCAGCAGGTGACAGAGGAGATGTACAGCGCGATTCTCGATACCATTCAGGCCGAGCTTGCGCCGCATATGCGTAAATACGCAGCGTTGAAGAAAAAAGTACTGGGCCTCGATACGATGTATTTCTGCGATCTGAAAGCTCCGCTTGATCCGGAATACAGTCCGTCGATCACGTATGAAGAAGCTTGCAAAACGGTACAGGACGCACTCGGCGTGCTGGGCGACGAATACGGCGAGATCGTCGAAGCGGCCTTCACGCAGCGTTGGGTCGATCATGGAAGCAATGTAGGAAAGTCGACAGGCGCGTTCTGCTCGTCCATTTACGGCATGCACTCGTACATTCTGATGTCCTGGTCGGACAATATGCGCGGTGCGTTCACGCTGGCGCACGAAGTGGGTCACGCCGGACATCTGATGCTCGGCGCCCGTTATCAACGGATGACCAATGCGCGTCCGTCGCTGTACTTTATCGAAGCGCCGTCGACGATGAACGAGCTGCTGCTGGCCGAGCATCTGCGTTCGCGTTCGGATGACAAGCGGCTGCGCCGTTGGGTCATCATGCAGCTGCTCAACACCTACTATCACAACTTCGTGACGCATCTGCTCGAAGGAGAGCTGCAGCGTCGCGTCTACGCGCGCGCAATGAACGACCAGGCGATTACGGCAAAAGTGCTGAGTGATCTGAAAGGCGAGGTGCTGACTTCGTTCTGGGGCGATGCGCTGGAAATGACGGAAGACGCGAAGCTGACCTGGATGAGACAGCCGCATTATTACATGGGCCTGTACCCGTACACGTATTCGGCGGGTCTGACCTTGTCTACGGCGATGATGCAAAAGATCCGCGAAGAAGGTCAACCGGCGATCGATCGTTGGCTGGAAACGCTGAAGGCTGGAGGTTCGCAAACTCCGCTGGAACTGGCGAAAATGGCAGGCGTCGATATGTCGGATACCGCTACGATTCGCAGCGCGGTCGATTATGTAGGCTCGTTGATTGATGAGTTGTGCGAACTTTTCGAAGACGGGGATATCGGGTAAAGCGCGAAGCGGAAGCTTGTCTTCCGAATCCTATTTTCAAGCAAAGATATCATGAAATGGACTGCGGGCAGTGTCTGTAAAAAGATGCTGTCCGCTTTTTTGTTGTGTAAATTTTCAGAAAAATGATTGACTTTCTTTAAAACATTTGTTTTATTTATATAGACCGATCGTTATAATTTGTGGGGAGGAAGTATAGTGTCGGAAAAAAAGAATAACCGGGAGATCATTCTGGATACGGCGAGCCGGCTCTTTTTTACCCAAGGTTATCACGCTACCGGACTTAGCCAGATTATCAAGGAAAGCGAAGCGCCAAAGGGCTCTCTTTATTATTACTTTCAAGGCGGCAAAGAAGAGTTGGCTCTGGAATGTATCCGGCGGGTGGGCAAGGAAGTAGCCAAAACGTTTTGGAGCAAATTGAGCGGAGAACAAAAGGTAGCCGAGCTGCTGCCGATCATGATGCATGAATTGGCGGAAGAGATGCAGCGTGAGAACTTCGAGAACTTTATGCCCTTCAGCTTTTGGGCGGCTGCTGAAGCTTCTTGCGTGAGCAATCCGCTGCGCGAAGCCTGCACGCAGGTATTCGGAAGTTGGCAGGATGTATTGGCCGATAAGCTGGAGCTGGACGGCGTCGAGCGCAAGGAAGCCGAGGCACTTAGCCTGTTATTGATTACCATGATGGAGGGAACGTTGATCGTAGCGACCACGACGCGGGATGTGACTCCGTTGTTGACTTCGGCTCGTTATGTTCCTGAATTGATCAAGCAGCATTCCCGGTCTTAGGCTGTTGTCAGACAAGGCCGGGGCGCGTTGATATAAATATACAGAGTTCCATAGGAGGGACAAAGAGTGGAAGTTACCGCACAAAGCAACACAAACCCGGGCATCGCCGGCAAAAACATAAAGGTCATCCCGATCTTGACGGCGCTGCTGCTCAGTGCCTTTATCGGCATGTTCAGTGAAACGGCGCTTAACGTCGCTCTCACACAGCTCATGCAAGATCTCTCCGTAACTCCGGCGACCATTCAATGGCTGACAACCGGCTATCTGCTGGTGCTCGGCATTTTGGTTCCGGTGTCGGGACTGCTGTTACAGCGTTTCACAACGCGTCAATTGTTTATTGCCGCCTTGAGTTTCCTGATTTCCGGTACGTTGATCGCAGCATTGGCTTCGGTATTCGAAGTGTTGTTGATCGGGCGTGTCGTTCAGGCGATGGGGACGGCTTTGCTGATTCCTTTGATGTTTAACACGATTCTCGTCGTCATCCCGCCAGAGCGTCGCGGAGCCGCAATGGGCCTGATCGGTCTGATTATTATGAGTGCACCTGCCGTTGGCCCGACAATCTCCGGCCTGATCGTGCAGAACCTGACTTGGAACTGGATCTTCTGGATCAGCCTTCCGTTCCTGGTATTCGCGCTGTTGTTCGGACTGGTTTATATGCAAAACATCTCGGAAACGAGCCGTCCGAAATTTGACGTCCTGTCGATCCTTCTCTCGACGATCGGTTTCGGCGGTATCGTATTTGGCTTCAGCAGCGCGGGCGAAGGCGCAGGCGAACACGGCGGCGGCTGGGAAAGTCCGCGTGTGATCATCGCAATCGTCGTCGGCGTTATCGCACTGGTATTGTTCAGCTGGCGCCAGTTGAAGATGGAGAAGCCGGTTATCAATCTGCGCGTATTCAAGTATCCGATGTTCACGCTCGGACTGCTGATGGTCTTCATCGCTATGATGATTATCTTGTCGTCGATGCTGCTGATGCCGATGTACCTGCAACGCGGCTTGCTGCTGACGACCTTCGCGACCGGCTTGATTATGCTGCCGGGCGGAATCATCAACGGCGGTATGTCGCTGCTGACAGGTCGGTTGTTTGACAAGTACGGCCCGAAATGGTTGGTAATTTTCGGCCTAATCATCGCGGCGGTTACACTGTGGTTCTTCTCCGGCATTACGACGACGACATCGATCGTGATGATCATTGCGCTGCACAGTTTCCTGATGATCGGGATCTCGATGGTCATGATGCCGGCTCAGACGAACGGCTTGAACCAATTGCCACCGGAATATTATCCGGACGGTACGGCGATCATGAACACACTGCAGCAGGTTGCGGGAGCAATCGGTACGGCGCTTGCGGTCAGCTTGCTCACGACGCGTCAAGCGGCTTACATGCAAGCCAATCCAGGCGACGTAACCGACACCGGCTATGTGGCGCAAGCCATGACGGTCGGCGTTAGCGGAGCCTTCAAAATGGCTGCGGGGATGGCGATTATCGGCCTGATCGTTGCGCTCTTTATCAAGCGCGTCAACGTAAGCCGCGGCAAAGGCGAAGCCCAATCGGAACATTTGCCGCATTGATTTGCAGACCACGTTCTAAATCGAAGTATAAAAAAAGACCGTTTCGCGGGAAGATAATCTTCCTGCGAAACGGTCTTTTCTCGTTAATCAGAATTGATCGAACGTTACGAACTCGGATACCGGCTTGCGATACCCGCGAGGGCGGCGCTTCGCCGTATCTTCTTTCCCGATTGCGATCAGCATCACCGGAGTCATATTGTCCGGCGCGCCTACCGCGTCGCGCACGGCTTGCGGATCGAAGCCGATCATCGGGCACGTATCCCAGCCTTTGTCCTTGGCGATCAGCATGAACATCATTGCGGACAGGCTTGCATTGCGAATCGCTTCTTCTTGCTGGAACCCTTCGCCGCGCAGTTCATAAAATTCGGTCACGTCGCGAACGGTAGTGTCAAATTCCATACGATCGATAATTCCGAGGGAAAGGAAGCCTTCGTTCATTTCGGCAATATGCGTATACGCCGATTTGTCGCCGAACACGGCAATAACAGCAGAAGCCAGCTTGATCTTATATTGACCGCCGGAAGCTTGATAAATCTTTTCCTTCACATCCTCATTCATCACCGGCACATAATGCACATGCTGAAGATTGAAAGCTGAAGGCGCCAACTTGGTCAATTCGAAGATTTCAGTCAATTCCTGACGCGAAATCGGAGTCTCCGGTATGAACTTGATCGCCGAATGACGATTTTTAAGCAGAGTAGTCAGATCTTGCGCGGTAGTCAGTTCCTGCATGATGAACACCTACGTTTCTATAGAATGGATGGTCCGTAAAAGCGATTTATAAGTATTATTCCTGTTTGCTTGCCTTCTAAGTTGCTTTATGTCATTAGGATAATAGATAACTAAAAGTAAGTCAATGAGTTTTTGAGATTTTTGATGACTTTTCTCTTACTTCTTCAAATGCTTTTTTAAGTATATTTTTAATTATGTTTTAAAACGATTTTCGAAATGCTCTTCAAACCAAAAAGAAAGGGGATTGAGTCCATTGCAGACCCAATCCCCTTTCTTGCGACCTTCCGCCTCCCAAAAAGCTGAAAGCGAAGGGAGAAATTCAGTGAGGAACGCCTTTGAACTCGGAAAATTCCTTATTCAAATCCAATCCATTTTCCGAGTGAAACAGTGTTCTGTGAAGCATTTCGAAGAAATGCACTTCGGAAGCATATGCTTGTAATTTCTCCCGCAGCGCCCTAAGCTTTCCCCTTCACCAAATTAATATGCGACAAATCCAACGAATTATTAAAAATAAACTCCAAGTTATACTCGCCGCGTTTGTACGTCAACTTGGTTTGCGTCGTATTCCCGTTTTTAATCGTCGTCGTGGACGTTGGCGCGTACCAGTTTTTCTTCACCATTGCCATCGTAATGCCGCCAATATTCGTTTGACGCTCTACGTTAGTACCGAAATAGCGAATTTCCTTCAGCACACCGGAAGTCGTGTAGGACATCGCATACCCCGGATTGCCCATATTGGCCGTGTAGCTATCGAAGCCGTTCACGGAAGTTCGGGCCACTTCAGGCTGACCGAATTTATCAATAATTTCGCTCCGTGTTGCTTTTCCCACGACAAAGCCAGCAGGGTTGCCAGGGAATTCGCCTTTAAGAGCGGGTTTGTAAAAAGAGTTGAGTTTCTCCTGAGCCATAGCCGTATCCGAAGCCGTAGGGGCTTGGGCAGCGGAAGCGGAAGGGAGCTGAACTTGAGTCGCTGCCCCGAATGAGCCGATCGCAACTACGCTTGCCGCAGATAGCGCCAGAAGTGTTTTACGTGCGCGAGTAATTGTAGTCATGAAATTTCCTCCTTGAAAGCAACTGCTATTTTCGGAATATGATACTCCTTACATATTACCTGATTTGCAGACTTTGAAACAAGCGAGCAGTAAGTTACTGACCGACGAATGTCAGGCTTCTTCTTTTAATATGCCTTTTGTCGAGCCGGAAAACAGTTTCCGGTACTGACCCGGCGTATGCCCCGTTTCTTTCTTGAATTTTCGGATAAAGTTCGGCGCGTCCTGGTAGCCAATCCGCCCGATAATCTCTTTCAGCGGTTCGTCCGTGGTCGTCAGCTGCACAATTGCCGCGGCCATGCGTTTATGCCAAATATATTGAACGAAGTTCGTTCCGACCTTTTCCTTGAATGAACGGCTGAAGTACGACATGGAGATCGAATACTTGTGCGAGATCGTCTCCAGGCTCAGCGAATGGTCAGCGTAGTGCTCGTCAATGTAAGCGACAATCGTGTCCATCAGCGTATGCGCTTCGCACACTTCCTTTTGCTCGATTTGTTCGCATAGCTTATCTACGAGCTGCAGGAAATAAGGCTCCAGCTCCTCCGGTGAAGAAAACGACTCAATTGGAGGAATTCCCCCGTGCAAATTATCGATCCCCGCCTCATTGGCCGTTTTCAAAATCGTATTGAGAATGTCAAAGCCGATACAACGCATATAGCGTGCGGAAAGCCCAGGAATCCGCAGCGTCTCTAATGCTTCGGCTACCGAACGTGCGGCCACGTCGGCGCTTCCTTGCTTCAGGCTCTGTGTCAGCTTAAGCAGGACGTTTTTCGGAACCCAGTACGCTTCGCCCGGGTCTGCTGTCAGATCACTGAAGTAAGCGATGCTTGCGCCGCCGCTGCGCGTCCGCGATTCGAACGCCGAACAGGCTTCGATAAACGATTGACTGAGCCGCTGAGCGCCTGTCGAACAAGTTCCGATCCCGATTGCCGGGTTTAAGCGACCGATGCCTTGCAGATGATCATGAACAGAGCGGGCGATTCGGTCAATCTGCTCCGCTTCGTCCAACTCTTCGAGCGGGTCAAAACCGACAATCAGCGCGATCTGATCCGGCTTTTGCAATTCCACGCTATGCAGCTTCGCGCCCAACTCCGGATACTCGGCTTCGGCCAGCATGGTCAACATCAACTGCCAGTCGCGCGTCTCGTCCGTGCTCGCGCCGGGACGCTCGCTGCCGATCAGCATCGTAAAATAGCGCGTGCGATCAAAATCCAACCCAAACGATAGCAGCAGCTCAGGAGTCGGTTCTTCATCTCCGCCATGGCGCAGCAGCATCAGCAGGAAATGATTGCGCGCATACGGCTCCTGCAAATCTGCTTTCGCGCTATAAGCTTGCAGCGCCGAACGAATCCGATCCAATTCATTGCCCGGTGCCGCGTCATGCACCGCATCGGATTCGCCCGAACGCGAAGTCGGCTTGGATTCGGCAAACTCGGACAATTGGAAAATGGGGCTGTACTGCCGACGTGCGAGCAGCCATGCGCCTAGCGCGCCGAATGCGACGACGATCGAGAACAATGCCGCGATAAAGGTCCGGATATGCAGAACGCTGCTGAAAAACTGAGAACTCGGCATCAGCGTCACGTATTCCCAGCCGTTCAGTTCGGATTTCACCGATACGACCGAATGCGGCACGCCGTCGATCGCGATGCTATGTGTTCCGGTGGACAGCGAAACAAGGGAGCCGAGCGCGTCTTCTCCCAACGCTTCCTCCTGATTGCTTTTCACAGCCAGAACTTGTCCTTCCGAGTCAAAAATATACGAAGAGCCTTCATACCCGCCCAGAATCGAATCGATAAGACCCGTCAGGCTGGATTCTTTGACAAAGTACATTAACGTGCCGTGCGGATTCGGGCTGTTCGGAACGATCGGAACCAAATAAGCCAACGTCGACTGCTCGAAGCTGGAACCGCGACTTACTAGATCGGCAGGGCGCATCGTTGCGAAGCGCGTGTCGTTCAGATCGGTTTCGACCGTGCCGGCTTCCCAGTTGCGGAACCGATATTTATCGGCAAATACATCGAGATCGTACATGCCCACACTGGAATAAATACGCGGGTCACCCCGGAAGTATAGAAACATCTCATCAATGATCGGACTTGCCGCTTTATAATTGCCCAGCGCGTCGATGGCCTCAAGGCTGTAATACGCATCATGTACCCGATAGCGACTGAGCCTCGGATCATACGCGGCACGCGAAGCAATATCATTCAACTGCTGCAAATGCGTGTCCACGATCGTCTCGGCCTGAGTCAGTTGATTGAGGTGCGATTGTTCGATTTGCGCACGTAAATTAGCCGCCGTATTGTGATACAGCACAAACGTCAGACAGATGAGCGGAATGAGCAGAACGAACAGATAAGAGGAAATATATTTCAGGAAGAGCCGCGATTTGAAATAGCTCGGTTTCACTTTCATCTTCATTCTCCTTTCCCTTCTATCTAAAGTGTACGAAAGCGTGGGATTGTCGGACAATATGTAGAATTTGACCAATTATAGGAAGGCTCAATCGTGCTGTCTTTTACGTTTCGATGTGTTGTTTTTTACTTTTGGCGGCTGATAGAAAACATTAATCTTTCTTCGTGATGTGAAATTTGATTTGATTTTCATGAAAAAACCAGTGATTCTGTAATGTATTCTAACACATTTTCCGAGTGATGCGATTGTCAAAATTTTCAGCAGAGCCAAAACCACATATTTACGCTCCGCTTTTCGTTCTGTAAACTCGCTGTAAACCCAAAACAACGAAACGCGGAGTGAAGGCAATGGAAATGCTTACAAAAAAACAGGCGCACCTATTGCTCCATCAAAGTATGCGTGAGGAACGAAAAAGGAACGCGCCGGGAAGGAGAAACATCGGTCAAAACGCTTGTCAGGTAATATGACTCTTCCATATCTTAATACGGCCTGACCGGCAAATTCATTTAACGAGGGAGTGAGGACGATGATGCACGAGGGCGCAAAAGCGGTGCTTAATCCACAAGACGTACCAGCCAAACGAAAAAGCAAAAAGCTGTTCAAAAAAATCATGCGCAACTGGCAGCTGTACATCTTTATGGCTCCCGCGCTGCTAACCGTCATTATTTTCAACTATGTACCGATGTACGGGATTCAGATCGCGTTCAAAAACTACATTCCCGCACTGGGCATGGCAGAGAGCAAGTGGGTCGGTTTTGATCATTTCACGAGGTTTTTCGAATCCTATTATTTCTGGGATCTGATGTGGAATACGCTCAGTATCAGCTTGTACGGATTGCTGGTCGGGTTCCCGCTGCCGATCCTTCTGGCGCTGGCGTTCAATGAAATTCGTACCGGCCCTTTTAAAAAGACGGTCCAGACCGTTACATATGCGCCGCACTTTATCTCGATGGTCGTCATGGCCGGTATGATCATTACCTTCCTGACGCCGTCGACCGGCATGATCGTCAATCTGCTTGAAGCAATCGGCATCACGCCGCCGAGCTTCCTGACCGATCCGCGCTGGTTCAAGACCGTTTACGTGTTGTCGGACGTCTGGCAGGCCACCGGCTGGGGGACGATCATCTATCTGGCCGCTCTGACCGCCGTCGATCCGGGATTGCACGAAGCCGCCATTCTCGATGGAGCTTCCCGGCTTCAACGGATACGGCATATTAACTTCCCGGTCATTATTCCGACGATTACGATTCTGTTGATTCTGAACATGGGCGGATTGCTCGGCGTCGGGTACGAGAAAATCCTGCTGCTGCAAAATCCGCTCAATATGGAAGCTTCCGATGTCATCGCCACTTCCGTTTACCGAACCGGGTTGCTCGAAGCCCAGTACAGTTACTCGACCGCGGTTGGCTTGTTCAACTCGATCGTCAACGCGATTCTGTTGATCGTGGTCAATCAGGTGGTGCGGCGCACGAGCGAGAACAGCTTGTGGTAAACGCGAACGAGATGAATTCAGGGAGGGATGAAGGATGATCAGTTCGATTAAAGAAACCAAGCAGGACAAAGTCTTTCTCGCTTTCGTTTATCTGATCTTGACGGTAGCGCTTATCATCGTCGCGTATCCGCTGATCTATATCCTGAGTGCCTCGATCAGCAATCCGACGATCGTGGCCGCCGGGGAAATGTGGCTGCTGCCGAAAGATATCACGTTCGAAGGGTATCGCCGCGTGTTTCAGGACTCCAGCATCTGGAACGGGTATCTGAACACGATCATCTATACCGTCGTCGGGACGCTGGTCAATCTGATCGTTACGCTGCCCGCCGCTTACGCGCTGAGCCGCAGAGATTTCGTGGGGCGCAACATTTTCATGATCTTGTTTATCGTCACGATGTTTTTCGGCGGCGGATTGGTTCCGACTTACCTGGTCGTGCGCAGCCTGGGACTCGTCGACAGCATGTGGGCGTTGATCCTTCCGGGAGCGACTTCGGTCTGGAACCTGATCGTGTGCCGCACCTTTTTCCAATCGTCGATTCCGAGAGAATTGCAGGAAGCGGCAGAGATCGACGGGTGCAGCAACTTCCGCTTGTATTTCCGTATCGTGCTTCCGCTCTCCACCGCGCTGATCGCCGTTATGGCTCTCTTTTTCGGCGTCGGGCACTGGAACAACTACTTCTCCGCCATGATCTATCTGAACCAGCAGGAAAAGTATCCGCTTCAGCTGGTGCTTCGGCAAATCCTGGTCTTGCAGCAGATGTCGGCGCAGGCCGGAACGGTCGACGCCACCATGGCCACTTCGCTCAACAACAAAGCCGAAGTCGCCGCGCTCGTCAAATACGCCGTCATCATCGTCGCGACATTGCCGATCATCGCCGTCTATCCGTTCCTTCAGCGTTACTTCGTGCAAGGTGTCATGATCGGCTCCGTCAAGGGCTGATTTTGCATAGCATTACCCGCGTATCCATCAGAAAAAAGGGGAGGATTTAGGTATGAAAAAGGGACGTAAAAAAGGAGCAGTCGCATTATCCGGCTTATTGTTGTTCTCGGTGCTGGCTTCGGCCTGCCAATCCGGCGGATCATCAACGGAGTCGGCAGCGGAAACGGGCGGCGCGGTGAGCAAAGACGGATTCCCGATCGTCGAAGAACCGATCACGCTGAGCGTGTTCGCGCCGAGCGCCGATATGGCGCCGTGGGACACGATGCCGGTCATCGAAGAGATGGAGAAACTGTCCAATATCAAGATCGAGTTCCAGACCGCGCCGATCGACAGTTTCCCGACGAAAAAGAACCTGGTCTTCGCCAGCGGCGAACTGCCGGACATCCTTTATGCCGCGGACATCACGCCGGCCGAGCAGGTCAGCTACGGTACGCAGGGACAACTTGTGCCGCTGGAAGATTTGATCGACAATTACGCGCCTAACCTGAAAAAAATCCTCGACGAAAACCCGAACGTACGCAAATCGATCACCACGACGGACGGTCATATTTACGCGCTGCCGTTTATCGATACGACGGCCGTCTGGTACCGCGGCCCGATGTGGTACAACGGCGAATTCCTGGAAACGCTGGGCGTGGAAGAGCCGAAAACGACCGACGAGCTGTACGACTATCTGAAAAGAGTCAAAACCGAAGATCCGAACGGCAACGGCCAAGCCGACGAAATTCCGCTGACTTCGGTCAAACTGGACGATCTGCGCATGTACTTCCTCGGCTTCTGGGGCATCTATAACGAAGTGTACTATGCGGACAAAGACGGCAAAGTCCATTACACGCCGCAGGAAGAAGGCTACAAAGGCTATCTGACCTTCCTCAACAAGCTGTGGAACGAAGACCTGCTGGATCACGAGACGTTCTCGCAAACCGATGAGCAGAAAAAAGCCAAAGGCGCGAAAAACCAACTGGCGCTGTTCAGCGACTTCTATCCGTACTTCACGCTCGGCGGAACCGAAGAAACGATGCAGGACCCGATGATGACGCCGGTCAGCAGCGAAATCGCGGATACGCCGGTTTACGGCAAACACCCGGGCATGTCTTCCAACGGCACATTCGCGATTTCGGTCACGAATCCGAATCCGGAAGCGAGCATGCGCTGGATCGATTATCAATACGGGTATGACGGCGCGACGCTCTGGACGCAAGGACCGCAAGGCATGATGTGGGATTACGTGGACGAAGCGACGCATGAGAAAAAGTATCTCGACGTGCCGAACGGCGGCGACCGCGAGGAATTCCGCGCGACGCTGACGCCGAACTACGGCATCGTGACGCCGGGCGTCAATATCCCGGATCTGACCAACGGCCTGCGCAGCGAAGTGGAAGACTGGGTGGTGGAGCAAAACGAAGAAAAACTCGTGCCGATCGCCAAAATTCCATTCCCGAACGTGTATCTGACCAACGACGCGCAAACGGAAGTGTCCGCGCTGCTGTCCGATCTGAACACCTACGTGGAGCAGATGGAAGCGAAATTCGTTACGGGACAAGAACCGCTGAGCAACTGGGATGCCTACGTGGCGCAGCTCAAAAAGATGGGCAGCGACCGCATCGTGGAAATCTACCAGCAAGCGTACGATCAGTGGAACAGCGAAAACGCGCAATAAACGATCTATGAATGTATAAAAAAATGCGGCAGGCGTCGTTTGAACTCGAAAAACGGCGCTTCGTCTAAGAAACAAATCGAAGAGGCGAAGGATGAAGCGGGGACTCCGTTTTCATTGTTCGCTTCTCATTTTATCAAGGAGGAAAATCGAACGATGACAGATACGAAAATCACGGAAGAAACATTGGAAACCGAAGAGGCGGTCGTTCACGAAGGCGTGCACAATTACAGCAGCGAAGACGAGTGGGTGAAGCCGGAAGATCCGCTGATCCTCGAACGGCTGGAATGGTTCAAAGACCAGAAGCTGGGACTGATGATGCACTGGGGTCCGTATTCGCAGCTCGGCGTGGTGGAATCTTGGGCGCTGAGCGACGGCGACGCGGATTGGGCCAGAGACTGCATCGACTGGGGCGTGGAAGGCGAAGAGTTGAAGCGCGAATATTTCGATCTGGACAAAACGTTCAACCCGATTCGTTTCCAACCGGAGCTGTGGGCCGATCTGGCCGCCGAAGGCGGGTTCAAATATTTGACGTTTACGACCAAGCATCACGACGGGTTCTGCATGTGGGACACGCACACGACGGATTACCGCATCACGGGACCGGATACGCCGTTTCATCGGCATAAATACGCGGACATCTGCCGGAATTTGTTCGATGCGTTTCGTTCGCGGGGACTCGCCATCTCGACTTATTTTTCCAAAGCGGATTGGCATACGCAAGATTACTGGACGCCGGGAATGGAACGCGGCGAGAAAATGTGGCGCGGCCCGTCTTACGATCCGAAGGAATATCCGTGGCTGTGGGAAAAGTTCGTCCGCTTCACGCATGAGCAGATCACCGAGCTGATGACGCGCTACGGACGGATCGATATGCTGTGGCTGGACGCCGGTTGGGTCAACGAGCGCAGCGGCCAAGATATTCGCCTCGGCGAACTGGTGGACACCATCCGCCGCGAACATCAACCGTGGCTGCTGTCGGCCGATCGGACCGTCGGCGGCGCGTACGAAAACATCATCACCCCGGAGCAAACGCTGCCCGAGCGCCCGCTGAACGTGCCGTGGGAAAGCTGCATCACGATGGGCACGTCTTTTTCTTTTAATTACGAAGACCGGTACAAAAGCGTACGCGAATTGGTGCACCTGCTGGTCGAGATCGTAGCGAAAGGCGGCAATCTGGCGCTCAACGTCGGGCCGCAGCCGGACGGGCGTTTGCCTCGCGCGGCAATCGAAGGCATGAAAGGGTTGGGCGCTTGGCTTAACGTCAACGGCGAAGCGATCTACGGGACGCGGATCTGCGAGCCTTACGTTTCCGAAGATAAAAAGATTCAGTTTACGCGCAAAGGCGATGTCGTCTATGCGATCCGTCTGTACGGGGAAGGCGAGCCTGTAGAGAACGAGCTTGTCATTCCGGCAGTCGGCGAGTTCAAACGGGCTTTGTTGGTCGGGACAGACGGCGAACTGCCGCTGCGCGGCACGGAGGCGGGAGTGGTTGTGACGCTGCCGGACTCGGCAGGAGCAGACGGCACGCCGATCGCGCTGGCGATTCGGTTGGAATAGGAGGGATACAGATGAATTTAAGCGGAATGCCGGAACCGGCGATTCCTTTTGCACCGTTGTCGTATCTCTGCAAGCGTGCACCAGGCAAACTTGAATTAGATGGGCGTCTGGACAAACCGTTCTGGGCGAATGCGTCGTGGACCGAAGAGTTCGTCGATATCGAAGGCGATCTGAAGCCGAAGCCTTGGAAACGGACGCGGGTCAAAATGCTGTGGGACGACGAGTATTTCTATTTCGGCGCGGAGCTGGAAGAAGACGAGATCTGGGCAACGCTGACGGAACGCGAGTCAGTCATTTTTTACGATAACGACTTCGAGATTTTTATCGATCCCGACGGCGACACCCATCAATATTACGAGTTCGAGATCAATGCGCTGAATACGGTATGGGATCTGATGCTGGTCACGCCTTATCGCGACGGCGGCCCGCCGGTGAACGGCTGGGATATTCGCGGACTGCGGACGGCGGTACATATCGACGGCAAGCTGAACGATCCGGGCGCGGATAACCGAAGCTGGAGCGTGGAAGTGGCGATGCCGTGGACTATTTTGCGCGAATGCGCGGAAGGGCAGAAGCCGCCGCAAGCCGGGCAATATTGGCGGGTGAACTTTTCGCGGGTGCAGTGGCAGGTTGATAAACAGGAAGGCGAGTACCGGAAAACCATCAATCCCGAGACCGGCCGTCCGTTTCCCGAAGATAATTGGGTCTGGTCGCCGCAAGGCGTGATCAATATGCACTACCCGGAAATGTGGGGCTTCGTGCAATTTGCGTCGGATAAGGAATCGGATGATGCTGATCGTTCGTTCGAGCTTCCGGCCGATGAGTACGTGAAGTGGAAGCTGCGTCGTCTTTATTACCGTCAGCGGAATTATTACGAACGTGCCGGAACATTCGCCGGCGATCTGGCTCCTCTGTTGGAAGAAGGCGACGAAGACGGCGAGCTTGCGGCTTGGGGACGTTCGGCTGAAGCCCCGTTGATCGAGACGACAACGAATTCGTTCCGGATGCGGGCTGTTTCGGCAGACGGAAATGGAGCTTACTGGATACGCGAAGACGGGAAACTATGGAAGGAGTGAGACCGCGATGAAAACGGACGAAAGCCAATCGAAGATCGAAAATATGCCAAGCAGCGTCGCAGCCGGTATTTTTTCGCTAACTCCCAAGCAGCTTGCCGGAATGAATGAAGCGTTCGAGCAGCGTCGGGCTTTGGCGGCTGCACGCGATCATGAACTATTCGGCGTGTTGGACGAGGAAGAGTTAAGCGAGGAAGAACGCACGGCATTGATTTTCCTCTACGCGCATATGCCGATCAATGATCTGGCCGATTACGACGGGAAGCTGTTTTTAAGCCATGTTCGGCAGGCTTTGCAGATGCGCCGCACGATGCCGTGGGGAACCGGCGTGCCGGATGAATTGTTTTTGCATTACGTGCTTCCGCCGCGTATCAACAATGAACGGATCGAAGATTATCGCGGCGTCATCGCAGGCGAGTTGACCGAGCGCGTTCGTTCGTTGCCGATGAGCGAAGCGGTGTTGGAGACCAATTACTGGTGTTATGAAAAAGCGACGTATACCGGCAGCGATGCGCGAACCATTTCGCCGCTTGGCATGATCGTTAGCGCGAAAGGACGCTGCGGCGAGGAATCGACGCTGGCGACTGCGGCGCTGCGCAGTATCGGTATCCCTGCGCGTCAGTGCTATACGCCGCGCTGGGCGCATGTGGACGACAACCATGCTTGGGTGGAAGCATGGGCGGACGGTAAATGGCACTTTATCGGAGCTTGCGAACCGGAAGCGCAGCTCGATAAAGGGTGGTTCGACGGACCTGCTCGCCGGTCGATGCTGGTGCATACCCGTGTTCCGGCCGGATACGATGGACCGGAGCCCGTCACGCACGCGGACGGAGCGCATACCGAGATCAATCTGCTAGAGAATTATGCGCCGGTGCGGACGTTGCTTGTGCAGGTAAACGATGCCTCCGGCCAAGCCGTTGCGGGAGCCGACGTGCAATTTCAGCTTTACAACTATGCGGAGCTGCACCCGATCGCTTCGGTACGGACGAACGATAGCGGTCAGGCTTCTTTTCTCACCGGCTATGGCGACTTGGTCGTTCGTGCGGCGTCGAAGGGCCGTTGGGCGGAAGCGCGGGTCCTTGGCAGCTCGGAACAATCATCGGAGCAGCACGTCAAGTTGACGCTGAACCGCAGCGGACAGCCGGAAGGTTCGGTCGATTTCGATCTGACGCCGCCCAAAGAAATTCCTGCTCCGGCAGATCAGGAAGCGTTAAGCGAAGAAGCGTTGGACATCCATCGCCGCCGAACGCTTGAAGGCGAACGGACTCGGGCTGCTTACGAGTCTACGTTTGCCGACGAGGCGCAAGCCGGCCTGCTGGCGGAGCAATGGGGGCTGGAAGCGGATCGTTTGTCGAAAGTACTGAGCGACGCGCGGGGAAATCATGGCGAGATTGCCGCTTTTTTGAACAAACATGTGCCTGAACACGGCGAATGGCCGCTGCGGCTGCTGGAGAGTCTGACTGCCAAAGACATGATCGATATCGGGCAAGACACGTTGGAAGATCATCTGCTTGGCGGTCTGCAAGCTTTGAGCGATCACGAAGCAGACGATCGCGGCGAATTTTCCAACGAACTTTTCGTTTCGGAAGTGTTTTGCCCGCGTGTTCGATGGGAGCGTCTGACCCCTTACCGACAAAAACTGCGAGCTGCTTTTTCGATCGAAGAGCAGACGGCTTTTCGGGCCGATCCGCAGTTGTTGGCCCAACGAATCGCTGAAAATTGGCTAGTGCGCGACGATCTGACCCCTGTGCCGGGCAAGGCGTCACCACTTGGAACCTTTGCGTTGAAAGTAGGCGATCGCGAATCCGTTGAGATTTTGCTGGTGGCGCTGTGTCGCAGCTTCGGTATTCCAGCCCGACTGCATCCTGCGACGCAGCGGCCTCAGGCTAGGGTAGGCGGCGACTGGATCGACCTGAAGCGTCCGATGTCCACGATCCATCGCGAAGCCGGTACGGACGAAATCCAAATTAAAGTTGAACAGCCTTCCGCTTCGACAAGTCAGTATTCGCATGGGGCGACGCCTTCGACGCAAGGTACGTTACGCTTGGTGCAAAATAGAGAAAGCTCAGAGAAAACTCCGGTTCCCGTAGTCGAAGCTTCTTACCGTGAAAACTTCACCTTGGCCCGTTTGGAAAATGGTTTGTACACGACATTGAATTATCCGTTTCGCGAAAAAGACGTGTATGCGCAGCCGTTCGAACTGGAAGCGGGCGAGTACCGGATGACGACAGGCATTCGTTTGCAAAACGGACGCGTGCTTGGACGGATGTTTTATTTCGCGATCCGACCCGAAAAGGAAACGACGCTTACACCGGTTTTCCGGCAGCCCGAGGAAGTCGTGCCGGTGCTCGGAACCGCGCCCGATCATTCTCGGCTAACGCTGCCCGACGGGACTGTATCGACGTTGTCCGATCTTGTCGGCAGCGAAGGCGCTCTGGTGGCGTGGATCGATTACCGATTGGAGCCGACCCGGCATCTGCTGCGCGAAGCCGGAGAAATGAAAGCGGAGCTGGAGGCGGAACGGGTGCCGTTGTTGTTTATTGTCAACGATCAAAACATCGATATGGACGAGATTGCGCCGTTTATCCCCAAACCGCTTCCTGCTGGAGCAGTCTTCGTTTCCGATGCTTCCGGCGAGGCTTTTGCGACAATAAGTGCTGTGTGTCCGCCGCCGGGCAACGAATATCCGCATCTTTTTGTACTGGATGCTCAGCGACAGATCCGCTACGCCGAATCCGGCTATAAGCCGGGCAGTTGCAGTGAAGCTTTGAGTGTTTTACGCACGGCGCGTGCTTAGCTTTCGCTTCGGATTACTTTACGGAAAAGAGGAAATGACATGACCGACTCTCCATCTGCGCAAGCTGCAAATTCGAATCCTTTTCGCACGGTCGGCTATGTCGGCCATAACGACCTGCCGGACCTCAAAACGGAAGACCTGCTCAAGCTGACTCATATCAATATCGCATTCGGTCATGTTCAAGAGGATGCGATCGCGACCGACCATTTGAATCACATGACCGAAATCGCCCGCCTGAAAAAAGAACACCCAAGTATCCAAATCTTGCTGTCGGTAGGCGGGTGGAGCGCAGGCGGTTTTTCCGAAGCGGCATCCAGCGAAGCCGGACGCCGACGTATGGCGGAATCTTCGTTGGCCGCTATCGACGCCTACGGTTTGGACGGGATCGATCTGGACTGGGAATATCCGTGCTACGGCGCAGCCGGAATCGGATCTGACCCGGCTGACCGCGAAAACTTTACGCATCTGCTGCGAACCCTCCGCGAAGCGTTCGACACGCGCGGCGCTGCCGACGGTCGGCACTATCTGCTGACGATCGCGGCAGGTGCGGATCAATATTATATCGACGGTACGCATATGGACGAAGCCCAGCAATACCTTGATTACGTCCAGCTGATGACCTACGATATGCGCGGCGGGTTCCAGGTGCTGACGGGGCATCATACCAATCTGCATACGCCGGCCGGCGATTTGTTCCGCATCAGCGTCGAAGCTTCGGTCAACCTGTTCGTCAATGCCGGTGTACCGAGATCGAAGATCGTGATCGGCGCGGCTTTTTACTCCCGAATGTGGAAAGGCGTGCCGAACGTGAATAACGGCCTGCATCAGATGGCGGCGACCAGCGGCGGATACGGCCCGGAATTCACGGAACTGCATGAGGCGTATATCGACCGTGGAGGGTTTCGCAGATTCTGGGACGACGAAGCCAAAGCGCCTTACTTGTACGATGGAGGCGAACGTGACGGCGGCACGTTCATTACCTATGACGACGAAGAATCGATTCATTGGAAATGCCGTTACGCGATACGGGAAGAACTGGGCGGCGTCATGTTCTGGGAGTACCGCTGTGACCGTACCGGACTGCTGCTAGAAGCGATTCGGGCCGGATTAGCCAGCGGAGAAAAGGCGGCTCCGTCCGTATCTTGACAAAGATTGCGACGTCAAACGTTTGAGCAAAAAGGATCGGAATATCGGCGATTATGGACAAGTTTACTTTCTATCGCTACAATCGAATACAATATCCGACGACCCGGCTTCCGGAAGCCGGGTCGTCGGCGTTTGTAGAACTCGGAAGAAGGAGCGAATATCTATTGCCGAACCAACCTGAGCTTTTCAAACAACACGATAATAGCGAAGAGTATGCCGATCCTGAACGATACGATCTGGAAAACGAAGAGTGGAAACCCGAACTGCCGATGCTGCTGGAGTACGCGCAGTCCGCGGCAGGCGGAAGCGTGCTCGAAATCGGCTGCGGCACGGGGCGTACGGCGATTCCGCTGGCGGAAAACGGATACCGCGTTATCGGCGTGGATCTGCATGCGGGAATGCTGGAACTGGCGCGCCGCAAAGCGGAAGCCCGCCGCGTCGACGTTCAGTGGATCGCCGAAGACGTCTCGAAGCTGCATTTGCCGTCTCCCGCATGTTTCGCTTATATGACAGGCAACGGATTCCAGCATTTTTTGACCAACGATGATCAGAATTCGCTTCTTGCGGGCGTGGCAAGAAATCTGCAAAGCGGCAGCGTGTTTTTGTTCGATACCCGTTTTCCCGGCAAAGAAGAACTAATGCAGCCCGAAACGGAAGAATATTGGCGTACAACCGTCGAAGCCGACGGAAGCGAAACCAAGCTGTATACGATTGCCCGATACGACGCGTTGACGCAGGTTCAACATTACGCGACGATTCGCCGCAAAAGCGACGGTTCCGAGGAACGCACGCGCATCGATCTTCGCTACACGTATCCGCAGGAGTTGCGACGTTTGCTGGATCAGGCAGGGTTCGAGATCGAAGGACTTTTCTCGGACTGGGAACGCTCGCCGCTTGCTTCCGATCACTATTCGATGATCTGCGTCTGCCGCAAACGATAATTATGCTGATTTCTGCGTAAAATTTCATTATGTTAACTAACCTGCCGCAAAACGAAAAACTTTTTACATTTGATCTGGTGATTAGTTCTCAAACTCGTTATACTGGAAAAATAGTCCGTACATCAGAGGAGGAAACGCATTGACGACTTTTCAGCAGTTTGACTACGTACGCCCGAATATTGACCAGTTGAAGATTAATTTTAAGGAATTGATTGCCAAGTTTGAAGCCGCGGGGAGCGTTGCGGAGCAAGAGTCCGTCATGCACGAGATCAACGCGCTGCGTAACAGCTTCGATACGCAGCATCAGCTCGTCAGCATCCGTCATTCGATCGATACCACCGACGAGTTTTACAAAAACGAGCAGGATTTCATGGATGAAGTCGGTCCGGTCGTGCAGGAGTACATATCCGATTACTACCGCGCGCTGACGACATCGAAATTCCGCGGCGAGTTGGAAAGCAAATGGGGCACGCAGTTATTTGCTTTGGCCGAAAGCGCGATCCGTACGTTCAGCCCGGAAATCATCGAAGACCTTCAGCTCGAAAATAAACTGTCGACCGAATACGATCAGTTGATCGCGTCCGCTAAAATTCCGTTCGAAGGCGAAGAGCGCACGCTGCCGCAGCTGCTGCCGTTCGAACTGTCGACGGATCGCGATATGCGCAAACGCGCGTCGGAAGCCCGTTTCGGTTTCCTCAACGAAAAAGAATCCGAACTTGACCGCATCTACGATGAGCTGGTCAAAGTCCGTACCAAAATCGCGAAAAAACTCGGCTATCCGAGCTTTGTCGAGATGGGTTACGACCGCATGATGCGTACCGACTACAACGCTGAGATGGTGGCAAACTTCCGCAAGCAGGTGCAAGAAGAGATCGTGCCTGTCGCGACTCGCCTGCGCAAGCGTCAAGAAGCGCGGATCGGCGTCGACACCTTGCGTTACTATGATAACGGCTTCAGCTTCAGCAGCGGCAACGCGACGCCGAAAGGCGACCCGGACTGGATCGTCAAGAACGGCGAAGACATGTACAAAGAGCTGGCGCCGGAAACGGACGAGTTCTTCCAATTCATGCTGAAAAACGACTTGATGGACCTGGTGAGCAAAAAAGGCAAAGCGGGCGGCGGCTACTGCACGTACCTGCCGGATTACAAAGCACCGTTCATCTTCTCCAACTTCAACGGCACGTCCGGCGATATCGACGTGCTGACGCACGAAGCGGGACACGCCTTCCAGGTGTATTCAAGCCGCGGCCACGAAGTTCCGGAATACCTGTGGCCGACGTACGAATCCGCCGAGATCCATTCCATGAGCATGGAGTTCTTTACTTGGCCTTGGATGGAGAAATTCTTCAAGGAAGATACGGATAAGTACCGCTTCGATCACCTGGCTTCGAGCCTGCTGTTTATTCCTTACGGCGTCTCGGTCGATGAATTCCAGCATTTCGTCTACGCCAACCCGGAAGCGACGCCGGACGAGCGTAAAAGTGCTTGGAGAGAAATCGAGAAGAAATACCTGCCGCATCTGAACTACGAAGGCAACGATTACCTGGAACGCGGCGGTTTCTGGCAAAAGCAAGGCCATATCTACGGCGCGCCGTTCTACTATATCGACTACACGCTGGCTCAGCTCTGCGCGTTCCAATTCTGGAAACGTTCAAGAGAAGATTTCAAAGCGGCATGGAAAGATTATATCCATCTGTGCGGTCTGGGCGGCACGCAATCCTTCACCGGACTGGTTAAAGAAGCCGGCCTGATCTCCCCGTTCGAAGACGGCTGCGTATCCTCCGTCATCGGGACGATCGAAGAATGGCTGAACAGCGTAGACGACAAAGCGCTATAAAAAGAATTCGACGGAGCACGTCGACGCAACGCGATCATAAGCCTGTTCGGGTAATCCGACGTGACTGACAAAACTGCTGTTCACCGAGTGTGGACGGCAGTTTTTTACATAAGTTTATCCGCGTCAAATGAAAAGAAGAGGAGTGCGAAAAATGAAGCAGTCTTTTCACGATTTTCCGTATGTTCGCCCCGACATCGAGGCTGTCGGCCGAGATTTCCAAGCCGCGATAACCGCTTTCGAATTTGCCGAGAACGTCGAGGAGCAGATTGTTGCCAACCGCAATTACAACGAGCTGTATTCGGCAATCGCGACGCAGGTCATGTTGGTCAATATTCGGCATTCGATTGATACGACCGACGCTTTTTATCAAGAAGAAAAAGCGTTCATGGACCGCAACATTCCGATCGTGCAGCAGATGGAAGCGGCTTATCATCGGGCATTGATTTCATCCAAATTCCGGCCCGAGCTTGAAAAGCTGTGGGGTACGCAGCTGTTCGCTTTGGCGGATGCTTCGAGCCGCACGTTCTCTCCGGCAATCATCGAGGAGCTTCAGCGGGAAAACGAACTGTCGACGAAATATCAAATGCGGATCGCGTCGGCGAAAATCCCCTTCGAAGGCGAAGAGCGCACGTTGATGCAGCTGATGCCGTTCGAATTGTCGACCGACCGCGCGATGCGGAAAAAAGCTTCTGAAGCACGTTATGCCTTCATGGAGGAACACGAAGCCGAATTTGACGGAATTTACGACGAGCTGGTCAAAGTCCGTACCTCCATGGCCCGCAAGCTGGGGTATCCGAGCTATGTGGAAATGGGCTATGACCGCATGAAGCGAACCGACTACGATGCCGGAATGGTCGCGAATTTCCGCAAGCAAGTGTTGGATGAGATCGTGCCCGCCGCAACCTCTTTGCGCAATCGCCAGCAGAAGCGAATTGGTGTCGATACACTGCGCTATTACGACAATGCTTTCAGCTTCGAAAGCGGAAATGCCGCTCCGAAAGGCGATGCAGATTGGATCGTCAAAAACGCGGAGCGCATGTATCGGGAAATGTCGCCGGAAACGGACGAGTTTTTCCAATTCATGCTGCAAAATGACCTGATGGATCTGGTGAGCAAAAAAGGCAAAGCAGGCGGCGGCTATTGCACGATGCTGTTCGATTATAAAGCGCCGTTTATTTTTTCCAACTTCAATGGGACGTCGGCAGATATCGACGTGCTCACGCACGAGGCGGGACACGGCTTCCAGGATTACCGCAGCCGTGAATTCGAAAATAAAGCGTACTGCTTCCCGACCATGGAGTCTGCCGAGATTCATTCCATGAGCATGGAGTTTTTCGCTTGGCCGTGGATGGAGAATTTCTTCAAGGAAGATACCGATAAGTATCTGTTCAATCATCTGGCGAGTGCGATTCAATTCATTCCGTACGGCGTCTCGGTCGATGAATTCCAGCATTTCGTGTACGGGAACCCTGATGCAACACCGGAAGAGCGCAAAACGGCGTGGCGGGAGATTGAGAACAAGTACCTGCTGCATCTGAATTACGAAGGCAACGACTATTTGGAACGCGGCGGATTTTGGCACAGACAAAGCCATATTTTCACCGCGCCGTTCTATTATATCGATTACACGCTGGCGCAAATCTGCGCATTCCAATTCTGGAAACGCTCCAGGGAGGATCGCGAAGCGGCATGGGCGGATTATGTGCATCTTTGCGGTCTTGGCGGCAGCTTGTCGTTCACGAATCTGGTTCGCGAAGCGGGCTTGATCTCGCCGTTCGAAGACGACTGCGTGTCTTCCGTGATCGGACAGATCGAAGAGTGGCTGAACGGGGTCGACGATCGGATGCTGTAAAAATCCAAAAGACAACAGGTAAAAGGATGAAGCCGAAAAAATTCGGCTTCATCCTTTTTTTAGATCAATATAACGTGGCTGCTGATATTGCTTGCTTGCGAAAGTCTTGCGGGGTGTATCCTGTATGTTTGTGGAAAACGTAAGCAAAGTAACTCGCGGATTGAAAGCCGCAAGCCATGGCTACCTCGGACACGAGACGGTTCGTTTCTTTGAGCAGGTCGCAGCTTTTTTGAATGCGATACTGTACGAGGTAATTGTTCGGCGTGAGGCGAAGATGCTTTTTGAACAACTCGCAGCATCGACTGCGGCACACCGAACCGGCTGCGGCGATGTCGTCGGTGGTCAGCTTGAACTCGTAACGCCGATGAATATAGTCCGTCATATCATGAATGATGGCAAGATGACGATTGTCGATAGACTCGCTCGACTTTTCTTGGATATGATCCGCAATGCAGGCGCATAAATAAGAACAGCGGGAGATCAGATGCAGCAGATTTCCGGAATTGTTCTTCATCTGTTCATTGATGCTGATCAATAGGGCAATGATCTCCTGCTGCCAAGGGATTTGCGCAGATAAATGCAAAAAGTCGTCCGCATTCAATCCGAATTTTTGGTTCAAAAAATTTTTGCCTGCCGAAGTATGCTCGCCCAACAAAGTCGGATGCACGGTAACGATAACATGCGAACAGTTTCCGCTGTCGGCGAAAAATCCGCGATGCAGCCTTTTGCTATTCACGAAGATCGCATTTCCTTTTTCCACGCGAACGGTCTGGTCATTGACCATATAATTCATGGAGCCTTCCACAATCAATAAAAACTCCAGATCGGCATGCCAGTGGTAAGCAAACGCATTCAAATCACGAACTCGCACCGATCCCTCATAAACGCATACGGGAAAACCGGGCAGATTATAGGACAGCTTCTCGGACAGGTCCGAAGAAATTTGAAGCGATTCGACCATATGCAAGTCCCTCTCCTGAAAAATATACAATATTGATAGTGAAATAACGTATTTTTAGCGCGAAATAGATAATTTTATTATACAATTTCGATAATTGAATGTGAAATAGAATTCAGAATATATAAAGAAACGATCTCAAGTCTGAGGAAATAGGGGTGGGGAAGATGAATACCTTGATTATTGCCGATGATGCCGAGGTTAAACATACGATCAAGCAGGCGATTGGCGAACTTGGGTTAGGGTGTACGATTTTCGAGACGTCTTCGCCTAAGGAAGCATTGAAGCTGATGCATTCGGATCGTATGCCGATCGTCTTTTCGGAGATCGACATGCGCCAGATGAACGGCCTATCTTTTGTCGAAACGCATAAGCGTGCTTTTCCCGAGACGTGCTGGCTGGTCATCTCGGCGTCCAAAAATTTCTACGACATCAAAAAGGCGATCGAGCTCGGCATTATCGATTATTTACTGAAACCGGTTGACGGATGCGAACTGCGGGACGTACTGAAAAACCGGGTAATCGAAAAAACAAATCCATATATGGACGATGATCATGCATGCGCGGCTTGCCATTGACGTGCAGCAGTCCGCTACATTCTAAGCTCAAAGAAAAAAGAGCCTTCTTTTTTCGAAGAAGGCTCTCAACGTGTCGAGAAAATTCGACGTACCTGGAAGCGAGAAGACGGAGAGAGAAATTCAGTGTAGGAACGACAGTGATCGCCTTTGAAATCGGGAAAACACCATTAAAATTCAATCTTTTTTCCCGATTTCAACACGCGACCTACAGGCTTTCGGAGAAAGCCACTTCGTAAGCATCCGTTAACGAATTTCTCTCGGAGTCTTCTCGCTTCCCGCGTCGAAGCCGCTTTTTCGACAGCCTGAGAGCCTTCTTTTTTCGAAGAAGGCTCTTTTCTTATTCCAACAATCGACCGTTGTCATTCCACTGTCCGTACATGCGATTTACTTGTGTATGGGAAATGAACTTTTCTAATCTGCTGTTGAACAGTTCCGGTTGCTTTCGATAGCTTTGAATATTGTCGAGCCGGATACGTCGATATAATTCGGGGAAGGCGCGGAAGTTCTCAAGCGTTTGCTGATCTTCCCGCAGTCTTCGGTCAATCTCTTCATCTATGGAAAAAGAGTCCAAACCTGCCGCAGGAAAAACAAGTCTTCCGCTCTCATGCATCAGGCCCAGACGTTCCAGACGCAAGGCGCGTTGTTTATTAAGCTCGGTCCATGAGCTGCCGCGTGCTCTTGGCGAAAGGCGCTGCATGACGCCAAGGTCTGGAGCAGTCTTTTTCACGCCGTCAATCCAGCCGAAGCATAGACATTCTTCAACGGCATCCAGATACAGCAGGGTATCAGGGCTTGGTTTCATGCTCACGGCGACCCAGCAGCATTTTTCGGTAGCATGATTCTTTTCCAGCCACTGCCGCAAATCTTTCCGCTTTTTGACCTCTTTTAATAAAGGCTGCATTTCCATCGCCCCGATCCCTCCTTTTTTTCAACCAACCCGCTTTTGTTTCGTTTATTTCGAATAAACCTGCGCTTCGTCCACCGGATTTTGATACCAGAATAACACATAATCCGTCATCGTCGAAGCATGTCCAAACTGCCTCAGCATCGCCGAAATATTCCCCCGATGATATGTCCCGTGATTGACCAGATGCAGCAAGATCTCCGATAAGCGCGTTTCGCGGCTTCCCGTATACGGATTCACCAACAAGATGCTTCGTTCCAGATCAGGCTCCGCTTGAAGCCAGGCTTGAACTTGCTGAGCAAGAGTCTCGAAAGCGGCAGCAAACTCTTCTACGCCAAACCCGGACATCTCCTGCTCCAGCGGCATATACCGATTCATCGCTTGCTGCATATCCATACCCGTCAGCACGTGATACCAGATCGTTTCCACCGCGAACATATGGCTGAATCCCCGGGTAATCGTCGGAAAAGAAGTATTCACCTCCTGTTGCATCACCGAAGAAGGCAGCTCATTAATTCGTTTCAACAGCGTCCGAGTCGCCCAAGCATCGTAAGTAAACATTTGTGCAGAAGGATTGTAATTCATGATTATGACCTCTTTTCAATAAGTAGTGTAACCCGTCTTCAACAACAGCATACGAAAAGAAGACTGACAACAGCGTGTCAGTCTTCATATTTCAGAGCCAATTCCTGTTCGGGGGAGAAGCTGGTTACTGCGGGGGAAATTCGGTCTAAACGCTGTTTCACCCGGAAAATGGATTGAAGTTTTTGTGGAATTTTTCCCGGTTCAAAGGCGTTTTGAACTGAATTTCTCCCTCCGTTTTCGCTTCATTAATAATAAATAAAAATCAAAAAAGACTGACCATGCAACGTCAGTCTTAGCGTGCCGAGAAACTCCAACGTAGCTGGAAGCGAGAAGACGGAGAGAGAAATTCAGTGAAAGTCGCCTTTGAACTTGGAAAACTTCAACTACAAATTTCAATCAACTTTTCCAAGTGAGACAGCGAATTGTGAAGCATTTCGAAGAAATGCACTTCGGAAGCATACGCTGGTAATTTCTCTCGGAGTCTTCTCGCTTCCCCCACCGAAGTAACTTTCGAGAGCAGCCTAAGACTGACCGCGATGCAGCGTCAGTCTTTTTTTTCGTCGTACAGGAGCAATGCCTTTTGCAGATGTTCGCGCAAAATGAACCGCAGCTCCACCGGCTGCAATACTTCCGCACCCGGGCCGAAGCCGAGCAGGATCGACCACAGCCAGCGGGCTTCGAGCGGCTTGTGAATACGCAGGCCCATCGTCAGGCTCCCGTCCGCATGAAATTTTTTATCCGCTTGAGGGAATTGATCGAGCGCACTGGAAAGAGCTTCCGGAGAAATCCGAAACACGACATCGCGGGTATGTTCATCTTCTTCGTAGGTCGCCGGTGGCCGATCCAACAAGCTTTCGCCGTGCGCAGCAAACGTATCTTCCGTCAACTGTACCTCCAACATGCGCGACAACCGAAACTCGCGATAATCGCGGCGGGTCCGGCAAAAGCCGTAGACATACCAGTTGCTGTGTTTGTAATGCAGGCGCAAAGGCTCCAAGGTCCGACGGGTTCGCTTATTATCCGCACGTACGTAATCGAAGCGAACGACCCGGCGCTCCGAGACGGCTGTCCGCAGCTTCGGAAGCGCTTCGGGATCGACGCGGCGCGTTTCCAAATTAACGGCCAGTCCGGCTGCGTTGTCCGAATTCGGCGAGATCGTTTGCAATCGTTCGATCGTGCTTTGCGCCCGCTCGTCTTCGAACACGGAGGAGAGGCTGCGCAGCACGGTAAGCAGCGTCTCGACATCATAGGAGCCGAGCAGCGCTTTGTCCATTTTATAACCGTCCATGATGCCGTAGCCGCCATGCTGACCCAATACGGATACGATCGGAAACCCCGCAGCGCACAGCACGTCGATATCCCGGTAAATCGTCCGCTGCGACACGCCGTATTCATCCGCCAATGCCGCTGCCGACAGCACTTCGTGATTAAGCAGCTTATAGATCATGGCAATTAATCGTTCCAATTTCATACTTTTCTCCACCTGTTTTCCGAGTGATGTATCCGCATTATAGCATGTCGCGGATCGTGACGCGCCCGCTGCTGCTGTTGAACCGAAGGGCGGAACGCATGAAAAGGCTCGACTTTTCGGACGGAGAACCGCTCCGGCGCAAAGACGAGTTAGGCAGCTTCTCGAACGCGTTGTTCGAATTGTCCGGCAACTTTGGCGTTACGTTGGACGAACTGAACGCGACCAACGTTCGCGAAGGAGAGCCGATCCCCGAGCCTTATTTAAGCCGGATCTGGGAACGATTCTTCCGGGCGGAAGCTGTGCGGGACCGGGCCAGCGGCGGAACCGGGTTGGGTTTGGCGATCGTAAAAAGGATTCTGGAACTGCATGGTTGTCGATATCAGGTGAAAAATAAGGATAGAGGCGTTGCCTTTACTTTGCGCTTCCGCAATCGGGAATCGTAAAAGTTTCGTATACGAGTCAACCCCCAAGCCGCGAATGTATGGCTTGGGGGTTTTTACGGCATGAGTTCGAAATACGGTTGACGGTTACGATCGTTTCCTTGGTTTACTGCTGTGCTTCTTCGCCGAATTGTTCAGCGTTAGGCCGAATCCGATACCTAAAACACCGCCAATGATAAATCCCATCGGGAAGTTTTCAAAAGCGACGCCAAGCATGATCCCGAACGTTACGCCGAGCAAAACGCCGAAGCCTGCTGCTTTCCCTCTGTTTTCCATGCGTGATCGACTCCTCACTTCGTATAGGATATGTTCTCCGGTGCATGGGTTTGAATCGCGTTATGCGGCTGATCCAGCTTTAGCCGAAGCGTCAGCAGGCAGCACGACAGCGTAAGCAATGAAGAGACGCCGTACACGACGAACAGCGACGACACGTTCATCAATATTCCCGATATGCCGGTACCGAGCAGGATGCCCGCCATCATCACCGGAATCATGACGCCGTTGGCGCGGCCGATATATTCTTGTTTGACCTCCTGAATCATGAACGCCGTGAAAATGACTTGGAAAAAAGCTCCGCATAAGCCGGATAACACCCGTGCGCTTGCCGTAAGCGGCGTCCATACGGATAAAACTTCGACAAAGGTCAGCACCGACCAGATCAGCATGATCCCGGTCATGACACCGCGCCGGTAACGGCCGATCCAGCCGGCGGCCGCCGCGGCGGCCAGACCGCCGACCAGCATGCCGACGCCTTCGGAAGCGGTTAGCCATTGGACGCCTTCTTTCGGAAGGCCCAATCGTTCGATGACCAAAAATACGTCTAGCGGCTGCGTCAATCCGATCGATAGTCCGCTGATCAGGAACAAAGCGGCAGTGATCCGAAGATTCGAACGCTCCCATACATAATGAAGCCCGTCTTTCAGATCCGTCCAAGCGGAAGTCGGTTCGGGCCGCGCTTCCCGCTTGGCATCCGGCAGCAGCAGTTGAATACCCGCAGCAGTAAGGAAGACGAGGATCAGCGCGATCAATGACGCGTTCAGCCCCAGTTGAGTATAGATGAACGTACCCAGAATAGGTCCGAGAATCGTGAAGATCGCCATTAAGCTCTGCGTAATGCCGACGGCGCTGCCGACCTGTTCGGCCGGAACGTGCTGACGGAACAGCACGGAGGAAGACGGCTGCGAAAATTGACTGACGATTGCGGACACGACGGTCGCCACGAAGACGGCCTGCCACAGCCCCGCGAGTACCAACAGCAGAATCACCAAGATGGAAACGGCACTCAGCGCATCGCCTGCGATTACCGTCTTTTTCGGATTCCAGCGGTCGGCGAACGTGCCTCCGATCAGCGAGAACAAGAAGATAGGCAGATACTCCAATGCGGTCAGCAGCGAGACGGCGACGGGATTGTTGCCGCTCTGCTCCATGACATAGAACAGCAGCGCCATATTGCGTATCCAAATGCCGATTTGTTGAAGCAGATCGGCACCGGCAACGATCAGGAAAACGCGGTTTTTAAATAGTAAAGTCATTGTAGGGCTCTCCTAATCATGATATCGTGCGGGTCTAGGACGTAGGGGAAACGGAGTTGACCGGAACCAGTTTGGGTTTGAAGAATAGATACATCAGGCGGCCCATATACGTTTTGAACACGCGCAGAAACTCGTAAGGAATCGGTTCTTCCCCTTTAACCAACACTTCATAACTTTCCGAGCCGTGCACCATACGGTATTGGGCATTCCGGTAGCCGTGGTTGAGATAGAAACGTTTGCGTTTGGCTCGTTGATCCGCGTTTTCGGCGGCGATTCCGGTTTCTTCGATGTTCAATACCAGGCGGCTGCCGTGATACTTTTCCGAAATAAGACGGAGTACGGCGCCGCCGTAACCTTTGGAACGACGGGAAGGGTCAATCGCCAAATATTGAACGAAGGTAATGTCATTGTGCGAGATCATGTAAGCGAAGCCGATAAATTCGTCCGCGTCGTAAAAAGCCAAGAAGTCGACAAAGTCTTTTTTCGCTTTGCGCAGCAGGAAGCTCATCGGGATGCGTTCGCTTTCCGGGAAAGCCTGTCGGTAGAGACGATCGGCAAGTTCTGCTTTGCGGGAATTTTTACGGACGGTTCTGATTTGCAGCATGGTTGTCAATCTCCTTTTATGCGTTTGCGGGTTGTCTTCAGACTGTCAAGAAAGTTACGTAGGCGTGGGAAGGCAGAGCGCTACGAGAGAAATTAGTTCCGGTCGCGTGTTGAAATCGGGAAAAAAGATTGAAGTTTTATTTGTGTTTTCCCAATTTCAAAGGCGATCACTATCGTTCCTACACTGAATTTCTCTCTACGCTTTCTGCCTTCCAGTTACGTTAAACTTTTTTGACATGTAGGTTGTTTGTTTTTTAATTATAAAAAAGGCTTGTGTTTTTCTTGTGTTGTTTGCGGCCGGACCATCACTTTCTCGCCGTTCAGGTCCAGCTCGCCGTTGAAGCGGAAGCCGAATTTTTCGTATAAGCGCAAAGCGCCTTGATTATCGTCGTATAAGCTTAGGTAGATATTGCTTGGCCCGAATTGTTCGGTTAACAGATCGAGCAGTGCGCTGAGCATGATTCTGCCCAGTCCGCGTCCTTGATGCTGCGCGTCGATCAGGAAGCGGTCCAACCAGACGCGTCCCGATTCTTGCTCGTCCGGGAAAAAGCCGTACATCGCGAAGCCGACCAGTTCGTCGTCCGCATACAAAGCAACCGGGACGTAAAACGAACACTCTTCGGCTTCCTGCAGGCATTGCGCCGTGCTTTCGATATAAGAAATTTGATCCGGCGCGACCCGAAGATCAAGTACGGCTTGAAGATTCTCTACCGAGACGATGTTGATTGAAATTTGCATAAGATTCACCTTGAATTTCCGGAGTTCCGTAAAGGAAGCTCCACATTTGATAAAGATATCGTTTAGAATAAGGTATACCGTAACCGGATAGTCAAGGAGGGCTTATGGATAAAGGGAAAACGGACATTTACTTGTCGACCGGAGAGTTTGCGAAGCTGTGCGGCGTGAATAAAAGGACGTTGTTTCACTATGACGACATCGGGCTGCTGAAACCGGCTTTCACCGATGAAAAAGGGTACCGTTCCTACTCGCATCGTCAATTGGACGTTTTTTTGCTGATCCACGGGTTGAAAGAGCTGAAGTTTCCGTTGAAGAACGTGCGCGAATACATGGATAACCGGACGACGCGTCACATGATCGATATGGCGAATCGGGAGCTGCCGAATATTCAACGGGAGATCGAAAAATTGCAGGGAATCCGCAGGATGCTCGAAGAGACGATCGTCATGGGGGAAGAAGGACTTGCCGCCCCGAAAGGAGAATTCAGGCTGGAACATCACGAAGCGGAGCGATTGATCCGAAGCGGCCCGATCGCGAAAGGCGATCCGAGCGCCGGATATCTGGAATGGACGAACGAATTCCGTCAATTCGATCGGTTGACCCAATCCGACGCTGCGTCTTTTATCGGAACGATGATGGCGGTGGAAGACTTAGTGGGTAACGAAGAGCCTACAATTTATTTCTTCGTGAAAACCAAAAGCAAACGCCAAGGGCTGAGCACGTTCGTTAAACCGCAAGGTATGTACGCGGTCGGTTATCATCATGGCAGCTACGAGCGTCTGGACGATACGTACTCGGAGATGCTGGCTTGGTTGGAACGGCAAAAGCTGTCTACGGGCGAATTTTCGTACGAAGAATATTTGATTGACGACGTGGCGGTGCAAAACGAAACAGAGTACGTAACGAAGATTATGATCGAAATCGAACAAATGGAAAAATAAGTATTTACATAGCTTCAAATTTGAGTTTTAAGAAGAAAATCAAAATATGAATCCCTAGGGATTCGACCTACTTTTCGCGGGGGTTAGGAGCGTTCTTAACCCCTTTAAAATCGATGTTTTTAACCGATATTTTCTGTGTTAGTATATAGCAGTCGATTCGAATCCGACTTACTTGAATAACGAGGAGTCGTGCGTATGGAATTTGTGTGGGTGCTTGTTTTGATTTTGTTCGGAACCAAGGTGGCCGGACATTTGTCGGTCCGTCTCGGCCAGCCGGCAGTGTTGGGAGAACTATTGGTCGGAATTCTGATGGGACCCGCGCTGCTCGGCTGGATCCATCAAGGTTCGTTTATCGAATATATGGCGGAGATCGGCGTGCTGCTGCTGATATTCATGGCGGGTCTGGAAACGGATCTGGAGCAGTTGAAAAAGAACTGGAAACCGGCGATGGCCGTAGCGTTGGGCGGTATCGCGCTGCCGATGATCGGCGGTTACGGCGTCGGCCAGCTGTTCGGATTTTCCGCGGCGCATTCGTTATTCCTGGGCGTTCTGTTCAGCGCGACTTCGGTCAGCATCACGGTCCAGGTATTGAAAGAAATGAACAAATTGGACTCCCGCGAAGCGACGACCATTCTGGGCGCCGCCGTCGTGGACGACGTGCTGGTGGTCGTTCTTCTGGCGGTGCTCACGAGCTTTTTCGCGACGGGAGACGGCGCAGAAGTATCGATCAGCCTGCTGTTGATCAAAAAGATCGCGTTCTTTGCCGTCGTTTTCTTGGCAGGTTGGCTGGTCGTTCCCCGCGTGCTGCGTTGGACATCGAAGTTCAGGGTCATGGAACCTGTCCTGACGTTCGCTTTGATTTTTTGCTTCGCGTTTGCGTATTTCGGCGAAAAAATGGGAATCGCGGGCATTATCGGCGCGTTTGCGGCAGGACTTGCGATCTCACAAACTTCGTTCAAGCACTCTGTAGAGAGCAAAGTCGAGCCGATTGCTTATTCGATCTTCGTTCCGGTATTTTTCGTCAGCATCGGACTTAATGTCTCGTTTGAAGGCGTAGGCAGCCAGATCGGGCTGCTCGCGATCCTGACGGTCATGGCCGTATTGACCAAGCTTCTCGGCGGGGGATTAGGCGCGGCGCTGACCGGATTCAAGCGGCGTTCGGCTTTGGCGGTAGGCGCAGGGATGGTCTCGCGCGGAGAGGTGGCCTTGATCATCGCGGCGACCGGCTTGAGTTCGGGTCTGCTGGAATCGCGGTATTTCACGACGGTGATCATCACGATCATCCTGACCACGTTGATCGCGCCGCCGATGCTCAAAGCGTTGTTCGGCGGCAGCGGGCCTCGGTCGCAGGTGCCGGACCAACGAATGTAAGTCGATCTCTCGAGAAAGGATGAAGCTCATTGACCGCGAATATCTTTTTGTTTTCGTACGAACCCCATAAGCGCGGCTGGACCGATCGATGCGTCCGGTCCCACCTTGAAAGTTTGTACGACATCAAGCATTTGCATCATGACATGTATCTGATCAAAACGGATGACGACATCGATTTGCTGGAAAAGTATCTGACAGAATGTTTTTTTGAAAAAGACCGGTATTATTTGCTGCAAATCAAAGATGAACCTTACCGATTCAAGCGGGCCAAGTCCAAATCGATCCGCCGGTGGATGGACAATATTTGAGCATGGGAAAGAGCCTTTCGAGCGACGGAAGGCTCTTTTCTTATTTTCGTTTGCGCATATAAGCATATGCTTATATAATGATTTCAGAAAGAAGAGCGAACGGGAAAGGAGGTATGCCGAATGAGCGCGATCCATGAAGAAGAACGCTTGGACCAAATGTCGAACACGCTTAAACTGCTCGGAGACAAGACTCGACTGACGATCATGAAATTGGTCGATGAACAGGAATGCTGCGTATGCGAGTTGGTGGAGATTTTCAAAGCGAGCCAGCCGTCGATCAGCCAGCATCTTCGCAAACTGAAGGATGCCGGCTTGGTCAAAGAAAACCGAAAAGGGCAATGGATTTTTTATTCGGTGAACCCGGATAGCAAACAAAACGAATTGATTCGGTCTTTGCTGTCCTCGCTTCCTTCGCAAGTCTATAAGATCGAAGAATTAGAGAAAAAAGGATTGCGAATTTCTTGCGGATGACGGAGGAGGAACGGTTTGTTTTTAACCCTTTCAGCTATTTTGATTTTCTTGATCACTTTGATTCTGGTGATCTGGCAGCCCAAAGGACTGTCAATCGGATGGTCGGCTTGCGGCGGCGCAGTTTCGGCTCTGCTGCTCGGGGTCGTTAACGTTCAAGACGTCCGGGACGTCACTCAGATCGTATGGAATGCGACACTTGCTTTTGTCGCGATCATTCTGATTTCCCTCATTCTTGACCGCATCGGATTTTTCGAATGGGCAGCGCTGCATATGGCGCGTGCCGCAGGCGGAAACGGCATTCGCATGTTCGTGTACATCAGTGTTTTGGGAGCGCTCGCAGCTGCGTTTTTCGCGAATGACGGCGCGGCGCTTATCCTGACGCCGATCGTGCTCGCTATGGTGCGCGCGTTAAATTTGGACGAGAAAAGAATATTTCCTTTCATTATTGCCAGCGGATTTATCGCCGACACGACGTCGCTTCCGCTCGTGGTCAGCAATTTGGTCAATATCGTGTCGGCCGATTACTTCGGTATTACGTTCATGGAATACGCGCGGCATATGGTCATACCTAACTTGTTTGCTTTGACCGCCAGCATTATGATGTTGTACTTGTTTTTCCGCAAAAGCATTCCCCGGACGTTCGAAGCGAAACAGCTCAAGCATCCGAATCAAGCGATCCGCGACCCTCGAATGTTCAAGTGGTCGTGGTATGTGCTCGCGCTGCTGTTGATCGGCTACTTTGTTTGCGAGTTTTTCGATATTCCGGTCTCTGTCCTGGCAGGAGCGATCGCGATTTTTTTTCTTCTTTTGGCATCGAAAAGCCCGGTTGTTCCCATTCCGGCAGTCGTCAAAGGGGCACCGTGGTCCATCGTTTTTTTCTCGATCGGAATGTATGTGGTCGTATACGGCCTGCGTAATGCGGGACTCACCGATTCGCTTGCCCGCATTATTCAGGCCATGGCGGACGAAGGCCTGTTTATCGCGACGATCGGCATGGGCTTCTTGGCCGCCATTTTATCCTCCGTCATGAACAACATGCCGACCGTGCTGATTGACGCGTTGGCGATCGACGCGACAGCGACATCCGATAGCATCCGTGAAGCATTGATTTACGCGAACGTCATCGGGGCCGACCTGGGACCGAAGATTACGCCGATCGGATCTTTGGCGACCTTGTTGTGGCTGCATGTGCTCAGTACCAAAGGCATCAAAATCCCGTGGGGAGTCTACTTCAGGACAGGTGTTATTCTCACGATTCCGACCCTGTTTATCACGTTGGTCGGTCTATATTTATGGCTGCTGATAGTCTAAAAAAGGAGCAATCTAATAATGACGAAAAAAACGCTTTATTTTTTATGTACCGGAAATTCTTGCAGAAGCCAGATGGCCGAAGCCTGGGGCAAAAAATATTTGGGCGAAGAATGGAACGTGCTCAGCGCGGGTATCGAAGCCCACGGACTGAACCCGAACGCGGTCAAAGCGATGAAGGAAGCCGGTCTTGATATCTCGGCTCAAACGTCAGACGTCATTGATCCAAGCATTATGCAAAGTGCCGACTTTATCGTGACTCTATGCGGAGACGCCGCCGATAAATGCCCGATTACGCCGCCGCATATTCGCCGCGAGCATTGGGGGTTCGACGATCCGGCCAAAGCGCAGGGAAGCGAAGAAGAGAAGTGGGCCGTTTTCGGGCGCGTGCGTGATCAGATCGGTGATCGAATTCGGACTTTTGCGGAGACCGGGAAATAAGAATCGCAAACGCGCGCGTACCTGAAAAATGGATTCGTATCGCCCAAAAGCCGTCTCTTCCCGAATAGGAAGAAACGGCTTTTTTCAAACGACCGCTTTACCGGCCGCGTGGTCCCGTTTCGATCGGAGGACCTCATACCGCAACCTAATCGGCTGCATTGATCCTGTTCGGAATAGGATCTTTATTCCGCCACGACCGTTTTGAACGATAAGCCTTGCGGTTCTTTTCTTTATCGAACAGATATGGAATGATAGAAGGTAAGGAGTTGAGCGAATGTTTAAAGATTTCAGGGCGGAAGGCGAAAGTCCGGCTTATATTCAATTGAAGGTCTACATCGAGACCTTGATCACGCAGGGCGTCATGCCTTTGCATCATAAACTGCCTTCCACGCGCGAGCTGTCCGGGCTGCTCGGAGTCAGCCGAACGACGGTCATCAGCGCGTATGAAGCATTGGAACGCACAGGCTGGATCGAAGCGGTAAAAGGCAGAGGCAATTTCGTGTCGCGGGCAGCCGTGCATCTGGACGAGCCGCCAAGCATGATCGATTGGACCGACCGACTTGGGCCGCAGGCCTTTTTATCGGAAGAGATGGATTTAATGAAGCACGGAATCAAGTGGGAAAAAGGCATGATCGCGTTCACCAGCATAGCGCCCGACGAGCGATTGTTCGATATGAGCGGGGTTAAGCGCGCGTTTCTCGACCGAATGGCGCTTGAAGGCGACGTGCTGCTGAATTACGGCTACGCGCAGGGATATCGGCCGCTGATGCGGTATTTGATGAGCTATATGAAAGGCAAAGGAGTCCAGACAACAGGCAAAGACATTCTGATTACCAACGGTTTCACGGAAGGTTTTGATCTGCTGCTGACTGCTATCGGCAAGCGAAGCGGACGCATTTTATGCGAGAACCCGACCCATCAGACCGCGATCAAGATCATGAAGCTGCATGGTTTCGAGCCGGTCGGCGTTCGGATGGAACGTGACGGCGTCAATATGGATGAACTGAAGCAAACGCTAGGCGAAGGCGGCTTCGATCTGGCGTACTTGACTCCTTCTTACCATAATCCGACCGGAATCGTCACCTCCCCGGAGAAGCGGATGGAACTGCTGCGATTGTTGGGCGAGCATGAGATTCCGGTGGTCGAAGACGGTTTTAACGAAGAGCTTCGTTATTCGGGCGCACATGCGGCTCCCTTGATCGCTTGCGCAGGTACGGGCAACTCGGTTGCGTATGTCGGAAGCTTCTCCAAGATCCTTTTCCCCGGTATTCGAGTGGGTTGGATCGTGGCGGATCGCAAGCTGATCGGTTATTTGGAAAGTCTGAAGCGGGCGCGAACGATCCATACATCGACGCTGGATCAGGCACTCCTGTTTCAATACCTGCACAACGGCAACTTCGAACGTTACCTCAAACGCGCGCGAACCGAATATAAACGCAAATACGAACTGGCTGTTCAGGGTTGTATCCAGTACATTCCGATGAAGGGCATGAGCGGCGAAGGCGGACTGCATGTGTTCGTGGAACTGGATAAACGGTTGGATGCTCGCGCCGTATTGGAAGATTGTCGTCAGCTTGGCGTCGTATTTACACCCGGCGATATCTTTTTCACGGACGGCGGAGGGCAGCATACGTTACGAATCGGATTCTCGCGCGTGCCGGAAGAACGAATCGAAGAAGGGCTTCGAATCATCGGAACGGTGGTAAAAGAACACGTAAAGGCTTTAAGTCACCGTGCAAATGTATAGTACAGAAGAAAGGGGGACATAAGAATGGTTGATCGGAAAAAACGGCTCAAGCCTTTGGCCGCGGGCGTCGCGCTTGCATCCATTCTGCTGCTTGGCGGCTGTCTCCGTTTCGGTCCGCAAGAGGATGAGATGGCGAACACGGCTAATACGGAAACGGCGCAAACGCAGCAGCAGACAGAGTCAACAGATACGCCACCCGCAGAAGAATCGGAAGAGGCTTCCGTGGATGACTCCGCTGTGGAGTCGGCGGAATCTCCGGAGTCCGAGGAAGCAGCGGCTTCTTCGAGCGATACGGAATCGACAGAGGATACGGCTTCGCAATCTCCGGACGAAGAAAAGAAATCCAAAAATGAAGATGAAGCCCAGCGGATCGAAGTGACCGTAAGCCGAGACGACGCGGAGCAATTGGTTGAATTCGATCTGCACGTGCTTCCGGCAGGGTATTCTTTATCCGGCATGTCGTGGGAGCCGGAGATCGAAACATCGGTGTCTACCGATCCGGGAGAAAGCGGAGCGGCAGAACCGACAACCGAGGGAGCAACTCCGGCAGACGAGACACCTGGCGGAGCGGATGCGGAGACAGAAGACGGTGCCTCTTCGACGATAGAGCCGGAACGGATTACTTCTACTTATTTGGACGCGATTATAGCCGGACAGGTTGGAACCAACGGATTTTTCATTGACGAGAACGGCCAACGCATCGGTTATCGTTATGCGGTTGACCAGACTGGGCGCGCCGGAACGGTTCGTCTGGATTTCCGGGACGGGGACGGAGGGATTGCCACGTGGGAAGCCCGAATTACGCTCGGACTTCAAGAAGAAACAAATTCGGAGGAAGCAGCGGATAGCGGGCAAGAATAACTTTCGTTTCAAAAGCGTCGAAAATGGATAAACATGGATTACGTTCGCGGTTAGCGCCCGACTGAGATTTCGTACCTAAACCGTGCACGAAGTCTCGGAGGGAAAAGCACCTAAAGCGCGCTTTTCAGCCGAACGTAAACTTATGATTAAGGTTGGTCAAGCTGCTGGAAAAGAAAAGGACTTGCTTTTTCTCGCTCCGCCTGCTAACTTTTCAAAGGGCACAACCGATATAAAGGGAATAAGAAGTAGCGGCGGCGCGGAGCGTTTAAAGCTGCTTTTTTATCCTAAAATTTGGAAGCGTTATCAGGCTATCACGGAAAAAGGAGATACACCTATGAGAGTACATGAATTTAAGATTGAAGGAGACTTCGATCGCGACGAACTGCTCCGCATCTCATCGCAGGCTTCCCAGTTCGCTTCGGAAATTAAACTCGCCTTTGGAGACGAAGACAATCAGCGGATCGTAGACGTTAAAAGCTTGTTCGGCATGATGCTGCTTCCGATTCATAATGGCAATACCGTACGGATCAGCGCGCGGGGTCAAGACGAACTGGCAGCGCTGGAATATATGTGCGAATTGTTCCAACACCACGGCTGCGCGCCTCATTGAGGCCGATAGGACATGTATGAAGCAGACCCATCCTCCTTTTCAGGTGTGATGGGTTTCTTCGTGTTTGATGTAAAAAGCTTTCCCGAATGTGCCGATATTTTAGAAAGGACATTACGCGTGTCTGACATGCTTTACGTTCTAAACTGATTTGAAAATGACAGCGTCCAGGAGGAATCCGTGCATTATGCTTCAACTTTCATATAATTTTGGCAGTTTGCAAGAGATCGATTCCTACCTACGGGATACCGGGTTGCAGCAGCATGCAGCCCGAAGTCGTTCCACGCTGGTTCAATTTTTTGCATCGCATGTAGATTCGAATGCTATACCTGCCTTATATCAACGCATCATTGAATATATACCGCAAGCCATGGTCACGGGGATCACAACGGCCGGCGAAATTCATGAAGGAGAATCGATCATCGAGCGTACCGTGGTGGTCTTTTCCTTTTTCGAAACGGCAGAGCTTCAGCTTGTGTCTTATAGTGGAGAATCCGAGACGGAGCAAGAAGTTGGACGGCGTATGGTCGACACGATTTTATCCGAGCCGGCGGCTGCCCCGATCAAAGGGATTCAATTATATGCGACGACACAGCGCATGAACGGAGCAGGCTTGCTGGAAGATATGCAGAGTCGTTTGGCGGCCATTCCGGTGTTCGGTGCAGGAGCCAGCTCTTACGATAATGACGGAGAGACCTGGATTTTTGCAGGGGACCGGATGTATGAAAAAGGCGTTGCAGCCGTTGTATTTCGGGGAGAAGAGCTGGAGATTAAAGCTTATCCCTGTCTGGGTTGGGAGCCGTTAAGCCGTGCGATGACCGTCACCGAGATTGAGAGCCCGACACTGGTGAAGACGCTCGACGGCATTCCGGCAGCCAGCGTCTACGAGAAATATCTGGGGATTCAAAATGACGATAACTTTTTCAAAAATATGCTGGAGTTCCCGCTTATGCTGAAACGCGGCGCTGCTACGCTGGCCAGAGTTCCGTTAATGCGTCGGGCGAATGGGAGTCTTCAGCTGGTGGCGGACGTGCATGTCGGCGAGCAGGTCCGAATCACCTACGGCAATCCGAAGCATATCATCGAAGCCGCTTATGAAATGCAGCAGAAGCTGGCGGCTTTCCGCCCGCAGGGCATCTTGATTTATTCGTGTTATTGCCGTCAGGTCTATCTGCAAGAAGGCTTAAATCTGGAAACGCAGGGATTCCGCCAGATTGCGCCTTCCGCAGGATTTTATACGTATGGCGAATTTTACGGACAAGGCGAGGAATTGGCTCTGCATAATGCAACGATGGTGGCAGTGGGAATGCGCGAAGGAGGAGAGACCGATTCGCTAACCGCGCAAGGGCCGGAGCAAGTCCGCTTATCGGAGTCCAAACCGATGGAAATGACAGCGAGACTTGCGCGCTTTGTCGGTGTCGTCGTCGAAGAGCTGGAGCAGGCAAACCGTGAGCTTCAGGAGCTGATGCAAGCCGATAGCTTAACCGGAATCTATAACCGACGTAAAATGGACGAGTTGCTCAGCAAAGCGATGGCTTTTGATTCGGCTGCCGATTCGTTATCTATCGTGCTGCTCGATATCGACTGGTTTAAGCGAATCAACGATACCTACGGGCATCTTTGCGGCGATGAGGTCTTAAAACGCACAGCTGCGATTTTGCGCGAAGAGATCTGCGGAGCTGGGGATGTCGGGCGGTGGGGCGGCGAGGAATTCCTGCTGCTTTTGCCTAACACCCCGGCTGATGAAGCCGCAGCGATTGCTGAGCGTATCCGTGTCACGTTGGAGCAAACGGATTTCGGAGCGCCGCGTTCGGTGACGGCAAGCTTTGGGGTCACTGCGGCTATACCGGGAGAAGAAATCCGGCAGCTGTTCAAGCGTGCGGACGAGGCGCTTTATTCGGCTAAGCATGGTGGGCGCAACCGGGTGAGTTTATATAGGTGAAGCTTGGAGGCTGCGGGAGAAATTCGTTTAAGTCGCTGTCTCACTTATCAAGCTTACAGCTTGATGAGTTCAAAGGCGTCTTGGACTGAATTTCTCCCTCCGCAGCACAAACGAATTTATTTTGGCTCGGTTCACGTGCTACGGTTATTTTTATCCTTAAAACTAAGTTTGTGGAAGGTTTCGATGTATTCGAATAGCTGTTTGCCGTCGCGGGTCAGGGGACGGGTTTGGCGTTCCTCTTCGTTTTGCAGGTCGAGCAGCATGGCGCGGTATTTTTCAGGGACCCAGACGTAGCTGTGCACGTATTCTGTCGACTCGAATCCGCATTGGTTCCAAAATCGCAGTCGGTTGCGGCCTTCTTCGCTATCGTCGACTTCTGCTTCGATTAGCAAGCCGCTAACGCCGTGCCTTTTACTTGCCCAATCAGCTAATGCGTTAACTGTCTGCTTGCCGATGCCGTGTTCGCGAAATGACGGGGATACGGCGAGATAGTCTACGATCAGCAAGCGTTTGTCGGCGCTAAGACCCGTCAATGCCATAGAGCAGGGCGTGCCCTCCGATATTCCCAGATGCAAAAAAGCATTCATGTTGTTCAACATATTGCGTACGATGCGCTCGGGTTTGCGGATATGCTTAGGGAAAGACATTTCATAGATCGGAAGCATCTGATCCCAGAACTCCTTACTCCATTCATGGCTTGTTCGGAGTTCCACATGCGGCGGGTGAGGCTTGGGGTTCATAGGAGCTTCCTTCTTTCTGCGAGGTTTCTTTTCATTATATAAGGATCGATCATCACACAACAAACCCCCTGCGCAATACGCGTAGGGGATTTTCGTTTTGTTTACATCGCTGAAAGTTTAAAGAAGCCGAGATCCTTTTGCAATCCTGTCGCCATGTCGCTGAGTTCGCCTGCGGCGCTGCCGATTTCTTCGAGTGCGGCAAGCTGCTGCTGGGCGGAGGCGGCCATCGTTTGAGTTTCTTCGGACGAATGTTGGGCGACGCGTGCGACTTCGGAGATGGAAGCTGTCACTTCTTCTACCCCCGCGGAAATTTGCTGCGAAGCTGCGGAGATTTCCTGGATTTGATCGCTGACGGCTCGGGCGCTTTGCCCGATCTGTCCGATTGCGCCGCTGGCACGGTCGATAAAGGCCAATCCTTCTGCCGTCTCGTTATCCGTGCGGCTCATCAATTGAACCGTTTCTCCGATCAAGCCGCGGATATCGCCGATTCGAAGAGAGATGGTTTCCACGGAAGTCTGCGTCTGCTCGGCGAGCTTACCGACCTCCGATGCAACAACGGCAAAGCCGCGACCGTGTTCGCCGGCTCGGGCAGCTTCGATATTGGCATTCAGGGACAGAAGTTGCGTTTGACGGGCAATGGCTTTAATCGAAGCGACAATCTCATCGATTTGCTGGGAATGGGCATCGAGCCGGGAGACGCTGCCTGCCGATTGGCTGACCGAGTCCCGGATGCTTCGCATTTGCCGTACGGCCGCGGTCAGTTCCTGATCGCCTGTCTCGGCTCTTTGTGTCGTTTCGGCAGCTGACTCCGCTACGGAGGCTGAAGATTCAGCGATACGCGAGATGCCGACGGCCATCTCGTTCATGGCAAGCGCGGTATCTTCGGTCATGCGGCGCTGCGATTCGGAACCGTCCGCTACGGATTGGACCGCTTCGGCAACTTGGCGCATCGCCAGCGATGATTCCCGCGAAACTTCGCTAAGCTGTTCGGAAGCGGCGGCGGAATGTTCTGAAGCTTCTTGACTGTTAAGCAGCGTTTTATTCAGTGCCACAATCATCTGGTTAAAAGACTGGCCGACTTGCCCAAGTTCATCGCGTGTCGCGATTTGAATATCCTGGGACAAATCGCCGTTTGCCATCGCTGTCGCACGCTCATTGAGCAATTGAACCGCGGCGTTGACGCTGCGGTAGAAAGCCATGTAGAACAGCAATACAAGCAGCAATGCCGCGATGATGACAGCTACAACCAGGTTGCGTTGAGTTTCCAAACGATCGATCCGCTGGTCAAACAGCAGTTCCAATGTCTCAGAGGCTTGCTTGAAAAAAGTATTGGAGGCATCGATCGTCGAGGTGCCTGCCGAGAAGAAAGCAGCCGGTTCGGATGTCAGACTTTTATCATCAAATAACTGCTGTTGAACGGTGGATAGGAATTGTTCGGTCGAAGTCGAAGCTTCTTGTCCGGAAGCGCTCATCAGAGCGGCTGCTTCGGGATTCAACTCTGTGATGCGTTCAAGCGTTTTGTTCAGTTCTTTTAATTCGTTTTCCGCTTGAGTCTTCTTGACGGCAACTTGAGTCAGCGCCTCGGCTTCCGCCTGGCGTCGAGTCAATATTCCATTGCCTGTGCCTCGGATTTCTGCGATTTCCTCAATCAGAGTCGGGATACGCTTGACAATCATGTCCATGAGGTAAAAGGAGTCAATCTCCGTGTCGAGCGACAAACCTGATTCATCCGCGCTTTCGACCACGAAGTCGAGCACACGCCCGATCAGTTCGGTGTGTCGGGTGAAGCTTTCTTCGGCGGAAAGAGAGACGGTTTGCTGTTCGAGTGTTTTCCATTCTCCCGCAAGGGTTTGCCAAGCATCGACGGAGCCGGATAAGCCAGACTGCTGAACAGCAAGATCAATCGCTGCTGCATGTTCATTCGCCTGAGTGGTCGCTTCGGCAAGTTTGCTTTCGCTGTCTGCACCGCCGCCGTTCAGATAAGCGTTAGCTTGTCCGCGATGCTGCTGTAAGGAGAGGATAAAAGGCATAGAGGCTTCGATCTGAACCAAACCGACTTTCTCTTTCTGAGTCGTAGCAATTTTCTCTTGGGTGCTCGTAATCCATAAGCCGAAAAGAAGCGCCAATGGAGCGGCGAACAAAATGCTGATGAGTACGAATTTTTGCGCATACTTCAATCGGGATAATACGAATGTGAATGGATAAAGCAGTTTGGCCAACATGGGCATCCTCCTCTGTAGTACGCTGATCCGATCTCTATTTCGATCCGTATAACGGGCTTCGAAATGGTTCATTCGACCCTGTACCTGATTCTCTTTACCTATATCGGAAGAAAACCCTGAAATTGATTGCTTCACCGCCCAAAAGTGAAAAAAACCACAAAAATTTGGCGCAAAATGCAAAGATGCTGCTCGGAGGAGTTGTTTGACCCCACGCAAAAAGACTCAGCCTACGCCAAAAGCGTTAGCAGAGTCCGGATGAAGGAATAATTGGGATTTTTTGCTTAAGAGTGTTTGATCGCGCAATCAATTAATGCAAGCGTTCAAACCGTTTAACTGCCCAGTAAGGAAGAGTAACGGAACGCTCAGGTGTGTTAACAATAAAGAAACGAGTATCATTCATATCGGGAAAACAGGGCCCCGTATAAAACTCGCCGCTAACTAGATGTAGGCGCAATACTTCTTCTTTGAATACGGCCTTTTTGATCTCTTGAACTGCCATGGTGCAGGCCCCCTTATACAAGAAATAAGGTCTTGCGGATTGTTTAATACCTTACATTACCCCAAGTTCCGATCCTCCAATCATATTGTAGGCAATATTAATGAACATTGTAAAAAATAATTTGAGTTTGTAAAAATTAAGGTGGCTTTACAATCGGCAGCACACCAAGTAGAATAAAAAACAACCGAAAGAATCGGCCTCGTTCGGCAATTTGCCAATGGGGCCTTTTTGTATTTTAAGGAGGCTATCACGAATGAAGCATACTTACCGAGAATTGAAAACGGATAGCGAATTATTGACGGCAGCCATGTTCGGGATGTTAGTTTATGTCGTCGACGCGTATGATCCCGAAGAGATGCACGAACTGGGAGGCGTGATTGATGCCTATACGCTCAGACGCGTGCGGATCGATGGAGAATGGTATGCCCGCGGAGACTTTTCCTTTCGGGTAGACAGGTAAAGAGAGAAAGCCTGCTTGGGTTTCTGTCCGAGCCCCTATATAATAAACAGTAAAAATCTCAAGAAACAAACTGGCGCGGGTAAATGGAGTTGCGAATGGTAAATCGGAATCTTGCTTTTTGGAACAGTACGGGCCAACCGTAGTTTCGATATTAAACGCAAAGGCGGAATAAAATGACACCACAAGACCTTCAACGAGTCGGATATACCGCTGTACATATTGAGCATATTACTAACTTGGCTAAAACCAGTCATCTGCCGTTTGAGACTTCGATTTGGGAGATTCATAGATTAACGCTTCGCAGAGGCATGGACTTTGTAATCCGATACACTAATGTTTATGCACTTTGCAGAGACGATAAGATGTTAACCGAGATCGGAACAACGCTGTTGGAGTATGAGGGTGAAGCTAAGAACTGAACCGAACAAGTCTCTTGTAGTCATCCATCCTTGACGTGCCCCGGCATGCCAAGGAAAATTCCTTATTTATAACGAAAATTCAGCCCAATCTGCTTCCGGCGGAGTTTGCGGACACGCTTTAGCAGCTTGACCAAGTTAAATGTAAGGTTGGTCAAGCTGCTAGGAAATAATATTCTCTCTCGAGAGTCTTTCCTAATTTTATAGACGAATATTTTTTTGCCTGCTATACTGTTGATAATCAATCTCATTTAGGCTTGTTGAGCGCGGAAGTTGATGCTCGTTGGCAGTATCTGAAACGCCATCAACGATAATGAATCTCATTTGGGCGTGCTTGTGCGCATTTCCGGCACGATCGTGGACAGGGCCGGAAATGCAAAGATATTCATACATAATCCGGTGTCTGAGGCCAATTGCCGGAGTCGGATGGAATATGTATCGCCAGCCTAACGATTAAAGACAGAATGTCCCACGCAGCCTGGTGGTCGCATATTGTCCATCTTCGATGGATAGGCCGTATGCGAGGGTTTTGGTGTTCATTCGGAAAAGGGTGATGTCGTGAAACAAGTGCAAGTAGACGCGCAAGCGTTGCAAAAAATCGGTTTGTCACGCGGTGATAGGGAGGAAGGCATCCAATGAAATCCTCTGCTATGCCCGAAGATCCGCAGCAGGCCATTCAGCAGGTCAAAGTCCGTTCGAGACCGTGGGCCGCATCGCTGATTCTGGTCGGCGGCGTTATTTTGCTCGTGCTCGGGATGGCGGTCGCGATTGCGATCGGGGCAAAAGACATTGCGCTTCCCGATGTGTGGGATGCCGTATTCCATTTCAATCCGGATCTGACCGAGCATCAGATTATTCGCGAGCTGCGCATGCCACGGGTAATCGGCGCAGCCGTTGTCGGTGCAGCCTTTGCGGTCGCGGGGGCGATCATGCAAGGGATGACCCGAAATCCGCTTGCCGATACCGGACTGCTTGGACTGAATGCCGGAGCCGGTTTCGCGCTGGCGCTGTGTTTTGCTTTCTTCCCGGGCATGTCGTTCCTGGGCCTGATGCTGTATTCGTTCCTTGGAGCCGGGGCAGGTGTGGGGATCGTATACGGGATCGGTTCAAGGTCAAAAGGCGGCCTGACGCCGATTCGCCTCGTGCTGGCAGGGGCCGCAGTCAGCGCGCTCTTTACTGCACTCAGCGAAGGCGTCGCGCTGTATTTCAAAATCGGACAGGATTTGGCGTTCTGGTACGCAGGCGGTGTTGCCGGCACCCAGTGGATTCAAATCCAGATTATTTTGCCGGCCGTCGTGATTGCGCTTTTGGGTGCTTTCGCATTGGCGCGTTCGATCACATTGCTCAGTCTGGGCGATGATATCGCGACCGGACTCGGCCAACGTACAGGGGTCGTCCGCGTGTTCGGCGTCATCATCGTCCTTGTACTGGCGGGCACGGCGGTATCGATCGTGGGTTCGGTCGGCTTTGTCGGTCTGATCATTCCGCACTTGACGCGTAAACTGGTCGGCGTGGATTACCGCTGGATCATTCCGTGCTCGGCCGTGCTCGGCAGTTTGCTAATCGTGTTCGCGGATCTTGCGGCACGTACGATTAACCCGCCGCAGGAAACGCCGATCGGTGCGCTTGTTGCCTTGATCGGTGTACCGTTCTTCCTCTATCTGGCGGTTAAAGAAAGGAGGAGCCTATAATGGAATCGATGATTCATCAGGCGGAGCGCCGCAAGCGCAGCCGTGGGCTCCTGGTTATCGGCGTTTTCGTCGTGCTTATTATCGTCGCGTTTATTATCAGCATGAATACCGGCTTTATCCGTTTGTCTCCGATGGAAGTGGTTCGGACATTGTTTGGCGGAGGGACAGCGCAGCAGCATCTCATTCTGTTCGAATTCCGTTTGCCGCGCATTGTTATTTCGATTCTGATCGGAGCGGGTCTGGCCGTATCCGGCTGCGTCATGCAGGGACTGTCGCGCAATGCATTGGCCGATCCCGGCATCCTTGGCGTTAACGCGGGTGCAGGTCTTATGGTCATGCTGTATGTCTCGTTCTTTTCTTCAACGGTAAGCGGTTCGGTATTTCTTCTTCCGGTCTTGGCGTTGATTGGAGCCGGAGCAACAGCCGTATTGATCTACGTCTTGTCCTATAAAAAAGGAGAAGGCTTGATCCCGACCCGTATGCTGTTGGTCGGAATCGGCGTTGCAGCAGGCATCAGCGCGGCGATGATCGTGCTTACGCTTCGTCTTCGTCCCGAAGAGTATCAGTTTGTCGCTTCATGGCTGGCCGGACGGATCTGGGGCACCAGTTGGAAGTTCGTCGTAGCTTTGCTGCCATGGCTGGTCATTTTCCTGCCGTTCGTCTTCTACAAAGCCAAAGTCATGAACGTGCTGAACATGGGCGACCAGACTGCAACAGGACTAGGTACGTCGATCGAACGCGAACGGCTGCTGCTTCTGGCATCGGCTGTCGGCCTGGCTGGCGCCTGCGTCGCCGTCAGCGGCGGCATCGGCTTCGTCGGCCTGATCGGCCCTCACTTGGGCCGACGCCTCGTCGGACCGAAGCACCAGATTCTGCTGCCCGTCTCGGCTCTGGCCGGCGCGCTGCTCGTTCTTGTCGCAGACACCCTCGGCCGCTGGATCCTTCAGCCGACCGATATCCCGACAGGCGTCGTCGTCGCCGTCATCGGCGCACCGTACTTCCTCTACTTGCTCGGCAAGAGCAAAATGTAAATATCAAAAGCATCGCTTCATCCGAGCTGCTCTCCTTCCAGAGAGCGGCTTTTCTTTTTGTTGAATCCTATTCAACCCTATACCAGCGAATTTCTCCCGCAGCCTAAAGGGTTTTCCTCACTCAACCATTGAAAAAGTTGAACGCGTAACCTATCATGGAAGCGTTACCGAAATATCGAAACCGATTTAGCGGTTAATCGATCCCAATCCAACCCGAGAGGTGAACAGCAATGAAATACAGAAGACTGGGCAAGACCGACTTGAACGTATCCGTCGTGGGCGTAGGTACCTGGCAGTTCGGCGGAGACTGGGGCAAAGACTACACGCAAAAAGACGCCGACGAAATCCTGATCCGCGCGAAGGAATTAGGCATCAACTTGATCGACACCGCGGAATGCTACGGGCCTCATCATATGTCGGAGACCTTTATCGGCGACTTCTTGTCCCGCGATCGGCGCGAAGATTGGGTGCTTGCCACCAAGTTCGGCCATCATTGGCACGATAAATGGGAAAATGCCTGGAACGTCGATCAGATCCGGACGCAGCTCGAAGAATCGCTTCGCGCTTTGAAAACGGACTACGTCGATCTGTATCAATTCCATTCCGGTTCGGACGAAGCGTTCGATAATGACGAGCTGTGGACCATGCTGGACAAGCAAGTGCAGGCCGGTAAAATTCGCAATCTGGGCATCTCGATCGGCAGCAACGACAACCTGTATCAAACGGATAAAGCGACCGAAGTGAATGCCAAAGCGATTCAAGTCGTATATAACCGCATCGACCGCGTGCCGGAAGAACGGGTATTTCCGTCCTGCGAACGTCAAGATCTCGGCGTATTGGCACGCGTTCCGCTGGCTAGCGGTTTTCTGAGCGGAAAATACAAGCCTGGCGTTGTATTTGAAGATAATGTGCGTAAGGGTCGTGACCGCGCCGATACCGACGAAAAGCTGAGACAGGTGCAACAAATTCAAAACACCGAAGTACCTGAAGGCGTTGGCATGGCGGAATGGGCGCTGGCCTGGTGTTTGAAAAATCCGACCGTTAGCTGCGTAATTCCCGGCTGTAAAACGGTAGAGCAGGTCGAATCCAATGCTCGCGCCGCGGAAATCGAGCTGTAAATTAGCGATATTGAAAAAACCACATGACTTTTTTGCATTACTGTTGTAAAGTGATTGCAGAACGGTTTCCGCGTCGAGTTCGGACGCGGGGGCCGTTTTTTTCGAAAACGCTTCATGTGGGCATAAAAATGGACTGTAGCAGAAAAAGAGAAGGGGATTTCATATCATGGGACGCTGGCAAGAAGTCGAAGCTTTACCCAAACGCAAACGAATTCTATTCATGGGCGACAGCATCACGGAGAACGGGACTTATATTCGCGATCTGGAAGCTGTTTTTTTGAAATACATACCTGAAAGTCAGCTGGAATGGATCGGTCTTGGCGTGAGCAGCGAGACGGCGGCGGGCACGCAGGAAGCGGCACATCCGTTTCCGCGTCCTTGCGTGCATGAGCGGCTGGATCGGGCGCTGGCAGAAAGCAGGCCGGATTGGGTATTCCTTTGTTACGGGATGAACGACGGCGTATATCAACCGTTGTCGGACGAGAATTTTTCTGCCTACCGAAACGGAATCGATCTGGCGGTACAAAAGATCAACAATGCCGGAGCGCTGCCTATTCTGATGACGCCGTCTCCGTTCAATGCCTTTTCGATAAACGGACGATTGCAGCCGGACGGAATGCCGGATTATTCGTTCGAAGAACCTTATGAGCGCTACGACGACGTGTTGGGACGCTACGCGGATTGGCTGCTTCAATATGGACGCGAACAGGGAATCAAAACGGTCGATATTCGTCGTCCGTTACAGGAATGGATCGAGACTGAACGCGCGGCCGATCCGAAATTTCGCTACGGAGACGGCGTTCATCCCCAACCGGAAGGACATGCGGTGATTGCCCATACGATCTTGCGGCGGATCTTTCGTATCGAATGGGAAAAGATGCCGGATTGGCTATTTGCGGACAGTGAATTTTTGCATCGGGTGACGCAGCGCCGCGAGCTATTGAAAGCGGCCTGGCGCGAACACGTAGGGCATACTAATCCGTACAAGCTCGAAGCTCTGCCGCTGGATGAAGCGCTAATACTGGCTAAGCAGCATTTATCCGGTATTCGCGCAGCAGCACGGCAGGAAGGCGGCACGCTCGATGAACAAGTATCGGAATGGAAAGGATTCGTGCGCCGGGATTATGTCCGTAACGGACGTGCCTGCCTGCTCATTGAACCTACATGGGCTGCGCCTGGTCGTCCATGGATTTGGCGCACTGAATTTTTCGGACATTTCATGAATGCGGATTTAGAGTTGGTTCGGCAGGGCTGGCATATCGGGTATATTCGGTTAAGCGACTTGTACGGGTCTCCTTTTTCCGCCGAAGCGATGGAGGACTTCCGCGACGATGCGGTTCGCCGTTTTGAGCTGGATGCGAAGCCGGTATTGGTTGGATTCAGTCGAGGAGGACTGTACGCTCTCCGTTACGCCGAGACGTATCCGCAGCATGTTCGCGCGTTGTATCTAGATGCTCCGGTTGTCGATATTGCAAGCTGGCCGGGCGGACTCGGCGCAGGTGATGGTTCGCCGAACGAATGGAGAGACTGTCTGGATATTTACGGAATTTCCGTGCAGCGGCAGAACTCGGAATCAACGTCTGCCGCGGACGAAACTTCTGATGTGAAGGATCGTGCTTCGCAAGTTACAGAGCGACTGTTGGAGCTTTTGCGTATTCCGGTCGAAGCCGATATTCCGCTGCTGTTGATTGCGGGCGGAGCAGACGAAGCCGTGCCTTTGCACGAAAACGGGGACCGTTTGGACCGGCGTTATCGGGAGTTGGGCGGACGCGTTACGCGAATCATCAAGCCGAACGGCGGGCATCACCCGCATGGCTTGGAGAATCCGGATCAGGTTGTAAAATTCGTTCAGGGTTCATTCCGCTAAAGCGCCGTCCTCCAGCAGCTTTGGCAAAGCTTCGATCAGCTTGCCGCGCGTCCAGGCATCGTCAAAATTCCAATGAGAATGCAGCAGGTGGACCCGATTGGCATAACGGTGACAGATTCTGCTTTGTAGCAGTCGGTTTGCTTCGCGGGATTCCGTATCGCTATTGTCCGAGTCGTACATGATGAAAAATCGTTCTGCCGCATAATCGCCGAGTTCGTCCAGCGGTACATATCGAAAGCCTACGCCCGCTTGGATCATTCGATCGATTTTGGGAGAAGGGGTGAAGCCTCCTGTCCGATACAACGTAGTGGCTAAGCCCTGCCCGGCCATCGCATACAGGCGGGTATCCATTAAGACGAAACAAGCAGCTGTCTCGCCTGCCTGCAAGCCAGTCGAGTGCCATATCCGTCCCAGCGCTTGTGCATGCGAAAATATCCATGAAGCGGCTTCTTCGGCACGGCTTGTCAGACTTCCAATCAGCTTCAGCCGTTCATCGGGCGGGACAAAGTTCTCGATCGAAACGGCGCTGCATGATTCTCCGATGCGGGGCAGCCACTCAAGGCCTTCGGCTTCGAAAATCGCAAGATCGGGATTCAGTCGACTCAACGCAGAGGAATCGGGCACGATACCCAGATCGCTCATGTCGTTCAACTCGTCCGAAAAACAAAGTTGGCTGTGTACGACGGCTAGCGTAGCGGCGACCGGTTTCAAGCCCAGCGCAAGCAGATCGCCTACAAGCCCTCCCGATGCCGCAATGCGGGTAGGTCGCTCAGGCGTAGGTGGCCCAGCGAAACGAATGCTTTCGCTTCGGCGCTTGTGAAGCTGCCGATACGCGGTAGGCGATACGCCCATAAATCGACTGAAACGGCGGCTGAAATAATACTCGTCGCGAAATCCGGATCCGCGCGCAATTTCACGCAGCGGATCATCCGTTTGCGTTAGCGACTTGCGGGCATGTTCCAATCGGATGACGTTCAGATACTCGAGCGGCGACAGACCGGTGAGCTGCCTGAACAACGTGCCGTATTGCCAGCGTCCCACGCCCGAACGTCGAATCAATTCGCTTACCGTCACAGGTTCCCGAAAACGGCGATGCAGTTCATCCACGGAGCCGCGAACGGCCGATTCCGCGCTTGCATCGGCGTGGAGAACGGGATGCGATTCGATCAGCGCCAATAACAGCTGTTGCGAAGCGATTTGCCTTTTTAGCATTTCGGTGACGTCTGCCGAAGCGCTTGCACGAAGCTGCGCCATCAGGGGAGCGGCGATCTCGGGGTTCAGCTCGATTTCCGTGCCGTAGGTCAGACCGGGAATAGGAGAAGAGACCGGTTCAATCTGCCCGTTCCCGTATACCCAAAAAGCAAAACGTTCGCCTGATATTTTGGCTTGTCCGGAATGTTGGCGAACATTTGGGTTGGGAGCTTCCAGTACGAATGTATAGGGCTTTCCAACCCGCACATCGAGCGTATGGGCATGCGTCGCCATCGACGGTGGAAGATGCAGGATTGGTCCCAGCCATCGTATATAAAAGTCGTCGTTCTGTTTCAAGTGCGAGTCGTCTATCATCGGTTCAGTTTGTTCCGTTGATCGTCTGGACCAGCTCGTCCAACAGCCGTTCGCTCGTTACCGGATCATCGAAGTTCCATTTGCTGTCCATGATATGCACGCGGCCTTGTTGAACGGCAGGAATCGTTTTCCACACCGAGCTGTTCATCAGGGCGTTTTGCGTTGCGGCCGTTTCGGCATCGGTGCTGGTCAGCAGGAAGATTTCCGTTCCGACATAATCGGGAACCAATTCGTTGGATACGTCGATAAAGCGTTCATCCTGATCCATCAATTTTTGCACGTTGTCGGTCGGTGTCAGATTAAGACGGCCGTAAAGCGTTTGGTTGAAGCCTTGATTGCCCATGACATACATCGTTTCTCCGAGCAGCAGCAATGAAGAGGCGGTCGAGTTGTCAGGTAGATTAAGCGCAGCTTTGGCCGTTTCGACTTTTTGCTCGTATGCAGTCATCCATTTCTCGGCAGCTTCTTTTTGATTGGCGAGATCCGCTACGATTTTTAGGCGCTCCGGCATATCGATCGGATCATCGGCACCGATCACTGCGGTAGGCGCAATTTTTTCCAATGTCTCGAATTGATCCACATCCCAATCGTCGAACAAGATCAGATCCGGAGAAAGTGCCGTGATTTTTTCGAGCGAGTAGGGGTAACCGACATCCTCGATGCCTTCCAGCAGATCGGGATAAGCGACCTGGGAGGCGATCACGCTAAGCGATGCGCCGATCGGCTTGACGCCGATTGCCAGTAGATCGCCCGGATTGCTGCCTATGTATACGATTCGTTCGGGAGTGACCGGAATTTCGACTTCGCGGCCCGCTTGGTCGGTATAAGTCCGCATCGACGGTTCGGCAGAGCTGCTTGAGGCTGTGTCTGTCTGATTTTGCGCGGAGGCTTGAGGTGTCGTTACCTCGGTACTGGATGCGGCCGGAGCGCCTGCACATCCTGATAAAAGCACAGTCAGCAAGGAAAGCAGTACAAGTGGCCTGAAAAGCGCGTTTGATTTGAACATGCAATAATCCCCTTTTGTCTAAATTTCGATTAATGATAATCATTATCACTAAAAAGTATCATAAGCGTTCCGCGAAAAGCGGGCAATGGACAAAATGCAGAATTGGATTTGGATAAATTGCAGGTTGCACGCATGTTGCAACCTGCCTCTTTTAACGTCTTCCGCCTAATAAATCGGGCAAGTCCGTCAATAATCGGCTGCGACTGTAGGCATCGATAAAGTTCCATTTGGCAGACTCGATGACATGGACGCCGCGCAGAGCCGATTCTTGCAGTTGATTCCAATACGGACCGCGCATGAATTCACCTGTCAATTTCCGTTCTTCTGCTGTAGGAGGCAATAGCAAGAAAACACGATCCGCAGCGTAACGAATGGCTTTTTCCGGCGGAATTTCAACATATCCATCTCCGCGCCGCAGCGGATCGAGCAACGGTTCGGCAGGAAGAAAGCCGTCGGGGTGATACAGCAGGGCGGACAGACCAACACGACCCATGACGAAAAGCCGATTGCGCTCGAACGTGAACACCGAAGCCGTTTCTCTTTTAACTCGGTGACCTAGACCATTCCACATCTCGCGTTCTTGCTCGAAGTAATGCTCCAGCCAGCGTTCGCTTTCCTCTTCGCGGCCGAACCAGTTCCCGAGCAGCATCATGCGTTCATCCAGCGAACCCCAGGAGTTGTGAGCCAGCACGGGAGCTACCTTAGACCATCTGCGGCAATATTCTTCGTCCATGCGGGTGCAGATAATGAGGTCCGGACGTACGGCGGCCGCTCCGCGCATATCGGAATCGGAGGCCAGTTCGGTAAAGCGGTCCAACTGCTCACCGCAGAATCCCAGGCGAGAGGGAGCGGAACGGCCGCCGATCGGAGAGATGCCGAGAGCCAGCAGATCGCCGACGGATTCGCCCAAATACAAAATACGCTTGGGCTCTGCGGGTACGAATACGCGGCGATGCAGCGAGTCCCGTACCGAAAGTGTTCCGCCGCCTTGGCGGGCATAGCGTCCTGGCGAGCTTCCGGTAGCGGCACGGAATCTGCGGCTAAAGTAATATTCATCGCGAAAACCCGTTCTCGATGCCACTTCACGCAGCGGACCATCTCCGCGTCTGAGCAGGCGTCCTGCGTGTTCAATGCGTAATTCATTGAGATACTCCAGCGGGGACAGGCCCGTAATAGACCGGAATACAGACGCATATTGACGCGAGGGCAATCCGGCGGCTTCGGCCAGACGCGCTGCGGTCCAGTCCTCCGCCAATCGATGCTCCAGTTCGGAGAGGCTGTCCGCTATAGCCCGGGCGGCATCGACAGGAATCGGCGCGGATTCTTCATTGCCCGCAAGCAGCATCATGATCCGGGCGAAAAGGGGCTGACGACGGTTTCGGACGGAGGCCGTGCGTGCAAACCGCAGGCTGTACAATTCCTCGGCCAGTTCAAACACTTGCGCAGAGGCCTCCGCAAATCCGTCAGGGAAGCCAGGCAGCAGACCGAAAGGACGAATCGGCTTGGGTTCGGACAAATCGGCAGCGGTAAAATCGAATCGGAAGCAGACAGGCAAATGTTCGTCTTCATGCCTATTCGGCTCCAACTCGGCAAACTCATCGGGAGGCAACAGCATCGCCATTCCGGCTTCAACTTGAAGACATTTTCCACCCCTGTACATACGAACCGACCCACGGGCAACCAGTAAGAGTCGATAAACAGGCGAAGCGGCCAGCATGATTCGATGTTCGCTATTCAGTCGTTCCTGATTGAGCAGATGAACATGCAAGGCGGAAGACTTATCGGAGGGCTCAGAGAGCGGCGGCATGCCAATTTGCAAAGAGGCAAGCGAATCTTTTTTAAGGGACATGCAGAAGCTCCTCCATTCTAATTGATAATTGTTATCATTGTAACGCATAAAAAGAGGCTTTCCAATAAAAATCGGAAAGCCTCTTTTTGATAACCGGCTAAACTCTTCAATTGCGATTTTACGATTGTGTGCCGATCAATTCGGGAATGGTCTTCAGCAATGCTTCGAGGGTGTACGCGTCGCTGCTTGCCTTTAAAATATCGATGCGGTAAACGTGATCGGCCTGAACGGCGGGGATATTTTTCCAAATTTCGGTCTTCAGCAGATCTTCGGTCGATTCTTGCGCTTCTTCGGCTACCGCATTCAAAATGAAGATTCGGTCGCCTGCGTATTCTTCCAGCAGTTCCGGCGAAATTTCCAGGAAGCCCGTGCCTTCGTCGATCAGCTTTTGCGTTGCCGCAGGAGCTTTGAATCCATTTTCCTGATATAACGCTTGAGGCAAGCCCGTGCCGGCCATAACGAACAATCGGTTGCCCGGGTAGAACGTGAACACCGAAGCGGTCTCGTCTTCGCCTACGCCGTTCTCGTGGAGCGTCTTCCACATTTCGGCCGAAGCGGCGTTGTATTGTTCCAGCCATGCAGCCGCTTCGTCTTTTTTATTCAAAATGACGCCAAGATCTTTCATCCGGTCCTCAAGCGTCGCAAATGTATTGAAAGTGATGGTCGGTGCGACTTTAGACAGCGATTCGAGCAGCTTTTCATCCGTGTTGCCCGTGATGATCAGATCCGGAGAAAGAGAAAGCGATTTTTCCGGATCGGGAGGCGAACCCACGTCTTCGATATCCGGAACTTCGCTGCTGAACAAACGCTCGTCCAGTTCGGCCGTAGAAGTTGCAATCGGCGTTACGCCCAGTTCAAGCAAATCGCCGAGCGTCTCGCCATAGTAGATCACGCGCTGCGGATTCACGGGAATCTCCACGGTATGGCCCGTGTAATCGGTATAGCTAACGGTTCCGCTTTCTTCGACAGCCGGTTCGGTCGTTGTCTCGGCCGCTTTGGCCGGCGTTGTCGATTCGGCCGATGCGGCTGTATCCGTCGTTGCAGCCGGAGAAGAGCATCCGACAGCTGCGCCGAGCAGGCCGACCGTGAAGAGACCTATGATTTTTCGGGTCGTAATGGATTGAAGTTCAAACTTACGCATCTGATGAATCCCCCTGTTTATGTAAGTAGTTATTGATAATCGTTATCAACGTTAATAAGCATAAAAGAAACCGGCAGCTTGCTCAATGCACAAATCAGCGCGATCCGAACGTCATTTTGTGCAAAATCCCGAAAACGAACGTCATGCTGCCGGGGCAACGCTCGTACCCTTTGGGCATGGCCTGACAAAATAGCCGCCGGCGTTTACAATAAGACTATGAATGCAAGCCTATTTATAGAGACGAAAGAGAGGTTTCCCATGCACAAACTTAATCCGCAAGAGCTGGACAACAAGCTCGTATACAAACTGATGACAGGCACGATCGTGCCGCGTCCGATCGCGTGGGTAACTTCATTTTCACGCGAACACGACGTCGTCAATGCGGCTCCGTTCAGCTATTTTAATATGGTGAGTTCGGACCCGCCTTTGGTGGCGATATCCGTGGTGCGCCGTCCGGACGGACAAATGAAAGATACGGCACGCAACGTAACGGAGCATGGCGAACTGGTCGTGCATATCTGCGACGAGTCGCTTGTCGAAGAGATGAACCGCACGGCCGCGATGCTGCCGCCGGGCGAAAGCGAGATCGACCTGACGAAGCTGACGCTGATCGATAGCGACGCGGTAAGCGTGCCAAGCATAGCCGAAGCGAAGGTGCGGTTGGAATGCCGGCTGGAATCGCATCTGCCGATCAAGTCGGATGACGGGCGTATCACGCACGATCTGCTGATTGCCCGTATTTTGAGATTTCAACTGGACGAATCGATCTACGATGCCGAGCACGGCTACGTACTGACGGAAAACCTGCGTCCGGTCGCAAGACTTGCGGGCAGCGAGTACGCGGAACTGGGCCGGCTGTTCAAGATCGCACGGCCTGTCCAACCGGGCGGAGGCGTCTAATTTCTTCGAATGAAAAGCCGAAGGGTCGGAGACTCCGATCGATCGGAAAACGGATAGGGAGATCGAGCTGCCGCGCTTGAAGGGGTGTTGGCGCCGGTTGATGCGGCAATGCTCCGATTTCTGCCTCTATTCGCGAAAAAAATCCGCTTCGGGCGCCGTATGGGCGTGTCCGAGCGGATTTTTTACCGGATACAAAAGGGGTTACAGAATCGGCGAGAGCAGGCGGGTGAACGATTCGAGCAGTTTACGCAGCAGCGGACGCAGCTTGTACTGCTCGACGGTCAGAATTTCGCTGTCCTCCATGTCTTTGCGGAACAGGGCTTCCAGCTCGCCGGCTTTTTGCGAATCGTAGACGATGGCGTTGACTTCGAAGTTCAGCTTGTAGCTGCGGATGTCCATATTGGCGGTTCCGACCGATGCGAGACGCCCGTCGACGACCATCGTTTTGGCATGCAGGAAGCCTTTTTTGTACAAATAACAGTTGACGCCGAGATCGAGCAGTTCGCCGAGGTACGAATACGACGCCCAGTAGACCATTTTGTGATCGGGAACCTTCGGAATCATCAGATGGACTTCGACGCCGGATAAGATCGCCATTTTCAGCGCGGTCATCATGCTTTCGTCCGGAATGAAGTAAGGGGTCTGGATCATGATGCAGTCGCGCGCTTCGTCCATCATTTTGATATAGGCGAGCTTGATCGTCTCCCGGCTCTGATCCGGTCCGCTGGAGATGATCTGCGCGCCGACTTTGCCGGGGAACGGACGACTCACGGTCAGGAACAGGTTCTCCGGCAGCTTTTGCTTGACGGACAAACTCCAGTCGTGCAGGAATATGGCGTGCATCTGGATCAGCGCCGTGCCTTCGATCCGCAGATGCGTGTCGCGCCAGTAGCCGAACTTTTTCACCTCGCCGAGATATTCGTCCCCGACATTGAATCCGCCGATATACCCGCACGAGCCGTCGATAATGACCAGCTTGCGGTGGTTGCGGTAATTCATTTTGAAGTTGATAAACGGAATCCGGGATGGGAAAAAGGGAGCGGCAACGCCGCCGGCTTCGCGGAATTTTTGCAAAAAGCGACGGTTGACCTTTTTGCTTCCCCAGGCATCGTACAACACTCGGACTTCCACGCCTTGCTTGGCTTTTTCGGTCAAGGCATCGATCAGGCGCCGGCCCAGGTTATCGTTTTGCCAGATATAATATTGGACGTGGATGTACTGCTGCGCACGAGCGATATCGGCGAGCAGGGCATCGAATTTCTCCTTGCCGTCTGAATAAACGATGACATCGTTATCCTGCGTGTACAGCGAGAAGTCGCCGACCATGTTCATATGCAGCAGCTCGCGGTAACGGGCCGTGCGGGGATCGTTGAATTCCAGTTTCTCGTCGAGCAGCTGTTGACGCTGGACGGAGATGCCGGGCAGCAGAATCTTCTCCTGTTCACGGAATTGGTACCGCTTGACGCGGCTGAGATTTTGTCCGAAAAACAGATACAGGATGAATCCGATGATCGGCAGGAAAAAAAGAACCATCAACCAAGCCCAGGTAACCCCGATATCGCGCCGCTCCAAAAAGACGACAGTCATTGCCAGAAGAAGGTTCAAGACAAGCAAAAACCACGGAGCATGGTTAAACCAATATAATTCCAAATGCCGCGACCTCAGCTTTCTATAATGAAGTTTAAAACAATCATACGCGTAACCAAGACATTAGTATCCGATCAGAGTTAAAGTAAGTTTAAGCTCGTCTGAAACTCACCTAAAGCATGCGCGTTTCAGACGAGCTTAAACCTCCGATTAAGATCTGACAAGATATTAGTTTACCTGATTGTGATCAATAAGTGAACAATTCCGGACACCAATCACATGAAAAAGTCAAAAAAGCGTCAAACGTAGCCCGAAAGGGCCATTTGTCGCGTTGATTTTTTGGTTAAAATTTAATGGAAAGCTCGCGTGCGGGTTAGGAAGGTTGGAAAATCATGAGCTATACGCAAATCAAGTGGCTGATCTTGTTTCTGCCCACTGTGGTCGTCGGGGTCTGGGAATACGTGCGGCACCAATTTCTGATGCCCGTGCTGTCGATGGACGCGGGCAATGTGCTGACGCCGGTATTGGTCTTTCTCGTTAGCGTCACGCTGCTTCGTCGTCTATTCGCGATGTTGGAACGGATGCAGCGAGAGTTGGAGCAGGCGCGGACAGTCAAGGCGAACCTTGAAGCACGAGAGGAGCTGGCACGGGAGTTGCATGACGGTATTGCCCAGTCGTTATTTCTTTTATCGGTCAAATTGGATCGGATGGAGAGAGCGGCCGAAGAAGCAGGTCTGGGCAGCGAGCTGGGGGCAGTCAGACGAACGGTGCACGAAGTGGATCGTTATGTCAGACAGGCTCTGGCGAATTTGCGCGAGCCTGCCCGAAGCGGACTTGCCGCCGGACAAGCCTCGACGGTCTCGAACCTTCAAGGGCCGCCTGCGTTCTCGCAAGGTTCGGATTTGTCGGGCAGTACCGGACAGTCGCCTGTTAGCGAGACGAACATGCAGCGCGAAGAAGTACGACGAAAAACGCGGGCGACGGCGGACGCGGGAGGTTCCGATCATTCCGCTCCCGTGCATGATGCGGCGGAAGAGTCCATGGCCGCGCGCGTCGGCCGATTGGCGGAGGAAGCCATGATCAACGTCAAAGTGGATTGGCAATTGCCGGACGACCAACTAGCCAGTCGTGAAAAAGCCGAACTTCTTGCCTGTATCCGCGAAGCGGTGATTAATGTACGCAAGCATGCTCACGCGGCACATGCCGAGGTGATTGGTCGCAGCAGAGGAAGCGGATGGACGGTCGAAATCGCGGACGACGGGCGTGGATTCGACGGCGATCCGTTAGCGGCTTCCGGTCGATACGGGCTTAAGATCATGGCGGACCGGGCGCAGGAGATGGGTTGGAGCTTTGAGCTGGATTCGAAGCCGGGCCGAACCTCGGTCAAGCTTGGACGAGAGGAGGAAGCGCGATGAACCGCTGCCGCGTACTGGTTGTCGATGACCATAAGCACGCACAGGAAGCGATTTGCGATATTTTGTCCTTGGATGCTGCCTTCGAGGTAATCGGCGTCGTGTCGGACGGAGCGGAAGCGATAGCCTTTACCGAACAATGGATGCCGGATTTGATTCTGATGGATATTCGGATGAGCGGTATGGGCGGCCTAGAAGCTACGGGACGGATCAAAGTCTCGTATCCCTACGTGAAGATCGTGATCATTACGGTATCGGACGATATCGCTTATCTGCTCGAAGCGTTGAAACAGGGAGCGCAAGGCTATCTGTTAAAAAATTTGGCCCCGTCCACCTGGATCGAATATTTGAAAGCCATCGTGAGCGAGGAAGCGCCGCTCAGCCGGGAACTGGCTTTTCAAATTCTTAAAGAGTTCTCCGCCCCTGCCACCGAGCCCGAAAGCGATACGCTGACGGCGAGGGAACGGGAAATTCTGCGTCAGGTTGCTTCCGGATTAACGAATCGCGAAGCGGCGGAAGTACTGGGTATCTCGGAGCATACCGTGAAAAACCATCTGAAAAATATTTTGCAAAAGCTTCAATTGCAGAATCGCGTACAATTAACCCGCTATGCGATAGAAAAAGGTTGGGTCGGACGTGACGGATTCGGCGGCGAACGATAAAGATGAAAGGAAGAATTCAATGAATGCAAGACATGTACGATGGAAAAGATTCATTCTGCTTCCGCTGCTATCGGCCATCTTGATCGCGACGCTGGCTTTGCCGGGACTGGCTTGGGCCCATGCAACGCTGCTCTCATCCACTCCGGCGGATCAGACCTCGATGGCGCAAATGCCGGAGTCGATCGAACTGACGTTCAATGAGACGATTCAGGGCGAGTTTCTGTCGATCAAAGTGACCAATACAGCCGGAGAGGAAATGCCTGTCGGCCAGGCCGAAGTCTCGGCCGGCGATTCGCATCTCGTTACCGCTCCTGTGGAGGGCGAGTTTCCGGACGGCATTTATACGATGAACTGGCGCGTCGTCTCGGCGGACGGTCATCCGATACGCGGCACGGTTCGTTTCGGTATCGGTTCGGACGGTGTATTGACCGATGCCGGGGTGGCCGGTGGCGCGGCGGATTACACGCCGGGCGCGGATACAGTGGCACATCGGGCGGCTTTGTACACCTTACTCTCGCTGGTCGCCGGAGCGATCTTGTTCCTGGGCTTCCTGCTGCCAGCAGAGAAGCGCACGGTGAAAAAGCTGACGCGTCCGGCCCGAATCGTGTTTTGGGCCGCGATGGCGGGGCTGCTGCTTGTCATCCTAATCGGCCTGCCGCTTCAGGCAAAATTGTTTGCGGATGTGCCGTGGAGTGAAGCGTTCGGCAAAGAAATTTTAAGCCAGACCCTCGAAGGCACGTCGTCGGGCCGAATGTTCCTGCTGCAAGTTCTGGTGTGGCTGATGATCGCAGGGGCGGTCGTCGTCAATGATGTCATGGGCTGGGGCAAGCGCGGCGGACATTGGACCATCGTCATTGTTGGATTTGTCCTGCTGCTGGTGACCAAGGCGCTGACAGGGCACGCAGCGGGATCGGAGCATGTTTTCGGACAGGTGATGGCGGATACGCTGCATATGCTGGGGGCTACGATCTGGATCGGCGGTCTGCTTATGCTGCTGCTCAGCCTGCCCGCGACGATGGGCGACGGTCCTGCCTTTTGGAAAACGGCGTTCCGCCGATTCGCGCCTTGGGCATTCGGGTCGGTCGTCGCTCTGATCTTCAGCGGCGTGGTCATGAGCGTGACGCATGTGCCGGCTTGGTCGGATCTGTTCGCCAGCCGCTACGGCCAACTGATCGTAGCCAAATCGGTCCTTCTGCTGGTCATGGGTACGCTCGGATTTCTTCATTTCCGGCGTGCGCGCCATAAAGGGGAAGAACGCCGAACGTGGTCTTTGGTTGCGGAGCTTGCGGCGGGCATTATCGTATTGGTTCTGGCAGGTCTGTTGACCAATGTGCCGACGCCTCAGCCAGCTGCCGCGGCACCGGAAGCTTTTTCGGATGTTCAACCGGCGGAGGACGCGGAAAATGTGCGAATCTCGCTGGACGTGCGTCCGCTGCAAGTGACGACTTCGACCTTTACCGTTCGGTTCGCGGATGCGGAAGGCGCGGCTCGCGCGGATTGGCAGCAGGTCACGCTTCGGATCGCGCCTCAGGCTGCACCTGGCGATTACACGGAGATTCGCGCCGAAGCGAAGGAAGACGGCAGCTATGTCGCGTCCGGCTTGTACTTCGGCAGCGCGGGAATTTGGAATGTCGAAGTACACGGATTGTCCGAGAAGTTCGAACAGGCAGATCGGACCTTTACGATGGAAGTCAGTGAATAATTTTTTGAAAACATACAAACAAAGGCGGGATTAACTTCAATGAAAACGACAAACATGAATCGAACGTTCAAAAAATTAATGGCTCTTGCCGCACCGGCATCGGCAGCTCTGCTGCTGTTCGCAACGGTAGCCAGCGCCCATGTTACCGTGCTTCCGAAAGAATCCAGCACGGGCGCTTGGGAAACGTACACGATGAAGGTTCCGGTAGAAAAGGACGTCAACACGAACAAAGTCGTTCTGAAAATGCCGGAAGGCGTTGAATTCCAGCAATACGAACCGATTCCGGGCTGGACGACTACGGTTGACGAATCCGCAGGAACCGTAACATGGGAAGCGGAAGGAGACGGCATCGCCGCAGGCGAGTTCCAGCGCTTCACGTTCGTAGCGAAAAACCCGGCGACGGAAGGCGAAGCGGCTTGGGATGCGTTCCAATACTACACGGACGGAAGCATCGTGGAATGGACGGGCGACGAGAACGCGGATACGCCTCACTCGATCACGACGATCGGTGCAGTAGCAGGCGAGACGGCAGCTAATGCGCATGGTCAAGCGGTGAGCACGGACGAAGCGGCGGCAACAGAAGAGACGCAGGAAGCCGAAGCAGCAGTCAGCGATCCGGCTGAAGCTCCGGCAGATGAGACGGCAGCCGATGCCGCTGAAGCGACAACAGAAGCGGATACGGCGACAGCTGAACCTGCGACGGATACGGCGGCAGTCAGCGACCCAACCGAAGTCGCCGCAGACGCTCCTTCCGATGCGCCTGCGCAGACAAATAATGTGCTGCTGTATGTGACGCTGGCGTTGTCGATCGTGGCGATCGGCTTGTCGGGAGCGGCATTGGCGACACGCAAGCGTAAGTAATAGGGACGATATGAATTGAAAAAAGCCCGCTGACGGATAATCATCCTGTCGGCGGGTTTCAGCGTGTCATGCGATCGTGCTTTTTCTAGAAAGAAGCCGAGCATGATGCTGCTTTGAACCGTATTTTGGCATCCAAGGGGCATTCCGGTTCTGACGTAACGGCATTAGAGAAATTCTGCTGCTTTTCGCAAGATGGATAGGATAATCTTTACCTTGCTCTTACACATCTCTCGAACCTCCTTGACGCTGACGGCGTACCATGAACGGATAGAAGCGCGTTAAGCATAGGGACGATACGATAACGGAAACCGCTGTAACGATCGGCTTCTTCGAGTATCGGAACGAGAGGAGTTTTATCGAATGACCGTGATCCAGCAAAATACGATTCGCCGATTTGGCGTGAATAGCAGTGACGACATGGAACCGTTGATGATGGGAATCGGCTTGTCTGCCGCTCCGGCGTTAGTGCTGCCGGATACCGCAACATGCGGGGAGACGCAGCGCTTGCTGCTTGAACAGCCTCGGGCTGCATGTATCGTGGTCTGCGACCGGAAGCAGCGCCCAGTCGGGTTGGTGATGAGCGATGCTTTTTACCTTCAAATGAATGCCGAGTATGAACCGGAGCATCTGTATGAGCTTCCGATCAGCCGACTGATGAACCTGCATCCGTTAAAAGTGGACTTCGCAACACCGCCGGGTATCGTGCGTGAACGCGCCGAGTCCCGTCCGTCCCGCACGCGGAAAGACGCGATCGTGGTGACGCGTGACGGTGAATTCTTCGGCATTGTTTTGCCCGAGAATCTGTAAGCGGAAGCAGCGTACCTATCATGCAATTTGTCCGAAAAAGGAATAAAGGACCTCAATCCCTTAACCGTGGGAGTTGGGGTCCTTTTTGCATGTTATGGACCCAAACAATCAGGTGCGATCCAGCCAGTCGAACATACCGCTCAGCACTCGTAACCGAATTTCCTGCGGCATATGGTGACCTAATCCGTCCAGCGTCATTAGCTCGGTCGTTTTGCCCAACCGTTGAAGTTCTTCGTACATCCGTTCGCCGTGTCCGTATTCCACCTGCGCATCTTCCGTTCCGTGCATAATAAGAACCGGGCAAGAGAGGCGCTGGGCCATATGGATCGGAGAACGTTCCTTGTAGGCTTCGGGGATTTTGTAAACGGAGCCGTTCATGACCCGCTTGAGCATTTTTCGCAGATCGATCCGTTCTTCATAGGTTCGCCCCAGATCCGACAATCCGCCCCAGAGTACGAGCTGGGCGGCTTGTTCCTCGATCGCGGCATCCGTGGCATTGATCGAACCGCGCGAGAATCCAAGAACGGCGATTCGCGAGGGATCAGCTTGAGGGAAAGACTTTGCAATCCGCATCGCCACGCGAGAATCCTCCAAATCTTCGCCTCCGAACCGGTCGTGCCCGACACCGCTTTCGCCGCCGCGGTAACAGGGGGCGATGACGATTCGGCCGAATGACGCAAACTCGGACAGCCAGTCCAGCCGTACCTTGCCCACCCGTCCGATCCCGCCGCGGCAATACACGAGTACCGGGTAAGGAACCTTGCGATCCGTTTTATTCATCGCTGACGGCAAGATGCAGGCGACAAGCTTCGCGCTCAATTCCTCGTCATCAAACTCGCGCCTCAGAAATCGGGTGAATGCTTCTTCCGTGAAATTCAATTCCGGCGGAAGGGCTGCATAACCGGCGACCCGCAGTCCTCCGGACAAATAAGTGAATCGATAGATCATGGCAGCCTCCTTTCGCGCTCAAGCGCATTGTGTATGATAGGGGAGTAGCTTGGCCAAGTTACATGTAAGGTTACGCCCACCTGAAGCGCACCTAAAGCGTGCGCGCTTCAGCCAAGCGTAAACCTATGATCAAGGTTGGCCAAGCTACTGGAATCCTTCTATTTTACCCGGTATGGCGCTTAATTTCGAATTTCAAAACTTTTTTTCGCGAATAGGGATACAAAATCCGGGAGGCCCCCGTCTTCTCAGTGTATATACGGCAAGGAAGAGCGGCCGCACTTCACAAGGAGGTTCACCGATGGACAATTTGAATACGGAATCCGACGCGTTTCGCGCGGTATTTCTCGAATATTACCCCGGCGTACGCCGGAAGCTGATCGCGATGGTCAAAGACGAGGCGACAGCGGAGGATTTGGCACAGGAGGTCTTTTTGCGACTGTACCGCAATCCGCCCGACGATCCGAGAGTGATCGGAGCCTGGCTGCATCGGGTGCTGACCCGGATCGCTTACGACAACACGGATCGCCTGGTCAGGCAGCGAAAGCTTCAGGAGAAGCAGGAACAGTATTTCGATCGGGAAAAGACATGGGAAAGCGGCGAAGAAGCCTTGGTGCGAAGCGAAAGCCGCGAGCAAATCAACGAGCTGCTCGGCGAACTGCCGGAACGGGATCGACAAGCGTTGATGCTGCGATACTCCGGCTACAGTTACGCGGAGATCGCCGAAGAAATTCGCGTCAGTCCGCCAAGAGTGGGATCGCTGCTCAATCGAGCCGCCGAGAAACTGCGCAAACGCGCTGCGGGAAAGCGTAACGGATTGGAACTGTAGTCAGTGAATACGAACTTTCGGGAGGATTAAGCGATGACAACGAATAGAAGCAGCGAGCACGACGAACAAGCGCTTGCGAACCAGGCTTGGGAAAAGATGCAGGCGCGCTTGCGGGAAGAACCGGTCAATCCGGCGTGGGCGACGTGGGAAGAACGCAAAGCGACCCTGCACGGAACGAACAAGGAGGAAGAAAAAAGCATGAGTAACGACAAATCGGGCGTTTCCGCCGCGAAAGATCAGCCGTCCGTTTTGAACGGTCAACCGAGCGTGCCTTTTGCGCCTCAAGCTTCGAACAAAAAACGCAAACGCGCCGTCCGTTTCGCGGTCGCGGCGGCAGCTGCGGCAGTGATCGTCACGGCGGTAACTCCGGCCGGCAACAACGCGCTGGCGAGCATCCTGAACACATTCACGATGCAGGATACCGTAGTCGTGCAGGAAAACGAAATGAGCAATATGATGCAGATGGTGTACAATGCCGACGACCGTTACGAATCGATTAACGAATACGGCAGTTTCACCAGCACGGCGGAAGGTCATTTCGATCCGGAAATGACGGTGGAACAGATCCGTGCCGAACTGGGATTCAAGCCGATCTCCGGTCCGGGGGGCGACACGGGACGACTGAGCGCTTCGATCGGCAGCAAGACCGAAATGAAGCTTAACGTGCAGAAAATGAACGAAACGCTCAAAAAACTCGGAGCGGATCATCTGTTCCCGACGGAAGCGGACGGTAAAGCCATCACGATGACGCGCCCGGCTGCGGTTATTTACAACTTCGGCGACGACGAAGCGGAGTGGGCGGTCCTGAACCAATCGGAGATGCCTACCGTAGAGTTCGATCCGTCTTTCCCGGTCGAAGAAACGATGAATGCGGTCATCAATTTCCCTTACCTGCCGCAGGATCTGCGTACGAGTCTCCAAAAGGCAGCCGTATCGAGCGGACGCCTGCCGCTGCCGATGTACGCGAACGGCAAAGCGCAAAGCTTCGAAGTCGACGGCGTGAACGTCACCTATACGTTTAACGATAGCTTTTCGCGCAACGCGTTCTGGATCAAAAACGGCCAGCTGTTCGAATTCAACGCGGGCGAAAATTTCAAAGGCGGCGAAACCGGATTCCTCGATTTCGTGAAAGGACTGGCTGCCCAGTGAATACCGTGATTCCTGCGATTCATACCCAAGCACTCAGCAAAATATACGATAACGGACGCGGCTGCAGGAATATCACGTTGACCGTCGGACAAGGGGAAGCCTTCGGCTTCCTCGGTCCCAACGGCGCGGGCAAAAGCACTTTCGTCAAAACGCTTGTCGGACTTGTCAGCGCGAGCGGCGGAAGCGGTTCGCTGCTCGGCCATCCGATCGACTCGCTCGAAGCGCGCAAACACATCGGCTACCTGCCGGAACTGTACCGTTACCCCGAATGGCTGAGCGGCGAAGAAGTGATGAAATTCCACGCCGGGCTGCTCGGGATCAAAGGCGGCGAAGCCAAGCGGCGGATCCGCGAACGCCTTGAGGAAGTCGGCATCGGCAAACGGGGTTCCGACCGGGTCAAGCAGTATTCCAAAGGCATGCAGCAGCGGCTCGGCCTGGCCTGCGCGCTGCTCGGCGACCCGAAACTTTTGTTTCTCGACGAACCTTCGTCGGCGATGGACCCGGTCGGCAGGCGGGAAGTGCGCGAACTGCTGCTGGAGCTGAAAAAAAGAGGCACGACCCTGTTCCTCAACTCGCATCTGATGGAGGACGTGGAGACGGTCTGCGACCGCATGGCGCTCATGTTGAACGGCGACATGATCCGCAGCGGTCCCGTCGAAGACGTACTGAAAACGAAAGTCCGCTGGCGCTTCAAGGTCGGCGGCTTTTCGCCGCTTATTTTGGATTGGCTGCGCGAGGAAAGCGGGTTGAGCATCGCGTTGGCGGACCCGGCCCATGATGCGCAAGCCGACTGGGATATGCCGGCGTGGCTGGAAGCGGATGTGGCGGACGAAAATCAGGCAGGTTTATTGAATATGCTAATGATCGAGCAGGGCATGACGCTGTACGAATCGTCCATGCAAAAAGAAAAACTCGAGGATTGGTTCGTGGAAACCGTATCCGGACGCGACCAAAGGGGGGAACGCGGATGAATACGATTATTGCTTCGACGTGGCAGGAAATGCTGCGCCGCAAAATGCTGCTGATCACCTTGATACTGACCGCGTTGTTCCTGGCCGTGTTTTGGTTTATCGCGGATACCGTCGGAGCGGATTCGGCAGCCGGGGGAGACCTGCTGATGCAGTATGCGCGGCGAAGCGCCATCTTGTCGCTCGGATTCTTTTTCGGCGGCTTCGTGGTGGCGTTTCTGGCGATCTTCAGCTCGTTTTCGGTTATTTCGGGCGAAGCCGAGCAGGGCGTGCTGCAATCCGTATTGACCCGTCCCATTCCGCGCTGGAAATGGTACGTCGGCCGCTGGATCGGATACGTTTCGCTGATCGGCGCCTATGCGCTGGTGCTGTTCGCGGCGATTTTGCTCATTACCAACGTCCATGCCGGCATGACTCGGGATTACGGCGACATCGCCGTTTCGCTGCTGCTGTTTCTGGCTTCGGTTCCCGTTCTGGTCAGCGCTTCGATGGTGGGCTCGACGCTGTTCTCCGGCATCGGCAACGGCGTGTTCATGACGATGCTGTACGGGGCGGGCTGGCTCGGCGGCATGGTGGAGAAAGTACGCGGCGCGCTGCCGGTCGAACCGGACGTGGAAGCGACATTGAGCCGGATCGGGGCGCTGCTGTCTTTGATCATGCCGGCCGACGGACTCAATCGCCGCATGCAGTACGTATTGACCCAAGGAGCCGGAGAAACGATTCCTTTTTTGACGGGCGGAAATCCGCCTTCGAACGCGTTCGTCTGGTATGCGGGCGTTTTCGCGATTTTTGCTTTCGGTCTCGGATTGTGGTTATTTAAAAGAAAAGACTTTTAAAGCATCGCAAGTTTTTTACCGGGAAGGGGCAATGGCTTATGGGCCGACAAACGTATCATGTGCCGTTCGGGGCCGAACCTGCGAAACGAACGGTCAAAGGAAGCCTGATCTTCTACGATTCGTTCGAGCATATTTCGGACGAACAGCTGGAACGCGCGGCCGAGCTGGCTGTCGCCCGTGCGTTCTCGCAGCTGGTGCTGTATCCGCTGCATGAGGCGACGGTGAAGCGGCTGACGGGAGAGAGCGCCAGCGCTTTTTACAAACGGGACGATCGGGTGCACGAATGGCGGCGCGATCAACAGATCATGCGCAACGTGACCGTGGAGAATTGGGATGGCAAACGCAAAAAGTACACTCCGCTCGAAGCGGCGCTGCGGTTTATGGACGAAAAGTATCCGTCGCCGCTGTTCCTGTATCTGACCGCCGATAACGCCAACCGTTTCGCGTCGTTCGCCACGTTCGAGGAATGGATCGTGAAGATCCGGCTGGTGCTGGACGACACGCCGCAGCGCCTGCATCCGAGGTTGGAAAAGTTCCGCCATCGTTGGGATACGGTCGGGGAACTGCTCGCGAAGGAGAAGCCGGAGGATCAGCCGGACACTCGTCCGCGCAAGCGTTAAGCAGGATTCACAATCGTTTCACACGTGCATCAGCCGGACCCGAGCCGTTTCCTTTACACTGAAGGAGACGGTTTTTCATATGCGAAAAGAGGAAAAGCGATGCCTACTATTTTACGAAAAAGTTTCCCTTTACTGACAGCGCTGGCGATCTCGGCGTTGGCTCTGTCCGGTTGTGAAAGCAAAACGAGTTCCGTGGTGGCGGCACAGCCCGCATCGATCGGACACGGCAAAGACGTCACGCTGGCCGTAGCAACGGATATCCATTATCTAAGCGGACGACTGACGGATCACGGGAAAGCCTTCGATGCGTATGTATACGCGGGCGACGGCAAGCAGCTCAATTACAGCGAAGAGCTGGTTGATGCGTTCACGCAGCAGATGGCAGAGGAACGTCCCGACGTCCTGATTTTAAGCGGCGATCTAACCAACAACGGGGAACTGGAAAGCCATGAAGATTTGGCCAAAAAGCTGCAAAAGGTCGAACAGGCCGGAACCCGCGTCTATGTCATTCCGGGCAACCATGATCTTCTGAACCCATGGGCGCGCAGCTTCAAGGGAGAGGATCAGTATAAAGCGGCATCTGTTACCGAGGGACAATTTACCGAAATTTACGGAGCGTATGGGTACGACGAAGCCCTATCGCGCGATTCTTCCTCGCTGAGTTACCTGGTCAAGCCTTCCGACGATCTCTGGCTGCTAATGCTGGATACGAGTAAATACAAGAACAACACCAAGCTGGGCTATCCGGAGACGGGCGGCGGGTTGAAGGCTGGAACGTTGAAGTGGATTCAGGACTGCGGTCAGGAAGCGGAACAAGCGGGTGCGCGAATCATTCCGGTCATGCACCATAACCTGACGGATCACAGCAACGTGGTGAAGGAGGGGTTCACGCTCGATAACGCGGCCGAGGCGCAGGAAGTGTTTGCACGATATGAGATGACGCCGTCGCTCAGCGGACATATCCATATTCAACATATTGCGTCGGTTGAAAATGGCGGGCGCAAGTTGACCGATATCGTCACGGGAGCACAATCGGTGTCGCCGAACCGGTATGGGCTGCTCACGTATGATGCTTCCGCACATGAGCTGCATTACGAAGCGCGCAGCACCGATGTGGAAGGTTGGGCCCAACGAAACGGGAGCACTGATAAGAATCTGCTGAGTTTCCGCGATTATTCCCGAGATTTTTTTGCCGGATTCGGATACGATATGGCTTTCAAGCGCCTGATCGCGGACGATACGTACACCTCTGAAGAAGTCGAAGCGATGGCTCAGACGATGGCGGATGTGAACGTGAGTTACTTTGCAGGGACCCAGCGGCAGGATCGGGAAGCCATTATGGCATCCGAAGGCTATCAGCTATGGGCCAATGCGGAAAGGGATTTTACGAAAAGTTATGTGGAGAGCATTGTGGGAACGGAAGATATGCAAGATAATCTATCGCTGACAACGGATTTTTCACTACCGACGAAATAAGATTTTGAACGAAAAGGGTTTGTATTCAGGTTCCCTCCGTATTAACATGGAAGCGAATACAAAAGGCGAACGTCGCCGATTGCGATGCGGCCATTCGCCGTACATAGGAGGAACTCATGCTAAAAGGACTGACGCGTGCCGGGTTGGGTACAATCGAGAGTGATGAACAATTTTTGAAATTGGCGTCCAACGCCGGATTTGACAGTGTGGATCTGAACGCAAGAGCATTGATCGAGCAATACGGAGAAAAGGGTGCAATCGAGCTTTTGGGACGGTATAACCTTTGTCTCGGCTCCATCGATCTGCCCGTCGAATGGCGCGCGGACGAAGAAGCGTTTCTTGCCGGACTCCCGGCGCTGACGGAAGCCGCCGCGGCCGCGCGCAAGTTGGGCTGCACACGCTGCTGTACGTACGTGCTGCCTTCCACCGATCAGAAGTCCGCCCGCTTTATGGCGTTGGCAACACGCAGACTGCGCCTCTGCGCACAGATTCTGGGCGCTTACGGCATCCGACTTGGCTTGGAATTCGTCGGCCCCCATCATCTGCGCACCGCCTGGAAAAATCCGTTCATCTGGACGATGCAAGATACGCTGGATTGGATCGACGCAATCGGCGAACCGAACGTCGGATTGCTGCTGGACGCCTACCACTGGCATACCAACAGCCTGACCGTCGCCGATCTCGAAAACTTACGGCCTCGCCAGATCGTCCATGTCCATCTCAACGACGCCAAAGACCTCCCCGTCGACCAGATCCTGGACAACGACCGCATCTACCCCGGCGAAGGCATCATCGATTTGCCCGGCTTCCTGCGTGCCCTAAGCAAAATCGGCTATACCGATTTCGTTACCCAAGAAATTCTGACCCCGTCTGCGCCGACGGAAAGCCCGGAAGAGTTAATGCAGCGCTCGAAAAGCGGCTACGATAAAGTCTTCGCCGCTGCCGGATTGTAAAAAAGACGATTCAAACCCTATTCACCAATCCGTAGCGGATAGAAGGTACGGTTATCTTTGGCTGAAAAGAACGATAGACGCGCGATTTGATGGGTTATCGAATACAAGTATGGAGAGCGCATATGCAAAGCCGTTCAATCCTGCGTATACACAACAAATTCTTGCTTTTTCGTAACAATGGTACTGAATCACCTCCAATCCGACGTCCATTGTTGCCCATCCGCAAGATTGAATTATCTACGCCGCCCAGCAAGTTCGGAAAATGCCCTTGCTTGTATTCTATCCCTCTAAAAGGAAACTCCTCCATTCTTTCGGAAAGAGAATGTTCCCCGGAAGCAATAGGCGGAGGGAGAAATTCAGTGAAAGGCGCCTTTGAACGCGGAAAGTCGGAGACTTTCTGCGTGAGACAGCGCCTTGAACGAATTTCTCCCGCAACCGCCCCAGCTTCCCCCCGAACAGGATCTCCCGATTTTAATGGAAGAGTTTCTTTTCCCCCTCGCCAAAATGACGGTTTCCGGTTATAATGACGGGTGGCCCGATTGGCAACCGTTTGACAATCCCGCCAAATCCGCAAGATCAATGGAGGCTATCACCGCTTTGACGACTACTTATCCATTTACGTTTGACCCCGCGGCCCCTTTTTTGGACCAGGCTTCCGATTGGATCGCGGACGTCTTTTACGATATTTTGCCCGAAGCCGGCTTTGAGACGCGCGACGAGCAGATCTTCATGGCGTTCCAATTAGAACGCGCTTATAAAGAAAAGAAAACGATCTTTGCCGAGGCCGGAGTCGGAACAGGCAAGACGCTCGTGTATCTGCTGTACGCTTCGCTATACGCACGTTATACCCGCAAACCGGCCGTTATCGCCTGCGCCGACGAATCGCTGATCGAGCAGCTCGTCAAGCCGGAAGGCGATATTGCCAAGATTGCCCGCCATTTGGATTTGAACATCGATGTGCGGTTGGGCAAATCGCAGGATCAATATTTGTGCTTGAACAAGCTTGAAGAAGTCCGGGGGCCGGGCAGCGAAAACGAAGTGTTCCAAAACATCTACGAAGAACTGCCGCCGTTCGTGCATTTTCCGGATACCCTTCAATCGTTCTATCCGTACGGCAGCCGCAAAGACTACCCGGAATTGGACGACAAGCAGTGGGATCAAGTCGGCTGGGACGTATTCCAGGATTGTCTGATCTGTCCGCGCCGTCACCGCTGCGGTCAGACGCTGTCGCGCGATCATTACCGCAAAGCAACGGATCTGATCGTGTGCTCGCATGACTTTTATATGGAGCATGTCTGGACGTACGAGGCGCGTAAGCGCGAAGGCCAACTTCCGCTGCTGCCCGAGCATAGCTCGGTCGTCTTCGACGAAGGCCACCTACTGGAGACCGCCGCGCAGAGCGCATTGACGTACAAACTCAAACATTCGGCTTTCGAATCGATCGTGACTCGCCTTCTTGAAGGCGAGGTGCGCGAATCGCTTGCGCTGGCTGTCGAAAATGCCATCGAACGCAGCGACGATCTGTTCGAGCTGATCCATCGCTACAGCACTCCGGTTCCGGCGTCGCAGCGCAACGAACTTGAACTTTCTGCCGAGTTGATGAAGGGCGTGAACGCTTTCCGCGCTGCGGTCGATGCAATTGAGGAGGAAATCGTGTTCGAGAGCGGGATGTTCAGTCTCGACGAGTACCAACTGCGCATCGTGGAAGAACATTTGGAAATGATGCAGACCGCACTCGCTTTGTTCGCCAATCCGCGCGAGCTGATTTGCTGGACGCAGGATGATCAGGGAGATATGACGCTTGTGTTGATGCCGAAAAAGGTGAAGGAAATCTTGAACGAGCGCGTCTTTTCGAAAAAAATGCCGATCATCTTCTCCTCCGCAACATTGTCGGCCGACGAGTCGTTCGACTATATCGCGGACAGCCTTGGAGTCAGCGATTATCAGTCGTTCTCTGTGGCTTCGCCGTATGACTACGAGGAGAGCATGAAGGCCAGCTTAAGCACGGAATCTTCCGTTGCGGTTAAAGCGGACCATGTGCTGCGTGCGTTGGAACGTCGTGAAGGCGGTATGCTGCTGCTGTTCCCGTCTCGCGAATCGATGGAAGCTTTCCGATTCGAAGCCGACTCGCGTCTTGAGTTCTCCGACTTCCCGATGTTGTATGAAGGCGATGCCGAAATCAGCCGCCTGATCTCGGAATTCCAGAACGGCAAACTGGTGAATCTCTGCGCCGTTACGCTATGGGAAGGACTGGACGTACCCGGCGACTCACTGAATCACGTCGTCATCTGGGAACTGCCATTCCCGCCAAACGATCCGGTGTTCGCTGCCAAGCGACGCGAGTCGGCTGATCCGTTTGGCGAAGTAGACATGCCCTACATGCTGCTTCGATTGCGTCAAGGTATCGGTCGCTTGATCCGCACAAGCGGGGATACTGGACGGGTGGATATTTTCGGTGAAGCTTTCAATCAACAGGACGTGCGCGAAAGAGTGGGCAGCCTGCTGCCGGCCAGCGCCGCAAAGGAGAACAAATAATGGAATTTACAGCCTATACGGTAGAGAAGATTCGTGACGCTTTCGGCATCGTGCAGGGGGATCGTTACGAGTTCGTGCTTGAATTCGAAGTGGATGAAGAGGACGAGTTGTACACGCCGCAAGGATTGCTGCTGCGCGTTATCTATGGAGTGAATGGCGAAGACAAGAAGATCGTGAAACACGAGATTATTGAACGCGGGACGCAAAAGGTGCTTGAATTCGATCTGGAAGACGACGAATTGGAAGAAACCGAAGCATTTTGCGCGGCACATTACGGCGAGAGCGAAGAGTAATCAAACCGTTTTTTTATAATTCGACGAGACGCGCTCAAGTCCCGACTCGCGCTTATCTCGTTTGATATCCCGAAAAGCCTATCTCTTCTCAGAAAGAAGAAATAGGCTTTTCGGGATTCTTTGTTGCGGGGAAAAGGAACAAGCGTTCAATTTTCGAAAGTTTTTTCGGAAAGATCCAGAGTAAGCAGACTGAGATCGTCTTCGAACGCCCAATCCAAATAAGCGACGTTCAGCTCGCGATGCAGCAGCTCCTGTATCGGCAACTCTTCCAAAAAGCGGTCCAATTCCAGTTCTCGTTTGGCGACTCGCAGCTGGCTGTTGAATCCTTTTTTTACGAGCTTCTTTTCCAGATTGATCAGCAATCCGCTGCGAATAACCAGCAAAAGATCGTCCTCGACCCAGAAAGATTCAATATTTACCGGCGACTTTTGTACTTTTTCGGTGACCGATTCGACGACTCGATGCAGTTCGGCTTTGCCTTCGTACAGATCTTCGGCATACTCCTTGTCGCCAGGCTTCAGCAATACGGCGATCAAAGCGGTATCAGATTCGATTTTCCAGTCGATATAAGCGTAATCCGTCTTTTTGCCTGTTGCTTTTTCGACCTTGGGACGAATCGAAGGGAAAATGAACTGTTCGAGCAAGATGTAGATGTGGGTGTAGCGTTCGTCGGGGGCCTTGGGCAGGCGTTCGTCTTTAGCTTCGGTCAAACCTCGGAAAAAGAACAACATGCATCGTTCGTTCGAGCGAATGTCGATGGACTCTGGAGGCTTGCCGAATTGGCTTTTGCATAAAATTTCCGAATAATTTTTCAACGATTGCGAGATCTCGTGGTCCATCCTGATCAAACTCCTTTCTTGACAACCCATGTCGTCCTTTTACCCCAAAACGCAATCCGTATAATCGTGTCGAAGACCGTTTTTGACAGATTTTATTCATCAAATAAACGTTTTGTTCCGATAATGAAAAGAATAAGATGATTTTGCATCGCGCAAGGAGAGAGACAACCATGGTTCGCGACTTATTTATTAACTTCTGCTTGCTGTCTACTTTTCTTTTTTTCGGAGACATGGCTCATAATATGCTGCGCACCCGTTTTAAGCTGAGTCCTTGGCTGCTCCGTGCCGTATCCGGAATCGGCTTGGGCCTGTTCGGCATTTTGCAGCTGATCTTCACGTTCGAACTGCCTAACGGAATGCTGCTCGATTTCCGTCAGCTTTCGATTATGGTCGCGGCGGGCGTGGGAGGACCTTGGGCAGCCCTAATCGCGACTTTGTTCATCGGAGCCGGACGCGTTCTGATCGCTGGCGGATTGACGCCTTCATCCGTGCTCGGACTCGTGGCGACGCTGCTTACTTTCGTGTTCGTGCTGCCGGCTTTTCTGATCAAAGGTTCGTTTCGGAGACAGTGGACTCTGGCTGCTGTATCCACCACGGTGCTGGCACTCGGCTTATTGTTATACCGCCTGGGCGAATCGGGGATTCCGCTTATTTTGTTTTTGGCTGTCCTTCAAGTGGCAGGCTGCACGTTCACGTATCATATGATGCGTTACCTGCGCGCGACGCGCGAGATTCAAGATGCGTTGAAGCAGGATATCGAGCACGACTTTTTGACGGGGCTTTACAACTCGCGCGGATTCGAATCCCGATACCGCCTCGCAATCGCGTCAGGCAGTCCGTTCGCGCTTCTGCTGCTCGATATCGATCATTTCAAAAAGGTGAACGATACGTACGGCCATCCGGCAGGCGACGCCGTGCTGGAACAGCTCGGCAAGTTGATTCGCGAATATGTCCGTAAAATCGGCTGCGGTTCACGCAAAGGCGGCGAGGAGTTCGCGGTTATTCTGCGGCCATGCGATTCGAAACGCGCGATCGAAAACGCCGATAAGCTGCGCACGCAAATCGAACAAACCCCCTTCCTTTTGCCGGACGGTCGGATCATTCATATCACGATCTCTGTCGGTATCGGGCTGTATCCGCGTTTCTCCGAACGCGAGCTTGTCGAAGAAACCGACCGCGCTCTTTATCGTGCGAAGCAGGAAGGACGCAACCGCGGCGTTTTGGCTATTTAATAGATCATATAAATTCAGTAACCCCCTCCGGTCATCACCGGAGGGGGTTACTTGTTTCGGCTCTATCTCACGCCATTTTCGCCTGAGACTCTACTTTCCGATCTTCCATTAATTCGTTGATGATGGCGCTGCACGATTTGATTTCGCCGATGAATTGAATGCCGCTGGAAACGGTGTTGATTCCTTGATCCAGCCGTCCGTCCAGCATGGCGGTTTTCAAATTTCCGAGCTGCGCGAACGAAGTGTTGATTTCCGTGTCGCTCAAAGCTTTTGCCGCCCGCGCAAGCTCATGGGGAGTCGCCCGCCAAAAGCCGCCGCGTCCGGTACGCACCAGAATCAAATCTTCGGCTCCGTGCCGTAGAATATCTTGCTTGGCTTGCGGATGGGCGGGAGATTCATCGGAAGCGATAAAACGCGTGCCCAGATAAACGCCTTCGGCTCCGAGGGCGAAGACGGCATCGACGCCGCGTTTGTCGGTGATTCCCCCGGCTGCCATCACAGGAATTTTTACTGCGTCGACGATCATCGGCACGACGGTCATCGTTCCGAGCGGCATCTCAGGCGTCGAACCGCCTTCGTCGAAACCTGTAGCCACGATGATGTCAGCGCCAGCTTGTTCCGCCGCTTGCGCGCCCGAAACGCTAGGATGGAGTTCCCTGAAGACGACCGTGAATCCCAAAGACTTCAGTCTTTCGATTTCGGGCCGGTTGGAGGCTCCGACGACGACCAGAATATCGACTTTTTCCTCAATCGCTACTTTCAACGTATGTTCGTTAAAAGGACTATTCTCGCTGCCTTCGGGCCCCGTGAAATAATTGATTCCGAAAGGCTTGTCCGTGAGTTGTTTGGTCTTGACGATCTCTTGCTTCAACCGAAGGGCGTACTCCGGCAGATCTTTCGGCAAAGTCTGCTGCCCTGCGTTTGGGCCGAGCGTGCCCATCCCTCCGGCGTTTGACACGGCAGCGACCAATTCCGCGGAAGTGACCCAGGACATCGGGGCTTGAACGATCGGATAGGCGATGCCTAGTATTTCAGTAACTCTGTTCATTTTTGTTGTTCTCTCCTGTCTGATTGTCGATTGCCCGTCACTTCTTTGTAAGCAACAAGTGTTGTATAGTTGATTGTGAAGCAGGAGCTGCACGGGTACAACCATCAAAATCGCCGAAATATCGCTTAGACGACAGTGCGGACATTTTGTCGATTAGCCAAGGAGAGAAACAGCATGCAAATTTCCGCTACGAACGCCGATCCCCGGGTATTGCGCACTCGAAAACTAATTGTTCAGGCTTTTCATAAGCTGACGCTCGCCAAAGACTTCAAAGAGATCACGGTCAAAGACATTACGGACGAAGCGATGATTAACCGTGCGACGTTTTACGCTCATTTTGCCGATAAGTACGAGTTGATGGAAGCCTCTATTCTGCGTATGATTTCGGAGCAGATCGGCAGCGCGCTGAACCGTTTCGAGATTTTGGACAAAGAAACCGTCGTGGATGTTTTTATGCTGATCGTCGACTTTCAGGCCGATTACGAGAGCAGGCTCACCTCCCAATGCAAAAGAAGCAGCCAATCGTTCTCTTATGTGTTCGAATCCGCGATCAAGGCAGAGCTGGAAAAGCTTTTTCAACGCCTTTTTCAAACCAAAGATCCGGATTCCAGCCAAAGTTCGGTCCGAATCGGAGCCGCCTTGCTGAGTTCGAGTTTGTACGGAGCAACGCTGGTTTGGAAAAACGAAGACCTGTCCGCGGAGCAGTATATTCACTATGCGATTCCTTATTTGTCCGGTGAATATTTTTCGTGAGTCAGCAATCAAACGCCGGCATCGAGTCGGGGAAGGATGATCTCTCATGCTGCAACTCCAACAAATCTCAAAAAAGTACACGACCGGAGACTTTACGCAGACCGCGCTTGATGGTGTTAGTTTGTCTTTTCGCAAAAGCGAATTCGTCGCCATACTCGGGCCGAGCGGTTCGGGGAAAACGACCTGTCTCAATCTCATCGGGGGCTTGGACCGTTATGACGAAGGGGATCTGTTCATCAACGGGCAATCGACCAAACGCTTCAAAGATCGGGACTGGGATGCGTATCGGAATAACAGCGTCGGGTTTGTTTTTCAAAGTTATAATCTGATCTCCCATATGAGCATCGTCGGCAACGTCGAGATGGGCATGACGCTAAGCGGCGTCAACGCATCGGTACGTCGTCGCAAAGCGGAGGAGGTGCTGGAACGCGTCGGCCTGAAGGACCATATGCATAAAAAGCCGGGGCAGCTCTCAGGCGGACAGATGCAGCGCGTCGCCATCGCCCGTGCGCTCGCCAACGATCCGGACATCATTCTCGCGGACGAGCCGACAGGGGCGCTTGATACGGTGACGAGCGCCCAGATTATGGACCTCATTCGCGAGATCGCAGGGGACAAGCTGGTCATTATGGTGACGCATAATCCGGAGTTGGCCGAACGTTACGCGGATCGAATCGTGCAGTTCCGCGACGGTCAGGTGGTCTCGGACAGCAACCCGCCGGAACAAGTGAAAGCCTCGCCGGAATACGCATTGAAAAAGACCGCCATGAGCTATATGACCGCACTCAAGCTCTCGGGACGCAATATCGCGACGAAAAAGTGGCGTACGGCGTTAACGGCTTTTGCATCCAGTATCGGAATCATCGGCATTGCTTTGATCTTATCGCTCTCCAACGGCTTCGATAAGCAAATCAGCAAGTATGAATCGGGTGCCTTGTCGAATTTCCCGGTCACGATCAGCCGCACCGCAGCGAATATCGACTTCACCGAACCGCCTCCCGGCACGCCGGGCGGAGCAGAGGTCGAGCTTCCGGAATTCCCGCAGGAACCGGAGGCGTATCCTTACGACCCAACGCTGAATACGGTGCTGCATGCCAATACCATCACCGAAGCTTACTTGGATTATTTAGATCAGATCGATCCCGCTTTACTTGATGGTGTGGCGTATACGCGCGAGGCCAACATGAACGTACTGAAGCGGACAGCGGACGGCAGCGTAACGAGCGTTGATTTATCCGAAGCAGGCTTTACCGCCTATCCATCCAAGCCTGCGAGCGTATCCGGCAGTTACTTGGAGCAGGTCTATGATTTGCTGCAAGGCGAATTTCCTTCGGAGCCTACGGATCTGGTCATGGTCGTCGACGAATATAACCGGATCGATACTGCCGCTTTGGAAGCGCTAGGCTTCGATTATGCTGCCGAATCCGTTGACTTCAGCGAGATCGTCGGCCGGACGTTCAAGCTGATTCCCAATGATCTGTTTTACCAAAACAGAGGAGACGGCCTGTTCGAACGTGCGGGCGCATCGGGTCTGAACAAGATCTATGACGATTCGCAGTCCATTACGCTAACCGTGTCAGGCATCATCCGGGAAAAGCAGGATTCGCCGATGTCCACCATGGACGCCGGGATCGCGTATTCGGATGAATTGACCGAACGATTCATCGCGGAAGCGCAGACCTCCGACGTCGTTCAAGCCCAGAAGTCCAGCCCGACCTTGAATGTCGTGAGCGGACAGGCCTTTAGCCGGAGCGGTCTCTTTTCATCGTTCGGCGGAATGAACTTCGGACCTCCGGGAATGGGCGGACCTTCGACAAGCAGTGCGATCGATCCGGCAGACGCAACCACGCAGCAGCAAGCGTTATCCGCACTCGGCGCTTCTGCCCAACCTGCGTCCATTTCGCTGTATCCAAAAGATTTTAATGCCAAGGAAGATTTAACCGCCTATCTGGATGCCTGGAACGCAGGAAAGGAGACGGAGGATCAGGTCGTCTACACCGATCTTGCCGCGACCGTAACCAGCCTTTCCAGCGGAATCATGAACGGCATCACGATCGTCCTGATTGCTTTCGCATCCATCTCATTATTCGTATCCCTGATCATGATCGGCATCATCACCTATATTTCGGTACTGGAGCGAACCAAAGAAATCGGCGTACTTCGGGCATTGGGCGCACGGAAAAAAGACATCACGCGCGTATTCAACGCCGAGACTTTCATCATTGGCGCCGCATCCGGGTTGCTCGGCATCACCATCGCGTATCTATTGACGCTCCCGATCAACGCCGTTCTCAAGTCGATGACTGACCTGTCCGGCGTAGCCGTGCTCAATCCTCTGCATGCTCTTGCGCTCGTCGTGCTCAGCGTGGCCCTGACGATGCTCGGCGGATTCATCCCGGCCAAATTCGCTTCCCGCAAAGATCCGGTAGCCGCGCTGCGAAGCGAGTAAAAGAATAAAACGAAGCACGGCCATAGCATCCACGCATCAAATATTTCCAAATGTCTTACGAACCGAAAAGCCTGTCCGTTCAACGTTTCATCGTGCTGTCCTTTGGGGAAATGGCAGTAGAGCAAGTCGGCTCAGCCGATACCATTTTCCTAAATAGGAGGCCGAACACCATGAGAAAAATCATGCGCACCATCGGAACCATCGCCGCCGTAGTCACTACAGCCAAGCAAGTCATGAACCTTGTCCAAAGCCTGCGCAAAAGACGTTAACGTTCTTTCGAAAAAGTTACTTCAGTGGGGGAAGCGAGAAGACTGCGAGAGAAGAATGTTTAGAACTTTCTTTAAAAGCTTTTAACGCATTGGAACTTGTGTTTCCGGCGAGAGAACCAAGCGGAGGAAGGAATTCAGTGTAGGTAAAGCATTTCGAAGAAATGCACTTCGGAAGCATATGCTATAAGTGTTCGCCTTTGCATTTAAGAAGCATCCTATTAAAAATTCCAATCAGGCTTTCTTACATGCAACACGCGACCGAAACGAATTCCTTCCGCAGCGCCCGTCCCAAGCCCTAAACGAACAGTATCCAAGCCCTTGCCTAAAGGGCTTTTTTTTATCCCGAAAATGAAAGCGAAAACCCCTTGACATGATTCATGAAATGTTTTATCTTTAATTCAAGAGATTTAAATTAAAACAACATCGCATCAAGGAGGTGAATTCAAATGACGGAACATGAAGACAATATGCAGACTGATCAACAGGTCTTATCGACAGCCGAGGAAGCCGCTTCACTCAAGCTTTTCGTCGTCCTTTCCAAGGCCTATAAGAACGTAATGGATCGCGCGGTCAAAGACATGAAGCGGCACGGCTTGTCGCCGTCCGAATTCACCATCCTTGAAGTGCTGTATAATAAAGGACGCTTTCCGCTTCAACAGATCGGTGAGAAAATCCTGATCACCAGCGGCAGCGTCACTTATAACATCGACAAACTGGAGAAGCGCGAGCTGCTGCGGCGGGTACCGAGCCCAAGCGACCGCCGCGTGATTTATGCAGAGATCACGGATCAAGGCCGGGAGTTGTTTGATCGCATATTCCCCGAACATGCGGCAGAGGTTCATCAGATTATGGGCGGTTTGAGCGAAGAGGAGACAGAGATGGCTTCGATGTTGCTTAAGAAGCTCGGCAAAGGGGCGGAACGCGGGTAGCGTTTCGCTCGACGGAAAAGAGCAGTCTTTTCCTAGTACCATGACCGCTTAAGAGGTTAGATTTAATGCGGTCAAGTTACTAGCTCTAATATCTTGAAGTTAAGAAACTTGAAAATAAATCATATCAGGTAAAGGGAGAGATCATTATGAGTTTGCAAACGGCAGGAATTCACCATATCACCGCTTTCGCAGGAGATCCTCAAGCCAACGTCGATTTTTATGCAGGAGTATTGGGCCTTCGCATGGTAAAAAAGACGATCAACTTCGATGCTCCTGATGTCTATCATCTGTATTTCGGTAATGAAGAGGGTGCGCCGGGCACCGTGATTACGTTCTTCCCGTTCCCTGGAGCGCGCAGAGGCCGGATCGGCGGCGGGCAGGTTGGTTTTACCACTTACGTCATTCCGCAAGGATCTTCTGCATTCTGGAAAGAGCGCCTGCACGGCTTCGGAATCTCGGTTGTCGAGGCCGACCGCTTCGGCGAACATTATCTGCAATTCAAAGACAACGAAGGCTTGCAGCTTGAGTTGGTCGAACGCGCGGAAGGCGCGGCGTCGACCTGGTCGTTCGCTGGCGTTCCAGCAGAAATGGCGATCAAAGGCTTCGGCGGCGCGGTATTGTACAGTGTGAATCCGCAGCGTACGGCCTTTGTGCTGGAATCGGTTATGGGTATGGAAAAAGTCGGCGAATTCGCAGGCTTTGCCCGCTTCCGCGCGACAGGAGATTTAGGAAATCTGATCGACCTGCCTATGACTGCTGTTCCTCACGGCGCAGGCGGCGCAGGAACGGTGCATCATATCGCTTGGCGCGCCAAAGACTTTGAAGAGCACGAAATGTGGCGTAGTGCGGTAAACGGCGGCGGCTTCCAACCGACTCCGGTGATCGACCGTCAATATTTCCATGCGGTATACTTCCGGGAGGAAGGCGGAATTCTGTTCGAAATCGCGACTGATCCTCCGGGCTTCGCCGTGGACGAGGAAATGGAAGCATTGGGCGAACAACTGATGCTGCCCGCTTGGTACGAAGAACGCCGTCCGCAGATCGAAGCAGGCTTGCTGCCGATTACCGTCAGAGATCCGAAAAACGTATAAATCGATCATCGAGAGGAGACGATCCCTATGAAACATATTTTCCAAAAAGGTACGAATGAAGCTTTGCCGACGGTGGTTGTTTTTCACGGAACAGGCGGTACGGAGAATGACTTGATCCCGCTGGCTGAGATGGTTGCGCCGGGCGCTTCGATTCTGTCGCTCCGCGGCAGCGTATCCGAGAACGGAATGTCGCGCTTTTTCCGTCGGCTGGCCGAAGGCGTTTTTGACGAGGAGGACTTGGTCTTCCGCACGAACGAGATCCGCGACTTCCTACAAGAAGCGGCTGAGCAATACGGGTTCGATGCTTCGAATCTGGTAGCACTCGGTTACTCCAACGGAGCAAACATCGCGGCGAGCCTGATGTTCCATTTCGAAGGTGCGTTTAAAGGCGCGATGCTGCATCACCCGATGGTGCCGATGCGTGGGCTGGAGCTGCCGGACATGAACGGTGTGCAGGTGTTTGTGGGTGCGGGGCGTAACGATGGCATGGTACCGGCTGCAAATACGGAGGAATTGGTTGAACTGCTGGAAGGCGCTGGAGCTGCGGTAAAAGCGAACTGGGAGCATTTTGGGCATCAGTTGACGCGGACGGAAGCGGAAAGCGCGCGCCGATGGTTTGGGGAACACTTCCTGGGCTGAGGATGTTGCGGGGCAGATCCTATTCGGGAGGGCGAAGCTGAGGGCGGCTGCGGGAGAAATTCGGTAAAGTCGCTGTCTCACTCGGAAAAACTGATTAGAATTTTTAGTGGAAGTTTTCCGAGTTCAAAGGCGTCTTGACCTGAATTTCTCCCTCCGCCTGGGCTTCGCCGGAATAGGATCGCACAACATGAACTCATCTTCGGATGGGTTCTTTTTTGTATGTAAAGAAGAGACTTGTTCAAGGGCTTTTATCTTGCTGCTCGTTGGAACGGGAGGTAAACTGGAAGGAAGTTGTGGAAGGTAGATTCTTGGAGAAAGGAGAGATGGGTGTGGAAGGGTTGGGGACGGAGGCAGTATGATTTGCGAGGGAGAAGGTCCGTATATCGGCGGGTATTAAATGCGTCGTCGCTATCGGATAGAAAGGAACATGCGCATGAGTGAATCCAAGTTGGAACGTATCTTTTTTTCGCCGGATCAGCTGGAAAAGGTGGAGCTGCCTGAATCAACAGTGAGCTTGCTTCGCGAGGGATTAGCGCAATCTATAGAGATCGGGCATACGGCGGGTGTTCGTTTTGCAAATGATCTTGAACAGGTGGTTGCCGATCGGGAAAAGCAAGGCGCTGGCCGATTTGTGATTGCTTATGTCTGGGAACGAACGTCGGAACATCTGGTGATCGAACCAGGCAGCGGCGAGATCCGGGCTTGCGGACCTGGCGGCGACAAAGACGTGTTCGTGAACATTGATCTGGGAGCACTAATGGATTGCTTGTCTGCTTATGGTCGGTTTCAACAGCGCCGCCCCTCAGTTTCTGAACCTACAATGTTGAACGCGGAGCAGGCTCGGTTGAAGCTGGAGGCTTTTCGCCTTGGAGACATTCGACCGAAAGCGACGGCTAACGACGCAGCTCGCTTGGAAGAGGAAGAGCGGCAGAGGCGGAGAGCGTTGAAAACCTTTTTACAGCAAAGAGATCCTGAATGCCTCGAACGCGGGGAAAGCTGGTGGAGCACGGTGCTGGAGCAGCTTGACGATCAATTGATTTAGACGGGGAAATAGAGGGCATCGCGCAAAGGAGGGGCTTTTTTGACTACATACGATTTTACGGAGATTGACGGTGCGATTGAGCAGGGCGCAGCCGAGTTTATAGATATGCTGCAAAAGCTGCTCCGCCAAAAAAGCATCAGCCATACGGGCGAAGGCATGGAGGAATGTGCGGAAGCGGTGCGTTTGCTGCTGGAACAGGAAGGATTTCGCACCACGGTGTACCGTCCGGGCGCGTATCCGATCGTGTATGGAGAGATTGCGGCTTCCGGCCAAGCGGATGATGCGCCGACTGTGCTGCTGTACGGACATTACGACGTGATGCCGCCAGATCCGCTGAACGAGTGGAAATCCGATCCGTTTGAGCCGGAGATCCGGAACGGCAAAATTTACGCGCGCGGAGCAGGAGATAACAAAGGGCAGTTTTTGGCGCATGTTTTGGCTGTTCGAAGTTATCTGAAGCTGCATGGGGGACTCCCGATTAACCTCAAAATCTTGATCGAAGGCGAGGAAGAAACAGGGAGCCCTTCACTGGCGGACTTCGTTGCGAACCATCGCGAACTGCTGAAAGCCGACCTGGTGTATACGTCCGACGGTCCCAAGCATGCAAGCGGTGCGCCTGTGATTCTGCTTGGCGTTCGCGGCGCTTTATCGGTGCGCTTGACGTCGAAAGGAGCAGCTTGGGACAACCATTCCGGCAATAAAGGCAATATCGTGCCGAATCCGGTCTGGCCTCTGGTCTCTCTGCTGCACGGCATGCGATCCGACGACGGCACCGTGCAGGTCGCAGGGTTTTATGAAGGCATTCCCGAGTTGAACGAAGCCGATGCGGAAGCGCTGCGGCGTTTGCCGTTCGATCTGGATGATTTGAAAAGACAGGTGGGGCATGACGGTATCGATATGGACGGAGAAATGTATTATCGGCGTCTTTCGCTGGAACCTACGTTCAATGTGTTCGGTCTGCATGCGGGAAGTCGGGATAAAGGCATCATTCCGGCAGTGGCCGAAGCTTTTCTGGATGTGCGGCTGGTGTCCGGTCAGGACCCGCTCGACATCTATGCCAAGTTGGAACGTCATGTGAAAAAGCATTCGCCGGACATCAGCATCGAACGCATCATGTCCGTACCGCCGTCCAAAACGCCGATTGACCTGCCGATCATCCGCAACGTGATCCGGACCGTTACGGAATCCTGCGCGCTGGAACCGGTCGTGCAGCCTGCAATGGGCGGCACGCTGCCGGATTACGTGTGGACGTCAGTATTGGGCGCGCCGTCCGTCATCGTGCCTTACGCGCCGTACGACGAAGCGAACCATTCACCGAACGAAAACACGGGGATTGCCGACTTTTTGGAAGGGATTCGCTGCACGTATCATTTGATTCGCCGTTTGGGAGAGTCGATAGACGGGGAAAAAGAATAAGCGGAACTTTACTATTTTAGCGATAAAAGAAAGGATTGTTCATGGAAATTATTATTTTGATCGCCGTCGGGATGCTGGCCTCGTTATGCGGCGCAATCGCGGGGCTTGGGGGCGGGTTTATCATGGTCCCTATTTTGGCTCTCATGTACGTCATTCCGGTATCCGATATCTCCGGTACGTCGATGGCGGTATTGTTCGTCAGCGCCATCTCCAGCACGATCGCTTACGCGGGCCAAAAGCGGATCGATTACCGAAGCGGATTGACATTCGCGATCGCCATGATTCCGGGTTCGATTCTTGGAGCATGGACGACGGGAGTCATCGAAAATCGGGTATTCTTCGTATCGCTTGGCATTTTCCTGGTGCTCATGGCGATCTCGATCAACTTCAAGCCGAAAAAAAGCCGCGACGGATTTTTAAAACCGACCGTCAGCCGCAGTCTGCTCGACGCTTCCGGTATCATACACGAGTATTCGTTTAATATGACGTTCGCAGCCGTGGTGGCCTTTTTCGTCGGATTTCTGTCCAGCCTGTTCGGCATCGGCGGCGGATCGGTCATGGTGCCCACCATGATCTTGTTCCTGGCTTTCCCGCCGCACATCGCAACCGCGACTTCGATGTTCTCAATCCTGCTCTCCGCATTCGTCGGAACCGTCTCCCACGCCGTACTGGGACACGTCATGTGGGACAAATTCATTTGGCTGGCGATCGGAGCGCTGGCAGGCGGCCAAATCGGCGCCCGCGTCGCCTCCAAAATCCCCGCACTGGCCGTCGTCCGCGTGTTATCCGTATGTCTTTTGATCGCAGCCGTCCGATTGATGTTCAAAGCCTAATCTTTATTCCAAAAAATGAAGCGATTAGCGAAGGGAGAAATTCAGTGAAATACAGGATTTCGAAGAAAACCTGCGGTAACATATAGCGCTATGTTGACGCCTTTGAACTCGTAAAGCTGAAAGCTTTCTTCGTGAGACAGCGTCTTGTGAAGCATTTCGAAGAAATGCACTTCGGAAGCCTATGCTGGTAATTTATCCCGCAGCGCCCAACGCTTCTACCCCTCAACTAGGAACCGGACAACCTGCTGTCCGGTTTTTCCCGATACAATAGAAAGATCAAGCTATGCAAAGAGAAGAGGCGAACCGATGGCGCAAAAGGCGATTACATTAACGCTTGAACAGGTCAGACGCTTTTTATTCGATTATCACGGACTGTCGCATACATTCGATTCGGCAGGCAAAGCAGGCATTCTGGAGTATATCCGCAGAGTCGGCTGCATTCAGTTCGATCCGTTGAACGTCGTGGGCACGAATCCCGAGCTGGTGCTGCAATCGAGAATTTCGGATTTTGAGCGTAAGATGCTGTGGGAATTGTTGTATGAGGAACGGAGCCTGGTCGATTACTGGGACAAAAACATGGCGATCTTCCCGATGGAGGACTGGCCGTATTTCGAACGTCACCGCCGCAAGCATCAAGCCTGGTTTAAGTCTAATCCGGCGGCAGCGACTGCGGCATTGGACGAGATCGCGCAGCGTGGCCCTTTGTGTTCGGCGGATCTGCAATATAACGAAAAGATCGACTGGGCTTGGGGGCCGACGAGACTGTCTCGGGCGGCGTTGGAAGGCTCGTATTTTGCAGGCCGCTTGGTGGTGCATCATAAAACGTCCGGTCGCAAATATTATGAGCTGGCCGAGCGTATCGTGCCGAAGGAACTTTACGGTCTGCCCGATCCTTTTTCCGATGATGCTGCTTATTATGAATGGTATCTCCTGCGCCGGATCGGCAGTGTAGGGTTGCTGTGGAATCGTCCGAGCGACGCGCTGCTGATGACCGGTATCAAAGCCCCGCAGCGAATATCCGCGTTTGCCGCCTTGATCGAACGAGGCGAAATTACAGAGGTAGCCGTAGAGGGGCTGGTCCATCCGCTTTATATTCGCTCCGGCGATATCCCGTTGTTGGACGCTTCGTTGGCGGCTGGCCCGACAAAAGCGGAAACGATAGAATCGGAGCGTGCGATGCGAGCTTGTATATTGGCGCCGCTGGACAATCTGTTATGGGACCGCAAGCTGATTCGGGAATTGTTCGGTTTTGATTATTTGTGGGAAGTGTACAAACCTGTAACCGAGCGCCGATACGGCTATTATGTGCTGCCTGTTGCGGTCGACGGCCGATTTGTTGCGCGGTTTGAGCCGGAGAAGCAGCGAGGAATCGAACCGCTTTCGATCAAGCAATGGTGGTGGGAAGACGGAGAAGGACATGATGCGCAGATTCGTGCAAGCGTAGAGCGAGCGCTGCATCGATTTGCGGCTTCGCTCGGCACGACGTTTGATGGGGAACTTCCGGAACCTAAGTAACGCCTATTCTCGCTCCTATATTGACATTTGTCCCTCCAGCATCTACACTTCTTTTGGATGTGATAACGATTATCAATGTCCGTACGAACAACAGAGACTCCGGGGGGACATTAGAGCGATGAAAAAGAACACATACTGGATAGCGGCACTTATGCTTCTGTTCATGCTTGTACTGAGCGCTTGCGGCAATGCTCAGACAGAGCAAGCTGCCACGACAGAAACGACGACAGAGGCCACGACAGAGACAAGCGCAGAGGCTGCAACGTCGGAACCTGCGGCTGCGGAAGAAACGGCATCGGGAACGGTTGTTTATGAATCGGAGACGGGACCTGTGGAAATTCCGGCCAATCCGACTCGCATCGTAGCGTTGACGAATGCGCCTAATGTGCTGTCTTTGGACGTCACGCCGATCGGTGTCGATCAATGGACAGGGGAAAATCCGCTGTTCACCGACAAACTGAAAGACGTTGCGGTCGTATCCGAAGAACAACCGGAGACGGTAGCTGCTTTGGCACCGGACCTGATTATTGCGGGATCGCATATGAAGAACCTGGATCAATTGAGCAAAATCGCGCCGACGGTCGTATACACGTGGGGCAAGCTGAACTATCTGGACCAACAAGTCGAGATCGGCAAGCTGCTGGGCAAAGAAGCCGAAGCCCAAGCCTGGGTGGACGATTTCACGAAAAGAGCGGCGGATGTCGGCGAAAAGATCAAAGCGAAATACGGCGACGACGTGACGGTATCCGTAATCGAAATCGACGGCAAAAGCGCATTCGTTATGGGCGACAGTTGGGCACGCGGCACGGAAATCGTGTACCAAGCGATGGGGCTGAGCATGCCGGAGAAGGTAAAAGAAGCGGTATCGACGGAAGGGTATTACTCATTGTCGCTCGAAGTGCTGCCGGAATACCTGGGCGATTTCGTTCTAGTCAGTCGCAGATTGGACGCAAGCAACGAGATTATCGGCTCCGAGGTCTGGAATCAGATTCCGGCTGTTAAAGAAGGACATGTGATCGAGTTCGAATCGAGAGCGTCTTCGTACAGCGATCCGACGACGTTGGAGAACTTGCTCGGTATTTTCGAAAAAGGATTCCTCGAAGATTCGAAATGATCGGATGATTGAATAATCGCATATGTCAATGAAAAATGCCCGAGAGCGTACCGATTCGATTGGATCGAATGATACGCTCCGGGCATTTTTTACGCGGATTTGTGCAGGTTTACGACGAGACGGTCAATGCTTCCCGTGCAGCCGCCGGATTTTCCGGTTGGGGAGGATGTACATCGTCCGGGATCGGACAGACATAAGGCTCTCCCGCCAGTTGAAGCACCAGATCCTGCTTGGCGGCTGCGATCAGCTGTGGATCAAGCAGCGCTTCGATCGCGGTAGCTGCCATCGCTTTCCCGGCATACAGCATCGCTTTGTGCGCATGAGGAGATTGTCCCTGCGAAACGGCTTGCCAGGAATGTCCGGGCGTGGCAAAGGCCCAAGTCGCGGTTGTGCATTGGATCGTCGGAACGAGCCAGCTCACGTCGCCGACATCCGTGGAAGCGGACATCGGCACGCTGCCATCGATCAAAGGAGCCAGTTCCGGCAGAAGCGGATTCTCACGTAAAGCCGCGGCTTTTTCCCGACTCATCCGACTGGCCGCGGACTGCTTATCCGGTTCCGGAATCGAAGCGAAAATTCGCTGCGCGAACGCGACATCTTCAGCGGAAGGCACGGGCGGAGTGATTTGTTCCATATGACGATGCATTACGCGTTCCAGTGTCGGATTTGGAATCAGATCGGACGTTGCGCCGGTCACGAAAAATTCCATTGTTGTCCCGCTCATCAGCGCCGCGCCTCGAGCGACGTCCTTCACGCGCTCGAACAATTCACGCACCTGCGCCGACTTCGGCGCCCGGATCGAATACAATACTTCGGCTTCGGACTGCACCACGTTAGGTGCGCTGCCGCCCGTATTCAGCACCGCATAATGGATACGCGCCTGATCGATCATGTGCTCCCGCATATAATTCACGCCGACGCTCATCAGCTCGACCGCGTCCAGCGAGCTTCGACCCAAATGAGGTTCGGCCGCGGCATGCGTGCTTTTGCCTAGAAAGCGAAAGCGCACCGTTGTCGTAGCGAGCGAAGTGACCTGCATGATCGCGTTGCTTGTACCCGGATGCCAAGTGATCGCCGTATCCACGTCGTCGAACAATCCTTTTCGCGCCATAAAAGTCTTGCCCGCGCCGCTTTCTTCAGCCGGACAGCCGTAGAAGCGTACCGTGCCCGGAACTTTGTTCGCCACCATGTAATCCTTGACCGCAACAGCCGCAGCCAGTGCTCCCGTTCCGAGCAGATTATGCCCGCATCCGTGCCCATGCCCGCCTGCCGCAACCGGATCGAAAGAATCCGAACCCGCTTGCTGACTCAACCCGGCTAGCGCATCATATTCGCCGAGCAGCGCGATTACCGGCTTGCCGCTGCCGTAACTGGCGACAAACGCCGTCTGAATCCCAGCCGCCTGCCGCTCTACCGAGAAGCCTTCCTGCTCCAGCACCCGACTCAGCAGCTCCGCCGACCGAAATTCTTCATACCGGATCTCCGCGAATTCCCATACCCGATCGCTGGCATCCGTGAACATTTTCTTTTTCCGTTCGACCAATTCCGATACCTTTTCCGCAAGACGCATATCAAGCACCTACTTTCTCAAAATAAGGACCGAAGCCCGGTTGGGTGTAGAAAATCAAATGGAATAAAGCGTGGGCGGAGGGAGAAATTCGTTCAAGACGCTGTCTCACCTGGAAAGCTGATTGAATTTTAGTTAGGAAGTTTCCCAGGTTCAAAGGCGTCTTTCACTGAATTTCTCCCTCAGCCCTCTACCTTTAGCGAATAGGATTTTCGCGATAATTTAAAGGACTGAAATCCTTACTCGCTCTTCTCCCACAAATATACGTTGTTCAACATATCCGGACCGACTTTTCCTTTCAGGCTGTTCGATTGCGCGGACATCAGGTTATCGACGTACATCGCGAATTGAGGGACGTTTTCGTGGAAATAGTGTTGGACTTCGTTATACGCTTCTTTGCGCGCTGCCGTGTCGGTTTCTTTGGCGCCTTGTTCGATCAGGGCGGTGAGTTCCGGATCGTCGATTCCGGTGAAGTTCATCGCGCTGGACGGCGTGAAGTAGTTGAAGACGGAGCTTGGGTCGGCCGTGTATGGGATCGTCACGACGCCGACTTCGTAGTCGTTGGACACCAGCTTTTGCAGCAGGGTAGGGAAGTCGAATTTTTGGATTTCGACTTGCAGGCCGATCGCTTTCCAGTCAGCCGCGACCAGTTCGGAAGCTTGCTCGCGGACTTTGTTGCCGACCGGGATCGAGAAGTGGATGACCTGGCTGAAGTCCCATCCGGCTTCTTGCAGCAATTTTTTCGCGGCGTCCGGGTCGTAAGCGTACGGTTCGACGCTGCTATCGTAGAACGGATGCGTGCTCGGCAGCATATTGTCGACGATCTCGCCGTTGCCTTTGAGCAGCTTGTCGACGATTTGCGGGCGGTTAACCGCCATTTCAAGCGCTTGGCGTACTTTCGGATCGGTCATTTTTTGCACATTGAACATGACGGATACTGGCGTACTGATCGGCGAGAAGGAAGAAGTTACGTTGGTCATGTTCGATACTTTTTCGAAGTCTTCGACTGGAATCAAGCCTGTACGGTCCATGTTCGCGTCTACTTCGCCCGTTTGCAGCTGCGCGACCATGTTTGGTGCGGTCAGGATTTTGACGTACAATTCCGCGAGCTTCGGCGCACCCAGGTAGTAGCTTTCGTTGGCCTTGTACTGTACGTATTGGTCTTTCGCGAATTTGACGAAGCTGAATTGTCCGATCGATACGGTCGGATTCTGCATGTACGGGCTGGTATCGAGGTCTGCCGGAGCGGTGTCTTTCAACACGTGTTGAGGCAGGAAACGGACTTTGCCGCTGAAGTTATCGTTGAAATACGTGATCTCTACCGGATATTTGGTTTTGATCGTAAACGTCTTGTCGTCAACCTCGGCGAAGCCGGAAATCGCGGTCTGGCCTTCGTCAAGCTTGCCGGAATCGTTCAAGCCTTCGATGAAGGACAAGTTGATATTGGTCGTTACGGCGGGAGCGGCGATCATGCCCAGCGTGTATTCGACGTCTTTGGACGTGAAGTCGGTGCCGTCGTTCCAGACGGCTTTGTCTTGCAAGTGAATCGTGAACGTCTGATTGTCTTCCGTTTCGATCGATTCCGCCAGGCGAGGTTCGAATTCCAGCTTGTCGTTCACCACCATCAAGCTGTCGTTCATGATCGAAATGGCTTGGGTCGAAGCGGTGTCGTTGGGATTGATCGGGTTGAGCGTGGTCGGCGGATTGACGATGCCGATCACCGCCGTGCCGCTGCCCGATGCGGAAGAAGACGTCTCGGTCGCGGCGGCTTCGTTCGTGGTCGTATATCCGCTGCCTCCACAGGCCGACAGGGTCATGGCAAACGCTGCGGTCAGCAGCAGTCCCGTAAATCTTTTTTTGTTTTTCGTCATTTCGTTGACCCCCTGTAAAAGTTCGGATAGAAAATTCAAAAGCTCGGACAGGAAACACCGGGCGAAACTTTGCGATCAGGCAAACGGTTAAAGGCTTTCCGGTTTATTGCTTCGGATCAAGCGCGTCGCGCAGACCGTCGCCGACGAAGTTGATCGCCAGCACCGTCAGCAGAATCGCCATGCCGGCAGGCAGCCACAGCCACGGCTGACCGCTCAGCACGGAAATGGACTGCGCTTCGCTGAGCATGTTGCCCCAGCTTGCGGTCGGCGGCTGTACGCCCATGCCGAGGAAGCTGAGTCCCGATTCGGTCAGGATCGCGGAAGCGACGCCGAATGTGGCATTGACGATGATCGGAGCCAATGCGCCGGGAAAAATATGCTGCCGGATAATGCGCGGCGTCTTCAAGCCGAGCGAGACGGCCGCACGTACATGGTCGGCCTGTTTGAGCGATAGCACGCTGCCGCGTACCAACCTGGCGATGCTCGGCCAAGAGAACAACGCGAGCACCGCGATAATGGTGAACAAGCTCGGCCCGACGACGCTGACTACGACGAGAATGACCATCATGAAAGGAAAAGCCATAAACATGTCCGTAATCCGCATAACCAGCGTGTCGATCCAGCCTCCGTAATAAGCGGACAGCAATCCGACCACGGTGCCGAAAGCGACATAGATCGCGACAGTGGCGAAGCCGACGAGCAGAGAGACCTGCGCCGCGGAAATCAATCGGCTGAGCACGTCGCGTCCGATCTGGTCTGTGCCGAGCCAGTGCGCGGAGCTCGGCGGAGCGGAGAAGTCGCCCGTGACCTGATCCGGCGGGTAAGGCTGAAGCAGCGGGGCGAACAATCCGACGGCAAACAGCAGGATGCAGAAGAACAATCCGATCACGGCCATTTTGTTTTTCGTGAAACGGCGAGAGACTTGGCGGAATCGGCTTTCCGACTGTTCGACCTGTACGTTTGCGGGGCTTTGTACCCCCGAAGAAGCCAATGCCTGAAGCTTGGTTGAAGACATGAACGTCACCTCCTGAAAGTGGGCGATAGCCATTTTTTAAAAATGGGCGACTGCGACAAAAGACGGTCAGTGAAGCCGAGTACTCTGTACCAAATGAAGGTAAGGTTACGCTCGTCCGAAACGCACTAGAACCGTGTGCGTTTCGGCCAAACGTAAACCCACTATTTGATCGGGTACAGAGTACTAGGAGCTTGTCTCGGATTAATGAATGGTTTCGCCCGCCTGAATCGCACTAGAACCACGCGCGTTTCAGGCGAACGTAAACCTTCGATTTATTCAAGACAAGCTGCTAGGATACTTGGAAAAGGAAGAAAGGATTACCCGATCTTGATCCGAGGGTCAGCCGCGGAATACAGAATATCCGTCAACAGGTTGGCGCCGAGTACGGCGATCGCGGCGATCAGGTTGAGTGCCATGATCGTCGGATAATCGCGCGACATCATCGACTGGAGCGTCAATTGGCCGATGCCCGGCCATTGGAAGATTTGTTCCGTGATAATGGCGCCGCCGAGCAGAATCGGAATTTCCAGACCGACGACGGTGATGACCGGCAGCAGCGCGTTGCGCAAGGCGTGCTTGTTCGTGACCCAAAATTCATGCACGCCTTTGGAACGGGCGGTCCGCAGATAGTCTTGTTTGAGCACATCCAACATGCTGGCGCGAACATAGCGAACCTTGCGTCCGGCGATCGCGGTCGCCAGAACGATGGCAGGCAGAATCATATGCAGCATCCGGTCGCCGAATCCGCCGTCCCCACCGAGCTTCTGCATGCCGCCTGTCGGCAAAATGCCCAAATTGACGGCGAAGATATAGATCAACGCAAGCCCCAGGAAAAAGTTCGGAATCGACGTGCCGATAAACGAAAGCCCGGTGACCAGATAATCGATCTTGGTATTTTGCTTCAAAGCGCTGAGGATACCTAAAGGAATGGCGATCAGCAAAGCCAGCACCAGAGCGGCTAGCCCAAGCGTGACGGTCGGCATGATCCGCTCCCCGACAAGCTGGGCCACGGGCGCGTACGAACTCATCGAGTAACCGAGATCCCCGGTGAGCAGAGTGCCGAGCCACTTGATGTACTGAACAAACAGCGGATCGTTCAATCCCAGCGCTTCTTTTTTGGCTTCGGCGATCTCCGGCGACATATTCGGATCGATATACATATCGACCGGATTGCCGGGAGCCATATTGACGATGATAAAGTTGATGATCGTGATGCCGAGCAGCACCGGAATAAAAATCAGCAGCCGCCGCGCAATATAAGTCACCATGCGAAATCCCTCCTTTTGATTAGGGCGTGTTCAAAACGTGAAATGGCAAGCGGCTGCGTGTCCGTTGGAATCCGCGGCAAGCGGCGGTTCTTCCTGTCGGCAAAGCTCCTGTGCAAACGGACAGCGCGTATGGAAACGGCAGCCGGACGGCGGATTGGCGGGAGAAGGGACATCGCCTTGTACAACGATCTTTTCCCGTCCGCGTAAGTGCGGATTCGGAACCGGGTAGGCATTCAGCAGCACTTTGGTATAGGGATGTTTCGGATTGCGGAAGATCTCTTCCTTTGTGCCGATCTCGACCACTTTGCCGAGATACATCACCGCGATGCGCGTACTGATGTATTTGACTGCACCCAATCCGTGAGCGATGAACAAATAGGTCAGGCCCAGATCCTTTTGCAGTTGTTTGAGTAGATTGAGGACCTGAGCCTGAATCGATACGTCCAGCGCGGAGACCGGCTCGTCGCAGACGATAAACTTGGGGTTCAACGACAACGCGCGCGCAATACCGATCCGCTGCCGCTGCCCGCCGGAGAATTCATGCGCGTAACGGTCTTTGTAGGAGCGGGGAATCCCCACGGCGTCCAGTAAGCGATCCACCTCGGCTTCTGCTGTTGCCTGAGTAGCTTTGCCATGCGCCAACATCGGTTCTTTTAAAATGTCGCGAACCCGCATCCAAGGATTCAGCGAGGAGAAAGGGTCTTGAAAAATCATTTGCATCTCGGTTCGCAGCGGTCGCATTTTCGAGATCGAGTAGCGTGTGATGTCTTCGCCCCGGTAGGTGATCTGTCCGCCCGTCGATTGTTCCAGTCTCAGAATCGTGCGACCGATCGTCGATTTACCGCAGCCGGATTCGCCAACCAGCCCCAATGTTTCGCCTTCGCGAATATCCAGGCTGACCCCGTCGACCGCTTTGACATAGCCTTTCACGCGTCCCAGCAATCCTTTGCGGATCGGATAATAGGTGGTCAGTCCGTCCAAGCGCAGCAGGGTATCCGCCGTATCCGGTCTGACAGCCGTCATCGGCATTTCTTCGAATTCAATCATGTCGTCACTCCTTCCGAATCTCCTTGAGCAACCCAGCAGCGCACGCGATGTCCTTCGGTCAATTCCAGCAGCGGAGGCGCTTCGGCGGAGCATTTTTCGGTCGCGAGCGGACAACGGGTATGGAAGCGGCAGCCGGAAGGCATGTTTTGCAGCGGAGGTACGGTGCCGGGAATCGAAGCCAACGTTTCTTCGTCGTCTCCGTCGAGGTGAGGAATAGAGCCCATCAGGCCCGTCGTGTACGGATGAAGCGGTTTGTCGAACAAGGTGAACACGTCGGCTTCTTCCACGACTTGTCCCGCGTACATCACGATGACCCGGTCGGCCATTTCGGCTACGACGCCCAGATCGTGGGTGATCAGCATGATCGCCGTCCCGGTTTCTTCACGCAGCTTTTTCATCAGATCAAGAATCTGTGCCTGAATCGTCACGTCTAGCGCGGTGGTCGGTTCGTCGGCGATCAGCAGCTTGGGTTCGCAGGATAGGGCAATCGCGATCATCACCCGTTGGCGCATGCCGCCCGACAGCTTGTGCGGATATTCGTCCATAATCTCTTCCGGGCGCGAAATGCCGACTTTGCGCAGCATCTCGATCGCATGGTTGCGTGCCGCTTTGCCTTTTACGTTCAGGTGCAGCATGATCGATTCGACCAATTGACTGCCGATGGTGAATACCGGATTAAGCGACGTCATCGGGTCCTGGAAAATCATCGACACTTCGCTGCCGCGAATCTGACGCATGGCCGATTCGGCAAGTCCCGTAATATTGCGCCCGTTCAATCGGATCTCGCCTTTGCGGATCGAGCCGGTCTTGCCGAGCAGTCTCATAATAGAGAGCGAGGTGACGCTTTTGCCGCAGCCCGATTCGCCGACGATGCCAAGCGTCTCGCCTGCCTTCAGTCGGAAGCTGACGCCGTCCACCGAGGTCACTTCCCCGCGTTCCGTGCGAAACACCGTTTCGATTCCATCTACTTCGAGCAAATCGTTCATCGCATCTGGCTCCTCTCTTATGTCAGGATAGCTTTCGTTGATGTCCTCATTGTAAGGAGAAGCTCTGTTTTCTGAAAGTAACTTGGATTGGTTTTTGGGTCCTGGTTTGCAGAGAAAGTGCGGATTAACAAAGAAAAGGTGTCATTAATTATGCAAGGGGATTTTTTTTTATGCTTTAACGTTGCAGCGCAAGCGGCTATAATCGACGTAAAGCGTCATGGAACGACAAAGGAAGGGGAGAGCGGTGTGAAGAAAGTTTACAGAGTGTTTTTTATTCGCAACCTTTCATCCTTCATGCTGCCTGTATTGATTCCGCTTGTGATGTTGGGCGGATTGTCGATCGCGATCATTCAACGTTATGTAGGGATCGAGGCACAGGCGGCTAATCAAAATGTACTGGAACGCATGCAGGGGAACGTCGAGCTGTTGTTCGAGGAACTGGATACGCTGCATATGCATGCGGTCTCCAGTGCGCTTGAATTCGATCGTCTGCGAAATATGCTGAATGAGCCGCTGCCGAGCGCCGAAGATTACCGGGAGTTGGCTTCATTCAAAAATTTCATTGATTCTCCGGCGATCGCAAGGCCCTATATTGAATCGATTTACGTTTATGTAGAAAATAATCGCGGCCGATTCATCTCTTCCACGACCGGAGGAACGATGGCGTTCGATGATACGTATGACGCGGATTGGTACGAGAGTTATACGGCGCATCGCAACGCGGGAAAAGACAAGCAGTGGAGCGAACCGCGCTCATTCGACAAATACGGGTTGGCTACGTTTCGCACAGATGTGATTTCGCTGTATCAGATGCTTGATATTGAAGGGAAAAACGATGCCGTGATCGTGTTAAACGTTCGGCTCGATTATTTGAAGGAACAGCTTGCGCTGATGCCCACGTCCGCCGACCAGCATCTGCTCATCACGGATTTGCAGCGACAGGTGATCGTTCGCGGCGACGAAGCGAATGCGTCTTCCTTTGCGATTCGAACACCGTTCGATCCGCTGCGTCTTGAACGATTATATGGCGAAGCCGCACTGGGATATGAAGTGTTGGAGCTGCAATCACCCGAGTATGGCCTGCATTTCGTGTCGGTCACGCCGAAAGCGGCTTTGTACGAACTTCCGGTTCGGCTTGCGTTGTATACGGGGATCGCCGCCTTGTTATCCATCTTGGCTGCGGTCGCGGTGAGTTTGCACTTTGCCCGGCGGAATGTGCGCAATATTCGGCATATCGTGGATATGCTGCACGATGCCGAACAAGGAGCGGAGCCAGCCGCGCGAGCGGGAAAGCATGACGTCAACGCTTATATCGTGCAGCAGATTCTGGCGAACTTTTTGGAGAAAAAGTATTTGAAAACGCAGCTTGCCCGGCGTAAGGCGGTCAATGAGCTGATGGAGCTAAGCGCTCTGCAATCGCAGTTGAACCCGCATTTTCTGCTGAACACGCTGGAGACGGTGAAGTGGAAAGCGGCAGCGCTGGCAGGCGGTATGGATAACGAACTGACGCAAATGATCGAGCAGCTCGGTGAGATTTTAAAAGGCGCGTTGGACCTGGAAGAAAAAGAAGTGACGATCGAGGAGGAAATTCGCTACACGGAATCTTATCTGGCGATTCAGCGCATGCGAAGCGGCGAAGCTTTTGGCGTGGTATGGGATTGTCGCGCTCAAGGGGAAGATATTCGGATCTTGAAGCTGCTGTTACAGCCTTTGGTCGAAAATAGCTTGATCCACGGTCTTCGCGGACAGCAGGGCGGCGTGATTAAAATCAAGCTTTATGAGAGTAGAGGGATGCTGCGCCTATCGGTGTTCGACAATGGATGCGGGATGACGCCGCGGCAGCTGGAGGAGTTACGAGGCAAGTTAGAAGGTCCTTTCGGACAATCTGCGCATATCGGCGTATCCAATACCCATAAAAGGTTGCAGCTTGCGTATGGAAAAGGGTCCGGGATTCGACTCTATAGCCGCGAAGGAAAAGGAACGCTTGTGCAGATTGTGATTCCTTTGGCATTGGCCAAGCAAGAGGGAAATACCGTTAGATCTTCGAAGCGCAATGAAAGAGTTGTGTGATGTTTTCTGTAATTTTCTTGGTTGTGGAATAGTTAACTGTGTTATATAATCGATCAAAAAAAGGAGGTTGGTGCATGTATAAGCTGCTGATTGCGGATGACGAAGCGGAAATCAGACATGGATTGGGAAATTACTTCCCGTGGAGCGAGCTGGGATTCGAGGTAGACGGATTCGCGCAGAACGGACTTGAAGCATTGGAATATATCGGCTGTCATTCCGTCGATGTACTGCTGTGCGACGTGATGATGCCAGTCATGACCGGTATTGAGGTGGCCGAATACTTGCATAGACAAAAGACCTCTCCGCGCATCGTGTTTTTGAGCGCGCACCGGGATTTCGACGCGGCCTGCCGCGCGATGGAATTCGGAGTGCGCAGTTACATTTTGAAGCCGACGCGGTATCAGGAGTTAAAGGATATTTTTACGGCATTGAAAGAAGGCATGGATCAGGAAGCGCAAACTGCCTTAGTATCGGAACCCGGGGAAACGAGCAGACCCTTGTTCCCGTTGCAGGAAGGGGCCTCCGATCCGATCATCCTGCGTATCATGAGATACATCGAGGAAGATTGCTCGGAAGCGACGCTGGAAGGATCGGCGTTGGCCGTACGGATGAATCCAACTTATGTGAGCAAATATTTTAAACAGAAGACGGGTATTAATTTCTCCGAATACTTGAACGACGTGCGGATGTCGAAAGCAGCGGGAATGCTGGAAGCAAGCGGCTGCCGGACATATGAGGTCAGCGAAGCGGTAGGGTATCAAAACCCGAAAAACTTTACCCGTTCCTTCAAACGCAGATTCGGAAAAACGCCGCGGGAGTTCAGGCAGGGGCTGGGGTTGTAGGCGGACTGTATAGCAAACCGAATTCAGTGGAAATGGGCTTAAGCTGTCGAGAAGTTCTCGGCAGCTTTTTTGCATAGCGATTTTGCGTAGAAAAAGAGAATTTATGAATGAATAAGGAATCTTCCAGTGGAATCCTACTTTTTGGATGGGGAGAAGGTATAATCAAAACTTGGGGACTGGTAACTTGCTTGAATTCAGATCACGTATATGGGGTCGTCGGATTGAAGCAAGCTACCCATTTGAAAAATAAAATCATTAGAGGGAGTGGAATGTATGGGGAAAAAGATCGCCAAATGGGCAGGGGTTGCTCTGGCGGCTGTATTAACGGCAAGCGTGCTGGGGAGCACGGGCGCAAAAGCTGAGGAGGATTCTTCGAATCGATTCTGGGATATTCAAGCCGATCATTGGGCAGCCAGCGGAATTAATAAAGGGGTAGCCAAAGGCTATGTTGCAGGCTATACAAACGGTACATTCAAACCGGATGCGAACGTCACGCGGGCTGAATTCGTCAAAATGGTCGTATCGGCGCTCAATCTGCAAGTCGGATCGCAGTCGGACAAATGGTATGCACCTTATGTGGCTTCGGCCAGTGAGCAAGGGTTGTATAAGACGGACGATTTTGCGAATACCGAAAAGAACTGGAATAAGACGCTCACTCGCGAAGAAATGGCACGAATCGCAAGCCGGGCAATCGGACAAAAGGAAAACGAAAAAGAACATCCCTGGATGTATATCCCGGAAGGCAAGTGGATGTATACCGCGACGAAAAATGGATTGATGACGGGGGTGGGACGAGGGGAGATCGCACCCGAGGGAACCACGACCAGGGCACAGGCCGTCGTTGTGATCGAGCGTATTCTGGCGGCGAACGCCGGAGAAAAGCTGCCCGTCGACAAATACGCGGTTAGCAGTGCAGAGGTGTATTGGCACGGAACGAATATTTTCACGGTGATGCCGGAAGTATTTTACGCGCCGGAAAAATGGATCGGAAGCAATGGGAAAAACGAGTCTGCCGACTTTTGGAACGAGAAAAAAATGACGGTCAAATCGAGAGACGGACTTTACGAGGGGAAGTTGGATACCTTGATCGCAATCGATCTTGCCGATCCGAATGATCCGAATTTGAAATTGCTTCCGCCGATCAAAGAACTGAAGTGGGACAATAACGTCGGGAATCAAAACATGAACGATCTTCCTGTTTCCAAGCAGATGAACAGCTATATTCTGTATTACAAAACGAGAACGATATTCAATAAAAGACCGGAAGTTTATTCCACTTATTTCCCTCCTCATTTCGAGATTAGTGGATTTAATAGTCCGAGTTGGGATGATTTTTTTGAAAAAGGCATACTCAATACAATTGCTCGCGTATATCACCACAAACCTTCTGATACCACGGCTTGGATTCTTCCTAAAAAAGGTTATGTGAGATCGAATTCGATTTCGATTGGGGTTCGAACGCCGACTGGAGGGAATTACGGATACTTGGTTAGCGATGTGTTAGAGTTCAGATATCCGGAATCGCCTGACAAATAAGCAAAAACAAAGAATCAAAACGAACGGTTTTTTCAATGAGAAAAAGTCGGATTCTCTGGGAACCCGACTTTTTCGCTCAATACAAACTTTTACACTGAAGCCGTCTCTACCGTCGTTGCCTCTGCCACCGCATTCAATCTCCCGTCCACAATCGCCAGAAACGCTTTAGCCGACATCATCAGCGCCCGTTCGTCAAAATCGAACTTCGGATGGTGATGCGGGAAGTTTTCCTTGTCTTCGAAAGCCGCGCCGACCATCAGGAAGCTTCCGGGTTTTTCTTGAAGATAATAGGAGAAGTCCTCGCCGCCCATCATCGCCGGAAGCTCGACCAGTTTGGCGATGCCGCTATCCGTCAAGATTCGAATGACCTCGTCGGTTTCCTTTTCATGGTTGAACGTCGCCGGATAGCCGCGCAGATAATCGATCTCGCATGTCGCATCGAACGAATGACATAGCCCTTCGCTCAACGCGGTGATGCCCTGCTGAATCTTGTCGCGTGCTTCTTCCTGGAAGGTACGCACCGTACCCGTCATTTTGGCCTGATCCGCGATTACGTTATGTGTCGTACCTGCGTGGAACGAACCTACCGTCAATACAGAAGGGTGCATCGGATCGACGCGGCGGCTGACCAGGAGCTGAAGCTCCGTAATCAGCTGCGCTCCAAGCGCTACGGCATCGATCGAATGATGCGGCGACGCGCCGTGTCCGCCTTTGCCTTGAATAAGAATCTCGAACAGATCGGCACTAGCCGTCAAAAAGCCATGCTTGTATCCGATCGAACCGTAAGGCTGCAGCGAAGCCAGATGGATACCGTAGACTTCGTCCACGCCATCCAAACAACCGTCTTCAATCATCGCTTTCGCTCCGCCCGGTGGCGATTCTTCCGCATGCTGATGCAGCAGCACGATATTCCCGGCCAACTCATCCCGATATTCGCTCAATACCTGCGCCACCGCCAACAGCGAAGCCGTGTGCCCGTCATGTCCGCAAGCGTGCATCACGCCCGGAACGGTCGACTTGTAAGGAACGTCTTTTTCGTCTTGAATCGGCAGCGCATCGAAGTCCGCCCGTAACGCAATCGTGGGCCCGGGCTTCCCGCCCCGGATCGTCCCGACCACGCCGTTCCCGCCGACTCCGGTTCGAACCTCGATCCCGCCAAACCCGCTCAACGTCTCCGCGACAAAAGCCGCCGTAGCCGCTTCCTGAAACGATAACTCCGGATTGCGGTGCAAATGACGTCTCCATTCAACCATCGTATCTTCCAACTCAGCCAGTCTTGCTACCCATTTTTCCATGAAATCATCCTTCCCGGGAACGCCTATGCGCTATGATTTAAAATCAATTGTCCGTTTCTGCTCCCAGTTTAAAAGGATGGAAGAAAAAGTAACAGCCCCGTCACTTCGCTTTTGTATCTCTAGTTATATCGTTTTAGAAAAAAGACTCCCGAATAGGATGCTCATTTTGGAAAAGGCCTTCACAGTTGACATTAAAAAAACGGAGCCGATAAAGGCTCCGTTCAGGTTGCTCTTGAAAGCCGCGTATGTGGGAGAAGCCAGAAAGCTCCGAGAGAAATTGTCAGCATATGCTTCCGAAGTGCATTTCTTCGAAATGCTTAACAAGGCGCTGTCTCACTCGGAAAACTGGATTGAAATTTAGTATGGAAGTTTTCCAAGTTCAAAGGCGTTTTGAACTGAATTTCTCTCTCTACCTTCTGTCTTCCAGCTACGTTAGACTTTCTCGATATGTTAACAGAGCCCTTAACGTCTCTGTTCGATTTGTAAGAAAAGCTATGATTACGAAGTTAGGTTCATGACTTTGTAATAAGTTTTTTTAATCTTACCTTCACAAACTTGTTAAGCTGCCAGAAAGGTCTTAACGGCAGTAAAGCGACCAGCGGAGGGAGAAATTCAGTGAAAGACGCCTTTGAGCCCGGGAAGTTGGAAATGGCATATATGCCATTTCCAACTTCCCGGGCGAGACAGCGGCTTGAACGAATTTCTCCCGTAGCATCTAAGCTTTCCCCCCGAATAGGAATTTCGCCAAGCGGATTAACGAAGCCGCCGCTCGCCGTTCTCATCCAGTCCTCGGAACATTTTCAACACCACGATCAAAATAACTACCATCACCAAAATCGGAATCCATATCGCGCTGAACGGCATATTAATCTCCGCAACGCCCGCTACAAGCGCCCCGAAGCAGTAAATCACTACAGCCGTAAAACGCAGCCAGGTCTCGCCGCCGATCTTCGATGCTTTCTCCTTGAGACGGAATCTTTTGCGGAAAAAGGCCACGAAATCTTCAATGACGCTCGCAAGGTTGTTGGTCAGAACCGTGGTGGAAATCCCGGCGATCCCAAGCTTCCGAGCGGCAGTCGTTTGCATCCCCATCGCGCTGCTTAGCAGCAAAATCAGCACATGCAGCAGCGTCTCGCTCATCACCGGACCCGCCAGCGCGGCGAAAATGAAGTAAAAGACTAATTCGATCAATAGAATCACGGTAATTCGCGCAGGCCAGAAACCTTTCGCTTTTCCGCCGCTAAGCAATATCGCTGCCGCTGCGTTTCCCGCGATAAAGCCGATACAAGCCAGCGCCGCCCGCAGGAACGACAATTCCGCGACATGAGCGAACGACATCCCGAGAATGACAATATTCCCGGTCATATTCGCCGTAAAGACGCGTCCCAAATGAATATAGCCGATAACGTCGACGATCCCCGCCGACATACACAGCAGCATCAAAACGCCGCTGCGCCAAGTTTTGACGTGCAAATCCTTCATTCCTTTCATGTAAACTCACCTCTCCGATTTTCGCAAGAAAGTCGGCACAATTCAAGAAAATACAGAAAAAAAATGAAAATAAGAACCGGCGACCGCTGCTTCGAAAAGAATCCGAGATCGGAAGAGGTATTTCCGGCAAAGAAGGGTATGATAAAAAAGGAAGCTTTAAACGCTCGCATAGGCGCTAGGCATGTATGGCTATGCAAAGAATCTTCATGTTGGCACAGAACGCGAGAAAGGAGGAGTCTTTTGCACGCCTTTTACCTGATCTTAAGTTGGTCATTAGCGGCAGTCGTGCTGCTGTTGATCTTGCTGATCTTCATCTCAAGTATTCGTAACGGAATCACGCCGATGCCGACCAGCCGGCCCGTCAGGCGTATGGTCATGCGCGAAATCGATCGATTGCCGGAGGGAAGCCGGATTGTGGAGGCGGGTTCGGGCTTCGGGACGCTGGCCGTAAATCTGGCGAGGCGTTTTCCTTTATGCCAAGTGACCGGCGTTGAAAATTCGCTTGTCCCGTTAATAGGCTCTCGCTTATTGGCAGTGATGAATCGCCTGCCCAAGTCTCGATTGGTGTTTCGGCGCGGAGATTTATTCAAGTATCCGTACGCCGATGTCGATCTGATTGTCTGTTATTTGCACCCTGCCGCAATGCGTCGTCTTGGGCCTGTGCTGCGCGAGCGCGCAAAAAGCGGTACAAGGGTCGTGAGCGTGTTTTTTGCTTTCGACGATTGGGAGCCGACTTCGGTGGCGGTATGCAGTGACCTGTATCGCACCAAAGTATACGTGTACCATGTCGGACGTCAGCATCCGCTGGATCTGAAGGTGTGACGGATAAAAGGAAGCGGCGAAAAGGCCGCGGCTCCAAACGTCGTCGTACCATCCAAGCACCTGTAGTCCGCCTAAGATTATCATTTCCCACAGTAAAAGGAGCGATTGTGAAATGGAATATACCAAATTGGGTCAAACGGGATTGGATGTCTCCAGATTATGTCTCGGCTGTATGAGTTACGGCATCCCCGAGCGTGGAGCGCATGAATGGACGATGGGGGAAAAAGAAAGCCGTCCGTTTATCAAGCAGGCGTTGGAGCTGGGCATTAACTTTTTCGATACGGCCAATGTGTACTCGGACGGGACGAGCGAGGAGATAGTGGGACGTGCGCTGAAGGACTACGCGGATCGCGACGAGATCGTGGTGGCAACCAAGGTACACGGCAAGATGCGCAAAGGGCCAAATGGTGGAGGGTTGTCGCGCAAGGTGATTATGACAGAGATCGACAACAGCTTGCAGCGGCTCGGCATGGATTACGTCGATTTGTACCAGATTCACCGATGGGACCCGCATACGCCGATCGAGGAGACGATGGAAGCTTTGCATGACGTGGTGAAAGCGGGAAAAGCTCGTTATATCGGCGCGTCATCGATGTATGCGTGGCAATTTCTGAAGGCCCAGCATACGGCGGAGCGGCACGGCTGGACGAAGTTCGTCAGTATGCAAAACTACGTCAATCTGCTGTACCGCGAGGAAGAGCGCGAGATGCTGCCGCTGTGCGAAGCGGAAGGCGTCGGCGTCATTCCGTGGAGTCCGTTGGCACGCGGGCGACTGACGAGAGATTGGGAAGAAAGCAGTAAGCGTTCGGAAACGGATGCGTTTGGCAAAACGTTGTACGACAAGACCGAAGAGGCGGATCGGCGCGTGGTCGAAGCGGTAGCGGCCGTCGCGAATGAACGCGGCGTACCGAGAGCGCAGATCGCGTTGGCCTGGGTGCTGCAAAAGCGTCCGGTGACTTCGCCGATCGTAGGCGCGACGAAAGCTCACCATCTTGAGGATGCGGCCGCGGCACTGTCGATCAAGCTGACCGATGAGGAGATTCGGCGGTTGGAGGAGCCGTACGTGCCGCATGCGGTGATCGGGCATCAGTGAGCGGCTGATCGAGGTGAAGCAAGAATGATGATTGTGCTGGTGGAAAAACACGTGTAGCGCAAAAGAGATGTAGAGTTGGAAAAGTTGGATCGAAGGCTGAAAAAGCGGATTGCTTATCGCAGTCCGCTTTTTGGTGTGGGTAAGTAAAAGGAGTGCGAGAAAGAAATAACTGCGAAAGTCCATTTATTTAGCCTTGATTTTGAGTTTTTAGATAAATAACTTCATATATCCAGTTAAATGATCCGATTTGCTTGAAATAGTGAAGAAAGAAGAGAAATAAATGGATATAGGCAGTTATTTTTCTATATGTTTCGTGGAAAGGAATTAACTGGATATATGCAGCTAATTTTTGATTGAAGTGGGCTGAATCGTTTTACAAGTGGTTAAGGGCTGCGCTTTTTATCATATAGCGAACGATTCGTTTACCACCTGTACCGGATATGCCTTGGAACAATTGTTTATCGCAAAGCGATTGCAGTGCTTTGACGGCGGTTCGATGATCTAGCCCAAGATGCAAGCTCACATCTATGGGGCGAATCGTTCGACTCAGTGTGCATGCCAGACGAATGATTTCACGATCTACTACGGTAACTTTTGCGCTAACTTCAGTATTGCTCGTATACCGTCCCAACACCATCCGCAGCAGCGTCATACACAATTCCGGTCGTTGGGCCACATCATCATAGGCAAAAGAAATCACCTGAAAGCCCATTGCGGTCAAAAATGTCTCGCGGTTCAACTCCCGGCAAAATTTGCGGCGATCCATGTCTTGGACATGGGGACCGAAGCCTTTGATCTCAATCACCAGTTTGACGTAAGGCGTGATCCAGGCGAAGTCGCAAAAATACGTCAATCCGCGCCAATCCGTAACTTCATACTCCGGATGCAGGTTGTCGAAGTTTTGCCTGAGCGGCCACCAGACGTTGCGGCAAAAAAGCCGTTCGGCTTCGCGGTGTCCCCGCTCCAAGCGATCCCGGCGTTCGCCGGAGCGTGCAGTAAGATGATGATTGAGAAACAAGTCATGCGCAGATTGAAAATCCATGATACAACCTCCTGAATAACAGAAATATAAGTCGTGCAAAGCAACAATGTGGGGATCAGGGACAGCAGCATTACGGATAAGGAACGGATAGACGCAGAGAGAGAAAAGCAAAAACGTCCCGCTTTTTTCCTCGATAAAAGGAAAGAAGCGGGACGTTCTTCGTCACCGATCCGTATGTAAATGATTACTTTTATTGTAGAAGCAAAAAAGGTAAAACGCAAAAAGAAGCCCCTCTATATAAGAGGAGCTTCCACAAACTCTAAACCATAGTGAAATTCATGCTCTTAACGCGTTTCGCTTAAGAAGCCGAAGCTTCCAGCGCCGCTTCGATCACGGCATTCGCTTCAGTCGGCGAAACCGTTCCTTTCGGCTGAATGTTGCCTGGCGTTACTTCGCTCAGGAAACCTGCTTGAACCAGTTGGGCAACAGGAGTCTTGGCGTAAGCCGCAACGCTTGAAGCGTCGTCGAACGCGCTCAGTACCGAAGTCGCGTTAACGGTTGGCAGTTGTTGTTTCAACACATTAGCCAGGATCGAAGCCAGCTCTTGGCGAGTGATCGCTTGATCCGGGTTGAACTTGCCTGCGCCGTAGCCTTTGATGAAACCGGCATTGACGGCTTCGGCAATGGCGTCTGCGTAAGGAGCGTCAGCAGCTACGTCTGTAAAGGCCGTGCTTGGAGCAGATACTTCATTCAGATCGAGGGCTTCTACCAGACTGGACACGAAGTCTGCACGGGAGATGCCACCCGTCGATGGAGTCGAAGGTGCTGTAGCCGGGCCGTCCGCGTCCGGAGCTTCCGCGCCTTCAAGAGGGGTGTTTACGATACGGCCTTCTACCTTGGCTGTAATCGCGGAACCTTTGAACGTATCCACGATGTATGCGTAGAACACATCCAGGTCGATCGGACCTGCCAGCGAAGCACTTGCTTTGGTCAGAGCTGTATAGTTGTCGCCGCCGCCTGCCATGAAGTTATTCACGACTGCTGTGTACGACTTAGCCGGGTCGATTGCTGTACCGTCTGCCAGTTGCAGATCGCTCACGCGCTCAGCTACCGGTTTGTTCAGATCGGCTTTGTATTTCAGACCGGAGATTTGCAGCGTTTTGGTGTTCGGCGTGCCGTCTGCATTCGTTCCCCATTGTTGTTCCAACAGCTCTTGCACTTGCGCGCCCGTCAGGGTCAGCTTCACAAGCGTGTTGCCGAACGGTTGAATCTTCGCCAGATCGGCAAAGGTTACGTCGCCCTTCGGCAGGTCGGCACGGATACCACCCGGGTTCATGAACGCGAAGTCGGCTGCTTCCGCGTTATCGCCGAAATCGGCCGTGCGCATAGCGTCAGCAATCAGGTTGCCCAGTGCCGCTTCGTTGTTGTAGGCATCCGTACGCGTAACCGAACCATCCGTCGTGCCGACCGGCTTGGTCAGTTCCGGGTGCTTTTCCAGATACTTTTCGATCAGGGCAACGGATTCCGCGTCCGGCGTTACGCCTTCTTGGAACGTTGTCGTTACCGTAGCGGATTTCTCTGTGACGTCGCCCGTCGCCGGATCGATCAGCAATTTGATGTCTTCAAATGCTGTACCGTAAGAGTAAGCTTGAACGATCAGCTTGCCGTTGACTTCGCCGTTAGCCAGCGCATGGTTGTCGCCTGCTACGATCACGTCGATCGGCGAATCAGCAGGAAGAGCTTTCGCCAGATCGGCCGCTTCGCCCGTCGTTACGCCTTCCTTCGTGGAAGCCGGATCATGTGCGAGAACGATGATCGTCTCCACGCCTTGGTCTTGCAGTTCTTTCGCATATTTGTTGACCGCAGCCACTTCTTCTTCAACGCTCAGAAAACGAACGCCTTTCGTGCCCGCAGGGGATACTTTGGCTGGAGTCGACTTGGTTACGAGACCGATAAAGCCGATCTTCACGCCGCCTACTTCTTTGATCACGTAAGGGTCGATCAGCGTTTTGCCTGTCGCTTCTTCAATGACATTCGCGTTCACGTAGTCGAAGTTTACGCCTTTGTGCGTCACGACGCCGTCTTTCGGATCAAGGCCGCCGTTCAGTTGCGCTTTGAGCGCGGCAATGCCCTGGTCGAATTCGTGGTTGCCCAGCGAACCGACGTCAAAGCCCATCATGTTCATCCACTCGATGGTCGGTTCGTCGCGTTCGAGCGAAGAGATCGGAGCGGAAGCGCCGACGGAGTCGCCGTTGTGGAACAGAAGCGAGTGCTCGTATTTGGCTTGAGCCTGCTTCAAATATGTAGCGAGAATCGGGGCCGTGCCTGCCGCTTTGTCGGCCACGATCGAAGTCGTGTCGAGTTGTCCGTGCAGATCGTTGATGCCCAGCAGGTGGACTTCGACGTCGCCTTCAGCTGCCGAAGCGGTTCCCGCGGCTCCCAATACCTGAGCCGAAAGCAGCGCTGCCGCCGCGAACCCGACGCTAGGTCTTCTCCAAGATTTCCAATTCATAAACGTGTATTCCCCCTAAATGGTAGTTAGTGCCGTCATATTGTATCACAGGGATTTTTTTAAAATCAAAGGTTATGTAAGCGCTATGTTAAATATTTTTAAAATCGTTTTCGAAAAACGCGGATTTGACAGGTCGGCTGCGTCCGTGATATAAAGTGAATCAATAAGCGTCCGGCCTGCGGAGCTTTATACAAAGCGTTGAAGGGAATCCAGTAGTATTCAGATCCGTACTTTCAGAGAGCCGTCGGTTGGTGCGAGGCGGTAGGCGAATGAATGCGAATTACGTCCCGGAGCTTCCTGTTTCCGAAACCGCGATAGCGGAAGGAGCAGGACGGAATCGTCCACGTTATCGGGCGTCAGAGTGGGAAACGCGCCTTCGCAAGTGTTGAAGCGCCTTTCCAATAAGGGTGGTACCGCGATTAAGACTCGTCCCTGCAGAAATGCAGCAGGCCGGGTCTTTTTTATTTTCCCATTTTGAAGGAGGACATTGATGATGACAACCGAACACACCCCGATCGAAGCCAACGCGCTGCTGGACGATCTCGAATACAGAGGGCTGATCTACCAGGTGACGCACCGCGAAGAACTTCAGAAAAAGCTTAGCGAAGAAAGCGTTACGTTCTACAACGGCTTTGACCCGACGGCGGACAGCCTGCATATCGGTCACCTGCTGCCGGTGTTGACCATGCGCCGTTTCCAGCTTGCCGGACACCGTCCTATCGCTCTCGTCGGCGGCGGCACGGGCATGATCGGCGACCCGAGCGGACGCTCCACCGAGCGCTCCCTGAACACGGCGGATACGGTAGCGGAATGGACGCTCAAGCTGCAAAATCAACTTTCGCGCTTCCTGGACTTCGGCAGCGGCGATGCGCCGGTGTCGGCGAAAATGGTCAGCAACTACGACTGGCTCGGCCCGATCTCGATGATCGACTTCCTGCGCGACGTGGGCAAAAACTTCACGGTCAACTACATGCTCGCCAAAGATTCCGTCGATTCCCGTCTCCAACACGGTATCTCGTTCACGGAATTCTCGTACATGATCCTGCAAGCGTACGATTTCCAGCGTCTGCACGAAGATGAGAACTGCTCGCTGCAGCTCGGCGGAAGCGACCAGTGGGGCAATATCACGGCAGGTCTGGATCTCATCGGCAAAACGGGCGGCGGCGACGCGTTCGGCATGACGATGCCGCTGGTTACGAAAAGCGATGGCAAAAAGTTCGGCAAATCCGAATCCGGCGCCGTCTGGCTTGACCGCAGCAAAACAAGCGCATACGCTTTCTACCAGTTCTGGATCAACACCGATGACGCGGACGTGATCAAGTTCCTGAAATACTTCACGTTCCTCAGCCGCGAGGAGATCGCAGCACTCGAAACGCAGCATCTCCAAGCACCCGAGCAGCGTAACGCGCAGCGCGAACTGGCCCGCCGCGTGACGACGCTGGTTCACGGCGAAGAAGCCGTAGTCAGCGCCGAAAAAATCACCGCAGCCCTGTTCTCCGGCAGCTTCGCGGAACTGAGCGAGTCCGATCTGGCCGAAGCCCTGGCGGATATGCCAACCACTTCCGCCGCCGCATCGTCCGAGCCTTTGCTGATCGACCTGCTCGTCGAAGCCGGCGCCGCTCCATCCAAAGGTCAAGCCCGCAAAGACATCCAAAGCGGAGCCGTTTCCGTCAATGGCGAAAAACGCACGTCGATCGAAACCGTCATCACCGCAGAAGACCGCCTGCACGGCAAAACCCTTGTCCTGCGCCGCGGCAAAAAGAACTACTTCGTGGTGAAATTCGAAGGTTAATCGCTGTTAAATTGAAAGAAAGCGGATCAGGCACCCATTTGCCCGATCCGTCTTTTTTTAATTTTTCATTCCCTTCCTCCAACCCCAACAGTGCCGAGGAGCGGAGGGTGGATGAGTGTAGGAGCGATAGCGTTCGCCTTTGAATCCGGGAAATCCCCCTTCAAAAAATCCAATTAAAATTTCCCGGATTCAACACGCGACCGAAACCATCCACCCGTAGCTCCCCCCGCCACTTATAAGTGCCCCATCTCGATCGCCTGCCGAAACCTCGCCTCAAAGCGTTCCACCCCCGCGCCGAGCGCACGCGCCTCCGACCGCAAAAACCCGATCTGCATCTCCGGCTGCGCCATATCCGCGATCTCGATAATCTTCATGCGCCCCGATTTCCACAACGGATGCTGATACAGCGAAAAGTCATGCCCGATGCTTGCCGCAAGTCCGCTGCTCAGGATGCTGGTAATGGCTTCTGAATTGTTCGTCCAAAACAAAATAGACAGCTCCCCGCAAACGTCGGTGAACCGATCCACGAAATCATGCACAAATTGGTCATTGTAAAGCGCCAACTGATGCTCCATCAATTGCTTCGGCGTAATGCGGTTATACTGCGCCAACGGCGATTCATGATGCGCTCCAACGACAAGTTTTCCCGCATACATCGCGTTAAAACGCATCCCGTTCAGCTTTTGCAATTGTTTGTTGTAGATCGCGATAAATCCAAGCTGGATGCGGCCTTGCCGGACGTCTTCCACGATCTCCATCGACCCTTTTTCCTCAATCGAGATATGAAGCTGCGGATGTTCCTGTTTCATATCAGCCGTCGTTTCGATCAGGTAAGGCATCACGCTCGGAAAGGTAGCGACTTGAATACAACCGCTGAGGGTCTTGTCGTGATCGCCGTTTACCCGCAGCAGCTCCACGCGTCGCAAAATTTCGATCGCTTGTTCGATCAAAGGTTTGCCTTCCTCGGTCGGAACCGCGCCTTGCCGGGATCGTTCGAACACCGCCAGTCCCAGTTCCTGCTCCAGTTTCCGCACCGATTGACTGATCGCGGACTGGGTCATATGCAATTGCGAAGCGGCGGCAGAGAATGAACGCGTTTTGGCAATTTCCACAATATACTCAAGCTGCTCCAAATTCATCCTGGCATCTCCTAACATTAATTTGGTTAATGGAATCATTAGTATCTATTATTATAAATGAAGACCTTATTCGCGATATAATAAAATTTGAATAATACAGATTTTGAATAAAGGAGAGGTGTATCATGAAAGCAGCAGTGTGGTATGGAGCCAAAGACGTCCGGGTCGAGGAACGCGAGGAGCGTCAGGTTCAATCCGGCCAAGTCAAAATCAAAGTCGAATACGCAGGAATCTGCGGCAGCGACCTGCATGCGTATCATCACGGCGTCGGCATTCAGGAAGGACAAGAGCACCCGTTATCCCGTCAAAAGGCCCCGCTTGTGCTCGGTCATGAATTTGCCGGAGTCGTTGCCGAAGTCGGAGAACATGTAAGCGGTATCGAAAAAGGACAGCGTGTCGTGGTCGAGCCGTTGTACCATTGCGGAGTGTGCGAATATTGCCTGCACGGCAACTACAATCAGTGCGTCGATTTTGGGTTTGTCGGGCTGAACAGCGACGGCGGATTCGCGAATTACGTCGTAGTGGAAGCGTATATGGTACATGCGCTGCCGGACGAAGTGTCGTTCGAAGAAGGCGCATTGGTCGAGCCGACCGCGGTCGCCATGCACGCCGTGCGCCACAGCAGCTTGAAAGTCGGGCAAAAAGTCGTCGTTTACGGAGCAGGCCCGATCGGACTGCTTACCGTTCTGTGTGCCAAAGCCGCAGGCGCTTCGCAGGTTTATGCGGTGGACATTTTCGACGAACGTCTGCAATTGGCGGAGAAGCTAGGCGCGATTCCGGTCCACAGCTCCAAAGTCGATGCAACCGAAGTCATTAACGAACAATCGGGCGGGATCGATATTGCTTTTGAAGCAGCGGGTGTGCAGCCTACGATGGACAGTGCGGTATCGATCGTGAAAAAGGGCGGCCAAGTCGTCGTAATCGCCGCGATTGCGGAACCGCTGAAGGTCGATTTCTTCCAGCTGTTGGTTAAAGAAGCGACGGTTACGGCGACACTTGCATACCGCCACATTTTCCCGGAAATCATCGCTCTGATCGCTGCGGGCGCTTTGGACGTCAAGCAGGTCATCACCCGCAAAATCGAGCTGAACGACATCGTCGAACAAGGTCTGGAATTGCTGCTCAGCGATAAAAGCCATGCGAAGATTTTGGTGAAGATCGGCGACTGAAGTTATTTTTGAAAAGAGCTCTATGTGGGTCGGAAAACCTGATGCTCAGGGCAGTCGGATATAAGTAAAAGGTTGAAAATGATTCGGAAAACGAAACGGCGCGGGCGGAATGCTCGTGCCGTTTCGTGCTGTGGCGAACGAGTTAGCTTACCGCCTTGACAGCCGAATAAACACGCGACATTGCGCATTTCTTTTGTTTTTCGAAACGTATAAAAAAATTACCGAAATCTATATTTTATACAATAATCCTTTGCCTAAAATGACTATATTCTTATATTTTTCGTATAAGAATAAGGAAATTCAATCTCGATTTTGTCTTCCGATTACGCTTTCGAACGAAAACGCTACCATCATCTTCGAAAGGGAGCTTTTCTTTTTCACCAAGATCAGTGTACACTAGGACCATGTCGACTCTTAACGTTGACATGGAACTGGTACCTAAGCACAGGTTCAGTCACACAAAAAGAAGTCTTCCATATTTGCTGACGAGGTGAAAAGAAATGTTTAAAAAATACAAATATGTCGCTCCCGAGAACGGTTATCCGGAGTGGAACAACAACCCTGAAATCTTTCAATTGAACCGCCTGGATGCCCGCGCGGCTTTGACTCCTTATGCGAACGCGGAAGAAGCACTGAATAACAGTGACGATTCCAGCCGCGTGCAATCGTTGAACGGGACTTGGAAATTCCACCACGTAGACAAACCTGCGGATCGTCCGGAGAGTTTTTATGAAACCGGTTACGATACGTCTGACTGGGCCGACATTCCGGTTCCTGCCCATTGGCAGCTGCACGGTTACGATTATCCTCACTATACGAATGTCCGCTACCCTTGGGAAGGACGCGAGGATATCCAGCCTCCGTTCGCGCCGACCGAATTCAACCCTGTCGGTTCGTACGTGCGGACGTTCACGGTACCGGAAGACTGGGAAGACCATCCGGTGTACATTAGCTTCCAAGGCGTCGAATCCTGCTTCTATGTCTGGGTGAACGGCGATCTGGTCGGCTATAGCGAAGATACATTTACGCCTGCCGAATTCCTGCTGACTCCTTACCTGCAAAAAGGCGAAAACAAGCTGGCCGTACAAGTCTTCCACTGGTGCGACGCAAGCTGGCTGGAAGATCAGGATTTCTGGCGGATGAGCGGCATTTTCCGCGACGTCTTCCTGTATGCCAAGCCGAAGGTTCAAATCGCCGACGTTCTGGCAACGGCCGAGCTGGATGATAACTTCGAGAACGGCTATTTGCAGGTCGGAGTGAAAGTCGGCAATCCGTTGGGCAAAAAGAACGGCGCGTATACGCTTGAAGCCCGTTTGCTTGACGCGTCCGGACGCGAAGCGGTCTCGCGCATGACGGCTCAAGTAGAGGTCGAAAAAGACTTCGTCTACGCTGCCGATTTGTCGGCTTCGCTGCCGAAACCGGCGCAGTGGTCGGCGGAAACACCAAACCTGTACACGCTCGTACTGACGCTTTCGGACGAAAACGGAGAAGTGGAAGCGGTGAAGTTCCGCGTCGGCTTCCGTCATTTCGCGATTCACGACGGCGTCATGAAAATCAACGGCAAACGCATCGTGTTCAAAGGCGTCAATCGCCACGAATTCAGCGCCGATCGCGGTCGCGTCGTCACCGAAGAAGACATGATCGCCGACATTAAGCTGATGAAAGCTTACAACGTCAATGCGGTGCGTACGTCGCACTATCCGAATCAGCCTCGTTGGTACGACCTTTGCGACGAGCACGGTCTCTACGTGATCGACGAAACGAACCTGGAGACGCACGGCAGTTGGGAATACGGGCAAACGGAAGAAGCCGAACGCACCGTACCGGGCAGCAAGCCGCACTGGCGCGCCAACGTGCTCGACCGGGCGAACTCGATGTACCAGCGCGACAAAAACCATGCGTCGATCATCATCTGGTCGCTGGGCAACGAGTCGTGGGGCGGAGACAACTTCATTCATATGGCCAACTTCTTCCGCGCCGTGGACAAAACGCGTCTGGTGCATTATGAAGGAACCTTCCATGCCCGCGAGTGGGATGCGGCTTCCGATATCGAAAGCCATATGTACACGACGCCGCAAAACGTGGAAGCTTACGCGAAAAACGATCCGAAAAAACCGTTCATCCTGTGCGAATACAGCCACGCCATGGGCAACTCCTGCGGCAACCTGTTCAAGTACACGGATCTGACGTATCAATATCCGGTTCTTCAGGGCGGATTCATCTGGGACTGGATCGACCAAGCGATCCGCACGAAAACGGCCGACGGCGTGGAATACCTCGCTTACGGCGGCGATTTCGGCGAATCTCCTCACGACGGTACCTTCTGCGGCGACGGCCTGATCTTCGCGGACCGCACGATCACGCCGAAGCTGATCGAGCTGAAGACTTGCTATCAGAACGTTCGTTTTGAAGCTGTCGATCTGGAAAACGGACGGATTCGCTTGCGCAACGACTTCCTGTTTACCGACCTGAACCGTTACAAGCTGATTTGGGAAACGGCCCGCGAAGGCGTAGTGGTTGAACGCGGCACGCTTCCGATTCAATTGGCACCGGGCGAAGCCGGCGAAGTGGTTGTTCCGTTCACGCTGCCGGCAGAAGCAGGCGAATTTACCCTGACCGTCTCGCTGGTTGAACAGGAAGATCGTTTCTGGGCAGAAAGCGGACATGAGATCGCTTTCGGGCAATTCGTGCTTCCTGTATACGAGGCTGAAGGCGAAGACGTTGCCGAAGCTGCCGTTGCGGCTGCGAATGTACCGTTGAACACGGAAGACAGCGGTACGTCGCTGACCGTAAGCGGAGAAGGCTTCACGGCTGTATTCGATAAACAAAGCGGCGATCTGACTTCGCTTTCGCAAAACGGACGCGAGCTGCTGTTGGCGGCGGTACGTCCGAACTTCTGGCGCGCCGTAACCGACAACGACCGCGGCAATAAGCTGGACGAACGCAGCGCGACATGGCGCGAAGCAGGCAAAAAACGCAAATTGAGCAGTCTGGACGTGGCTTCTACGGATAGCGGCGTGACCTTCAAGGCCGTGCTGACGATCCCTACGGAACCGGCTTCGCAAGCTGAAGTGACCTATGAAGTGAAAGGTTCGGGCGAGATCGGCGTATCGTTGACGCTGACTCCGGGTGAAGGGTTGCCGGAAATTCCGGAGATCGGCATGCTGCTGGAACTCGGCGGCGACCTGGATCATCTGAAATGGTACGGACGCGGACCGCACGAGAACTATTGGGATCGCCATGTCAGCGCACGCCTCGGTCTATACAACGGTTTGGTATCCGAGCAGTTGACGCCGTATCTGCGACCGCAGGAAGCAGGCAACAAGACCGGCGTTCGTTGGGCAGAGCTGACGGCAGCGGACGGAACGGGCCTTCGCGTCGAAGGATCGCCGGAAGTCGAGCTGAACGCGCTGCCGTATACGCCGGAGACGTTGGAAGCTTGCGACCACGGTTACAAGCTGCCGAAATCCGATCGCACGGTACTGCGCGTCAACCATCGTCAGATGGGCGTAGGCGGCGACGACAGTTGGCAGGCGCTCACGCACGAAGAGTTCACGCTGCCTGCGAACCAGACGTATGCGTATAGCTTCACGCTTCGCGGCATCTGATCCGGTTAGCGTAGTGTTGGAAATCCGAGATTTCGAGCGTGACCCCTGCGGGAAAATAAGGTAAACTTTAAACAGAAAAAAGCATGAGAACAGGAACGGCCTTAGTCGATTGTCCCCTTCATTCGGGATAAAAGACTGAGGTCGTTCCTTCATTCGTTGTATGGCTTTGCACAGAAAAGAGGGAATACGTAATGACAGACAAGCTCGAACAAAAAGCAGGTTCAGGACAGACTTCGGGCGTGTACGCCAATGTGGCCGATCTGGTCGGCAATACGCCGATGGTTCGTCTGGGACGTACGGCACCGAAGGATGCTGCGGATATCTACGTGAAGCTGGAATATTTCAATCCGTCCGGCAGCGTCAAAGACCGGGCGGCGCGCAGCTTGATCGAAGCGGCGGAACGCAGCGGGGAGTTGAGACCCGGCAGTACGATTATCGAGCCGACCAGCGGGAATACCGGCATCGGGCTGGCGATGATCGCGGCTTCTCGCGGTTATCGGGCGATTCTGATCATGCCGGACAATATGTCGCGCGAGCGGATCAATCTGCTCAAAGCATACGGAGCGGAAGTCGTGCTGACGCCAAGCTCCGAGCGTATGCCGGGAGCGATCGCCAAAGCGTTGGAGCTGCGGGACTTCATTCCGGGCGGCTTTATTCCCCAACAGTTCGAGAATCCCGCTAACCCGGATGCTCATCGAGGCACAACGGCGTTGGAGATTTTGGAACAAACTGAGGGACGTCTGGATGCTTTCGTGGCGACGGCAGGCACGGGAGGCACGGTTACGGGTACCGGAGAAACGTTAAAAGCCGCTTTGCCGAAGCTGCACATCGCTGTAGTGGAGCCGGAAGGTTCGCCGGTGCTGTCCGGTGGCGTGCCGGGGCCGCATAAGCTGGTCGGTACCAGTCCAGGCTTCGTGCCATCGATTCTGAACACGGACGTCTACGACGAGATTATTCGGATCAAGGACGACGAAGCACTCGGCACGATGCGGGATTTGGCACGGCTTGAAGGCATGCTGCTCGGTCCTTCTTCGGGAGCTTCCGTCTACGCGGCCATGCAGATCGCCAAGCGTCTCGGTCCTGGAAAAGTCGTCGTATGTATTGCTCCGGATACGGGGGAGCGATACTTGAGCATGGGTATTTTTGAATGAGTAAAAAAAGTTTGAAGATCGCCGCGCTGCCCGGTTATCCGGAAGAGATAGGCCGTTGGCTATGGGGAATGGAAGACGTTCGACGTACGCTGCTTAATCAGGTCAAAGACTTGACGCAGCAGGAACTGGACGCCAAAGTCGATAATCATGCTTGGACTATCGGTTCTCTGTTGTACCATATTTCGCTGATCGAAGCAGATTGGTTATATAGTGAAGTGCTGGAGTCGGAGCTGCCCGAAAAATTGTCGGATGGGTTCCCTTTGCCCCACCGCGATCAAGAAGGTAAACTCAGCCATATCGAAGGCGAGAGTCTGGAACGACATTTGGAACGTTTGGAGGCCGTTCGGCACGTGTTCCTTAAAGTTTTCCTCTCGATCGATCTGAACGATTGGAGAAGAGCAAGAATTTTGCCTGATTACGAGGTTACGCCGGAATGGGTCGTATACCATCTCATTGAGCACGAAGCTCATCATCGAGGACAAATTTCGAGTATCATTGGCAAGTTGCGAGAAGGGGCTACAGGTTCGATTCGTTCTTAACGTATAAGAAAACCGTTGCGAGTGCGACTGTTCGGAAATTACTCGACGTCGTGGAATGAACACGTACCGGATTGCTCTATGGTCTTACCAACTCAAGGAGGCGAACAAAGTGAACGAACAGCGATTGGAAATCAAGGCTTTACCCGGGTATCCCGAAGAAATCGGCCGTCAGTTATGGATGATGGAAGATATTCGGCGGGACCTGCTGCAAAAGTTGGAAGGCTTGACGCAGGACGAACTGGATGCGACGGAAGATGGAGATATGACGACCATAGGGGCGCTGCTGTACCATATCGCGGATGTCGAGACGAGTTGGCTGCATTTCGATATGCTGCTGCGAAAAAATCTGGACGCTGAGCTTGAGCCTTGGTTTACTGCGCCAACAAGGAATGAGCGGGGAGAGGTCTGGTGTCCGCCGGGGGAAAGCCTGGAACGGCATTTGGAACGACTGGCTGTGGTACGGCGCGACTTTTTGGAAAAGTTCCGTTCGGTTGATCTGGAAGATTGGCGGACGATCCGGGAGGTGCCGGGGGAGTACGACGTGACGCCGGAGTGGATCGTGTATCATCTGATCGAGCATGAGGCGCACCATCGGGGACAGATCTTCCGGATGATCGGGAGGATGAGGCGGAGGCGGCAGGTTTAGCCGCGGAGGTCCTATTCGGGGGAAGCTGGGCGGCTGCGTAAGAAATTCGTTTAAGGCGCTGTCTCACGCAGAAAGTCTTCGACTTTCCGCGTTCAAAGGCCAACATATCATCAGATGTTACCGCAGGCTTTCTTCGAACTCCTGTATTAAACTGAATTTCTCCTTCCGCCTATCGCTTCGCCTGATCGGACAGTGGCTAAAAACTCCCGCCTCGTTGAGAGGTGGGAGTTTTTAGAACGTATTGCAAAACTGGATTCGCTGTCTGCTCATCTTAGTTTAAAGGACCGTTCAATGTTGCTTTTTGATAAATGCCGTTTATTTCGACTGCGATAGCTTCGCTTGGATCGATGCCTTTGATTTCGAATAATTTGCTTCCGACAGGTGTATCGTTGGCTTCTTCATTGGCCTTAGGCATGACTTCGGATTCGCGTTTGACTTCGCCAAGCTGATTTCCAATATTGTCCGACGGGCAAGAAACATCGTACATAGCGATTTCAATGGTCTGCAACTCCTTAAATAAGAGACGAAAAATAACAATAAAAGTTGGGGTGTGTACCGATTCTTACAACATATCCGTCAAAATCGTGCCTGTCGCCGCTTCGATCATCCGAATAGAAAGCCCCGATTCCCGGTCCGCGAGCTTATATGCCGGCTTATACGCGATTACGGAAGTTTCTTCGTTTTCATAATCGACTTCCCAAACCAGTTGAGGTTGAATAGCTTCGAGCAACTGCTTTTTGGCTTGTTCGGCAGTTAGCGCAGGGGTGACGGGCAAGGCATCGAGCTGTTCTGCCGAAATGCCGTCTTTCATGTAATGGGAAATCGTTCCCGTTGTCCGATCGACTTTAACGGATAGGCTTTGCAAGAAACCGGATATGCCCTCTTTTTGGATCGGAAAATGAAAGTTGGCGTGCTGATCCGATTCTTCGTCTGCATCCCCGCTGACTTCAAGCGACAAATAAGGAATCATACGCGGCTCGGCGGCTGCGATCAAACGAAGCGCCGAATCCAAGCACTGCTGACGGCTCAGCGAGAGCTGCCCTTTTTCCGTATCGAAGTTCATGGCGCCTTTTAAGCGGCCGGTAGCTTGTTCGACTCGAATCTTGACCGTACCTTCGGTGCTATGCTGAATATAGTTATCCATCGTGTAGGGCTGATGCGCGTCGCTGGATTTCGAATGAGCCATGGTTTCTTTTTTACGATAGATGAGTCCCTGTTGTTCTTTCAAGTCGACTTCCTTCATCAGTTCGTATTCATCCTCGTTCAATCCCAGCAGCTTCAGCGGCGATCGGTCGTATGCAGCAGAACCGTAAGATTCCAACCGTTCCGTAATCGGGACGGTGATCAGCTTTTGCGCCGGTATCTCTTCAAACTCTTGCGAACCGTCGGATGCGAATCCGTTATCAGCAGGGCGTGCAGAATATCCCGTCAGATACGGCTCCGGAACATAAACCAGATGCAGGCGGTTGTCTCCTTGCGTATAGACCGAGTCATGCAACAGCGCAAACTGCAATTTCATCTCCAGCTTGCCTGCGAGTTGCTCCAGCACTTCTTGCTGTGTCAAAAGATCTTGCGGAAGAGCGGGGGGCGAATGTTGGCCGAAGTATTTGAAAGAGGTCACGAAGCCGCTTCGGTGCAGATCGATCCAGTAGCCTGATCGCGGCATCGGTAGTCCGTCGGCTATTTGCCTGGACGTGCAGAATAATCGTTCGCCACGATCTTCGATTTCCAAAGGACCGAATTGCTCCTGCACATCCGGGTAATGATCGCTCACGAAGCTTTTGGCAAGTTCCAACAATTGCTGGTCGCTCTGATAGACATTCAGGTCTTGATCTTCGTGCAGCTCGGGATCAACGGCATAATCGATCAGATCGCCTTCAGGCGTCAACGTTACGGAGACTCCGACTTCGGTTCCTGATTTTGTCCAGATAAAAAGAAGCTCGCGCGGCTCGCCTTTTTCCTCAATTACGTCCTCGATAAAAGGCTCCATTGCCGTATCTGCGGCAGCAAAATCCCGTTCGACCAGCGCTCGGGCGCGATCCCTAAGATCATGCAGCAGTTTCGTCATTTCCATCTTCGATTCCCTCCACGAAACGGATTTTGCAGGCTTGCGTGCAAGCCGCCGATCCTCGATCTCTTCCTGATAATGGTTGCGCAGCAGTTTCAGACCTTTGTTCTGATAGGTCTTGATCGTTCCCAATGGTTGTCCCAGCATGACGGCGATATCCGTCAAACGAAGATCCTGCATATATTTCATTAAAATGACGCGGCGATACTTCAGCGGCAAATCGGCAATCGCTTGCAGCAGGTCCATACGGCGGTCGGTGTCTTCAGCGGGGACCGCAAACTGCTGCGCGGTATCGCCTGCGGGCGCGGTTCGTTTTGAACGCTCCAGCACGTTCAGCGACGCATTGATGACGATCCGAATGAGCCAGGTACGAAAATGCTGGGGTTCTCGAAGCTTGGGCAGTGCGATATAAGCGCGATAAACGGCTTCTTGAACCGCGTCTTCGGCGTCGGCGGAGCTGCGCGTATAATAACCGGCTACCCGGAGAAGTTGGGGACGTTCAGCGACAATCAGCTCGGCGAATGCCGATGCGTCCCCGTTCATCGCAGCTTGGACAAGTGGATCGACAGTAGCGGAATTCAACTTTTCACTCCTTATCAAAAACCGTATTCAATGATTGGACAAGCGAACCCGGCAAATGGTTTTAACCCTAACAAAAAAAGTTTCACAGCTCAGTCGATCAAGCCCGAAGGTTCATCCGCGAGCGCGGCGGGTATAAGGACTCCAAGCAAGGAAAGCCGGAAATGGATTCGTGCAAACCCGGCGATTCTTGAGGTAAGGAGAGGATAGAATGGCAAAGCGTGACGCTTATTTCGACAACATGAAGGTTCTGCTAATCGCGCTGGTCGTGGTCGGACATCTAATTGAACCGCTAAGCAGCAGTGAGACGTACCGTCCGCTGTATCTGCTTATTTATAGTTTTCATATCCCGCTGTTCGTGCTGATTTCGGGCTACTTTTGCAAAGAGATCACGAGCAGCGATTACCGGATCAAAGTGGTCGGGTCGTTGATTGTGCCGTATTTGATCTTTGAGACGCTGTATTCGTTATTCGATTATTTCGTGATGGGCGCGCAGGCGCTGCGGTTCTCGTATTTTACGCCGTATTGGTTGATGTGGTTTATTTTCAGCATGATCATTTGGAAAATGCTGCTGCCGTATGCGGTTAAGATTCGATGGGCGCTGCCGATTTCGTTCATGATTGCCATTTTGGCGGGTTATGCGGTCGATGCCGAGTATTATGCGAGCATTTCGCGCACGATCGTGTTTTTCCCGTTTTTCCTCGCCGGCTATTACTTGGATAAAAAGCATATCGATGCGCTGCGCACGCTGCCCATGAAGATCGTTTCTGTAACGGTGCTGGGTGCAGCTGTCGTTGTTATGATAAACTATGGGAGCGAAATTCGCCCGGAATGGTTTTATGGCAGTCTGCCGTATGCGGCGCTGGATCATCCTCAATGGACAGCCGGACTGTATCGGATCGCGGCTTACGGAGCATCCGTGCTCATAGGCGGCGCGATCATGATTCTGATGACAGGGCGACAGCTGCCTTATGTATCCGGGCTTGGTCGTAATACGTTGTACGCTTATTTGCTGCACGGTTTTCTGGTCAAAGGGCTGATCGCTGCCGGTTTTTACGAGACTTATGGCGAAGCGGCTTGGACATGGGTGCTGATTCCCTTGGGCATGCTGCTTGCAGCTGGGTTATCGTCGGAGTGGGTGCGCGTGCGGTTCGCTTGGCTGCTGGAGCCGAATCTGGATCGTTTGTTTAAAAAGCAAAAACGGGACGGTAGGGCGGAAGCGCGGCGTTAGATTTTGGTGTTTATGGACATCGTGAAACGGAGGGAGATCGAAATGAGTCAATCGCAAGAATCGACGAATCTGAATGCAAAGTCGGGGAAAAAGCTCGGGGAGATCCCGATATCCGTACTTGATTTGTCGCAGATTTTGGAAGGCAAGACGGCGGCGGACGCCTTCAAGGATAGTCTGGATCTGGCCCGTCATGCCGAAAAATGGGGTTATAACCGTTATTGGGTGGCGGAGCATCATAATATGCCGGGCGTCGCAAGTTCGGCTACGTCTGTCGTGATTGGGTATCTGGCCGCCGGAACGTCCACGATTCGCTTGGGCGCGGGAGGCATTATGCTGCCGAACCACGCGCCGCTGCTGATTGCCGAGCAGTTCGGTACGTTGGAGTCGATGTATCCGGGCCGGATCGATCTGGGGCTCGGGCGCGCGCCGGGCAGCGATCGCCGGACGTCTATCGCGCTGCGGCGCGATGTGACGGCAGACGATTTCCCGGAACTGGTGGAAGAGCTGCGGAGTTTCTTCGATGCGTCGAAGACTTCGTATCACGCGCCGATTCGGGCCGTTCCGGGCGAAGGGCTGGATATTCCGATCTGGTTGTTGGGGTCGAGCGATTTTAGCGCAAGATTGGCGGCTTATCAAGGACTTCCGTTCTCGTTTGCGGGTCATTTCTCGCCGGATTACCTGGATCGGGCGCTTGAGGTATATCGCAGCACGTTCCGCCCGTCCGAAACGCTGGCCGAACCGTACGTCATGCTGGGCGTATCGTTGATTGCGGCGGATACGAACGAACGCGCCGAGTTCCTGTCCACCACCATGCAGCAGCAGGTGGTGGCGTTAACCCGCGGTCGTCCCGGAAAAATCCAGCCGCCGGCTGATCTATCTTCGCAGCTTGATCCTTTGGAGTTATCAGCCGTGCGCAAACGTATGGAGTCCGCCATTGTCGGTGACCGCGAAACCGTGGAGCGCCGTTTGCATGAGCTGCTGGCTCGAACTCAAGCGGATGAATTGATCGTGACGAGCGGGATCTACGATCATGCAGAACGTCTTCATTCCTACGAAATCTTGGCTGATATCGCGATTCCGTCCGGCAAGGCCACGTTGTAAAAAGATTCGCTATACTCAGCTTTGCCATTCTGCCCCGACCCGAAATGGATCGGGGCTTTTTATATTTATCGGAGACGCCCTAAAGGAAAAAGGTTGAAATGCCGATTAAGAACATATGTGCGTAAATTCTTCGATGAATTTCGTTTTTCACGCCAATTATCGGTATAAAAATGGTATAATAAAAAAATCACATGCAAGGCAAGGAGGAAGCGGTTTGGCAAAAGGTAAAGTAGCAAAGCGGCCGACCCGCGACGAGTTTGTTCTGGAAGAAATAGGGAATCAATTGACTGAAGCCTACCAGGAGAAATCCGTTGTGGAATTGACGGTCTGGGGAGTACCTGAAGCGGTTCGGGGAACTATCGTGAAGATGGACTCAAGAACCGGTAAAGTTCACGTCGAACAAGAAGAAGAAACGCAAAAAGTCTCTTTCATGGACATCATGGCTTTGAACTATCCGCGCGATTAATGATTCCGATCATTCTGCGCAGCTACGCACCGCGGAGGAACAAGCTGATTGAAATACAAAAAAGCTCTGCCCGAGGGGATCTCGGATAGGGCCTTTTTTTGACTGGGGGAAGCTGGGGGGCTGCGCGGAGAGAGAAATTCGTTCAAGACGCTGTCTCGCGCAGAAAGCTTACAGCTTTCCGCGCTCAAAGGCGTCTTTCACTGAATTTCTCTCTCCGCTTCGCCCGTTAGCTTCTGGGTTTTAGTAAAAGACCTTCCTCGATGAGTGGAGGAAGGTCGGAAAATTACTTTTTCTAAGGCATTGGATCTACTATTTGTCAGCATGATCGCAGTTCTTTGCCCTTAATGTTTGTTGCCTTTAAGGATTGTTGCCTTTAAAGATTGTTATTTTTAATGTTTGCTATCTTTACTGCTTGTCGCTGTTGCGTCAGGCAAAGCCCACGCAGATCCTGTCCGCGAATACCTTGAATTCGCGAACAAAAAGCGCAGGGCCCGACAACCGATGCCGAGAAAAGGGGATCGGAGCTTTCAGTCCTCCTTACCCTTCTCAGGCGCGCTGGCGTAGCGGAGGGGCGGGGGAAGCTTGAGAAGCGGAGCGTTCGCCTTTAAAATCGGATTTCCTACCTTAAACTTGTTTTATACAATAGGAGGAAATCCGATTTTGACAGCGATCGAAAGCTCCCCCGCCCCGCAGCGTCTCACCCGAGCGCCACACTTCCCGCACACTCGTCCGAGCAGTAATGGCTATGCTCGTCCGAACAGGAATCGCAAACCAGATGCTGGAGATTGCATACGGGGCAGTTCACATAGACGTCGGTCGGCTCGTCGCAGTGGTAGCATTTGCCGACGATGCTTGGCGCGACGTGGTTGATCGGTACGGAGATACGCTCGTCGAATACATAACATTTGCCGTCGAACAGATCGCCTTGGACTTCTTCGTCTTTGCCGTACGTCACGATTCCGCCTTCAAGTTGAGCGACGTCGGCGAAGCCTTCGTCGATCATGAAGCCGGTCAGCTTTTCGCAGCGAATGCCGCCTGTGCAGTAGGTGAGGATCGTTTTGTCTTTGTGTTCGGCCATATTTTCGCGAATCCAGTTCGGGAAATCGCGGAACGAATCGATATTCGGGCGGATCGCGTTGCGGAAATGGCCCAAATCATATTCGTAATCTGTGCGTCCGTCGAGTACAATAACATCGTCGCGTTGCAATTGTTCGTGGAATTCTTTCGGAGACAGTCGTTTTCCGAACTTCACGTTCGGATCGAGTTCTTTTTCGTAGCGGAACGTGACCAATTCTTCTTTATGGCGCACGAACAGCTTTTTGAACGCGTGCTCTTCGGAATCGTCGATTTTAAAAACCGTGCCTTCGAAACGCTTGTCGGCCAGCAGATCCTGCATGTACTGCTCGGTCTGCTCGTACGTGCCGGATAGCGTGCCGTTGATGCCTTCGCTTGCGATCAGGATGCGTCCTTTGACGCCGAGGTCTTTGCAATATTGCAGATGTTGAGCGGTATACGCTTCCGGCTCGTCGATTTTGACGAATTTATAAAAAAGTAAAATGCGGTAAGGACTGTTTTCCATCTATTATCACCCGGGATCTCATTGATTTTTGCCGCCGCTTCCTGTAGGATGCTTGCGTGCAACTTAAAATTTTAGACGTTTTATCGACATTCGTCAATTGATTCGTTTGTTAACAGGTTCAACAACGCAAACGAAATACCTATATATGAAGAACGTGAAGAGGAGAGTACCCGATATGACTTCGCAAAACCAACAGTTTGATCAGCTAGTTCAAAGTAATGTAAAGCTATCTGCCTATTCGACGTACGAGATCGGCGGAGAGGCTCGTCATTTGGCGCTGCCGCGGACAATTGAACAACTTTCGACCCTACTAAACGGAGCGCGCAGCAAAGGATTGGATCCGTTCCTGTTTGGCTCTGGCTCCAATACGCTTTTCCCGGATCATCCGGACGAGGATATGCTTTTCTTTTCGCTCAAGGAGCATATTGAATTTAAGTTACTCCCGGGACGTCTGTTTGTCTCTGCGGGTACGCCTATGACGCTGCTTGCTTTGTTTGGGCTGTATACGGGGATCGGCGCGTTCGATTTCACGTTCTTGCTGCCGGGCACGCTTGGAGCGGGAATTTATATGAATGTCAAATATTTCAGCCACCAGATCAGCGACGTGCTGGAGACCGCTTATGTGATCGACAAAGAGCATCCGGAAAAAGGCATTATTTCAGTACCGCTCAGCAGCTGCGAATACGGCTATAAAAAGTCTATCTTCATGCGCATGCCGTGGATCGTGGTCGGCGCGGATCTCAAGCTTCCGGTCGATCCCAAGCTGACGCCTCAGCAAACGGACGAGCTTTTTGCCAAGTTGAAAGCTAAAAATCTGCCTTCTTCGGTACTGCCTGATTATTTCCGTCATTATACGAATGAGCTGAATATGGCGGCCAAGCAGGGATTTCAGGTGCGGCAGGAGCTGCTTGACGTGATCGCGGATCGCGGCGGCAAGCTGCATTTCGACTTTCCTTCATGCGGTTCGGTGTTCAAAAACAACTACACGATCGGCGAACCGATGGGTAAGCTGGTAGATCGGATCGGATTGCGCGGTACGGTCGTCGGCGGCGCAATGATCTCCGATCACCACGGCAATATCATTCAGAATCGCGGCGGGGCAAAAGCAGGCGACGTGGTGGACCTCGTTCATCTAGTTCAAGAGAAGGTGGAGGCCGAATTCGGTTTCGTACCTGAGCCTGAGCTTGTGATCGTTTAGTATTGGTTCATGTGAACTAATATTTGGTTTTTACAGGATTTTTACACTTTTTCTCATTTTTTTTACGAAACGATGAACTTTTCTGTTTGGACACATGCTAGAATGAGACGCAGATGGCTTGATACCAAAATCTTGCTATGTGCAAAAACGTTCTCAAAAAAGAGCCAAACAGGAGGCGGTTAAAAAGTGAGTAAGTTTTCGTTGTTCAAATCCAAAGGACTGAAGGCTGTGTTGGCACTGTCGGTCGTAGCGTCGCTGGAAGTCGGGTTGTTCTCGTCGGTTCCGGTATCTGCTGAAACGGCGGCTGATCCAGCTCCTTTCATCAACGCGAAGGTCGTGAACGAAAACGCAGGCAAAAAAGTATTGTTCGACAACACACATGCGCAAACAGCGGGTGCGGCGGACTGGGTTATTGACGGCGGCTTCTCCGATTTCGGTAACGGAATCGCAGGCGAAGGTTACTACGTCAAGGAACTGCGCAAAACAACGCCGATTACATATGCGGATCTGGCGGATTACGACGTTTTCGTCATCGCGGAGCCGAACATTCCGTACAAGGCGAGCGAACAAGCAGCGATGCTGCAATACGTAGAAGAAGGCGGCAGCATCTTCTTCGTAGGCGATCACTATAACGCGGACCGCAACAAAAACCGTTGGGACGGTTCCGAAGCGATCAACGGCTACCGCCGCGGCGCTTGGGAAGATCCGACAAAAGGCATGAGCACGGAGGAGAAAAATTCCGCAGCGATGCAGGGCGTAGTCAGCTCCGACTGGTTGGGCGAAAACTTCGGCGTTCGTTTCCGTTATAACGCGCTGGGCGATATCACGGCCAACAACATCGTAGCGGCTGACCAAGCCTTCGGCATTACGGCAGGCGTGAAGGGTGTCGCGATGCACGCAGGCTCGACGCTTGCCATTATGGACCCAACCAAAGCAAAAGGAATCGTCTACCTGCCGAAAACAAACGCGGCTTGGGGCAACGCGGTTGACCAAGGCGTTTACAACGGCGGTGGCGTCGAAGAAGGACCTTACGTAGCGGTTTCCAAAGTAGGACTCGGTAAAGCGGCATTCATCGGCGACTCTTCGCCGGTCGAAGACGCGTCGCCAAAGTATCTGCGCGAAGAAACAGGCGCAAAAAAGACGACTTATGACGGCTTCAAGGAAGTTGACGATGCAACGCTGCTGCTGAACACGATCAACTGGCTTGCCGATCAAGAAGATTACACGGATCTGACCCAAGTGGATGGTCTGACACTGGATCAACCTACAGCTCTGCTGCCGTTCGAAGATCCTGCTGCTTCGACCGAGCCGCAACCAGAGCCTTGGTCCAATCCGGCAGCTGGCTACAAATGGTGGGACCCATCCACATTTAAGCCGGGTTCTTACGGTTCGTCCGTAACCGTGACCCAGCCGGTATTCAACCTGATTCACCAAGATCAACTGCCAAATGCGGAAGAGTTCCAAATCCGCGTCAAGATCGATAACCTGGCTCCAAACTCGACAACTTCGGGCTACAGTGCAGGTATTTATCTGACAGGCGGAACGCAGGTGGCACAAATACAGAACCCGGACGGCACATGGCCGACTTCGTATGGATACAGCCAGACCTTTAGCGTAACGGCAGATGCGAACGGTACGGCTTACCGCGACCTGGGCGTACGCATCAAAGCAGGTACGAATGGTGCAGCCAGTCTGCGCCTGCGTCAAAACGGTACAAACCTGTTGACGAAGAGCGTGACGGTAGCGAACGTTCCGGCACAGCCTCTTCCTGAGATTGAGCAGCCGGGCAGCAACATCCCGGAGCTGAGCACGATCGCATCGGCTCGCACGCAAGCTGAAGGCACGCTGGTTACGTTGGAAGGCGTAGTCACGACTCAACCGGGTTCGTTCGGGGGTCAAGCTTTCTACCTTCAAGACGACACAGCAGGCATTTACGTTTTCCAAAGCGAGAGCGGCTTTAATCAGGGCGACAAGATTCGTGTAACGGCACCATTGGCGCTGTACAACACGGAGCTTGAACTGACAACGCCGGTTGCAATCGAAAAAACGGGGACGGCAGAACTGCCGTCCCCGGTCCTTGCGGATACGGTAACGGATGCAAACCAAGGTCAACTGATTCAACTGAAAAACGTAACGGTATCGAATATCGTAGCGGCAACGCCTGTAGGCACATTTGAATTCGATGCTACTTCGGACGCTGGTGTAACTACGCACATCCGTGTGGATGGTCGTACCGGTCTGACACAGGATCAATTTACTTATGCAGAAGGCGATAAACTTGATATTACAGGCGTATCGGCCATCTTCCGTGGTGCTTTCCAACTGAAGCCGCGCGGCGCATCGGATATCATTCCAGCGGCTTCGACCGAAGAACCTCCGGTTGAAGAGCCGGAAGAACCAGGTCAACCCGAACAACCTGTCGACGGTCCGGCAACAGCAGCACCGGGAACTCCGGTACTGACTGACGACAACGGACATGACACAGGTCTGCGTGACGGCAGCTACAATGTTACGATGAACCTGTGGTGGGGGAATAACGGTTCTTCGTACAAGCTGTACGAAGACGGCAAAGTGATCAAAAGCGCTCTGCTGACGGATGCAACGCCAGGCGCACAAAAAGTGTCTGTACCTGTAGAAGGCAAAAAGAACGGGACCTACACGTACGAGCTGGAACTGACCAACCGTTTCGGCACGACAAAAAGCAATGTGCTGACCGTTAACGTAACGGACGCAGCACCTGCTCAAGCGGTTCTGTCCCAAGACAACTGGGATCGTGACGGCAACTACAACGTGACGATGAACCTCTGGTGGGGAACAAACGCTTCTTCGTACGAGCTGTACGAAAACGGCCAACTGGTCGACACGCAAAGCTTGAACGCAGGAACGCCGGGCGGTCAAAGCGCAGTAACGAAAATCAGCGGCAAAGCACCGGGTACTTACGAGTACCAAGCCGTGCTGAAAAACGCGGCTGGCGAAACTTCGACGCAAATCATCAAAGTTGAAGTCGGTTCGTTTGCGAACGCCGCATAATTTTGCTTGCTGGGCGTTTTCGGCTCATGTAAAGGTTGCGGGCAAGTGAAAAAGGATTCCTTTCTCCGGGTGGCGGGGAAGGGAATCCTTTTTGTTTTGAAACGATTACGACTTGACGATATAGGCAATTCTCCAGATCGTATTGCCCCGACATTCAAATACAAGGAAATGATTGTCCATCTCGTACCAACGCAGCGTATATTCTCCGATTTTGTTGACTTTCGGCTTGCCGTAAATCGAATCCAGATCGGCAGCGCGCTGTAAGTGCAAGTTGATGTTGCGAAGCGTGCTGCTGCCGATTGCCGCATAAGCGTTTTTTAAGCGGCCGTCTTTGAATATAAGTGTTATATTTCCCGAATCCAAAAAGCACGATTGTTTGGCAGCTTCTCTCGCGGGTAATGGGGTTACGTAGAAATAAGGAGGAGATCAGCATGAACATAACACCTCGAACGATTCCATCTTTACGCAAATCGCTGAAACTCGCCCCCGCCGCGTTGATCGCGGCGCTTGCGCTCAGCGGCTGCGGAAATACGTCAGGCAACGCGCCCGAGGAGGCGAATGCGCCTGCCGATGCGGCAACCGAAGACGGGGGAGCCAATGTCGTTCCGGGCACGGGGCCGGCGACGAGCGCAGAGGATGCGGCAGAAGACACGGATACCAAGCAAACGGAAGAGAATGCGGCGGATGAGACTGATCAGGCTGAAGATACGAATGCACCGGATACAGAAGGCGTAATCGATCAGGTCCGTGCACAGTTAAAGCTTCCGGATGCTGTACTGCCGACGGAATTTGAAATTGCGGACGGGCATTATTTGACGGCTTCGATCGAGAAAAATGAAGATGCCGCGTTCAACGTTGTTTTTTACGAAACGGAGGAGGTCGTGCCTGTAGACGATGACTCCTTGGCGCCGACCGGAGAGACGCCGATCCTTGCGATTGTGAACGCCGAGAGTTATGCCGATCCTTTAAGCCAGGAAGACATCTTTTTCGCGGCTCCCGACCTGGATTCGATCCCTGCTGATATGTCCGTCGATCTGGGAAATGGAATCCAGGGGATGCAGGAAGGTGCTGCGGGGACGCAGTATTTGACGTGGCAGGAAGGGCGCTGGGTGCTGCAAATTCAGTCGTTGAGTGAAGATGAGATGGACCAACCGGGGATTGCGCAGAAGATGGTGGATTACCTGGAAAATCACTCGCTCCCGGCACCGGATGATGCGGGCCGGATCAGCGCGAAGTACCAGCAGGGCGGTGACGTGGTACAAAATATCGTAGCCTGGAACAAGGGGGACGTCGTGTATCAGATCGAGACGCAGCGCGTTCCGCTTGAAGCCTTGGCCATGACCGTTTCGGTACAGTGAAGTGACGCGGCATAAGCAGAACGGTTCGATAAATCGGTGGAGACTGAGCAAAGGAGGAGCGAAAGTTCGCTTCTCCTTTTTGCCGATTTTGCTATATATATTGTGCAGATGATAGGATAAAAGGGAAAGCCTGCGGTCTTCAAAGCGGGCGGATAACGGGGGAGCTCAGCGATGGAAAAGTTTAATGTATTCGATGTTTCTTCGGCACTCATTGAGCGAATTCAGCGGGATTATGCAGAGGACGTCGCGATTGCGGCTTATTACGGTTCGTACACCGACGGGACGGCAACCGAACGCTCCGACCTGGACTTTTTCTATATTCCGGCGAATCCGAAAGGTTACGGAGCCGGACTGTCTTTTATTCTTGACGGACGCAGCTTCGACTTCTGGCCGATCGATTGGGAACGGGCGGAACGCATGGCACGGCTGGAAGACAGCAAAACCGGTATTTTGGCTGACTGCAAGCTGCTGTATGTTCGTTCCGACGAGGATTTGGAGAGTTTCAACAATCTGAAGCTTCAGATCAAGGATATACGTTCGTTCGAGGGCGAAGAGAGGTTTCTGGATATGGCGGAAAAGACACTGAAGAGTGTGTATCCGTTTTTGTGGGAGATGCGGCGTGCGGGTATTGGGAAATCCCTTTCCTTTTACCGACTTCAGGCGTTCGAGGTGGTGGCTCCGGTGTTGGAAGCGATCGCGCTGGCTAACCGGACTTATCTGCGCAAAGGATGGGGCAAAAATCTGACGGAAATCTACAATCTGCCGGTTCGCCCCGCCGAGCTGGAACAGGTGATGGATACGATTATGCGAAGTGGTGAGCCGCCTGCGATTATCGGGGCATGCGAGCATCTCGTAGATTCGGTAAAAAGGGTAATCGACGAGCGGAGAAGCCTTCTTCAACCGTCGACGCCCCAGTACGCACAGCGAGCCGAAGGCTTTTTCGAGGAATTCAAAGGACTGCTCGACAAGGTGCAATCGGCTTGCGAACGCAAAGATTACGAGCTGGCCTTTTTCTCGGCGGTGCATGCGGAGAACGAACTGAACAGCTTCCTCGTTTTTTGCGAAACCGGGCAGTGGAAGGTTGGTCAAAAGGCGCAGGAGGAAGGGAGACAGATCGCCGAACGTGCCAAGCTGCCTTCGCTTGTATCGGTGCTGGACCCTGCCAACCTGTTTGCGCTTCAATCGGCTGCGAATCGGTTAGAGGTGACATTGGAGCGCTTTTTCCGTGAGCAGGGCGTGGAGATTCGGAAGTTTGCCCATCTGGATGAATTCCGTCAATACCTGTTGGAGTCGAAGCCGGATTAAACGTATAGTACTCTGTACCAAATGAATGTAAGGTTACGCTTGGCCGAAACGCACTAGACCCATGTGTGTTTCGGCCAAACGTAAACCCACTATTTGACCTGGTACAGAGTAATAGGTTGGATCGTAAAAAGCACCGCTTGGAACGAAGATTCGTTCTTGAAGCGGTGCTTTTTGGCGTAATGATTAGATATCGTGCATGGCCGAACGCTTCAAGGCTACGCTCGATTCCCGGACGATCAGGCGCGGCTCGAACTGGACTTTTTCATAATCGCCAACGATTTGTTCACGGATGCGCTTGAGCAAAAGTTCCGCCGCCAATCGAGCCACTTCGCTGCCCATGATGGAAACGGAACTGATTTGCGGGCTGCTGATCGTGGTCCATTGGTTGTTGTCGACGCCGACGACGGCTACTTCTTCGGGGACGCGTACGCCGAGTTCCTTGAAGCGGTTTACCAGGCCGATCGCGACCATGTCATTGACCGCGTAAACGGCATCCGGCATATGCGCCAATCCGTGAAAATAGTCGGCGGCACGGGTCCCGGTTTGCAGGGAAAAATCGTCACCGAAATATACCAATGAAGCGTCTACCCGATCCACGGCGCGCTCATAGGCGAGGTAGCGGTCTTCAATGACGTCTTTTTGTGTGCCTGCGTAAGCGATCCGACTGCGGCCGATTTGCTTCAGATGATCCATCACCAGCTGGCCTTCCAGCATGGACAAACAAACGACGTCCGCTTGGAGCGTAGAGTGCAGCTGTTTGCCATAGTTAATGACCGATATCGGCACGCCGGCTTTGTTGATCAGCTCGGGGAGCGTTTTCGGGTAGGCCAGCGGCATGATGATGAGTCCGTCCACATGCAGCTTTTTAATATCGCGAACCACTTCCAACTCGGCCCGTGCATTGCCTGCCGTATTGATCTGAACGACCCGGTAACCGTGGGCTTTCGCAGCCTGCTCGACGGCCCAGGCAATATCCGGAATGATCGCGTTGCGGATATCGGGAACGGCGAGCGCGATCTGGTTGGTCAAACGGACTTTTAGGCTTTGCGCGGACGTATTGGGGACGAAGCCGAGTTCTTCTATCGTTTGGAGAATACGGGTCCGGGTCTTGGCGCTAATCCCTTCGCCGTTGTTAATCGCCCGGGAAACGGTTGCGATCCCGACTCCGGCATGCCGCGCTACGTCCTCAATCGTTACTTTCTTTGCTGCCATGTGGATCGCCTACCTTTATTGGAATTTCGGAATCGTTTCCGAAAGGTTCTGAAAACAATGTGTTGTCTCTTTATTATATCATTCCATTCATAGGCAAGGTTGAAATTCGGGCATACTAGCTTTTAAAAGCTTATTTTTAGGGTTTTTGATGATGAAAAGACTATAAAACGCAATGATTTATCTGCTTGATTGGTTTGACAATGTGTCAGAACTGTGACATATTTGATTTCGGAAACGTTTCCGGAAAAAACGGAGCGTATAGCGTCAACACAATCGAAGGAGATGACCGGCAATGAAAGCATTGAGATGGCATGGACCGAAAGATTTGCGTCTGGAGACAATCGAGGAGCCGAAAGCGCTTCCCGGAAAAGTAAAGATCAAAGTGGAATGGTGCGGTATTTGCGGCAGCGATCTGCACGAATATACGGCAGGGCCTATCTTTATCCCGGCAAGCGAACCGCATCCGATTACGGGCGAAGTCGCTCCGGTCGTAATGGGGCATGAATTCTCGGGACGCGTCGTCGAAACAGGCGAAGGCGTCACGCGCGTGCAAGCCGGCGATCGCGTCGTGGTTGAACCGATCTACGCCTGCGGAAAATGCGAGGCTTGTCGCAAAGGCAAATATAATTTGTGCGAAAAAATGGGCTTCCTCGGTCTTGCCGGAGGCGGAGGCGGATTTTCCGAATACGTCACGGCCGAAGATTATATGGTGCACAAAATTCCGGACAGCATTTCTTACGAGCAAGGCGCATTGGTCGAACCGTCCGCGGTTGCGCTCCATGCCGTTCGCCAAAGCAAACTGAAAGTCGGCGACAAAGCAGCGGTATTCGGCGCAGGCCCGATCGGTCTGCTGGTGATCGAAGCGCTTAAAGCTTCCGGCGCTGCGGAAATTTATGCGGTCGAATTGTCTCCGGAACGCAAAGCGAAAGCGGCGGAGCTGGGCGCGATCGTGCTTGATCCGAAAGAATTCGACGTCGTTGCCGAGCTGCATGCCCGTACGAACGGCGGCGTAGACGTCGCTTACGAAGTGACCGGCGTACCTCCGGTGCTGACGCAAGCGCTGGAATCGACGAATATCGGCGGCGAGCTGATGATCGTCAGCATCTTCGAGACCGAAGCTCCGATCATGCCGAACCGTATCGTCATGAAAGAGCGCACCGTGAATGGCATCATCGGCTACCGCGACGTGTTCCCGGCGGTCATCAGCCTGATGGATCAAGGCTACTTCCCCGCAGACAAGCTCGTAACGAAGCAGATCGGTCTGGATGAAGTGCTGAGCGAAGGGTTCGAGACGCTGTTGAAAGAGAAAAATCAGGTGAAGATTCTGGTTAAGGCGGAATAAAAGAAAAATCAAAAGCGACTAGACGATCCGGCGTGAGATGGATTTTCTAGTCGCTTTTGATTCTCCACCACTTATTCTCTGAAGCTTCAATTCAAAAAGTGCGAACCTGAAGTTCACATGAAATCCCGGGAAGGTTCGCACCCCGCGTGATATAAGGGATTTAAGAGATTTTCTTGTATTTTGCCTTGCTTTTCGCTAGTCTAAATTCGAGGTTCGCACTTTTGGCTCCGTAAAGCTTTGCTGGGCAAGGGGTGAAAGTGGGTGCAGTCGCTCCCCATGCGGGAGCGTGGATTGAAACCTTCCGCCGTCCAACCTCTCAACGTCTTCAAGGCGTCGCTCCCCACGCGGGAGCGTGGATTGAAACTCTATATCGCTACCGTCCATCTCCATCCTCACCATGTCGCTCCCCACGCGGGAGCGTGGATTGAAACCCCATTCCCGATTTATTTTTCGGGGTCACAATGTGTCGCTCCCAACATGGGAGCATTCACAACCCCAAATTCATACCGTATCATCCCTAAACCACGGCATCTCAACGTGGTTTTTCCTTTTCCTATAACTTCCTAAACCTCCACCTACACGCGACAACCCCCAGGAATTAATTGACATCCAACACTCGAATGTATATATTGTATATATACAAAGTGAACAACAGAGATATACACCTACAGACACAAGGGAGGTCCGCCATGAACATTTTGATCTCCAATTCGTCCGGTGAACCGATTTATGCGCAGATTGTGGCTCAGATCCGGCAGTTGATTCTTAACGGGGAGTTGGAGCCAGGGGCGTCTTTACCTTCGATCCGACAATTGGCGAAGGATTTGCAGATCAGCGTCATCACGACGAAGCGTGCTTACGAAGAGCTGGAGCGCGAAGGCTTAACCGAATCGATGGTGGGACGCGGTTCATTCGTTGCCGGCGTGAACCGGGAGTTTCTGCGTGAACGAAGATTGAAGGCGTTGGAGCAGATATTAAGCGAAGCGGTCGTCGAGGCACGAGCTTTGGGACTGAGCCAGCAAGAACTAACCGAATACCTAACTACGTTATACGAGGAGGAGAATCGGGAATGAATACAGTGATGCTTGAAGGGGTATCGAAGCGCTATGACACATTTAAGATGGAAGACATAAGCTTTCCTATTCGAAAAGGATATGTGACCGGATTAATCGGACCCAACGGTGCCGGTAAAAGCACTTTGATCCGCATGATCATGCAGATGGTAAAGCCCGACCGGGGGCATGTAGAGCTGTTCGGCAGCAAGTTGGAGAACGAGGCGACCGGAATGCGGGAGCGTATCGGTTACGTTTCGGACGAGAATGTGTTTTACGACCATCTGACTCTGAAAAGAATGACGAACATTCTTGCCCCGTTTTATCGGAACTGGGAAGCCGATACCTTTCGCGATTATCTGGAGCGTTTCGAACTGCCGGCAAACAAGAAGATCAAAGACCTGTCCAAAGGCATGAAAATGAAATTTTCGCTCGCGGTAGCCTTGTCGCATTCCGCCGAGCTGCTGATCATGGACGAGCCGACGGCAGGGTTGGACCCGGTCTTTCGCCGCGAACTGCTTGACTTGCTTGCCGACCAGCTCCAAGACGAACAACGCTCCATTCTGTTCTCCAGTCACATTACTAGCGATCTGGATCGCATTGCCGACTATATTGTTTTTGTGAATAAAGGCAAGCTGATCTTTGACGAAACGAAGGATGAAGTGCTGGAACGCCATGTGCTGGTCAAGGGAGGAAAAGAACTGCTTGACTCCGACGTCCGCCCGCTGTTTGCAGGATTGCGCGAAACCGGAGTCGGCTTCGAAGGATTGATGACCGACCGTGCCGAAGCGGAGCGAATCTTTGGCAGCTTGGCTTTGATCGAACAGCCTACACTTGAAGAGATTGTGTATTTCACGGTAAAAGGCAAAGGAGGACTTATCCATGCATAGTGTGGCATACTTGATCCGAAAAGATATTCTGCTCGTGTATCGGTATATGTTGATTTTGCTTCCGCTTCTTTTCTATGCGGCGTGGTCGCAAATCGGAACGCTGCTGATGTACGTGACGCTTCCCGCTACCTTTATGTTAATTACCTCCTGTACGCTGGACATGCAAAATAGAAGCCAGCGCTTCACCGCAAGTCTACCCGTAAGCCGGACACAGATTGTGCTGTCGAAGTATTCGAGCATTGTCCCTTTCACGCTGATCGGCATTCTGTTCGCGCTTGTGCTTCAAGTTGCGGCCAGACTGCTGAATATTAAAATGGCGATGTTCGGACTTGGCGAAGTGGGAATGGTCGTCGGCTTCAATCTGTTACTCACTTCAATCTACCTTCCGTTGTATTTCTGGCTCGGTCCAAAAGGAATGCAGATCGTTCGCTTTGTATTTATTATGATCATAGCCATCGGAACGGGAGTCATTAGCGGTCTGCTCAGAGATTACGATATCATGCAGCACGGAATATTCGGCGGAGCCGGCAGCGCAGGCACGGAACTGTCGATCGCCTCGATTTCTATACTGATCCTGCTGTCCCTGTCCATTTTTCTATCGCTCAAGCTCTATGCCAGACAGGATATTTGATTCAAAGCCCGCCAAGCTCGAAATTTGTAAAACTGCGGGGTAACCTCTATACTTAAAGTGACCGATATTCAGGATATGACGAATATTTGACGGGCGGCCGGATGCCGAATTCGGAGCCCCCTGCAGAGAGGAACGAAAAACAAATTTCATGGAAAACAATGCTTTGGATTTGACGAATAAAAGAGTTCCGATGGAGCAACTGAAGTCGTTTCGCGACGAAGTGACCCGTTTTATGATGACGTACAAGTTCGCGCTCGATGAGATGGAGACGAAGATCGACATCCTGAAGCAGGAATTTCAGACGCTGCACGACTACAGTCCGATTGAGCATACCAAGTCTCGCCTGAAGTCGCCGGAGAGCATCGTGAATAAGTTGATTCGCAAGCAGCACGACATTTCCCTGACTTCGATCAAGGAGCATATCCGCGATATCGCGGGCTTGCGCATTACCTGCTCGTTCATTTCCGATATCTACAAGGTCAGCGAGATGCTGCAACAGCAGAACGACCTTAAGGTATTGGATATCAAGGACTACATTGCGCATCCAAAAAGCAACGGTTATCGCAGCCTGCATCTATTGATCGAAGTGCCGGTGTTCTTGTCCGACCGAACCGAGCACGTGTGCGTAGAACTTCAGATCCGTACCATTGCGATGGATTTCTGGGCGAGCCTGGAGCATAAAATCTTCTACAAGTACAATCAGGACGTGCCTGGCGAGCTGCTGGCCGAGTTGAAAACCGCCGCGGATTCCGCCAGCTCGCTCGATCTGCAAATGGAACGGTTGCAGCATGAGGTGCAAGCGATCAAGGACGCGCACGACGCAGAAGAACGCGAAATGTTGAAGACGATTCATATCAATGGTCAGCAATTCCGGATTCCCGGAACGCTGCTCGATATTTTGGGGCAAAACTAATTTTTTGAAAAGACCAGGGTGGAAAAATTCCATCCGGTCTTTTTTTACTATATTTACAGGTAAAAATTGCTTAGGAAATGCTTATGAAACCATTGATTTTAGCGCTCAAGGCCCGTAATATGTTGTATACTTAGTAATTGTGTACGCGAGAAACGCGAACGATTTGAACGGAAAACATTGCTGGGATGGGGAGGAGTCACCTTGCCGGGACAACATATGTATAAAAAAGGCACACAGTTCAAACAGCCGGATTGGGGACTGCTTGACCGCGAGAGCGAATCGGGAGGCTGCACGGCTGAAGAATTTTCGCGCTTGCTTGACCTATTGGAGGTCCAGCCTTACCGCGAAGTGAATTCGGCGATTGCGCCGGTTCAGCAGGCACTCGGTGTTGCCGCCAGATTGGACCGCGAGGATCTGACTCAACGAACTCGCCTTATCCACGCCGATGTACTGGGCCGCCAAGGTAAAATCGCCGAAAGCGGCCGTCTGATTCGCGAGATCAATGCGTGGGCTTCCGAGAATGACCATGAGTATATTTTGGCGCGCAGCCACCGTTTGCTTGCCGGGTTTTTCCGACGACTCGGGGATAACGACAGCTCGCTGGAGCATGCGCTGCGTGGTTTAAAGCATCTTCCCGGAGGCGTGGCTCCGGCCACGCGTGCAGATCACTTGATGATGCTGGCGCTCGCGCTCGACGAATCCGGCGCTTACGACGATGCGAAGCAGCGTTTTGACGAGGTGCTCGTGATCGCGAACGCAACCCAAGACGTGCAATTTGCGCTGTATGCGCTCAATAATATGGCGTTCACGTATTATGATCTGGGCGATCTGGAAAAGGCCGAGGAGCTGATCGTGAAAATTCGCGACCTATCCACCGTCCATGGATTTCCGCTTAACGCCATGCAGTTGGATACGATCGCGAAAGGCGAAATGCTGCTGGGACGACCGGAAGAGGCAGAGCGCACATTGCTGCCGGCTATTACCGATCCGTCCGAGCGCCGACTGAGCGAGCTTGCTTCGCTGCCTGAATGTATGCTGACGATTGCGCAGGCGCAACTGCTTCAAGGCAAGTTGGATGAATCTCAGGCCATGCTGGATGAAGCGAAGCATCTATGCGACGATCACGGTTTGGCTGCATTGAGCGTCCGGGTTCGTTTACGCCAAGCGGAACTGTATGCGGCGGCAGGTCTTTACAAGGAAGCGTACGAGGAGCATCGCTTGTTCCACGACGAATCCGAGGCGCTGCGTTCCGCGGAGCGCGAAGCGAAGGCTCATATTTTCCAGGCTGTGTTTGAAGCGGAAGAAGCGCGCAAAAGCAGCGAACATTTCCGCGAAATGGCGCTGCGCGATCCGCTTACGGGACTGCGCAATCGGCGCTTCATCGACGAACATATCGACAGCCTGCTTAAGCAAACGAAAGAAACGGGCGAGTCGCTTACGATCGCGATCATCGACCTGGACTATTTCAAACGCATCAATGATACGCTATCCCATGTGGTTGGCGATACGGTGCTGATCAATGTGGCTAAAATCCTGTCCGTTGCGGCGGCTGAACCGGCTGCGGTCGCGCGGATGGGCGGCGAGGAATTCGTGGCGTTGTTCCCGCGTACGGATGAGAAGCAGGGGCGCGAATTGGCAAACCGGATGTGCCGGGCGATTCGTGGGGCGGACTGGAGTCCGATCACCGGCAATCTGCCCGTAACCGCAAGCATTGGCGTGCATACGGTATACGGCGGTTCGATCGGACGGACCGAGCTGCTGGCGATCGCGGATCGGCGCTTGTATATGGCGAAGCATGCAGGCAAAAACTGCGTGGTATCCGAGGGATAATCCCTTCGCAGGATCTGTATGCCGTAAAATTGAATTCGATTGCGCAGCCGTTAGCGGATGGAAGATTCGCTAGCGGCTGTTTGCCGTGCATCGGGAGCACGTCTGACTGCTGCGCAAGAGGTGAAGGCACGGTGCTTTTTTGCGGGAGATGGTGTTTAATGAAGAAGAACAGCAAGCGGACAGGAGGAAGTCAGATGAACAAAAAAGTGCTGGTCGTGGACGATGAACCGGGGATTCGCAGCGCGATCGCGTATGCGTTAAAGCGAGAAGGATACGAAACGGAGACAGCGGCGGATGGCGTGGAAGCGCTGGAAAAGGTGGAATCGTTCGGTCCTTCCGTGCTGGTGCTCGACGTGATGATGCCGAGGATGGATGGGTATGAGGTGTGCCGCCGTCTGGAGAATCGCAGCGGGATCGGGATTATTTTGCTGACGGTTAAAAATGATATGATCGACAAAATCGTCGGGCTGGAGCTTGGAGCGGACGATTATATGACGAAGCCGTTCGAAATTCGCGAGGTGCTCGCACGGGTGAAAGCGCTGATGCGTCGGGTGGAAAAGCAGACTCCGGCGATAGAAGTGCATGAGGGCCCAACAGAAGACGCCGACGCGGACGATTTGGTAGAGCTGGGGCCGCTGCGTATCCGGATCTCTCACCGTTCGGCCGAACTCGACGGGGAAGAATTGGAGTTGACGCCGAAAGAATTCGATCTGCTTACGCTGCTCGTGTCGCGTCCGGCGCGCGTTTTTACCCGGGACGATCTGCTCGACCGCGTGTGGAGCATGGATTATGCAGGCGGTACGCGGACGGTGGATATTCATGTGCAGCGGCTGCGGAAAAAGCTGGGCGAGGAGCATCAGGGGATGCTGCAAACGGTATACGGCGTCGGTTATAAGGCGACCGCGCCGTCATGAGGGTCAGCATCAAGCTGAAATTCACGCTTTTTCTCGCGGTGCTGCTGAGTTTGACGGTCTTCGTGTTGAGCGCGCTTGTCTTGCAGGGAACGGAGCGGAGCCAGACGCAGCAGATCGAAGACACAATGGCCCGGCAAACGCAGCTGGCTAATCTTCGCGTGCGGCAGGAGTATTATACGCAGGAGCCGAGACTCGATCCGCCGGCGTTTTTGCAGCAGGAAGGAGTACGGTTGTCGGACGAGCTGTCGGATCTGACGGGTATGCCGGTAACGCTGTACGACGCCGAAGGGAAGAGGATCGGGACGTCGCTGCCGGGTGAGATTCCGCCGCTGGAAGGCGATCCGTCCGGCGCTTCGTCGTTCCGCTACGCGATGGCCGGGCAGGTGGCGTATTGGAAGCAGGGGAGTTCGCTGGAGTATTTCGCGCCGTTGGAAGGTCCGGAAGGACAGGTCGGGGTAATTCGTTTTCGGTATTCGATTGTCAGTTATCAGGCGGCTTACTCGGATATTCGAGGGCTTTTCGTCAGTATCGGATTGAGCGTGGTCGGATTGAGTTTCGTGCTGGGGTATTTGTTCTTTAATCGTTTTGCGGCCGGGATCATTCGTTTGAAAAGAACGGCAGACGCGATTCGGCGTGGTGAGTTTGTGCGCAGCGCACCGCTCAAGCGCCGCCGGGACGAACTCGGGCAGCTTGGCGAAGGGCTGTACGAGATGAGCGGGGCGATCGAGCGCAATATCGAGGCGATGCAGGAAGAACAGCATAAGCTCAAGCTTGCGGTCGAGAAACTCCAGGCGCTGGAAAAGCAGCAGAAAGAGTATATCGGCAGCATCAGCCACGAGTTCAAAACGCCGCTGACTTCGATCAAAGCGTATGTCGAGCTGCTTGAAATGTACGGAGACGATCCGAATTTGCTGGAGGAAGCACGCAGCAATATCGGCAAAGAAGCGGAGCGGCTGTACGAGATGGTCGAGAAGGTGCTGCGTCTGGCCGAGCTGGAAAAATACGATTTCGAGATTCAGGCCGGGCAGATGGATGCGGAGGAAGCGCTGCGGGACGTGGTCGGTCGGATGCGCGGAAAGGCGGAACGATTCGATCTGACGCTGCGGTTGGAGTCGGGCGCTGGCTCTGGCGATCAGAACGACAAGGATGGGCAGCAAGAGCCGTCGGTCAAAGGTTCGGCGCATGCGGACGGCAAACCGGAAAAGGCCGCAGCTCGAAAAGCAGCCTCTGCGGCAGGTCAGCCTTTGCGTTTTCCGATCTGGTTCGACCGGGAAAGCTTCATGCATATTTTCGTGAACTTGCTGGATAATGCGATCAAGTATAATGTGCCGGACGGGACGGTTGTGGTGGAGTTGGAGGAACGTTCGGCGCTGGCGTTTGAAAAGAATCGTCTTGAGTCGCTTTCTGGCATGGACGACGTCGGTAAGGGAGATGCGGCAGCGCAAAATAAGGCGGAAAATGTTTTGGTGGTGCGTATCTGCAATACGGGGCCCGCTATTCCGGATGAGCTGAGGGAGCGGATCTTCGAGCCGTTTTTCACTGTAAATCGGGATCGGGCGCGGCAGTCGGGAGGAAGCGGGTTAGGACTGGCTTTGGTCAAACGGTTGACGGAAGCGCAAGGAGGAACGATCGAGCTGCTGTCTTCGGATGAGCGGGGAACGGTGTTCGAGCTGACGTTTCCGCTGACGGACCGAGTTTAGGAGTGTTGAACAGAAAGTCGGAAAAGTCGCGGGGAGCTGCGACTTTTCTTTTTTATCGGCGGAAGAGGCGGAACGGGTTGTGGACGTGGAGTATTTACGTGTTTGAAACATTTTGGAAGCATTTGTCCGGTACACTGAATGCAATGACACAGATTCGATGAGGGGAATGAAAAAATATGAAGTTCAAACATACAAGGCAGTCCAGCGTTGGAAAACGGCGGGTGAAAAGCATGGCGGCCGCGGCGGCTCTACTGGCATTGCTCGCCGGATGTGCTTCACCGTCTTCTCCGTCCGGGGAAACGGTAGCGGTGCCTGATGCCTCCAACACTCAAACCGGTGATTCAACTCAAGCGGCTGCGCCGGACATTACGGTGAAAGACAATACGAACGCTTCGGTATACGCGGATCTGAAGCTTGAAGATATCCAGCAGATCGACGGCGTGCGCGGTCAGGATTGGCTCAGCGAAGACGAAGTGGTCGTCAATCGTCAGAACGATGCAGGCGAGCCGACCGAGTTTAGCGACGGAGAGATTTTGCCGCAGGGTCTGTATGTGCATACGCTCGCCGGAGGCAAAGAGAAAACGATCGTTGCGGACAACACGAATTGGGGAGGAGCCAAATTGTCGCCGGATAAAAAGCATCTTTTTTACCAGGAAATCTTCGAAATGACGGGCGTTGGCTATATCATGGACCTGGAGACGGGAGAAGCGGTACAAATTGCGGACGGACGCGAGATTTTGATCGACGGCGCTTGGTTGGATGATGAGCATTTTGTGTACGGGAATATCGAAGGGCAGTTGTTCCGAACGGATTTGTCGGGGAAAAGCGAACAGCTGCTGGACTTGGCGGATGCCGGGCAGCGAGCGAGCGGGATACAAACGGTGGGAGACATCGTGTATTATACCGGGTTGAACGAGCAGGAGCTGTTCGCCTATCATACGTCGACGAAGGAATTGGAACGGTTTGGCAGCGGAATTCTGTGGGCGATACCGGCACCGGACGGCAGTCAGCTTGCGCTTGTGAAACGGACAGGCGAGACTGAGATGACGCTGATGCTGACGGATCTGGCGGGAAATGAGAAAAAGACACTGGCGACCGGAACGCAGGTGTTCGGAACAAGCTGGTCGCCGGATGGGAAACGCTTGGCGTATACGGTCACGTCGGCGGATGACGGGAGCAAGGACGGATTTTATATTTCGGACGTGAATACGGGCGAAGCGTTTATGATTTCGTCGGACCTGGCAGATGCAGGGGACGCGATGAAGTGGAGCCCGTCGGGAACGAAGATTATGGTGAATAAAGTGGATCGGAAAAATGGGGAGCTGCTGGCCCAGTCGTCGATTATTACGGTTTCGTGGTAGGGAATGATTGGAGAGTCAGAGGAATAGATAGCGGCAAGGGCCTACGCGAGAGCGTGGGCTTTTTGCTTTGCAGTTGGGAAAGCGGAACAGGGGATAAGAGACGAATGAAAAAGGGAAAAAATGATGTTCATGCTTGGTGGGTAGGGTTATACTGTAAGCAAAGGTGAATGATGGATTTAGGTGGGGATTGGATAAGGAAGGAAAAGAATAATGACAATGTCTGCAACGCAAAAATTAATCAAGCAAATGACGGCGGATCAAAGGCCTGATTGGATTACTATCGAGGCATATATGAATGTAATCGTAAAGCACGGCGGGATCGAAGACGCTAAAGCACTTTTCGAATTATGGATGGTGTTGCCCGAAGATTATACGAATGAATTGCTGCTTCGAGGAATCGGAGCGCACGGAGATGCCGAATTGGCGCAGCGGTTGTATGCCTATAGCATGGAGCGGGGAGCATTGAAAACGGGCTTACCGGACAAAACTCTTTTGACTTTGGGATATATGGGAGTCGAGGCGGCGACGGAGGAATTGCTTCAGATGGTCCCGATTAACGATTGGTATGTCTCGTCAAATGCGTGCCTGGGTTTGCTGCATTTATCCTGTGCTTTTTGTAAGGAAGAAATCAGGGGCATGCTCAAAGCTTCTTTCGGAAAAGGATTATTCGAAGAATTTTTACCGGTACTGGCGCATAAAGTAGCGGATCGAAGCATTGTACCTGAGTTGTTCGAGTGGGGAGAGACGACGGCTTCCGTAGATTGCAACGCCGGCCTGATCCTTGGAATTGCATGTTTTGGATCAGAGGAGAAAGAATTCATCCGACGAATTATTTGGAGCCCAAATTGGGAGGCGCACGGAACGGCAACCGGTACGTGCTATTGGACTTGCATCGCCATGCAGCATGTCGGACTGACCTTTGCAGAAATGGTTGAAGATGTGAAACAGATAGGGGAGCAGGCAGGAGCAGAGCAGGATTTGGAATATAGGCTGAATGTGTTGGAGACTCTTATGGTTCATCGATTGACATACAGCTACAACCCTATTCGTTTTATGAAGAATAGCGAAGAAACGACGATCGAATGGTATAAGGCTTTGTTCGATTGGCAGCCGAAGGAGTCCAGTGAGTATGGGGCCATAACGGATTTTATTCTGAAAAGGCTGCCGGAAGAGGGCGGGTTGCTTGGACGTTATTACGAGTTGAAAAGTAAGTTGGAGATTGCGATTATGCGGGATATAGAAATTGAGTTAGGGAAGGAGTGAGGGCCGAAATCATACGCATAGTGAGGGATTTACGAAGTTCGTGAATACCGCAGGTTGGGGATTGTAGGCGAAGTTCGTGAATAAGACGTTATGTGAAATACCGGAAACCATTTATTTAAGAGGGTGAAATCATGCAGCAAGTGGACCTAACCAAACCCCTTGAAGAGCTTGAAGGCGAATATTGGGATGAACCGAATTTTGCTTCCTCATTAGTGATCCAAGTACATCAATTAAGGAAAAAACCTCTTTGCGAATTGAATAATAAAGATTTAAGACTCTTAATCGGACAACAAATAAATCTAGATTTAATTTTGCCATTAGCCATAGAGAAATTGATACAGAACCCATTAGAATCAGGAGATATGTACATCGGAGATTTATTTTGTTCGGTGCTCAAAGTAGAGAAAGAATATTGGAACGAACATAAAGAATTAAAGAACGAATTGGATGAAGTGATTAGAACCTATGAGGAAGCGAAAAACATAGTAGAAGAGCAAATAAGTAAATACAGAAGTGATTATTTGTAAATCGATTCAGGAAGCACGGTACATCACATAACATAATATTCACGCTGCGGGCATACGCCCTGGGTCCGGCATTCGCCGGACACCCAGCATCCGTCGAGTCGTGAATACAGGAACGTTAGGCGAAATAAAACATGGAGTGTGCAGAAAATGACAAGAAAAAAATTAAAATCAGCAAAGAAGGTAAATAATAAAAAAGAAATCAATCATAAATTCTTAAAAAATAGAATTCCAACGATATTTTCAAGAAAAATAGTGAGAATACCATGGAAAGTAGCTACTACATTTTTTGCGTTAGTTGGAGTTTTAAGTTCCTTCGCTACTTTAGATAGTTATATTAATGATGATCACAAAGCTGAAGGCCTCTTTTTAAAAGCAAAAGATTATTATTATGATAAAGAATATGATAGAGCGATTAAATTTGCAAAAGAGGCTTATGATATAAATCCCAATATTAGAGATTTAAAGTATTATTATACATTATCATTAATTGAGAGTAATGAATCTGACAAATTCGATCTGGCCAAAGCCGTTTATATGGGAAATCTCTTGAGCTCCAATGCTAGTGAATTGGCAATATTAGGGTATATATATTACAGCGATAAAGAATATAAGAAAGCTATAGAAGTGTTCGATAAGATTGAAGATCCTTTGCAAGTTAATAAAGAAATTTATCCTATCTATATAACTTCCTTGGTGGATTCAACTTATAAAAACTTTGAGTATGACGAAGCTTTAAATAGAATAAATAAATATATGATTCAGATAAGCCGTAAGTATAACTCAGAAGAGTCTGCTATGACTTCTGAAATGGAATTTTTGTATAACGAACAAGGAGTTGAAATCAAGGCTGAAGACATTCTCGGCGGCAATCCAGGAGCTCTAGAGACTATAAAATATTCAAATTTAATTCTAAACCATTTAGCTTTCAATTACGCAATGCAAAATGAAGATTCAATAAACTTGGATAACATACTTGCAAACGGAGCAAGAGGATTTGATGTATTTAACTATCAAAATATTGAATTGAATAAAGATTTTCTGTTTCAATTTAATAGCTATATAGCCTCTTACGGTGGTTTTGAAGAACAGCATTTAAATAATATTAAAGTTATATTCGATGAGACAATTAATGCTTTAGAAAGAGCTAAAGATTCTACTGAGTATAATTATGAGAGCGAATTGAAAAAACTTTACTTGCTGAAGAACATATTTGTAGATACTAATAATCTCGATTGGCCGAAGTATGATATCAATTTTGAAGGAAGTCAAAAAATGAATGTATACTTCTCTGAAAAAATTGATAACAACTTTACTCAAGGATCCGTATTTGAAAATATGATAATAACTAATTTAGGCAAGTCAGAATACGGTGTATTGAAAGGATGGGATACTTATGAAATTGAACTAGAAAAAAGAATATATAAAAAAAATGAAAAGTTTAATTTTGGAAATGAAAACAAGAAAGTTCCTTTATTATTTGAAAGAAGCTCTAGTTGATTATTACTTCGCCTAACATAATATTCACGCTGCAGGCATACGCCCTTGGTCCGGCATTCGCCGTATACCCGACATGCGTCGGGTCGTGAATACAGGAACGTTATACGAAAGGACCGAGGTAAGTAATATTGAATAAACCACTTGATCCATACGATTTCTTTATTCAATCTGAGGATAAGAAATCACATATCCTCTTTTCATTTAAGGACATTGAATTAGAGCGATATAAATCCATTAACTACTTGGTACATATTAAGGACGATCAATTTGCTGGACAAGTCGAGATCTGGATTGAGCATGAAGAACTCCATGACTTTATGGAAGGACTTTTAAAAGCTGAACATAGCGAAGTCAAAACGATTCATTTAAAAGCAATGAGTGATGAGGAATTTGAAATGAGTTTTATCAATCAAAAAATGGGGCATTATGAAATTGCCTATTCCATTACAAAGAGAAGATATTCAAGAGACGGATTAATAGAAACGACATTGAAAGGATCTTTTGGCTACGATAGTGAGTTTTTAAACGTATTGAAAGAGGATTTGAAGAGAATTAATAGATTGTTGTCTTAAACATTTGTGAGTAATTCAAGGTCCCTTCCTCTAACATAATATTCACGCTACGGACATTCGTCCTTGGCCCAGCATTCGCCGGACATTCTACATACGTCGGGTCGTAAATACAGGAGCGTTACAGAAAATATCCGTAAACCAAAATTCAAAGAGAGAGAGGGAATCATGAATAATTACCTATCTTCAGTTTTTCATCAAATAAAAGTTGCTATTGATTCTGTTATTGGAATACTCAATCAATTATCTGAAGCTGATTTGCAATCAAAACCCATACCTGATAAAAGGTCTTATTTAGAATTGTTAGCTCATATTTCTCTTATATGTAAAGCTGATTTGTTGATTTTGAATGGAGCGAGTATAACGGAGATGAATGCATACTACGAAAAGAATACGCCTGAAACTATTGAAGAGATTAAAAAGAATTTGATTGTGAATTACAATGAATTAGTTAAAGAGTTCTCTTGTTATTCCGAAGAAGATCTCTTTGAACATAAAGAGTCTTATTGGGGAGTTAAGTATACAAGATTTGAATGGTTATTAGAGATATTAAGTCATTTATACCATCATAGAAGCCAATTACATTCCTATATTTCGATCGATCTTAAACAAATTAAGGTGCAGTTATTTGAATAGACCTTAAGGTACGTTGAAGGCAAACTCGAAGAAAACGAAACGGTGTATCTTAAATAGGCAAAGACTAATGCTTTGACCGCTTAAGATGTTAGGTTACGCCCATCGAAAACCCGCTTGAACCGTACGTGTTTCCGATGAACGCAAATCTTAAATTGAATGCGGTCAAGCTACTAGGCCATTAAAAGGGTAAGGTTAAAAATAACGCTCGAATTTTTAAGGAAGCGCTTTATTATTTGAAACTTGGGAGGACTTCGAATGAGTTATCAAAATTGGGCCGGCAACTTTACTTACGGAGCGACCGAAATGATCTATCCCGAAAGCGTGGAGCATCTGCGGAAGTTGGTCAAAGAGCATCGGAAAATCAAGGTTTCGGGCAGCGGCCATACGTTCAATGCGATTACGGATACGAACGGGATCTTCGTTTCGCTGCGGCATTGGAACCGCTTGTTGGCTTTAAACGAAGAACGCGGCACGGTAACGGTCGAAGGAGGAATCACGTACGGGGAACTATGCGCGGAGCTCGCTCTGACCGATTATGCGCTTCATAATCTGGCATCGCTTCCTCATATCACGGTTGCCGGCGCCGCAGCTACCGCCACCCATGGTTCAGGCAGCCGTAACGGAAGCTTGGCGGCAGCGGTGGAAGGGATCGAACTGGTCGACGCGAACGGAGATCTGCACACGTTCAGCCGCGGCGATAAGGAATTCGCCGGCGTCGTCGTGAACCTCGGCGCGCTCGGCATCGTGACGAAGCTGACGCTGAACGTCTTGCCGGCTTATTCCGTCAGACAGTTCGTTTATGAGAATCTGCCCCTTTCACAGCTTGAAGAAAACGCGGAAGGCATCTTTACGGGCGCTTACAGCGTAAGTTTGTTCACGGATTGGCAGCAGCCGAGATTTCATCAGGTATGGACAAAATGCCGGGAAGAAGATGGCGCAAGCTATGCCGGACATGCGGACTATTACGGAGCGCTGCCTGCGGCGGCCCCTCTGCATCCGCTGCCGAACATGCATGCGGAAAACTGCACGGAGCAGCTCGGTAAACCGGGGATGTGGCATGAGCGGCTCGCGCATTTCCGTATGGAATTCACGCCGAGTGCCGGCAAAGAGCTGCAGAGCGAATATTTGATGCCGCGGGAGCATGCATATGAAGCGGCGCTTGCCGTTCATCGGCTGCGGGAACATCTTGCGCCGATTTTGTTCGTTAGCGAATTGCGCACGATCGCTGCGGACGATTTATGGCTGAGCCCTTTTTGCGATCAACCTTCGGTGGCGTTTCACTTCACGTGGCGGGACGACTGGCAGGCGGTCGAGCGCGTACTTCCGCTGCTGGAAGCAGCGCTGGCGCCGTTTGACGCACGACCGCATTGGGGCAAACTGTTTACAGTATCGGCCGATGTCCTGCAGGGACAATTCGACAAACTGCCGCAATTTCGGAAGTTGATCGACAAGTATGACCCTAACGGAAAATTCAGCAATGCGTTTCTGGATACTTATGTTCGTCCAGCCCGGACGTCAAGTTGAAGTTGGACGAAGCTTTCGGGAGATGAATAGGCTGCTGCCTCGTCCCGCCTGAGACGAGGCAGCAGCGTTTTTTTCGTCATATCGCAGGGTTGATTCGGGCAGTCCGAAATTCGCCGCCGCCCCGATAGATCGATCTGCTGGATGCATAATGAAGACCTCCAAGATTGAGTATTCATTTCAACTTCCTTATCTTCGGGATTAAACCATAGTTGAAGTTAAAGCGAGATTTCATTGGAATTTTGTGAAGGACAAAAGGGAGCGAACATGCGGATTCCCTAGCCACGTGTTTACGAACATCTTATTGGAATCTCAATAAGGAAATACAGGTCTATATAGAGCTGTATCCGGTGGGGCTATGAGAGACGAATGACATTACAGGTAATTTGGTAACGTAGGACCTAGTCAAGAAAGCAGCGGTCTTCTTGAAAACCCTAGTTATTTATGGAAAGCGTATCATCGAATTGACACTCAAGCTCTAAAAGAATTCTTTCTATACTACTCATAAAAGTTAAGCACTTTAGCTAACATCATATTTATGCTGCAGACACTCGAGATGCGTTGAGTCGGGAATACGGGAACGTTAAGTGAAATTCCGGGGGAAGAGGGACAAGAATGAAATGGCAAGAAGTTCAACAGATTTTCCCGAATCAATTCGTAAAATTCGAAATTCTTCATTCAGAAGAAACGGACAGTCAAGAAATTATTGATGATGTAGCTGTAATTGGAGCCGTTAGTGATGAAGAAGCGACTCGAGAACTATTGAATAGTAGAGACAAGACGCTGGTTTATCATACTTCTAAAGATCAAGTGATTGTGAAAGTACGAGAACATAGAGGAGTAAGGAGAAATCTTTAAATGAATATTGAATATCGAGACGGACTGTTATTTAGGGGAATAACAGTCCATTTTAATAAGCAAAAGAAAGTGATTTAAACATCGTTATTGATACAGGAACGTTAGATAAAACCACAAAAGCAATAGAAAAATTAAAAGTAGGTGAGGTATGAGTAATAACTTTACTCAAGCAAGAGAAGCGGAAATGAATTATCATGAGAAATTGTATAATGAAACGTCTCTTTTCCAGCCTGGTACTTGGTTATCTAAACCTGTACAAGTCGTGATGGATTTGCTCGACCAATTGGATCTTGATCAGATTCGTGTACTCGATTTAGGATGCGGAGTGGGCAGGAATAGCATTCCTATTGCTCAAAAGATTCAAGGCTTTGGAGGAGCTGTACATGGCGTGGATTTGTTACCGATCGCGATTGATAAGTTATCGAATTACATAGAAGAGTATGGTGTCCAAAAAACGTTGAGTACTGAAGTGGCGGATGCTGAATATTATGAAATAGGTACAAAAGAGCATGATTATATTATTGCTTGCTCATGCTTGGAACATTTATCGAATATAGAAGCATTCAAAAAAGTGATTTTACGAATGATTGAAGGAACAAAAAAAGAGGGAATCAACTGCATTCTGATGAGTACAGAGGTGAGCGAATATGATATCGAACGTGGAGAAGAGACGGATGGACTTGTTGAATTAAACTTAAAGACTGAAGTCGCTAAGCGTATTTTGCGAGAACAATATAAAGAGTGGGAAATCTTGGTTGAAAGATGCAATCCTCAAACCGTACTGGAGAAGAAACAGGGAAAGAATATTGAATTTAGAAGTGATTGGTTAACGTTTGCAGCTCGAAGAAGGAGTTGCATCGAATAACATCATATTTACGCTGCGGGCATATGCCCTGGTCCGGTTCGAGATACGCCGAATACCCGACATGCGTCGGGTGCTAAATACAAGAAAGTTATATGTAGTCCCCTTGAAGAGCGTGAAAATCAAATTACTATGGAGTGATTTATATTATGGGATCTCGAATGATGCATTTGATTATCGGTCATAAAATTGCCGAAAGATTGAATATTGAAGATAGGACTTCGTTTTTACTAGGTAGCGTTGCTCCAGATGCCGTTGTTACAAAAGATGATTCTCACTTCTACAAAGGAGAGCATCACAACTTTACAAGGCGCATAGATTATCAAGAATTTTTAGATAAGTATAGCTCCTATTCAAATAACAGGTATGTACTCGGATATTTTGCACATTTAATTGCAGATGAGCAGTGGATGAAGGGATTTTATATGCCTTGGCTGAGAAATCGAATGGAAGAAGATCCTGAAGTATATTCTTTGTATCATAATGATTTTAAATTACTGAACGGAAAGCTGTTAGAGCACTATGATTGCACGAAGGAAATGAGGAACGCGATCTCTGATGAAACTAGTGAAGTTATAGATTTGGATGAAGTTAAGTCTCGCGAGGCACTCGACTTCATTCCTTATGTATTAGGGGATATGGAGTACGAAAAACAAGGTATAGATGAAGCGTTAAAGGTTTTTAGTTTCATACAGATCAAAGGATACATCGAAACATCAGTAAATGTGGGAATCATGAATTTGCAAAAATATATGTAAGAAAGAGAATAGATCAATTAGTGGATTCGGAGAAAACAGGGATAACATACTACATAATATTCACGCTGTGGACAGTCGTCCTTGATCCGGCACTCGTCGGACACCCGACCTACGTCGATTCGTGAATACAAAAACGTTATACGACAATTTCAAATAGAAGTGAGAGATGATCATTTTACTTGCAATAATTGAGAAAGAAATGACGTTAAATAATGAGTAGTACATAGTTGGAATAATTTACAGTTACGGAGATTCCATACGTTATACGAAACTCCGGAACGAATAATTAGAGGTGGAAGCATGAGACAAGAAGATATAAAAATGCTTTTGAAAAAGAAAAAACTAATGAACAAGCCCCTCGTCGGTTGTACGGAAGAAGAGATTATGAAATTAGAGGAAAAGGTTGGTCTTAAGCTGCCGGAAACGTATAAAGAATTTTTGCTTGCGGTTGGACATGAATCAGGCCGATTATTTCAAGGAACGGCTGTTCATTATAGTAATCTTATTGAAATTCAAAAATGGGCCAAAGAATTATTGGAAGAGAATAACAACCCTATTGCGTTACCGAATAGTTCATTAGTTTTTTCCATGCACCAAGGGTATGAAATCAGATTTTTTGATATCAATATGGGCGAGAATCCGCCTGTATTTCTTTGGTACGAAGGAATGGAAAATCCGGCATCGGCTATTCGGTTATTTGAGACATTCGAGGAATTCTTATTGCAAGAGATTAAAGATCATTCAAATGTAGATTGGAGAGATTAGCAACAACAGGTAAGCGATTTTTCGGACTCCGATCTTACTGCATATCATTGAGAAGCAAGAGTAATTAAAGGATCAAAAGAATTTTTAGAATAGGTGCAAACCAAGAGCAGACTTTTACCGTTGATTTTATAGGGAAGAAAGGATCGAACGATACGAAGCAGGATCGGGATCCGCCCAAACAAATCATATTCGTGCTTGATACGATCTACATCAAATTTGATTCGAAAGGAACGGGTACTCACATGGAACATCCCGTCATGGAACTTCGAAAAAATTTTATGTTCATGATCATAGTTGTCGATATTATTTAGCTCATCGCTTCGGTGTTCGATACGGATATCACTGTATTTAAAAAAAGCAACTTTATCATTCCGATCGTGCTGCATATCGTTTTGTTTTTTTGGTTAGGTTACAAACGTAGAGGGAGGAAGAAAGTTCTGTTTGTTGGTTTGATCATTTTTTCTTTTCTTCTTCTGATCAAGCACTTATTTACTCCTATATTTGATTCATACAGTTACGAACATCTGCATATACCCGGAAATCATGATGAAATTGTCGTGGAACATCGCGCTAACCTCATAGACCAAGGGATTAAAGAATATCGCGTCTACCAGACTCGGATTCGGGGATTGCTATTGACCGAACTGACGGATAAAGAAATCGTGATAGTAGAACCGCACGGCTCTTATCTTTCCCAAAAAGACATTTTCGATTATTCTGCTCCGGAATGGACGAGTAAGATCGTTAGCTTTGACACGTATGACGGCAAACTTACGTTCAATCTGAAGTGACCAATAACTGTAAGGGGTTTCCTTCGAATTCAAGATTTAACTAAGCATTGCCGGTTGAAAAAGGAGAAGTTGAAATGCGAAATTATTCGAAGCCTGTCTATCCCATAACCGAAATCAAAAAGTTAAAAGGCAAGAAAAAAGTCGAATACCAAGGCGAAATAAAAATCAGCACCGCGCAATTAAACAACGATTCGATCAAGGCGCTCATGCCGGCAATCGAAGCCTACACAATTGTTTATGACGACGGTAAAGAAGTGACATTGAAATCGGGACAGTAGTCTACAGCGGCGAAAAAAGTTCTTGATGCAGGAGGAGTACCCATGATCTTGGAAAAAGTCATACCTAAAATCGAAATACAAAACGAATATAAAGACTTCGTGATTGCCTATATCGATCAGATTCGCGCCGAATTCGAAGATAAGATCCATAGCGTCTATATGTGCGGGTCGATTCCGAAAGGAACGGCCATACCTTTTAAATCGGATGCGGACTTTACGATCGTATGCGAAAATGCCGGAGACATCGATTACGAAAAACTGGACGCGATCAAGAATCGGCTGTTGGAGAAATATCCGTTTTTAACGAAGATCGATACGATTGTTTGTCCGGTCGACGATGTAGTCAGCAGACCCAACGAGTGGGGTTTTTGGATCAAGGTCATTTGCATTTGCGTATACGGTGAAGATATCGGCGAACAAGTACCCCCGATCGTGATTTCTCCGGCGTTCATTTTAGAGTTGAATACGGATACCCCGGAGGAAGTCGAGCGTATACGTCATTCGCTTTCCGATGCCGAGGATCGCTCGCTGAAGACCAGGTACGTCAAAGGTTACTCCAAAAGATTGCTGCGCGCGTTGTATTCGTTGATTTTAGAAGATACCGGCGTATGGCAGGATGATATGTTGGAGATGAAAAATGACCTTTTAAAATATTGCGAGATCAACCCCTCCATCATTGAGTATCTGTATGCTTGTTATTTGAACAGCCAGGTATCCGTGGAAGAGTTTCTGAAGGTCGCAGACGAAGCCTATCGCTATGTCGAGCAGGCTTTGCAGGCAATGGAGGTTTCCAGGGATGGTCGATCATGAATCGATACAGGTTTTTGATTCCTTTTTTGCTCCTGATTCTTCTTGTAGGCTGCGGAGAGGTTAAGGGAGATTCCGATGCAGCGGAGAAATTTATCACAGAGAAGGGTTATACGATTGTCAAAAAAGAAAAAGAGACCTATGAATATACGCTGACAAAAAGTCAGCTTACAGAAATGCCGTATATCCAATATTGGAGCGTACAAAGCGAAGCGCCGGATGCTTATATAGGCAAACAGATCCGTACAAGTAAATTCATTGTGAATGATCATCCGTTAGACGAACTTAGCGATCAGGCGAAAAAACAGACAGTAATCTATGTGATGGAATCGGGCGATGACGTTATCGGAGGCTACAGTATTCCGGATTATAAAGAGCTGCATATGGGCTGGGTGTACAGCGTTGACGGCAAGACGTTGGAGGAAATGACCGAGATGTCTTATCCAGGCTGGCTGGCAGAGTGGAACAAAGCGTATAAGTAGCCCTATACCTATAAGCCTCGACCCGGCCCAAGACGAGCGCAGTTAAGGCCGGGTCTTTTCATGCGGATAAGAATGCTAAGCTGTATTGAACTCGCGATACGATCGGCAAACCTTTTAGAAAGGAGAGGTGAACTTCACATGATCGAAAAGCAGCAAATCTTCCCCGTGTTACTCCACGCCTGCCCGTCCTACCTCAATAGATATAAAGCATACATCGAACAGAACTATGAAATCGAAGAAGAAAAATTGCTGTACGTGGATATAGGCGACTTTACTGCATATATGATCGAATGCTATGCGAAGCGAAAGACGGATGAATTCGACGAGGCATTTGACGCGATCGAGCATATGCTTGTCCATGGAGATTCGTATGTCCAAGATTTTGCCGTAGTCGGCATTTTAGAAACGCTGCAAAATCAATTGCTGGACAAGGGAACCGAACTCAGTGAATTTGAACCTTTGCTGCAACCGGAGTCGAAGGCGGCATGGCATCATTTGATTAATTTTTGGAATGGAAAAGTTATGTAACTTAGCGATATCCCATTATAACGAAACGAGAAGATATTTTATGAACAAAAAAACAGTTTTTTACCGCGCTGCCGTTCTGCTTGCAGCGATCATCGTCATCTCTGATTGTGCAGTCATGGCGCTCAGCTTGAAAAAGGAACATGAAAAAATCGAACGGCTGGAAAGCCGCAATGCTGCGCTGCAACAATCATTGGATCAAGCGGGCGCGGCAAACAAGAGTTTAAAAGCGCAAATCGAGGAAAGCAAGCATCTGGGAGACTATCAAGGCAATGATGACTTTTCGACGATCGTAAATAGCAACCCGATCGATCGAGATTATGAGCGGGAACGTAAAATTCTTCAAGAAAGTCCCGAAAGTACAACCCTGGCCTGGGGAGCTTTCGAGAGCAAGTATTTAAAAAAATGGCAAGATGAAATGAACGCAGCGCTTGACGGTCTGTCCAAGCTCTTAAATGAAGAAGATCGATCAAACCTGGAACAATCGCAAAAAAGCTGGCAATCTTATATGGATGATCAGAATCGATTTGTTGTGGGTCAATTTTTGGATACCCGACATTTCGGCACTCAGGGCGACGTACAATTTTTAGCGGCTCAATCCAAACAAACCCGAGAAAGAACGATCCGGTTGATGGAGTATCTATTTAGCCTCGACCGGGAAGCGATCGATTTTGTATATGACAATTAAGCAGCCAAGCCGGAATAAGCCGTTAACCCGTTTCGAAAGGAGAACAAGATGGCAGAGAAGATTATCTTTTTTATTTTTCTGATTGGGGTATTGGTCTGGAGCTACCTTGATCCGAGAGAGAGTCTGATATTCGGAAAAGGTGGATGTTCAAAGAAGAACCTGAACCGTCGGAAGGGGCGATTCGTTATATCAAAGTGGCGTCGGCAATCAGCGTTGTTTTGCTTTTGCTTATAGGCGTTGCCGTTATTTTTGCGTGAGTTACTGCCTTGCTCGGCAGAATCAGGAGATGGTTATTTATGCCGCGTCACTGTTCATTGATCACCGACTTTCATCAAGAAACAGTCGAAGCGATTCATCTCAACGGATAAGTGAAGGTGATGGTATTGGAAGAAAAAATGAAAGAAATTATTGAGCTTTACCGCCGACATGGTTTTGAAAATGAATCGATGTTGTGTCGTGATTTGCAAGACTTGCAGTATGATTTTGCCGAAGAATTCAAAAAATACGCGCCTCAGGAAATCATAAACGCGGACTTCAGCACGTACGCGGCCTTCACTCATGGATTGGCTTCAGGAGGTATTCGCACGAAACTTCAAGATCCTTTGGAGCGCTATAAGACAAGAGAATGGTTAAGCAAATCGTTCTTTGAATGGTTTCCTAAATACAGGTTTCTGGAGAGACATCGTTTGGATGAATATAAGAGTTTGGATCGAGAGCTAAGTACGGTCAATGAATGGAGAAAGCGGCTGATTGAGCTAATCGATTCGCAAACACCCAATCATCGGAGCTGCCAATGAAAAAGTTGACGATCGTTTTATTGAGTCTTGTTCTGCTTTTGGCAGGTTGCAGTACCACGCATCGTGTCCATACCGATTCGACCAAAGAGTTAATCCAAGATTTAAAAGGACTTTCCCCATTGATCGAAAAAGTTCGGATCACGTTCACTCGCCCCGATCTTACTTACGCAATCGAGATGAGCCAGGAACCCAGTCAAGAAGAGTTGGAATCAATCCTCGCCGAAATTGAAAAGTTTTCGACGGTGGAGCGGATCAACGAGATTGCTCGCGGCGTCAACTGGAATTCGGAAATATCGACCGTGCATCTTCGGATCAATACGGATGGAAATAAAGAAACTGACGAACATTCTTATTATGCCAGGTATTTCAAAACATCGAACGCAAGCGATTATTCCGAAGAAAACATTGAAGCGTATCGGATTTGGCATGAAAACGATTGAAACTCGTAACGAAATTTGGCTCCCGTTCGATTCGTTTGTTATTCCAGCTCTACTTTAAAACTTGAAGACTCGATCGGAGTGAGAACGTTCCCGTCCTGCGAAACCCAAGCAACGTCGATGTCTAAATAGTCCTGATCGTTCAGATCAATATCGATCGACCTTCGCTGAAACTCGTCGAATAAACCTGTAGTTTTGATAACCGTATCTTTATCGAATATCTGATCGTCCGTACCCCGAATCGTAACATGAAAAATTCGGTCGGGAATATTCCGGGAAGGGTCGGCTTGATATTTGTACTTGCTGTAGCCTAAGCCGAACTGAAGCTTTTTCGATTCCGGCAGATAGTAGAGCGGAGTCAAAGAAACGCTGAGTTCGGGTAATTGACGCGGGAGCATCGTAAGCATAATCGGCTCCTCCTGTTTTCCGTACGGATCATCCCATTGCAGCGGTAAGGTGAGACCTGTTTGAAGCGCGATCAGCGATCGGTCCGCATACACATAAACTCCGGTCAGCGTCAGGATTGCGGTCAGGATCAAAACCATAACTTTGCTTCGCATTGAATCCTCCTTGTGATGACGTGATCGGCCAACTATAAACATACCTTACCCGTTTATGTTGAAAAGGGGGATTAAAATGAAAAAGAAAAGCATTCTGCTGCTCGGCCTGTTGATGATTCTGCTCATAGCCGCATGCAGCCAACCCAAGCCTTTTCCGGAAACGCAGGAGGGCATTCGTGCCATCGATGACGTGATCGCCGAACTTCCCGACCGCTATCCCGGGTTTATCGTGTTTACGGCGAATGTCTACGACAGTTCGGATCGACAGCTGCGTATCGCGATCCGTTTCGAAGGAGAAAAGACGCCGCCTCCGGCAGAACGGCAAAAGCTGATCGATGACTTGTTAAGGGATATCGCTTCGAAAGCGCAAAAGCCGGATTGGAAACCTTTGTTTACAAATGTAGAGATCCAAGTCGTGGCTTTATCCAAGGATGAGAACAATACAGATACAGAAATACGGTTAGCTACAAAAGAGAAAAACTCGGATCGATTGGACTTTTAACTTAACAGACATTAACCGGGAGGGAAAATAACCACAAGATGAATAGTAGAGGCATGATCCTTGAAGGATATTCGAATGCGGGAAAAACATCCCTGCTGCGCGCGATCAAACAATGCCAAGCTCAAGACGAGTTAGGCAAATCCAGCACGGTCATACTCGGAGAACATTATTCGCAAGTGTTGAACAACGTACGCGGACAATCGGTTCGACTTTCTCGGGAGCAGCATCTGGAACTTCTTGGAACGCGCGTGGACATGCTTCGGCAGTTGAACGATTGGGCGACTTATCTGGAGCCGGGCAGAAGGAAATCCAGTAGCTTGCCAACGCTAAAGGTAAGGTTAAGCCCGGCTGAAACGCACCTAAAGCGTGTGCATTTCAGCCAAACGTAATCCTCTGATTAAGAGTTGACAAGGTACTAGAGGTTTGTTTTTCATGTTGGAAAGATTCCATTTGAATCATCGGGCCGCATTCCCGGATTCGAACGATGTCGACATTGCGGCATTGGAAAAGCAGCTGAGCGAACTCGGCGCCCGATGCATACTGCTTACTATTTCGGACGATCGAGCGGAGGAACGAATAAAAAGCAGGAATCCGCAAGAATGGGCGAACAAATCCAATGAAAATATGCAGCAAGCCTGTCAAGATTTGATCGATACTTAAAACCGACTTCGCGCGCAAGCGGCAAAGTCGGCTGTTCCTACATACGAAATCAATACCGATCTTAAAGATTGGAACGGTTACGCAAAAATGATCATGGACGAATAGATTTTGTTTAAGCCCTAAATGCAGCATCCATTGAATACTTATAGCAGAAAGAGGTGAGTTGCCCCTTGTACGGCGTCGTCCTGTCTTTTGATGCACATACGGAAAAAGCAATCCGAAAGTTGTGGAAAGAGTTAAGCGATCACGGCATATCGCACTATGCGCAAGAGATCGAAAATCGGAAGCCCCATCTGACGATCGCGGATTATTCGGAATTGAACAACGAAGCCGAGTACTGCGAACAGTTCGCCCGTTATTACGAATCGGCTTCGAAAATGTCTCTGGGCTTCGGTACGTTGGGCACATTCCTCAACAGCGGGGCTTTGTTTTTGTCTCCGAACCCGACGAAGAAGCTTCTTGATTTTCACTCCGATCATCATCGGCATTTCCATACCTATAGCGACTTCTCAAATCCGGTCTATCATCCCGGGCAATGGATTCCTCACTGCACGATCGCAAACGGTCTGGATGGCGAAAAGTTGTCGGAGGCCTTGCGCTACGCCACAAAAAGATTAACCGCTATAGAAGCCGAAGTCCGAGAAGTATCACTGATCAAAATCGTGCCTGACGAAAATAAAAAAATGATTCGCACCCTGGCGAGTCAAAGCCTTGCCTGACTCAAGACCATCCAATCCTCTTTTCAGAAAGGAATGCCGATTATGCCTTTGCCTATGGTTCACCTGGGAGTCGCCGACCGTTATTTTGCAGGAAGTTCCGTTCCCGACCCGTTTGTGCTCGGAAGCGTTGCGCCGGATGCTATTCATATGAGAAAAGGAACCGGCCGCGAAGACAAGCTGCGCACGCACTTCGGCGGCAAAGAAACGACTCCCGATCGACTGGAGCGTGACTACGCGGAGTGGATCGGCCGAAGTTCAAGCGAGGAATGGAAGGTGTATGTTCAAGGATACTTTGCGCATATCTTGACCGATTATTTGTGGGGACTTCGCGTCTATGCCGATTTTAAAAGCAAAGCCATGCAGGAAGGAATTTCCGAGAGCGATATCAAAACCGTTTATTACATCGATACGGACGGCTTGGATTTTGCGCTGTACGAGACTTCGGTTTGGAAAAAAGACCTTTGGGAAAGTCTGGGGCGGGTACCGGCCTGTGCGATGGAACCGCTGCTCAGCGAACAGGAAATCGACGAGTGGAGGATGCGGACGATCCGCTGGTTTGAAGATGAGTCGAACAAACCTGCCAATCCGCCCCGATTCATCACGCGCGAAATCGTTGAAATGTTTATCGAACAGGCAGGCGGCGAGATTCGAACGATTTTGCGCGAATGGGACAAAAGGCTGTCGACCCCGTCGCTGCCTTGATCGGACTTTTCTTTTTTAGTGTCGACAAGGTACGAGCCGGTTCGCAGCGACTATAGATACTCGATAAGGAGTGGACAACCATGAAAGCCGTCATCGTCGAACGACAACAAAACATCAATACGCTTCAAATCACGGAACTCCCGGTTCCTCGGCCCGCTTCGGGCGAGCTATTGGTCAACGTACAAGCCGCAGCCGTCAACCGGACGGATATCGTCACGCGGGAAGGTCAGTCCGGTTACGCGACGAATCCGGTCCTCGGGGTAGAAATCGCGGGAATCGTGGAACAGGCGGAACAAGAAACGGGCTTTGCGCCCGGCGATCGGGTTATGGGCCTTGTCAACGGCGGAGGTTACGCGGAATACGCGGTGATGCCGGCAGACCGCGCGATCAAGATTCCGGCCGAATATTCGTTCGAACAAGCCGCGGCCGTGCCGGAAGTATTTCTGACCGCTTACCAGACGTTGTATACGATCGGACGGCTTCAGCGACATGAGTCGGTGCTGATTCATGCGGGCGCAAGCGGCGTGGGCACGGCGGCGATCCAGCTGGCCCGCACGCTCAGTCAGGCGAAAGTGATCGTGACCGCCGGCTCGCAAAAGAAGCTCGATTTTTGCAAGGATCTGGGCGCGGACGTGCTGATCAACTATAAAGAACAATCTTTCGAAGAAGAAGTGCTGCGCGCCACGGACGGCAGAGGCGTCGATCTGATCCTGGATTTCGTCGGCGCGGATTACTGGGACAAAAACCTGGCGAGCATCAAAAAAGAAGGACGTTGGGTGCTGATCGGCATTTTGGGCGGGGTACAGGTGGAAAAAGTGAATCTGTTCGCTCTTATGTCCAAATGCGTGCAGCTGACCGGTACGCTGCTGACGCCGAGAAGCGACGAGTATAAAGCCAAGCTTACGGGCGATTTCGTCCGGGACGTTATGCCGCATATGGAAAAAGGCGAGATCAAGCCGATCGTCGACACGGTTTTTCCGCTCGCGGAAGCCATGGAAGCCCAGCGGCATATGGAGGAGAACCGGAATATCGGAAAAATCGTGCTCGGCGTGGGGGATTGAACCTGTGAACCAGTCGATCGCGATCATTTCGGATATTCACGGCAATCGTTTGGCATTGGAGGCCGTGCTTCAAGATATCTCGGCTCGGAATATTCAAACAACCGTGAATCTGGGAGACAGTTTGTTGGGTCCCGTCGATCCTTTAGGTACTGCGGAGCAGTTGATGCGCAGAACATCGATCATAAATATAATGGGCAACTGCGACGAAATACTGTTGCAGGCCCGAAGCGGCTCGGCGACTTTTAACTTCGTTAAACCGTTATTGAATAACGAGATCGAAAGCTGGATCCGTTCGTTCAAAAAAATCGGGGTCATCGATGACCTTTTGTTTTGTCACGGTACGCCGTTCGAGAATGACCGATATCTTTTGGAAGAAGTCGACGAGAACGGCGTAACGTACAAAAGTCTGGATACGCTGTCGCTGGAGCTTGCGAGCGTTCCGCAGCATTATATCTTTTGCGGGCACAGCCACGTGTTCCGAACGGCCTATTTACCTTGCGGCAAGTCGGTCGTAAATGCAGGAAGCGTAGGCTTGCCCGCTTACGACGACGAGCTGCCGTATCCGCATATTATGGAATCGGGCACTCCTCATGCGGAATACGCGATAGCTTACAAAAATGCCGAAACAAACCTATGGAATTTCGAACATGTCTTGATCGATTATGATTGGGACAAAGCGAGTTCGCTTGCGTCATCTAATGGACGAGAAGATTACGCGTTCGCGATAAAGTCCGGGCGAGTATTGAAGGCGTAGTTTTTTGGAGGCAGGCAGACCTATCCGTATTCGATCCCTTGCAGCGAAGCCAGCGGTATCAAAACCGTTCTCTCGTCGGGCGTGCGGTTCGGCGTATGCAGCGCGAGCATTTTTTCTCCTGCCAACGTCTCGAAAATCATCCCGTGCCCGCCGTCGCTGCTGTACAGCGGCCTATCCTTATGCGTCCACGGACCTTGCAGCGTACCGGACTCCGATACCGCCAGTCCGAGCGCGTAGCGGTTGTCGATAAAGCTGGCCCAAATCATGCAGAGTTCATCTTCGTTTCGGAAAAGGAAAGGCCCGTCCGTGACATAGTTTTCCCGGCCCGGATAGCGTTCGGCAGAAAAGGGAGTGGTCCACGGCGCCGCCGAGGCACGGAACAAAGTCACCGGTTCTCCGGCCGCCGCGGTCAGGTCATGATCCAGCGGCATGGCGCATATCGTGCCGTCCCCGATCTGCTGCCATTCCCTGCAAAACACCATCCACGGCTGCTGCTGTTCGTCCACGTATAAGGTGCCGTCCAGCGAACTCCAATCCGTCGGCGTAACGGGACCTTCGCTGCGCAGGCGGTAAGGACCGAGAATATGATCCGCGTCCAAAATAGCTGTGCCGAGCAGTTGGTTGTCATGACGCCGAAAAGTAGCGAACATATAGTACCGGCCTTGATAAACATGAACCTCCGGCGCCCAAAAGTTCTTTTCGGAGAAAAAGCCCGGTTCCGGGCGGAACACGGGATGGGGGCCTTCCCAATGCTCCAGATCGAGGCTGACATAAGCGTCGAAGCCCGTGCCCTCGTTCCAAATATCCCGATCGGTGCTGCCGAACAAATAATAGGCGGATGCTTCGCGATCTGTCACGATATAAGGGTCCCGAATCTGAATTTCCGACAATAACATGAATCTGCTCCTTTTATAAGGCTGCGGACAGAGACAGATGCAATCTGCGCACCTGCTCCGTCCGCGGTCTTTTATGAATTTTGTGTCGCTGCACCTCGACCTCATTAACCGTACGACGGATACACGATCCCCGGATCGCCGACCGTACGGAAGCTTTGTTTCTGCGGCTCGTACTCCTGCATTTCATTGCCTTTTACGACAACTTCCAGTTCCTGATCCCCGTATCGCACGAAGCCCCGCACGGTCTGTACGCTCATTCCGATACAGGCCCGCAAGTTTCCAGCGCGATCCGTCACGATGCGCAATCCGTAAGGAAAGCTGAGGTGCGGCCTGCCGTTTTTGTAAATAAAGCATCGATCCGGCATGTTGACGAGTTCGTAATGAATCCCGTCCACCGTGCGGCTGTATGCGGTATCGCCGGCGATCTCTTCGCCGTGATCGCCCGCGCTCGGCAGCAGGCCCGTGAACGCTAGCGTGCGGTCGGGCGAAGGCAGGATTCCGCAAAGCCGTTCCGCGATATCCAGCAGCGCCAGAATAGAAGGGGAGTACTGCTCCGTGAATCCCATTTCTCCGGTCCACGGACTGAGACACTGGGCGAAGCGGTCCGAACGGGCGAACGCGCTTAAGATCGGATGCAGCACCCAAGACAATTCCACATGCCGATGATGGTGCTCGAACGCGTGCGGCGTACGCAAAACGGTCAAAAAGTTCGTCGCTCCCGACCAGCTGTTGTAATGATTGAACGGGTCGAACCGCGGGTCGTCCATCGCGATGGACGTCAACGGATACTTGGCGAAAAATTTGGACGTGTTCAGCAGATAGCGCCGCAGCGACTCCGCGAAAAATTCGCCGTCGCCAACTTCGCAGGCCAGCACGCGCAGCAGCACGTCCGACTGCACCCGCACCCACTGATCCTGACGGTCGCGGTCGTAAAAAAACTGATCCTGTTCGTCGAAGCAGTATCGGTACAGACTGTCCAGACTTTGCTCCGCCATGCGCAGCCAATCCTGACTTTTGCCGATATCGTCCAGCCGCTCCGCGATCTTCGACAGATACGTCCGCTGGCAAAAGATGTTCGCGGTCAGATCCGGCGCCAAAAAGGGAAGCAGCGGCGAATTCGGATCGTAAGCGGCGGCATCGCCCCGATGCGGCACGTCCGGCACATGCCAGAAACGCGGCGACAGATCGTGCCCGGTATCGAACGTGCCGAACGCTTCGACGCAGCCGGTGCCGCGCGTATTGCGATACTCGCCGATCCAATGATCGTATCGCTGCATGGCTTTATACATCACGGGCAGAAAGTCCGATGTATCCGCCGCGGTTTCTTTTTCATGCAAACGGCTGTAATTCCAGACGGAACGGGCCAGCGGCGTGACCAATTGAATCTGCCGATACGAAGGACCGTCCGCCGTGATTTTGTAAGGCAGCAACCCGTCTTCGCGCTGGAAAGCGGCGAAACCCCGGTACGTATTTTCCGCGACCTCCGGCAGAAAGCGCGCCAGCACTTCGACATTGATCGTGCCCGTGCTTTCCAACCAGCAGCCGAAGTAGACGCCGCCTTCGTGCAGGATCGGCCCCAGACCGGCGGTCGGCACGATGCAGTTCATCAGCTGACGCCGCGCTTCGTGGTATCTCTGCTCCAGCTTTCCGGTAGAAGTCGCGAAATTCACGCCGCTTTGCTGCCATTGCTCCGATAATCGGGTCCGCAGATCGTCGTTTTCCGCCGACTGAACAGAAGAGACTTCCCGCAGTTTTCGCAGCAGGGACAATACGGACTCGGGAAACTCGACGTCGGGATGCAGCTCCGTTCGTTCATTGTTCATCTTTACACTCCTTTACGGCATCGATCGGAAACCGAACGCCAGGCGTTTACTGGCCCGAAGTTTTGTTTTTGGCAAAAATCTGTTGGGCGCCTTTGTAAAAATCTGACACGGCCTGTTCGACCGATTTGCGGCCGAAACCGATCTCCTGCACGGTGGTCTCGCCCAGCTTGGTAAACTCGGAGCCGCCCGGAATATTGTAGCTGACGACGAAGTTTTCTTTTTCGGCGGCTTCCGATACGCGGCTCGTGTAATCGTAGACGATCAGATCCGCCGGACTCGCGTCTTTTTGCAGCAATTCTCGATTAGCCGCCGTAACGGGCACGCCGCGGTCGCTGCCGAGAATTTTCGCCGCATCCGCGTCGTTGATCCAGAAATCGATAAGTTTGGCCACGGCTTCCGGATGCTCGGTTTTGGCATACGCGGACAAGCCTTGGCTGGATTCGAACACAACGCCCGTACCTTTCGGACCTCGCGGCACCTGGACCAAGATCAGCTCGTCTTGAGTCAGGTTTTGAAAAGCGGCCAACTGATTGGAAGGGATCAATGTCATGCCGACGCCGCTTGTGATGAGCAGCGACTTGGCGGTATCGTTCGGCGGGTTGGACACCTGCGTTTCCGGCGAAACGACGCCTCCGTTCGCGGTCGTCTCGTCCCAATATTGATACCAAGGCAGGATATCCGCTTCTTCGAAGCCCAAAGCTTCATTTTCCATATCGTACAGCTGCTTGCCGTTCTGCTTCAGGAAGATATCCATTCCGTCGAAGGTGAAGTTGTACGTGCCTGCGACGCCGTCCAGCTTGTCGGACAATTCTTTGCTGATCCGCGCATAGTCGTCCCAGTTCCAGCCGTCTTCGGGAAGCGGCATGTTTGCTTGTTCGAACAGCGTTTTGTTGACCACGATTCCGCGCGCGTTGGCTCCGGCAGAGACGTTCACCAGTTTGCCGCCGAGCGTGCCGTATTCCACCAGCGATTGATCCATCTGATCCAGCTTCAGCTCGTTTCCGACGTAAGGCGTCAGATCGAGCAGCACGCCTTTGCTGGCGTAATCCGTGACGTTGCCGCCGAGGAAAAAGACGTCCGGCGCGGTGCCGGAAGCGAGCTGGGTGTTCAATTTGTCGAAGTAGCCGGTGGAAGGCGCGAATTCGCCCATTATTTTGATATCCGGATTTTTTTCCTCGAACAGCTTGATCGCCTGATTGGTCGTGTCGGCACGCTTCTGATCGCCCCACCACATCATGCGCAGTTCCGTTTGGCCGCTTGTCGTTCCGCTTTCTTCGCCGCCGCTTGCCTGCTGCGCCGCGGGACCGCCGCTGCCGCCCGAACAGGCGCTTAGCAGCAGCGTGACCGTCAGCGCGCTTAAGCCCGTGATCCACCGTTTGCGCGTTTTGCCGAATGTACCCATATCCTCACTCCTCGAATTTTGATAAAAGCCTATTCATTTCAGTCCCGTCGTCGCGATTCCTTCCAGGAAGTAACGTTGGAACGCCAGGAAAATGATCGTGATCGGCAGCAGCGACAACGCCGACATCGCCAGCAGGCCGCCCCAGTCGGACTGTCCCGACGGATCGAACAGCGAACGGATGCCGAGCTGCACCGTGAACAGATTGATATCGCTGAGATAGATCATCTGGCTGAAGAAGTCGTCCCACGACCAGATGAACGTGAAGATCGCGGTCGAGATCAAGGCGGGGACCAACAGCGGCAAAATGATCCGGAAATAAATCTGGCGTTGGCTGCATCCGTCGATCGTCGCGCTCTCGTCGAGTTCTCTCGGCAGGCCGCGGATAAACTGCACCATCAGCAGGATGAAAAAGGAGTCGTGCGCCAACCATTTGGGCAAAATAAGCGGGAAGTACGTATTGATCCATTCCAGCTTGCTGTAAATGACGTATTGCGGCACGAGTACCACATGATACGGCAGCATGATTGTGACCAGCATCAGGCTGAACCACAGGCCTTTGAATCGGAAATTCAACCGTCCGAACGCGTAGGCGGCCATCGAGCACGTCACCAGATTGCCCAGCACGGACATGACGGAGATGAAGGCGGAATTGGCGAAAAAGCGACCGAACGAAACGCCCTGCAATCCTTTCCAACCGTTGACATAGTTCTCGAACGTCCACGTCTGCGGGATCAGCCCGGGGCTGCTGAAAATGATCTGATTGGGCTTGAACGAGCTGCTGATCAGCCAAAGCACCGGATACAGCATCAGCAGGCCGAACCCGATAATGACAATGTGCTTTAGCAGCGCCCGTATGCGAACCGCCCGATGCGCCGTGCGGGAAGCGGACATTTCGGAAGCGCTTGCAGAAGGATCGACAGAAGTCGTTTTCATAGTCATAAGTGCGTTATCTCCCTTCCTGATCGCCGTAGAATACCCAGAAGCGGGACGTCAAGAACACAAGCGCCGTGAATGCTCCGATAATGACCAGCATGATCCAGGCCAGCGCGGACGCGTAACCCATATCGAAAAACGAGAAGCCTTTCAAATACAGGTACAGCGTGTAAAACATCGTCGCGTCGAGCGGCCCGCCGCGTCCGTCGCCGATCACGTAAGCCGGAGTGAACGCCTGGAACGAATTGATGATGCTCATGACCAGGTTGAAAAACAGCACCGGCGACAGCATCGGCAGCGTAATGCGGAAAAACTGCTTGACCTTGCCCGCTCCGTCGATCTGCGACGCTTCGTACAGATCGGCGGGAACCTGCTTCAAGCCGGCCAGAAAGATCACCATCGCCGAACCGAACTGCCAGGTCGACAAGCTGACGATGGTATATACGATGTAATCGGGATGCGAAATCCAGGACGGACCTTGGATGCCGAACCAGGCCAGGAATTGATTCAGCGCGCCGCTGCCGTCGAAAATCTGCCGCCATACGATCGCGATCGCCACGCTGCCTCCGAGCAGGGACGGGATATAGTAGACGGTGCGGTAGATGCCGAGCGCGCGGATGCCTTTGTTCAGCGCCAGCGCGATCGCCAGGGCGAAAATCAGCCGCAGCGGGACCGACAGGAACACGTACTTGAACGTCAGCAGCAGCGAAGCCGTGAAGGTGCCGTCCTGCGTGAAGATCTGCCGGTAATTTTCGGTTCCGATCCACTGCGGAGGAGAAAGCAGGTTGTACTGGGTCAGCGACAGGTACAACGAACCGAGCATAGGGCCCAGCGTCAAGCAGAAAAAGCCGATCAACCAGGGAGTCAAAAAGGCGTAAGCGGTCCAATTGGATTCCCGGCGTCGCATGGATTTCATCAGTTCTCAGCTCCTTATGAATATACGGTCTATCCGGATGAGTCCATCATAGACAAAGGAGCGGGGCGCTTGAATGTTATTTCTTCGGCAATGCGCTATCGTTTTTTTCGGATTGCCGCTGACGGTATTCGGACGGCGCGACGCCGTGCAGCTTTTTGAACTTGGCGCTGAAGTAGCTGGCATTGGAAAATCCGGTCAATTCGGCGATATCCCACAGACTCAGCCCGGTGTGGCAAAGCAGGTGCACCGCTTGCTTCATGCGCGCTTCCGTCACATAACCGATAAAGGTCTGTCCGGTGCGGGATTTGAACAATTCCGAGAAGTAGGAGGGATGATAATTGAACCGTTCGGCGATCTCCGTCAGACTCAGGTCGTACATATAGTTTTCGTCGATCCACTGCCGGGCCTGACGGATTCGGGAACCGTCGTCGGACATGTCGGCAGACCGCGTTTGCAGCTGTTTGCACAGTTTGGACGCGATTTCCCGGATAAAAGCGAACGCTTCTTCCGTGCCGCGCAGTCCGAGCACCAATTCGGGACGTATCCACAACCGGTCGTGCTCGTCCAATGACAGCCGATGCTCGTGAGCCATATGTTCCAGGCCGATACAGATCCGGAAGATCGTTTTCGCGAAATAGGGGCGGGATATCCGAAAAGCTTCTTCAAGTTCGGTTTGCAGCAGCCGATCGTAAGCTTCGGTTTCTCCTTTTTCCAAATAGAGGTTCATTTCTTGGGTCCGATCCCGCAACGATTGCGGATGTTCCGTGCTTGCGGGGATCATACCTGCCAAAGAACCGTGGAGCTGCTGTTTTTCCCGCAAGTTCCAATCCAGCAGCGCGCCGGTATATCCGTCTTTCCAACCGGCGATGCCTTGGACCGGCGGACCTTGCCCCAGCAGCGGACGGATGCCGACGAGCTGTTCGATCAAGTGCAGCAGTTCGTCCAGCCGCAGCGAAGCTTCGTGTCTGACGGATTCGCTGCGGTCGTCGATCAGGACGTGCATCAGTTCGGGGTAAGCGGTATCGCGGAAAACGGCCGCGGCCTGTTGCGTGCGCTGGCCCCATTCCCGGCACATCAGCTCGAACGGCAGGCGCATCTGGTCGGCAGGGCGGTGCGGCGCGGACAGATCCGCTTCAGCGGACGGGGAGCGCGAGAGCAGCGTCTGACCTCGCTCGCCGAGTCCCAGCGTAATGAAGCGTATCCGCTGATGTTCCCAAACATCCAGATGGAAAAGTCGGGAGCGCTCTGTCAACTGACGATCTGATGTGAAAGGATCTTTGATCAGGTGCACGATAAAATTCTCTTTCATTTCTTCGTAATAGCGCGACAATCGCCATTCCTGCTCGCCTTGCTGCTGACGCTCCGATCGTTTTTGGTCCAATTCCTGCTTGACCTTTTCCAAGGAACGGGCCAATTCGTCGCGCGCCACCGGCTTCAGCAGATAGTCGCGGGCATGGCTGCGGATCGCCGCCCGGGCGTATTGAAAGTCCTCGTACCCGGTAATGACGATGATCAGAATCTCCGGAAAGCGAGAGCGGCATTGTTCCAAAAACTCGACCCCGCTCATCAGCGGCATATTCATATCGGTCACGACGATGTCGACCGGGCTTTGCTCCAATCGTTCGATCGCTTGCAGCCCGTTCAACGCTTCGGCGGTTATGGTCAAGCCGATCTGTTCCCAATCCACCTTCAATTTGAGTCCTTGAATGATTTCGGGTTCGTCGTCGACCAGCATCACGTTGTACATGAATCAGCGCTCCTTTTTCATCGTTTCGATTTCGAAGTTTTCGTGCTCCCGGATATGTTCCGTAACCGGAATGACCAGCTCGATCCGCGTGCCAGCGGCTGTTTGGTCGGTATCGTCGCCTGGCGGAAGCGAGCGAATATGTACCGTGAACGAATCTCCGTAATACAACCGGCAGCGGGCCAGCACGTTGCCGAGCCCGATATGCCAACTGCTGCTGCTCAGGATCTGCTCCAATCTGGCGGGCGAAGGCGCGTGCAGGAACTTGTCGATCGATTCTTCGGACATGCCGGGACCGTTATCCTGCACGGTCAGATGGATATGACGATGCTCCCGATAGACTTCGATCCTCACGATCGCTTCCTGACGTTGAGGCAAACTGTATTTGACCGCATTCTCGATCAACGGCTGCAAAATGAATTTGATCATCTTCAGTTCGTCCAGGCCGGGCTGCTGCTTCAGGCCGATATGCAGCCGATCGCCGAAACGAATTTGCAAAATCGCCATATAATCCCGCACGTATTTCAATTCTTCGCGCACGGTCGTCAGATCTTCGTGGATATGCAGGGAAAAACGCAGCATTTTGCCCAACGATTCGATGACGCTTACCGTATCGTTCGTGCGCTTTTGCATCGCCAGGCTGCTGAGCAGCTCCAACGTGTTGAACAGGAAATGCGGATTGATTTGCAGCAGCAGCGCTTTGTATTCCGCCTGTTGGCGCAGCAGCTTGAGTTCGAACTCCGTTTTGATATGTTCGTTCAACTGCCGGGTCATCTCGCCGAACGTGAACGTCACGTATCCGATCTCGCTATGAACCGGCAAAGCAGGGGGAATTTTGCGCTGGGCTTTTTCGAAATCCCCGCGCTTGATATCGTTCATGGCCGATACTAATGTTGAAAGCGGTTTCGTGATACTATAAGACAATAAGCTTGCCACGATGATCGAGGTGACGAGCAGGACTGAGGCCGCGATGATGATGCTCACCCGGAGCTTGAACAGATTGGCATACAGATCGGCTTCGGACACTTTGCCGATCAGCATCCAGTCGGTCATCGCCAGTTTTTTGTACACGATGATGCTGGAACGGCCCTGGTCGTCGGACACGTACAACACGCCCTGCTTGGCGGGACCGCTGCGGATTTGACGGATTCGATCTTGGTCGGCCGTACTGATCCGAAAGCTCGACGGTTCCAGCAGCGTTTGACCGTTTTCGTCGAGCAGATAGATATTCCCTTTTTCGCCCAAATGGATCCGATCCAGCGGCTGGGTGAAGTAGTCGGCGCCGATATTGATCTTCATGACGCTGCGGGTGCGCGAAGGCTCGAAGCTGCCGATCGGCATCAGCATGCTGACGACGGGGTGATGGTTGTTCTGCTCCAGCTCCGCCTGATCCTGATGAGCGGCGACCCAATGTTTCCCTTCGTTAAAAAATCGGGTATACCAGTCTTCTTGTTTGAAAAAATCTCCGGATTCTACGGGACTGCCGCTTCCGCTGCCGACCCGTAATCCTTCCTGCCGGTAAATGCTGACGGAAGAAACGCTGGAGTAGCTGTTCGCCGCCCGGGTCAGAAATTGGCTCATTTGCAGATGCGTCAGCATCTTTTCCCCGCTGCCGATATCCGGGTCCGAGACGGTCGCATCCCATTCTTCGGTCGTGTCGCTGTTGAAGACAAGCGAAGCGAGATCGTAGATTTGCGTCTGCACCATGTCCACGTACGAGCCGTATTCATCCATTTTCTCCAAAGCCGAGGATTCGATATAAGAGCGAATGATAGAGCGGGCTTCGTTGAACAGCAGAACGGCCAACGTGCTGAACGATAAGACGAGCAGGGTCACGAAAAACAAGATCAACCGATTGCGCAGCGAATAAAACATCGTTTGCCTCCTTTCGATAGCTCTGATTATAGATCAAATTCGAAAACCGGAAAGAGCGTATTTGCATATTTGCCGAAAAACCATAGAATGGAAGCAGAAGATTAAGAGTTTATTTTATGTGTATATTTGGATGTGGATTTTATAATAATGTCGACTTTATATCCGTATTTTCACAAGAATATGACGAGCAAATCTTTGAAAGCGCAAAGCAAAAACTGTTGTTGGAAAGCCCGTTGGACTCGGAATTGGAGGATGGACGTTATTTTCTTTTCGTATATCCGATGTGCGCGGATCTTGGCTGCGGAGCGGTTAAGGTCCGTATTCAACAAGAGCAGGAGATGGTCGTATGGAGCGATTTTAGATATGAGAATCACCAGACAAGCCGGACAGCGATCAAATCGACGAGCTGGAAGATACGTTCATCGAAGAATTCGGAGACCGCGCCCCAGACTTTTTATCCATGTTGTTCATCACCGATCTCGATGCGGCGCCTGACGCGTACCAAAAAATCAATGCTGATATGCTGTATCCGACCGTTTTTCACGAAGGCGTTACGATCACAAGCTCGACCGTGCATACCGTTGAATACGAAGAGACGCTTCGCTTGACCACCTTAACCGTGAAAAAAATATAACGGCGACAATGAGAGGCTGAAAGGCTGGAACCGCGAATATATTTTCGAGCCTGACGAGAACAAAGAATGGCAGCTGCAAGGATTCTCCGGAACGATGAATTTGACCGGCGAAGATGATAAGATGGATGATTTCGGCTTGAAGTTGTCAAAGGAGGGCATGCGTGAAATTCACATCCGTACATAAAAAAACACGAGGCATGAGGAAAAAAGCTCGCAATCTAGCGGCTTGGGCGGAGTATCACAAGGAGCTGGATATCGATTCTTTGCTCCGATACCGCAAAGATTACGTGAAAATATGGATCGATCCGTTTTACCGCTTATATCAAATCACGCCGAATCAAGTGGGCAAGAAAAATCCCAATTACCGATTCCGAAAGCAGGTTCTGTACCAACTGCTCGATATTTATTCGGCTTGGCAAAAAAAGCTTGAGCAGTCGGACCAGCCTTACTATTTGAACATATGGGTGGGCGATCCGGAATTCATGGACTCGCAGGTCGTGGCGGCGCTTGAACCGGAGATTGATTATTACAACAAGCTTTTCAAAGTCAAAGGGCAGGGCCGATCGTTTCCGTTGGACAGTCGCCATCCGCTTATGGATCAGTTCGAGTGGGAGCGATGTTGGAACGGATACTACGTATGGGAAAGCGATCTGGATACGGCGGAGGAAGTTCAGAAAGCGCAGCGTAAAGCGATCGAAGTCAGCGAGACGTTTTTCAATGGACGGTCGGAAAAATCGTATTTTATTCCTACCGGGGATATGTGGGTAGGAAGGATGAAGCAGCGCAAGGATGCAACTATTTTAAAGGGGGATTCCGACTATGGATAAAGGCAAAATCATTTTTTTGAACGGCGTTACGAGCTCGGGGAAAACATCGATCGTGGACGCGATGCAGGCGTATACGGACCCGTTTTTCTTTGTGGTCGCCAACGATCTTTTCGAGAATACGATCGGCGATCAGCATCTGCAAAACGATTATTGGAAATATCTGAGCGAAGCCGTAATCATGATGTACCATACGGCCAAGGTCTTTTCGGACCATGGTAAAAATATTCTGATCGATGGAATTCTGGTCGAAAGACCCGAGCTTCAGCCGCATTATCAACAGGTTCAGGAAATTTTCGCCGGATATCCGTTGGAGATCGTGGAGGTCTATTGCCCGTTGGAGATTTGCCGAGACCGCAATCTGGAGCGCGGCGATCGGGGCGAACATCAATCGGATGAACAGCATCGAATCATGGCGTCGGATATTCGGTATAGGTTGTCGGTGGACACCAGCAAGCATACGCCGGAAGAATGCGCAAAGCGAATCATCGATTTGTTATTTGCAAAGTGAATCGAAGTAGTAAGGGGGGAAGAAACAATATGGCGATTTATCTGGCTAGACACGGCGCGGATGACGAGAGTTATCGGGGAGGGTGGAGTCAGCGAGGACTGAATACGGAAGGCTACAGGCAATCCGAAAAGCTGGGGGAATATCTAAAAGATCGCAACTCAAGCGTTTTTCGTATTGCCCGAATCGTAAGCAGCGATTTGCAGCGCGCGTTGGATACGGCGAACGAGATTTCCCGATTTTTGGATCTGCCTGTCGAGCGCGATGCGCAGTGGAGAGAGATGAACAACGGGATCATTGCCGGGATGCCCAACGAGATCGTGAACGAGCGTTTCCCGGGCCTCTATTTCTCAAGCTTGCGGATGGACGAACGATATCCCGGCGGCGGGAGCCCGTCAGAATTTTACTCGCGAATCGAAGGTGCTTTGAACCGGTTATGCGAAGATCCGTTATCGAAAAGCAGCGATGAAAATATCCTGATCGTGACTCACGGCGGAGTGATCAATATCGTGTACAGCATGTTGAAAGGCATCGAGTGGAGCAATCAGAGCAAGTCTTTCCCATCGGCGCATACAAGTTTGCATCGCATCGAGCATATTGGAGGAGAATGGAAAGTCACGTTGGAAAATGCGGTCGAGCACTTGTGATTGAAGCAATCATCCATGAAAGCAGGAAAGGATTCCATCATGAGCCGATATGTCGAGTTTTCTTTTGATCTGCCGTTTTTCGACTTGATCGTTTTGTTTTTTCCACAAGAGCAATCGAGATCGGTTTATCATGATCGACCTGTTCCGGGAATTCACGGATCAGTATAATATGGTGAAATTAGGCGCGCGTTGCGAAGCGAAAAATAACGCTATGCTGGACGAGCTTGTTTTGGAACTCTGTTATTCCGACTTTTTGATTGAATTTTGGGAAGGATGATTTTCGTGGCAAAAGGCATCATCGTATTCATGAACGGCACATCCAGCTCCGGCAAGACCAGTATCGCCAAAGAGCTGCTTAAGCAAAGCGAAATCCCGTTTCAGCATATATCCGTAGACGACTTTTTCCATAATTACGACGATTTCATCGACAAAAAGTACCCGAATCTTGAACCTATAGTCGAAGTCGATCAGCATACCGTTGCGCAAATCATTTTTGATCCGATCGGCTCCCTATGCTACTCCACCGTCAAGTTGTTTTCAGCAATGGGCGTGAACGTCATTCTGGATACCGTGGTCGAGAACGAAAACGGGTTCAGCGCATGCCAAGATCTGTTTTCCGGCCATCCCGTACTGTTCGTAGGCGTCATCTGCTCAAGAGAAGAACTGGCAAGAAGAGAACAGGCACGGGGAGACCGGGCAATCGGCTTGGCGAATGCGCAGTTCGATAACGTATATGCTTTCGAAAAATACGACGTCGAGGTGAACACCGAGGAGTTAAGCCCTGAAGCGTGTGCGGAAAAAATATTAAGCTTTATCCGATCCGGGCAGACGCATTCGACGTTTGACCAGTCCGGCAAAAGACTGCTTGGCGGGTAAGTATATTTTGAGTAAAAGGTTGGATTGAACATGGCGAACGTCATTTCACTACCCGAATCCTTCAAACGCCAAGTCGAGCCGATCTGCATGTCGAACGGACTCACCACTGTGTTCCTTGAAGTGCTGACGGTGAGCGGATCAATATTGGCCGCAACGGATCGGGAAAAAGAATTCGTAATATGGCTTTCGCAAAGAGATCAGTCCGCGGTAGGGATAGGGACGGTCGGTTTTGATATTGCGGAGATGCCTTGGACGGCCGATTCCTTCGAAATTGAAAAATCCTTCATGATCGATATTATTTCGAATGCCGCAAAAGGCTTAGGGTGGGAGCGATTAAGCTATACGCCGAATCGTGAACAGGTGGCGGATTGCCTGAATCGATTCCGCCTAATGATCGAGGCTTTCGGTCAAACGGATGTGGATCGCGATAGTTATGCGGATTGGGCAAACGATGACGAAGGCGGTCCCATGATCCCGAAAGGATATCCCAAATGCGAAAACCATGACGTTTATCTGAATTGCCACGGCTGCTTACTTTGCAATAATGAGGGCTAAGCTTTGATGGAGCAGATGATTCGATGGGCGAAAAGAGGGAGAAGGGTGAAGCGGATGGTTCGACAGCGAAGATCTGGACGATTTCAAGTTGTACGTGGAGGCTTACCGGGACGATGTTAATCGCACCTAACTTTTGCGTGAGATGATGCGTTTATGATATAGAAGCCTATTCACTGAACGAGTCATATATACAAAGGAGAATCCCATGGACGCCATAAAGATCGGATTGGGTTTGTTGTTTTTCATTATGATTGCGGCACTGTTTTTCGCCTTCGTTTTGAAAATGAGTCAGCTGGAAACCTTCCAAAAAGGATTTGAACACGCAGCTTGGCTCGTACCAATCTAATCTTGAAGAGCTGGACGCGATCGCCGAGCATCAGTCTTTCGATTGGATCAGACCCGAGCATATGGAGCCTCAAAAGGGATCTTATATCGAACTACAATGACGGTAAACAATCTGGGCAAGATCGATGTGTACCCATATATTTATTTTTTATGCCAGCATGCGAAAAGACATTTGATGCAGATGCAAAAGGTGAAAAAAGAATACGAAACGGAGCGGAGGAACGTGTAATGAGAGAGAAGAGGAAAAGGTTCAAACCGATCTATCTACTTGCCATTCCGGCTGTTGCGGCGATCGTGATCTTCCAATTCAATCAGAACACCGATCCGGTAGGTGCCATTATGAACCGTCCGGTGGATGTCGAAAAAATCTCTAGCAGCGAAATGGGAAGGTCCGTTTATTCACACAAGAATGGAGCCGGCTTTATTGAATTTGAAGATATTCCTTTGGATCAACAACAGATCAAGCATATTACGAGTTGGATAAACGAGGCTCCCGAATCTGCGATTACAATGATTGACGGCGTTCCGTCGAATATCAGCGCTGGAATCGTACTCAAAGTCAAATCCAATAGAGAAGTTCGAATTCAATATGATCTGGATAAAATCTATGTAACGCGAACAGATATGAATCGAGATGGGCTCCGGTATTCGATCGAGCAGGCAGAGTTGAAAAACTTTTTTGACGAAAAGCTCGAAGGCTTCTATTTCGGAGAAGATACTGTACCGGATCATTTGAAATTTGAAGGCGTTGATTACCGTTTGTAGAACTTCTTTTATAAAGAAATGAGAGAATACCTTGAACTATGGAATGCTTGGGCTGCAGAGTCGCGAACGGCTTGGAGCCGAATCTGAACATTGAAATGTATACCGAAGTCGCGCATGCCATAATGGATGCTTCTCGTGTGTTGGTTCAAACATTGAAGACCATCTTCCGGCCTGATGGTATACGCGTGTGCCAAGACGGAGGGGGTTTCAACGATCTGAACCATTACCATATGCATCTGATTCCCAGGTATACAGGCGATCATTTTGTTTGGGGAGAGCCTGCTCAACCGCATGATGCCGCGCAGCGATTAAGCCAAACAAAGGAGGAAATCCTGCGTGCCTTATCGGATTCAATATAAACAAAACCCAGGAGGTCAAAGTATGACATTCCCCACACATATTGTATCGGCAGGCGGAATCGTGGAAGATGGTAAAGGGAATATATTGTTAGTGAAAGCTCATGATGACGGATGGGTCTATCCAGGCGGAATAACGGAGATCGGGGAGAACCTGATCGACGGCGTGATTCGCGAAATTCGGGAAGAAAGCGGAATCGAGGCGGTTGTGAGCTATATGGTGAACGTAGTCTCCAACACCGCTATACATAAATGGTACGACGGCGTCACGGATGTTCCGACTAAAGTGATGTTTGATTTTGTATGCAGAGCCGTAGGCGGAGAACTATCGACTTCGGACGAAACGAGTGAATGCCGATGGATATCCAAGGAAGAGGTACTGAATTTCATCACGCTGCCGGCGATTCGTTTGCGCTACGAAGCTTATTTGAAGTTCGAAGGCGCCGTGAACTATCTTGAATATGCGACGGCTGCGAACACCGAGTGCGAAGTCAAACTGCAAAGACAAGTATAAGCGTAAGAGCAAATAGGAGGACGTCAATTGCAATCATTTTCAATCATCTTCGATATGGACGGCACGCTATTTCAAACCGATCGGATTTTGGAGATCTCGTTGGAGGATACGTTCGAACATCTTCGGTTGCGCGGTTTGTGGGAGAAGGAAGCGCCGAGCCCAATCGACACATACCGAACCATTATGGGAGTACCGCTACCGCAGGTCTGGGAAACTCTGTTACCTCAGCATAACGAAGCGGTCAGAGCAGAGGTGGATCGGCATTTTTTGCAAACCTTGATCGTTAATATTGAGCAGGGAAAAGGAGCGTTATACCCTCAGGCACTGGAGGTGCTGGCGAATTTAAAAGAAAGCGGCATTCCTCTTTTTATCGCAAGCAACGGGTTGAAACCTTATCTGAATGCGATCGTCCGTTATTACGGGCTGGACGCCTGGATCACCGAGACATTCAGCATAGAGCAGATTGCGTCCTTGGACAAAGCGGATCTGGTCGCAGCCATTATCGAAAAATACGGGTTCGGAAGCGGTGCGGTCGTCGGGGATCGAATCTCCGATATCCGCGCCGCAAAAGCGAACGGATTGCTTGCGGTCGGCTGTCGATTCGACTTTGCGCGCGAAGAAGAATTGGCGCAGGCGGATAGGGTGATCAATCAGTTGGAGGAGCTGCAAAAGGTTATTCACGAAGTACGCAATTAAAGCTCGTTAAATATCGCTTTCTTCGTCTTCGGTCCTAACCTCTTACCAGCAGCTTGACCAAGTTAAATGTAAGGTTACGCCCGGCTGAGATTTCGTACCTAGCCCGTGTACGAAGTTGGTCAAGCTACCAGTTGGTTCTTTTCGATTTTGTACATCAACGAAGTCGCCCGAGCGCCCCATTTTTCATTCTGCTCTGTTGTCTGTTCGATCGATTCAGTTAGAGATTCCGTGCGATTCGCGCTCTCTTCTCCAACGTATACTTATCCCATAAGCGTTTCCTTTTCAAGAAACGTTATCTTTTTAAAAAAGCCGAAAGGATGATTCTTATGCTCCGCTTACAATACTTCACCCCTGACGATTTCGATCAACTCATCACATGGAGCGGGGATGAAGCCTTTTTGCTCCAATGGTCCGGGCCTCAATTCAAATATCCGCTATCCGTCGATCAGTTGGAGTCCTACATGCAAGGAGCCAACAACAAAGATTCCTCCGAGCGATTCATTTACAAAGTCGTCGACGAATCCGTAAACGAAACAATAGGCCATCTGTGCCTAAGCCTCGATCGCGACAACCGTTCGGGACGAATCGGCAAGGTATTGCTATTCGGCGCAAGTCACCAAGGCAAGGGCTATGGTACGCAAATGATTCAGGAAGCACTCCGCATCGGATTCGACGAACATCACCTACACCGCATCAGCCTAGGCGTATTCGACTTCAACCACTCCGCAATCCGCTGCTACGAAAAGTCGGGATTTGTTCAAGAAGGACTCATTCGCGATGCAAGAAGGTACAAAGACGTCTTTTGGAATCTGATCGAAATGAGTATATTGGAAGAGGAATGGAAAAAGAGTTCGCTACATCACTAACAAAAATGATTTTAGAATGAAACTAACGGTCTTTTAATATCACCGCCCCTAACATCCTTTTCTTTGAAAAAGCGTTCAGCGGAGAGAGAAATTCAGTGAAAGACGCCTTTGAACTCGTAAAGCCTACAGCTTTATGAGTGAGACAGCGTCTTGTGAAGCATTTCGAAGAAATGCACTTCGGAAGCATAAGCTGTTGATTTCTCCCGCAGCGCCCAGCTTTTCCAACCCGAACAGGATTTCAATCAAATCCCCTACTTAGGAGCTGTTCAGATGAAAACCATCTTCGACCTCGCATCAACCGAAGAAATTCTGACCCGCATCGATCAACTGCAACCGAATACCGCACCGTCATGGGGCAAAATGAATGTCGCTCAAATGCTGGCGCACTGCTCGGCTTTTCAAGACATCGCCACAGGCGACAAGCGCAGCCCGAGAAGCCGGTTAGGCATCGTGGTCGGTCGTTTGGCTAAGCCTGTTTTTTACAACGACAAGCCGCTTCCGCGAGACATGTCCACGATCCCGATACTCATCATCCCAGATCCGCAAGCCTTTGACACCGAAAAAGAAATCCTGAAGCAAAAGCTCCAAACCCTGCAGCAGATCGGTCCCGACCCGCAGCGCCTCCATCCTCACCCGTTCTTTGGCAAACTAAGTGCGGAAGAGTGGGGAAAAGGAATTTACAAACATCTGGATCATCACCTGCAACAGTTCGGCGTATAGCGCCATCCAAAAGGAGAGAGCAGAGTTGAAAAATTCATTTTCAGAAGTGAAGTTGTTTCAAGTCAAACCAGACCGTTGGGAAGACTTTGAACGTTTGATCGACACACTTACTGATGCGCAGAGGAGTCAACCCGGTTGTCAGGATCTCAAATATATGAAACGCTTCTTTATCCTCGACGGATTAGGCAACCCGCCTAGAGAGCTTACAAAGATCGTGAAGTGTGTGAAATATTACTCATACTGGGAGTTTGATAACAAAAACAACTATGGGAAAGCCATTGAATGGTTTTTTGCACACCACGAGAAAGAGCTTCAGAAGCTGCTCATTATGCTTTCGATATTCATTGCGGCTATAGCTTGTATTAAAGACGTTGGCGCAAGGCAGAACGGGGAGGAGCCGATATGCTTCAACTATTGCAAAAAGCAAGCGGTTACGCATTCAATTCCTTGCGATACTTGGATTTTAACGACATCCGAATCGATACGACGACAGACCTAATCGTACGGCATTCGGAAGCAATCTTGGTTTGTAAAAAAGCACCGAACGAATATAAGCTGTTATGGGGAGCGGAATCCGCAGAGGCTTTTCGACAGGCTGTGGAGGAGATGAAGCAGTGCTGGGTAGAGCAATGTACAACCCAACCTGGCAGTCTTTACATCGAATTTGTAGAGCCTGCATTCGTTGAAGAATTGCTGCGGATGGATTTCGTGATAGCGAGTCATTTTGATGATTACTGGTTGGAGAACCTAACGGAACGCCTAGAGCTGAATCCGAATAGAACAGTCTCAAGCAGAAGCGCGGTATCGACAGATCATCGCGCAATCAGCCAACTCACGCTTTCCTGCGACGGGCGGTCCAGAGGCTTCAAGGGTGAAAGTGTCGAGTTTGTACAAGAATGGTGCGAGAGTCAGGATTCATCTGTACTGCTCGCTGAAGAAGAGAGTCAACTGCTGGGCGTTTGCTTTGTACAAGTGTATGGTTGGGAGAATGCGAAGGGGCCTGTAGTGTGGATTCGCGAACTGGCAGTCCATCCTGAGTCTCAAAATCGGGGTATTGGGCGTGAACTTGTGATCCAGGCATTACGTTGGGGAACGAACAAAGGAGCAACACGTTCTTTTTTGGCTGTGGATCGTGAAAATGCAGCAGCGGTCCATCTGTATCGTCAAATCGGGTATCGACCAACAGATGAACCGGGGCAAATTAATATGAGGTGTGAGCAATGAGCAACCGGCAATGGGTCATACACTTTATGCGGATGCATAAGCGTGTGTTCGTATGCGGATTTGTCGTGACGACGATAATGACCCTAATTAATTTGATTTATCCGTTCTTGAACGGGCAGATCGTTAATATCGCTTTTTATGAAAACGACATGTCTGCTTTTTTAAAACTTTGTTTGATCTACGCGGGTATTCTGTTCTTCAACCAGTTTATCGTCGCGACGCTTAACAACCTGATTTCCTCGCATCTGATGACTGGGTTCGTGTTCGATATCCGCCGAGCGCTGTTCAAAAAGATTCTGCGTCAAAAAGGCAAAGATCTGTCCGGTATGTACAGTGGGGATCTAATCAGCCGAATGAATCACGATACGACGGATATTATGAATCTGGTATTTTGGAGCGGCCTTTGGGGCTACTCAAACCTTTTACATATCGTGTTCGCAGTTGGTTTTATGTTCTATTACAATGTGCTGCTGGGGACGCTGACGCTTCTGTTGGTGCCGATCGTGTTCTACACTTCGAGAGCGTTCAAACGAAGGTCCGAACGGATCAATGCCGAAATCTCCAGAGAGCAAGGTAAGCTGTCTTCGTATTTGTTCGAGATCGTGAAGAATCTGCAAGAGATCAAACTGCTGAATGCGGTTAAAAAAGTTTCCCGAGTGTACTTGAGAAAAACGACGGTCATCAATCAGATGAACGTGGACAGCGGCAAAGTGGATGTCACGACCGAACGGGTCAATGCCTTCATTTCTCTGCTTGCCCAGCTGTTGATCTTCGTGATCTGCGCCGTTTTTATCGTTCGTGGACAGATGCAGCTTGGTGTTTTTGTGGCGGCGATCAGTTACTTCAATATGGCCGTGACCTATTTCGCTTCGATTAACGGGAAGATCGTCGATGCCGGACGCCAAATGGTGTCGTTGCAGCGTGTGGTGGATATTTTGAATACGGAAGAAGAGGATTATCGGGAACAGATTGCACCAGCGACCATCCAGCACGGACATATTGAATTTAAAAATGTGACGTTCGGCTATACCGACACATCTCCTGTATTAAGTCAATTCAATCTTCGACTCGAAGGCGGTACGACGATCGGACTGGTCGGTCGCAGCGGTGCGGGCAAGACGACGATGGCGAATTTGCTCTACAATCTGCATGCCGTAGACAGCGGTGAATTGTTGATCGACGGAACAAACATTGACCAATACAACTTACATAGCTTGCGCAGCCAGGTCGGCATCGTGCATCAAGAGACCATTTTGTACGACGATACGCTGCGCTATAACTTAACGTTTTCGTATGATGAATGCCGGGATGCGTTTTTGATTGATGTATTGAAAAAAGCCGCGTTATATGAAGTGTTCCAGACGCTGCCAAATGGCCTGGATACACAGCTTGGAATCGGCGGACGTGAATGGTCGGGCGGGCAGAAGCAGCGGTTGGCGATCGCCAGAATTCTGGTCAAAGACCCCAAAATTCTGCTCTTCGACGAAGCCACCTCATTTCTGGATAGCCGTAATGAAGCGTTGATCCGGGATCTGCTACGTGACAAATCCAAGCCTCGAACGCTCATCGTGATTGCACACCGTTTTTCTACTATTCAAAGCTGCGATAAGATCGCGGTTCTGGCGGACGGTGCTGTGGTTGGATTTGATACACATGAGGCGTTAATTGAAAATAACCGTGTATACGCGGAATTGTTCCGTGAACAGTGCATGGGGGAGGAGGCCGTATGAAGCGTTGGGAGACATACCGGGCATTAACGCGGGAGATCGGGGGCGCTCGCAAACCACTGATCACGCTCGGGTTTTTAAAAGGCTGGACTCTGATTTGCGGACTGATTCCTCTGATCTTGTATGCGCGGCTGGTGGATGATGTGTTGGTAGGCGGAGAGCTGGGCGAGCTGGGATGGATCGTCGCTAGTTATGTAGGTGTATTTTTGCTGGCGACTGCCGGGATCGTCATCGGTAAAAGTTTCTCCAACCGCCTAACGCTCAAGTTCGACGTCAAAGTCAAGCGTAAGTTGTTACGTCGATACGCCGCTTTGAATCGAGACGATTACCGGAAATACGGCATCGGAGACGTCAAAAGCCGAATCGAGAGCGATGCGGTCGTTGCCGAAAACTTTTTTGCCACACATCTGTTGGAGTTTGGCTATTCGGTCGTTTATGCGATAGCCTTGGCCGGGATTCTGCTCGTATACGATTGGAGGATCGCGCTGCTCAGCTTTGTTTTCGTTCCGATCTCACTGATCACGATCAATGTTCTGGGCAGAAAAACGCAGAAGTACGGCGAAGCATTGTGGAAACTCCAGACGGGATACGAGAGCTTTCTACATACCCATTTTCAAAACTGGAAAGACGTTAAAATCAATAATTTGGAAGAAGACCGCCTGAATGAGTTGAATGAGCACTACAAAAAAATTCGCCGCCTTTGGTTTATGAATCAGCTTTATCTGCATCTGGGCATTACGTATTCCTTTTTCACCAAAAACTTTATTACGCAATTATTCGTTTACTTCATCGGCGGCTTGTTCGTCATTCAGGGCTATGCGGAAGTCGGCGTGTTATTGATTTTTATCAGCTATTACGGGCAATTTTTCGGGTTTATAGAAGCGATCAGCAATTCGGTCATGAACTTCAGAAATGATTCCGTCAGCATAGGAAAAGTCATCGAGATTCTGAATACGGAAGTGGCGCGGAAGCCGCATCGAAAGATCGAAGGTGCGGATGTTCAGGTAGACGGCGTGCAATTTGCTTATGAGGAAACAGGGCCGCTTGCGCTCGACCGTATCTCCTTTTCTGTAGTTCTAGGCGAACATCTGGCGATCGTGGGCAAAAGCGGCAGCGGCAAATCCACGATCGCCAAGCTGCTGACCGGACAGATTGTTCCGCAAACGGGCCGTGTACGAATCGGAGATACGGATTTGGTGACGGTGAGCAGCGAGAGTCTGGCGGACAAAGTCAGTATCGTGGTGCAGGAACCTGTGCTTTTTAACATGAGTATTCGGGAAAATCTGCTGTTGGCGAAAGACGCAGCAACCGATGCGGAACTGGCCGAGTGCTGCCGCAGAGCGAGCATTTATGACTTTATCGACGCATTGCCGGAAAAGTGGGACACCATCATCGGAGAAAAAGGGGTACGTCTCTCCGGCGGACAGAAGCAGCGGTTGTCGATTGCCAGAGCCTTTTTGCAGGACCGGGAGATCATCATCTTCGATGAAAGCACCAGTGCGCTGGACAGCGAAAACGAGAACGGAATTATTCAGGAGCTGCGTACACTTGCTGAAGGCAAGACACTGATCTCTATCGCACATCGGCTATCAACCATTCTGGACTGTGACAAGGTGCTGGTGCTGCAAGACGGTGTGGTTGTCGCTTACGGCACTCATGAGAATTTGCGCAGCGTCAGCGAGCATTACGATGTATTGTTTGGTAATCAATATCGTTTGATGCTTAGTAGTTGAAGCAGACTATAAGTTCATTGGCAAAACCTATTTCCTATTCCTGACGTCAAAGCGGATAATGAGAAACAAATTCGTAGAGAGGTCGTGAGTGTATGGGAAAAGAGAGTATCGGACAAAAGTGGGATGCCAAGCATTACGATGAGCAGATCGGTTATGTATCGAAGTTGGGAACGGGATTAATCGAACTGCTCAATCCGCAGGCGGGAGAACGGATGATCGACTTGGGCTGCGGAACGGGCGATCTGGCGGATCAAATTCGTCGGAAAGGGGTAGTTTGTATAGGAATGGACTATTCGCCGGAAATGATCAAAGCGGCCCGGGAAAAATATCCCGAAGGATCTTTTCGAGTGGCGAATGCGGAAGCGTTCAGGCTGCAACAAGGCGAAGAACCGCATGACGCCGTATTTTCCAACGCTGCGCTGCACTGGATGAAGCATCCGGAGGGCGTGATCGATTCAGTCGCCCGCGCTTTGCGTCCCGGAGGGCGATTCGTCGCCGAGTTCGGCGGCAGCGGGAATGTCGGCGCGATCGTCAATGCTTTGACCGAAGAATTAGAACGGATCGGGATCGATTGGCAGTCGCGTTTCCCTTGGTATTTCCCGTCGGTGGTACAATACACGCCATTGCTGGAGCAAGGTGGCTTTGAGGTTCGTTATGCCGAATTATACGATCGTCCTACGCCGCTCGGCAGTGGGGAGAACGGCCTGAACAACTGGCTTCAAGCCTTTGCAGGGCCGCTGCTGGCAGGGATCGAACCTGAGACACAGAAGGAGATCGTCGAAAACTGTGCAAAAACATTGAAAGCGAAGCTGTACCAGAATGGCGAATGGGTAGCGGATTATCGCCGTTTGCGAATCGTGGCAGTGAAAAAGTAGGAGGTTACCAGATGCCGTATGCTCGTCCGGTTTTACGCGTCGAACCTTACGGAGAGCAACCGGAGTGGTTGAACACTTCGACTGACGTCAATGACTATATCCCGTTGTCGCCGTTGGCCAATGAACGCGAAGTTGAATTGTTCCTATATACCCTCCTGGTTGCCAGTCAACTCGAACTGCGCCCGACACCGCAGGAGATGCTGGAAGACTTCATGGAGCTGGACGAAGAAGACGGAATAGCGCTTAGCGGAGGCATTGCTTTTTACGAAAACGAAAACCGCCGGATTACACCCAGCTGCTGCGCCGGAGTCGAGCAGATTCCGGCGATCATCGAAGATGTCGCTAATCGGCAAAGCCCGTGGTTGGGACATGATCCGTGGCCGACCATTACTTACGAAAGCGATCAAGCGCATGTCTGGCCGGATAACATCTCCGCTCAATTTCCCGATTCCGAATCTTTGAACATCGAAACTTCTACGGAACCGCCAATTGTCTATCCCTATGAGGAGCTGCTGCAAAGCGTCCACCGCTGCGCAACCGAGCTGGAAGGCTTTATCGACGGACCGCTGCATACGTGGTTGGTGACTCATACCCCCGAGCTTGCCGCAGCGGTAAGCGAACGATTGAAGAGGTTGTTGCTGCAAGCCGAATAAGGAGGAATTGAACATGATCCCTGCAAAAATCACGTTGGTGACGGTTGCGGCTAACAGTGTTCCTATGCTGCGAGCGTTTTATCAGAGTTTGGGTTGGCCGGAGACGGATGTCAGCTCAGATAAGTATGCTGTATTCAAGACGGCTGGCGTGCTGCTATCCATTTTTCCTATCGCAGAAGCTCTACATGAGGCCGGTCTGGAATCGGTAAGTCCTCCGTCTGAGCCCCCTGCCTTCAAAGGCGTCACGTTGTCGATCAACGTCGATTCGCCCGAACAGGTCGATGCGATTATGCACCAGGTGCAGGCAAAAGGCGGCAAGGTTCTCAACGGACCGAGCGACGCGGTATGGGGCGGGCGAACCGGACATTTTATGGACCCGGAAAATAATCTATGGGAAGTAGCCTGGAACCCGACGGCAGTATTCAACGAGTATGGAGCGATGACGTCGTTTTGAGAGAAAAGGACGATTCCGATCGAGGTGAAGAATATTAAGCTGTTGTTCGTATGCAGTCGCAATAAATGGAGAAGCCTGACTGCCGAAAAGATCTTCGAGCCGTTGTCCGACTACGATGTGAGATCGGCGGGTACGGAGACCGGGGCGCGAATCAAGGTGACGGAAGGTCATATCGGCTGGGCGGATCAGATTTTCGTTATGGAAAAAAAGCATGTCCGGCGTTTACGCGAAAAGTTCGGTGCGGAGCTGCAAGGAAAATCTCTGGTCTGTCTCGACATCCCTGATGACTACGGCTATATGGATGAGGATCTGATTGAAATATTAAAGTCTCGGGTGTCCGAGCATCTTGCGCTTCCGGAGGACTTTTGAAGATCTTAGGGCGTGTAGAGATATTCATAAAACAAAAAAATGTTGCAAGCCTCCATCATGAGACACGAACTCTCGACATTCGTTCAGATGATGGAAGGCTGCAACATTTTTATTTGGAGGAAATCAAGATGCAAAAAAAGGAATTGAGAAAGAAAACAGGAATCGTAATTAGGAGGAGTAAACAAGGAGGTACCGAATGAACGTATTCACAAATATCAGGCGTGAGCGAATCGCGAAGATCGCTGAGGAACTGGCCGCAAAGCCGCTAATCGGAAATGAACAGAAATACGGCCCTGATCTGGTACCGATCCTGCGTTATTTTCCAAGAGAAGATCCTGAGGTTGGGTTTGACTGGTGTGCGGCGTTCGTGTGCCACTGTTGCTTGGAGGCCGGGTTGGTCTTGCCTGTTCGGCATCCGGCTGACGATCCCTTTTTCATTCCTGAGCGAGGGGATTTGATCATTTTCGATAATCTGCTGGGCAATGGTCCTAATGATCATATTGGAGTCGTTACGCATCGGGAACATGGACGGCTGATCACGGCAGAAGGCAATTATCTCAATCGGTCGGGCATTTTTGATCGGACAAAAGCGGCGTTGACTGGGTTTATACGAATCGCGGATACATACGAATATAAGGAGGTCTAGCATATGAGCCAAAAGATTGATTATAAAAAGGACTACAAGTTCCTCTATCTGCCCAAGGCAAACCCGGAAGTGCTGGAGGTTCCGGCGATTCCTTTTTTTACAATTGAAGGCAGTGGCGATCCCAATGAAGAGGGCTTTGCTCGGGCGACGGAAGCCTTGTACAGTCTGAGTTACGCGGTCAAAATGTCCTATAAAAGCGATGATATTCCGGAGGGGTACTACGAATATACGATCTTTCCCTTAGAAGGAATTTGGGATTTGGTTGACTATACGAAGCCTTCCACCGATAAAAGCAACCTCAAGTACAAACTGATGATTCGCCAACCGGACTTTTTGACTGAGGACGGCTTTGAACAATTTTTGACTCAAACGAAGAAGAAAAAGCCGAATCCGCTGTTGGACGAGGTGCGATTTGAACAGGTGGAGGACGGAATGAGCTGTCAGATGATGCATATCGGCAGCTATGATGATGAACCGGCTAGTTTTGCGCGTATGGAGCAGTTCTGTACGGAGAAGGGTTGGAATCGCAAAAGTAAGCTGCATCGCGAGATTTACATCTCCGATCCACGCAAAACAGCACCAGAGAAACGTAAAACGGTACTGCGGTTCGGGGTGGAGAAGAACTGACGGATGGGCAGTCGCAGATGAGATATACATACCTTTTTCGCATCGGGAAGTTCCGGCATGAATTCGTTTGACGGTCTGGACAAAAAAGCCGAAAAACAAAGCAGTTGCTCTGTCATCCGGCATCTGTGTTCCTTTTTTACTTATCTTCTTCGTCCTGCTTAGCTTGGTCTTCCATAAACCACAGCGGGTCCATGTTGTCTTCTTCGCCGTTGTAGTTGATCAGGATCTCATCGCCGGCTTTGATGTCGGTGTAGGCGTAGAAATCAAACGTGTGCTTTTCAAAACTAATTTCGTAGGTTGCGTTAGGCGTGTAGGAATGGTTGATCAGGCTTCCGTAACCGAGCAAAATCGCCGTATGGTTGGCCCCGTATTCAAACACGTAATCTTCCAAAATCGTTTTCTCAATATGTTCGTGATCCTCGTTCTCGTAAGCGACGACCGGGGCTTCGTGGATCAGCTCGCCTTTTGCAATATCGCGGGTCGCAAATACCCCTCTTGTAAACTCGCCGCCGCTGAGCGCGGAATGCTTAACTTCGATCATGTGGTCACCTTCGCATTTCTTGGATTGGATGGGTAAAGCCTCATATGGACATAAAGATAATTGTAGTCCAATCCTATCGGAACGGCAAGGAAGATCGATATGCAAAAAATGAAAAGAAAGAAGGGTTCAATATGATTCTATGGATCAATGGAGCATTCGGTTCGGGAAAGACGACAACAGCAGAAGAGTTACAGCGACGTATTCCAGGCTCGTTTTTGTACGACCCGGAGAACGTAGGCTATTTTATTCGGACCGTTTTTCCAGCGAGTTTGCTTCAATCCGATTTCCAGGACCACAAGATATGGCGAGAGATCAATGTATCCCTGCTCGGCGATCTGGCGCGTGGATATCCAGGGACGATCATCGTTCCGATGACACTCGTGAACCCGGAATACTTCGATGAATTAGTAGGGCAGCTTCGCGCGCAAGGAATCGAGATCCGGCATTTTACGCTGATGGCCGAACGAGAGACTTTATTGCAACGTTTAAGTAACAGAGGTGATGCTGCCGACTCATGGCCTGCGCAGCAGATCGATCGTTGTCTTACCAGCCTGTCAGCAGAACGTTTCGAGCAACATATCGATACCAATCAGCTGTCTTTGGAACAGGTAATCGAGCGGATTGCGGACGAATGTGACATACAGCTGCAGGTTGGCATAGAGTAATATAATAGTGAGTTAGGAAAGGAAGGGTTGCCGTGACGAATCATGAAAAAGACAATCTGCCGATAAAGGAAGACCTTTGTGATTATATTTTTTCGCGTACGCTGAATCAACGTGTGGCCGAGATTAAACATCTTCGACGTTCGCAGCAAGTCGAGGATTATTTTTACGGGAAAATCGTGCAAAATCATATGCCTCCGCGTCTAACCTGGTTGATTCAAGAATATGATGAACTCGTGAAAAACGTCGTCATTTCCTTGCTGGATGAAGTGGAGGAGGAAATTTATACGTACGATCTCCATCTGGAGAGCTCGGGAGATCGAGTCTCGGGCATTTCGCTGATCGAAGACGACATCTCATTCTTCTCCGGCCCGGCTGTACACGATGAATATCCTGACTATGCTCCGAATGATTTGCCGATCGAGGATCGTGCCAATGTTGAAGGCGAGAAAGACGGGGCAAAAGAATGATACCGTTATTCGAGTAAAAATAAAGCCTGCCCAAATCAAGGAGGTCTGAACGAAGGTGAGCCGGGAAAAAATTCTCATCATCGGCATTGTCGCAAGCGGGAAAACCACACTAGCCAGGCAGTTATCCGGGCAAACCGGGATTTCCTGGCATGAGCTGGATAACATTGTGCATCGGCGTATGGAGGAAGGAAGCAGCAAGCGCACGCCGGAAGAACAAATGGAACTGATTCGCCAAATCGACCGGGAAGGGTCCTGGATCATGGAAGGCGTCGATCGGTCTTCCTATGCGGAGTTATACGAGATGGCGGATACGGTTATTTTTTTGGACCCGCCTTTGTGGAAGCGCAAATATCGGATTGTCAGGCGCTTTGTGAAACAGAGACTAGGACTGGAGCCTGCGCATTATAAACCGGACTTGCACATGCTGAAGGCGATGTTCCAGTGGACCCATGACTTTGAGCATGATCGACCACACTTCGAAGCCAAGCTTCTAACGTACAGGCATAAGGTGTTCACGATGAGAGACGGTGGCGCTGTAAAACGGTATGTAAGTGGAGGGAATCGAGCCTGTGGAAAAAAATGCTGACGTACTGAAATTGATCGAAGATAGCGGGTTGGAACGCATTGCCGATCAGATTCGGGATGAGGCTTTGCTTTCGAACCGTATGATCACATCTCCGGCAGGGAATGAGAACCAGCCGACAGGCCGCTCGCGAATCGGTGGACGACCCGATCTGCCGTATGGGGTGCAATGGCCGACTTGTAATGGCAAACGATTAAGTTTTATTGCGCAAATCCGTCTGGACGATGTGCCCTGGAAATGGGATGCGTTGCCGCAAACAGGGCTGCTGAGTTTTTTCTACAATGCCGTCGATCAGCCTTGGGGATACGATCCCGAGCATGCGGGGCAATGGAAGGTGCTATATAATGCCGATCTGACAACGCTCGAACGTCAGATCCTTCCGGACTCAGTCAAGCAGGACGGGGATTATGCGGAGTTAAACGTTTCCTTTTCCGTGCAAACGACAATTCCTGATTGGAACGCGTTGGCATGCCGCCGGATGGGGTTTGCCGAAAACGAGACCGAACGGTATATCGCGTTGACTGAACAGGTTGCCGAATATAACGCGCCGGGATATCCGATTCATCGGTTTCTGGGCAATCCCGATCAGGTACAAGGCGAGATGCAGTTGAAATGCCAATTGGTCACGCATGGCATCGACTGCGGCGATCCGTCCGGTTATCAGGACCCGAGACGCAAAGAGCTGGAGCCGGGAGCGGCAGGCTGGAAGCTGCTGCTTCAGATCGATTCCGAGGATGACACGGAGATGATTTGGGGAGACTTCGGCTCGATCTATTTCTGGATTCATGAAGATGATTTGCGAAAAGGAGATTTTGAACAGACGTGGGTTATTTTGCAATGCGGGTAAAACACAGTAAAAATGCCCGATTTTCGATCACCCTGCTGCTTGTCTTGTTATTAGCAGGCTGCACGCAGCAGACAACAACCGAAGTCGAAAAGCACCAACCGCGACCGTGCAATTGAAATGCGTGCTGGAGCTTGATGATAGGCCTTATCAGAATTTCGAGTTTACGAAACGCGAAGATGTCGCTAATAACTAAAAGAAATTTTAGGGAAATAAGCGTAGATAGGGGTTGAGAAAATGGCTGATAGGAACGAAGGGTACGAGCGATGGGAGCTACGACCACTAACGTTGTCGGATGCGAAAATGATTAACAGCTGGTCCTATGCGCCTCCTTATTCCATGTACAGCTTCAGCGGAGATGATGAAGATTTGCAGGACCTGACCAGCGAGAACTATCTAGGCGCTTATGATGTCGAAGGCGAGTTAATCGGTTTCTTGTGCTCGGGAGAAGCGGCGCAGGTCCCGGGAGCCCGACTTAGGGGGCTTTACGAAGTTCAGGGCTACCTCGATATCGGGCTGGGACTGCGTCCGGACCTGACAGGCAGGGGATTGGGCGAAGCTTTTTTACGGAATGGGATGAACGTCTTATCAACGCGATTTGGCATGAAAAGGTTCCGTCTCGCTGTCGCGGTATTCAATAAGCGGGCCATCGAAGTGTATCGTCGCGCTGGATTTCGGGAAGATTGTTCGTTTGTAAGCATGGTGGGCATAGAAAATGTTTCCTTCATGCAGATGCTTCGGGAGGACGGCTGATGCGCAAAGGGAGTTTACTGTTTATTATGGCTGTCCTGATACTCACCTTTGCCGCTTGCAGCAATGCTTCTACCGAAGAAAAGTCTGCCGTGCAACGGATCAAGCTAACTTGCAAAATGGCTCAAGGAGATGTGCCTTGCGCAAGCCTGAAATCCGAAGATCCCGAGATCATCGCTGTAGTCGAAACTACAGTTGCCAACGCCGAAAAGATGCCGGGAATACTGAATTATGCGGTAGAATCCATCTTAAGGCTGTCGACCGAGGAAAAAACGGATATCTACTATTTGAATCTGGGATCGGACCGGGAACAGCCTGCTTTATTGATCAAGTGGCCGGACACTTCGACGGGATACGAGATTTCCATAGAGGATGCGAATCGGTTAAGGGAGGTGTTTGGGCGATAATGAATCAAGCTATTCGAATGCGAGAGCTACGTATGGATGACTATGAGATCGTATTATGCTGGAGCCGGGACGATCTTTTTTCGAAGCGAACGGCTGGGAGAAAAATCGAGATCCGCAAGAACTGAAGTCCTGGTGGTCCTACTGCGTGAAAATGGACAAGCCTTCCTTTATCCGTATGGGAATCGAGTGGGAGGGGATTTTTGTCGGATATGCGGATTTGGCAGAGATTTATAATGACCAAGCCGAATTAGGAATCGCTATTGGGGAGCGTGCTTGTTGGGGACAAGGGATTGGACAGCATGCGGCACTCGCAATGATGGAATATGGGACAGCAACACTGGGAATCCAAATTTTCACCGCCGAAACGCACGAATCGAATATCCGCTGTCAAAAGATGTTGGAGAAAATCGGTTTCGAAGAAATAGGTCGTGAAGGTCTTGAATGGTACTGCGGGAAAAATGATCGTTTGATCCAATATCATCGGGTGTAAGCTCTAACTGCATTAAGAAGCCGAACAGATCTCTGTCGGCTTTTTTATCTTGAATATTTTTCATATAAATTCATATTATAATTGAAAATTGATGAAATAGGTGATATCTTATTTACAAATAAGGAGGCGAATATTGTGAAAATGTTACTCCGAAGCAACAAACGATTTGTCTGCGTCACACTGGTACTCGTCCTACTAACCTCAGCTGCTGCCACCATCGCGCCGATTCTTGTACAGCTGATGCCAAACCAAACGGAAAGTATGGATTTATCTACGTTTGGCGTCGTTTTTACAGCTATGAGTATTTCTTTTTTTCTGCAATTTGGACTTCTAATCTATCGGGAAAACTTCGCTGCTGCGTTCAACACTCGACATCTGTCCTCCCTTTTACGTAAAATGCACGGTTTATCCTACGACGCATACGCCAAAAGCGAACCGACTTATCTGATCAACCGGATTTTCGCCGCAGTCGATCATTTGTATTTGTTCATGGTCAACGGCGTCGAAGGATTAGCACGCTCCCTATTAACGATCGTTATCGCACTGGTCCTGGCTTTTTCGGTACATTGGTCGATCTTCTTGGGGCTTTTTGTGCTGCTTCCCATCAATGTCTGGGGGTTCCGCTTCATCAACCAGAAACTCAAGAGTAAAATGGAAGTCATGCAGGAACAAGGAGCGACTTCGAACAAGGATCTGGTTGCTACCTTTTCAAATGCCGATCAAATCAAGTCTCAACCTCATTATGAAACGCTGGAGCGATTAGTTATACCGGGAATAGGACAGATGTATCGCACGCTGGCGGAAACCAACAAATTCGCGCAGGGTTCATCGTCGATCATCGACTTCATTAATCGCTTGTTTCAGAATTTGCTCTATTTATCAGTGACTTATGCAATCGTTCGAGAGTGGCTTCCCCTTTCAAGCATCGTCGTCATTGGATTGATCTTGCCGATCTTTTTCAATGCACTCAGCGGATTAACTCAGGTTAATTTGAATCTCAAGACCTTGGAGAGCAGTCAGCAGTTTGTGAAAAATGAGCTGGATGGGCAAAAAGAAACAGACGGTTCGATAGAGCTTGCTCCGATTACGACAATCCAGCTGCATCACCCTTCATTTGAATGGGACGGGAAAAAGCTGCACTACCGGATCGAGGAAGAATGGAGCCGTGGACAAGTCGTTTATGTGCAGGGGGCGTCGGGTTCGGGCAAATCCTCTTTGATGAAAGGGCTCTTGATTTTCCGTTCCGGCAAAGGTCTAAGCATCAATGGTGTCCCTGCGACGCAGATTCGTAAAGATTCGCTCCGGTCACGAATCGCTTATGTGCCTCAGCACACAACGATTCTTTCCCGAAGCCTGGAGGAAAATATCGGTTGGGGAATGCGTTTGACCGAGCGGCAAAAAAGCGATTTGGAACATACAAGGCTGCTGGCTCCTCTCTTCAAAAACAAAAGTTGGGACACGCTGCTCACCGAAAACGGCGCGAATCTGTCGGGCGGCGAGAAACAGCGGATCGCGATCGCAAGAGTGCTGCTTCGGGAGGCGGACGTGATTGTGCTGGACGAAAGCACGAGCAGTATCGATCCGGCTGCCGCCGCCGATATTTTCCGCGATCTGATCGAAGCCGCCGCCGAGAAGATCATCATCTACACTTCACATAACCAAGAAATGATCCGGCATGCAACACATATCCTATATATCGAAACGGAGAACTGACATGACTACATATTGGACGATCGAGGATTTGGCAAAAAAGCTTAGAGTCACCACCCGAACCATTCGTAATTATTTGAAATCCGGCGAATTGACAGGCAATAAAGTAGGCGGACAATGGCGTTTTACCCAAGACGATATCCGCCACCTGACCGGATTTGAAAATCCGATCACCGCTTTTTCCGAGCATTCGACCGATCCGGACGAGTTTCAAGAATCGATGCTGGTTCTTCATATCCCGCTCCCGGCCGAAGAATCGGAGTCGGAAAAATTGCGCAACCGCCTGTTGGAGCAGTACAACGAAGTGTATTCCGGACCGAACCGGAAATTTTATTACGAGGTGCTGACCAGCGATCACGTCCGCGTCGTGCTGACGGGATCGCGCAAATACGTGCTGAATTTCGGAAGCTGGATCGAGGCGAATGCTTATCCGGTTGCGGAATAGGAACCCAAAGCTAATAAGGAGGGAGACACGATGAAGAAAGTGGCCGTAATCGGCTCGCCAGGCTCCGGAAAATCCGTTTTCTCCCGCAAACTCGGCGAATCACTGGAACTTCCGGTCATCCATCTGGACAGCCATTATTGGCAGGCCGGTTGGACGCCCACAGCGAGCGAGGAATGGGACGAATTTCTCAAGGAACAGGTCGGCGCAGATGAGTGGATTATTGACGGTAACTACACGCGGACGCTGGATATTCGACTCGAAGCGGCGGATACCATCGTATTCCTGGATCTACCAAGACCGCTGTGCATATACCGGATCATCAAGCGGCGCTTCATGTATCGAGCCAAAAGCCGACCGGATTTAAATGCAGACTGCGAAGAGAAGCTGGATGCGGGATTCGTGAAGTGGGTCTGGAACTACAGAAAAAAAGTCCGTCCCAAAGTGCTCGAAGCGATTGAACTGCACGGCGAAGGTAAAAAGATCTTAATTTTAAGTTCCAGGAAAGAGGTCGAGGCTTTTTTGAAAGGGATGGGAGCAGGTCCATTTGATGCTTGAACAAAATCTATTGTCACTGATTAAAGCACTTAACAACCTCCCCCCACAGGAAGCGCTTAGCGAAGGGAGAAATTCAGTGAAAGATGCCTTTGAGCACGGAAAGCCGAAGGCTTTCTGTGCGAGACAGCATCTTGAACGAATTTCTCCCGCAGCGCCCCCACGCTTCCTCCCCTCCCTCATCCTTTCAGCTTCTTCCGATAATCGCTCGGCGCTACCCCCATAATCTTGCGAAACAACCTCGAAAAATAATAAGGATCTTTAAACCCCAACTCATGGCAAATCTCCTTAATACTCAACGAAGTCAAATCCAGAAGCTGACTCGCACGGCGAATCTTCAACCGCAAATAATAATCGATCGGCGAAAATCCAACAGAACTCTTAAACAAATGGTTCAGATGCTGCCGGGAGATTTGCGTATACTGGGCGATCTCGTCGAGCGTCAGCGACTCTTCCAGCTTCAAGTTCATCAAATGGATCGCGGATTGTATATACGATTTGGCACGGTCCTCGTCGTCGCGCTCGGGAACGATGCTCAGCAAGCTCATTGCGTAGGCCGCCGTCTGCATGGCCAGAATCCGATGCGGAGTGGAGTAACCATTGGCGGATAGCAGATCGTAGCACTGATGGAACAGCGCGATGAACTTCTCCGAATCCTGCGGGCCGAGCGTGAGCGAACCGGCTCCTACTTTTAAAAGAGTAGAGTAATTTTCCGCCTGTTCACCTGTGAAATGAAACCAGTAGATCGTCCATGGGTACTCGGTCTCCGCCCAATAGGAATGCGGCGTGTCGGCAGGGATGACGATTAACTGGCGTTCGTTCAGTTCGTACGTGGCTGCTTCTATGGACACACGGCCCTGACCTGTCACGCAGTAGATCAAAATAAAGGTATCACAGCCTTCGGGACGTTCTCGGTAATGATAGAGTGCACGAGGGAAAAATCCAATATCCGTAATGTATAACATCCGGCCCAGTGGATGGGCGACGATCTGCTCCAGCTGGTAAGCGGGAAGCACGAGGATTTTCTCCGATTCGAAACCTTCGATTTTCTTCATGGGCGCAAGTGGCTCCTTCCGAGATAGTTTTTTCCAGTATAGATCAAGAAAAAGAATATCGTCCATCATGTTCCGAATTTCGTGAATGGTGAAGAGCGCGCGGCTCCTGTATGTTTGACATATAAATTTTCATTTCATACAGGAGTGATGACGTTGACTATTTCCAACACCAAAGTTTGGGAAGAAACGGTACAGATCCCGACCTACGGCGTAGGCGAACCGAATAAAAACCCGATGTTCCTGGAAAAGAGGGTTTATCAAGGCAGCTCGGGACGGGTATACCCGCATCCCGTAATCGAAAAGATCGAGGACGAGAAGAAGCTTGCTCCGTATCGAATGGTGATTCTTGAAAACGATTACCTGCATGTCGAAATCATGCCGGAGCTGGGCGGGCGGATTTGCCGCGCGATCGACCGCACCAATAACTACGATTTCGTTTATTACAACCAGGTGATCAAGCCTGCGCTTGTCGGTCTGGCCGGGCCTTGGATTTCCGGCGGGATCGAGTTTAACTGGCCGCAGCATCACCGTCCGAACACATACGGGCCGGTCGAATACAAACTGGAAGAAAACGCCGACGGCGGCGCGACCGTATGGGTTAGCGAGATCGACCGGATGTACGGAACGAAGGTGACGGCAGGATTTACGCTGTATCCGGATAAGGCTTACCTGGAAATATCGGCACAGTTGTATAACCGCACCGCGGAACCGCAGACCTTCCTATGGTGGGCGAACCCCGCCGTTGCCGTAAACGATCATACCCAATCGGTATTCCCTCCGGACGTGACCGCCGTATTCGACCACGGCAAACGCGATGTGTCGCGCTTCCCGATCGCGACCGGCACCTATTACAAAATGGACTATTCGGCCGGCGTCGATATTTCTCGCTACAAAAACATCCCCGTTCCGACCTCGTATATGGCGTACAAGTCGGATTACAATTTCGTCGGCGGATACGATCACGCGGTGCGCGCAGGGCTGCTGCATGTGGCGAACCATCATATTTCTCCGGGCAAAAAGCAGTGGACGTGGGGAAACGGGGAATTCGGGCAGGCCTGGGACCGCAATCTCACGGACGAGGACGGCCCGTATATCGAGCTGATGACCGGCGTGTTTACGGATAACCAGCCGGACTTCACCTGGCTTCAGCCTTACGAAGAGAAGGCGTTTACCCAATATTTTATGCCCTACAAAGACATCGGCGTCGTGAAGAACGCTTCGACGGAAGCCGCGGTCAATCTCGAAGTGGACGAAGAGCAGGGAACGGCGAGAGTGTACGCCTATACCACCGCCCGTTACAAGGATGCGACGGTCGAATTGATCGGTCCTGGAGGAGCGCTGCTATCCAGGCAGCTGACGCTGACGCCTTCGGATACGTTTTCCGCCGAAGTCGCGTTGGACGCAGGCGTACGCGAACACGAGCTTGAACTGACGGTCAAAGATGCCGAAGGTCTTGTGCTGATCTCGTACAAGCAGCGGCCGACAGAGATCGAACAGGTACCGGATGCCGCCAAGCCGCTGCCGGAACCGTCGGAGATCCAGACCAACGAAGAACTGTATTTGGCAGGGCTTCATCTGGAGCAGTACCGCCATGCGACTTTCGAGCCGGAAGCTTACTATTTGGAAGGGCTCAAGCGCGACGAGAACGACAGCCGAATCAATATCGCGTACGGCACCCTGCTGCTGCGCAGAGGTTTGTTCGCGCAGAGCGAGCAGCATTTCCGCAAAGCGGTCAAGCGGGTGACTTGGCGCAATCCGAATCCGTACGACGGCGAAGCGTACTACCAGCTCGGACTGAGCCTGAAGCTGCAAGGACGCCTGGACGAAGCGTTCGGCGCTTTTTACAAATCGGTATGGAGCGCGGCATGGCAGGACGGCGGCAGCTTCTCTTTGGCCCAGATCGCGGCGGGAAAAGGCAATCATGCCGAAGCGCTGGAGCTTGCCGAACGTTCGCTGATTCGCAATGCCAGAAACTACAAAGCCCGCCATATCAAAGCGGCGATGCTGCGCAAACTGGGCAGACCGGGCGAAGCGGAAAGCTTTGCCGAAGAAACGTTGAAGCTTGACGCTGCCGATTTCGGCGCGTGCAACGAGCTTGTTCTCGCGAGAAAAGCGCAGGGAAGAAACGAGGATGCGGCCCGGGCGTTGAATGGGCTTCAGGAACTGCTGCGCGAAGAATCGAAAAACGCGTTGGAACTCGCTTCGGATTATGCCGATGCCGGACTCTACGAAGAGGCGATCGGCGTGCTGCTTGCATTCGAGAATTCCGGGAATCCGTTTGTTCATTATACGTTGGCTTATGTATGCGGAAAGCGCGGACAGGAGGAGTCGGCGCGCCGTCATGCGGAAGCCGGAGCGGCGGCAAGCACCGACTACGTTTTCCCGAACACGCTGTTCGAGCTTCAGGTGCTGGAGTATATCGTTTCGCTGGATACCGGAGATGCCAAAGCTTTGTATTACCTCGGCAACCTGCTCTACGACAAGAAACGTTACCAAGAAGCGATCGGTTACTGGGAACGTTCCCGTGCGGTCGACGATACTTATTCGGTCGTGCATCGGAATTTGGCTTTGGGTTATTACAACAAGCAGGGCGCTGCGGACGCCGCGCGCGTATCGCTAGAAAAAGCGCTGGAATGCGATCCGGGCGACGCGAGAGTGCTGTTCGAACTGGATCAGCTGTATAAAAAGATCGGCATCGGAGCGCAAGAGCGTCTTGCTTTCCTTGACCGACATCGCGAATTGGTCTCCGCGCGCGACGATCTGTACGTGGAATACGTTACGCTCCATAACCTCGCAGGCAAAAACGAGGAAGCGCTCGCTCTGCTGACTTCGCGCAACTTCCATCCGTGGGAAGGCGGGGAGGGCAAGACGACGGGCCAATACGTGCTGGCGAACGTAGAGCTGGCCAAGCGGCATATCGGCAACGGCGATCATGACCGGGCGATTGAACATCTGGAGCGGGCACTCGTCTATCCGCACAATCTCGGAGAAGGCAAGCTGGCCGGCGCGCAGGAAAACAATATCTACTATTACTTGGGCTGCGCTTATGAAGGATTAGGCAAGCAGGAAGAAGCCCAAAATGCTTTCCGCACGGCTTCGTACGGGTTAGAAGAACCGACCAGCGCGATGTATTACAACGATCAGCCGCCGGAAATGATCTTCTACCAAGGTCTGGCTTGGCTGAAGCTTTGCAAGGAGCACGAAGCCAAACGCAGATTCAACAAGCTCGTGGATTACGCCGAAAAGCATCTGTTTGACGAAGTGAAGATCGATTATTTCGCGGTGTCCCTTCCGGACTTCCTGGTCTTCGACGAAGATTTGAACAAGAAGAACGAGATCCACTGCCGCTTCATGCGAGGACTGGGACTGTTGGGACTCGGCAATCGCGATGCGGCAGCGGCGGAATTCGAACAGGCGCTGCACCTGGATTGCAACCATATCGGCGCGAATGTTCATCTGCGGTTGACGAAATAAAATCGAACGGGCAAGATGCGAAATCCGGGATGTAAAAGTCTCGGATTTCTTTTTAATGGGAGCGAGTCGGATCGAAGTCATAGGGGCGTTTTTTTTGCAAGCAGGAGGTTCGCCCGCTTACGTTGAAACATGAGAAAGCGGATTTGCAAAATCTTCGACCCAAAACGCCGTATTGTTTTTAAATTTACATACCTTGAAGGAGAGATCGTTTATGCCGTTAATTGACTTGTCGCTTGAACAACTGCAACAATATGAAGGAAGAAACCCCCGTCCCGCTGATTTTGACGAGTATTGGGAGCGCTCCCTGAATGAAATGAAGGCGATCGATCCTCAAATCGAACTGGTGCCTGCTTCGTTCCAAGTTCCTTATGCCGAGTGTTTCGATCTTTATTTTACCGGAGTGCGCGGTGCCCGCATTCATGCCAAGTACGTGCGTCCGACACATGTGCAGGGACCGTTTCCCGCCGTCGTGAGCTTTCACGGTTACACGGGACGGAGTGCCGATTGGTCCGAATTGTTGGGCTATTCCTCGCTCGGCATCGCGATTTTCGCGATGGACTGCCGGGGACAAGGCGGATCGTCCGAAGATACCGGAGGCGTAAAAGGCACGACGCATAACGGGCATATCATTCGCGGCCTGGACTCGGGAGCGGACGATTTGCTGTTCCGGCATATTTTTTTGGATACGGCGCAGCTGGCGGGAATCGCGATGGGACTTTCCGAGATCGATGCGGGTCGCGTCGGCGCGATCGGAGGCTCGCAAGGCGGAGGGTTGGCGATCGCCTGCGCGGCTTTGGAACCGCGGATCAAGCGGGCCGCGCCGTTTTATCCGTTTCTCAGCGATTATCAAAGGGTCTGGGAAATGGACCTGGCCAAAGACGCCTATGAGGAACTCCGCACTTACTTCAGGCGTTTCGATCCCCAGCACGAGCGTGAACAAGAAATTTTCGAGCGTCTCGGCTATATCGATATTCAGCACTTGGCGCCGCGTATCGAAGCCGAAGTGCTGATGGCGGTCGGATTAATGGATACGATCTGTCCGCCTTCGACGCAGTTTGCGGCTTACAACAAAATAAAAGCTCCGAAGTCGCTGGAACTTTATCCTGACTTCGGGCATGAACATCTTCCTTTTTTCCAGGATAAAACGATGCAGTTCATGCTGGGTTTATAGGAGGAATTCATCATGTCTTCGCACCAACAGATCTACCAAAATCAAACCGAAGCCTACGAATTCATGATCGACAGACAGCCGAGCATGCTGCCTTTTATCAACGAGATTCGCCCGGTAAAAGGTCTGGATGTGCTAGATCTCGGCGCAGGTTCGGGCCGGATCAGCGGCGTGATTGTCCAAGAAGCCAAGTCGGTTATCTGCACGGACGCGTCCGCCGAAATGCTGGAGCTGCTGGATCGCAAACTCACGCAACAAGATATACCGCGCAATTGGAAAACCGTCGTAGCCGATCATCGCATTCTTCCTATTCCCGACCAATCCGTTGATCTCGTCGTATCCGGCTGGAGCATCTGCTATCTGGCCGATTCGGACGATGCAGGTTGGGCGGACAATTTGCGGAAGATCATGCTGGAAATCCGGCGTGTGCTGCGACCAGGAGGTTCCGTCATTTTGTTCGAAACGATGGGTACGGGTACCGAAACGCCGAACCCGCCCGCTTTTTTGGCTTCCTATTATGGCGCTTTGGAAAAAGAGTACGGCTTCGAGCATCAATGGACGCGTCTGGACTATGACTTCGACGACGTGGGACAAGCCAAAGCGTGTACCGGATTTTTTTTCGGTGAGGAGTTGACCCGTAACATCGAGCAGCAGAAATGGGCGACCGTACCGGAATGCGCAGGAATTTGGTGGAAAACAAACTTAACCTAACCAAACAGGAGGAAGTGATCGACATGTCCCTAATCGCCGAATTCAAAAAAATGCCGATTGCCAAGTTCGAGGAATGGTGTCTCGCCGTCGCGATCGAAGGAGTAGCCGGAGACACGGACGATTTTCTGCAAACACATGCCAAGCCGTTGACCGAGTACGATGGATCGGGTTATGTCTATTCCGCTTTGCTGGAGTATCTGGCCGAGTCCGGGATCGACTTGGAAGAATCCGAATATGCCGCGTTGGCGTCGGAATTGGCGGAAGAACACTATCCGCTGTGCACGGTATTGACCAATGGGCATAAGCAGAATTACTTGAACAAATTGAACCTCGACAATTTCGACGAAAACGAGTTGAGGGATTATTATAACGAGTTCAACGGTGCCGACGAAGAAGAAGCAGGTTCCTACATGTTGGAAGCGATTCGCGTGCTGCAATTCAATTTGCGCGAAGCGGACGAGACCTCGGTCGTGCTGCTGACGCTGTCGTGAATCCAGCCTTCGGCATGCGCATCGTTTTTCTGGATATCGACGGCGTACTCAATACGGATCGTGCAGCGCGCATGAATCAAGATCCGAACCGACTTGATTTCGACCGGGCAGCACTCGAACAGCTGAAGAAGATCATCGTCGAGACCGGAGCCGAGATCGTGGTGACCTCCACCTGGCGAATCCATCGGGAAACCGGTGGATTTTTGTGGACGGAATTGCTGCGTAATCTGGCTGAAGTTGGGCTTGAGGATACGATCATCGATATCACTCCCGTGCTCGACGATGCGCTGCGGACGCGGGATCGGTGGAAAGAAATTGAGGACTGGCTGAAGCGGCAAGAACAACCGATCGATAGCTATGTCATTTTGGATGATGAATGGGAAATGGGCGAGCTAAATAATCGGTTTATTCGCTGCCTTAGCTATCGCGGAATCACGAGCGAGATTGCGCAGCAGGCGATACGACTCTTGGGCACGGAAATGGAACATTGAATATGAAGATTGCGAAAATGCTGCATGAGTTGGAGATCTCGTTACCTGAAAAAGTCGTGAATCAGTTGGATCGACATGCGGAGCTTCAACAATAACGAGAATTTTTCCTGCGCATGCTGAAGCCGGAAGAAGTTCGGGAAATGAGGGAGGCGTTGCGCGACATCGAAGTGTTCGAATCCATTTTGCCGCTGCGTACATACGATAATTCCAATTTAAAAGAAGTTTGAAAGGAGACCGAATCATGGCGCTTCGTTTATCGTTTCCTTGTTCCGTATGCGGAATTACGGTCGAGATGAACACGGATGATCCGCGCGGATTCGAGATCGTCGGCAAAGAGAATATAGTTCAATGGTCGGACTTTATTCATGAAGAAGAGCTGCCGCAGCCCGATGTCGAAGTGTGGGCGCGTTCGGACGAAGTGCCGCAGGTCGGTTCGACTCGGTTTGTCAAAGCTTCTTATCCGTTCAACGAACAAGTCGGGGAAAGGTTTTGGACGTTGTTTATGCCCGCTTTGTCGGAATTGAACGGTTGGGACTCTTACCCGGAAGAAATCGAAAAATCGGGGATGGTCGAATGTACCTTTTTGCGGGTGATCGGTCAGACTGAGAAAGAAGCCTGGATCGCTGTTCGTGTCGAAAAGTTCGTTTCTTTAAGCGAAGCGAAACACGAATTCCGACCACGACGCAGCGCCGGTATTTTAAAAAACTTCGGGCCTTTCGCTCCGCTGCATACGGCCGTATCGGGAGACTGGGTATTACTCGAAGGCAATGTGCAAAGCAATCTCGGCGTCTGGGCGGTGATCGAAAAAACCGAAAGCGGCGGTCGAATGATTTTGTACGGCGAGTGGGACATGCACAATGATTTGGTTTTCTGCGGGCACCTTGAACTTTCGAAGCAAGAGCTTCTAAGCGTGCCGGAATTGGCGGAGCTGATCGAATAAAAAAGGAGCGAATAACCCCTCATGTTCGAATTTCACGGTTGGGCCTCGCTGCGTTATCACACGCACGATACGAACGAGCAGCTGCAAGAACAAGGCGTACAAGACTTCCTTGCTTATCTGGATCAAGTCGATACGAGCAATCTGTGCCACGTTCATCGCTATAACGGGCAGGACTCGTTTCTGATTTCGGGTATGCATAATCACCGTGCGTCATACGTCACGGAAATTTTCGATTGGATCGCCTCGCGTCTCCCCGGTTCATACGGGCTGCTGTATATCCAGGATGATGAAGACTCCGGCGAAAGCTGGGATCATGAAAATGAATTTATCGTGTGGAAACTGGCTCGCGGAGCCGTAACCCGTGAAAAAGATCCTTTTTTGTCTCCGTATATCCCGACCGTCGAAGATCCATACGATCCGAGCCGCGAAAACTGAGATGCGAATATCGAATATACCGAAGGAGGAAATTTTATGCCTCTCTCTATCCATACCGAAATCTGCGATCTGTTGAGCATCCGTTACCCGATCATTCTCGCCGGAATGGCGGGAATCGCGAATATGGCACCGCTGGTGTCTGCCGTGTCCGAAGCGGGTGGATTGGGCACGCTGGGTGCCGCCTATCTACAGCCCGAACAGATGCGACAAGTGATCCGAGACATCAAAGACCGCACTTCGGCTCCTTTTGCGGTCAATCTGTTTGCGCATGTCGGACAGGATGATCTTGCGCGTTTTGACGAAGCGAATACGGCATTGAACCCGGTTCGAGATTCTCTCGGCATTGCCCATCCTTCCGCTGCCGATATCCGCACGACTGACGTATTCGAAGAACAATTTACCGTGCTTTTGGAAGAAAAAGTGCCGATCATCAGTCTGACCTTCGGTTTGCTGGACGAGTCGTATACGAAAAGAGCCAAGCAAGCCGGAATAAAGATCATCGCCACGGCGACGACGGTAGAGGAAGCGATGCAAGCCGAACAAGCAGGCTGCGACGTCGTCACCGCTCAAGGCAGCGAAGCGGGCGGCCATCGGGGAACGTTCGATACGACAAATCGGCGCATGGGAGCGAATATCGGCACAATGGCGCTTGTCCCGCAAATCGCCGACCGCGTAAAAATTCCGATCATCGCGGCGGGCGGCATCATGGACGGCAGAGGACTTGCGGCTTCGCTGATGCTGGGAGCGGCAGGCGTGCAGATGGGGACGCGTTTTCTGACCTCCCGAGAGTCCGGCGCGCATCCCGCGTATAAGCAGGCTTTGTTGAACAGCACGGAGGAAAGCACGGTCTTGACCGATGCTTTTTCGGGTCGTCCCGCTAGAGGAATCGAAAATGCTTTTATCCGCTTATGGCAAAACAGTCTCATCGCTCCGCTTCCTTTTCCTGCGCAAAATACACTGACTCGCGAAATCCGTAATGCCGCCGCTCGAGAGAACAATGCGGAGTATATGGCTTTATGGGCAGGACAGGGAACCCGGTTGCTTACCGAAGACCAGGCGGCAGGAGAGATCGTGGAGCAGGTGATGCGTGAGGCATTAGAGAAGTTATCTGCACATCGAAAATGATTGCGATTCATGCAAGAAAAGAAAGCGCCTTTGAGCGCTTTTTGACGTGTCGAGAAAACCTGCGTAACTGGAAGACAGAAGGCGGAGAGAGAAATTCAGTGAAAGATGCCTTTGAACTCGGAAAGATTCATTATTCAAATCCAATTCAACTTTCCGAGTGAGACAGCATCTTGAACGAATTTCTCTCGAAGCCTGATGTCTTCTCACTCTTGCGTAACTTTCTCAACCATCTATAAAGCGCCCTTGAGCGCTTTTTTTATTGCCATCTATTCATTAATCAACTATTATGGATATATAATATCTCTAATAAACGTAATCAACACTCCGGAAAGGTCAAGGTGAACGCATAATGAAGCCTTTTTTCAACCCGACGATTTGGCAGCAAGAATGGAAAGAATACGGAGACGGAGCAGCGATTCGAATGAAGCGTTCCGGCATCGACCCGGCGACAGCCTTCAATAATAAAGCGCAAAAGTTCAATGAGCAATCTTTTAACGAAGAAGGTCGCAGACGCAGCGCACGGATCGTGAATTGGCTGGCGAGCCGCGGCGTGAAATTCGAAGGATCGTCGGTACTCGATGTAGGCGCAGCTTCAGGCGTATTCACCGTGCCTTTTGCCGAACGAGGCGCCCATGTGACCGCATTCGAATCGTCGCCTCCGCAGGTCGAGCTATTGAAAAAGAATACGGCACGTTTTACAGATAACAAAGTCGAGATCGTCTCCGGTGAATTCGAGAAGATCGATATCGAGGAAAAAGGCTGGAACAAGGCGTTCGATCTGGTGTTCGTCTCCATGTGTCCGGTCGTGCACGACTGGGACAGCGTAGAACGTATTTTGAGCTGCGCCCGAAAGTTCGCTTATATCAGCATGCCGGTCAGCTCTGCGGAAAACAGCCTGATCGATGAAGTGGTTCCGCTGATCACGGGAGAAAAGTTCAAACCGAACATCACCGAAATGGGTTATCTGCTGCATTTGCTGTGCCTGAAAGGCTATGCGTACGAGACTCTGGTGACCCGCGAGCTGAAGACGACCGAGTTTACGCCGGAGGAAGCGCTGGAACATACCATGATGTGGCTGCGCCATCACAATTTGCCTGCGGACGAGCGGAGTGTAAGCATTGTGAAGCAGCATATTCGACAGAACTACCCGGCCGACCGCGTTCAAATTCAGGAGGGCGGTCGATTCGGCAAAGTGTTGATCCGTTTACAAGACCAGAATATGTACGTGGAGGAATAAGGATATTGCAAAAGGAGACCGGCATGGATGTTCAAACGAACATTTGTGCCGTTTTTTTTGTGCCGAAAAGAAAAAACAGGTATACTTGGGAAAATGCCGCGCATACCACATGTATGCGGTTGAGGAGGTTTGTGATGATGGGCAAGATCATTGCGGATATTCGCTTATTTGAACAGGAAGGTGCTTGGCGAGCGCTTCCGCATTATATCGGAACGATCTACCAAGCCGAGAAAAGCGTGCACAGCCTGGCTGCCCGTATGGCGGGATTATTGCGTCATGAAGGCTTTAACACCGGGAATTTTGATCATTTATACATCGTACTGGCTCCGGAGCTTAAGCCGGGTGATATACATGGTCCGAGACCTTCAGCGATGAAGCGGATGGTCTTTTATGAAGTGGGAGTATCCGTTGAAGCTTTCAATACATGCACAAATGAAGAGCAGGATCAGGTCTTACTTGATATTATGGTAAAGGTGTTAAACAGGATCGCCCAAAACGACGAGCAGCTTCAAATGGTGGAAAAAGCCTACCGGCTGCTGAGGCGCTATGGTAGCGAGGTTGAAATCATTCACTTGACTAAAACGACGAAGTTGTATGCAGTGAACCTTTTCTACCAGATCCGCCCGCTGAACAAGAAATCGACTGCGATTATCGAATACATAGACCTAACGAACGGCATTACCCGGCGAAGCACGTTTCTTGAATTGAATAGCGACGAGGATGTCTATTTCCTGGCTTCTTCACTGACGGTTAAGGACGGGATGATCACGATCAAGCCAAGAACCTCCCAAGCCGCCAGTTTGCGTACACGTTTCTACACGACACCGATCGAGATTATCATTGATGCGCTTCCGATGGCAGTAAAAGCATGAATCGGATGAATACTTCCCTGCTGATCGAAGGTCTGTCCATCATCTCGCACTGCAAAAAAGAAACGCGCGACATCTGGCAGGCTCATTTCGGCGCGGCAGCGATCGGAAGTTGGTTTTTCGCCCGAAACGATCAAGTGGATTCCGGTACCCGACAGCGGATTTTGGCTCAGACGGAGCAAATGGTAAGGTCGGTTTCGAAGAACAACGATCGTTTTGACGAAATGGAAGCAACATCGACGATCGACAGACTCCAAGCCGAATCGGCTATTTTGAACGCATTAGAGCGCACGATCGACGATCTGCACTGGGTAGGCCATAACGTCATTTATAGCGCGGCAAGCTTATCTGCGATCCGAGAGCTGGACGGTTGGGGGACGGAGGAACAGATCGCGGGCCTCATCGATTTGATCGGTTCGTTCGAAAAAACGATTCCCGGACGTTCGTGGATCGGCTTCAGCGCGTCGGAAGTGAAACGTTTCTCGGTTACGCCGCAGGATCATTTTCCGACGATTCGCACTCCCGAAGCCTTATCGAATTTCGTTTTGGAGGAGCTGGCGTCCTTTCCGGTCATTTACCGTGCCGAAGCGCATCATGATCTGATCGGCCATTTGCTGACTTTTTCGCACGCGCTGAACATTCTGCACGATCTCGGTTATACGAGCTTTTTTGATCGGGGACTCGTTCCTTTGTTGAAGTTGGCAAAAGCGCTGCGCGCCAGCCGTTCGATCCCCTCCATGGAAGCGGCTAAGCTGGTTTCTCCCGTGGATCGGCTGCCTTTGCAACCTGCGACACGAAGCAAATACTTGCCGACCGACCGCGAGTTTTGGGATGCGGATTACGGGAAAACAAATTGGGATTTCGGCCACGTATTCAAATTCGCGCACAGCTTTTACGATCATTTGGAACGCGTACAGCCGCAAAAGGCGTTATACATAGAAGCTTTTCGATACATTATCGCTCAATAGGAGGAGAATATTTGATGACCAACACCAATCCCAACTGACCGGTATGGGCAACGGAAGAGATCGAAATCAAAGCTGCCGATCCGTCATGGTTGGAAAAAGGAGCAGAAGAAGCCGCACGTTTGAAAAAGCTGCTGGCAGACTACCGGGTTAACGATATCGAGCATATAGGAAGCACGTCCATACCGGGACTTCCGGCGAAGCCTATTCTCGACGTTATGGCGCGAATTCCTTCCTACGGTGAATTGGAAGCCATCATCACGGAGTTGGCCGCGCACGATTGGCACTATGTACCGCCGGAGCTGGACGGAGTCCCGTCCCGGCGCTTTTTCGTCAAAGTGAAAAACGACAAGCGTCAATGCCATCTGCATCTCATGCTGCAAAACGAAGAAAAATGGGACAAACAGCTGCGTTTTCGGGACATTTTAAAACTACGACCAGAACGGGTACAAGAATATGCCGAGCTGAAAAGCAAACTGGCCGAGCATTATAAAAACGATCGGGAAGCCTACACGCGCGCGAAAACGGACTTCGTGCAGCGGGTATTGTCCGAATAATGGAGGAACCTCACCATTGAGAAAGTATATCGAGATCGGCATCGGCAACCGCTGGTTCGTTCGAACGGAAATCGAGCGCGAAGACGGTACCGAGACCGAAGCCAAAGGAATCGTCAAGCCGTTTTCGTTCCGAACGTTTTATATCCGAATCTGGATCGGGAAACAGGTATGGATATTCGATTCCAGAGAAGGGTTCAAGTCGACAACAAAAAGCCGCAAAGCTTTCAAAATCATCCTCGGTTTTGCGGGGGAATAGGAGTCCTAATCATGCAGCTTGAGCACACCATGATCATTTTCGATCTGGAAGCCACATGCAAGGAGAACGATCGGAGCTTCGATAACGAAATTATCGAGATCGGAGCCGTCAAAATTTCTCCGACGCTTGAGCTAACAGACGAGTTCACAACGTTCGTTCAGCCAGTCGCTAACCCGAAACTGACGCCGTTTTGCACGGAATTGACGACGATCACGCAGGCTGAGGTGGATAGAGCGCCGCGGTTCCCCGAAGCTTTTCAACATTTTCGCGATTGGATCGGTCAAGAACCCTTCCTGCTGTTGTCTTGGGGTGCTTACGACCGCAAACAAATCGAGAAAGACTGCGCACGCTGGCGGCTGGATGCCCATTGGGCGTCCCGGCGTCATATCAATCTCAAACAGCTTCATGCGGAACAGGTACTCGGCGTCAAAAAGCAGGTCGGTATGGGCAAGGCTTTGAGCCTGGCAGGGTTGGAGTTGAACGGTACGCATCATCGCGGGATCGACGACGCTCGCAATATCGCGGCCATTTTTATTCATTATCGAGAAGTGTGGAATTTGGAGGGTTTGGTGTAGATGAATGATTTTCTTTTGCCTTCAACGACGAAGATTGCTGCCATTGAGTGCTCGGAAGTGGACTATATGACCGACCGTATGCTTGCCATTCAATCGCGTCCCGGCAATCCGGAAGGCATCGAGATTCGCAACTTCGGCAGTGCTATCGCATATACGAGCAAGACGATGCCTTGGCCTGCTTTCAACACGGTCAAAGGAGTTACGGATGCCAATATCGAACAGTTAGAAGAGATCCTGGATTTTTATCGGGAAAAAGAAGCGAAAGTCCAATTGGAGATCGTTCCGTCACGGGTAGGACCGGAATTCCTAAGAAGAATGTCGGAGTTGGGTCTGTATCAATCCGGATTCCATTGTTCGCTGGCGATAACTCCTGAGCAGCGATTGGTGATCGCCTCGGAGCCGAGTTCCGGTGTTGAACGGATCGCGATTCGCAAGCTGGAAGCGGACGAATTCGAACTCTACGCGACCTTGCACTGCCGGGGAACCGGGCTGCCCGATAACGGGATTCCGCATGTGAAAAGCAACAATGAAGTGCTGCATGGTCGAGAAGGTTGGAGCTTTTTCGTAGCGGATTTGGATGGAGTGCCTGCGGCGACCGCCGTTCTGTTTGAAAAGAATGATCTGGCCTCGCTGACCTTTGCCGCAACGCTTCCGGAGTTTCGCAGACAAGGCTTGCAGCGCGGATTGCTGGAGCACCGTCTAACCGAAGCGTTTTCCCGTCCAAATAAGCTTGTTGTCGGCCAATGTGCCTTTTTATCGCAGAGTCACCGCAATATGGAGCAGGTCGGCATGAAACTGGGCTATATCCGTACCGTCTGGACCGCATTATAAAGAAAGCAAAAGGAGGCAGGTCGCCATGAATATCGTGTACCACGATTATAAAGGCATTTCGCCTGAAGATATCTCGACCGTTTTTCAAAGATCCGGGATCAAGCGCCCCTATGAGGATTTGCAGCGGCTGGCTCGTATGGCCGAAGGAGCGGATATCGTCATCACGGCCTGGGACTGCGGGAAGATCGTCGGGATCGCCCGGGCGTTAACGGATTATGCGTACTGCTGCTATTTGTCGGATTTGGCTGTCGATCTGGATTATCAGCAGAGCGGAATCGGACGAAGGCTGATTGAGGAAGTGCAAGCCCGAATCGGTGAAGAGTGTTCGTTACTGCTGCTGTCGGCTCCCGGTGCGGTAGATTATTACCCGAAGGTAGGCTTTGATCGTACGGATAAGGCTTTCGTGATTGCAAGGAAAAAGTGATTGGACTGTTTCCGTTTTCGCCGCTTGCTATCCATATTCACTAAAATAAACAGGAGAGTGGTCTTATGAGCGAGAGTAGTCAGAATTCAATCAGTCTTTTTCCTGAAATCGAGGAATGTCGGAATCTATTCAGAGCGGCGGCCATGCTGGATGCCATACTGTCGCCCGAGTGGGAGTACCGGTACTATTCCTATAACGGTGCCTGGGACGCAGAACAGGAAATGGCTTCGATGCGCGACGGAGAAGGCAGTCATTATTTTGCATTGTTCACGCAGGATGGATTGTATATCAAAGGTTTTGACAGCGAAAGGGTAAAATCAGGCGAGGCTGTATTGGGTGTAGCCGAGATTCCTGATGATGTGAAGGCGTTTTTGCAAGAGCCTGCATTCATCGGCGACGAGACTACATTTTGCTTATGGCATTCGGTCGAAAAAAAGTGGTCTGCGGATAAGTCCTATGATGAACAAGACTTGCGATTATTGCGTTTGTTGACGGGCGGCGCAGCCTATTATTCGGAGTGGGCATCTGATTATTACGAGGTTGATCTTGATCCGCGGGCGGTAGAGCGAATCTTCAACCTGGAGCCGCTGACGCCCGAGCTGCTAGCTATATTCCATGCACAAGTTAGTTTGGAGAATATTGAGGAGGATCGGATCGAAATTGGTTATCCGCGATCGGGTAGCGATGCAGACACCGAAGAGTGATCCGTGACGTTCTTTTCGAACTGTAGGGTACGCTGCTCGACCGTTGGTGAGAGAATGCGATATAAAGGAAACGGGGGTTTAACATGAAAATCGAGCTGCGTCTTCTTAAAGAAGCAGATGCCAATCAGATTCAGTCGGCTTTCGAAGAACAAGGATGGAATAAGCCTGCGGAGCTATACTTACGTTATGCCAAAGAGCAGCAGGAAAAAACTAGAGTAGCATGGGTCGCCGAAGCAGACGGACAGTTTGCCGGATATGGAACGGTTGTCTGGGAGTCGGATTACCCTGCATTCCGTGAAGCCGGAGTGCCGGAAATCAGCGATTTGAATGTACTGATCAAGTATCGCAGACAAGGAATCGCGTCGAGCTTGATGGAAAAGGCCGAACAAGCCATCGCAGAGCGTTCTCCGGCAGCCGGAATCGGCGTAGGTCTTTTTTCTGACTACGGGAATGCGCAAATTCTTTACGTGAAACGCGGTTACGTACCGGATGGCCGAGGCATTTACGTTGAACCCGGATATGCGAAGTATGGAGACATGGTCAAGGTCGATGACGATCTGGTCTTGTACCTGACGAAAAATTTGAACAAATAAACGTCCAATAAGGAGCCGGATTCTGCAAAGAAACGGTCTCGCCTGATAAGTTACCGCAAGTCATCTGCATCAACCTATTCATTCCGGGTAAAAGTTAAATAAGACTAAAACTAGGAGTGATTATACATGACTGAAAAAGGTTGCATCAAATGCGGAAGCACCAATGCAGAGACCAAAGACGTAGCCATGACCGGAACAGGCTTGTCCAAAATGTTCGATATGCAGCATAACGAATTCGCGGTCGTTTACTGCACCAACTGCGGCTATTCCGAATTCTACAACAAACAATCCTCAACCGGATCGAATATTTTAGACCTGTTCTTCGGCTGATTTTAGCGAAAAATAGGCAATATTTTTAATTAAATCCCTAACCCTGCCGAAAAAGTTAAACGTAACTGGAAGCGAGCAGACGGAGAGAGAAATTCAGTGAAATACAGGATTTCGAAGAAAACCTGCGGTAACATATTGAGCCATGTTGACGCCTTTGAACTTGGAAAATCCCAATAAAAACTTCAATCGACTTTTCCAAGTGAGACAGCGTTTTGAACGAATTTCTCTCGCAGTCTGCTCGCTTCCCGCACCCACGTAACTTTCTCGATCACCACGCTCAACCAGGAGGCTCTACTCATGATCAAAATGCTCAAAAAACAAAACGACGCGCTCCACTACTGGGAAGTCTGGTACGACGAAGACGAGAAAACCTTCACCGTGCATTACGGCCAGGTCGGCGAACGCGGTGAGCACTTTACGGAAAAGAAAAAGCGCGGCATAGACGTCGAAACTCATATGGAAAAGCTGGCCCGGCAGCAAACCGAATCCGGCTATGAGCTGCTGGATGAAGATCTGTTCAAACCAATCGTTATTCAATATACCGTAGACGGAAACGACATCGATGCCGATCTCGACAAGCAGGACGAGGTCGAATCGCTGATGAACGAATGTCTCGGCTGGACGGGTAACGGCTACTGCGACGGCTCCGATTACGGAAGCGGTACCATGAATATCTTCAGCTTCACGCTCGATCAAGAACTCGCGCTCCAAACCATTCGGGCCGAGCTGGAAGAACATGACCTGCTTAAAGGCAGCATCATTGCTTATATGGAAAACGATCAATACATATCCGCCTACCCCACCCGCGGCGATACGCTTCAGCTGATTTAACAGATAGGCTTAAGGAGGTGCTTCACATGCTTCGACCAAGTACGCTTCGTCGTATCCTAATCCTTGCCGCAGTTTTCTCGACATTCCTACTATCAGCCTGCACGTCAGAGCCTCAAGTCAGCACCGTCCAAACTTCCAGCACCGAAAACCCAACCGCAGCCGAATGGCTACAATCCGAGCCCGACGCCAGCCTTTTCCTATACGAAGATATCCTATACGTAGCTGACGTTTCCTGGGTAAATGACCTAGAACTCACGCGCGGCGACCAACTTACAAAGGTGCTTCGACAAAATAAGGACGGCACTTCTTTCCAAAACGGAGACGCCAATCTTTTAGAAAAAGAAACGCCTATTTACGAAACAAAAGAACAAAATGATATCCTGATTGCTTCCACCCCTACAGGCGACATTCGCTTTTTCCAACTAGTCGAAGGATAACAGAAGATCTGCATAAATAAAGAAAGCCCGGGAACCTTTTCTCGGGCTTCTTTGTTTTGAATATTCCCATCTTCATCTCTAGGAAATCTTTGTTCTGCTGCGAAACGAAGAGGAATAATATTCCTTTCACCGAGTATTCTGCTTATAATGAGGGTGCGAGAGAGTAGAACTTCTATTTAGCGGAGAAAGGGGAGGGCAAGATGACAGGAAATACATATTCCGTAGCACAGGTGAGCGCAAATGGAACAGACTAGACAGCAGCAAAAGCCGCGCAGCAGATTGCGTATGTCTGGCACGTCGAGACCGCGAACCGGGCGTTATTATCGAAGGAGTTTGATTTTGATTTTGCTGATCGTCAGTATTCCGGGGCTGGTAACGGGGATCGTGATGCACCAACTCGTCGTCACGCGGATGGAGCAGGAATTCAATCGCATGCACCGAAGCCAGATCGAGACGCGGGCGCGCAACGTGGATGATCAACTGACTTATCTGGAAATGAGTTTGTCGCATTGGGCGTTCGAGCCGAGATTCGGGGAGACGTTGCGGACGAAAGACTTCGTGTACGACTTCAAAGGAACCGGCGAGATCGTCACCACGCTGTACGTTCTGGAAGGCTCGCATCCGTTGATCCGCTCCGCGCAGCTTTATCTGGATCAACCCAAGCCTATCGTATTCAATCGCGAGTACACCGAACTTCAAGATCAGCAGCAGATTAGCCAATACGAAAAGTATTTGAATACAAGCGGTCATGTGTATTGGACGGACCGTGACGGGCCAAGCGCTCCGGTATTGGTGCACAAGATCCCCGGCGATAGCACTGATCCGTTCGGGACACTGATGATTACTCTGGATCAAGGAAAAGTCTCTTCTTTACTGAAAACGCTTACTCCTTATGACGAGGGAACCACGTTCCTGATGAACAGGGAAAGGCGCACGCTTGCGTCCGGTTCTTTGGAAAATGATTCCGAGGAGATTGCTTTTGAACAATACCTCAAACAAGCGGTAGCCGATCGCGGAGAGGATAAGGCTTCTTTTCTGCTTCGCTATGGCAATGAGACCTATTCCGTATCGTATGGCCCCATGAGTCGGGTGGATTCGGACTGGACGTACGTTTCCGCTGCACCGATGTCCTCAGTCACGGCTCCGCTCAAGCAGGTATCGACGTTCATTCTGCTGCTTAGCGGCGTTGGACTGCTGCTCGGGTTAGTCTTGTCCTGGTATGCTTCGCGCCGGATTTATTCGCCTGTTGCGCGTATGCTGGGCTTGTTGGTTCCTTCGCGCAGCGAAAATCACTATACGTCCAACCATTTGCATAACTCGGCGCGTCTGGATGAGTTTGAACTGCTGGAAAGCCAATGGCAGGAGATGACGTCGCAGCGTCTGTCCGCTCACCGCCAGTTGGAGGAACAGCTGCCGCAGCTGCGCGAAAGCTTCGTGCTGCAACTGATTCGGGGCCACCTGTACGCATACGACGAAGCCGGATTAAGACGGAAAATGCAGGGGTTGGGCTTTCATACGGAGGAACGCCAATTTTTGCTGCTGGATATGTCGTTTACCGGACATGCGCGGATCGAAGGCCGATTCGGCAGCCAAGACACGGGACTCATGACATTTGCGGCAGTGAATATCATCGAAGAAATGGCACGCGAGCATCTGGACTTCGAGCAGATCTGCGCTGCCAATTTCCATGATCTGTCCGCTGCTTTGCTGATTGTCGCTCCTCAAGCTGCTGATCTGAAAAGCGAAGCTCTCTTATGGGGCGAAAAGATGGTAGAGGCGATCGGGCGCGTGTTGAAAATGAACGTGACGCTCGTGGTCGGCCGAGCGGTTACGGCGGTGAAGGAGCTGCCGGGCATCTTTGCGGAGATGGAGCGCCTTGCCGCTTACCGCAGCATCGAACCGGGCAGTCAGCTGCTCGATTTGGAGGATCAGAGCTGTTTCTATCGGACTCAGGAAGCCGCTTATCCGCTCGGTTTGGAAAATGAATTGATTCAGGCGATTCGGCGGGGCCGTTCTGCGGAAGCGGAAAACGGACTGGAACGTTTTATGGCCGAAGCCATGCGCACGGGCAGTACCGAATTCCAGCTTCAGCAGATTATGCTTCAATTGCTCGGCAGTATCCAGCATACGATGCTTCAGACCGGCGCCGCGCCGTATCGGTTGTTCGGAGACCGTAACCGCTACGAGAAATTGTCTTCGATCCGCGAGCCGGAAGCCATGAAAAGCTGGATGATAGAGCAGGTAATCATTCCTTGCGCCGAAGAGATTCAGTCGCGGGAAGAGGAGCCGATGCGGCGGATCGTGGAATCGGTCATGGCGGAGATTCAGGAGCAGTACAAAATAGACATCTCGCTTGAAAGCTGCGCACAATCGCAGCAGGTGACGCCGTATGCGCTAAGCAAAGCGTTCAAGCAGGAAGCCGGGGTGAACTTTATCGATTATCTGACCCGAATTCGGATGGATGAAGCCAAAAGGCTGCTGCGCGAAACGACGATGAAGATCAACGATATCGCGGTCGAAGTCGGGTATCAGCCCAGCTATTTCAATCGTATTTTTAAAAAGAGAGAAGAAATAACGCCGAGCCGGTATCGGGAGCGATGGACGGACGAATCCTAACCCTTGCACATTTTTGCGCGAAAATACGTTAAACCCTTACCGCATCAGGATTTATTAAGGTTTGCAAAAAATGAAGATTGCCGGAAAATCCCCTCCCCGGTACGTTGGAAACAAGCAAAATGATAACGCTTACAAAATTAAAGGAGGGGAGAAACCGATGAACGGAAGGAATCGCTCGGCAGCCGCGCTTCAAGCAGACGGCGGCGTGATGAGCGGGAAAAAGAAAGAAAGCCGTTTGCGAAAAGAACTTCGACGCAACAAATGGTTGTATGTGTTGGTCGCGCCGGGATTTCTGTATTTCACGGTGTTCAAGCTGCTGCCGATGTGGGGAATCGTGATTGCGTTTCAGGATTATCAGCCTTTTCTGGGGATACGGGGTTCGGAGTGGGTCGGGTTCGATAACTTTACGACGTTCTTTTCCAATCCGGATTTTTTCCGGCTGCTGCGCAATACGCTGGTGCTGGCGATTTATGATCTGGTGTTCTTTTTCCCCGCGCCGATCCTGATCGCCCTGCTGCTCAATGAAGTCCGGTTCCATTGGTTCAAACGGACGGTACAGACGTTGGTGTACGTGCCGCATTTTGTCTCGATGGTCATTATCGCCAGTATTACCTATGTCTTTCTGACTCCGCAGGGCGGCGTTTTGTACGAGATGATCGCCTGGATTACGGGGCGTCCGGTTGATGTGCTGTCGAATCCGGACACGTTCCGGCCGCTGATTATCGGGCAGATGATGTGGAAAGAAATGGGCTGGGGTACGATCATCTTCCTGGCGGCGCTGGCTGGCGTCGATACGGAGCAGTACGAAGCCGCCGTCGTCGATGGAGCAGGTCGGATGCGCCGGATGTGGCATGTGACGCTGCCGGCGATTCGAGCGACAATCGTGATTTTGTTGATTTTGCGGTTGGGAAATTTCCTCGATACCGGGTTTGAACAGATTTACCTGATGACGAACTCGCTGAACCGGGATGTCGCGGACGTGTTCGATACGTACGTGTATACGGTCGGGATTACGCAAGGGGCGTTCAGTTACAGTACGGCGGTGGGATTGTTCAAATCGCTGGTGGGGATCGTTCTTGTTTTGGGGAGCAATCATATCGCGAAGAAGTTCGGACACTCGGGAATTTACTGACTGCGGGGAAGATCCTGTTCGGGGGGGAAGCTGAGGCGGCTGCGGGAGAAATTCGTTCAAGGCGCTGTTTCACTCGGAAAGTTGGATGACGATTCAAGAAGTGGCTTTCCGAGTTCAAAGGCGCCTTTCACTGAATTTCTCCCTCGGCCTAAGCTTCGCCTCGAAAAGGATCTTTTTAAAAAGGAGGGAAAGCTCGTGAACAGCAAGCTGTTCAATACGCCCGGGGGGCGGGTGTTTGATGTATTCAACGTTGTGTTGTTGGGGATGTTGGGGATTTTGACGGTGCTGCCGTTTTTGTATATCGTAGGCAATTCGTTTGCGACGGAGGCGGAGATTACGGGGAGGGGTTTTTTTCTGGTTCCTCGGGAGTTTTCGCTGAGCGCGTATGAATATATTTTTTCGTCGTCGACCATTTTTCGGAGTATCGGGGTTTCGATTTTCGTGACGGTGGCGGGGACGTTGATTAATTTGTTTTTTACGATGACGATGGCTTATCCGTTGTCGCGCAGCGATTTTTGGGGACGGAGTACGTTGATGAATATCGTCATTTTCTCCATGCTGTTCAGCGGGGGGATGATTCCGACTTATCTGGTGGTACGGAGCCTGGGGCTGATCGATTCGTATTGGGCGCTTATGCTGCCGGGGGCAATCAGCGCGTTTAACCTGATCGTCGTCAAAAACTTTTTCCAGCAGATGCCGGCGGGGTTGGAGGAAGCGGCGCGGATCGACGGGTGTACCGATCTCGGAGTGCTGTGGCGTATCGTGCTTCCGCTGTCGAAACCGGTGATCGCGACGTTTGCCCTTTTTTACGCGGTGGGGCATTGGAATAATTTCTTTTCGGCGTTGCTTTACATCAACGATAGCGACAAATGGCCGCTTCAGATCATGCTGAGGCAGATCGTATTGCTGTCGCAAGGAACGGTCGGAGATATGGCAAACATGGACCCGAATTTCGTGCAGCCGCCGGAGCAGTCGATCAAGATGGCCGTTATTGTGGTGGGGACGATCCCGATTTTGCTGGTGTATCCGTTTTTGCAAAAGCATTTCGCGAAAGGCGTCATGTTGGGTTCGATCAAAGGCTAAAGCCGAGGAGGAGAACAGATGCGTATGGGACAACGGGAACAACGTAAACATTGGAAAAAAGCGGGACAGGTGGCGGGCGCTTCGCTGCTGACGGTCGCGATGCTGGCAGGGTGTTCGAACTCGAATTCAGCTACGGAAGCAGGCGGAGATACGGCGAATGCGGCGGGAGCAGCCCCGGAAAAACTGTCGATCATGCTGCCGAACTTCGAAGCGGAGAATCCGCCGGAGAACAGCCCTGTCATTTTAAAGCTGGAAGAATTGACGAATACGGACGTGGATCTGCAATGGGTCCCGAGCAGCTCGTACGATGACAAATTCAATATCACGCTCGCTTCGGGCAAGTTGCCGGATCTGATGGTCGTGTTGGGCAAATCGCCGAGCTTTATCAACGCGGCGAGAGCCGGGGCGTTCTGGGAACTGGATGCGTATCTCGCCCATTATCCGAACCTGAACGCGATGAACGAGATCGTGCGTAACAATGCTTCGATCGACGGCAAAACGTACGGCATTTACCGGGCGCGCGAACTGGGCCGTAACGGCGTCACCATACGCAAGGATTGGCTGGAAAATTTGGGGCTGGATGATCCGAAAACGCTGGATGAATTCTACGAGGTGCTGCGCGCGTTCACGTTCGACGATCCGGACGGCAACGGCAAAGACGATACGTATGGGCTGGTCGCCAGCAAATTCAACGGTCCGTGGGACAATATGCAGATCTGGTTCGGCGCGCCGAACAAATGGGGCGAAGACGACCAGGGTAAACTCATTCCCGCGCACGAGACGGAAGCGTATATGGAAGCGCTGCGTTTCTTCCATAAGCTGTACGAAGAAGGATTGGTCAACAAAGACTTTGCCGTCATGGACGCGACCAAGCTGCCCGATCCGTTCGTCAACGGTCAAGCGGGCGTGATGATCGACGTCGCCGACAACGCGCAGCGCATGGACCAGAAGATGTTGGAAAAAGACCCGAATGCCACGGACCGCGTCGACGTGCTGCAAGCGATGGAAGGCCCCGACGGACTGCGCGATATGCCGACCTCCGGCTACTCCGGTCTGATCGCCGTTTCCAAAAGCAGCGTGAAAACGGAAGATCAGTTGAAAAAAGTACTGAGTTTCCTGGACCAATTGAACGAAGCCGAGCTTCAAACGCTGCTCTACAACGGTCTCGAAGGCCAACAATATGAGAAAAAAGGCGACTATATCGTACCGACGACCGACAAGCTGCTGCTGCGCGATTTTACGGGGCTTAACCAGATTCTGATGTTCGTGCCGGAAAACCGTTATCTGCCTGTCGAAATGACACCTGTGCGCGAAAAAGTAGCGGAAGTACAGATCGCCAACCGCGACATCGTCATCCCGAATCCGGGAGAGCCGCTGATTTCCGACGTATACGCCAAAAAAGGCCCGCAGCTCGACAATATTATTAATGACGCGCGCACTAAGTTCATTGTCGGGCAAATGGACGAAGCCGGATTCCAACAGGCGATCCAATTGTGGAAAACAAGCGGGGGAGACGAGTACGTGCAGGAGATGAATGAGCTGTACGCCGCGTTAAAAGAGTGAGCGAACAAAACGCAAGATTCAGGGAGGGACGCAGCGGTGTGGAATGAAACGCTTTTTCGGGAACCTGGAGCGGAATATCGGATTCATCCCTTTTGGTTCTGGAACGGGGAAATGGAGCCTGCGCAGATCATCCGTCAGATTCAAGAAATGTATGAGAAAGGCGTCGGAGGATTCTTTATTTGCCCGCGCCAAGGACTCCGAATTTCATACTTATCCAGCATCTGGTTCGACCGGGTTCGTCTAGCTGTAGCTGAAGCGGAATCCCGCGGCATGCAGGTCTGGTTGTATGACGAATACCCGTATCCGAGCGGCATGGCCGGAGGCGAGGTGCTGCTGGATTACCCGGAGGCCAATCAGCGCCCGCTTGGGCATCACGGTATCAAAGCAAAGCCCGGCGAACATGCGAAGCTTGAGCTGCCTTGGGGTCGGATTCTGTATGCGAAAGCGGTGCCGATCGATGAAGAAGGCCGCGTGTTATGGGAAAAAGCGGTTGATGTAAGATCGTATATCGGCAGCGTGCAGAATGAGCAAGTGTATCAGGAAACGGGACTGACGAGCTATAACCGCAAACGCTTTTTTACCTACAGGACTGCATTTAGGCTCGATTGGACCGCGCCTGCCGGAGAAGAGTCGGCGTGGGACATCACGGTATTTCAGGAAAACGAAATCGGCGATTTCAAATATTACGGCGGTTTCGTCGATCCGTGCCACCGGGAAGCGATGAGCCGGTTTATCGAATTGACGCATGAGCGGTACAGGGCGGAGATCGGTGAAGCGTTCGGTCAAACGGTCAAAGGCATTTTCACGGACGAAATCGCGCCGCTAGGCCATCTGCCGTGGTCGCCGCGCCTGCCGGACTTTTTCAAGCGGCGCTGCGGATACGAATTGAAGGAAGCGCTTCCCGCGCTGCTGGATCATCGCTACCCGGATGCGGCGCGTATCCGTTACGACTTTTTCCAAAGCCTGCATCTGCTGCTCGGCGAGTCGTATCACAAGCAGGTAGGCGAGTGGTGCGAAAAGGCGGGCATTCAGTACGCGTCGGAGGTGCCGGGCATCCGCATGACGGCGCAGCGGTTCAGCCATATGCCGGGCGGCGATTCGGCGCACGAGAAAACGGGGCGTTCGCTGGATTGGATACTGGATCGCTACGGCGGCCGGATGCGCGACAATCCGAAGATGGTCAGCTCGCTGGCCCGACAATTGGATCGTCCGCGCAACCTATCCGAATGTTTCCACAGCGTCGGCTGGTCGATGACGCTTCAGGACGCCAAATGGATGATCGACCGCATGGCCGCGATGGGCACCAACTTTTACAACTTCCATGCTTTTTTCTATACGATTAGCGGTCTGACCAAGCACGACGCGCCGCCTTCGCAGTTTTTGCAAAATCCGTACTGGGCGCATTTCAGGCAGCTCGGCGATTATGTGGGACGGATCAGCTACCTCATGAGCGAAGGAGAAGCGCATATTCCCGTGGCGCTGCTTGATCCGACGACGACGTTTTGGAGCTTGATGGGCAATCCGCTGCACGGCTTTGCTTACGGTGGGGAGGACGAGGGAGAACGTGCGAAGCTGGAACGATTGATAGCCGATTGGAAAGCGATCAGTTCGCAGCTGCTTAAGTCGCGCCGCGATTACGATCATCTCGATCCCGAATTGTTGGCCGAAGCCGACGTGTCGAATGGCGTGATCGCGATCGGCAAAGCCCGTTACGAAGTGTTGGTGCTGCCGCCGCTGCTCAATCTGGAAGCGGCAGCGTGGGAAAAGGTGCAGCAGTTTGCGAACGCGGGCGGAACGGTGATCAGCGTCGGACTTTTGCCTTCGCAGAACATTCAAACGGGGAGTCCGACAGCTGAACAAGCAGCAGCGTTTTTCGGTGCGAGTGAGCAAACAGCGCATACGTTTTGGGAAAACGAAGCTGCGCTAGAGTCGGAATCGAATATCGGCACGGCATCCGGACAGGTTGAAAAAAAATCAAAAATGCAAGGAGCTGGCCGTTCGGTTTTTGTTCCTTCGAAGGGTTGGGAAGGCGGCGAGGCCGCTGCGAAAGAACTGATCGAGCTGCTGGATATCGTACTTCCGCAACCTGTGCGCTGGGAAACGAAAGACCCATGCGAGTCCGTGCTGATGCAGCTTCGGCGGCTTCCCGGCGATAGTGACGTATCTTCCTCCTTTGCCGTGTTTCTTTCCAATCAGGAAGATCGGCAGGAGGAGGCTCGGCTTGTAGTGGTTCCTGAACTGCTCTGGCCGGAGATCATTTTTGATGCTGAATCTTGTCTCGAGGTCGAACAGCTTGATTTGGAGACGGGAGAGACCGTAACGCTTAGGGTCATACCAGCCGTACAAAAAGAAATCGAACCGCCGTGGTCGCTATCGCTGCCTCTTGCGCCTTACGAAGCTAAAGTCGTTCGTTTATCGATCATTGGCAGCAATGCAGCAACGAATTCAGCGACCGTACAAATGGAAGCTGCTCCTATTCCGCAGCTGTCTACAGACCAGCAAACGGCGAAAATTCGCCTTTCCGTAGAAGGTCCATGGCGAATCAAGGCAGCCCAGCCGAACGTGCTCCGAATCGGAGAGTTCGATCTGCAAGTTCGGGATGCCGAAGGCGTTTTTCTGAATGAAAAAGGTGCTGCGGTCAAGCCGTTTATTGACCAGGTAGCGGATCGCGCTGATCGCAGCCGCACACCGCTTGCCTTTGGTCAGGAGTTCGGCACGCCGAAGCGCGCCGCTGTTCGTTATCCGATCGAAGCCGATTATCGCGCCGCGTTCGAAATGGAGCCGCAGATTGCCCAATCGGAAATGACGTTATTCATGGATAGCGAAGCGATCTCGGGCAGATGGACGATCAAGCTGAACGGACATACGCTGCGCAAAGCAGGTTTCAATCCGTTCGAAGTGAACGACCATCGGAATATCGCTTGCGATCTGAAGCCTTATGTGCAACCAGGTCCAAATGAATTGATTGTCCATGTCCAGATTGAAAGGGACGAAGACGGGCTGGTCGATCCTCTATATATTCGTGGAGAGTTCGGCGTAACGCTTCAAGCTGCGGTTCCGCCAAAACTCTGTTCCGAATCGAATCGGGCAGAACGAATTCTCCCTGAACCGCTGCCTCATTATCCATATTATGCAGGGGAGATGCGGTATAGTCGCATGTTCGATCCGGCAGAATGCAGTGAAGGGATCGAATGGAATACGGATCAAGCCGAGGGTCGATTCGAGCTGGGGTTGGACGGCTGGAGGAACCAAGATGTAGCTGAAGTGCTCGTTAACGGAAAAAGCCTTGGAGTACGCTGTTGGTCACCGTATCGCTGGGTAGGAAGCCTAAGCGATCTGCGACCGGGGATGAACGAGTTGGAGGTTCGAATCACCAACACGTTAATCGGCCAACTGGAAGGGACTTATTTTGACGCAGATGGGCATGTGCTTCGCGATATTCGGCCTGTGCGTTGACCGAACGTCCCGAAAAAGGCGCAAATCCATACGGAATCCGATAGCGTATGCAGCAGCAGCGAAAGGAGCTGACGATCATCACTTATTTTCATAAAAACGACGCGATCGCCGATCGGGCGGACGGTTCGATTCCGGCGGTGCTGGACACGATTGCACGGCGATATATGGGAGAACACCCGCAGCACGGCGTTCGCTTTCGGATTCATCGGCGAGGCGCATTCCGCCGTACCGGCGATTATCGGTACGAGATGGATATGGATCGCTGCTGGCCCGAAGCCAAAGCCGGTCAGTATGTGAATGTGTGGGGCAAGCTGTGGAGCGATCAGGATACCACACTGAATACCAGCTTGAATTGTCAAAGTCCCGTCACCATCTACGCCAACGGAGAAGAAGCGTTCAAGTCCGAACTGCTTCAAGAACTATTCCCCGAGCGTCGAACCGCGATTCCTTTGCAGGTTCGACGGGGGTGGAACGATATTCTTTTGCGCTTTGTCAAAACGGAAGTGGGATTCGGCGGCACGTACGGAACCGGATCATTTAAAAACTTCCCCCTGCATGTGTTGACGCCGGGATCGGATCGCGAAGGAGAAGAAGGCTGGTTGTATTCCGAACCGTTCGACGAAGCCGAGCAGCCTGCGCTCCCGGATAGCGATATGAGCGAAGCGGATACGGGACTTACCTGGTTCCCCTGCAGGCAGTGGAGCGAGCAGGAATCGAAAGCCGGGAATTTCGCGCGCATGTTCGGCGGCGGCCTGCAGGCAGGCGTCGTCTGCGCTTGGTCGCGTTTGGAACGCTTGCTGCCGAGTGCCGAACCGATCGTGTTGGAAGGGCAGCATGACGGAACGTTGACTTTGTACGCAAACGGTATTCAAGTGTATGAGAGCGAAAGCAGCGGGGTCTTCCGGGTTGAACTGCCGGACATCAAAAGCGAGGTCGATCTGATCGCGTGCAGCCGAACGGATCGCGCATCGGCTTTCACAAAATGGGGCTTCCGTTTGCACGATTCGCACAGCGGAAGCTGGCGGTTGCGCTTGCCGCATCAAGTCGCCGGATATGACGGAAAATGGCTGTACGCAGGCGTGTTTCCGAATAACCGCCCGCTTGATCCAAGTCAACTCGCCACCATGACCCGTGTGTTCGACGACGGGAGTTCCGGCACGTATTGGCAAGCGGACCTGCCGGGAGCCGTGGTTCGTCCGTTTTTGGAAAACACGCATTACGGTAAATGGAACTATCCGCTCGGCGTTACTTTACTCGGATTGCTTAGAGTCGGACGCGAGTTGGATCGCCCGGCTTATATCCGCTATACGCTGGATCATATCGGACTCAGCAGTTCGCTTGATGGCTATGCGCTTTGGGATCGTCAGACTTACGGGGCGGCGGGCGTCAACAATCAGTTGTCGGCGATCGACAGCCTGGACGATTGCGGTTCGTTCGGCGCCACGATGCTCGAAGCGATGGAAGCCGGCGATATACCGGACGGGCGCGCCGTCGCGGATCGTATCGCCGCCTACATGACGCAAGATCAGGAACGGCTGCCGGACGGCGCTTTTTACCGGGCGCGGGGCAGCGGCGACACGCGGCAGGAGACGATGTGGTGCGACGATCTCTATATGAGCACGCCGTTCCTGATGCGTTACGGCCGCTTGACGGGCGATTCTGCGTACTGGGACGATGCGATCAACCAATTCCTACGCTTCCGGGACTATCTGTTCCTGCCCGAACAGGGCATCCTGTCTCATGTGTACGATTTCGTTCGCGGCCGCGCGACCGGAATTCCGTGGGGACGAGGCAATGGTTGGGTACTGTTTTCGCTCATCGAACTGCTGACCATCCTGCCTGAACAGCATGAACGCCGAGCGGAACTGCTGGCCTTTTACCGGGATCTGTGTCAAGGATTTCTGGCGCTGCAAGGTGCAAACGGATTGTGGCATCAGGTGCTGGATCGAACCGATTCGTATGAAGAAACGTCCTGCACCTCGATGTTCGTTTATGCCTTTGCACGAGGTATACGGTTGGGCTGGCTTGAAGAACCGGAAACGTACCTGCACTCGGCGCGAGCGGCTTGGGAAGGCATGACGCGAATCTCGATCGATTGGAAAGGCAATATTTACGGCGTATGCCGCGGTTCGGGTTATTCGTTTACCGCGCTGTATTACCGGGATGATCTGGGCTGGAATTTGAACGATACGCATGGGATCGGGATCGTGCTGCTCGCCGGAACGGAACTGCTGCGGTTAAACCGGGAGCTTGATGAGTGGTCGAGTTTTCCGATTGAGAGCCGCACTCCTATTCGGACAAACGTCGGCGCAACGCAGGCATAAAAGAAAAATAAGGGATCGTGCAGGAACTTTTGCTGCGCGGTCCCTTTTTCATACTCCGCATAGACGTGTAGAATAGAAAACAGATCATCCGTAAGGGCCAGCGAAAATTTCGTAACTTTAAAAAAAGAAGGTGAGCACGCTGAATATCCTCGTTCTGATCGAACGTCTCCTAACATTGAATATCACATTGGACCCCGGTCTGACGGACCAAGAAATACAACGGATTGAACAACAGTACGACATCCTTTTTCCGCCCGATCTGCGAGAATTGCTGCAACAAGCGCTCCCGTATGGCGAAGCGTTTCCCGACTGGCGCAATTTTTCTTCGCCTAATATCAAGCGGATTCGCGAAAGGTTGAACCAACCGCTGGAGGGCGTTTTGTTCGATGTCGAACATAGTCACTTTTGGCCGAAGCGTTGGGGAAACAAGCCGCCGGAACGCGCGCAAGCCAGAGCCGCAGCGGAGAAACATCTGCGACACGTGCCCAAGCTTATCCCTGTCCGGGGTCATCGGTACTTGCCGGCAACGCCGCATGAAGCGGGCAACCCGGTTTTTTCGGTGCATCAAACGGACGTGATTCCTTATGGCGAAAACTTGGCGGATTACTTCGAACTCGAATTCAGGCATAAGCGTTATGAAGAGCTGGATTTTGCAAAGATCAAGCCGATCGATTTCTGGGGAGATCTCGGAGAGTTGAGCGCGCATGAATAAGCAAAAGGGAGACGTGTACATGAATATTACGTTGAGCTTGGCGGGCATCGAAGACGCGAATACGATTCACGCGATGCAGGTGCGATCTTTTGCCCCGCTGTTGGAAAAGTATCAGGATACGGCCACGAGTCCCGCGCTGCAATCCGTCGAACACATCCGTGAGCGAATCGAACAGCCTACAACGGATTACTATATCATTCACTGCGACGATGAGGCGGTAGGTGCGATTCGCATCGTGTGCAACGAACATTTTAACCGCGTCAGTCCCGTATTTATCGTGCCGGAGCATCAAGGCCGCGGCATCGCCAGAATGACTTTTGCTTTAATTGAAGCCTGTTATCCGGATGTGCGGCGCTGGGAACTGGACACCGTTTTGCAGGAAGAAAGGAATTGCCGTCTCTACGAGTCCCTTGGGTATCAGCGCTTCGGGGAGGAAAAGGCGATCAATGAGCGTATGACGTTGGTCTTTTATGAAAAGGAAATGTTACGCTGAGAAAGGCGGCAGCGGGAAAGCGAGGTAGACAGCATGAACGGAGAACTGCATCAACTGCTCCTTCTGGCGGCGAACGCCAATCGATACATACAAGCCAAAGAATACCGGTCACTTGACGGTTTTGGCGATCGTAACGTATTTAATCTTACTTTTTATAACGAAAACGGACAGCCGATTCAAGCCGCTTTTTTTGCAGATCCCGTAAAAAGCTGGATGCAGGATCTGAGAAAAAGAGACTGCCGCGGCGTATTGATGATTCAGTCAGGCAAAGCCGAAAAAGAACGGGAAAGTAGCGGATTTGCCGGCGGAGGCCGCGGATGGATATTGGTAGCACGGTTCGGCGGGTTCGACGAGCATTGGTCCGCGCACTGGCAGCTGGGACAACGCGCTCCCGCCACACGCTGGGATATCGCTTACCGCTGTCGTCGGACAACGTCTACGGCAATCGATCCGAATCGATATGACCTTAATGAATCGCAATGCCGGTTGGAGCAAGCATTAACCGATATCGGACAGTTGGCACACGAAATCGGGGAAGAGCATTGGAAAGTGAACTTTTTCGACGCTGCGCTGGATCTTTTAAAAGGTTCAACTTCGTTCAAACGCGATCTGCCGGAAAATTATTCGGAACAAGCCCAGCGTGTGTTTGCGGCCGTTTATCGATGCTGGGTGTTCGGCGGTATGGGCTCATGGAACGATGTCCCGCCTTATTCGGCACACGAACACGGGAAGTCCGCCGAGTTCGATACGTATTCGGATGCTTTGCACAGCGCGATGCAGGATGCGCTCGAAGCGGCGGTCAACGACTTGGTGATTCACGGGGAGCAGCGGCCATGAGTTCAGAAAAGCGGAAAATGACGTTGAAAAACCGGGAATTTGTGTACGCGCTAAGGGATCGATTCGATCCGGCAACGGGGAGAAGCTTGGTGTCGTTGAACTTCTTTGCGGCGGAGCGGAGAAACGGAGAGTGTCGCTTTCATTTTCAAACCTGGGATAATGTCATTGCAGGCAGTCCGCTGATGGTCGGCATCGATCTGAAGTTTAAAAAGAGTGGCGGGATCGAACGTTGGAATCTGCATGATCCGAAGCGAGTTCGGCTGCTGCTATCCTATGCTTTGGAGCGAGGTTGGAACGGGGAGAATCACCGAGTATTCGAAGACGGTATCGGCATACTGGAAGAATTGGGGTGGGCGGCGAACATGTTGAGACCGGAGCACATGGAGTTGAGCAGACGTCGGACAGATGTAGAGAAGTTGATTGCCGAGACGGTTGGCCGTGAACCGGAAGCGTTGGAACATATGGCTTTCGGACATCGGAATATCGTATATCGGGCTGACGTCGGGGGTCAATCGATCATCGTCAGAACCAATGGCGATCGCTCGGTCATGCGGCGCACAGCAGACAATATGGCGGATTTGCGCGAGTTGGGCATTCCGGTTCCGCGGATCGTGGCTTACGACATCGAAGGGACGGATTATCCGTTTGCCTATATGATTTTGGAGGGATTTCCGGGTCGGGATTTGCGTTACGAGCTGCCTGATATGATGGAAGAGCAGATGACGGCCGTGGCGGATAAGGTCGTTTCGTTTCAGCGTATGACTCAGCGGATTCCGCACGGCGAAGGCTGCGGCTGGGTACCGATCGGGGAAAAAGGCCCTTTTGACTCGTGGCAGGAATTGATCGCTGACGAACGTGCGAACAACTTTCGATCGAGCGGCGAGATTGTCGGAAGCAGATTAATGGATGCGCTGGATCGGAGATTGGAGCTGCTGCACCCTTATTTTGCGGAAGTGGAGCCTGTCTGTTTCCTTGATGATTTGACGGTTAAAAACGTGATTGTGGAAAATGGAGATTTGCGCGGCGTCGTCGATTTCGACGTCGTATGCTACGGCGATCCGCTGTTTTTTATCGCATTGACGCAGACCGCGATCCTATGCGATATCGGCGAACAGCGACTTTTTTACGTAGAAGAGTTGTGCAGGGCGATGGGAGTAGATGAGCGGCAGCGGCGAATCATGGACGTGTATTCGTGTTTATTCGCAGGATCTTTTCTGGATTATTGCCGGGAAAACCGGGATGAAGCGGCGGAAGCGAGGTTGCTTGCATATATGGGGAAATGGTTGGACTAAGATAAAGCGCCGAACTTTGCGTTCGAGCGCTTTTTTTATTTCAGATTCATTTAAGCCGCCGCTCTTATCATAAGCTCATCACAGAAAACAACGAGGTGAGCTTCCCATGATGAGAGCAGACGAAACCATTCCCCACCCGCCTAAAAAGAAGCGCAAATGGCCCGTCATCGTATTGGTGATCGTGCTTGTGCTCGGAACCGTCCTATACAGCCTGGCTAACCGTTACTTGATCCCGCACGTCGAAGTTGCCGTTGTCGATAGCACGTTGAATTCAAGCAGCGGAGACGGCGGCAGCTCCGGCACGACAGATGTCGTTACGGCCGCCGCCGAAGCCAATGCCACGTCCGACGACTGGAGCTACAGCAGCGACGACGTGGAGATCAACATCGAACAAGTCGTAACGGGCAGCGGCTCCGACCAGATCACGTATTACGTCGCGGACGTGGTGCTGCAAGACGCGACTGATCTGAAAACGGCGCTCGCAGGCAACAGCTTCGGAACGAACATTACCGATACGACGTCGAACATCGCTTCAAGCGCGGGCGCGATCTTGGCGATCAACGGCGACTACTATGGGTTCCGCGACGACGGCGTTATTATTCGCAACGGCACGTTGTACCGCGACGAACCGACCCGCGACGGCGTGGCTTTGATGGATGACGGCACGATGCAAACATACGACGAGACGGCGACTTCTTCCTCGGAACTGCTTGCCGAAGGCGTGCTCAACACGCTCTCGTTCGGCCCGATCCTTGTTCAAAACGGCGAGATCGCCGGAGATTTCAGCAGCGTCAGCATCGACAAAAACTTCGGCAATCGCTCGATTCAGGACGCCAACCCGCGCACCGCGATTGGCATGATCTCCGCCAACCACTACGTGTTCGTCGTCGTCGACGGCCGTTCAAGCGACAGCCGGGGCATGACGTTGGACGAACTGGCGAGCGTGATGCAAGGACTCGGAGCGACCGAAGCGTACAACCTGGACGGCGGCGGTTCCTCGACGATGTATTTCATGGGCCGGGTCGTCAACAATCCGCAAGGCGAAAACAAAGAACGCGGCGTCAGCGACATCTTGTACGTCAGCGAGGGGGAATAAGCGATGACTATTCTGATTCCTTCTTACGAACCTGACGTACGCCTGCTTAACCTAATCGTCAAGCTGCAAGAATATGGCCTCGGCTCCATCGTGATCGTCGACGACGGCAGCGGCCCGGATTATCGGGGGATTTTCGAGTCGGCAAAAGCTTACGGCTGCACGGTGCTGACGCATACGCATAATCTGGGTAAAGGCTGCGCGCTCAAAACCGGTTTCCGTCATATCCGCGCATGGGATCTGCAAGAAGCCGTGATCTGCGCCGACAGCGACGGGCAGCATCTGCCGCATGATATTAAGCGCGTCGTCGATGCGATCCAACTGCATCCGTCGGCAGGCATGGTGCTCGGCAGCCGCAAGTTCACGGGTCAAGTGCCGCTGCGCAGCCGTTTCGGCAACAGCGTGACCCGCGGCGTGTTCGCGGTCGCGACCGGCAGCAAAGTGTACGATACCCAGACCGGACTGCGCGGATTTCCGCATCATATGCTGGACTGGCTGTGCGAGATTCCCGGCGACCGTTTCGAATACGAAATGAATATGCTGTTGGCCGCCCGGCGCGAAGGATATGCGATCCGCGAAGTGTTTATCGAGACGGTGTACCTGGAAGAAAACAAATCGTCGCATTTCCGCCCGCTGGTCGACTCGATGCGGATTTACCTGCCGATCCTGGCGTTCAGCGCATCGTCTGCCGCTTCGGCGATCATCGACTTCACGCTGCTGTTCCTTTTCCAATACATGACGCATAATCTGTTCTTCTCCGTCGTCGCCGCCAGGCTGTGCAGTTCGATCTTTAACTATTCGATGAACCGAAAGTACGTGTTCGGCGGTAAAAACGCGGCGAAAGTGCGCAAGTCGATGCCGAAATATTTCTCGCTTGTGGCGTTGGTGCTGCTGCTGAATTACGGATTATTGTACTTTTATAACGAGCAGTTGATTTTGCCTTTGGCGGTAGCGAAGATTTTGACGGAAGTGTCAATCTTTGTGTTCAGTTTCTGGGCGCAGCGACGGTTTGTGTATTAAGTTTGGTGGGAAAAAGAGCTTCTTCGGCGATGCGCCGAAGAGGCTTTTTGCATGAACTTGTCGATTTAACGAACGATTTGATCTATGATGCGTTTATAACAGGAGAGAGTGTTATATCGAAAAGACGGGAGGATCTAGGAATGAACCAAAAAAGAAAAATGTGGATATGGCTGCTGATACCGTTTCTTTATGGAGCGTTATCTTTCGTATTGGCATGGATTATTCCTCCGCTTGTCGCACAGATTGTATTCGGCGCTTTTTGGCTTTGGGTCGGCATGCAATTCGCACGCTTGAGCGGCAGCTCGATCAAAAACTTCGTTTGGGGCAATAGTCTGTGGTTGATCTCGTTTTTGCTTTTCTTATGGCAATTCGTGCTGTTGAACGATGAGAACCGGATTATGGGCATCGCGGTTGTGAGTCAAAACTACATGCTGTCTTTCGTTCTGTCAGGCGCCTGGATATACCGAATGTTCGATCCAAGCATCATTCAGACTACGCCTATTATGATTCTGGCTTATATCGTCATGTTTATGGTGTTCGCGATCGGGTTCGTGTGGGGGAAGATTAAAAAGAAAACAAAAATCGAACGTGTTTAATGATTGAACGAACATCTTGTCAATGCTAAAAGTAAGGTTATGTTTCTCTGATAAAAAGTTGACACGCCCTAACGAGGAGGCCATATGCGAAAAAAGATTCAGGCTGTATTCGTCGCGACTTGTGCCGCCATGATCGTAAGCGCCTGTGCCGAACGATCGCCGGAAGCAGAACCGTCAACGGCTTCTTCAACGTCCGCGAAAACGGAAAATACGGAAACGCAGCTTACTGAAACTCCGGTAGAAAACAACGATACGCCCGAGAGGTCTTCCAGTGTGCATGTCGATTGGGAAGATATCGACAGCCCGCTCTGGAACGAGGAGATGAGGGAAAAGCTCGAACCCGTTCTTCATGCAATTGCCGATAAAGATGCGGAAGTATTGAATAACGGCTTGGTTCCCGATGCGCAGGGCGTTTTCGATTACATGCTCCAAAACGAATACGATTTTCAAAAAATAAGCTCGATTCATAAGGAATACGGAAAAGTTCTGGTACAAGTGGATTGCCTATTAGGATTGAAAGGCGAAGCGCCGAAGCCTTACAATTGCACCTTTTATTTCGAGCAGGATAAAGCGGGAGAATGGCGGATCGTTTCGATAGACTGAAGCTGAACGCAGCATCGGTATCACAAGAACAGATCGGAGAGGACTACAATGACCGACTTAATCACCTACTACAGCGCCTTCGACGAATGGGGCAGGCTCGAACGCGAACCGATTGAATTTACCATTAATCTTCGTCATATCCTCGCACATCTGCCAAGCGCAGGCCGAATACTCGATAACGGAGCCGGACCCGGTCAGTACTCCATGGCTCTGGCCGAAAAAGGCTACCGCATGACGCTTACCGACCTGACGCCAAGACTGGTCGAGATCGCGGAAGCCAAAGCGAACGAACTGGGCTTGAGCGAAAACTTCGACGGTTTTTATACGCGAGATGCTCGTGATTTGGAGGGGGTTCAAGACGAACGTTTCGACGCCGCCCTGATGCTCGGCCCGATGTATCATTTGCAGAATGAAGCCGACCGTGTTCTCGCTGTGCAAGAGCTGCACCGCGTGACGAAGCCGGGCGCGACTGTCTTCGTGGCTTTCATGCCCCGAACGGCCTTTTTACGAAAATCTCTGGCTCAACCGGAAGCCTGGAAACCAAATCATACCGCCGATGGGCTGGATCGCCTGATGTCCTCAGGTTCTTTCGACCATGCGGACGAAGGGCGATTCACGGGTGCTTATTATTTCGATATCAACGAGATTCATCCTTTCATGAACGCGAACGGATTCGAAAGCGTCAAAACCATCGCATCCAGCAGCATCGCAGGCGCGATGACGCCGGAGCAGTGGGCCTACTGGCGGGAGCGGGGCGAAGAAGAATTTAAACGGGTCGTGCAGCATTTGATCGACGTATCGGACGACCCGCATATTTTGGGCATGTCTCCTCATGTGCTTTACATCGGAATTCGAAAATAACGTTTAACCGATATCGAACGATCTGCCGATAGGCGAAGGCGTCACCCACTCCGAACATATGCCGCAGCTCCCCAAAGACCTGCAAACGAAAATGACCAACGTAACAACCGCCATCGACGACATTTTCACCCGTTCGATTATCGGAGGCAGCAAGTTCACAGTCGAACAAGCCGCAGCCGAAGCAGCCAAAGAATGGGAACGAGGCGGCGGCCCCGAGATTCAAGCCTGGTACACGGAATGGTGGAACAAAGAAAAAGAGAATGTGCTGATCTGGGAAGATTTCTATGAAATCTACCAACAGCAGCAAGCCAATTTTGCCAAATTGCAATAGTAAACAGCAAAGGTAAGTGTTAAGGATAGATCGAAACAAGGTCCCTGAAAATATCTCTAGGTTTAGTATGTCGTGAACATCAAACGTAACTGGAAACGAGAAGGCGGAGAGAGAAATTCAGTGTAGGAGCTAAAGTCTTTTCGAAGAAAAGGCACTTCGGAAGCCTATGCTATAGTTCGCCTTTGAAATTGAGAAACTTCCACTAAAAATTTAATCCGTTTCTCAATTTCAACACGCGACCTGAAGCATTTCGAAGAAATGCACTTCGGAAGCCTATGCTGGTAATTTCTCTCGGAGTCTTCTCGTTTCCACGCCTGCGTGGCTTTCTCAACATCCCTGTGCCCGGAGAATATTTCCGGGTCTTTATGCTGAATTCCGTCCGATTACGGCAGGATTCCCACTGCAAAACGAGAAATACATACTACATGATAACGCTACCAAATAACGATCAAGGAGGATCATCATGATTGCCTACCATCGTTTGAGAGAAGCTATATTGCGGGTGGAACGTCGGCCGAATGATCTGGCAGGAGCTGCGATTACGGCGGAGAAGCTACAGCAACTGCGTTCTTCGGAACATCTTCGGGAACTGTTGGACGAGATCAGAGCGGAAGCTACACTCGGCGTAACCGAGCCGCTGCCGTCCCTGGATTTCGATGTGTTCAAAACCTTCCATGAACAAGGCACGCGCCTGGAATACGAACAACCGTATTTCCGTCGACGCGCACGCTTGTTATCTCTTTCACTTGCTTTGCTGATTGACGGAGAAGACGAGTACCGAACAGCGTTACAGCGCACGGTCTGGGAGATTTGCGGGGAATATAGCTGGGCGATCTCTGCGCATTTGGCCTATGATGCGGACGAAGCCGGAGAAGAACGTCTGCCGCCTGATACCCTTGTCGACCTGTTCGCCGCCGAGACTGCGCATGCTTTGGCGGAAATGTTGACGCTGTTGGGCGATCAATTGCATCCGTGGATCGTTCAGCGGGTACGCAGCGAGATTGAGCGCCGAGTATTCGAACCTTGTTTCCGTAATGAACGACCGTTCTTCTGGTTCTCGGCCGATCACAACTGGTCAGCCGTCTGCGCGGGAGCGGTCGGAATGGCTGCGATGCTCTTGATCGACGATCGGGAGCGACTGGCCTGGGCGCAAGCCAAAATCGCGGATGCGATGGACAGTTTCTTATCCGGCTACGGCGATGATGGCTGCTGCATGGAAGGTGCAGGCTATTGGACTTATGGCTTCGGCTATTACGTCTATTGGGCTGAAATGCTGCATGCCTACACAGACGGGGAATTAGATTTATTGCAAAGCGGCAAGGTACGTCGAATTGCCGAATACGCAGGCAGCGTCGCGCTGAGTTTGCCGGCTTGCGTCAACTACTCGGACTGCTCGCCGGAAATTCGACTGCACCCCGGATTAATTAGCCGTCTGCAAAGCCGTATCGGAATCAGCGCGCCGGTCGTGGTCAAGCCGCCTTCTTTCCATGACGATCATTGTTACCGCTGGCCGCATCAGGTGCGCAATCTGCTTTGGTCGGAACAGCAAACCGTCGAGGAAGGGCCGCCGTCCGGCACGATCCGTTTCCCGGATGCCGGTTGGGTGATCGATAAGCGGCAGACGTCGGCAGGCTTATTCGCGTTTTCGGCCAAAGGCGGGACCAACGACGAACCGCATAACCACAACGATCTGGGTCAGTTTATCGTACACGCGGCGGGCGAGACGCTGCTGACCGATCTGGGACCGGGCATGTATACGCAGGAATATTTCAGCGCGGCAAGATATGAACACCTGCATACCTCGTCACTCGGACATTCGGTTCCGGTTATTAATGGGTGCGAGCAAGAAAGCGGGAAAAAACATCGTGCTGAGATCATCCGCAGCGTAAGCAATGGGGATCGTATGCATTTTGATCTGGATCTGACGCAAGCGTATGGAAAAGCAGCCGGTCTGTCTTCCTATATTCGGCACTTCACTTGGACCTGCCAGGGAGGCGTACCGTCTGCGGTATTGGAGGTTCGGGATGTGTTCGAGTTCGTCGTGGAAAAAGCAGACCCGGAATCCCGATTGGCCGAGGTTCGTTTGGCGGCCGCCGACGAAGCTCGTTTGGAAGAAGACGGCAATCCGCTCATCGAAGACGAATCGGCTCCTTTGGCGGAAGAAGGCTCCGGGCACCGGGTAACCGAACATTTTATCAGTCTTTACCGTCCGGAAACAGAGCTGGGCACGATCATCTGGCAAGGCGAGCAAGGCCGGGCTGAGTTGCAATACAATCCGGCATGCTTTGAAGTCGTCACGGAAGAACTGGACACGCACCGGCATTTGGGCGAAAAACAGGAGGTTTATCGGACGGCACTTATCGCGACTTCATTGAAACGCAGATTCGTTGCCGAATGGACCTTGCGCTGTTCGACCAAGCAGGAGAAGCATCACCCCGAGGGTGAAGTGGCATCTTCCATCTAATATTAGGTATAATAAAACGATCAATGAGTAAATAAGGAGGCGGTCCGATGAGACTAGCGGAAGCGCTGGTACAGCGTGCCGATCAGCAGCGAAAAATCGCCCAATTGAAGCAGCGGCTCGAACGTGTCGTTAAGGTGCAGGAGGGCGATGTTCCGTCAGAAGATCCGCATGTGCTGCTTAACGAGCTGCATGAGACAATTGGAAGCCTAAGCGAATTGGTGAAAAAGATCAACAAAACCAATTCTTTTACCGTGTTTAGTGAAGGAAAAACGTTGGCGGACGTATTGGCCGAGCGTGACCGCATCATGCAGGAACGCAGCGCACTGAACGAGGTTTTGGAAGCTGCTTCGGTGAGACAGGATGTATTCAGCCGCTCCGAAGTCCGCTTTTACCGCACGATTGAAGTGTCCGATCTTCAAAAGAAAGTCGATGAACTGTCCAAATCGTACCGGGAACTGGATTTTAAAATCCAAGAGAAGAACTGGACGATTGATCTGATCGAAAGCTGATTTCAGTTGACTATCTATTGCGCAAGCAGGTAATCCGCATCATCGAAGCGAGCATAACCCCTCAACGGGCATGTTGAAAATGGATCGGGTGCTGGGCCAAGCCCGAATAACTTACCTTTTAGCCCAATACCGTAACAAAAGTGCGTGCACGGATGTATCGGGAACTTCTTATTGTCACTACCGTATGCTGGTCGATGAACGGATGAGGGCGGGTCAGGGGATTTGCGCGAAATGTTGGACGTGGAGGGATCGTATTGCGAACACGAATCATGTGGGCAGCGGTCGGTTGTATAGGTCTAGCTGTGCTTCTGAGTGCATGCGACGAATCGCAGCAAGAGAAGACGGTTCAATTGCAGGCGACTGAAGTGAAGCAAGTAAAAAGTGCAGATACTTCTTTACTCGCGGATAGCGGATTAAGCTGGTCAACCTTCGACGAATACCCGTACGAAGATATCGGTTCGGGATTATACATTCGGATCTATGAGCTCGGCGGCGGTGAGCAGTTGCGGGTCAGCGGCACAAGCCTGAAATCGAATCCGATAGGCGTCGTGTGGATTCGCCGCGACGGAACGGAGACGACGATCCAAGGTCAGGAAGAGTGGGAACGCATGAGGGAACAGATCGCCATAAACTGATTCCAACGGCGTTCTTTTTTATAGATCCATTTTAATTAAGGCAAGCTAACAGGAGGGAACGAACATGGAACATGTTTATCTCGGTAGAAGCGGGCTTGAGGTGTCACGGCTATGCCTCGGTACAATGACATACGGCGATTGGGATATGGATGAACGCAGCTCGTTGAAATTGCTGGCGCGTATTTTGGATGCGGGAATCACTTTCCTTGATACGGCGGATACATACGGAAAAGGCACGAGCGAAGAGATTATCGGCAAAGCGGTTAAGGGGCACCGGGACGACGTGATTTTGGCGACCAAGTTCAAAGTACGTACAGCGGAAGGCGCTAACGGCGAGGGAGCAAGCCGGCATCGGATTATGCGTCAGGTCGAAGCCAGTCTTAAGCGACTCGGCACGGATTATATCGATCTGTACCAGATTCACCGCCCCGATCCCAACACCCCAATCGACGAGACGCTTCGGGCGCTTGACGATCTGGTCCGGCAGGGCAAAGTCCGGTATATCGGCTGCTCGAATTTCGAGGCTTGGCGCATGATCGAATCGTTATGGACTAGCGAGAAAATGAATCTGGAGCGCTTCGTGACCAATCAGCTTAACTATAGTTTGCTAGAACGCTACAGCGAGCAAGAAATCATTCCCGCCGCCGAGAGATATGGAATCGCTACACTGGCCTATTCGCCGCTGGCGGGAGGCTGGTTGTCCGGCAAATATCGCGAAGGTCAGCCGCTGCCGCCAAATTCGCGGGGCGAAGCGCTGGATCTGAGCAAGACCGCAAACCGGGATCGGCTGAACATCGTGGAAAAGCTGGCGCGCCTGGCGGAAGCCAAAGGCGTAAGTCTGAATCAATTTGCGCTCGCTTGGCTGATGCGCCGTAGCGACGTTATCCCGATTGTCGGCATCCGTAACGAGCAGCAATTGGAAGATAATTTGAAGGCCCTGCATGTGAAGTTGACGGACGAAGAACTGCAAGCCGTTGACGGGATCGTGCCGAGTCCGTATCGCGATCACTCTAAAGACGGAAGCTTCACGCTAACAAAAATTTCATTATAGGATTTTTGAGAACGGGGGGCTTTAAATGGTATAATGGCTGGGAGTCGATCCGAACAAGCACGGAGAAACTCATCCCAATACATTAGAGAGAGGGATCACAATGGCTAACGGACCCGCAGCAGGTTTTCAACAAGACGATCGGCTTGAGCAGCTGAGCGAGAATGGCATTGATTGTACCGTCATCACCGTAAACGGAGCGCGTATTCAAGGCAAGATCGAAGCGTTCGACCGTTTCGTTATTGTCGTTCGCACGCCAGCCAGCAAGCAAAGCCTGATTTACAAGCACGCCGTTTCGACGATTGTCGAAGGCATGGGTAAATAACGATTGATCGCCAAAAAAGGCCCGATGAAGCGGAGCGCAACCTCCGTTTCTCGGGCCTTTTACGTGCGCTATAGTAGCTTTGAGCAATCTTGATCAGAGGTTTTAAGCTCGGCTTGAAACGCACATGCTTAGGCGCGATTTATGGGGTGTAGCCTTACATTTAATTTGTTCAAGCCACCAAGGCATGTATGCAAACCTATTTAGGCCAAGCCCTCTTCATAACTGCGCCACCTAAGGACTGTAATTATACTATAAGATAGCGGTCAGTGTCTCGTCGCTTTAGGACAGATGATTTGAGTATTTTTGCTGGAAAATTTTATAATCACTTCAATATTAATTCTTCAGTTTCACCATTCATATTAAGCTTAAGTCGAAATTCTCCATTTTCATTTGGAAGAAAATCTGACGACCTTGTAAGACCCCTCTCATATAGGAATTTATCTGGCTGATTAGGCTGAGTGTTTTCTTCCGTTCCCTCGATATGTTCGTGATCACTTACAAGTTCATACTTAAAACTTTGAGTATTTTGATTTATGACACCTAGATGTTCAATTCGTAATTTAACATTTCCTTGATCATTATCAGATACACGAAGCGTTGCTTTCCAGTTATCCGATTCAGCTTTATAAACTTTATCACTTGAGTAGCTACAAGCAGAAACCAAACAAAAGGTTATTGAAAAAATTAGCAAAACGCCTATATTTTTTATTTTAATCACAAAAACACCTCTTTCTATTTACATTAATATGAATTAATAATACCATATAAGGGAAAATAAACCTGTAAGATGAAGGGAGAAAACATGAAGAAACTTCTAACTGCTTGTATTATAGGCACTATATCCTTCACTGCTCTAGGAGAAAGTGTTTCGGCTGCTCCTATCACCGCCATAGGCGATACTAATTCAGTTCCAGAAGGTTATGAAATTGTGAAAACCTATGATAATTCTTCTAAGTTTGGAATTCAACCTTTTAACGAGCAAACAGGTCCGAAATTTGACGTTATACCAAGTATTATCGACAACGAAGCTGATGAGGAAGTGGATTTAAAAATCGTCTCTAATCAGACACAACCTGTATATGACCTTAGAAACATTAAAACTGGAGAAATTGTAACACAGTATAAGTCTGACATCAGTGTTCTAGCAGGAAAAACTGGAACATCGTCAGATAATGCTAGTGATTCTACTTACAGTGTACGTGCCTATGCAACAGTGTTTTTCATATACAGTGGGGAGGGGAATGGTTATCTACACATGGACAAAGTTTCTTGGCGTTACGATGTACAAGATAGCAATGTTCAAATCGTTAATCAGTCTCATAGGTTGTTTCAATCTGGAGCTGGAAAAACTTCAGGTAGGGCGATTACTCAGGAAAAAACTGTGAATCCGGGTGCTACTACTTCTGGCACTCACTTGATAAGAGATTGGGGTTGGGAACCGATCTTTACATCTGGTGGGCTATGGAAGTATGGTATCGAAATGAATGCAACACTTAAAAGACTTAACAATCCTTACACTTGGACAATGCAGTTAAATGTGACTACAGTGTCTCAAATTGGGTAATTAAATATAAGTATTGAATTTAGTTAATTTACTATTTTATGGGTGATCAAAAACATTCTAAGAAACCAACTGGCGTCGGTACTTTATCGGCGTCAGTTGGTTTAGCTTTCGTTGCGGTCGTTTAGTGTTGTAAAAGCGGATGTACTTCTCGATCTGTCTTTGCGCCTCGTCTAAACTTCGGATAGAATACGGGTAGAGCCTTTCCGTTTTGAGATGTGAGAAAAAGCTCTCTATGGAGGCATTGTTCTAACAACTTCCTTCGCGATACACGTTAATTTGGGCGCCAACCTTCGGCAGCATATTGTGGTAAAGATGAGACGTGCATGAGGCTCTGCGGTCACTGTGAATGACGACGCCTGTTCACGTCTTCTCGTTTGCGAAAAGCTTTCTTGAACGGACGCCTAACAAGTTCATTGTCGGGATTTTCGCCTATTTCATACGCCAAAATTTCGTTATTGAACAGATCTTTCACAGCGAAAAGATAGAGCCAACGTTTCTCAGTCTGGTATTGAGTTATTTCCGTGCCCCATTTCTCATTCGGTTCTTCAGCCTTGAAGTTTGGCTTCATCCGTTTTCGGCCACGAGCCTTGCTGCGTCCGCCTTATAAGTGTAACGGCTCTTTTTGCGTACTTGCAATTGGAGTTCTAAAGACTACAGGAGCCGAAGAACCTTCTTGTGGCTCATCCAGCCCTCTTCGTTCTGCCGGAGAAAAAGTTGAAGTTGGCGATAGCCATAAACGCCGTTATATTTTTGGTAGACCTTACTCACAAACCTTTTGTCCACCGCATCCTGGTCGAGATCTTGCCGATTCAATCACTCGTAATATCCACTTTTGTAGACACCAAACAGCTCACAAAGCCTTCCAATCTGCCCCCTTTCATTCACTTGTTGAATGAGCGCATACCGCGCCTTCGTAGATGGTTAAACACTTTTTTAAGAGTTCGTTCTCCCGATTCAAGGCTTGAAGCTGCCGATCTGAATCGACATATTCGTTTCGTTTTCCGTGCCGATCCAGCAGGCCAAACTCCCCTTGCTTCCGATAATTCTGCATCAATTTTTCCTCGACATGTAGCCGAATCGCTTCTTTCTTAAGTTCTAATGAATATGTTTTGAACTTCTATCCTTTTTCTTCCATGAAAAGTGCAACCCGAAATGCCCATTGGTTTACCCAAAAGGTTTTCTAATGTCTATTTTAAGGGGATAATACCACAGCGAGAATATTCAAGGCTTTTCCGGTTTTAATTTCGTTTCGGATTTGGCTTAAGACGTGTACACGACTTAGATCAACAGGATCGACGACCGGAGATTCGGGTAATGAGTAGCAGAAGAGAGCAACACTAATCGCATACAGAGAGCGGGGAACTTTCCGATGACACCATCATCCCAAACCAACTTCGATCTAATCGTACTCGGAACCGGCAGCGCAGGACAGAATGTCGCAACCTCATGTCGGGAAAAAGACTGGAGCGTGGCGATTATCGATCCGCGTCCGTTCGGCGGCACCTGCTCGCAGCGCGGCTGCGATCCGAAGCGCGTGTTGGCCGGAGCGGCCGAATTGATCGGACGTAACCGGAATCTAAAAGGCAAAGGCATCGCCAGCGAGAACAGTATCGACTGGTCGGATCTAATGGCTTTCAAAACGACGTTCGTCGAAGGCATTCCGGAATCTACCGAAGAAAAATTCGAAAAAGCAGGCATTGCTTATTTTCATGGTACCGCTTCTTTTACGGATACGAACAAAATCCGTGTCGGCGAACATGAACTGACCGGAGGCAAAATTCTGATCGCGACAGGCGCGAAACCGGCAACACTGGATATCGAAGGCGAAGATCTGTTAATGAACAGCGAAGGTTTTCTTGATCTGGAAAAGCTGCCGGAAAAGATCGCGTTTATCGGAGGCGGTTATATCTCGTTCGAATTCGCTCATATCGCGGCCGAAGCGGGAGCGCAAGTCCATCTGATCCACAACAACGACAAACCGCTCAAAAACTTCGATCCCGATCTGGTGGAAGCTTTGGTCGACAGTTTGAAAAAGCTCGGCATCACCTTCCATCTGAATACGAAAACAGAAAAAATCTCGCGATCGGGCGAACATTACATCGTGGAAGCGAAGGAAGAAGGCAAGGCGCTGAAGCTGGAAGTCGGAGCCGTGATTCACGGAGCGGGACGAGTGCCGAATATCGATGAACTGGATTTAGACAAAGGCGGCGTCGAAGCGGACAAAAAAGGCGTAAGAGTGAACGATCATATGCGCAGCGTAAGCAATCCCGACGTGTATGCGGCAGGGGATGTATCCGGATCACCAGGCCTTCCACTGACACCGATCGCCGGACTGGAAGCTCGTGCCGTAACCGCAAATCTATTAAATGAGGGTAACAAAACGCCGAATTACACCGCTACGCCGTCCGTCGTCTTCACCTACCCGATGCTGGCCGCCGTCGGCATGACCGAAGACGAAGCGAAAAAAAGCGGCAAAGACATTAAAGTCAACCTGGTCGATATGTCGGATTGGTATACGTATAAGCGTATGGGAGAGAAGCCGAGCATGGCCAAAGTCATTCTGGACAAAGCCGACGGAACGATCCTAGGCGCCCACATCCTCAACAGCAACGCCGAGCATCTGATCAATTACTTCACGATCGCGATGCGGCATGGGCTGACGGCGGAGCAGTTGAGCGATACGTTGTTTGCTTATCCTAGTGATGCAAGTGATGTGCAATATTTGTTGTAAAAATGAAAAATTAGGTGATAAGATGACATCAAAAAGCCATATTCATATAGGCTTTTTGATGTTTTACATATAAGTGAAAATAATTATTATAATTTGCTTGAAAGTTAATTTTAATAAGTGGGATCAATACATAGAGAGGTTGAAATTAGTATGGGGAAATTTATGATAGAAACACTATTAATAATTTTAATTATTGCCATTGCGTTGAGTCTTGTTTTTCTCATAGTATGGGTTGTAATTTTTTATATAAAGGCATGCTGCAATAATGCTAAATTAATAAGAAAAAAAGATATCAAAAATAAAAACAAATTTTTTTTGTTTTTATTTAAAGGCCTTGCTTGGTTTACAAAGTCAATCATTAAAAAGTGGCCAGACAAAGATCTTAAAGATGAAACTATTTATGATTTCTTTAAAAGAATTAAAGCTGATATTGCTTGGATGAATAAACAAAAACAATTCGAATATGTAATCGAAGAATTAGAAACAAAAAATTTTAATAGTAAACTTTTATTGGACTTTGAGGGGTATGCTCGAATCAGTGAACAGGATGGATTAGATCAATCGACATTTACTTCTGTCTTAATTCCTATGGCTATAGCTATTTTAATAGGTTTTGGAGCTGTAAAATTAGCAAGCCAAGCCGATAAAGGGTTCTTTGGATCACTGGCAGCTTTAATTTTCTATGCTTTTTTACTTGGAAGGATAGCTGCACACAAGAATAGAACATCCGTGATAGTGATAACCTTAGAAATTTACAAAAGGAAAAAAAGTCTTCCAAAAAGTCTTTAAATATAAAAAACACTCCGGCAATCACCGGAGTGCAAGTTCCTTTTCAGGAACGGACGTGTAAGTCTGCCAAGGGATCGATGCTGCGCCGAGCTGGTCAAGATAGGCTACATATTCGGAGTTACCGCAATACTTCGGAACGCCGTCGGCGTCCTGCGACATTAGAACGATCGGCATGTCGGGAAAATAAGGCTCGTACTTCGCCGCTGCTTCCTCGCAGGTGCCGGAAAATCCAAGCACGTGCAGCTTCACCGCAACTACCGCAAACTTCTCGCCCTGCCGTTCCATAACCGCGCCGTCAAAACTCATGTTGTTCGCCTCCATTTAAAATAGGTTACATGTCTATTAAATCAGATTTGAGATTTTATGTTGTGAACCATATCACAAACTATGATAAAAATTGCAAACGTTTTAATACCTTGTCAGACTTGAATTAATGGATTGTGAAAAGCTAAAGCGCGCATGGTTCAAGTGCGTTTTAGCTTTTTGCAATCCACACTTTTATATCTGATCAGGTATAAAGTTTAGATGTAATCGTTATCTTAGCAACCCCATGACACCTGTCACTTAACACCTGGTCCTAATACATGCTATAATAAAACCCACTCACTCCTAAGAGCGGACAGCTGCTTATCAGTGTCGATGTCATCACCAAGTTTTTCAAAAAGGAGAAGGATCGGATGAAATACAACGAATGGGTAGCCCCTGAACGTTATAACATGACGGAAGAAATGGAGCGCCACGCACCGGACAAGATCGCGCTCAAATGGCTCGGAGAAGGAGAAGAGCGCGCGGAGATCACTTACGGCGAGCTGCTGAAGCAGGCGAACCGTCTGGCGGGCGGACTTGCGAAGCAAGGGCTGCAAAAAGGCGACAAGGTGCTGGTTACGGTGCCGCGCCGCATTATCGCTTACGTCACGTACCTCGCTTGTCTGAAGCTCGGGCTGGTGATCATTCCGTCTTCGGAAATGCTGCGCGCCAAAGACCTCTCGTACCGCCTGCGCCACTCGGAAGCGCGCGCGGTCATCTCTTGGCCCTCCGTGACGGGCGAAGTAGATCGGATCGAAGAAGAGCTGCCTGAATTGAAGTATCGAATTCTGGCTACGGAAGCCGGAGACCTGTCGACGCAGGAGGGCTGGCTGAACCTTAACGCTTTGATGGAAGGGCAAGCCGATACGTTCGAGTCTGTAGAGACTTCGCGCGACGATATGGCGATCCTGGCCTACACATCCGGAACGACTGGCAATCCAAAAGCGGTTGTGCACACGCATGGTTGGGGTTTCGCGCATCTGCGCATTACCGCTTCGTGGCTGGATATCCGCGAAAGCGACACGGTCTGGGCAACGGCAGCTCCAGGCTGGCAAAAATGGATCTGGAGCCCGTTCCTGTCGGTGCTCGGCAGCGGGGCGACCGGATTCTTCTACAGCGGTTCGTTCGAACCGAAGCGTTATCTGCACCTGCTTCAGGACTATAAAGTCGGCGTGCTGTGCTGTACCCCGACCGAATACCGCCTCATGGCAAAAACGCACGGGCTGGACGAATACGATCTGACCCATCTGCGCAGCGCCGTATCGGCGGGCGAGCCGCTCAACCAGGAAGTCATCAACGTATTCCGCAAGCATCATAACCTGACCATTCGCGACGGCTACGGCCAGACCGAGAGCACGCTGCTGATCGGCAATCTGGTCGGCTCCGAGATCCGTCTCGGCGCGATGGGCAAGTCGATGGCGGAAGGCCTGGCGCTGGTCGTTGATGACGAAGGCGTACCGGTAGCTCCGGGCGAGGTCGGCAATATTGCCGTGCACAGCGAGCTTCCGGCACTATTCCGCGAATACTTCAAAGACCCGGATCGAAAAATGCAGTCCATGCGCGGCGAATACTTTATCACCGGCGACCGTGCGAGCCTCGATGAAGAAGGCTACTTCTGGTTCGAAGGCCGCGGCGACGATATCATTATCAGCTCGGGTTACACCATCGGACCGTTCGAGGTGGAAGAAGCACTGATGAAGCATCCGGCGGTCAAAGAATGCGCGGCGGTGGCGAGTCCCGACGAGATTCGCGGCAGCATCGTCAAAGCGTTCGTCGTGCTGCGCGAAGACGCGGAAGGCACGCCGGAATTGGTCAAAGAGCTGCAAACCCATGTCAAAGAATGGACCGCTCCGTACAAGTACCCTCGCAAGATCGAGTTCGTGACCGATCTGCCGAAGACCGCTTCGGGCAAGATCCGCCGGATCGAGCTGCGCGAGCAGGAGAAGCGGAACGTCTCGAAATAAATCTTAAAACGATCACAAAAGCGGCTCCTTCGTCTGTTGACGTCAGAGCCGCTTTTTATTGTTTGAAATCAGTCTTTACTTCGAATTTTAATGAAGGTGAACATATTTCGATATTTTCAAACGATATCCGTGTACATTTTTCTTTGTAACGCTGATATTATTATATTCTGTCGGCACAAGCCGAAAAAGAGAGAACTCGGGTGGAGGGCTAGAAAGAGTATGAAAAAATCAATTGCTATTCCGCTGACCGTCTCGATTATCGCGATTTCCTTTTCGGCGATTTTCGTGAAGTGGTCGGACGCGCCGTCTTCGATCATTAGCATGTACCGGATGTGGTTCGCCTGCATTCTGATGCTGCCGATCGTTTGGGTCAAGCGCACAGAATTTAAAAGGATCAGCCGGAAAGAAGCGTTTCTGCTGATCTTTTCCGGACTGTTTCTGGCGATGCACTTCGCGTTATGGTTCGAATCGCTCAAGCTGACCACGGTTGCGAGCTCCACGATCATATTGGCGCTTCAGCCGCTCGTCTCGCTGCTCGTGGGATTCATGTTGTTCAAAGAAAGAACGACCCGGGCTTCGATCGCGGCGCTCGCCGTGGCGACGTTCGGAGTCGGCTTGATCGGATGGGGCGATATCGGGCTGAGCGCGCAGGCGATCCGCGGCGATATTTTGTCGTTCTTATGCGTGATCGCGGTAGTGGGTTACTTGTTTATCGGGCAAAACGCCGTGAAAAAAGTGTCGCACTGGATCTACAGCTTCTGCGTATTCCTGTCGGCGGCGGTGTTCCTGACGATCTTCAATCTCGCGACCGTGCAGGAGTTTTTCGCGTATCCGGCCAAAGAATGGGGCGTGTTCGCGCTGCTGGCAATCGTTCCCACGCTGTCGCATATCATCAACAATTGGCTGCTGAATTACGTGAACGCGACCACCATTTCCATGAGCATCCTGGGCGAGCCGGTCGGCGCTTCGCTGCTGGCGGTATGGCTGCTTGGCGAGCATATGACCATCTTGCAGCTGGTAGGCGGCGTGCTGGTCTTGGCAGGCATGTCTATATTCCTGGTCCGTCAATCGAGCGCGGGGCGTCCGGCATTGGAACGATCTTCGGACGTGCCAACAGTGACAGCGGAAAACCCATAAATCGGCTATACAGCCGCAGGTATTCTTCGCGTCCGACCGCACCTCCGGCAACCAGTGCTTCGTACCAGACACCGAATTCCTTCATTAGAAAACCGGACCCGGTGTAGCCGTTGCGCACATAGAAGTCGCGTCTGCGTAGTCGTTCGGCTGCATTCGGTGAATCTTTTTCCACGGCTTCGATATTGAGTATGATTCGGCTGCCCGCGTAAGTTTGGCGAAGCTGCTCCAGAATCCGACTGCCATAGCCTTTGGAACGAAGCGCCGGATCGATTGCCAGATACATGACAAACACCAAATCCCGACCGCGGGACAACGACGAATAGGTGAACCCGATCAGCGTATCCTTTTCGTAATAACCGACAAAATCGACAAAGGGCTTCCGTGCTTTCCTGAGAAGGATCGACATGGGGGCTCTTTCGTTTGCGGGAAAAGCTTCTTCGTATAACGTCTTGATTATAGGAAGAACAGAAGACTGCTTGGTGATCGCTTCGGTTCGTAAATGCATAAGAAGGCTCCTTTTTTTCGTATAGGATCTGTTCTTCAAGTGTAAAGCTATGGAATCCCGGCCGCAAATCCTTTATAGTAAAAATGCTTTTACATAATTCGAGTACCGAGGAGGCGATACGATGAGTACCGAAAGCACGAACATCGAAATCCGGATCGACGAGCGAACATTCGACGTGACCGGATTGCGGGAATTCGCGGTCGAAGGACCGGATGGTCGCAAGCGGCGGGCGTTCGCCTTCGACTTCAAAGTGACGCATGAGGAGTACCACGACGTGGCGACGCTGTTGTACAAAGGAACGTTTCGCCTGCGCATTCTGCAGCTTGACGTGGATAGCCAGACGGACATTCATAACTATTCGACATCGCTTGATAATTTGTATGAAAAAGATGCAGTTGGCGACTATCATTTGGAACTGGCTGAATGCTTGCCACGATCAGAAGGAGGAAATACATGACCGACCGTGAGGTTTTACTGGAACAGCTTCAGACTTGCCGCAGCAAAAATGGGTGGTTCACATCGATGGCCGCCGCGATCAAAGGATTGACGCAGAAGCAGGCCGATTGGAAAAGCAACGGGGAAATGAACAGTGTGCACGAGATCGTGCGCCATTTGGATTTTTACAACAAACGGTACTTGAATCGTTTTCTCGGCCAGGACGTTCCGGCTTTCGAAGGGGACAATGACGATACGTTCGAACCTTTGGACGGCGAGCAGGGGACATGGACCGAAGCGATCCAAGCCTACGATGCTACGATGGAGCGCTGGATCGACGCGGTAGAACAGGCCGAAGACGAGAATTTCGAAAAGTGGGCTGGAGATCTGACTCATTTGACGATTCATAACGCTTACCATATCGGGCAAATCGTGTTTATCCGCAAGCAGCAAGGCTCGTGGGACAAGAAATACGGCGTCAGCTAAATGCGCAGGAACGCCATGAATAACCGGGAGCATGGGCCTCGGAAAGCGGGGGAACGGAATTGACTTTACAGCAGCTCAGGTATGCAATCGAGGTGGCGGGCTGCGGCTCGATCAACGAAGCGGCCAAACGCCTGTTCATCTCGCAGCCGAGTCTGTCCAATGCGATAAAAGATCTGGAGCAGGAACTCGGCATTACCATTTTTGATCGAACCAATCGAGGCATTACGTTGTCGGCGGACGGCGTCGAATTTATGGCGCATGCCCGGCAGATCGTCGAACAGGCGGAACTGCTGGAAGGACGCTACAAAAACAAACGCCGCACGGCGGTGCATTTTTCCGTGTCGACGCAGCATTACGCGTTCGCATCCGAAGCATTCGCGGCGTTGATGGAAGGCAGCGACGAGGAGGAGTATGCGTTCTCGCTGCGGGAAACGCAGACCTCGGACATCATCGAAGACGTACGGACACTGCGGAGCGATCTCGGTATCTTGTACCTGTGCGACCGCAATGCCCGCGTCATGAACAAGATGTTCAGCGACGGAAGTCTCAAATTCACGCCTTTATTCAATACGCAGCCGCATATCTTTGTCGGAGTCTCGCATCCGCTCGCGCGTCGGGGAATGGTGACGGTAGAAGATCTTCAGCCGTATCCGTACGTCACGTTCGATCAAGGGGAGAACAGCTCGCTGCACTTTGCGGAAGAGATGCTGAATTTGCCGGAGGCGGCGCGCAGCATCAAGATCAACGACCGCGCCACGTTGACCAGCTTGCTTGCGAGCACGCATAGCTACACGGTCGGAAGCGGCATTTTGCCTGCGGAGCTTGACGGTTCGGTACTCAAATCAGTGCCTGTCGAGACGGGTGAATTATTCACGATCGGCTGGATCGCGCACAAAGACCGGCGTCCGAGCCGGGTAGCGGCTTCGTATGTCGAACTGCTCAACGATCTGGTGGCACGGCGGTATTTTGCGGCCAACCAGTTCTTATTCTAGTTGGATAGGTACCATTTTATTCAAGAATTCGGGAGGAACGTATGCAAAGTCCAGTGATCGGCACAACCAGAATGAATCCGCCTTTTCGCTGCGATCTCGTCGGCAGCTTCCTGCGGCCGCCGGAGCTGATCGAAGCCCGGAAGCTGCATCGGGAAGGGGCGCTTACGGAAGAGGTGTTAGCAGAGCTTGAGACGGCGGAAATCATCAAGCTTATACAGCGTCAAAAAGAAGCCGGGCTTCCCGTCGTCACCGATGGCGAGTTCCGGCGCTCGTGGTGGCATCTCGACTTCTTTTTCGGCGTTGAAGGCACGGAGAAAATTGATTTGAACGCGGCCGCAGGCCGCACGGATGCCAAGCAGCGGGCGGAAACGTTCCGCGTAGCGGATAAAATCTCGTTCGGCGACCATCCCATGCTGCGTGATTTCGAGTCGCTACGCGATCTCGCTGCGGGAAGCGGGATGACGCCTAAAATGACGATTCCTTCGCCGGCACTGTTCCATTTCGTTCAACGTTACAACGGCGGGGACGCTTATGCGGGAGACGAAGAGCTGTTCGCGGATATCGTGCAAGTGTACCGGGATGCGATCCAGGCCTTTTACGATGCGGGTTGTCGGTACTTGCAGCTTGACGATACCTCTTGGGGAACGCTGTGCAGCCTGCTTCATCGCACGCAGCTGCGCAGCCAGGGGACGGACCCGGATCAGCTCGCGGCCGATTACGTTCGGCTCATTAACGAGTCGATCGCCGAGCGTCCGGACGATATGACGATTGCGCTGCATGTCTGCCGGGGAAATTTCCATTCGACGTGGTTCGCTTCGGGCGGCTATGAGCCTGTGGCGGAAGCGTTATTCGGCGGCTGCAAAGTCGATGCCTTTTTCCTGGAGTACGACAACGAGCGCGCGGGCGGCTTCGAACCGCTTCGTTTTATCCAAGATCAATTCGTCGTGCTGGGACTGGTGACCACCAAGCACGGCGGACTGGAGAGCAAAGAAGTGCTGAAGTCGCGTATCGCGGAAGCTGCTGCTTTCGTGTCGATTGATCAGCTTTGCCTAAGCACTCAGTGCGGCTTCGCTTCGACCGAGGAAGGGAATCTGTTGACCGAAGACGAGCAATGGGAAAAAATTCGGCTTGTGGCGGAGACGGCTGCGGAAGTGTGGCCGGGTTAAGCCTGCATTTGCATCGCAATCTGCACATAAATCCGACTGCTATACCCCGTTATATGAATCACGTATAGCCGGGTATAGCTTTTTGGCGTTACGCGGGCTTTTTTTGAAAGTGGTATAGTAGGCTTTAATATCATCGTCCAAGTTAGCTAGCAGGTTGGAGCTTGGCGGTTAAAGGTTTACTGGACTATACACTTGCCTAAACATGAAACCATATTGCATATTCCCGAGGAGGAACTTATCCATGAGCACCATTTTCGAGCAAGCCGTTCAACGAGACACCGTACCTTTCCGACACGACATCGTAGGCAGCTTCCTGCGTCCGCAAGCGATCAAAGATGCACGCATCCAATTTGCCGCAGGCCAGATCGACGCAGTCGCTCTTCGCAAGATTGAAGACGAAGAGATCGTGAAGCTGGTCGAAAAGCAAAAAGAAGTCGGTCTCAAAGGCGTAACGGACGGCGAATTCCGTCGCTCATGGTGGCACCTTGATTTCTTCTGGGGACTGGGAGGCGTTAGCAAAAAGGCGTCCCATACCGGCTACCTGTTCCACGGCGTGGAATCGCGCGCGGAAACGGCTCTGCTGACGGGTAAAGTCGGCGAAGGAGCGAAGCACCCGATGGTCGAAGACTTCAAATTCCTGAAAAGCGTAGCCGGCGACGACGTCGTGGCACGCCAAACGATTCCGGCTCCGGCACAGCTGCTGTTCGAACTGTTCCGCGGCGACAACATCAAGACGGTCGACGAGTTTTACCCGAACCGTCAAGACCTGTACACGGATGTCGCAACGGCTTACCGCGACGCGATCCTGGCCTTCTACGAAGCCGGATGCCGCAACATCCAACTCGACGACTGCACATGGGGCGCGCTCAGCGACCGTCAATTCCGCGCCATGCAGGACGAAGCGGGCGTAGACATCAACGAGATGGCAAAAGGCTTCCTGTTCGTCAACAACCTGGCGATCGAGAACCTGCCAGCCGACCTGGTCGTCACGACGCACGTATGCCGCGGTAACTTCAAATCGACGTATGCCGGCGAAGGCGGCGGCTACGATCCGATCGCGGAAATCCTGTTCGCAGGCTCGAACGTATCGGCTTTCTACCTGGAATACGACAGCGAACGCGCAGGCGGCTTCGAGCCGTTGAAATACGTGAAAGACCAACAAGTCGTGCTCGGTCTGTTCAGTTCGAAATTCGGCGAGCTGGAAGATAAAGAGCAAATCCTTAAGCGGATCGAAGAAGCGGCTCAATACGTGGATATCAACCAACTATGCGTGAGCCCGCAGTGCGGCTTCGCTTCGACGGAAGAAGGCAACGTGCTGACGGAAGAGCAGCAGTGGGCGAAGCTTCGTTTTGTGAAGGAAATCGCCGACTCCGTATGGGGAGCGTAAAACCCCTGCTTTGTTGAGGAAGCTTGGGGCGCTGCGGGAGAAATTCGTTTCGGTCGCGTGTTGTATTTAGGAAGCCGGATTTAAATTTATTAAGGAAGCTTCCCAAATACAAAGGCGAGCGCTATCGCTCCTTCACTGAATTTCTCCCTCCGCTTGAAGCTTCCGTTATAAGCAGGGCTTTTTTAAAGGGAAAAGAAAAAAGGCAAAAAACAAAGATTCAAAAGAAAATATATGAGAAAGAATCAAACAAAAAAATCTCAGTTCTTGTAAACTGTACCCTATAAGATGGAAACTTTGAAAAAAGTCATCTTGTAGGGTCTTTTTGTGTAGACGGATGTCAAGTTAAGTGCAACACTTCCTCCTGAAACGATTCGTGCTTGGACTTCCAGCCTAGATACTTGCTAGGCCGGTTGTTGATCAGATGAAGTGCTTGCTCCAGTTCAGTGTCCGTCACTTGGGCAAAATCATGACCTTTTGGGAAAAACTCTCGAAGCAGCTCATTCGCATTTTCATTAAAGCCGAACTGCCAGGACGAATGACGGATCCGCAAAATAAATCTCGACCCCGTGTACGGCCATCATCCCGAACGCAATCTACATCGACAAGGCCGTGTGGTTCGGCATCTTAAGCGCTTGGTAAAAGCGTGTTTTTCACTCAACGAACGTGGCGACACAGGCTTTGCTCTTGCCCTGCGTGTTTCGACTCTGCTCGATCTGCTCCATCGAAAAGGTCTGCTCTAGATCGCGTTGAATCTCCGCGCTCAGCTCGAGTGTGTCCGCTCTCTTAGGCCGGGAAGCTTCGTACGCTTCCTGAAAGTTTTGCGCCTGGTAGCCATCTTTTGAGGGATTTTGTTGAAGTTTCCGGCCGATGCAGCTTGACTGCCGCCGAAGGATTCGTCTGATCACGCGTACTCTATGGTCTTGCTGTACCAAAAGTTCTAGCTGTGCACGTTCGATTTAGGTAAGAGGAGTGCAGTTCATGGTGGATTCTCCTTGTAGAGAGATTGTGGTAACTTTATTCTACAGTAATCCATCCATGAGTTATTTTGTATACAGTTTGAGGTGTTGTATAATCCATCTTATCGAAAACAAGCGACGTAGCTGGAAGCGAGACGACGTAGAGAGGAATTCAGTGAAGGAATGAAATGTTCGCCTTTGAAATGGAGAAAATTCCGCTAAAAATTTAATCTCTTTTCTCCATTTCAACACGCAACCGGAACGAATTCCTCTCGGAGTCTTCTCGCTTCCCCTGCCACGTCACTTCTTCGAAAACGGAAAAGTTTCGCTTCCTACAACCGGGACTTTTTTTATAGGCGGAAAAAGAGTAGAATAGGGAACCAAATAGACCGACAGCGTGGGCGTTTAAAAGAATCGAGAGGATTAGATTCAAGTCCGAGGAGCTGCAAGGAAAAGGAGCGAAGAGAATTCCATGAATGTTCATGTTCCCGATAATGCCCGGCGCGATCTGGCGTTGGTTGGCTGCCCGCAGTGTATGTTTCGGTTCGAAACGCCGAACTACCGCCTGGGTATGCGTCATAGATGTCCCGAATGCGAAGCGGCGATCAAGCCCAAGTATGTACGCAGGGCGCAGGATTCCGGTTATTCGCTGAGCTTTCATACTTTCCTGCAACTGCTGACGATGCGCCCGTACCGCGACGAGATCGTGCCGCTAATTGGGGCCTGGTTCGGGTATGAAGCGGAGTACGAGGGAAGAGCGTTGACGATTCGCAACGCGGCTGGGCGGGCGGTTGATGTGGAGCAAATGCACGAGATGATCCAGACCAGCAACCGATGGCAGGAGATATTGTATCGGAAGGCCGGGAAGTTTTTTAGATAAAGTAACAAATCAATGGTTAGTGATTTAATTAGAATTAATTTTAGACTACTTTAAAGAATTAACTTTTAAGTAGTCTTTTTACTGGAATTATTAAAAAATAAGTAGATTTATTTGGTTTTAATTGTGGAATGAGAAAAAATATCTATTTAAGTGAAATTAGTAATAAGCAGTTTGTAAGGAGGATTCAATATGTCAGTAATTCGAGGTTTTTCGGAAGAATGGAAAAGGAATATAGATGGGTTAGAAAACAATTCTTTTCTTGATCCAGATAAAGCAGTTACTCTTGCATCTTTGTTATACGCTTGTGAGATCGCAGTTGGTGAATTGAATCAAAAACGTAAAAGAAGAAACGATGATCTATTGTGGATAAACCGAGTTCTCTTTTAATATCAATATCAAATGGGCAAAGCAGTTTTTGATTTATGCAAGTCAGGATATGGTGTACCTGCACTTGCACCGGCTAGATCACTCTTAGAATGTCTTATTGATTTCTCGTATTTATGGCTTTGTAAAGAAATCACAGAACACAAAGGACTAGAAAGAAAAGCATGGCATGATTATTTCTATATGAAAAAAAGTAGAGTCTTAAAGCATTGGAATGAACATAAAAAGGATCTTGAGAAAAGACAAAAAACATTGTCTTATGATTTTTTGGAACTATTGCCATTAGATAAATATTATATTAATGCAGACGATTACAAAAATAAATATCCTCAGTTTAAAAGCGAATGGACAATACCAGAGCATAGGAATTTAGATAAAAGAGCTTTGGCTGTAGATATAACAGGTAAATTGGAGAAATTTCAAAATGGCGAATTTAGTTTGGTTTCAGAGTATGTTATTGCATACAAAGGAAGTAGCGAGTATGTTCACCCTTCTAGCAGTAGCTTTAATAGCTTTGTGAGGATTGATGAAGAAGGGCAGGAAGGCATAGTTTTTGGTCCTAGCAAAATGTTAACAGATATGGCTTTTATAATGGCGGTGAATTATCTTTTAGTTTTTTTACGTATAACAAATGATATAAACCATCTTGGTTATGATATTGATGCGCAGTTAGGGCATACAGGCTGGAAAGTTAAAAATGATGATTAATATATCTCATTCATTAGCGAATAAAAAACAGTCGAATTTTGATGTATCCATTTTCCTTTACTTTCTACAACCCTTCCCGCCTCCCAAGCGTCTAGTAAGAAAGGAGGCATCAAAATGCCCAAAACTCTTATCTCGCTCTCCATAATTTTCTGCATTCTACTTCTGACAGCCTGCACCCCAACCGAAATTTCATCCGAGACTTCGTCCGAACAACAACCTGCCCAACCGACCGCTTCTGCCTTGCAACCTACCGACACCGAAGTCCTTATCAGCCGCAATCTCGGATTCGGTCGAATCAACCCCCGCGTTCATCTCAAACTCGAAGGCGAAGACCGCGTGAAAGCCTTCCAGGAAGCCGATCGAGCGAAGCATCAACTCATGGGCATGATGGATGCCAGACACCCCGATTTTGATATTGTTTTCAACGGCGAAGGCGAGACTCGGCAGCTGCATCTTTGGTTGCCCAGGGATCGGGATGAGCGAGCGATGGTGACGGAGATCGAAGAGACCGGAACAGGATATCTGCTAACGCCTAAATCGACGAAGGTTATTCGGGATCTGATCGAAGATTATCTCTACGATTCCGAGCAGGCTGTGAAAAACGGAGATGTCGTGCAAACGATCGGCAGGGTCGAGAATTTCGATGTGTGGGAAGAATTTCTGGAAGCCGTCGAGCAGTCCCGTCCCGCCTCCGTTCAACGGGTCGGGTACACGATCGAGGGCGATCCGATCTTCGATAATCTCAATTTTGAAGGGGAAACGATAAATTATGTCTCCGACAACACGTTGGACAAGTTAGGCACTCCGCGCAAGGAATTCGATACCTGCGAAAAAGTGATTGTCGAGCCGATCCCGGCCGAGATGCACATGCCCGGAAATGTCTACCGGCTGGACGGCTGTTCCGGCACGAACGGCGGTCTGAACGAAAACTTTTGGTTTTCGATACCTGATGAATCCGAAAAAGTAGAGCAAAACGGTTGAAGCTCTTTTCGGCAGTTTGCCCAAAACGAATGCAAACTTGCCTTTCAGGCCATGCTAATGGCGGATTGTTCCAATTTCAAGCATGCCTGCCCTGACTTGCTTTCCGAAAAGCCGAAGGCGGCATACCCTTGCTCTTTTTAAAAGTCCGGCTGAAATGAAACTCGTCGCCGTACCCGCAAGCTCCCGCAATCGCATGCAGCGTCAGGTCGGTATACAGCAGATATCGCTCGGCCTGCCGCAACCGCATGGCGGACAAAACCTGCTTCGGCGTCTCTCCGGCATAACGAAGAAACAGCTTGCGCAGATGAGACACCGATACATGCAGCTCTTCCGCCAAGTTTTCCGCGGTCAGCGTATCGGCATAGCGAAGTCCCATCACTTGCAGCCCGCGTTCGAACAGAGCGCGGGCTTTTTCCTGTTCGGGCGATAGATCGCTGTGCAGTCTGGCAATCAGGGTGAGCAGCGCGGCATTGGCTTCAAGCTCTCGCGCAGGCAGCCCCATGCTCCACAGCTTCGCCAGTCGGTTCAACGCCGCATCCAGTTCGACCGCCGCTTCGCCGGAGAAAGGCGTCGAATGCGCGATTTCCAGCATCGATACGGGCGAGGGCGTCGGCCAAATCTCGGATTTGCTGGATAAGCGAACGGCATCGAATAGAATCATGACCATATCCAGCCCCTGATCGCCGAGTGCAGCCATGCGCATATTCAATCCCGGCCTCAGATAAAAAAGATGTCCGCCCTCGATCTCGTACGCGCCGTCGTCGGATTCGAATTTGCCTTTCCCGGAGCGGATCCAATACAAGCTATGTACCGATGTCGTGCGGCGGATATCCGTCCAGCCCGGCAGCGTGCTTTTATCCGCCGCCCAGCCGATTCGAACCGCAAGTTCGTGCAGATCGTTCATGGCATCGTTCCTTTCCAAGCATTCGATTTTCTACCAGTATAAAAGGAGAAGCAGAAGAAGCCAAGGTTGGTTCGAATCATTTTAGACATGAATCGAATACGAATAGACATGGAGCATCCTCGGAAAATCGCATAAAGTAAGCCTTATAAACGTTTAACAAGCCGATCGTCGAAATGACTTAAAATCAAAACAGACATGGAGGCAATCCAAATGATCCGATTATTCGACACGCATGAGATTCGTCCGACGAAAGAACTGGAAGGGCTGTGGGAGTTTGAACCTGTTGATCATGTAGGAGAAATTCCGGCTAAAATGAGTTATCGTTTACCCGTACCCGGCTGTTGGGAATCGCATCGGGAGTTCGGGACTTATCAAGGAATCGGCTTGTATCGTCGAAAAGTTCGAATCGAACGCCGCACCCATCTGCGGTTGGAATTCAAAGGCGTGAGCCATACGGCAGACGTGTACTTTGACGGGAAAAAGGTCGCTCATCACTACAATGCCTACACGGCGTTCGAGGCGGTCATTGTCGATGCCGAGCCGGGAGAGCATGAGATTCGTCTGTACGCGGACAATTCGTTCAGCGAACAATCAGCCCTTCATGTCGAGAACGACTACTACACCTACGGTGGGCCGATCCGTCCGGTTGTGTTGGAGGAGATTCCGGATATACATATCGAACGAGTCGCCTTTTTCCCAGAATTCAAGCAGGGGATTTGGCATGGACGCTGGCAGGCAACCGTGCGCAATCTGGCAGCCGAAGCACATGAGGTTGAGCTGCTCCTAGGCTTAGACGGACTGAATACGCTTACCGAAAAAGTACGAATCGACGGTGAATCGAGCGTGACCATCGAGCGAACGGAAGCCTATGCAGCGGTTGCGGTATGGAGCGCGGAAGAGCCTAATCTATACACGCTTCGGGCTCAACTGCAACAAAGCGAGCACATCTTCGACGACTGGATTGACCGTGTCGGATTCCGCAGCGTCGATACCGAGGGCGGAGAGCTGCGAGTCAACGGAAAGGCCGTTCTGTTAAAAGGAGTCAATCGCCACGAAGATCATGCGATTGCCGGAGCCGCTTTTTCTTTCCCTGATTTGGTGCGAGATATACAGCTGATTCAAGACCTCGGCTGCAACTCCGTGCGAACCAGCCATTACCCGAACGATGAGCGTTTTCTTGATCTTTGCGATGAAACGGGGATCTTCGTCTGGGAGGAAAATCATGCTCGCGGCTTAACCGAGCAGCAGATGCGCAATGCGAATTTCCGAATGCAAAGCGAAACCGTAACGAGGGAAATGGTGGAGCAGCACGGCAATCATCCGGCGATTATCATCTGGGCGATCCTGAATGAATGCGCCAGCGATACGCCGTACGGTCGTTCGGTCTACGAGAGCGAACTGGCGCTTATCCGCCGCCTTGATTACACCAGGCCGAGATCGTTCGCCACGCATCACCGGAACCGCGATATCTGTCTGGATCTGGCCGATATCATCTCATTCAATCTGTATCCGCTTTGGTATACCGATGAAGATCCCGGCGAGCTGATGCGGCAGGCGAGAGGCTGGGCGGACGAACTCGGCGGCGCGGGCAAACCGATGTTGATCAGCGAATTCGGCGCAGACGCCTACTACGGATTCCGAAGCCGCGAGCGCGTCAAAGGTTCCGAAGAGCGCCAATGCGACATTTTAGCAGCCAATCTGGAAGCCTACCTTGCCGCAGACTCCCCGCTCTCCGGCGTCTACATCTGGCAATTCAGCGATTGTCGCGTAACCGAAGCAACAGGCTGGCTGCTGGCACGCGGCTGTACCCGCAACAGCAAAGGGCTGGTAGACGGCTATCGCCGCCCCAAACTCGCCTACGATACCGTTAGATCTTTTTTCCAAGCCCAAACAATAGAAGAACAATCGGTAGAGAAGCAGTATCCTTTACCTGCAAAAGCCTAAGCGGATCAGGAAAGAAGTTTGTTCGATATAAGCTAACTTTTTCGATTTGCAACTAATTTCTTTTTTGATGCGTCCTTTTTGTACAAGGAGGTGTCGTGGTGCACAAACAAATCTTTCTGTTATACATGCTTTTAATTGTTCTTTTACTGACCGCCTGTACCCCAAGTCCGGCAGCATCCGATCGATCGATAACAGACAAACCTGCCGATGATCATGTGCTTGATATTCCGACTGTCGCGCACGAAGAGGTTCGCATCAGCCGTAACCTGCAAACGGGAAGCATCAATCCAAGCGTTTACGGCAAAATAGAGGGGCAAGAAGTCGTAGACGCTTTCCATGAAGCGTATGATACCGCGAGTAAGTTCGAAGGCGAACTAGACGTAGGCCGCCCAAATTATGATATGGTATACGAATCGGACGGCAAGACTCAAGCTTTGCACCTTTGGCTTCCGCGTCTGGGAGTAGGGGAAGGCATGCTGATGGAAGTCGCGGATACGAGCACAGGATATGTCCTGACGTCAGATACGACGAAAAAGCTGAAGGAAATCATCGGCGGAATACGCTACGACTCCAAGCAGGCTGCTGCTAACGGAGATGTTGTTCAATTCTTGAACAGAATCGAGAATTACGAGGCCTGGGAACGCTTCATGCAGTCCGTCGACGAAAAAAATCCCGATTCGGTGCATCATGTGGCGTACACCATCGAAGGCGATCCCTTATTTATGGACATCGATTTTGACGGACAACAGATTCATTACAAGTACGACGCCACGCATGACAGGTTCGGATCGTCGGAGACTGCATTCGCGACTTGCGAAAAAGTCGTGGACGAACCATTGAGCGCGGAGTTCGGAGGCCCCGGCACTCTTTATCGCTTGGGCGGATGTACCGGTTCCGACGGCCTAACCGACGATCCGTTCTGGTTTCCGGTTCCTGACGATGTTCAAAAATAATGCGGTCAACAGCACACTATTTCTCAACAAAAAGAGCGATCCCGAAATTCATCAGGATCGCTCTTTGCTATGCAAGTCATTTCAATCACACTGCCGTAACGTCTTCCTCATGGAACGTCACGCGATTTTTACCTGCTTTTTTCGACAGATACAAGCATTCGTCCGCTGTCTGAATCACTTCGGTTACGCTGTGGTTGCGGCGCGTATAGAAGGCAACTCCGATGCTGCACCCGATCGACAACTGATTCATTTCCACGATAAAAGGATTGTTGATCAGCTTCAGCACTTCATTGGCCAACTTTTCGGCTTCTGCATAAGCTTCGCGGAGCGGGCTGCGCATGATCAGCAAGAATTCATCTCCGCCGAGACGAACGGTGATGCCGTCTTTGTGCGTAGTCGTTTGCAGGCGCTGCGCGACCTTTTTCAGCAAGATATCGCCTACCTGGTGACCCAACGTGTCGTTGATCTTTTTAAAACCGTCCAGATCCAGATACATGAAGGCTAGCGTTTCCGAAGAAGGGTTGAAGCCTTCGATCGTTTCCTCCAAATAACGCTCCAGCGCCATTCGATTCGGGAGTTCAGTAAGCTGATCGCGAAGCGCCGCATTTTCCATATGGCCGAGCGCGTTTTCCGTGCGAAGCAAGGAATCAAGCAAACTGCGCAGAGAACGCGACAAGCTGCGAATATCCTTGAATCCTCTCGTTTCCGGAATCTCCGGCGCTCCGCCTTGGCGAATCCGGTCTGCGGCACGAGTCAGCTTGCGAATCGGACGAGAGATGAATTCAGCGGTCAACAGGCCGATCCCTGCAAATAGAATAGAAGCGAGCAGGGCGGTTAAGACGATGTCCTGCTGAATTTGACTGACCGGAGCGAAGGCGACAGACTCGGGCTGACGAACAAGCACGGTCCAGCCGAGTCCCGGATAATCGAGATAACCGTCACCTGAAGCATAACCGGTCAGATAATTGTTGCCATCCGGCCAACGTTCAAGTACCCAAGAGTTCAACCCGCTTTGCGCGCTGCCGACGCTGCTCAGGTTGATCGGACGTCCTGCCCAGCCGTCAGGCCCTAACAGAACCGTATTATCTTGCTTGCTGACAATGAATAGCTCAAAGTCTTTATTATGATCGATTTGGGGTTGAAGAAGTGTACGTTCGACTTCTTTCGCCCATTCCCAGCTCAGGTGCGCGGCCAGAACGCCGACGGTATCTCCCGCATCGTTTTTAACGGCATAGCTGACATCGACAAATTGAAGAGGCTCGCCACTTGGGTTCGGGAGTAGCTTGGCGAGAAGCACGGCTTCATGCACGTCCCCGGTGAAAAAGCCATTGATGCCTTCTTTGAATACAGGGCGATCGGCGATGTTTTTGCCAACAAGAATTCCATCCGTTGCGGCGATCACTTCACCTTCGGTATTCATGAATCCAATCCAGGAGAAGGAGGAAAAGCTGGATTGTAACTGATTAAGCAGCATTTGAATGGCCTCTGGATTCGATATGTCTTTAAGTGGATCAAGTTCCGTTAATAACTTCACCTCACTGGCGCGTGACCACATGAAGTTATCCATTTTGTCTGACATCTGATAAGCCGTTCCGGCCAGAGATACACCGATCTCCTGCTCGATAGCCGCGGTAGAGCGTTGACTCATGAGAGAGCCGAGCGTCGCACTAAGCAGAATAACGAAAGCAACGAAGATCAGAGCCAGGAAAGTTCGTATTTTAATCATCCAACAACCTCCGCAACGATATACCAAGTTCTTTATTACTTATATCGTGCGCGGTTGACCGAATATGAAGAGATTTTGGAGGTTTTATAAGAAAATTCGACAAAAGTTGCGTAAATGCTCGAAAAATATGTGTTAATCGGTACATATCAAGCAAAATAAGGCGAAAAGACGCAAAAAAGACGCTCTTCCGAAGAAGGCGTCTACGATTTTTAAATGAAGGAATAAGGAATAAATAGGGAATCAAGCTTTGGCCGCGGGTACATTAACCTGGAAAAAGACGCCAAACTTATCGACTACTTGACCGTAAGCAGGGCTGAAAAACGTCTCTTGCAAAGGCATGACAATATTCGTGCTATCTTCGCACAGCGCTTCGAAAATCTCGCGCGCGCGTGCAGCATCCTCAATGCCGACGGAGACCGTTACGTTATTGCCGATCTGATAAGGCATGCCCGGGTAGGTATCCGACAACATCAGCTGCTGCGAACCCGAGACCACCCGTACATGCGTGATCCGGGATCTGACTTCTTCGGGCGCCGGGCCGTTCGGTCCGTCAGGCATATCGCCGAACGTCATTTTGTCGACCACTTCGCCTCCGAGGGCTTTTGCATAAAAATCAGCAGCTTCTCCAGCATTTCCGTCCATCACCAAATAGGGAACCCATTGCATACTCATGATCGGTTCAGCTCCTTTTCATTGAAATACTCGCTTTCCATTTTATTCTACGAATCGAACGCGTGTTTGTGAAGGTTTATTTTTGTTAACCAATTATCAGAAAAACTGATGAATGTCATAAAATGAATCGAATTGACCCCTTTTTGCCCGTATGATACCGTCAAGATAGCAAAAGAAATTCTGATCGAATAACTAGGAATTTAAATGATCGGCCGACCATCGAGACCATGAATCGATAAGAAGGAAGCCGTGCGAGGTGGAAAAACCATGGAATTGAACGTAACCAACAGCCCATTTAACCAACAGCAGACTGAACTGCTCAATCAACTTCTCCCTACCTTGAACGGCCATCAGCGTATCTGGTTGACTGGCTATCTGGCAGCTCAAGCCTCAGTTGCAGCGGGTGGGGAAGCGCAAGCACCCGGCCAAGCGATTGCCCCTACTGCCGCTCCGGCGGCCGCGATCCCGACGCAGCCTGCCGCGCCGCGCGAGGTGACCATTTTGTTCGGCTCGCAGACCGGCAACGGCAGCGGACTCGCCAAGAAATTGGCAAAGCGTCTGGACGAGCAGCAGGTGAAGACGGAAGTGCTGTCGATGGTGGACTTCAAGCCTGCGAATCTGAAAAAGCTCACCCATCTGCTGATCATCGTCAGTACGCACGGGGAAGGCGACCCGCCGGATAACGCGTTGGCGTTCCATGAATTCCTGAACAGCAAACGCGCGCCGAAGCTGGAAAGCCTGAACTATTCCGTTTTGGCGCTTGGCGATACGTCCTACGAATTCTTCTGCCAGACGGGCAAAGACTTCGACGGCCGGTTGGCGGAACTGGGGGCTTCGCGTCTGGTTGATCGAGCTGATTGCGACGTCGACTTCGACGAGACGGCGGGCGAGTGGATGAAGGCGGTAACGGAATCGCTGAGCGCGACGCCAACGGCTGCGGCTTCCGCGGCAGAGTCGGCGGCTCCGCTCAGTGCCGATCCAGAGTCCGAATACTCGCGCAGCAACCCGTTCCGGGCGGAAGTGCTGGAGAACCTAAACTTGAATGGCCGGGGTTCCGCTCGGGAGACTCGCCATCTGGAACTTTCGCTCGAAGGATCGGGGCTGACCTACGAACCGGGCGACAGCCTCGGTGTCTACCCGGAAAACCATCCGCGCCTCGTGGACGAGATCATTGAAGCGATGGAGTGGAACGCTGAAGACAATGTAGCCACGGGTAAAAGCGGCTCTGCCGCATTGCGGGAAGCGCTCCATCATTATTTCGAGATTACGGTGCTGACCAAGCCGCTGATCGAACAAGTGGCGAAGCTGACGGGGAACGAGCAATTGGTCAAGCTGGCTTCGCCGGAATCCGCCGAAGAACTTCGTGCTTACCTTGGCGAAAACGACCTGCTGGACTTGATCCGGGACTTCAATCTCAAAGGATTGAGCGCAGCGGAACTGACGGGCCTTTTACGTAAACTTCCGGCCCGTTTGTATTCGATCGCCAGCAGTTCCAAAGCCACGCCGGACGAAGTGCATCTGACGGTACGCACCGTTCGTTACGCTTGCGGCGGCCGTGATCGTTACGGCGTCTGCTCCGTGCAGATGGCGGAACGTCTGGAGCCGGGGGATACGCTTCCGGTATTCGTGCAGCATAACCCGAACTTCAAGCTGCCGGAGAATCCGGATACGCCGATTATCATGATCGGACCGGGTACGGGCGCAGCGCCTTTCCGTTCCTTCCTGGCTGAACGCGAGGAAAACGATGCGCGCGGCAAAACCTGGATGTTCTACGGCGATCAGCATTTTGCGACGGACTTCCTGTATCAGACCGAGTGGCAGCGTTGGATCAAGGACGGCGTGCTCACGAAGATGGATGTTGCTTTTTCCCGCGATACGGCCGAGAAGGTGTATGTCCAACATCGCATGATGGAGAAAAGCCAAGAGCTGTACGAATGGATCAATAGCGGAGCTGCGGTCTATGTCTGCGGCGACGAGAAAAATATGGCCCACGACGTACACGGAGCTTTGGAGACGATCATTGCGCAGGGCGGCGGCTTGAGTCCCGAACAGGCTTCGGAGTACCTGCTTCGCATGCAGCAAGAGAAGCGCTATCAGCGCGACGTATATTAATTTCACAGCACGGACACATAGATGTAAAAGGGCCGTTTGAACGCGAAAGGGGAAGCTTGATATGACGCAGCAAACCGAATGGAAAAAGTATCCGCCGCACGATCGGCCGCATAGCGATGTCGAGGATATTAAGCGTAACAGTGATTATTTGCGGGGCAGTCTCGTCGAGACGTTGAAAGATCCGTTGACCGGTTCGATTCCGGAAGACGATAACCGCCTGATGAAGCACCACGGCAGTTATATGCAGGACGACCGCGACTTGCGCAACGAACGCAGCAAGTCGAAGCTGGAGCCGGCGTATCAGTTTATGCTCCGTGTTCGCGCCTCCGGCGGCGTGGTAACGCCCGAGCAGTGGCTGATGATGGACAGCATCTCGCATAAATACGGTAACGACACGATTCGCTTGACCACACGCCAATCGTTCCAGCTTCACGGCGTGCTCAAGTGGAACTTGAAAAATACGATCCGTGAAGTCAACGACGCACTGCTCAGCACGCTTGCGGCCTGCGGTGACGTCAATCGGAACGTAATGTGCAATCCGAATCCGTATCAGTCCGAGGTGCACGCGGAAGTGTACGAGTGGGCCGATAAAGTCAGCCGTCACCTCGATCCGCGCACCCGCGCTTATCATGAGATTTGGCTGGATGAGGAAAAGGTTGTGGACAGCCGCGAGCAGGACCCGGAGCCGATCTATGGCCATGTGTATCTGCCGCGGAAATTCAAGATCGGGATCGCGGTTCCGCCATCCAACGATGTCGACGTATTTTCGCAGGATTTGGGTCTGATTGCGATTTTGGAAAACGGCAAACTGGCCGGCTTCAATGTCACGGTCGGTGGCGGTATGGGCATGTCGCACGGCGATAACAAGACGTATCCGCAGCTCGGCAAGCTGATCGGCTTCATTACGCCGGAACAATCCATTGATCTGGCGGAAAAAGTCGTGACCATTCAACGCGACTACGGCGACCGTGCGGTGCGTAAACACGCACGTTTCAAGTACACGATCGACGACCGCGGACTCGATTGGTTCGTGAACGAGCTGCATAGCCGCCTGGGATGGGAACTTCAGCCGGCACGCGACTTCAGCTTCGACCACAACGGGGACCGCTACGGCTGGATCAAAGGAAGCAACGGCAAATGGCACCAGACGCTCTTTATCCAAAACGGACGGATTGCCGACTTCGAGGACTATCCGCTCATGACAGGTTTGCGCGAGATCGCGAAGGTTCACGATGGCGACTTCCGTCTTACCGCGAACCAGAATCTGATCATCGGCAACGTCAGCACTCAGAAAAAGCGTAAGATCGATACGTTGATCAAAAAATACAATCTGACCGACGGCGCTCATTATTCGGCGCTGCGTCGCAGCTCGATGGCGTGCGTAGCGCTTCCGACCTGCGGTCTGGCGATGGCCGAATCCGAGCGCTATCTGCCGGGGCTGATCGATAAGCTGGAGCCGATGCTGGAAGAAGCCGGTCTGCGCGAAAAAGAAATCGTAATCCGCATGACAGGCTGCCCGAACGGCTGCGCGCGTCCGATGCTGGCGGAACTGGCCTTTATCGGCAAAGGACCGGGCAAATACAATATGTACCTCGGCGGCGCGCATGACGGAGCACGATTGAATAAGCTGTACAAGGAAAATATCGGCGAGGAAGAGATTCTGTCTTCGTTGAAGCCGATTATCGGACGCTATGCGAAAGAACGCTTGGACGGCGAGCATTTCGGCGACTTTACGGTGCGCTCGGGTTACGTGGAAGCGGTGCATGACGGACGGCAATTCCACGCCTAAAAGGAATAAAAAGACGAAAAGCGAGGCCGAAAGGCCGGCTGCTTTTCGTCTTTTTTTATTTTTCGGCTATTCATTCACGTCGTTATTACGAAGCATAAACGCTCAACAATTCTGCTGCTTTTGTCGATTGTATGTCTCCGTTTCCGCCGTAATCTGAAAAGGAAGTCGGCATCCGATCTCCGATCGGAATCCCGCCTATTCGATAACGAAAAGAGGACGTCTATATGGAACAACATCCATTTGCAGCCAAGCCTGGAGGCACCATGAAAGTCGCGCTATACCGCGAATACGGAGGACCCGAACAAATTGTCGTCGAGCAGACTTCCATACCGATTCCGAACGCCGATCAGGTGCTGATCCGGATCGCCGGCAGCGGCTTCAATATTGTGGACAATGTGCTGAGGGCAGGGAGTATGCGGGAAGAGTTTCCGCAGTCGTTCCCGTTCGTGCCCAATATCGAGTTATCCGGCACGGTTGAAGTTATCGGCGAGAACGTAACGCGATGGAAGGTTGGAGATCGCGTGTACCAGTCCATGACGCTGACGCAAAGCGGAGGAGCCGCGGAGTTCGCGATCGCTGAGTCGCACAGCCTGGCAGCCGCGCCGCAAACGCTCGATCTGGCCGACGCAGGCGGCGTGCCTTTATGCGGTTTGACGGCTTGGCAGGCGCTGTTCGAGCACGGCGGATTGACGGCGGGCCAGCGGGTGATGATCGTGGGCGCATCAGGCAGCGTAGGCCATTATGCCGTTCAGTTTGCGAAAAGCGCGAATGCGCACGTGATCGGAGTCTCGTCGTCTTCTTCGTTGGCACAGGTCAAGGAGTTGGGGGCGGACGTGGCGCTTGATTACACGCAGGAAAATTGGACAGGAGCGATTGACGAACCGCTCGATTTGATCGTTAACGTATCGCTTGCCGAGCCCGGTCAGGTCAACGGCTGGCTGCCGCTTCTGCGCGAGGGTGGCGCTCTGATCAGTGCCTGGGCCCCCGTTGATGCGCAGGAAGCCGAGCGGCATCGCGTCACGGGCAAGCTGGTCTATATGCACGGCGATGCAGAGCAGCTGGCTGATATAGCGAGATTGATCGACGACGGGGTGGTGAAGGTCCGAATCGACGAACGCACCGGACTGGAAGGTTTGCGTGACGTGCATGAGCGGAGCGCGGCGGGCCGACTGCGCGGCAAAGCGCTGATCGTTCCTAAGGAAGATTAAAGCGGGGGCAAAGCGGAACGTTCAACGCAAAATACGCTGCATGGTCATCATCTCATTGTAAATCAGTGCCAGCTCTTCAGCCGATTCGCGCGGTTCCCGCTCCAGCCAAGCTTCCATGATTCCCAGCAACAGCGAAGCGGTATAAGCGGTAAAATAATCGGCCGGAACCGAAGGGTGCCGTGCGAAAACACGACTGTTGTCCAGCTTTCTGTGAAAGCTTTGGACAACGGTCTTTTTGAGCTTTGCAGGAAAGCCCGCTTCTCCTTTTGTGCCGGATAGCAGTTCGAATAATTCCGCGTGACGTACGAAATAAGCGAAGATCGCGGTGAACTGCGGGTAAGGTTTTTTTTCGAAATGATGGCGATGGGTATCCTCGAAGTCGATTCCGACTACCAGAACCTCGCGAAATCCTTCGAGCAGTTCGCTTTGAATATGCGCGATCAGTTCATATTTGTCCGAATAATGCAAATAAAACGTTCCTCGGTTGATGCCGGCTTTTTCGACAATTTGGCGAATGGTCACTTTGTCGAAGCCGCGTTCCGCGATCGATTCGATAAACGTATCCCGAATAAGAGCACGAGTACGCGTATTCATTTTTTGGTGGATAGAAGGCATGATCAGGCTCCTTTGGCCGCTGAATATCTTTTATCTATTTAAGCATGAAATTCAAGCAGGGCAAAGAACCTAGGAGCAAGCCGTTCAGGGAGCGGCAAAGCCGATATTCTTTTTTGTCGGCTTCATGCTTTAAATTTGGGGTAATGGAAAAATAAAGGGCTTTTTTGGCTTGCGGCCTCACTCGAAAATCTTTCCGGTCAAGAAAATTCGCGTAAAGTGTTTGCTTGCTTTTTCAATGGGTTATATATTACACAGGTTGACTTCTTGTATATACAGGCGTACAATCGGTTTCGACATAACTTGTATATACACGAAGGGTATAGGCTGTAGATATTCGCTGTCTGCGAACGGACTTTTGAAGGGTCTGCGGCCTTTGGAATACCCGAAGGAGGCGCATATATGACAACGAAAAAGTCGAATCACCAAGCGGAATGGTGGCGCAGATCGGTCGTTTATCAAGTCTATCCCCGCAGTTTCAACGATACGACGGGCAGCGGGGTCGGCGATATTCGCGGGTTGACGAAAAAACTCGATTACCTCAAGGATCTCGGTACCGACATCGTTTGGTTGCAGCCGGTCTACAACTCGCCGCAGAACGACAACGGCTACGATGTAGCGGACTATCGTTCGATCGATCCGATGTACGGCACGATGGAAGACTTCGACGAGCTGATGGCCGAATTGAAAGCGCGGGATATGCACCTCATGCTGGATATCGTGGTCAACCACTCGTCGACGGAGCATATGTGGTTCCAAGAATCGCGCAAGTCGAAAGACAATCCGTACCGGGATTATTACATCTGGCGCGATCCGGCTCCGGGCGGCGGCGTGCCGAACAATTGGCAATCCAAGTTCGGCGGTTCGGCTTGGCAGTATGACGAAGCAACGGGACAATATTTCCTGACGCTGTTCGACAAAACGCAGGCCGATCTCAACTGGGAAAACGAGACTGTGCGGCAGGAAGCGGCGGATCTGATGCGTTTTTGGGCGGACAAAGGCGTTGACGGTTTCCGAATGGATGTCATCAACCTGATTTCCAAAGACCAGGATTTTCCGGACGACGACGGTTCGATCATGACGGGAGACGGACGGCGGTACTACACGGACGGACCGAGGGTGCACGAATACATCAAAGAGTTATATGAGCGAGTATACGGTCCGTACGATCTGGTTACCGTCGGAGAGATGTCGTCCACTACGCTTCAGCACTGCATTCGGTATTCCAATCCGGAGGAACGCGAGTTTTCGATGACATTCAATTTCCACCACCTGAAGGTCGATTATCCGCAGGGGAAAAAGTGGGAGTTGATGCCATACGACTTCGAAGCGTTGAAAGGATTGTTGTCCTCCTGGCAGATCGGCATGAACGAAGGCGGCGGCTGGAACGCGCTGTTCTGGAACAATCACGATCAGCCGCGCGCGTTGTCCCGTTTTGCCGACGACGGTCGCTGCCGCGTCGCAAGCGCGAAGATGCTGGCGACCACGCTTCACGGTCTACAAGGCACGCCGTACGTATTCCAGGGCGAAGAGATCGGCATGCCGAATCCGAATTGGAACGATATTTCGGAATTCCGGGATGTCGAGTCGACGAATATGTACCGGATCATGGTCGAGATGGGCAAGACGCCGGAAGAGGCTTTCGAGATCATCGCCAAACGTTCCCGCGACAACGCCCGTACGCCTATGCAGTGGAACTACGGACCGCAAGCGGGATTCACCGACGGTACGCCGTGGATCAAGCTTGACGAACGCTACCCCGAGATCAACGTCAAAATGCAGCGTGAAGATCCCGACTCGGTGTTCAGCCATTACAAAAATCTTATTGCGCTGCGCAAGACGGAAGATGTGCTGACAGACGGACGCTATATTCGGCTCGATGAAGGGCATCCACAAGTATTCGCTTATGCGCGCACGAACGATCGGGATACGCTGGTCGTCGTTTCGAACTTCACCTCCGAGGAAGCGGCCTTCACACTGCCGGAAACGCATGCAGCGCTCGGTCACTCGCAGCTTGAGCTGTTGTCTGGCAACAGACCCGAAGTTCCGACCTGGGGCGATCAGTTGGAGCTGGAACCGTACGCATCGTTTATGTGGATCATCCGGGGGTAAATCCCCCGGCATTTCATAACAAAGAATGGGGTTGAGGGAATGTCGGTAAAAAGAGAAGATGTCGAGAAGATCGTCCAAGCCATAGGCGGCAAGGACAATATTGAAGTCGCGACGCACTGCGTTACGCGACTGCGCTTCTCGCTCGTGGATGAAAGCAAGGTCGACAAGCAGGCGCTGGACGATAACGAGCTGGCAAAGGGCTACTTTTCCACGCAGGGTCAGTTCCAGGTCATTATCGGTCCGGGGATCGTCGACAAAGCTTATGACGAATTGATAGCGATTACCGGAGGCCAACGCGCCACCAAAGACGACGTGAAATCGGCGGCGATCAAGCATAAGAGCCCGGTGCAGCAGTTTATCAAGACGCTGTCCGATATCTTTATCCCGCTGCTGCCTGCACTGGTTACGGCCGGTCTCTTGCTCGGCATCAACAACCTGCTCACCGGTAAAGACATCTTCTTCGCCGCCAAATCGCTGGTCGAAGTATACCCGCAATGGGCCGACTTCGCCGCAATCGTGAATACGATTGCAAGCACGGCGTTTACCTTCCTGCCTGCGCTTGTCGGTTGGTCGGCGGCCACGAGGTTCGGCGGCAGTCCGCTGCTCGGTGTCGTACTCGGTTTGATTCTGGTCAATCCGGGTCTGATGAGCGCTTACGATTACGCAGCGGCTCTGAATGAAGGCACGGTACCTACATGGAACCTGTTCGGTCTGCATATCAATGCGGTCGGCTATCAAGGACAAGTGCTGCCGATGCTCGTTGCGGCCTATGTACTGGTTGTTATTGAAAAGTGGCTGAACCGCAAAGTACCGGATTCGCTTAAGCTGCTCGTTGTCGCTCCGGTAGCCTTGCTCGTAACGGGCTTCCTGGCGTTCGTCGTTATTGGTCCAGTTACATTTACGCTCGGCAACTGGCTGACAGAGGGTGTTGTATGGCTGTTCGATACGGTACCTTGGCTCGGCGGTCTGCTCTATGGCGGTCTGTATGCGCCTCTCGTTATTACAGGGATGCACCATACCTTCCTCGCGGTCGACTTGCAGCTGATTAACTCGACCGGCGGCACGTTCCTTTGGCCGATGCTGGCGTTGTCCAATATCGCTCAAGGTGCAGCCGCGTTGGCGATGATGTTCGTCATCCGTTCGCAGAAAATGAAGAGCTTGTCGGCCACGACTTCGATAACCGCCTTCCTGGGCGTTACGGAGCCAGCCGTATTCGGGGTTAACGTGCGCTTCAAATATCCGCTCTTCATGGGTATGATCGGTTCCGCGATCGGCGGCGTGCTGCTGACGATGAATGACGTTCGAGCGTTCGCGGTCGGCGTCGGCGGTCTGCCTGGCTTCTTGGCTATCAATGTAGGCGATTGGGGCATTTTCTTTATCGGTATGGCGATCGCGCTGGTTCTTCCATTCGTAGGTACGGTGGTGTACGGCAAGATCGCGACCCGCAAGCAAGCGGCTGCCGGTGAACCTGTTGAAGAAGAAGACTTGGCGGAACGCGACGTCAAAAAGGTCGAAAATGCGCAAAGCCCGATTCCGAATACCGGAAACGAAGTGGTCTCGCATACGACTACGGCCAATGCGGGCAGCAAAGGCGCAGTAAACGTGCTGGATTTGGCTGCGCCGATTCAAGGTAAAGCCGTTCTGCTGGAAAATGTACCAGACCCTGCTTTCGCCGAAAAACAAATGGGCGAAGGCATCGCGATCGAACCGGCTGAAGGCCGGGTCGTCGCACCGTTCGACGGAACCGTGGCGCATGTCATCGACAAGAGCAAGCATGCCGTTATTTTGGAACATGCGACCGGCGTTCAGGTCCTGATCCATGTCGGCATCGATACGGTCGGCCTGAAAGGCAGCGGATTCAAAGCCCATGTCGCGACCGGCGACGTGGTGAAAGAAGGACAATTGCTGCTCGAATTCGACCAAGAAATCATTAAAGCCGGCGGCTACGCGACAATCTCCCCCGTGATCATTCCGGCGGGGCAGGACATGGTCGAAAGCGTCGAAGAAATTCCAGGCAACGCGGAAGAAGGCCAAACACCGGTCATTCGGGTTCATTTGACCGGAGCGGGCGTCTGATTTCGAAACGTACGTGAAACCATCCGGCACGCGAATCGCTATCCGAATAATTCGCGCGCCGGAGCAACGGGAAACATGACAAACTTCTTTGCTTTTTCACAAAATCCCCCGTAAAATGGGTCACGGTGATTAACGATGAACAAAAACATTTTCTCGCAAATTTATACGGACTACACGCAGCGGATCGAGACGGGCCTGCTCAAGACGGGAATCAAGCTTCCTTCGGAAAACGAGATTGCCGAAGAGTACGCCACATCGAGAGAAACGGTGCGCAAAGCGCTCCATCTGCTGTCGCAAAACGGTTATATTCACAAGATTCGCGGTAAAGGTTCCTACGTGCTCGATATCAACCGTATGGAGTTTCCGATCTCGGGTTTGGTCAGCTTCAAGGAGTTATCCGAACGTCTGGGTCGCTCCGCGCGCACATTGGTGCACGAGGCGATTCGGATTCCTTGTCCGCAAAACGTGGCGCGACAGCTTCAGCTCACCGAGCAGGAAGAAGTCTGGAAGATCGTTCGGGCACGGGAGATCGAAGGGGAGAAGGTCATTTTGGATAAAGATTACTTTCTCGCTTCGGTCATTCCTTCATTGACTGCGGAGATTGCGGAGGATTCGATCTACGCGTATCTGGAGGGCGAATGCTCGCTGAAGATCGCGTATGCGAAGAAAGAAATCTCGGTGGAAAAGGTGTCTACCGAAGACAAGCGGCTGCTCGATCTGAATCGGGATACGCATATCGTCGTGGTACGCAACTATGTGCATCTGGAAGATACCACGCTGTTCCAGTACACGGAGTCCCGACATCGGCTGGATAAGTTTCAGTTCGTGGACTTTGCTCGTCGGGCGGTAGCAGAAGATTAACGGATTAGGGAATGGAAAAAAGCCTTTTCGTCTGGAAATGGATGAGGACTATGTACAGTCTTCATGCCGATTCCTTACGGAAAGGCTTTTTCTGCATGAACTAAAATTCGAGACAAGCTATCAAAGTCGGAAGCTCCTGATTAATGGTTATTGTTATAGTAAGCAAATTTTTGTTCGAACAAAGCCTTGATTCCCGATACATATTTTCGAACGGAGTTACTTCCATGTGCATAATAATAAATGGTTGCTGTCTCCTCATATTCCGGTTTAATCAGCAGTAAATCTCCATCCGCATCCTTCCAAAATTCACCCAGTATTAGATACGGTTTCTGTTTGATTTCGATGAACCTAAGCGAAGAGAGGTCCAATCGAATACCTTCCAAGCTGACCGTTTCGATTATGGAAAAATGAGCTTTAACATCGCGGGGGAGTACAATTCCAAGTGAAGCCTCAAGCTGCTCAATTTGTTCCACGGAAGCGCCTTCGTTCAAAATATCCGAGTGATCATAGACCTTGCCGAGCGAAGCCGCGAATTTGGGATAATGCCCAAACAACTTGGGGACTGTAATGCGCAGTGCTTCGAGAGCAGTCTGATTCTTTTGTTTTTGCGCTTTTGAAAAGGCATTGAACTCTTCCGTATAGTTCTGCTCATATCGATTCGAATGCTCGAACGGAATTCCATGTGCGGACAGATATTCCTCGGCACGCTTTTGACCAGCGAACACAGCCATCCAGCGGAATTGATGATTGATCGGTTTGAACTTTAGGAATAGGCCGCGGGATAACTCCGACTCCAAATGCTGTTGATGGGTATCCCACCATTCCTGCCACTCTTCAGGAGACCATTCAGCTTCGGCCAAGCGGATTAGCATGTGTTCCAGTTTTTCGATCATTTTGGGTTCGCTCCTTATGTACGGCTTCAATCACATCGTGTGCCAGATTGCTCTGGAGCAACGGCTGCATACATTCGCAAAAGAAGCCCCGACTTTCGCATAACGCGAAGATCGAGGGCTTCTGTTGGTCATTCGTTACTCGGCTTCAAGCTCCTTGACCGCATCTTTCAGTTTCGGGAACACGTCCAACGCATTTTGATAAAACACATGATGCCAATATTTTTCCGGAATCAGATGCTTTACGAAACGAATATACGAATCAATCGGAATCAACGGCCAATCGGTTCCGAATACGAGACGGTCGTAACGCTCGGCGAACACGATCGCGCGTTTGAAATGATCGACGTAAGTCTGTTCGGTCAGCAGGCGGGTGATTTTGTTATCGTCGCCCACGATCCAACCGGACAGATCCGCGTATAGATTCGGATTCTTTTCCAACATCGCCGCCGTATCCATGACCCACGGATCGCCGAGGTGACAGATCATGAAAGTGATGTCGCGATGCGCCAGCAGCGCTTCTTCCATAGAAAGCGGATGCGAATACTTCAGCAGTCCGCGATCGGAGTAGGTCAGACCGCCGTGAATCACGATCGGCAGCTTATACTTGGAAGCCAACGCGTAGACGGGATCATAGATCGGGTCGTTCACGGCAAAATGGTAATAACCCGCGTACAGCTTGATGCCGACCGTTTTCGGATGTTGAAGAGCCTTTTCCAGAGCTTCCAACTGTCCGGGTTCGCGCAGCGTGTGCGGATTGATGCCTGCGCATTCGAAAACGGTCTTGGGCAAGGTATCGAGCGTGCTGCCGGCCAGATCAAGCCCCATCGGATTCGCTGCGGCATTATCGGGGAAACCGCCGGGAGCCGTCTCGGTGACGCCCATGCCGACGGCAGCGACAATACCGGCCCGACGGAATTCTTCCGCCAGACCTTGCTGAGTGTAACTCAACAAAGAAACTTCGTTAGCCGTTTGGTGGAAGCTTTCGATCTCGGAATAATGAATATGGGCATCGATGATTTTCATGCTTGCGGGTCCCCCTCTTCAAAACGAATGCGGCGCAGGTTCGATAATTCGTTATCTTGCGGATCAAGATCGGTCAATACGTAGAAATAAGGACGAGTGAAGCTGACGCTGCCATCGCGTCCGTCGAACTTGTCGTTATACATGATGCCGGACAGTTCGTTGACCAGAATCGCGTACTGCTGCAGCGGTTGCTCTTCGCCCGGAATGACAAGCAGCTTTTCTTTACGCTCGTCGGAAGAGAGACGAAGCACGCCTTCGAATTCCAGATCGGTATCGTAACGTCCGGTTTTATAGACGATTCGGTCTCCGCGAGTATCGCTTACCTCGAATCTTCCGTCGCGCAGATCGGCCGAACTGGAATAGTACGCTCCTTTTTGCATGGCGGCGTGCTCGATCGGTTTGCCGGAACGCTGTTCGATCTTCGTTACATAGGCCATGACCGGCGATCCGGGGCGGAGCATGAAGTATTGATGGTAGTGCAGGCCTTTAAGCGCTTCGCTCTGCTTGATGGCAACCGACACGCGGATGCCTGACCAGACATTGCCCAGGCTGTCCGTTAATTCGTCGAAATCGGCCGTGATCTCTTCTTCCAACAGCGAGCGAAGCGTAATGCCGGATGGAGCGCTGGCGATTCCGCCGAACCAAGGATTCCAGAATGATTTCGGCCCGGCTTTAGGGAACGAAGAGTGCAGCCATTCCCTTCCGTGATAATTTAGCGAATGCAGGGCAGGGCCGAATGCCGGAGAGACGCGAAGCGTCAGAACGCCGTTGGTAATCTCATGCGTATCGAGTCCTTCTACGGTCAATCGCTGGCTGCGAATGCCTTCGCTATCAGCTGTCGGAGCAGGGAATACAAGCTGCCTGCGGAGGAAAGAGAAGGCGTCCATATCGAAATTAAAAGTCACGATGTCGCTTTCGTTTCGTTTGTCCAATTCGAATGTCCGGGCAACTTCGCGCAACTCCAGGGCAGGATCAGCCTTCAAAAGAGATTCCGCGATCGAACCGAGATCGGAAGATACAGTAAGCGTACCGTTTAGGCCGACGTCTTTACGCTCGATCAACTTGGCCTCGAATTGTTCCGGCAGGAACGGGTTCAGGCCGTTCAACGAAGCTGTAAGATGATCGGTGGTTTGCGAAGGACCGTGCTCTCGGCGATTTTCGGTCGATAACGGCCATGGATGGTGCGGCGACAGCGTGCTTTGACTTAACGCGTGAGCGCGCAATTCTTTCCAGTCGTCGAAGGTTCCGACAAAGAGCTGAAGAGGGGCGGTGGATACCGATTCGCCGGCCGCAAGCGAACCGATCGAATGTTCAAATGCGTAACGCCAGCCGTTTCGTACAGGCTGGAGCTCTTTCGGCCAAATGACGCCGCATGCCGCGCTTGGCCAACGGAAGAACATCCAGTTTTCCGTCAGCTTCTCGGGTCTCCAATATTCCCGATGAATCGAATCCGCGCCGGTTCCCAGGTCGACGAAGGTGCCGTCGTAAGGCAGCACGGCTTGCAGGAACGAGATCGGGAGCGCCAGCTTGAGCTTCAAGTCGTTCGCCAGAGCGTCTCCTTCGGTTCGAAGCACGCGGTGGAAAAGCTTTAATGACCCGTTCGGCGAAAGTTCGGCTACTACGGTTAGGCGAACGCCTTCCGGTTCCTGCCAGTCGTAGTCCGCTTCCAACACGATATGCAGTCCCCGTTGTTCGAATCGGACATCGGTCGGTTTGCGTTCAATAAACAGATCGCTGAAAGGAGGGCCCAGCTTCGGCAGGTCGAACCAGAACGGCGCCTGCTTTTGTCCCGCGATGCGAATGCCTAATTGATTGTTGGATTTGCTCAAATGAACGGTTGCCGATCCGCTGCCCGCGATCCATTCTTGGGAGGTTTCGCCCATGAACGTACCGGAAGGCGAAGCGAAATAGGCTTGAAGTTCTCCGCGTACCGTAAAAGTTTCGCTTTGGGAAGTAACCGCGATTTCCACATCCGACGCTGCAATTCCGGGCTGCTGAACCTGAGCTTGTACAGTGGCTGAAGCTCGACCGCCTGCGGGCAATTGCAGAGTGAGTGCCGAAGGCAGGAAACATACAGCCTCCGATTCGGGCAGTGCGACTTTAATTTCGACATCTTCGGCGAAGCGGCTTTCGAAGCCGATTTGAACTTCGTGTTCGCTCTCTGGATCGAACAGAGTGTCCGTTGCGACGGTCGTCAGTTTGATCGGGAAGACAGGGGCTACGCCGGTTTTGAACGAAGCTTTTTTTCCGTTGATCGAAAGTTCCGCTTCTACGCCCGGGTGCGTACGCCATGCGCTCGGTTCTTCCGGCGTTTCGAGTAGTTCGAACGCACCTGTTACTTCTTTGGTGCTGCCCGCTTCATTCAAAACGATATGTTCATCCAGCATAAAGTTAATGTCTTTTCCGTTTTTGCCGGCGATGCGTACGTCCAGCGGCGCGCCGCTTTTATTCGCGATTACATAGGTGACCGGATAGCTGCGTCCGAACGGCAAACGATGGCGTGCGATCACTGCTTCGATCGAATAGTCGTCGTTTTCGATTTTCCGCAGCCCGCGTCCTGTCCGTTCGAACTGCATGGTCAGCGAGCGGCCGTCTTTTTCCCATTGATAGGTAAAGAAGTCGAAGCCGTTCTCTTGGTCGCCGTCAGGACGAAGGGACAGGTCGCGCTTGCCGTCCGCGTACCAGTCGGCCGATGCGAAAAAATCCGCGACGGCTTCCGTAGCCAATACGCTCGGAATAAAGTTCATCAGATGCGTCGTATCTTCGCGTTTTTCCCAGAAAAATCCGCACTTTTTATAAGCCGGAACCGCCTTGATATTGCCTGCCCACGTGTACAGGTCAAGACGGGGCCAACCCATCTCGATCGTGCGGCGGACGGCATTGAGGACTAGCATTTTTCCGACTTTGCGTCCGTGATAATCCGGTCTTACGTTCAGAAGCGGAATATACATGGCGCCTTCGTCTTCCTGATAGTACGAGAAGCTGCAAAAGCCTACGACCGTATCGCCGTCGAGCGCCAGGAAAGTCTGGAGATCGCTGCTGCGTGCCCGCTTGGCGAGCATCTCTTCTTCGGTATGTACGTATGCGTCTCCGCCCCAGCTCTCGCCGCTGAGGTTCCACATCTCGGCCAGAGAAGCCGCGTGCTCGGGTTTGTACTCAACGATGCGTATGCTTTCCGTTTTGAGGGTATTCATGTCTTGCCTCCCTTGCCTGACTAACATCGGGCGTAAGTTGATTAAACAATTTAATTATAAGCGGAAACTGGATCGGATTCCAGAAAAGCCCGTTTTGTTCATCGAGAAACGAATTCGCTGCGCGTTCCAAGCCTTTTTCAACGTTTTATTCGTGAAAAGCACGGGTATGTGAAAGTAGGGACGAATAACGCAAAGCAGTCTGAACATCAGCAGAAAGGGTGGATCGCATGGAGCATCGGAATGACCAATCGGGCGCCGGAAATCGTCGTTCGAAAGGAGGCAGCCGCTTCGGGTATTTTCTGTCCAGTCTGGTCGGACTCGTCGTCGGAGCTTTGCTTGTGGCGTTAATTTTGCCGAGAGTCGGATGGATGGAAGGCGGCGGTTCGTCGCCCGCTTCCGAACAGCCGCAAGCCGTCCAGGAACAGACGGAGAACGATACGGTCGGAACGACGGAAGTATCGAGCGAAGGAACAGCCGATTCGGCTTCGTTGACGCTTGCCGAAGGTGCTGACGTGCCTGCAGTCGTGGAACGCGTCGGCAATGCCGTAGTAGGCATCACCAATATCCAAAGCCGGCAGCAAAACGGCCTGTTCGGCATTCCGCAAAGCGCCGAAGACGTTCCGGCGGGCACGGGATCGGGCGTGATTTATAAAAAAGAAGGAGACTTGGCTTATATCGTAACTAACAATCACGTAGTCGCCGGCGCCAATCAACTTGAAATCACGTTGGCCGACGGCACGAACGCGCAAGGCGAATTGGTCGGAACCGATATTTGGACCGATCTGGCCGTCGTGACGATGGACGCTTCCGCAGCGGACACCGTGATCGAATTCGGAGATTCGTCTGCGCTGAAAGCCGGTCAACCGGTCATCGCGATCGGCAATCCGCTGGGACTTGAATTTGCCGGATCGGTCACGACCGGCGTCATTTCCGGATTGGAGCGGATCGTTCCGGTCGACGTGAACGGAGACCAGCAGCCGGATTTCCAATCCGAAGCGATTCAGACCGACGCGGCAATCAATCCCGGCAACAGCGGCGGCGCGCTGCTCGATGCGGCCGGTAAGTTGATCGGCATCAATTCGATGAAGATCAGCACCGAGACGGTCGAAGGCATCGGATTGGCGATTCCGATCGATTACGCGATCCCGATCATCGAACAGCTGGAGGCCAACGGCGAAGTCCATCGCGCGACGATGGGGGCGACGCTTGCCGATCTGGCTTCGATCCGTTCCGCCTATCGCGCCGAATTGGGATTGCCGCAAAATCTCGAATCGGGCGTTATCGTGGATCGCGTATTGGAGAACTCCGCAGCTTCGCGCGGAGGCCTGCGATCGCTTGACGTCATCACCGCCGCCGACGGTCAGCCGATCGAAAATACCCAGCAGCTCAGGCAGTATCTTTTTACCGAAAAACAGGTCGGAGACGATCTGCGATTGACGATCTACCGCGACGGAAACGAGACGGAGCTTACGCTGTCTTTGACCGACAATCTGCAAATTTAAGCGATTCCGGGAGGGGAGACCTTCCCGGTATTTTTTGTGCGACTCATTAAGGAAAGCGTTTACATTTTGATGGCTTAGCGTTAAAATACAGGTATACAGCATTCATCTTAACGACAGGAAGAGGGAGACAAGATGAAGGTACGCGACTTTATGATCAACGATGTTCTTACGGTGAATCAGAATGCTCCATTGTCCGAAGTGCTGCAACTTTTCGTAGCCAAACGGATCAACGGGGCGCCTGTAGTGGACGCGGACGGCAAGCTTGCGGGTATGGTCAGCGACGGCGATATCTTGCGTTACATCAATCCAAGCAGGCAGACCGTCTATGATATGTTCAGCTACGTATTCGTCAGCCCGCCGGAAGAGTTAGCCGAAGCGCTGTCGTATAAGGTCGAGACGCCAGCCAAGAAAATCATGAAGAAGAATGTTCAGTCCGTTTCTCCCGAACAGGACTTGGAGGAAGCGCTGGGCATTCTCGCGAAACATCATTTCAAAAAGCTCCCCGTCGTCAACGAGAAAAAAGAAGTGGTCGGCGTGATTAGCCGCGGCGATTTGCTTAAACAGATTGCCGGGCGCCTGAACGAACTGAATGCCAATACCGTCAGCCGCTAATTTGATATCGTTCTTTATACCCGTTTTGGTCTGCCCGGTCAGGGCAAAAGGCCGAAACGGGTTTTTGGCGATTTACACGGATTTTACACAGGCTTGACGCTTGCTTGGTATCCAAGTGGTACGATAGGCGCATAGAGATGCTCGAATTTTAACTTCAGTCTCGATTCCTAAGATATAAGGTGAACGAACATGAAACTTCCGCTATTATTGCCTGGGGTGGCTGCGGCCTGGGGAGATCTTTTGGACAGCATTCATTCCTCGGCTCGGGCATATGGAAGATCCAGGGAGCTGCGCCGGATTGTTCAGGGCCGGAAACTATCCACCTTTTTCCAGCCTATTCTGAACTTGCAGAGCGGAGAATGCCTCGGTTACGAAGTATTGAATCGCCCGCCCGTCTCCGCCAGTTTTCCGAATACGGAGACGTTCTACGATTACATTGGGCAAACGAACCGGGTATTCGCGTTCGAACGCTACTGTCGTGAGACTTCGTTCGAACGCTTTGAAGCCGCGAGAAGACGGGCTCAGATGCCAGGCGATATCCCGGGGGATGTCGTATTTATCAATGTGCATCCGCTTGTGCTGGCCGACTCGGCCTATCGGAGCGGAGAAACCGTCCGATTGTTGAAAAGGTACGGCCTGCCGCCGGAACGCGTGGTCTTCGAATTGACGGAAAAGCAAGCGGTAACGGATTATGCGGAATTTGAACGCGTGCTCTCGCACTATCGTGCGCAAGGCTTCCGAATCGCTGTAGACGATGCCGGCTCAGGGTACAGCAGCCTGAAGACCATCGTAAATTTGAAGCCGGAGTTCATTAAGCTCGACAAGTCCTTGATTCGGAACCTGCACGAGCACGAAGACCGGCGACGCATTGTAAAATTGCTTCAAGAATTCGCGCAAGGTTCGGGTACATCGATTATTGCCGAAGGCATCGAAAGCCGGGCGGAAGCGGAATTTTTACGTGCGGAAGGGATCGGGTACGGTCAAGGTTACGCGCTGGGCTGCCCTAATGCTGAGCTGAAGCCGGCCACTTTTCCGGAAGAAGACCGGACGGTCATTTGGACAGAACAAGGCAAGAAGCAGACTCCAAAAGCGGATATCAAGCCCAGAGGCCGCTTCGCTTGAAGCTGCTTTTGGGTCGTTTTGCCGAATAAAGAAAAGAGAGGGGACGCAGCGATTGCTTACAAAAATCGGAGAGATTGCGGAGGCGATTCCAGTCGTCGACGCGCGCACGAAATGCGAAGCGGTAGACGACTTATTCAAACAAAACCCGAAGCTCGAAGGCTTGGCGATCGCTTGCGACGACGGGACGACCGCATTGATGATGAGAGTCCAGTTCTATCAGCAAATCGGTACAAGATACGGGTTTACCCTATTTATGAATCGCCCGGTTGGCGTTATGTCGAACTCACGTCCGCTCCTTGTGGATGAAGCGGAGTCGATCACGGACGTAAGTATCCAAGCCATGAACCGCCCGGAGCAAGAATTGTACGATCTGGTGCTGGTCAGCGGAGGAGGGAGCTTGCGCGGGGCAGTAAGCGTGCGGCATCTGCTGCTGTCCGTCGCCGATGTACGCACTCAAATCGCCACCTTTATGAACCCCTTGACCGGACTGCCCGGCAACCGGATCATCGAAGATCGCCTGAACCAGACACTCGGCTTGGAAAAGTTCAGCGTGCTCTACATCGATCTCGATCAATTCAAATCTTATAACGACGGTTACGGTTTCAAACAAGGCGACCTGCTCCTTCAAGCAACAGCGAACATACTGAGCGATATCTTCGGTCAACAGGACGGCTTCTTCGGCCACATCGGCGGTGACGACTACGTGGCAATCCTGCACAACCACGACTACGAAGAAGCATGCAGTCGCGCCGTCGACGAATTCGAAAAGTTGAAACGCGACTTCTACCGCAGCGAAGACTTGATGCGCGGTTCCGTGACCGGCGAAAACCGCTTCGGCAGCCGTGGACTGATCCCGCTCGTTTCCCTCTCTATCGCAGTCGTTACCAACCGAAGCCGCCACTACGATACCATCGACGAAGTCGTCGAAGAATCCGCCCGCATCAAAAAACGCTGCAAATCCGTCCAAGGCAGCATCGTTTTCGCCGACGGCCAAACCGCCCAAGTGGGCTCATAAGCACATCATGATCCCCCTCCCGCCCGGTTTAATCATCGAGCGGTTTTTTTGTCGTTCTATCGTTTTCTTTCGAATTTCTTTCGTTTTTCACCCTGCCTTCATTTAGAAGCCGCATGTACGATAAAAAGGCAAAGAGCGAACGCCTCCTTGCCAAGATGACTTGATTCTCCGACTACGGATTGCGCTTCCTGCCGTCAAAAGGCATAATCGAACAGGAAGGTTTTGGCGTTCGAGGGAATCATACATAATCAAGCAAGCGGGATCGCGTAGAAGAAAGGAGCCGTCATGACGTATCGGATACTGGTAGTGGAAGACGACAAAGAGATTTTGGAGGGGGTGTGCATCTACCTGCGCACGCAGGGATATGAAGTGCTGCAAGCAGCCGACGGAGTAGAAGGGCTCGAGCAGCTTGAGCGAGAAGAAGTTCATTTGGCCGTCGTCGATGTCATGATGCCGCGGATGGACGGAATCACGATGACGATGCGTTTACGGGAGAAATACGATTTTCCGGTCATTTTCCTCAGTGCCAAGTCCGAAGAGATCGATAAAATCGCGGGATTGAATATCGGCGGGGACGATTATGTCGCCAAGCCGTTCGCCCCGATGGAATTATTGGCCCGGGTGAATTCGCAGTTGCGGCGGTATTCGAGATATTTATCGGTATTGTCCACCCGCGAAGCGAAAACGGGACGTTACGCCGTCGGCGGACTTGAACTCGACGAAGAAACGGTAGAAGTATTCGTGGACGATGTGCCGATCCGCCTTACGCCGTTGGAGTTCAAAATACTCAATTTGCTCATCCGGCACCCGGGTCGCGTTTTCCCGGCGGAAGAGATTTACGAACGGGTGTGGAACGACCGCGCCGTCTCGACCGAGACGATCATGGTGCATATCCGCAATATCCGCGAGAAAATCGAGATCAATCCCAAAAATCCTAAGTATTTGAAAGTCGTATGGGGGGTTGGCTACAAACTTGAAAAACAATAAAATGCCGCTGTCGGAAGAGCTGGAAGCCGAAAAAAAAGCGGCTGATCCGGCGAAAAAAACAAAATCGAAAATCAAAATGAAATTCCCCTCGATTCACCCTTGGTTCATTCGAGCGGTTTTGCTCGGAGTCGTCGCCGCGTTCGTGATCATTCAGTATCCGTCCATGCAGTACCGGGCAGCGGATTGGACACAGCAGGAAACGTCCGATATTTCGCTAAACCTGAACGAGCCGAGAGACTGGATCGAATATATGCAAAAAGCCAATTACGTCCTGCCGTTTACGCTGGCGCAGCAAAATTGGCGAAAAGATAAAGCGGTTGGCGTCGTGCCCGCCGATATCCTGCTGCCGGGCGGTTGGAATACTTACAATTCCTATCCTTCGGGAGCGCCGATTCCCGAAAGTTTCAAAAACCGGTTTGATGCTTTGGTCCTGTCTTGGCAGTCCAAAATGATGGGCGGAGGCACGGCCTTGTCGGATATGCAGTATATGGTGAAACACGAAGCAACCGGACAGCAGCTGATCAACGGCTCGGATTGGTTAGGGGTATTGGATACCCTTTACAATAACGAATTGAAAACGAAAATGGCCGAAGATTACGCGTTTTATGCCGTCATCCGCTTCGATTGGAACGGAGCGATGAGCATACCCGTTTGGTACGGACTGCCGGACAGTTGGAAAGACCGGATGACGGTGAATCAACTGAACCGTCAAGACTTCGTATCGGGACTCGGAACAGTCGAACCTGCGCTACAGGAGCTTTCCGCGATCGAACCGTATATCAAGCGGATCGAAGCGCCGTCCGAATTCACTATGGTCTATGCGCTGCCGCGCGGTTCCCACTCTTCTTTATCAACCCTCGGTCCGTATCACGGTTATGCGATGGAGGAAGCCGGTTTCCGGCAGGTAGCGCTTTTGGCTTTGGGCTGCGCCGTGCTGATCGGGCTGCTGCCGTTGGAGAGGCAGCCGCGTATTCGGCGCAAAGACAGCCTTGCGCTTGAAAACGAAGAGGCAAACGCGCGCCTCGCGGATCTTCCCGTACCCCGTTGGCCCGTGGAATTTTGGATGCTGGGAGCTGTGCTTCCGATCGTATTTTACTTGCCTTTCGCCCGGTATTCCTATTCGGCCGCAGAAGCTTTTCGAACAGGCGAAAGTGCCGTTCCGATTATGCTGGCTGTCTGCGTGTGGGTATGGGCGTTGGCTTTCTGGTGCGGACTGGCCTGGTTTTTCATGATAGCTTCGCGTCAAGGATTCGGAATCGTGTTTGGGAAACGAAGCTTATCCGTGCGCGCTTTCAATTGGCTGCATGCGTTCGACCTGTCCGATCGGAGCGATCGGTCGCTCGCCAAAGGCATGGCCGCGCACTTCTTGATTCTGGCGGCGATCGTATCGTCGGCCGTATGGATATGGTTTTACGCGCTTGTTCCATTAGCTGTTTATCTGCTGGTTCTGCTTTATGTATTCAAAAAGAAAAAAGACCGGATGCGCCAGGCATACGCTCGCCTTTTCGCTTCCGTGCGCGCCATGGCCCAAGGCGATTTGAACATTAAAATCGACGGTAGTATGGGAATATTCGATCCGCTGAAGCAAGAATTGCAAAAAATTCGCGAAGGCTTCAAGCATGCAGTCGACGAAGAAACGAAAAGCCAGCGGAGCAAAAGCGAACTGGTGACCAACGTTTCGCATGATCTGAAGACACCGGTGACGGCGATTCTGACTTACGTGAATTTGCTTCAGCAAGCGGATCTTCCGGAAGAAGACCGCAAGGCTTATATCGAGGTATTAAGCGGCAAGTCTCAACGCTTGAGTCGACTGATCGAGGATCTCTTCGAATATACCCGCGCGTCGAGCGGCAGCACCGCGATCGCCCCCGTCAGCGTCGATCTGGTCGAACTGCTTAAGCAGGCCCATATCGAACTGGAAAACAAACTCGGCGAATCCGGCGTCCAACTGCGTTTTCGTTTGCCGGAGCATAAAGTGATCCTGCCGTTGGACAGCGAAAAAACGTTCCGGGTATTCGAGAATCTGTACCTGAACATCGCCAAATACGCGGCGCCTGGTTCCCGGGCTTACGTCGAATTGTCGGACCACGCACAAGAAGCGGTCGTTTCGTTCAAAAACGTCTCCGCCGCGGAGCTTGATTTCAAGCCCGACGAAATCACCGACCGTTTTGTGCGCGGCGACCGCTCCCGCCACACGGAAGGCTCCGGCCTCGGCCTCGCGATCGTCAAAAGCCTCGTCGAACTTCAAGGCGGCTTTTTCGCCGTCGAACTGGACGGCGATCTGTTCAAAGCCGTGATCCGCTGGCCGATTCCCGAACAGCCGTTAGAAACAAAAGATGCTTCCGAATAATCCTTAACGAAAAAAGCGCCCTATTTGAGGGCGCTCAACGTGTCGAGAAAGCTCAAATGTAACTAGAAGCGAGAAGACGGAGAGAAAAATTCAGTGAAGGAACGATAGTGATCGCCTTTGAAATCGGAAAAATCCCACTAAAATTCAATCCTTTTTCCGATTTCAACACGCAACCGGAACGAATTTTTCTCGCAGTATTCTCGCTTCCTGCGCCTACGCAGCTTTCTCGACATTCTGAGCGCCCTATTTGAGGGCGCTTTTTTCGTTAAGAAACGTTCTGTTCGATGCCAAGCGCCTTTGAAGCCGCAAAGATTCCCATGGATATCTAATCGACTTTTCCGAGTGGGACAGCGCTTTGAACGAATGTCTCCCAGAGCCTTTTGCAAGCTCCCCGCGAACAGGACTTGCCGTCGAAACAAACGACTCAAAGCGCCTCGCTCAAGCGCCGGTTCACCTGCTCGGCATCTTCGTCCGTCATCAGGCCGATCAGTGTTAATAGCATCTGCGACATCCATTTTTTCGGGTGCAGCAGCAGTTGAAGATGGAACTTCAAGTCGGGATGTTCGAACGGGATGCTGGCAAGCGTTCCGCGCCGAATTTCTTCCTCGACCGCGATTTGCGGCAGCAGAGCGATGCCCAGGCCGTTCATGACGCAGTGCTTGATGGCCTCGAGGCTGCCCAATTCGAAGCCGATCTTATAGCTGACCTCGTGTTCGCGCAGTACCTTTTCAAAAGTGCTTCGGTACAGGCAGCTTCCTTCCGAGACGATCAGCTCGCAGCCGTTCAGATCGTTCAAGCGAATATTTTCTTCGACCGTCAGCGCATGCCCTGGCGGCGCGACGAGCACCAACGGTTCTTCGCGGATGACGATGCAGCGCAGCGAAGGATCGGCAGGTTTGCGGTCGAGCAGCAGCGCCAGATCGTATTCGCCTTCCTTGAGCTTGTTCACCAGATTGCTTTCGCTGTCGGGCAGCATCTGGATGCCGATTCCGGGATGCTTAAGCCGAAGCTGCTGCAGGTACGGAGGCAGGTAGTAAGCGGCGAGCGAATCGATGGTTCCGATCGTGACGGCTCCGTCAAGCTGCTTGCCGATCGCTTCTTTGGACTCGTCGTACAACTCGAGCATTTGCACGGCTAGTTTCAGCAAGGCTTCGCCGGGCGGCGTTAGCCGAAGCTGGCGACCGTAACGTTCGAACAGCGCGACGCCGTATTCACGCTCCAACTTTTGCATTTGCATCGTCACGCTGGATTGGGCATAGCCAAGCTCTTCGGCAGCCTTGGTGAAGCTCTGACGCCGAGCCACTTCCCGAAATGTCCGGAGGTAAGTCAATTCCATAACCTGTGCTCCTTTTAAACAAATCATCAAAAACTTTGATGTGATGTATCATTTATTATAGCTAACGCTGATGAATTTTTCCATGATAAAGTAGAGCTAGGACGTGTACGCAAACTCAACGACGTGCATCTTGTTCTGCCTTTTCGCCCTCTACCGCGTCAATTTTCCTTGACGTGCCCCGGCACGCCTGCGAAAAAGTTCCTTGCATAGAACGAAAATTCAGACCAATCTGCTTGCTTCGGAGTTTGCGTACACGCCCTAACAAAAGTCTGCTGGGAGGAACCCCAATGTTAACCGAACAACAGCTGCATGGTATTTATTTGCCTGTCGTCACTCCGTTTTTGCCGGGAGGAGAGCTTGATCTGGAGTCGTTCCACAAGTTATCTTCGTCGCTCGTCTCGCAAGGCATTCATGGTTTGGTCGTGAATGGCACAACCGGCGAGTCGCCAACCGTAAGCTGCGAGGAGTTAAGTCTGCTGTCCGCCGCCGCCAAGTCCGCGATAGGAGCCGCCAACATCCCGCTTGTCCTCGGAACGGGGACGAACGATACGCGAGCTTCGGTCAAAAAGACCGAACTGGCGGGTAAATTGGGCGCCGATGCCGTGTTGGCTGTTGTTCCTTATTATAATAAGCCGTCCCAGCAAGGGATCGTCGCCCATTTTCGCAAGATTGCCGAAGTCGGTCTTCCAGTTATCGTCTATGAGATTCCCGCCCGTACAGGGGTTCGGATGGAAGTGGATACGGTACGAACGCTTCTGGAGATCGACGGCATTGCCGGAATCAAGGACTGCTCCGGCAGCTTGGAATTATTCCAAGCATTGCAAGCGTCCGGACATCATAAGCCCGTGCTATGCGGCGACGATACCCGATTGCTGGAGTTTATGGAAGCGGGCGCGGCGGGCGGGATGCTCGTGTCGGCCCATGTGTGCACCGAAGCTCTCCTTGAAATTTATCGTCGTTTCCGTGAAGGAAGAGCGGAAGAAGCACATGCGGCCTTCGACGAACTGATTCCGCTTATGAACTTGATGTTTGAAGAGCCGAATCCGGCACCGGTCAAATGGCTGCTTGCAGAACTGGGGCAGATTGCGCATGGCACGCTGAGACTTCCTATGGTCGAGATTGGGGAAGAACTGCGCGGTAAGCTTCGCCGGACAGGTGTACTGCCGGGCGATGCGTTGGTTCTGTAGCTCGGATGCAACTGACCGAACTTAAGAAAACCTTCCGGATTTCGCATCTGTGCGGGATCCGGAAGGTTTTTTTGCAGCTTGTTTTGCAAGAATCGGAAGGTTATTTTTTTGCAGATCCTTGCGTTGTTTTACCGAGTCTCCAATTGCGTCCCGCACCGCCGGTCAGCCAATGACCTCCGGGAAGGCGAGAGAGTCCCGCGCAGAGAAGCAGGGCGGCTGGAGCCACGATCAAGGCGGTTAGCACAGATACAAGCAGATGCCAGCCAGGGAACAGCCAGTCTCGGGTAATTACGGCAACTCCCGTTAGCAGCATCGCATGGCTCAAATACGCGCCGAACGAGTATTTTCCGCAGAGAGTGAGCAGCTTGGTCCACCAGCCCTTTTGTTTTTGCAGCAGAAGGGCCCATCCATACAGCATCAGAATTTGAACGGTGACCGCAATGAAGCTGCTCGGCTTAAGATAAGTGGAGTAGTTGAGATTGATCTGTTCGCCCGAGCTGCGGAGCAAGTCGAGGTTCATCCACAAATACATTCCGATAAAAGCTAATGTGCTCCACGGCAGCATTTTTACGACGAATACCCGCCATTTTTCCAAATAAGTTCCGCAAATTCCGCCGAGCACGAAGTAAAAAGCATAATACGGAAACTCGTAGGTTCGGTAATCCAACAGCGTTTTCCATAGTCCGGACGTTTGCCATTCCGGCATGAGATAGTAGGAGAGGTACATAAGCCAGCCGTAAGCCGCCGCCAAGAGCAGGAGCAATAACCCGATTCGTCCAAACTTCGTTCGTTCCGCATGACCTGATCCGGTCCAGCGACCGATTCCCGAAGCGGCAGCGCGAAAGAGCGGAAAGAACAGATAAAATTGGAAGATCATCACGACAAACCATAGATGGTATCCGTACGTAGGCGCGATCAACTGTTGGAGAAAAGTAGGCCAGTCGCTCGATACGAATAGCGGTTGGTCGGACAATGTTTTGGTCAAGATCCAATACAATACAGTCCAACAAGCGAATGGGACATAGATGTCTCCGATTCTTTTCGCCAATACCGGAGCGTATTTTCGATCACGTCGTCCATACCGGTAAAACAGAATGGCTCCGGCGAGAAAAACGAATGTCAGCGTTCCGTAACGAATCAAATGATACAGCAGCGCCATCGCAACAGCGTCGGGATACAAAATATCGCTGCGATAAATGAATTCCCCGAGGCTATGCTGCATGACGATGGCGAGAAACGACAAGCCGCGCAGCAGTCCCCATTCGTCTACCCGTTCCAGGGATGTGCGGGGAGAGGCGGCGACGGTTGTCGAGGTAAGTTGAGACATGATAAAAGGACTCCTTCCACAGCTTTTCTTCATTTATAATAAGCGAAAAGAGTCAACTCAGAATCAAGTTGGCGACAATTTGCAGCACGAAAAGGAGAAAATCAATATGAACTTCATCAATTTCGCAGAAAAACCGGTACTGACCGGAGAAAAAGTCGTACTTCGTCCATTTGAGACAGAAGACAGCGAGCGAATGATTCGTATTTTGGCTGAGGTCGAGGTGCAGCGCCTGACCGGATCGGCGACTCATGACGAAGAAACACAAGGAGAGATGGGCGAGGAAGAACAAGAACGCGTACGAGCCTGGTATGCGACCCGCCATACGCAGACAGACCGACTGGACCTGGCTATCATAGATCGCGCAAGCGGGATGCTGGTCGGCGAAGCGGTGTTCAATGAATACGATGATAGCACGGGCAATGTTAACTTTCGGATTCTGATCGGTTCGGAAGGACAAGGAAAAGGACTCGGTACGGAGGCGATTGCTTTATTTTTACGTCACGGGTTTGAAGTTTTAAGGCTGCATCGGGTCGGGTTGGAAGTGTACAGCTTTAATCCGAGAGCGGAACGTGTCTATGTAAAAAACGGCTTTGTGCTTGAAGGCGTAAAGCGTGAGGATTTTCGATACAACGGCGAGTATATCGATACGAAAGTATACGGGATGCTGCGTTCGGATTACGAAGCTCGTTCTGTATAATCTATTCCACTCCGAAATATCGGATTTGTGATAGGATAGAAGGAACAAAGTTTGGGAGGGCATGATTCGCGTGGATGTAAAAGAAATCGCACTTGAGGCGGCTCGTGATTTGCACGAAGGAACCGCCAATACGTTTATCAAGGGCGTCAAGGATTGTCTGCCGACCTTATTCGGTTACATCAGCATCGGACTGGCATTCGGAATCGTCGGAGCGGCATCCAACTTGAACTTTATCGAGATTACGCTTTTATCCTGGATCGTGTACGCCGGTTCTTCCCAATTTATCATCTGCGCGCTGATTGCGGCGGGAACGCCGATGCTCTCGATTATCTTGACAACGTTTATCGTGAATCTGCGTCATCTATTGCTCAGCTTGACGTTGGCCCCTTATTTTACGAAATATTCATTGTGGAAAAATATCGGGATCGGAGCATTGTTGACCGATGAATCGTTCGGGATTGCCTCCGTCAAAGCCGCACAAGAAGGTAGGCTAGGCGATCGTTGGATGAACGGGTTGAATCTGACGGCTTACATAGGTTGGGGATTGTCATGTATGACGGGGTCGCTATTCGGACGCTGGATCGCCGATGCGGAAGCATTGGGGCTGGACTTTGCGTTGGTGGCGATGTTTATCGCGCTTCTGGTTCTTCAGCTTCAGCAGATTCCGGCGGGAAAATTGCGAGGATATCTGCTGCTTATTGTGCTGACGGTCGTGTTGACGGCTGCGTTATCTTCGTTTATGGCAGGTCATACGGCGGTACTCATCTCGACCGTCGTCGCGGCGAGCGTAGGGACGGTGATCATAAAATGACCACGACTCTATGGATGTTAGCTTTAGTGGGCTGCTGTGCACTGGTCACGCTTGTTCCGCGGGTGCTGCCTTTTATTCTCGTGCGAAGTATAACGCTGCCGATGATTGTGCTGCGTTGGCTGTCTTTTATCCCGATCTGCATTTTAACGGCGTTGATCGTGCAGGGTCTTTTGATTGAACCGGAAGACGGAGGGGCGACGAGAGTGAACTGGCCGTACGTGGGTGTGCTGGTGCCGACGCTGCTCGTCGCTTTGAAAACGAAAAGTCTTTCGGCGTCGGTTATTGTGGGCGTGGTGCTGCTTGCGTTGGTCAGGTGGATGATGTGAAAAAAAGCCGCTGTGCTGGCACGGCGGCTCAGGTTGTCTCGAAAGTCGCATTGGATCGGGAAGACAGAAGACTCCGAGAAAAATTCGTTCAGGACGCTGTCTCGCTCGGAAAGGTTGATTGGATTTGAATAAGGAATCTTTCCGAGTTCAAAGGCGTCTTTCACTGAATTTTTCTCTCCGTCTTCTGTTTTCCAGTTACGTTGGGCGTTTTCGGAATGCTGAAGCCGCTGTGCTAGCACGGCGGCTTTTTGTGTTTTAATAGAAGAAAAAGAAATTCCATTTGCTTACGCGCCTGTTCCGCTCTCGGCTTCCACTGCACGTACGCGTTCCGCGGAACGGCGGGAGCGTCCCGGAAGTCTTGGCGGGCGGGGGATTGAACGGGCAGGTGTCTTTTTCATGCCCGATACCAATACGCCGCCAAGAATCAGCAACGCTCCGAGATAACCTTGAATGCCCAAGATTTCACCTAGGAAAACAAATCCGAATAGCGCGGCAAATACGGGCTCTAGCGAAAACAGGACGCCGATTCGTTCCGGGGTTGTATATTTTTGTGCAACTGTCTGCATAATGAAGCCAAATGCGCTGCAAATGACGGCCAGTCCGATGACGGAAGTCCATTGGGAAGCGCCTTGGGGAATCGTCGGCGTCTCGAACAGAAATCCGAAAATCAGGCCGAATAATCCGATAAATCCGATCTGAAGCACGCCAAGGGTTAATCCGTCGGAACGTTTGGTGAATCGGTTGGTCATCAGGATATGTACCGCATAAATCAGCGCGCCCAGCAAACATAATAGCGATCCGCTTTCGAAAGACAACGAGTGTTGAAGCGTCAGCATCGCGATTCCGCCCATCGTCAACACGATTCCTCCGGTCATGGCGAGGCTTGGTTTACGTCTGGTGATCGCAAACTGAAGCATCGGCACGAACACGACCATAGCGCTGGTCAAGAACCCGGCTGTCGAAGCGGTTGTTGTCTTTAAGCCCATAATCAGCAAGGTCAACATGACGAACATGACGAAGCCAAGCAGGGCGCTTTCCCCGACGGTCTTCCAATCAGCCAAGCGCACGCGCCGCCAGAATAGAGGAAGCGTCAGCGCGAAAGCCAGCAAAAACCGCCAGGCAAGCAGGGTAAAAGGCTCCAGTCCCTCCATTCCCATTTTCATCAGTAAATAGGACGAGCCCCAGCCCGCCGAGACCAGCGCGATTGCGATATCGGCTGTTCTTTTCGTCATGCGTAGTTCCATTTTTCCCGTCATCCTCTTTCGGTCGTAAGGTCGATGCAAAAGCTGCATAAAAATCCGTTGCAATTTCGCCTTTCCCAGTATAAGTTGGAGAAAAGCATGAGGAAAGCGAATGTTTTTCATGCTTAACATGAACAATTTTAATGATGGAAAGAGGCGCAAGATGTCCACCCACAGATACGAAGCTTTTCTCAAAACGCTGGAGACCGGAAGCCTCACCAAAGCCGCGGCAGCGCTGGGGTATACCCAATCGAGCATCAGCCATATGTTGAACGCGATGGAAAAGGAATGGCGTCTGACGCTGTTGATCCGCGACCGTTCCGGCATCCGCCTCACCTCTGACGGACAGCGTCTGCTTCCCTATATCCGCAACATGGTGCAAGCGCACCGGGAGTTGATCGACGAGACGGCGAATCTGCGGGGATTGCGTTCCGGCTTGATCCGTCTCGCCACGTTCACCAGCGCAGCCGTAAATTGGCTTCCGGGCTTGATCCAGACTTTTCAACAGGAGCATCCGGGCGTTGATTTCGAGCTGCTGCACGGGCATTACACGGATATTGAGAATTGGCTGGACACGGGGCAGGCCGATTGCGGGTTCCAGCGCCTGCCTGTTCGTTCGGATTTCGAAAGCCGTTTTTTGGCGCAGGATCGCTTGCTTGTCATTTTGCCGGAACATCATCCGCTGGCGGGCGAGGAACGTTTTCCTATTGAAGCGTTGAGCGAAGAATCCTTTCTTTTGCTGGAAGAAGGCACGGTGAACGAAATTACGGAAATCTTCAATATGCACGGCATTCATCCCAAAGTTCGTTTTACCGCGCGGGACGACTACGCCATTATTTCGATGGTCGAGAGCGGGCTGGGAATCAGCATTTTGCCGGAGCTGGTACTGAACCGCACCCCTTACCGCGTCGTGCAAAAAGAACTGAGCGTTCCGGTTTACCGCAGGCTCGGCATTTGTCTGAAAAGCAGCGAACACGCGTCTCCGGCGCTGCGCAAATTTCTGGAACACGTTGCGGCTTATCCGGCATTCCGGCAGATTGAAGCGACGGAGTAAGGTCTTTTTTCGGAAAAGCAGGAACCGAGGGCAGGCAGGGCGAAATATTTAAATTGAAAGCGTTCCAACAAATCTATCCGCTCAAACGGGAGGTCGCTCATGCCTGTATTCGAAACGCGAGGCAATCACTTTTATTACGAAAACGAACCGATTACTTTACGGTCCGGCGCTATCCATTATTTCCGCGTCGTGCCTGAATATTGGGAAGACCGCCTGCGCAAGCTAATGGCGGTCGGTTTTAATACGGTCGAGACCTATGTCGCTTGGAACGTGCATGAGCCGAAAGAAGGCGCGTTCGCGTTCGACGGCATCGCCGATCTCGAAGCATTCGTCAAACTGGCCGGATCGCTCGGTCTGCATGTCATCGTTCGTCCGAGTCCGTATATTTGCGCGGAATGGGAATTCGGCGGACTGCCGGCCTGGTTGTTGGAAAACGGCGATATTCGCCTGCGCGTCTCCGATCCTGCTTTTTTGAAAAAAGTGGATGCCTACTTCGACGAGCTGCTGCCGAGACTTGTTCCGCTGCTCTCGACGAACGGAGGCCCGATTATCGCGATGCAGATCGAAAACGAATACGGCAGTTACGGCGCGGATCACGCTTACTTGGAATATTTGCGCGACGGAATGATCCGCCGCGGCATCGACGTGCTGTTGTTCACGTCCGACGGTCCGGAGACTGCTATGCTTCGCGCCGGTTCGGTCGAAGGCATACTCGCGACGGTCAACTTCGGTTCGAGAACGCGGCAAGCTTTCGAGGTTTTGCGCAAGCATCAGCCGGAAGGCCCGTTGATGGTCATGGAATTCTGGGACGGCTGGTTCGACCGTTGGTTGGCACCGCATAACACGCGCCCGTCTTCGGAAATCGTGACCGAGCTTGAACAGATGCTGGAGCTGCAAGCGTCGTTTAACTTCTATATGTTCCACGGCGGCACGAACTTCGGCTTCATGAACGGAGCCAATCACGTCAATTACTACGAGCCTACGGTCAACAGCTACGACTACAACGCGATTTTGAGCGAGGACGGGGAACCGACCGAGACTTATTTTGCCGTACGCAAGCTGCTTAGCGAACGTCTCGGGTTGACGCCGCCCGATTTACCGGCTCCTTTGCCGAAAAAAGCATATGGTCGCGTGGAACTGACCGGATCGACGCCCCTGTTCGAAAATGCCGATGCGCTGTCCGGCGGAGCCATTCAAAGCGTCTGCCCGGAACCGATGGAAAAAGTCGGACAAGCCTACGGCTTTATCCTGTACACCACAACGATCGGAGACGAGCATAACGGCGGCAATCTGATTCTGCAAGAAGTGCGCGACCGGGCACTCGTATTCGCGGACGGTCAGCAGATCGGCTTGGTCAGCCGTTGGGAACCGCAGCCGGGCATTAAGCTGAACGTGCCGACCGGAACCCGCGTACGCCTGGATATCCTGGTGGAAAACATGGGCCGCATCAATTACGGTCCGCTCATGCGCGACCGCAAAGGCATCACCGAAGGCATCCGCGTCGGCAACCAATTCCTGCACGACTGGGAAATCCGCCCGCTGCCTCTTAGCGACCTGTCGTCGCTGGAATTTTCTCCTTTATCACAAGAAGGACAGGCGGCGGAGCACCGATCGAAAGCCGGAACCGGCGAGGAATACTCGGCAGAAGGCTGGGGAGAAACTTCCGATGCAACACCTGCCTTTTACCGCGGAACATTCAATGCTGCCGACACGGCCGATACCTTCATCCGCACCGACGGCTGGGCGAAAGGCGTCGTCTGGATCAACGGATTCCTGCTCGGCCGCTACTGGCAAGCCGGCCCGACCAAAACCCTCTACGTCCCCGCCCCCCTGCTCCGCAGCGGCGAGAACGAAATCATCGTTTTCGAACTGCATGGCTTCGGCGGCACGGCCGATTCCGGCACTCAAACTCCTTTCGTCGAATTGACGGATATACCGGACTTAGGTTAAGCAATAAATAGATCTTATTAAATATTGAACCTGTCTTTCACCAGAAAGACAGGTTCAATATTTCTAGAAACTCCAACGTAGCTGGAAGCGAGAAGACGTAGAGAGAAATTCAGTGAAAGACGCCTTTGAACTCGGAAAATTCCTTAATTAAATCCCATCCATTTTCCGAGTGAGACAGCGAATTGTGAAGCATTTCGAAGAAATGCACTTCGGAAGCCTATGCTTACAATTTCTCTCGCAGTCTTCTCGCTTCCCCCGCCAAAGTAACTTTCCCGAAACCCGAGCCTGTCTTTCATAAAGAAGACAGGCTTTTCCCCATAGCGAAGAAAGGAGCCCGAAATCATGTCCTGGACATCCGAAGCCGGAGGCGGAAGAGACTTCAATATCGGCCAATACGCCCTGCCGGATCTCAGATTTTCGTTTCAAATGTGCGGCACCCATTGGCGCGAAGTGTCGACCGGCTGGTCGTATCCCGCGCATAATCATGCTTTGTTCGAGCTTAATTACGTGATGGAAGGCCAGCAGTTGATGACTGTGGAAGACCAGCGCCATGTGCAGCAAGCCGGAGAACTCTTGCTGATTGCGCCCGATTGCGTGCACGAAAGCCGAATCGGGCGTTGTCCGTCGATGTCGTATTTTTGCATGCATTTCGATATCGAAGACGCCGTGATGTACGAGCGGATCGCGGCGCTCGGCAGTACGCTTTTCGTCGAAAACGACGAGCTGACGACCAAGCTGAAGCCCGAACTCGAACGGTTGGCGCTTTTGTGCAGCGAACAAAGGGAAGAAGAAGGCGAGGAAGGATTCGCCGTTCGCGCCTCGGTGCTCCGGCTGCTGTTGGAACTTTGCCAGTACGCCTTTTCTTCGTCGGTCGAAGAAAGCAAGCCTGCCGCTGTGGACGCGCGCGGCACGGAGTCGGCCAGACGGCTGCGCGAACGTTACGCGTTGGAAAAAAAGATTCAGGATTTTTTGGGCGGGCCGGAAGCGGACGGTTCATGGAGCGAGCGGACGCTGCTGCCGCCTTTCAATTGGGTAGGCTTATTTACCGTGATGGTGCCCGATCAGGCATTTTGGGCCAAACCGGATCGGTTTTTGGCGAAAACGCTGCTGGACGATGCGTTGTCCGAGTTCGGGACTCCGGCGGTGGCGGCAGGAGAACAGCGTTTGACCGCCGTGTTGTTCATGGACGGTTACAGCGTGCCGCCTTTGGAAGAATACGCAGCGGATTGCCGCAGGCTGCTCGAGCGGAGATTGAACGAGACCGTAAGGTTGGGTATCGGCGGCGTGGCCGTCTCGCCCGGCGAATTGAAAGGATTATACCGGCAGAGTCTGCGCGGCCTCGGTTTGAACGAACCTTTCGGACCTCTTCCGGACTTCGAATTCACGAATCGGACCGTGCGGCTGGCGCTGCTCGCGATCGAATCGGAATACGCCGAGCCTTTGACGTTGGGCGGGCTGGCCGAAAGGCTGGGATTGTCGCCCAATTACTTGAGCGGATTGTTTACGGCAGAGACCGGTCATCCGTTCACTTGGCATCTGACGCGAATCCGGCTCGACAGGGCTTGCGAATTGCTGCAAGGAACGCGGATGAAGATTCATCAGGTAGCCCGCCAAGTCGGGTATGCCGACCAAGCCTATTTCAGCCGCAGCTTTAAATCCGTGATCGGGATGAGCCCGGTCGCCTATCGCGGCAAAACTTCCGTTTAATAAAGAATACGCTTACAATCAAGCGTAGAATTATCCAATAAAGCGTAGATGCGTACATTGTTCCTTCTGCCCGTCGGTGACATACTGGAAAAAATGCTCAGTCGGGGGGACTGGTTATGTATAAAGTCATCGTAGCGGACGATGAGCCGCTGATGCTTGAAGGCTGGAAAACGATGATCGAATGGAACAAGTTCGGATACGAGTTGTGCGGAGCCGCTTCGGACGGGGAGGAAGCTTTGGAGCTGGTCGAACGCATCGGTCCCGATCTATTGTTGACCGATATCCGCATGCCGGGACTCGGCGGTCTGGAACTGATCCGCGAACTCAGCGAAAGGCGGAACCTTCCGCTGAAAAGCGTGATCGTCAGCGGTTATGCGGAGTTCGATTACGCCCGGCAGGCGATGAGGTTCGGCGTGGATCGGTATGTATTGAAGCCGATCGTCTCCGAAGAGATCCATGAACTGCTTCAGGATCTGAAGCTGCCGCTGGATTCCGTGCTCGAAGCGCGTCGATCGGCCGCGGAGCTGCACGACGCTGCCGTGCAGGCTTGCATTTCGCGACTGCTGCTTGGAGAGTCGGGTGCCAAGGAGCAAGCGGAGCTGCTGCTGGGCCCCAGAGGCGATATGCCGCTCTGCTTGCTGTTGGCCGAACCGATCCAGTCGGTGCCGGGGCTCTCTGTCGACCCCCGGCGAATGCTGGACGAGGCGGCGGAGCGTCTGCGCTCGGTCGGCATTTCGGCCTGGGCGTTCGATGATGTCCGCAACCGCGCCGGACTGCTTGCGGCATGTTCGCCCCCGGTTTTGCTTCGCGGCGCGGGACAAGCGGAAGGAAAATTATTGGGCTTGCATCTGTATGCCAGCGGAAGCGCGCACGAATACGAGTCGCTTCCCCTGTTGTACGGCCAAGCCTCGGCGGCCAGGGAGACGGCGATCCATTCGACAGTTGGATATGGGGCGTTTTACCGAAATAGCGCGGAAGACCGCGGCGGTCGAAGCGGATACGCCGATACGCTGACGATGGCTCAATCCGTGCTGAAGCACGTAAAAGCGGGAGAAGCGGAAGCAGCCGCACAGAAGGTATCCGAATTGTTCGCTATGTTCAAGCAAGACCGGGTGCCGTCGGGCTGGATGAATTCGATCATGCGCCATATCGCGGACGAGCTGCCGCCGCTTCCGGTCGCGGCGTCCGAACTTCCGCTCCGGATCGAAGCCGCGGACGATGCCGTGGAAAAGGAACTGGCCGTTCGGTGCAGGAACGAAGCCGAACGGGTCGCGCGTTCGCTGAAGGGAGAAGATGAAGGAACCGAGCATCCGGTGCAGGCGGCGGTCGCGTACGTGAACGGTCATTACCGGGAAAAAATGCAGCTGCGCGAATTGGCGGAGCAGCTGCATATCAACTCGGTACATTTGGGACGGGAGTTCAAAAGGGTCGTCGGCTGCGGTTTCAACGATTACGTCCACCGCCTGCGCGCGGAGGAAGCGCAGCGCCTGCTGCGGCGGACCGATATGAAAATTTCCGAAATCTCGGAGCTTCTCGGCTACCATGACACCGAATATTTCAGCGCGAAATTCAAAGCGGCGACGGGAGAGCTTCCTTCGGCATACCGCATAAGGGAGCAGGTGGCTCCTTCGTGAACAGTCGCCGTTCTTTTTTGCCCAGACTCAACGACATGCCGCTCAAGCGGAAATTCCTGTTGATTTACCTGCTTTGCGTGCTGCTGCCGATCATGACGATCAATCTGTTTTTTTACTTCCGCACGTCGTCGGATATTCAAACGCGCGAGCAAGAAAACCTCAGCCGTTCCCTCGAGCGGGCCCGGGGAGAATTGATGGGCATGATCGACGAGAGCGTGGCGCTCAGCCGTTCGATCGCCGCCGACGATTCGCTGTACAAATCGTTGGACGAGACCTATGCTTCGCCGTCGGATTATTACGCCGTGTACGACGATTCGTTACGCGATAAGCTCACCCGGTACATGTCCGCGAACATTTTTGAAGTACGCGTATATACCGAAAACGACAGCATCCAGAACGGGTCCAACTATCGGGTGATCGATGAGTCGAATCCGCCGCCCGAGTGGATCAATCCGCTCGGCCCCGATTCTTCGGCGATCGCGGTCTCCGCGTACATGGACAAAGAATCCTATACGCCGAGGCGCCGCATCAGCGTGGTCGGGCGCATGGACGTATACCCGTCTTTTTCGGAGTATCCCAAATATTCGCGCGTCGACTTGGATCTGGGGCGGGTATCGGCCATCTTGAACCGCGAACGCAGCAGCGTGAAGCTCCGGTTGGTCGACAGCCGGAATCGGGTCGTGGCCGACGGGATCGGGGGACGGGACGGGGAAGGCGCGTTGTACGGCAATCCGGCGTTCACTTCCGAAGAGAAAGAGTCCGGCTTCGCGCGGGAACAATCGCTGGGAAACCTCGGTTACGTGGAAGGCTGGAAAGTCGTCGGAATTGCGGATACCCGGTATATCGACAGCCTGCGATCGGAGTCGATGCGTTCGATCCTATGGCTCGGCATCATTAGCATGATCGTGCCTTCGCTGCTTATTTTTTTCATTTTCCGTTCGTACCATACCCGGATCAACCATTTGTATCGGCATATGGAAAAAGTCGGCGACCAACGTTTCGATCCGATCGTCGTCCGCGAGGGCCAAGACGAAATCGGCGGGTTGATTCGCGCGTTCAACGTCATGTCCGGCCGGATGCGTTCGCTGATCGACGACGTGTACAAGCTGGAAATCCGGCAAAAAAATCTGGAGTTGGACCGCGTTCGGACCGAGCTTGCCATGCTGCAAAGCCAGGTGAATCCGCATTTTCTGTTCAATACCCTTAACGCCGTCATGATCGTATGCGCGAAAAACGGCTACCGCGAAGTAACCGAAATCGTCAAAAATCTTTCGCTTTTGATGCGTCAACTGCTCAGCAGGCCGGACGATCTGGTTCCGCTGGAGGAAGAACTGAAATTCACTCGGATGTATCTGGAGATCGAGAAGTTCCGCTTCGGCGACCGTTTTGATTACGCATTCGAAGTAGAGCCCGCAACCGGGAAGCTGCGCATTCCCAGCATGAGCATTCAGCCCCTCGTCGAGAACGCTTGCAAACACGGCCTGCAAGCCCGCAAAGACGAACGCCAAATCCGGATCACGGTGCGGATGACCGGCGAAGGCTTGGACATCGCCGTGCGCGACAACGGAATCGGAATGAACGAGCAGCGGCTGCGCGAAGTCGAGACCTTGATGGATGCGGAACGTCCGCCCGGCCAAGGCAGCGTCGGTCTGCGCAACGTGCATCGGCGCTTAGAGTTGTTTTACCGCAAAGACGTTCGGCTTCGATTGCGAAGCGAGGAAGGCAGGGGCACGGAAGCGGGGTTTTCGATTCCTTCCTTTTGGCTGAACGGCGATCCGGATCTATATGCTTGGGACAAGGAGGCGTAACGATGTACGAGGTGCTGTTGGTCGACGATGAGCCGTTTGCGATCGAAGGCTTGAAACTGCTGATCGATTGGGAAAAATACGGGTTCCGGATCAGAGCAACATGCGAAAACGGAGAAGACGCGATTCGCCGGATCCGCAGCGATCCGCCCGACTTGGTCGTAACGGATATCCGGATGCCGGGCATGGACGGCCTGCAATTGATCGAAGAAGCCCGAAGCGCCGGCAACCGTTCGACCCTGTTCGTCATCGCCAGCGGGTACGGGGACTTTGATTACGCGCTGCGGGCTATGCATTTGGGCGTATCCCATTACTTGACCAAGCCGCTTATGGAAAACGAGGCGGAAGAAATGCTGGAACGGCTCGGACAGGAGCTGCAAGAACGGGAGATGAAGCAGGCCATCGTCCGTCAAGCGGAAACGCGCGGCGAGCAGCGGGCATTGGAGGCCGTTTTGTTCGGAAAAGAAACGGTCTCCGAAGTCCAAGCCGCCGTATTGGAGCGATTGTCCCGCAAAGCCGCAAGTTGGCGCTGGATATGCTTCGTCACCGAACCCGAGCTTATGCCTTCGGTGCGGGAAGCGCTTCGACGGGCCGAACCGGCGCCGTGCTTCTCGGCGATGATCGAAAGCGAAGAATGCGGCCTCGTGATCGGTTCGGCCGACAAGGACGAAGCCGGCTTCTGCGTCCGGGACTTCGCGGAGCGGATCAGGCTTCTGCTGCCGCCTGAAGCGTACGAACGGGTTCGATTGGCCATCGGCCGAAGCGTAGGGACGCCCGAAGAGCTTCGGTTGTCTCAAACAAGCGCGGAGGCGGTTCGCGATTTTTCTTTTTTCGAAAATTCCGGGGTCGTCGCTTACGAAGAAACGCAAGGAATTCAGCTGTCGGATGAAGCGCCGCCCGTCCTTTTGGCCGACCGCATTGCCGAATCGACGGAAAAAGGAAGCGAGGAAGAGGTGCTTTCGGGGCTTGCTTCCGCTTTTGCCGGATTCAAGAAGCTGCGGCTGCATCCGCGCCTGGTGCAAGCTTTCTCGGAACGCGTCGTGTTGGGCTGCGCTTCGGTCCTGAAAGAATTGGGAGGCAATCCGGAGCCGCTGATCCGAAGCTCGCCGTTTTGCGGCAACGAACCTCCGCCGCTGACGCTGGAACAAACCGCCCTTCAACTGGAACGGTTTTGCCTGGGCTGCCGCAAAGAGGCTTTGCTGCTGCGCGAATGCAGCGGAGGCGGCGTACAGGGACAAGTCGCGCATTTTCTTCGCAGCCATTATACCGATACGTTTACGATTCAGGAATTGGCCGAACGCTTTTACGTGCATCCCGCTTATCTCGGACAGTCTTTCGCCCGCAAATACGGCGTGGGCATTTCCGAATTCGTGCACGGACTGCGCATCGACGAAGCCTGTCGGCTGCTGCGGGAAAGCAATCTGGCTTCCTGCGCGATCGCCGAAAAGATCGGATACAAGGACTATCGCCACTTTCTTAAACAATTCGAAAAAAAAACCGGAACCAAGCCTGCCGCATATCGGGCGCCTGCCTCAGGGTAGGCGTTATTTTTTTGCGAATTCAACGGCGACTGATTTAATCAGGGGGGGAAGAAGCTTGAATCCGACCATTTTGTAAGCGTATACATTCAAGCATAATAAAAGAGCAAAGACGATCACATTTCCAAGGAGGTCAACCGATGGGGGGTTATAAAATGAAAAAGTTATGGGGCGCGACATCGCTCGTTCTGGCAGCGGCATTGACGCTGAGCGCGTGCGGAAGCGGCGACGCGAACACGGCGGAAGACGGTTCGGAAGTAATGACGATTTCCGCTTTTATCAGCACGCCGAACCAGGCGCCGACGGAAGACAATCGAATTTATAAAAAAATCGAGGATGAGCTGGGCGTCAAACTGAACATGGAATTCCTGGTCGGCGATTTGCAGCAGAAACTGGGCGTTATGATCGCGGGCGGCGAGTATCCCGACCTGATCACCGCCGACACGAAGTTGGTTGCGGCAGGCGCGGTCATTCCGCTGGAAGACCTGATCGAAGAACACGCGCCGAACCTGAAAAAGCACTACGAGAAATATTGGAACCGCATGAAGGATTCCAGCGACGGCCATATTTACTGGCTGCCGAACTACGGCGCTTATTCGGGCGAGTTCAACAGCAACGCGTACAACGGTCCGGCTTTCTGGATTCAAAAAGCGGTGCTGGAAGACGCGGGATATCCGACGCCGAAAACGCTGGACGATTTCACTAAGTTGATTCGCGATTACGCGGCTAAGAATCCGACGATCGACGGACAGCCTACCATCGGATTCAGCACGCTGGCTTCCGACTGGCGGACATTCCCTTTGTTGAACCCGCCCGAACATCTTACGGGTCATCCGAATGACGGCGGCGTAGTCGTCGACGACGATGTCGCGACCGTATTCGCGGACAAGGACATGTCCAAGCAGTATTACAAAGAACTCAACACGCTGTTCAACGAAGGATTGTTCGACAAAGAAGCCTTCGTGCAAAATTACGACCAATACTTAGCCAAGTTGTCTTCGGGACGCGTACTCGGCATGTTTGACCAAAAATGGAACTTCCAGCCTGCCGAAGATACGCTGATTTCGCAAGGCAAAATCGACCGCACATACGTCGGCTTCCCGCTCGTGTTCGACACGGCGACCAAAGACCATTATCTCGACCGTCCGGTCATCAACTTGAATAACGGCTTCGGCATCAGCAAAAACGCCAAAGATCCGGTCAAAATCATCAAGTTCCTCGATTCGCTCATGGACGAGAAATACCAAAAGGTACTGAGCTGGGGCGAAGAAGGCGTGGATTACATGGTCGACGACAAAGGACGCTTCTACCGCACGCCCGAACAACGCAAAGAGCAGGAAGATCCGAGCTGGAAACTGGCGAACCGCGCGGACGGTTTCTACGGCGCCGCTCCGAAAACGCAGGGTACGTTTACGGACGGCAACGCGACCGGCCCTGGGGACCAACCGGAAGAGTTCTATGCCAGTTTGAAAGACGAAGACAAAAAGCTGCTGGATACGTACGGCTTCAAAACATGGAGCGATTTCTTCTCGCCCGCGCCGGAAAACGAAGTTTATTACCCGGCTTGGCAGATCGATCTGATCGAAGGCTCGGATGCGGCGGTCGCGAACAAGCAAATGACCGATACCTCGCTTAAATTCCTGCCGCAAGCCGTTATGGCCGCGGACGGCAAATTCGATTCCGTCTGGAACGATTACGTGCAAGCCTTCGGCAAAATCAATGTCAAAGCTTACGAAGACCGCATTAACGAACAAATTCAATGGCGCATCGAAAACTGGTCCACCGAAAAGTAAAAGAGGCGTCGGAAGTCGGGGGAGCGGATACCGTTTCCCCGGCTATTCGCGCCCATCCAGGCCGCAAGGCCGGTTAGGGGGAGAGCACCATGGCCAAAGCCATCTCGCGCAAATCCGCATCCGCGGATCTGCCCAAATCTTCATTAATGAAAAAGCTCCGTTCTCAAAAGCAGCTGGTGTTCATGTCGCTGCCGATCGTGGTTTACATTTTGATTTTCTCGTACTACCCGATCTGGGGTTGGACGATGGCATTCCAGGATTACAGTCCCGCCAAAGCTCTTTCGGAACAAAAATGGGTCGGATTCAAGCATTTCGCTTTCCTGTTTACCGATGAAGCGTTCTTGCGCGTGCTGCGCAATACGGTCGCGATGAGCTTGATCAACATGATTCTCGGCTTCGTGACCGCGATCGCGTTCGCGCTCCTGCTGAACGAGATCAAGGGGCGTTTTTTCAAACGCACGATCCAAACCGTTTCTTACCTTCCGCACTTTCTGTCCTGGATCATCGTAACGGGCATCGTGGCCAGCTCGTTGTCGGTGGACGGCGGCATTATCAACATACTGCTGCTTAAGCTCGGCATCATCAGCGAACCGATCATGTGGCTCAGCATTCCGGAATACTTCTGGGGCATCGTCGGCGCTTCGCACGTTTGGAAAGAATTGGGCTGGAACGCGATCATCTATCTGGCCGCGATCACGTCGATCGACCCTTCGCAGTACGAGGCGGCCGAGATCGACGGAGCGAACCGGTATCACAAAATGCTGTATATCACGCTTCCGGGCATCAAGTCGATCGTCGTCATTTTGCTGATCATGAACATGGGTTGGATGCTGGAAGCCGGCTTCGAAGTCCAATATTTGTTGGGCAACGGCGTCGTGGTGGACTGGTCGCAAACCATCGACATCTTCGTGCTGAAATACGGCTTGCAGATCGGCAACTACTCGCTTGCCACCGCCGCCGGCATTTTCAAAACGGTCGTCAGCATTACGCTGATCTTTGCCGCCAATACGATCGCCAAGCGGATCGGCGAAGACCGATTGATCTAGGAAGGGGAAGAATCGATGAATACGAAAAAAATGCGGCTGGAGCCGTTTATCTTTCATACGCTGAACGGCCTGCTGATGATCGCCATCGCGGTTATCACGCTGTATCCGTTTCTGAATACGCTCGCGGTATCGTTGAATGCGGGTAACGATACGATCCGGGGCGGCATCTACTTGGTGCCGCGGATATGGACCGATCAGAACTACAAAGCCGTGTTCGCCAACGGGCATATCCTGAACGCGTTCTGGATTTCCGTATCCCGGACCGTCATCGCGACGGTGCTCAGCTTGTTCCTGACTTCCATGTTGGCCTACACGCTCAGCCGCAAAGATTACGTGCTGCGCAAACCGATCACGATCCTGGTCGTGCTGACGATGTATTTCAGCGCCGGCCTGATTCCGACGTACTTCCTCATGAAAGACCTGCATCTGCTGAACAATTTCCTGGTTTACGTTATTCCCGGACTGGTCAGCGCGTTCAACATGATCGTGATCCGGACCTATATCCAGACGCTGCCGGAAGGGTTGATCGAATCGGCCAAGATCGACGGGGCCGGAGATTTCCGGACCTTCATCTCGATCATTTTGCCGCTGTGCCAGCCGGTGCTTGCGACCGTGGCGCTGTTCGTGGCCGTCGGCCAATGGAACTCATGGTTCGACACGTTCCTGTACACGTCGTCGAAGCAGGAACTCAGCACGCTGCAATTCGAATTGATGAAGCTGCTGTCGTCTTCGATGAATTTGAACAGCAGCGTATCGGGGTCCAGCGGAGCCGATCCGGCAGCCGCCGCGCAAAACATGGTCACGCCGGTCTCGATCCGCGCCGCGATCACGATCGTCGCTTCGCTTCCGATCCTGGTCGTATATCCGTTCCTGCAAAAGTACTTCGTGCACGGTTTGCAATTGGGCAGCGTCAAAGAATAAGCCGATAAGATAAATAAGGAGAGTGCCGAATGGACACCAAAACGCCGTCCCTGTACGGGGCGTATGAAGGTATATTCAATATAGGCGCCGCGGTAAGCACGCGAACGATCCGCCGCGAAGGCGAATTCATCGCGCAGCAGTACAACAGCCTAACCGCCGAAAACCAGATGAAATTCGAAGAAATCCATCCCGAAGAGCTGCGCTACGATTTCGACGCGGCCGACGAAATCGCGGAATTCGCGCAGAAAAACGGGATGGACCTTCGCGGGCACACGCTCGTGTGGCATAACCAGACGCCGGATTGGGTATTTGAAGAAGAAGGCGGCGCGACGGCATCGAGAGAAACCGTACTCGAACGCCTGCAAAGCCATGCGAACGTCGTCATGGGCCGTTATCAAGGCAAGATTCACGCATGGGACGTCGTGAACGAAGCGATCGAAGACAAAAGCGATACGTATCTGCGCGAAACGAAGTGGCTGCATACCGTCGGGGAAGATTATTTGGAGCAAGCGTTCCGAATTGCCCATGAAGCCGATCCTTCGGCCCTGCTTTTTTATAACGATTACAATGAAACGGATCCCGTAAAACGCGACAAAATCCACCGTTTGGTGCGTTCGCTGCTTGACGCGGGAGCTCCGGTTCACGGCATCGGCATGCAGGGGCACTGGAATCTGTACGGTCCGCCGATCGAAGAAATTCGCGAAGCGATCGAGCTGTACGCTTCGCTGGGCGTCCGTCTGCATATCACCGAACTCGATATTTCTTCATTCCGTTTCGACGACCGGCGCAGCGATCTGCTTGAGCCGACGGACGAAATGGAAGAACTGCTGACGCGCCGGTACGACGAAATCTTCGCTTTGTTCCACGAGTACCGCTCGGCCATCGATTCGGTCACCTTCTGGGGGGCCGCCGACAGTCATACCTGGCTGGACGGATTCCCGGTGCGCGGCCGCCTGAATTGGCCGCTTCCGTTCGACCGGGAGCTCAAAGCCAAACCTGCCTTTTGGCGCATTCTCGAACGCTCCGGACGTCAGTTGCAGGGAAGGTAAAGGCGTCCGGAAGCTCGGCTGCCGATCCGGCAGACGTTCGCGCCGGTCTAGGGCGTGTCTTCAAACCTGCCAACGTGCATCTTTTACCGCCTTTTCGCCCTCTTCTTCGTCACTTTCCCTTGACGTGCCCCGGCACGACCGCGGAAAAGTTCCTTGACGAGAACGAAAAATCGGTAAAATCTGCTTCCGTCGAGGTTTGAAGACACGCCCTCGGGTCTCCGAGTCCAACACTTATCAGTAAAGGAGCATAGCGATGCCAACCAAGTTCAATGAACCTATCGTCACGCATATCTATACCGCGGATCCTTCCGCGCACGTATTCGAAGGGAAAATTTACATCTATCCTTCGCACGATCTGGATCATGACGGTCCGAGCAACGATAATGGCGACCAGTATCGGATGGAGGATTATCATGTACTGTCGATGGACGCCGTCGGTTCACAAGTGATCGATCACGGAGAGGCGCTGCATGTACGTGACGTGCCTTGGGCCTCTTCGCAGATGTGGGCGCCGGACGCGGCTTGCAAAAACGGAACCTATTATTTGTTTTTCCCGGCACGCGATCATGACGGCGTGTTTCGGATCGGCGTAGCGACGTCGCCGTCGCCGTCCGGACCGTTCCGGGCGGAGCCGAACTATATTCCGGGCAGCTTCAGCATCGATCCCGCCGTGTTGGTCGATGATAACGGGGAAGCGTATCTGTATTTCGGAGGATTATGGGGCGGCCAGTTGGAAAAATGGCAAAGCGGAACCTTCGAGCCGCATCGAACGGAAGGGCCGGGGACCGACCAACCGGCGATCGGACCGTACACGGCCAAGCTGAGCGAAGATATGTTGTCTTTTGCGGAGCGTCCGCATCAGATTGCCGTCATCGACGAAAAAGGCAATCCGATCACCGCAGGCGACGAAGAACGGCGCTATTTCGAAGGCCCTTGGGTCCATAAATATAACGGTCTCTACTATTTATCGTATTCCACCGGTACCACTCACCAAATCGTCTATGCCGTAAGCGAAGACCCTCAAGGCCCTTTCGTATACAAAGGCGTCATCCTGTCTCCCGTCATCGGATGGACCACCCACCATTCCGTCGTCGAGTTCGACGGCAAATGGTACCTGTTCTACCACGACAGCTCCTTGTCCGAAGGCGTCAACCACAAGCGCTGCGTCAAATACACCGAGTTGCATCACAACGAAGACGGCACCATCCAAACGATTGACCCTTACTCTCATCAATCCGCGATCAAAGCGGAAGCCTAACCTGACGGAGGAACATCGCACAACAATCATTCTTTATTCGCGTTTATGTCTTTTTATACAACCCTCTCCATAAAAGCGCCCGGTTATCCGGACGTTCTGCGCGCCGGGCAAGCTCCTATTTCGATCAAAGCGAAGCAGCAAAGGGGAAGATTCAGTTTAAGACGCCTTTGAGCGCGGAAAGCCTGCGGCTTTCTGCGCGAGACAGCGTCTAAAACGGAATTTTCCCGCAGCCTTTTGATTTGATTTTACGAATAGGACTCCCCGAAGCACCGGAACGCCCGAATCCCCCGGGCGTTTTTCCGCATATTCCCCGCCACAAACAATTTAGCCGCTTTTTAAACGTATTCCGGAATATTTTACATTCGTTTTACAAAACAAGTGTTTTCCGTTGATTTTCGAATCCTACAATGGGTACTGTAAAGCGGCGCGGACAACTCGGACAGAGAGAAGACGCACGCAATCGTATGAATCCACTAGGAGGGTCAAACCAGACATGAAATCGAAAAAAACGTTATTCGGCACTTTAACACTTTCCGCAATGCTCGCGCTTACCGCTTGCGGCGGCAACTCCGGCAGCACTGCGACAACTACGGAGCCGGCAGCTACGGGAACGACTACGACTCCGGCAGCTACCGAACAGCCGGCTGAAGCAAGCGTGTCGGGAGAAATCCTGGCAGTTGGATCGACAGCGCTGCAACCGCTCGTTGATCAAGTGGGACAAGAATTCATGGCGAATAACCCGGACGTTGTCGTTCAAGTACAAGGCGGCGGCAGCGGTACTGGTCTGACTCAAGTATCCGAAGGCGCGGCGAACATCGGCAACTCCGACGTATTCGCGGAAGAGAAGCTGGACGCCGACAAAGCAGCCGAACTGGTTGACCATCAAGTAGCGGTTGTCGCGATGGCAACTGTAGTGAACAAAGACGCAGGCGTAACGAACCTGACCAAGCAGCAATTGCTGGATGTATTTAAAGGTACCGTAACGAACTGGAGCGAAGTCGGCGGCGCGGATCAAAAGATCACGATCGTTAACCGTCCAAGCAGCTCGGGTACGCGCGCTACTTTCGAAAAATATGCACTGGGCGAAAAAGTAGAAAACGTACCGGGCGCAATCGAGCAGGATTCCTCGGGTACGGTTAAACAAATCGTTGCAGATACAAAAGGCGCTGTAGGATACCTGGCGTTCTCGTACCTGGACGATACGGTTACGGCTCTGTCTTACGACGGCGTAGAGCCTAAGGAAGAAAACGTACAAAGCGGCGACTACCCGATCTGGGCTTACGAGCACATGTACACCAAGGGCGAGCCTGACGGCGCGACGAAAGCATTCCTGGACTACTTCATGACGGAAGAAGTACAAAATGCCGACGTAACTGAACTGGGCTACATTCCGGTATCGAGCATGGAAGTTAAGCGCGATGCGGAAGGTAAAGTGATTCAGTAACCGATTCGACGCACCGGCAAAAAAGAGGCGGTATCTCCGCCTCTATTTGCGCGTTCACCAAGGAATGGAGAGGGTATCCACTTATGGAAAATAATAAGGCTGCCGCCGACAACAAACCCCGCGGCTTCGCAAGGCATCGTCGCGAGGACATGATCGGCAAAATCTATACTTATCTTTGCGTATTAATGCTGATCGTCGTCATTGTGGCGATCGTGTACTTCGTAGCTTCGAAAGGATTGGCGACATTCTTCAAGGACGGAGTCAGCCCGATCGAATTCCTGTTCGGCACAAACTGGAGTCCGGACGGCGATAACCCGTCCTTCGGCGCACTGCCGTTCATCGGCGGCTCGTTCGTCGTTTCGATGTTGGCGGCCCTGATCGCAGGACCTCTGAGCATCTGCGCCGCCTTGTTCATGACCGAGATCGTTCCGGGCAAAGGCAAGCGCATCCTTCAACCGGTTATCGAGCTGTTGTCGGGCATTCCGTCCGTCGTATACGGCTTTATCGGTCTGACCGTGCTGGTTCCGTTCATCTCTGCCCTGACCGGCGGGGACTCGCTGGGTTACGGTGTGGCTGCGGGGGCACTCGTGTTGTCCGTCATGATCCTGCCAACCATCACGAGTATCGCAGCAGACGCATTGGCTTCGCTTCCGCGCGGCATGCGCGAAGCGTCGTATGCGCTGGGCGCGACGCGCTGGCAGACCATCTACCGCGTCGTGCTGCCGACTTTGGCACCTTCGCTGTGGACAGGCGTCATCCTCGGCATCGCGCGGGCCTTCGGCGAAGCGCTCGCCGTACAGATGGTTATCGGCAACGCGCCGTTCCTTCCGACATCGCTGTTGACGTCGGCGTCCACGCTGACCAGCGTCATCACGTTGAACATGACCAATACTTCGACCGGATCGGTTCAGAATAACGTCCTTTGGAGCATGGCTTTGATGCTGCTCTTCATGACCTTCGTGTTCATTATCATCGTACGGTTGCTCCAAAGGAGGAATAAGCTGTGAAAGCAAAAACTGCCGATAAAATCGCCACAGGCGTCATTATATTTTTTGCCGTGCTGATCGTTGCTATTCTGGGCGGCCTGCTTGGCTTCATCTTGTTCCGCGGCATCGCGCATATCGACTGGCACTTCCTGACCTCGCCTTCGCAAAATTTTAAGGCAGGCGGCGGTATCGGTCCTCAATTGTTCAACTCGCTCTTCCTGCTGGTGCTGACTATGATCATTACCGTACCGCTCGGCTTGGGCGGCGGTATTTACATGGCAGAATATGCGAAGGAAAACAAACTGACCGGCTTTATCCGTCTGGTCGTCGAAGTATTGTCGTCCTTCCCGTCGATCGTTGTCGGTTTGTTCGGTCTCTTGCTCTTTGTTAATACGTTCGGCTTCGGCTACTCGCTGCTTTCCGGCGCAATCGCACTCGCGATCTTCAACCTGCCGCTGATGGTTCGGATCACGGAGCAAGCATTCCGCGCCGTGCCTCGCGAGCAGAAGGAAGCCGGACTTGCGCTGGGTTTGTCCAAGTGGAAAATCATCACATCGATCCTGCTTCCGGTCGCGCTGCCGAGCTTGATCACAGGTACGATTCTGGCCGCCGGCCGCGTCTTCGGCGAAGCGGCAGCGCTGCTGTTCACATCCGGTATGACGACGCCGCCGCTGGACTTCACGGACTGGAATCCGTTCCATGCACGTTCCCCGATTAACCCGATGCGTTCGGCCGAGACGCTTGCCGTGCACATTTGGAAAGTCAACAGTGAAGGACGCATTCCGGATGCGAAAGACGTATCCGCAGGGGCTTCGGCCGTGCTTGTCATCATGGTTCTGATCTTCAACCTGGTGGCACGTTGGTTCGGACGCGTCGTGTATCGCAAAATTACCGCTTCCAAACAAGTGAACTAGGAGGACTTCCGTTATGCAGACCAGTACGCAACCTCGCTTCGGCACGGAAGAACTGAGCGTGTTCTACGGAACGAACGAAGCTGTTAAAAAAATTAATATGGAATTCCCCGAGAAGAGCGTAACCGCTCTGATCGGACCGTCGGGCTGCGGGAAGTCGACCTTCCTGCGTTCCCTGAACCGGATGAACGACGAGATCGCGTCCGCGAAAGTCGTCGGCAAGATCTGGATGGACGGACAGGATCTGAACGATAAAGAAACGGACGCGGTAACGCTTCGCCAAAAGATCGGGATGGTGTGGCAGCGTCCGAACCCGTTCTATAAGTCGATCTACGAAAATATTGCCTTTGGGCCAAGATATCACGGTACAAAGAGCAAGAAGCAGCTGGACGAGATCGTGGAACAGAGTCTGCGCCGCGCGGCTCTGTGGGACGAGGTCAAAGACCGTTTGAAAGAATCGGCTCTGGCGCTCTCCGGCGGCCAACAGCAGCGTCTGTGCATCGCGCGCGCGCTGTCGGTTAGCCCCCAGATTCTACTGCTCGACGAGCCGGCATCCGCCCTTGACCCGGTATCGACTGGTAAAGTAGAAGAGCTGATCATCGAGTTGAAAAAAGAACTTCGCATCGTTATCGTGACGCACAACATGCAGCAGGCTGCGCGCGTATCCGATTCGACCGCGTACTTCTATCTGGGCAACCTGATCGAGCACGACGAGACGACGAAACTGTTCTCGAATCCCTCCAACCAAATGACTCAAGAATACATCATGGGTCGCTTCGGTTAAACAGTCCTACGATCCGAAAGAGGCTTCCTGAGTCCGTCTTTCGGCCGCAGGCTTGAAATCATTCATACGATTTGAGTTTGGACCGTTCTCTTCGAATCAAAGAAGAACGGTCTTTTTTCTTTTATCCCAACAGTCTCTTTTTAATTTTTAACCGGTTAACGATTTTCGTTGAACTCCATCCCATGATCAAGTACCATAAACCAATGAGAAACATTCCCGATCCGGAAAGGATGAACCCTATGTCCGAAGCTTCCAAACCGCAGCAATGCGGAAATGATCCTTATTCCGATAACCTATCCGCTGTATCGAACACGGTCGTTTTCGATCCGTCTTTGATTCAGCCCCAGTTCTATATGAGCGCCGAACCAAAGCCGGATGCGACGGCTTCGGCGACTCTGGCCGAGTTATCCACGCCGGAAGGAGCCGAACCTTTCCTTCGTGCGTTTGCCGACGTTTTGCAAGCACCCGATCTTCAGGCGGCGGTAACCTACTTTTGCAGTTGGTTCAGCGGAACGGTGAATGCTTCCTTGTATTTCCCGGCGGTCGCGGGTTTGCGTCCGGACTTTTCGGCCGGGAACCTGAGCGCGCAGCTGTTCGCTTTGGATAACGGAGGACATTCATTCAATATCGTGATCGGTAGCCGATCGGCCGAGCCGGCGCCTGAAGACGCGAATGCCCGCGATAATTGGACGGAAGAAGGCTTGCGGTCTTTTTATGAAAAAACTTGCCGACCTCTATTCGAAAATTTCGCGGCCGTTTCCGGTCTTGCCGTCGGCATGATCTGGGCGCAGCTTCCGGGACGATTGGATTACTTCGCGGAAACATGGCGCACCCACCTGGAGATCGGCCCGATGCTCGCTCCGCACCGCGAACGGCTGGAACGCGCTTATGAGCAAGCCAAGCGGTTGAATCCCGAAATTTTCGGCCGCAAAAACAATCCGTTCGATCTGCGCTTCCGCTATATCGAGCATCCGACCGATCCGTCCCAACAGATCCAAATGCGTCCAAGCTGCTGCTTATACCATACGCTGCCCGGAGCGGAATACTGCTATAACTGCCCGAAACTGACCGAAAACGATCGGGCCGCACGCAGAGAGAAGTTGAAAGCGCAATGACTAACGAGATCAGTTTGAGCCGATACGCGTCTCTGACGGGGCCGCTTACGATTGTCGTCGTATCCGATACCCATATGCCGCGCATGGCCAAAGCTTTGCCGCCCGCGCTTGTCGCAGAATTGCCCAACGCCGATCTGATTCTTCACGCCGGCGATTGGACCGGAACGGAGGTTTATGATCTTCTTGCCGCTTACGCGCCCGTCGAAGGCGTAGCCGGTAACAACGACGGTCCCGAGATCGTGGACCGTTGGGATTACCATCGCATCGTCGAGATCGGCGGCCGTCGCATCGGTTTGACCCACGGCCATCTGGGACGCGGCAGCACCGCCGACAATGCCAGAGCCGTTTTCGAAAATGAGCAAACGGACCTGATCGTGTTCGGACATTCGCATATTCCTTTTTTATCCGGAGAAAACAACCAAAGCGATACTTTGTCCCGCGCGCTGTTCAACCCCGGTTCCCCGACCGATAAACGCCGCCAAGCCCGGTTTTCGTTCGGAATCGTGACTTTGCATAACGACCGGATCGACTGCGAACATCGGTATTACGCCTCGAAGCTGTGAGCGGGGGAGGCGCCGAGAGTCGGTTTCGACCTGCGCTTCGTTGTCCTTTCCCCTTTGATCGGATAAAGAATTAGAGGTAAGGGGAAAGGGCAAAGGCGCTCCGGTTCGAAACCGGCTCTCGGCTGGGTGGGAGGGGGAAGGGAATTATCAGACCGAACATTTAGGGCTCGAACATGCGACAAGTAAGCAAATTTTAGGCGTTTGAATATCCATAAAGCCCGATATCCAGCCTTTTAAAATACCTACCAGCTTACGAACCTGTACTCGTAAGCTATTTATCTTTTCCGCAAATTTCAAAACGCCATCTCAAGTTCAAGAAATTTCTGCCCTTCTTTCCTTCCCCTTCCGAGCGTGCCAAGCGGAGGGAGAAATTCAGTGAAAGGCGCCTTTGAACCCGGAATTTGCCGTTCGAATGTGAATTCGAACGGCAAATTCCGGGTAAGACAGCGCCTTGTGAAGCATTTCGAAGAAATGCACTTCGAGAGCATATGCTTGGAATTTCTCCCGCAGCGCCCTCCACGCTCCCTCTCCTTTGACCATACAAACAGAGTGTCTTATAATGGGACTTTAACCCAAAACACTTTAGTCAAAGAAGGTATTCCATTTATGAAGCCATTTTCGTTCCAATCCAAACCGTCGCGCAAACCGGATCGTTTGTTTCTCGCGTCGGTTAGTATTTTGTTCGCGAAGCTGTTGATGCTGCGTGGATTTTTCTATGGCGACTTCGAGTTCAGCGGCGTATTTATCGATTTGTTCACCGCGCTCGGCGTCACTTGTTTGTTCGAACTGATTCTTCCGCGCCGGCTGCGGGTTGGCGCAGCATGGGGAGTCAATCTGATATTGTCCGCCGTTTTCTTTTCCGCGGCGGTCTACCATTCGTACTTCGGCTCCGTGCCGACGTATGTCGTGCTCGGTTCTCTCGGTCAGGTGCCGGAGGTAGGGAATATGGTCGGCGGCTTGATCAAGCCTGCTTATTTTATTTTCTTTGCCGATCTGCTGGCCGTGGCGCTGCCGTTATGGGTACAAAAGATCCGTCGGTCGAAATCGCGCAAGGCATTGTCGTTCGGCGGTTCGCCGAAAAGCTCGCGCGCTTCCTGGGGAGGGACCGCGGGCCGCATGAGCCGGATCGTCGTGTCTGCGCTTCTGGTCGTCTGCTTGCTGCTGTCCGGCGTTTGGATCAACCGGGGTTCCGCGATCAGCAACGAAATCGTTCGCGCGGAAAATATCGGTTTTATCAACTATCAAGTCAGCACGGCGATCGAGAAGCGGAAAGAACGCGATTTTCTCGCTTCGACTTCCCCGGAAGAGATCGCGCGGCAGGTGAAGGAGCTTCAACAATCGTTCCGTTATACGGATAAGCAAAAGGACGATTCCGAAGGAACGGCTGCTCAAGATATTCCTGCATACTTCGGAACGGCCGAAGGCATGAACGTGGTGGTCGTTCAGATGGAGTCGTTCCAGAATTTCCCGATCAACTACAAGTTGGACGGAGAAGAAGTGACGCCGAATCTGAACGCGTTGATGAACGAAAGCTTCTACTTCCCGCATATTTACCAGCAAATCGGGCAGGGAAATACGTCGGACGCCGAATTCATCTCCAATACTTCGATCTATCCGACGGCGCAGATCGCGATGTCTACCGGTTACGGGGATCGCGTGATTCCGAGTTCTCCGAGACTGCTCGGCGACAAAGGGTACAAGACCGCCACGTTCCAGATCAACAACGCGTCGTTCTGGGATCGCAATCAGCTGTATCCGGCGCTCGGGTTCCAGAACTTTTACGACAAGCCCAATTACAACAACGACAAATTCAACAACTTCGGAGCTTCGGACGAAGAGATGTACCGGGTAGGCTTGGAAAAAATCGACGAAATGACCTCGGACGGTTCGCCTTTCTATGTCCAATTCGTCACGACGGCCAGCCATGCTCCTTTCGACGTACCGGAAGAATTTCCGCAGCTTGCGATCCCGGACCGTTTGCAAAACACGCAGCTCGGCAAGTATTTGAATGCTCAACATTATACGGATTACGCGTTGGGCAAGCTGATCGACGGTTTGAAGGAAAAGGGACTATGGGACAACACGGTGCTGCTCGTCTACGGCGATCACGGCGGACTGTCCACGGCGGAAAACGACCCTGCGTGGGTATCGTCGATGCTGGGCATTTCCTACGATGCCAACGCGAGCCGGTTCAACATTCCGCTCGCGATCCGCGTTCCGGGTGTAGAAAAAGGCGAGACGGTTGAGCTGGCAGGCGGCCAAATGGACTTCGTGCCGACCTTGATGAATCTGCTCGGCATATCGTTGGAGCAAGAATCCTATACCGCATTCGGCCGTGATTTGCTCAACACGGATCGCAATGTGATCGGCATTCGCTATTATCTGCCTACCGGATCGTTCGTTGGAGACGGCATTCTGTTCATCCCGGGAGAGGGATTTGACGACGGGACCGCCATTTCGCTCGATACGCACGATAAAATAACGGATATCGAACCTTATCGCGAAGATTACGAATATATTTTGCAGTTGATGAAGCTGTCCGACGATTATGTAAAAGTGCTGCCTAAACGCGGATTATAAGGAGAATTACATGAATCAATCATTAACGCAGCCCATTCGCTGCCGCTGGGTCAATGAAGATCCCATCTATATTCGTTATCATGACGAGGAGTGGGGCGTGCCGGTTCACGACGACCGGAAGTGGTTCGAGCTGTTGACGCTTGAAGGCGCGCAGGCCGGACTCAGTTGGTACACCGTACTGAAAAAACGGGATCGGTACCGCGAAGTCATGGACGGTTTTGATCCTGCTCGGGTCGCTGAATACGATGCGAAGAAAATCGAAACCCTGATGCAGGACGCAGGAATTATTCGGAATCGGATGAAGCTGGAATCAACGGTCCAAAACGCGAAAGCTTTTCTGCGCGTGCAGCAGGAATTCGGCAGCTTCGACGCGTATATCTGGACGTTCGTGTCAGGAGAGCCCGTTATCGGACATCGTGTTCGTCACGAAGACGTTCCGGCCAAGACCGAAATTTCGGATCGTCTGAGCAAAGATTTGAAAAAGCGCGGCTTCGGCTTTGTCGGCAGCACGATCTGCTACGCTTTGATGCAAGCTTCCGGAATGGTCGACGACCATCTTACGGATTGCTTCCGCAGCGACTGCGAAGCTTCCTCCAATCCGGTGACTACGGAAAATTGAGGCGTCAGAGAGACGAGTCGCCGTGCCCCCGAGCGGGGTAATCAAGAGAGAAGGCGGCATGAGTCGCTCGACAGCGAAAGGGGCAATACGGCCAATGAAAATCATGATTACCCAACAAGAAGCGATGCAGCGGAAAATTTGGAGCAAGATTATCGATATGCTCGGCCTGGAGCCGGACAAGGAATACTGGGAGACCGAGCAATTTATTTTGACCGAAGAACAGGCACGGGAAGTCGGGCTGATCCGTTAAGGCATGAAAACGAAAATAACCGGGCAAAAAAAGCGGTTGGGAGTCGCCGATGCGATCCTGACCGCTTTTTTTTGCCTGAAAAATTCAATTCGCAAGCTCAGACTACATGAGGCTGCATATCCGGGAACCATATGTTCGGAAGATCGCCTACGCTCATGGGACGACAGATTAAGTATCCTTGAATCCCCGGGCAGCCCATATTCATCAGTTGAATCAACTGGTCTCCATCCTCTACGCCTTCGGCAACCACGTCCAGATTCATCGCGCGAGCCATCGCAAGCAGAGCAGAGATAACGGCGGGATTCATCTGGACGATGAATGAACGATCCAGCTTGAATTTATCGATCGGAATTTGTGCCAAAATGCCGAGCGACGAATATCCGGTTCCGAAATCGTCGAGCGAGATCGTATAGCCCTGCGCACGCAGCTGATCCAAAATCGCGCAGATTTCTTCGAGATTGCGCATGACCAGCGATTCCGTTACTTCCAAATCGAAACGTTCGGGAGAGACGCCTTCTTCGGCCAAAATGGCATTCAGACGCTCGACAAAATGTTCTTCCTCAAACTGCACGCGCGAAATATTGACGGCGACGCGTACATCGGGACCGAACTTTTCGCTGATCTGGGGCAGGTCTTTGCAGGCTTGACGAATGACCCACTCGCCGATCGGCACGATCAAACCTGTTTCTTCGGCTACCGGGATAAAGTCGGCCGGGGAAACAAGACGCTTATGTCCGAGATTCCAGCGGAGCAAAGCTTCGACTTCCACAACCTGATTGCGTGCGGCATCGAAGATCGGTTGATAATGCAGCAGCAGCTCTTCGCGTTCGATACATTGGTTCAGCGCGATTTCATAGTCGAATTTGACAACCTGATCATAGCGCAGGGACTCATTGTATTCATGATACCGATTCCGGCCTTTGCTTTTTGCATAGTAAAGAGCAATATCCGCTTGACGCAGCAGCATGGACAGTTCAGTCCGCTCCGGCGATGTGGAAATCCCGACGCTTGCACTGACACGAATCAAGCGATCGCCGAGCAGGAAAGGCTTATCGAGCACTTCCAGAATACGCTTGGCTTGTTCTTCGGGTTTTGAAATCGGCGTCTCGCACACAATGATAAACTCATCGGCTCCTTGGCGCGCAATGACGTAAGGAGGCCCGAAAGATTGGCGGAACCGCTGGGCCACCTCGATCAACAGCGTATCGCCCGTCTCGTGACCCAGCGCATCGTTGATGTTTTTAAAATTATCGAGGTCGATCAGGAACAAGCCGAATGATTTATGCAAAAATTCGTATAAAAAGCGTCGATTGAACAACTGCGTCAATTCGTCATGATAAGCATAATGGTGCAAATGCTGTCTGCGTTCCGAGCTTGCAATCATATCCCGCGTCACGCAGGCAACCGCAGTCACTTCACCCCGTTCGCCGAAGATCGGGGACAGGATGCTTTCTCCGCTCAGTGCGCCCGTCGGAAGCAAAGTCCCGTCTTCGAAACGAATGCTTACCCGCTCGTCGACGACTTTCATGTATTTATGATGAAGGTATTTGCCCATCTCCGGCTCATGCGCGTACACTTCGGCAAAAGTCCGTCCCATATGTTCCGATCCGATCTGGCTAAGCACGGCCGCTGCACGGTTCACGTACCGATAGCGGAATTGCTCGCCGTCCCAGTCCATGACATAGATACAGTCTTCGAGCGCATGAAGGAACTGGGCAAAGTCCGCATCTTGGTGTTTCAGTTCTGTCATTCCGTAAAAGCCCTCCTCATCCGCTTCTGTCCGAGATACCTAATTTGCATAGTCCTATCATACTATGGGCAAGAGGCTAAGCAAAGGGAAGAAAGGAGGATAGGGCTTTTAAATATGACGTTGGGGGTTCCCATTTTTGAGGAAAGTTTGACGTTAATCGGGATCGGGTAAAAATGGGCATGCCGACAGTATAGGGAGGAAACGAACATGATGAAGAAGATTTCGGCGACTTTTACACGCGAAGAGCAAGCCGTACAAGCGATTCATGACCTTCAGGAAGCCGGATACGATCGGGAAGATATTTCAGTCGTTACCAAAGATAAGAAAGAAGCGGAAGAGATCCGGAACGAAACGGGAACGAAAGCGCCGGAAGGGCTGGCGGCGGGCGCGGTGACGGGCGGCGCGTTGGGCGGAGCCGCCGGCGTTCTCGCGAGCCTCGGCGCATTGGCTATTCCGGGCATCGGACCGCTGCTTGCAGCCGGACCCATCGCGGCAGGCCTTGCGGGAGCAACGGTAGGCGCGGGAGTCGGCGGTTTGGCGGGAGGTTTTATCGGTCTGGGCATTCCGGAACACGAAGCCGAATATTACGATGAAAGAGTGCATGAAGGCGATGTGCTTGTCATGGTAGACGCGGACGAAGCCATGCGCAGCCGGATTTACGAGATTTTCGGTCGTAACGGCGCCAATAACACTTCGTACTTCGATCCGGACGGAACTTCAAGAACGCCGGGGATGGCACCCGTGGACGAAAGGGCTGCTCCGGCCGGAGTGGACGATGCCCATTTGCGCGAAGAGTCCGATTCTGATCGAGCGCGCCGTTCCAGTCATGATCCTGCGGACGATGTAGACTTCCGGGACTCGACCGATCCCAACCGCCAAGCTTCGAACCTGATTATCGGTCAAAACGATCGCCCTTACAAACGCTGATGCTGCGTAAGATCGGCAAGCCTGGCGGGCAAGAGGGGCTAGCATTATCCGAATACGGCAAGAGCGCAGGCCCGATGCCTACGCTCTTTCTTTTTTGCCGGTATGAATCCAATGCCATGAAGTTCGAAATCAAATCGATGAATGCTGAGCCTTCCGCTGCGCGGCAAGAGAAAGCCTCCGCCGTTCTCCCCGATGATACAGTCCGTAATAGGCGGCAAGCGATACCAACACTGTCAAGCCGCCTACCAGATACATCGTCGAATAACCTGCGGAAGAAGCGAGCAATCCCAGCAAGTAAGAACCCAAGCCGTAACCGAGGTCAAAAAAGACAAAGTACGTCCCTGTCGCCAGTCCGCTGCGATGCGCAGGTGCGGATTGGATCGCCAGCGTCTGGAAACTCGGAATGATCGCACCGTAACCGAGTCCGATTACCGCCGCCGTGAGCAGGAAGAAGAGTGCCGAATCGGCCCGGCTGAGCGCGATCATGCCGATTGCGAACAGCGCGATACCCGGATATACCAGCACATGCGCACCGCGACGGTCGAACAGCCGACCCGTGAACGGACGAGACAAGAGAACCATCGCTGCGAACACAATAAAGAAATAACTGGCGACGCTTTTCAATCCGATCGAAGTGGCATAGACCGAAATGAAGGTAGAAATCGCTCCATAAGCAAAAGCAATCAGAAAGCCGACGGCTGCTACGGGAATCGCACGGAATTCGATGAACCGTTTAATGTCCCAAGCACCCAGCTCACTCGGTTTGCGTTCATGCTGGGGAATTGGAGTGATTACGCCAAAAAGACAGGCCAACGAAGCAAAGATCACCATCAATACGAACAATACAGTGTACCCTGCGTTTTCGGAGACCGACAATCCTACGAACGGGCCGAAAACCATTGCCAGGCTCATAAACAAGGTAAAATAACCAATGCCTTCGCCTTTTCTCTCGCGGGGAATCACGTCAAGCACGACTGTAGACGTCGTAGTCGCCGCGATCCCGAAGGAAATCCCGTGCACGAATCGCAGCACCAGCAGCAGCGAATAATTAGGCACCCATAGATAGAAGAAACTGCATGCGGCAAACATAACGACGGAGAACACAAGCAGCTTTTTACGATTAATCTCATCCAGCCATTTGCCCGTTAAGGGACGGAAGATGACGGCTGCGATAACAAATACAGTGGTCACGAGTCCGATTCCGTCTGCGCTTCCTCCAAGATGTGTCAACGCATATTCCGGTAATGTCACGGCTAAAATATAAAAATTGATAAAAATAAAAAAACTGCTGAAGCTTATCGTCAAAAAGTTCCGGCTCCATAATCGTTCTTTTTCCAACGCAATCGTCCTCCCGAATCTCACCCAAAGCCAAATGGATCAAATTTTTAAAATTTAATTGTCTAAACAACTATATAAGAAAAAGAAACTCCTTGTCAATGCAAGAAAGTGTGGATTACAGCGTTTTTGTTCGTTTTTGGCCGTCTTATGATATGCTGGAAGTATCCGGCTCGCGAGGGCCGATACGGAAGCGGAGGGGAAGCCATGTCGGAAGAGGTCAGTCGGGTGCACCGGATTCCATTCAGTCGGATTCGCGGCGTGCTTGGAATTCGGCAAAAGATCACTAATGTATATGCCGATCACGTGAATCAATGCGTCATCGTGGAGACAGATAAGAATGTGCGTAATCCCAGTACCATTATTGAAGTGAAAAATACGTATCTCGACGTGCGTACGGTCAGCGCCGAAGAATACAATCGCATGCCCTATACGCCTAATGTGACCGATAAGCTGAAAGCGCTGCTGGATGAAGCGGAGCGTGAGGCGCTGCGGGAGAGTTTGCATCGGGCAATCGGCGAGGCGGAACATCGTTTGCAAGCCGAAGTTTCCGAAGAGGAGCGTCAGCGGCAGGAAAATTTTTTGAAAAACGCGCGTCGTGCTTTTAACAAACTCAACGGCGATCTGTAAAACAAAACCTGCGACTTTACGGACAAACCGTATATGCACTTGTTCCGTCCTTCGTTTCACGCTACAATAAATAAGTGTGAAATTTAGGACATAACCAATCAATGGAAAGCGAGCGGGATAGATATGGGTCGTAAATGGAATAATATCAAGGAAAAGAAAGCTTCCAAAGACGCCAACACCAGCCGGGTTTATGCTAAATTCGGCGTTGAAATTTATGTAGCGGCCAAGAAAGGCGAGCCGGACCCGGAATCGAACCGCGCCCTGAAAGTCGTTCTGGAACGTGCCAAGACGTATAACGTTCCGAAAGCGATCATCGATCGTGCGCTGGACAAAGCTAAAGGCAGCGGCGACGAGACGTATACCGAGCTTCGTTACGAAGGCTTCGGTCCGAACGGATCGATGGTGATCGTGGACGCGCTGACGAACAATGTAAACCGTACCGCTTCCGACGTTCGTTCCGCATTCAACAAAAACGGCGGTAACCTGGGCGTAAGCGGATCGGTAGCGTATATGTTCGACGAGACGGCTGTAATCGGGATCGAAGGCAAGAACGAAGAAGAAGTGCTGGAACTGCTGATGGAAGCGGACGTGGACGCACGCGATATTCTGACCGAGGACGAAGCGGTTATCATCTACGCGGCACCGGATCAATTCCATGCGGTGCAAGAAGCGCTTCGCGCATCCGGAATCGAAGAGTTCACGGTAGCTGAAATCACGATGCTGCCGCAGACTTTCGTGACGCTCGATGGCGATTCGGAGAAAGCTTTCGAGAAAATGATCGACGCGATCGAAGATTTGGAAGACGTACAGCAGGTGTATCACAACGTCGATTCCGACGAAGAATAAGCCAGGCATCTCAACAACAGACAAAGCGGAGACCTTATACGGGTTTCCGCTTTTTTTATATGCACAATCGAAAATATCCTTTACGTATGTCCGAAAAAAAGATTAAACAAACATAAAACCACACAATTTAAGTCTGAACATGTTGACTCACCCACATAAAACAGGTAGGATAAAAGCGTAAAGAAGATTAGCTTCAGCGGAGGAATGGACAATGAGAGTTGCAATCGCTGTTGATATCGGCGCTTCCAGCGGCCGTCTCGTAGCGGCTGCTTTAACAGGCAAGCGGCTTGAGATGAACGAGCTTCATCGTTTTGGTAACGCTTTTATAGAAAAGGACGGGCATCACTACTGGGATATCGATACTTTGTTCCAGGAGATCCTGATCGGTTTGAAAAAGGCAAAAGCAGCAGGAATCCACACCTGTACATTGGGCATCGATACTTGGGGCGTGGATTACGCGCTGCTGGATTCTTCCGGCAAGCGCCTGCACGATGTATACGCCTATAGAGACGACCGTGCTGCCGGAGCCGCGGACCGTTTGCATCAGAGCCTGGTCAGCCGGGATTTTGTGTATGCGAAAACGGGAATTCAGGAATTGAGCTTCAACACTTTGTATCAATTGTACGTACACGACCGCCAGCAGTTGGATCAGGCGAATCGAATTCTGCTTGTGCCAGACTATCTGTACTATCTTTTGACTGGGAAAATGATCAATGAAGTGACCAACGCTTCAACGACGCAGCTTCTAAATTTGCAAACGCGCGAATTCGATCCGGATTTGCTCAAGGCATTGGGGCTTAAGCGCGAGCAGTTTGCCGAATTAACGCAGCCGGGTACGCAGCTTGGAAGCTTGAAGGCGGAACTCGCGGCAACAGGCGAGTATCCCGAATGTTCGGTCATCGTTGCGCCGACGCACGATACCGCATCCGCGGTTGTCGGTGTACCGGCCAAGGGAGATCGAAGCTGGGCGTATATCAGCAGCGGCACTTGGTCATTGCTTGGTGCCGAGCTGGATGAGCCGCTTAACGGAGACGAAGCACGCAAAGCGAACTATACGAATGAGTGGGGAGCTTACGGCACATTCCGTTTTCTTAAAAACATTATGGGGCTATGGATGATCCAGGAGGTTCGTCGCGAGCATGGAGCGATCCAAAGTTTTGCCGAACTGGCAGAATCGGCCGGGCGAGAAGAGGCTTTTCGCAGCCTGGTCCCGTGCAACGATGATCGCTTCCTGAATCCGCCGAGCATGACCGCGGAGATCGTTGCGTTTTGCCAAGAAAGCGGTCAACCCGTACCCGACACGCCTGGACGTTTAGCCAGATGCATTTTTGATAGTTTGGCACTGACTTATTTGGACGCCATGCGTGAGTTGGAACGATTGACGGGCCAAAAATACGAGGTGCTACATATCGTCGGAGGGGGCTCCAATAACAAATCGTTGTCCCAATTAACGGCCGACCTGCTGGGTATCGAAGTATGGACAGGGCCGTCAGAAGCGACTGCGATCGGCAATATAGCGGTTCAATTGATCGCGGACGGATCGCTGACGGATATCGGACAGGCAAGGCAAGTCATTGCAGACTCGTTCCCGCCGACTATTTGTCGCCCAAGTCCGGTATCCAATCGTCATAATCTGGTGGAACGCTGGCACAGCATCACTCAACTGACCTTGAAGGAGACTTTACAATGAGCGAAGCAACGGAAAAAGCTTATCTGGAAGCCAAAAAATTATACGCCAAGCATGGTGTCGATGTAGATGCAGCACTCGCCAAACTGGCGGATATCAAGATCTCGATTCATTGCTGGCAGGGCGACGACGTGCAAGGATTTTTGTTCCGCGACAAGACGCTAAGCGGCGGTATTGCCGTGACCGGAAGTTACCCGGGACGCGCTTCGACGCCGAATGAGCTGCGCGCCGATCTGGATGCAGCTTTGGCGCTTATTCCGGGCAAGCATAAAATCAACTTGCACGCGATCTATGCGGATACGGACGAACAGGTGGATTTGGACGCGTTGGAGCCACGTCATTTTCAAGGCTGGATCGATTGGGCGAAGAGCAACGGCCTGGGGCTGGACTTCAATCCAACGCTGTTTTCCCATCCCAAGGCTGAAGACGGCTTCACGCTGAGCCACACCGATCCGGAAATCCGCAAATTCTGGATCGATCATTGCAAAGCTTCCCGCCGCATCGCGGAGACCTTCGGTCGCGAGTTGGGTCAGCCATGTGTCACCAATCACTGGATGCCGGACGGCTTCAAAGATACTCCGGTTGATCGCTGGTCGCCGCGCGCGCGTCTGCGTGATTCCCTAGACGAGATCTTTGCGGAGAAAATTGACGAGCAATACAACATCGATGCGGTGGAAAGCAAACTATTCGGAATCGGCTCGGAAAGCTACGTCGTCGGTTCGCACGAGTTCTATATGGGCTACGCCATGAGCCGCGGCAAAACCGTCTGCCTGGACGCCGGACATTTCCATCCGACCGAAGTGATCTCCAATAAACTGTCTTCCATCCTGATGTTCACCGACCAATTGCTGCTGCACGTCAGCCGCCCGGTTCGTTGGGATAGCGACCACGTCGTAACGATGGATGACGAACTGCTGGAAATCGCCCGCGAACTCGTTCGAGGCGATCTGCTGCCCCGTACCCATATCGGCCTGGATTTCTTCGACGGCAGCATCAACCATGTCGCAGCTTGGGTCATCGGTGTCCGCAACACGCAAAAAGCGCTTCTGCGCGCTTTGCTTGAGCCGATCGAACAACTCAAACAGATCGAAATCGAAAAAGACTATACTTCCCGCCTGGCACTGGTCGAAGAATTCAAATCCTATCCGTTCGGCGCGATCTGGGACCACTTCTGCGACCAAGCCGGCGTTCCTGTACGCGAAGATTGGCTGACCCAAGTTAAAACTTACGAAAAAGAAGTCCTTCAAAAACGTGGACAACATGAGGTAGCTTCCAAGTAGCTATTCCCGCTGCTGAAAAAGTCGCTTCGGTGCGGAGAAGCGAGAAGACTGCGAGAGAAATTCGTTCAAGACGCTGTCTCACTCGGAAAATGGATTGGGTTTAAATAAGGAATTTTCCGAGTTCAAAGGCGTCTTTCACTGAATTTCTCTCTCCGTCTTCTCGCTTCCAGCCACGTTGGACTTTCTCCAGACGTTGAATAGCATCTTAGAAGCTCGTATAGGGAGAAAAAATACAGAAATACAGAAATGCAGAAATAAAAAATGAATACCAAGTTTCAGACAGGCGAAGGTTACGGCTTCGCCTGCCGCACTTCATACCTAACCCACCATCCACGTGCGTGCGGAGCGGAGGGGGAGAAGGAACCGAAGAAACGAAGTGGTCGTCTTTGAATTTTGATGTTCACCTTACAAAAGTCAAATCGAAAAATCAAAATTCAACACGCGATCGCAGGCCCTTCTCCCCCGCAGCGCCACCCAGCGCCGCTCCATCGCCACGCCACCCAAAGGAGCCCAACTCATGAGCACAATCAACGCCGAACAAACAGCGAAAGCACTTGAAATTCCTTTTATCCGCGAAATGTCCGAAATCACCCAGCATATGTGGCGAAACGGCTGGGATGAACGTAACGGCGGTAACGTCAGCTGCATTCTCGACGAAGCCGAAGTTGCCAAGTACCTGGACATTAACAGCGTCATTCGCGTGATCGAGCCTGCATTTCCCGTCAACGAACTTGCGGGAAAATACTTCATCGTAACCGGCTCCGGTAAGTATTTCAAAAATGTACTGCAAGATCCGTCCGGTAATCTGGGCGTACTGCGCGTCAGCAAAGACGGTACGAAGTTGGAGCTGCTATGGGGGTTGGATCATGATGCCAAGCCGACGAGCGAGCTGCCTTCGCACTTTATGAGTCATAATGAGCGCCTCAAAGCTGATCCCAACCATCGCGTCGTGATCCATAACCATGCAACGAACGTGCTGGCGATGACTTTTATTCACGATCTCGACGAAGCAAAGTTCACGAAAACGTTGTGGGAAATGTGCACGGAATGTATCGTTGTTTTCCCGGATGGCATTGGCATTATTCCGTGGATGGTTCCGGGGTCAAGCGAGATCGGCCTTGCCACGGCAGAGAAGATGAAAGAGTATCATTCCGTGATTTGGCCGCAGCATGGCATCTTCGGAACCGGTACATCGATTGACGAAGCTTTTGGTTTGATCGAGACGATCGAGAAAGCGGCACAGATTTACATGCTGATCGCTCACCACGAAATTAAGCAGCGGATTACTGAGCAGGAGCTATCCGACCTTGCGGCGGCATTCGGCGTAACCCCGCGGCCAGGCATCTTAAGCGTCTAACATGATCAATGATAGCTTACGCCCGATTCCCATATGCGGAGTCGGGCGTTTCGTGTAAAATAAGGACAAATGAGAGAGGCGAAAGGGGCCAAAATCGATGTTCCAGGATCATGCGGAGCAGTATGTGGTGTTTAAGATCGAAGGGGAAGAGTACGGTTTACCCATACAGCATGTGCTGCAAATTCTGACTGTGCCGGAGAACGTCCCCGTATCGGATTATTATTCGGCGATTCGGGGCATGATGAAGATTCGAGGCAAGATTATGCCGGTGTTTGATGTCCGGTTTGCTTTTGGCTTTGACGAAGCTTTCCCGGATGCCAAGCAGAGGCTTTTGCTGATCGAGATTGGGCGGCTTAACGTAGGGTTGATCGTGGACGAAATCACTGAAGTGCTGAAGGTCGGTGCGGAAGCTCCTCAGATCGGAGACGGAAGAAGCCGCGGCAAGCGCAAAGGATCGTTTTTCACGGGGATGTACAAAACGCCGGATCGAATCGTAATGCTGTTCGACCTTCAGGAGATGTTGGAGGAGGAAGGACTGTACGTCGAATAAAACGGCGGCCCAACGTTTTACGCGCACACAAATACCCCCGCATCCTTGAATCAACAAGACTGCGGGGGGCTATTCGTTAAGGTCATTATTCAATTTTGTTCGTTCCTCCTGATGATCCAATCCACATGCTTGACATGGTGAACGTATTTCTTGTGTTTCCAGTCTTGCCGATTGGCGTATGCTTCACAGCTTTCGTCAACCGTTTAGCGGTTTGTTTCTTATTTTTTGATGCTGTTTCTTGCCCGGGTCTTGCATCCGTACTCCGTTAAATTCGGAGCTTGTCGCATCTTCGCGACTGTTTCCATGTCGGTTTGCATATGGGGGTGAGTTCCCGCATACATCGATTCCACGAAAAGTGTTTTCACGGACACTTTTCCTTTGTGTAAATCGTGCTAGTATGCTTCGCTAACCTGTTTCATTGGAATCCTGCTCCTTTCCACGCAAGGCTTAATCCTGCTCGAAACGGCCGTTTCCACTGAACAATAGTTTCTCTTTGGTTTGACAGCCTTAATGCCCGCATTAAGCGTCTTCTGGACTTACGGGTCCAGTATGCGTGAGCAAAGGTTCTGCCTGCCTAACCTATTGCATTGGAATCATGCTCCTTTTTTGCAAGGCTTCTTTCCCTGCTCGAAATCGCGATTTCCTTCTACAATGGTCTTTTTCAAAGCATGTTCACCTTTACCTTGTTCATTTTAGACTCAATCCGTCGGGTGACTCTGAGTTTCCCACATACCTGATTTTACAGAAAGGTGCTGTCACGTACGCCTTCTGAACGTAAAACCACTCAGTATGCTTCGCTTACGTGTGTCATCGGAATCTTCTCCTTTGGAGCGAAAAGGATCTTCGCTGCTTCGGCGTTTTTCCGTCGGTTGAAGGTCATTCTGTCAAGCCTTGGGGTGAGTTCCCACGTACCCTCGATCTCACGAAAAACGTTTTCACTGACGTTTTTCATGCGTGAAAATCGGTCATTGGTACGTTTCGCTAACCTGTTTCATCGGAATCCTGCTCCCTTCGAAATCCAAGATGGTAAAATCTCGTTATCGACCGGTCTTCAATCTTCCGTCCTCTGCAATGGTCTACGGTGAGTACTCTAAGTTTCCCACATAACCGTTCTCTCGAAAGACGTTTTCACGGGCGTCTTTCTTTCAACTTAAGAGTTCGGGATATGCTTCGCTTACCCTAGTCCATTGGACTTGTCCCTCCTTCGATGAATGATGGAAAAGTCTTTGAGTAGCACCCGCAATACTTACTGTTGGCGTTGCTTTGAAGTATTGTTGGTGTTGCACCTATATTACCCCCGATTACGGAAAAGTAAAACGTCTGTAAAAACATCACGATGTTTGTAAAAGCAGGTCTGGTTCATCCAGCTCTTTCGCGCTTCTACAAACGCAAAATAGCGCTTTATTTTACGATTTTTCTCGTTTTCGGCACCAAGCAAGCTCTAAAACGGTCTTTGTTTTGGGTAATAGAAAAGAAGATAAGCAACATAAGGAGGAATCAAGGATGGGAATGTTAAAAACGATCAAAACCAGCATGAATGATATCAAACAGGCACAAGACGGCATCAAGGCATCGATGGACGGCCTCAAAACGGAATTGGATACGTTAAAAGGAAGCATGGAGCGTGTGCAGGAACAGGTAAAAGACAAGCCTGCCAAATTCAAATCCTCGTTATCGTATTTAAAATTGGGAATAGGCGATCTTAAAACGGAAGTTACGAGCATCAAGCAAGGCTTTGCACAGATTAAAGATGCCGGAAAAGATCGCGAACCTGCCGCTGCGTTAATCGCAGGTGCTGAGTTTGTACATGAAGCTTCCGGATTCAAGTTGAAAAGAGCAGGGCAGGTCATCGGAGAAATTACGTATGCCGAAGGTCCTGAACCGAACACATGGATGGCGAACCATACTTACGTGGACCCTGATTACCGAGGCGGCAACGTAGCCAAGCAGTTATTGGATCGTCTTGTGGAAGAAGCGCGGTTGCAAGAAAAAATGATTTTCCCGGTTTGTTCTTATGTTCGAGCGCAGTTCAAGCGTAATGATGAATACCGGGATGTATGGCATCAGTATTGATAAAAGAATGACATAGAGGTACTTTAGGCCCAAGTGACATCATGTTGCTTGGGCTTGCTCTTTTTTTTGTCAGTGAAATCGGGTATTCTTATACATAGAGTATTGCAGAAAATCAAATTGTTCATAATTACGAAGTTCGTGCGGAAAGCGGTGGCTGAAAGGCCACCGCTTCACTTTTCGGCGCGGCAGCAAAAGGAGAAAATTCATGACATCAAATGTCTTAGAGCGCCTGAGAAACGAAAGTGCTCCTTACCACGATCGGGTGGAAGCTAACCCTTACGCCTCAGCGATCATGGCAGGGACGATCGAACTGAACGAATACAAGGTTTATTTGGAGATGTTTTACGGTTTCATCGTTCCTTTGGAAAATATTGCGGCGGAATCGAGAGCGTTATCCCTGTCGGGCTATGACCTGGAAGGCCGTCGCAAAACTCCAATGTTAAAAAAAGATCTTATCGAGTTGGGAACATTGCAGGATCAGCTTGATGAGATTCCGCTTTGCGAAGAATTGCCTGACATATCTACGCCGGAGAAATTGCTCGGTTGCTTCTATGTCATCGAAGGTTCGACGATGGGCGGACAGATGATTACCAAGAAACTGGCTCGGGTTCTTCCGGTTTCGACAGAAGCCGGTTTGGCTTACTTCAATGCTTACGGTGAAGAAAGTCGGGCTCGCTGGGCTTCTTTTCGGGAGCAATTGATGGAAGCCGGACAAAACGAAGCAAGCTGCGAAGAGATTGTTTCTTCCGCGATCGAGACTTTTCGGTTATTAGAGCGTTGGTTCGACAGAAATCCGCAATCGTAATACTGGACGTATACCCACACCCAGAGCACAGGAGGTACTTACACGATTATGTCCAATTTAAATTCCGAAAACGAACCTCTCAACCGTTCTTTGATTACAGGCGATGGCTTTGTTACTGATGAGCCGATCGACTTGACCAACTGTGACAAAGAACCGATTCATATTCCGGGAATGATTCAACCCAATGGCGTGCTGTTAGCTGCTCGGCGTACTCCGACAGGGAAGATTGTGCAATGCAGCCAGAACTCGAATGAGCTGCTCGGGCGAACGCCGGATGAGCTGCTTGGTATTCCATTAGCCGATTTAATCGGAGCCGATGTGATGACGGATCTTGTCAAACGGGATCTGAACACCATCGCTTCCTCCGATCTGCAATATTTGAATCTGCAAATCGACGTACAAGGACTGCCCGTGCGATTTACGGCAGTGGCTCACGAGAGCGAAGGCTTACTCATTCTCGAACTTGAACTGGAATCGGATGAAGATGACGAGGCCGACAATGATTTCCGTTGGATTCGTACCTTCTTTGTCAAACTTAAGCAGAGCGCTAACCGATACACCGCCAGTCAGGCAGCGGCAGAGCAGGTCAAGGAAATTCTCGGTTACGACCGGGTGATGATCTATGAATTCGATAAGGAATGGAACGGCAAAGTTATCGCTGAAGCCAAGGAACCTCAATTGGAGCCTTTCCTCGGCCATCATTATCCTGCATCCGACATTCCCAAACAGGCACGAGAGCTGTATTTGCGCAATTGGTTGCGTACCATTGTCAATGTGGATTACGAACCGGTGCAGATTACGCCCACTTTACAGCCGCTCACCGGAAAGCCGCTGAACCTGAGCTTGTCCGTGCTGCGAAGCGTATCGCCGATGCATATCGAATACTTGAAAAACATGGGCGTGGGCGCAACCGTAACGATCTCCCTGATCCACGACGGCCAGTTATGGGGCATGATTACCTGCCATCATTATTCGCCCAAGTACGTGACGCACCGCATCCGCAATCTGTGCAATTTCCTTGGGGCTTTTTTCTCGAACGAGCTTTATCAACGCCAACAGCTGGACGAATACCAAGCCGAGCTGCGATTGCGCACGGAGGCCTCGCGCATCGCGAAGATTTTCTTGGGCAATTCCAGTCCGTTCCATATCGTCGAGGAATTGTATGCTTCGGAGAGCCGTTTGCTGAAAATGATGGATGCTTCGGGCGTAGCGGTCAGTTTCAACGACAAATTGCTGTTATTCGGCGATACTCCCGCTCCTGCGCAGGTAAGGGAACTCTCCGGCTGGATGGCGGGAAAAGGAAAAAACTACATGTACCAAACGTCAAGGCTGAGCCTGGAATTCGCGCCGGCGGCAGCCTACAAGGAAAAGGCGTCGGGGGCGCTGTATGCCGCCTTGTCTCCGGGTCAACAAAATTATATCATCTGGTTCCGGCCGGAAGTGCTTCAGATCGTGGACTGGGCGGGCGATCCGGCCAAAGCCGTCATTCGTGACGACGACGGCATGCGCCTATCGCCGCGCAAATCGTTCGAAAAATGGCGTCAGGTGGTTCAGTCCACTGCTTTCGATTGGAAAACGGAAGAATTGAACGCGTTGATCGAACTGCGCGCCGTCGTCGATAACCAGACGAAGAGCGATTTGCAGCGGGCCGAAGAACAAGCGCTGCAAAATTCGCGCATGCTGCGCCAAAACGAGCAGAGATATCTCCAACTGATGGAATTCTCCCCGGTCGCTTTCTTTACGATTACGGATCGGCATATCGTATACTGCAACGAACAGGCGGCGAAGCTGCTGGGGGAAGCGAATAAGGAAGAGCTGATCGGCCGCGATTTCCTTCCGTTCGTGCTCGCCGATTCGCGCGAGCCGATGCGCATTCTGTTGGAGCGGCTCGAAAAGGACGCTTCCGCGCTCGTGTCGGGCAATCAAGCTTTCGTGAACGTCAAATGCGAACCGCTTCAATTGGATATCACATTGGCGGCCGTTTCGCATAGCGGAAGACCTTCGATCATGTTGATCGCGCGCAAAGCAGCCGAGACGGTAGAGCAGCAGACCGAATATACAAGCATTACCGATCAGTTGAGCAGCTATATGGCGACCGATCCGTTAACCGATCTTCCCAACCGCCGGGCGTTCGAGGAGCGCCTGGAAGAGGACTGGAATGCAGCGGCTTCGTTTAACGATCGGCCGCCGATCGCGCTGCTGGAGATCGATATCGACGACTTCCGCGCCTACAACGCGGTACACGGATTGCAGGGCGGCGACCTGTGCATTCAAAACGTCGCCCAGGTGCTGGACTTATTCGGGAGCGAGCATGAGGCAAGGGTTTCGCGCATGGGCGGAGGAGCCTTCATGCTGAGGCTGGACGGCGAGCATGCGGATCGCGCGAAAGAACTGGCCGAACAGCTGCGTCAAGCCGTCGTGGGGCTGCAAATGAACCGGGATGAAGGACGGGGCAACGAAGATTATGTTACCGTCAGCATCGGCGGCATCATCATGCGCCCGAATCGCGACTACCGATTCACGCACTTCATGGCTCAGGCGGATCGCGCGCTGATGAAAGCAAAGCGCGAAGGCAAGAACCGCGTCGTATTCATGGAAGAATGATTCCCGGCAAGACGCCGGACAATCGATGACTTTCTCAAATTGAAGAAGCCGTCTCTCGGATGCCGAGCAGACGGCTTCTTCGTTGTTTTTCAGAGAGAAAACTTAAAGCGACAACGGAATTTCTTTAACGCCGCGCACGATCATTCCCGGACGCCATTCCAGCGCATCGGCATCTTCGCGCATCCTGACGTTCGGAAAGCGTCGAAGCAGGGTATTGATCGCGATCTCTCCTTCGAGTCTCGCCAGCGGGGCCCCCAGACACATATGAATGCCGTGTCCGAACGCCAAGTGCCGGCTGCGCTCCCGTGTGATATCGAACAGGTCCGGATCGGAAAAGTGATCGCCGTCCCGGTTCGCGGAATCGAGCGCCACGACCACCAAATCGCCGCGCTTCATCCGATGTCCGCGGAACTCCAAGTCTTCCCCGGCCCAACGGGACGTGCTGAATTCGACCGGACCGTTGTAACGAAGCATCTCTTCGATCGCGCTTTTGATCAGATCGGGGTTTTCGCGCAGCTTTTCCAATTGGTCGGGATGTTGAAGCAGCGAAATCATGCCGTTGCCGATCAGATTGACCGTCGTTTCGTGTCCCGCGATGATGAGCAGCGCCACGACGCCGTAAATTTCCTGCTCGGACAGCTTTTCGCCGGCTTCTTCCGCGCTGATCAACTGGCTGATCAGGTCGTCGCCGGGATTTTCCCGAACTTTCGCGAACCAGTGTCCGAGATATTCCGTGAATTCCTGCATATGCCGGTAGACGTCAGGACCTTCCTCGGCGTTGGAGGCTCCGATAATCGAGTTGGACCATACGCGGAACTTGTCCTGATCTTCGATCGGCACGCCGAGAATTTCGCTGATGACGATGATCGGCAGCGGGAACGCGTAATCGTCGATCAAAGACATGCGGTCTTTGCCTTCGACGGCGTCAAGCAAACCGTCCGCGATCTGCTGAATATGCTCGCGCATGCTTTCGACAAGCTTCGGCGTGAAGCCCTGCTGCACCAGCCCTCGCAAGCGGCGATGGTCGGGCGGATCGGAAAACAGCATATTGCTGGTAAAAATGCTTTGGGAACCGCTGCCGTACACTTTGGTCATGTCCTTGATGAAACGGTTATCTTTGAGCACTTCGACGGCGTCTTCGTAACGGGTGATCATCCAGCCGAACTGCCCGTCGGGAAACATCAATTGGGCAATCGGTTCTTCTTCTCTCAACCGTGCATAGACGGGATAAGGATTTTGCGTAAAATCCGGCGTGAACAAAGCGTTTTTCGGCGATTCTTCGGAAAATTTCAAACGGATGGCTCCTTTCGGATTTCAACTCCGGTGCTATCCTTCATATAGGCAAAGCAGCGGCGAGTGAATCAGCGATTTTACAATCGGCGCGTTGCGGAGGCAAAAAAAGGCGTTGTATACTGTTATTATGTCGAAAACGAAATAAGCATTCAAAAAAAACGGCCGCCGACGGTCTCGAGTACGTACGGCAAGCCGGATGGAGGAAAAAAGATGACAGACGCTTTCGTATTCAAAATGACGGATCGGGCTCAAGCGCAAATTTTAAAATACGTGGAAGGTGTTCCGGAAGACGCCCGGACCTTGGTGCCGGAAGGCTTCTCCAACCATCTGCACTGGCAGTTGGGACATATCGTCGCGGTGGCCGACCGGGTGGTGAACGGCTTATCCGGCCGCCAACCCGTGCTTCCGTCGGCCTATGCCGCTTATTTCGCGCCGGGAACCAAGCCGGCCGAGTGGGAAGGAGAGCCGCCGGCCTGGGATGAATTGATCGCGCGTTTGCAGGAGCTGCCCCAGCAGTTCCGCGAAGCTTATGCCGGCAAGCTGGACGAAAAGCTGGAGAACCGGGAGAACTTTGCCAAAGCCGAGACGCTCGGCGATCTGGTGGCGCTGAACGCCGGACATATGCAGCATCATTCGGGATTCATCAATGCCTTGGCGCGCATCGTTCGCGCTTAAACAAACACAGAAGGGGAGATTCCGCGTGAAAAAATCGAAAGCGTTATGGACGGCCCTCGGCGTTGCCGCCGTTCCGGCGGCGGCCGTGGTCGCAGGAAGCTTTTACTTTTACCAGTTGGCTGTCGCGCGCGCTCCGAAAAAATTCCTCGACGGCGATCCCGGCTTGCAGCCGAATCCCGACGTGCAGACGGAAACGACATCCAGCCGCGATTGGTGGAACGGTCAATCTTTTGAACACCGTCAGCTGTTTTCCGGCGACGGGCTAAAGCTGCACGCCTATTACCTGCCGGCAAAAAGAACCACGGCGCGCACGGCCATTTTGGCGCACGGCTATTCCGGCGACGCTTCGATCATGAGCGGCGTGGCGAAGTTTTATCACGAAGATCTGGATATGAATATTCTCGTTCCTGACGCCCGGGGACACGGACGCAGCGAAGGCACGTACATCGGTTACGGTTGGCATGAGCGTGTCGATTATTTGGGATGGATTCGGCAGGTCATCGCGCAGGACGGGCCGCAGGCACAGATCGTCTTGCATGGCATTTCGATGGGTGGCGCTACGGTCATGATGACGAGCGGGGAGGATCTGCCGCCGCATGTCAAAGCCATCGTCGAAGATTGCGGCTACACGTCGGTTCGCGCCGAACTGGAACACCAGATGAAGCGGATGTACAAACTGCCTGCATTCCCGATGCTTCCGGCGACTGAGGCGTTGACGAAAATTCGTGCGGGCTACTCGTTTACTGAAGCGTCTGCGTTGAATCAGGTACGCCGCTGCCGGACGCCGATGCTGTTCATCCACGGCTCGAACGACGTGTTCGTGCCGACGTCGATGGTGCACGAACTGTACGAGGCATGTCCGGCCGATAAAGACCTGCTGATCGTGGACGGCGCAGGACATGGCGATTCTTTCCTAATCGACAAGGCGGCGTATACAAGCAAAGTCAAAGAATTCCTGAGCGGCCGACTGACTGAACCTGCCGCGGCAGACTGATCGATCGCAGAAAGGCAGACGCTTGAAAGTTCAAAGCTTTTTTCCGTTTATAACGCGGAGAAAAGCTTTTTTTATACGAATTTTGAAGTTTGGGACATATGTCCTTCCCTGATCCTACCGCTCTGTCCGTATAATAGGTAAGGTTATCAAAGGAAACGGGGGCATACTAAGTGTTTAGAGGAATAGTGTTTGCTTTTTTGGGCGGCGCCTGTATTACCTTGCAGGGCGTAGCCAATTCCCGGATCAGTCATGATATCGGGACCTGGCAAGCGGCGACCGTAACGCAGTTGACCGGATTTATTATGGCATTCATGATTTATTTGTTTGTGCGTGACGGCGACTTAGGCGGTTTCCGTAAAGTTAAGCCGCTGTATCTGGCAGGCGGTGCATTCGGTTCGGTCATCATTTTCAGCGAAGTAACCGCGATTCAGACGATCGGCGTCACGTTTACCATCTCTGCCTTGTTGATCGCTCAGCTGCTCGTCACTTTCTTGATCGATCGATTCGGCTGGTTCGGCACCTCGAAAAGTGAAATGCGCGCGCCGCAGTTTATCGGTCTGGCGATGATGATCGGTGGCGTGTTGATTATGAAGCTATAGGCGAAGGAGCTTTTGGAGATGAGAGAAATCAAAGATTCCCGTTTGCTCCATCAGTATCTGGTCCAGCATGAGCTGGAGGAAGTATTCCACGAGCCGCTGCGTCCTTTGTTGGGTCTGTATGGATTCGAACCGGGCGAGGCGTTATGCAGTCAAGGCGCGCGCGCAAACATGTTATATGTGCTGGTCAAAGGGAAAATCAAGATTTATACGACTTCACCTGAAGGCAAGACGCTTGTGATCTCGTTCAAAAACCCGCCGGAAGTGATCGGGGACATCGAATATATTCGCGACCTGAACATTATCAACACCGTCGAAGCCGTTTCTCCCGTCACCGTGATCGGAATCCATGGGAAAACGCTTAAGCGTTACGGAGACGATCATGCGCCGCTATTGCGTTTTATGCTGGATATTATCACGAAAAAGTTTTATGTCAAATCGGATTTTCTCAGCTTTAACCTGATGTATCCGGTCGAGGTGCGGCTTGCGAGCTATTTACTCTCCGTCTGTTACGACGAGAGCGATGCCGCCTTCAAAGGTCGTCTGGCTACTTCTGAGCTGACCGATACGGCGAACCTGATCGGAACCAGCTATCGGCATCTCAACCGCGTAATCCGCAAGCTGTCCGAGGAAGGACTGGTTGAGCGCAGCGGCGGATATCTGCATGTCCGTGATCGGGCGCTGCTGGAGCAGTTGGCAGGACGGAATTTGTATGAGCATTGAGTACTAGCACCATGGCCAAGATTAAAGGAGGAAAAAGAATGCTACTCGGATTGCTGCTTGCGGCATTTGCAGGGATGATGGTCGCGCTGCAAACGATCTTTAACAATAGAACGGATGTGCATATGGGTTCTTGGGCGACGACGACTTGGGTTCTTTTCATGGGATTTGTCGCTTCGCTGGTGTGCAGCCTGATCTTCGAAGGGAGCCGCACCTTCAATTTGCAAAATATGCAGCCCTGGTACTGGTTCAGCGGCTTGATCGGCGTAGGTGTCGTGATCTGTCTGGTGCTGGGCATCAAGATTCTCGGTCCGACCTTCTCGGTCTCCGTGACCTTAACCGCTCAGCTGGGCTTTGCCTTATTGTTCGATTCGCTCGGTTGGCTGGGGCTGCAGAAGGTGGCTTTCGATTGGAAGCAGCTTGCGGGAGTCGCAGTTATCGTAGCAGGAATCTATGTTTTTAAGTTTGGCGGAAAAAAACAACCGGCGGAAGCCGTACAATAAGGAGACATTCAAATGGAAACCCGACAAAACGGACAATCGAGCACGATGCCGATCATGATCGACAAAGTCGCTTGGATTTTGGTTCAAGACGGCAAGGTGCTGAGCGCTCGCTCAAAAGGCAAAGACATTTACTACTTCCCCGGCGGCAAGCGTGAACCCGGCGAAAACGATACGGAGACGCTCGTACGCGAGATCGAGGAAGAATTGACCGTCCGAATCAAGCCCGATACCGTACGCCCTTTCGGAATCTTCGAAGCCGAAGCCGACGGAAAAGCAGCCGGCGTTCGCGTACGCATGGTTTGCTACACCGCCGATTACGAAGGCCGACTCTCACCAGCCGCCGAGATCGAAGAACTAGCCTGGCTAGGCGAAAACGACCGCAACCGAGTCTCCGCTGTCAGCCAATTAGTCTTCGACGTTGTTTATGGGACAAGTAAAAAAGCTTAATCGATCTTTTGGACACAATATAAATATTTTGTACAGTAAAAAGCTCTCTTATTCAGTCTGTCAACGTGTCGAGAAAGTCAAACGTAACTGAAAGCGAGAAGACGGGGATAAAAATTCAGTGGAGGAGCGATAGCGTTCAACACGCGACCGGAACGAATTTTTCTCGCAGTCTTCTCGCTTCCCGCACTTATGCAACTTTCTCGACAACATTTGACAGTCCAGATAACAGGGCTGTCTTTTTCATGCTATGCTAGTTAGATAGACGAACAGATAAAGAGCAGGAGGCGGAGAACGTGGAAATCAGAACGATTCGTGCAGCAGACAATGCCGCGATCGAAGTCATCATCCGGGAATGCCTGATCGAATTCGGCGGCAACCGGGAAGGGTTAGCCTGGCAGGACGATAGCCTGTCGGCACTATCCGCCTTCTACGCAGGGGAGGACCGGGAATACTGGGTTGCGATTGAAGACGGTCGATTGATCGGAGGTTGCGGCATCGCGCCATTCGCCGAATCCAAGAAAGTCTGTGAACTGCAAAAAATGTATGTGGTCGCCGGGGCGCGAGGAAACGGTGCGGCAGGCAAGCTGCTTGCCATTGCATTGGAATTTGCTGCACTGCATTATGAGGAATGTTATCTGGAGACGCTGCAAACGATGGAAGCCGCGAATCGATTTTACCGCAAGAACGGCTTCCGGGAGTTGGATGCGCCGCTAGCGGGTTCGGAGCATTTCGCCTGTGACGCTTGGTATATTCGCTCGCTTCATACCGGTTGGAAATCCCGTCGGGTGAGCGAGATGGGGTCATCCGTATTCTCGAAAGTATTTGGCTGGAAAGAAGAAGCACAGCGTCTGGGAAAAGAAATGATCGACCTCAGCATCGGTACGCCGGATCGGCCGCCCGCGCCTGAAATTCGCAAAGCTTTGAGCGAAGCGTCACTGCGCGAGGATGTATACGGTTATCCCGGCACGCGAGGCAGCGCGGAGTTCCGCAGGCAAGCCGCCGCCTGGATGAAGCACCGCTTCGGCGCCGACGTCAATCCGGAAAGCGAACTGCTGCCGCTGCTGGGTTCGCAAGACGGACTTTCGCATCTCGCCCAAGCGATTTGCAATCCGGGAGACTTGGCGATGGTGCCCGATCCCGGTTATCCGATCTATCTGGGAGCGCTGAGATTGGCGGGAGTGGAGCCGTACAAGTTGCCTTTGCGGCGAGAAAACGGATTTTTACCGGATCTGGATCAGATTACGGATGAAACGTGGTCGCGTGCCCGTTTTATACTGGTCGCCTTTCCCGGCAACCCGATCGGAGCCCGTGCCGACCAGGCTTACTTCGAGAAATTGATCGCCTTGGCTAAAAAATGGAATGTGCTGATCGTGCATGATCTCGCTTATTCGGAATTAGGCTTCGGCGATTATCGACCGATGAGTATCTTGGAACTGCCCGGAGCCAAAGACATCGCCGTCGAGCTGCATTCTTGTTCGAAAAGCTTCAACATGCCCGGCTGCCGAATCGGCTTCATTACCGGCAACGCCGAAGCTGTCGGAGCCTTGCGAGAACTGAAAGGCCATATCGATTTCGGCGTGTTCGAACCGGTTCAGCAAGCGGCAATCGAAGCGTTCCGCTTGGCGATGGAAGCTTCGGAGGGAGACCGGGGCGTAGCGCCGCTCTACGAACGTCGATGCGAGATCTTCCGTCAGGCCCTGACGGAAGAAGGCTGGACGATCGACAAACCGGACGCCACCATGTTCCTTTGGGCAGAGATTCCCGAGCGTTTTCGTGAGAATGGCCGTGTCGGAAGTTCAAGCATCTTCGCAGAAAAGCTGCTGCTAGCGACAGGCGTAGCCGTTGTCCCGGGCGAAGCATTCGGCGACGAAGGCGAAGGCTTTGTACGCATTGCGCTAGTACGGGAGGAAGAGACGCTGCTAGAAGCGGCGCGGCGGATCGGTCGATTTATTCGCGGTGAAATGTAGAGATGTAAAAGTACCCTTATTTTTGAAGCTGCCACGCACAAAAAGAAGCTGCTCTCTATCTGTAAAGAGCAGCTTCAACGCGCGACCGTAACGAATTTCTCTCGGAGTCGTCTCTCTTCCCGCGTCGAAGCCACTTTCTCGACAACTTGGAGCTACTCTCTAATCATAGAGAGCAGCTTCTTTTTATAGGCGGAAAGCTTCAGCAATTCGTTAAGCAGCCGTTTGCGCAGAAGCGGCATGAGCTTGCGACGGGAATATTTTCATAAAGATCGCACGCGTTACCGGACCCACAATCACCAATTGCAGCGGAAGCGCGCAGACGAAGTTTGTCCATAAACTATGCATATACGCCCCGCCCAGACCCGAACCCAAACCCGCATGATTCAAAGCTCCGTACATCGACATGAAAATCACCATTCCAAGTACCATGAAGCATGAAATCGTCAGCACTTTTTGGATCATCGGGGCGGCAGGTTTAACCAAACGACCCGCGATTTTTTTAGCCAAAGGACCTACAACGAAAATGTCCAGCGCCAAAGCCACGACAAAAGCCGGAAGATAACCAATCGCCATCGTACGCAGTGCCTCCCAAGTAACCCCTTGCATGAGCAGCACATTATAGATCGTCATGCCCAATACCATTAATGCGCACATCATCGTCGTGAAGATCAAATTTTCTTTTTTATTTTTGCCCATTTCTCTGCTCCTTGTGCCGAACATGTTCTTACAGACGTACATAAGTAACTGCCCAAGCTTTATTTTTATTGTCCACTTGGTTTACAATATCATTAGTAAAGAAATAATGTCAACTTAGTTGACGAAAAACCATGATTTTTTGACAGGGGTGTAGATCCATGAACGTGACCGAAGCTTCTTCCGCCACTTTGATTGACCTGATGAGCGACAAGCATCTTTTTTTACGAAAAAAAGTGGCGGAATTGGATGGAGAAGAACTCAATCGAACAGAAACGCATATTTTGGCTGTTGTTGAAACGGCCGTAAAAATCTCGATTTCGGAGATCGGCAGAGCCGTTAATCTGACTCGTCAAGGTACGCATAAGAGTGTACTGGGTTTGATCGAGCGCGGTTATCTGGAAGAATCACAGGATGCCGATAACCGACGTGACCGCTACGTGCGCCTAACGAGCAAGGGCCAGCAGGCTTGCGATCGCCAACTGGCAGTCAAGCGCGAGTTGGAACTTGAGATCGCGCAAAAGCTAGGGCAAGAACATGTTGAATGGCTCAAACGGCTGCTTGTCCGGGACTGGATTTGAGTTGTTCTTATGATGTTCCGATGATACGAAGCAAAGGCTTGAAGACACGCTCTAAAGCGGTCTTCAAGCCTTTTTAATGAATAAATGATCTGCGTGATGTTTACTGGATATTGCTCTCGACATCTTGGTACAGACTGTTCTGAAGAATCTCCGCGTCGTTGCCTTTAAAAGCTTCGGCGGCTTCGGCGTTTCCTTTAAGATGCCACATGAACCATGCCGTCATATATCCGTCGATGGCTAGGTAGCTATCGCCATGATCGATGCCTTTTTTTCGGGCGATCATTTTTTCGACGAAATCCGGAAGAGCCTCGTAATTGGCTTGAAGCGCCCACAAAGGCGTGATGCCTTGTCCTTCCGTTGAGCTGATGTTGTCGGCGGTTCCGGCATCGAAGCTACCCGTACCCGCGGTCAGGAAAGTCGGAATGTTGATCTTGGACAGATCATAACTCCATTCCGTGCCGAATACGTTCTCTTGCCCCCAGTACGGAGAGGTAGGACTGACGGCGTATAAAGCTTTGTACTTGTTGCCGTGAGGCTGGGAGGTTACCGCGTTGATTGCTCCGACGCCGCCCTGCGAGTGGCCGCCGATTCCGATATTTTGCGTATCGACTTTTCCGTAAAAGATGCTGTTGCTGTCTTCGTTCAGGTTCAATAAGAAATCTAACGCTGCTTCTGAAGAAGCGCCCGTTCTTGAATCTGTATCTTCATTACCGAGCACGATGAATCCCCAAGAAGCCAGATGTTTAAAAAAGGACTTATATTTGCTTGCACCAAATCCGGTTCCATTGGCAATGACCACGACTGGATAGGGAATAGTGCCGTTTTCCAGCTCCGTCGGATACCAGATTTCGTGCTTTTGGATAGCCGCGTCTTCGACCTTAAATTCTGCAAACGACACTTTTTCTGCGCCTAGTTCTGTGTATCTTTTTTCGATCGGCTGCTGCGTCTGCGTGAATTTATAATAATTCGCGTTTTTGTACTTTGAAAATGCAAATAGTCCGGCAATCAATAAAGCGATGATGATCACGATAATCAACAAAATTTTCATAATGGTTTTTAAAATCTTCATACTTAAACGTCCTCCGGTTTATTATTATACCGATTTCTATGCCCAATGATTCGCGGGAGGTTAGACGAAAGCCTTTTGTTTACTTGACCGGCAGATACATGTCTAAGTATTGCTCCACGCTCTCCATATATTTCACGTATAAAGCCGTATCGTTCTGAAGACCGTGTCCCGAGTGCGGAAATTCGATATATTCATGAGGTACGTTATTTTTTTCCAAAGCTTCAGTCAGGTGCTTGGCTGCGTCAAACGGGCTGACTTTATCATAAACGCCGTAAGCGATCACGCTGGGCACCGAATTTTCGTTAACCCACATATAAGCCGAGATCGGCTTGATTTCTTCTTCGTACGCTTGCGTTCCGAACATGTCCGCCGTGATCTCGGAGCCGGACATGACCGAAAATAATCCGGCTGCCGCCTCCGGATTCTGATCCAGTCCGTAAACCGACCAGTCCTCCGGATAAAAACTCGACGGTCCTACCGCTTCGAACATCATTTTGACCGGAATCGGCGATTCGGCCGCGTCGCGGTAAGCATATAGCATCGCTAGCGTACCGCCTGCCGAACCTCCGGAGATCGCCATCGAATCCAGATTATATCCCAACTTTCCGGCTTCTTCGACAACGGAAGGAATACTGCTTTTGATTTCTTTCGATTGCGAATATACGCTGGCCTGGGGACTTTTTTCGTCGCGCAACGTGTAATTGATGCCTGCCGCGACATAGCCTTTGGAAGCCAGCCATTTGAGCATGTCCGCATCGTCCGACTTGTCGCCCGTCGTGAATCCTCCTGCATGTAGATACACAACAAGACCGTAAGTTTTCTTGCTTTGATCGGCAGGCAGGTAAAGATCGAATTTGTTCGCGTCGCCGTCCCCATAGGATAGATCCGTATGGATCGTGCCCGTCTCTTCGTTCCAGTCTACCGTATACTTTTTCAATGCCGGAGCCGCGTAAGTGAGCTTGAACACCGCCGATCCTGCAAAAGAAACGATAAATGCTCCTACGCACAGCAGGATAAACAGGCCGGTTTTGTGTTTCTTCTTGTTGATTTTCTTTTCGCTGCTCATAAAAAGTTACCTCCGAACAAAGATCCGCCGACCATCAGATTAAGGAATGCGCGTACGGCAAGCCTTCCCAAAATCCATCCGACCAGCAGGATCGAAGCTAATATAACCGTTCGTTTCGTTGTAAAAAGTTTCGTCATCGTTCTCTCCTTCATTCTTATTCAAAAAGTGCCCGGAATTCTTGACAATTTGTTTCCCTGGATATACGCTACCGACGTGCCAAATGTACCAACCCTTATATGCAAGATCAATACATATGGCGAAAATGGCACACATCGGGAGGAGATGTACCATCATGAATAACGAAGAAAAAAATACGTTTGCGAAAGAACAAATAACGGAAGCGTTTTTGCGTTTATTGAACGATCGCGAGCTGTCCCGAATCACGATCGTTCAGATCACGACGGAAGCTCAGGTGAGCCGAAATTCGTTCTACCGCAACTATGCCGATAAAGAGGATATTCTGCTCAAACATATCAAGCATTTAATAACGCGGTGGAATGCGGAATATGACTTGAAAAATAACAAATCAGACAAAGAAATGTTCGGAAGCTTATTTCATCATTTGAAAGAAAAACGGGATTTTTATCTTCTGCTCAAAAAGAGAAATTTGTTTTATTTGTTTTTGAACGTTTTTGTCGAAATTTACGGAGCGAGGCGTGAATACGATAATATGGGAGCCTATGCGGCGTCTTTTATCGCTTATGGCGTTTACGGCTGGATCGAGGAATGGATCGGCCGCGGCATGCAGGAATCGGCGGAAACGATGTCGGCGCTTTTGGCAACGAGCGGAATGAAATGATTTCGGAATTCTGTTGTAAAATCACGGTTTGAAGGTTTATATTTTTCTTATCCGAATCGCTTTTAAGGCGTCGAAAGGGGTAGAGTATGGGAGATCGCTTGGGCTTATTGGTTGTAGACGTGCAAAATGCCATGTTTGAAGCGGAGGAACCGATCTATCAAGGCAAAGAAGTCACGCAGCGGATCGCAGGCTTGATGGAACAGGCACGACAGGCGGATGTCCCGGTGATTTTCATTCGCCATACCGAAGCGGAAGGGCCTTTCGTGGAAGGAAACCCGAGCTGGCAGATTCACCAGGCGGTTGCGCCGCAGCCGGGTGAGTCCGTTTTTCAAAAAGAAACGCCCGATTCATTCGAAAATACGCAGTTGAATACGCATCTTCAGAAGATCGGCGTCGATCGCCTGGTGATCGTAGGCATGCAGACGGATTATTGCATTGACGCGACCTCTCGCCGAGCTGCGGAACTCGGTTATCGCCCGATCCTCGCCAGCGATGCGCATACGACCTTCGATGAGGGAGAAGAGACGGCAGAGGAAATCATAGCTCGTTATAACGGAGAACTGGCGGATCATTCCGTTGAACTCCGACCCGCCTCGCAAATCTCGTTCATTTAGTAGCTTGACCGCATCGAATCCAAGGTTTGCGTTCGTCGGAAACACGCACGGTTCAAGCGGGTTTTCGAGGGGCGCAACCTAACCTCTTAAGCGGTCATGGTATTAGTAGCTTGACCGCATCGAATCCAAGGTTTGCG